>Ga0182735_1000008_pt1 | contig 534818 bp, 515 predicted proteins | sample eDN5th30CKraftMG_FD_128524 | JGI IMG/M metagenome (GOLD analysis project Ga0182735, IMG submission 128524) | Enriched Miracle-Growth compost microbial communities from Emeryville, California, USA - eDNA 5th pass 30_C Kraft MG (version 2) (version 2) ... | reverse complement strand
CTCTGCGCGCTTGCTGCCCCCCGAGGGGGCTGGCCCGCCTTGGGGCGGCCCGGCGGCGGGCCGGCCATTCTTGCGGAGGCTGTGGATGCTTCCATGGTGCGCGCGCTCTGCGCGCTTGCTGCCTCCCGAGGGGGCTGGCCCGCCTTGGGGCGGCCCGGCGGCGGGCCGGCCATTCTTGCGGAGGCTGTGGATGCTTCCATGGTGCGCGCGCTCTGCGCGCTTGCTGCCTCCCGAGCGCCTTATCCCGCGATCAGCAGCCACAGGGGGATCGACAGCGCGGAAAACAGCGTGCCCAGCGATATCAGCACCGCCACCATGCGGCCGTCGCCGCCCATGCGCATCGCCAGCACATAGGCTGCGGAGGCCGTGGGCAGGGCGGCAAACAGCAGGAGCATCCGCGCCTCCAGGGGGGGCAGGCCCAGCAGGCCCGCCACCAGCCAGGCGACGGCGGGCAGCGCCACGAGCTTTACCGCCAGCATCCACGCGATCAGCGCGCCATGGCCCTTGCCGCCTTCCCAGGACAGGCTTGCTCCCACGCAGATGATGCCCAGCGCGATGGCTGCCGCGCCCAGGCGGGCCAGCACCGTGTCCACGGGGCCCGGCAGGTGCAGGCCGGCCAGGTTGCAGGCCAGGCCCAGCAAGGTGGAGATCAGGAGCGGATTGCGCGCCAGCTCGCGGAACAGGTTGCCGCCGCTGTGGCGGGCAAGCCCGTAGACCGCGGCCAGATTGGCCATCGGCACGGCGAAGCCGACGATCAAGGCCATGACCGTCTGGCCCTGCGAGCCGCCCAGGCTGGCCGACAGGGCCAGGCCGATATAGGTATTGAAGCGGTAGCCGCACTGCGCCGACGAGGCCAGTGCCAGCGAAGCGGGCCGCAGCGCCAGGCCGGCCAGCCAGGACAGCGCGACGCCCGAGCCGATGACGGCCGCGGTGGCCTGCAGCAGCATGGCCGCGTTCCCGGCCGTGATGGGGGTGCGGATGATGGACTGGAACAGCAGGGCGGGGAAGAGGACGAAGTAGACCAGCCGCTCCGTGCCGGCGAAGAACTCCCGGGAGAAACCCAGTTTGTGACGCAGCGCCCAACCGAGAGCGACCAGCAGAAAATCAGGGAAAACCAGGAGTGCTACCGACATGGGCGAGTACGAATTGATGGGCGTCAACCGGGAATCGGCACGCTATGCGACTGTAAGCATTTGCTGCTATTCTCCGTCATTCCGGCGGCCGCGTGTGCCACAAGCAACCTACAAAAGCGGTGCGATTCGACCCGTACCCACGCAGCGCGCCGCCGTCATCAATTGCTGACCCGTCCACAGGCGGGCACATCACATACGGGCCGTTTACATGCGGGCCCGCAAAATTGGAGGAAACACTTCTATGAACAAAGTCCGCTCCCTGGCCGTGGCCATCGCCGTGGCCGCCGGCGCTGCCGGTACCTTCGGCGCCTCCGTCGCGCACGCCGCCGACAAGTACCCGAGCAAGGCCATCCGCGTCATCGTTCCGTTTGCGCCTGGCGGTTCCACCGACATCATCGCGCGCCTCGTGACGCAGCGCATGAGCCAGGAACTGGGCCAGCCCATGGTCGTGGAAAACAAGGGCGGCGCAGGCGGCGCCATCGGCGCGTCCGAAGCCGCGCGCGCCGATGCCGACGGCTACACCTTGTCCATCGCCACTGTGTCGACGATGGCCGTGAACCCCGCCTGCCGTCCCAACGACCTGCCCTACGATCCGATCAAGGATTTCCAGCCGGTCACCAACTTCGCCAACACCGCCAACGTCGTGGCCGTGAATCCGAAGTTCCCCGCCAAGGATTTCAAGGGCTTCCTGGAAGAGCTGAAGAAGAATCCGGGCAAGTACTCCTATGGCAGCTCGGGCACCTGCGGCGTGCTGCACCTGATGGGCGAATCCTTCAAGATGGCTACCGGCACGGATATCGTGCACGTGCCGTACAAGGGCTCGGGCCCGGCCGTGGCCGACGCCGTCGGCGGCCAGATCGAAATCATCTTCGACAACCTGCCGTCGTCGATGCCGCAGATCCAGGCGGGCAAGCTGCGCGCCATGGCCATCGCGTGGCCGGACCGCATCGAAGCCATCAAGGACGTTCCCACGTTCAAGGATGCCGGCTTCCCCGTGCTGAACCAGCCGGTCTGGTACGGCCTGCTGGCCCCGAAGGGCACGCCCATGGAAGTCGTGAACAAGCTGCGTGACGCGGCCGTCGTGGCCCTGAAGGACCCGAAGGTCATCAAGGCGCTGGACGACCAGGGCTCGGCGCCGTCGGGCAACACGCCCGAGGAATTCGCCAAGGAAATCAAGGAGCAGTACGACTGGGCGAAGGACGTCGTGAAGAAGCAGAACATCAAGCTGGACTGATGTCGCCTGGGGCGGGCCAGGCCCGTCCATGGCAAAACAACGGGCGCCTTCGGGCGCCCGTTGTTCTGTTGCGGGCCGGAGCCTTCAGGCGGGGCTGTCGAGCGCCGCCTGGCGCGCTTCGCAACCGGCCTTCAGCCGTTCGATCAGGTCGCGGTGCAGGGCGGACAGGGGATCCTGGTTGCGCACCATGATGCTGATGGGCACGCGCAGCGCCGGTTCCAGGCGGCGCAGGTTCATGCCGGGACGCAGCATCGCCTGGCCCGTGATCGCATCCACGATGGCGTCGCCGCAGCCTGCCTCGACCAGCGCGCAGGCCACATAGTGGGTCTGCACCTGGATGGCGACCTGCGGATCCAGGCCCTGCGCATCCAGCGCCATCTGCAGCAGGGCGCCGGAGGCGTCGCTCGCGTCCAGCACGATCAGCGTGTCGCCCGCCATGGCCGACACCTCCGTCAGCCTGAGCGGCCCCGAACCGGGCTTGCGGCTCAGGTGCACGAGCTCGGTGTGGCCCAGGCCCATGCGCGTGAGGCCCGGATAGTCGTTCGTGTCGAAAGTGATGGCCAGGTCCAGCTCGCGCGTCAGCAGGCCCTGGACGAGTTCGGCGCTGTGATGCGTGTGGATGTCGAAAGTGATGCCGGGCTGCGCGTCGCGGCTGTCGCGCACCACGCCCGGCAGCAGCCCCAGGCCCAGCGCGGGGGCGCAGCCCAGCCGCAAGTGCCCGTTGGGCCGGTCACGCAGGCTGGCCGCCAGCCGGCGCACGCTGTTCAGATCCTGGTTCAGGCGCGCGACTTCAGGGGTGAGGATCTCGGCTTCGCGGGTGGCGACCAGCCGGCCCTTTACGCGTTCGAATAGCTTGAAACCCAGCTGGGCCTCGGCATGCGCCAGCAGCTTGCTGGCGGCGGGCTGCGAAATGTGCAGCGCGGCCGCGGCCTCGGTCAGGGATCCGGTGCGGCGGATCGCTTCGAAAATCTCGATGTGACGCAGGCGCATGGCACGACGTGGGCAATGGACGGAAACCGGGATTCTATGCCGGATGCGCCGGCCGGATGCGTTGATATGATGGACGCCTGCCGGAATGCCGGCGCACATCGGAGTTCCTCATGCGCGCACCCAGTCACGTCGCCGCGATCCTGCTTGCCGCCGCGATGGCCGCCATGCCCGCCGCCTGGGCGCGGACGCCGCAGGCGGCCGAGGACCTCAACCCGGAGGCCGCCACCGGCACGCAGGCCCGGCAACTGGCGCGGGCGTCGCGCTTCATGATGGTGTCGGCCAATCCGCTCGCGACGCAGGCCGGCGATGACATGTTGCGCCGGGGCGGCAGCGTCGTGGATGCGGCCATTGCGACCCAGCTGGTGTTGAACCTGGTGGAGCCGCAATCCTCCGGCATCGGCGGCGGCGCGTTCATGGTGCTGTATACGGCAGGCAACGGCCGCATGCAAACCTACGACAGCCGCGAGACGGCGCCCGCGGCGGCCCGCGAGGACCGCTTCCTGGACGCCCAGGGCAAGCCCCTGCCGTTCGCGCAGGCCGTCAACAACGGCATGTCGGTGGCCGTGCCCGGCCTGCTGCGCGGATTGGAGCTGGCGCACAAGGAGCACGGCGTGCTGCCCTGGGCCGATCTGTTCCAGCCCGCGATCCGGCTGGCCGAGCAGGGCTTCGCCGTCTCCCCGCGCCTGCACAAATTGCTGGCGGGCAACAAGGCGCTGCCCGCGCAGCCGGCGGCGGCCGCCTATTTCTACGCGCCGGACGGCACGGCGTGGCCAGTCGGCCACGTGCTGAAGAACCCGGAATTCGCGCGCACACTGCGGGCGGTGGCGGAGCAGGGCGCGGACGCGTTCTACCAGGGCGAGATCGCCCATGACATCGTCGCCGCCGTGCATGGGCACGCCGTGCCGGGCGACCTGAGCCTGGCCGACCTGGCCGCCTACCGCGCCCTGAAGCGTCCGCCCATTTGCGGCGACTACCGCGGCTACCGGCTGTGCGGCATGGGGCCGCCCAGCAGCGGGCCCATCGCGGTGCTGCAGATGCTGGGCGAACTGGAGCAGTTTCCCATCGGCCGCTATGCGCCGGGCAGCGTCGAGGCCGTGCACTATTTCTCCGAGGCGGGCAGGCTGGCCTTCGCCGACCGCGACTTCTACGTCGCCGATCCGGCCTACGCGCCGGTGCCGGTGAGCGCCTTGCTGAACCCGGCCTACCTGCGCGCGCGCGGCGCCCTGATCCGGCCGGACCGGAGCATGAAGGTGGCGCTGCCCGGCGATCCGGAAGGCAAGCTCCTGTCGCTGGGCAAGGACAATGCGCTCGAGCTGCCGTCGACCAGCCACCTGGTGGCGGTCGACGCCCAGGGCAATGCGCTGAGCATGACGACCACCATCGAAAGCGAATTCGGCAGCAAGATCTTCGTGCGCGGCTTTCTGCTGAACAACGAGATGACGGATTTTTCCTCGTCCTACCGGGATCCCGAAGGCAGGCTGGTGGCCAACCGGATCGAGCCCGGCAAGCGTCCGCGCAGCGCGATGGCGCCGATGATCGTGCTGCGCGACGGCAAGCCCTATCTGCTGGTGGGATCCCCCGGCGGCAGCGCCATCATCAACTACGTGGCCAAGACATTGGTGGGCGTGCTGGATTGGGGCCTGGACATCCAGGCCGCCATCGCCCTGCCCAACATGGGCAGCCGCAACAAGGACACCGAACTCGAGAAGGGAACGCCGCTGGAGGCCCTGGCTCCCGCGCTGGAGCGCATGGGGCATCCCGTGCGCATCACCGATTTTCCCAGCGGCATCCATGGCATCGTGATCGGCCCGGACGGACTGCAAGGCGGGGTGGACCCGCGCCGCGAAGGCCTGGCGCGGGGCGGCTGACGCGAAACGCCGGGCGTAATGCGAGCCCCGCGCCGCGCCAGCCTACCGCCCCGGCGGGAGCTTGCGCAGTGTGGCGGGAGTGCGCGACAGCTTGATGGGGGAGCCGACCCCGCGGTAGCCGCCTTGCTCCAGCACCATGCCGCGATGCCGGGTGTGCGGATGCGCCAGCGCCTGGTCCACCGTCAGCACGGCGGCAGCGGGCACGCCGCTGCGCAGCAGGCGGTCGGCCAGCGCGGCCGCGTCGTGCCCGGCCAGCAGCGCGGACAGGTCGTCGCGCAGGGCCTGGCGGTTGCGCAGGCGGTCCGCGTTGGCGGCATAGCGCGGGTCCTCGGCCAGCGCCGGCGCTTCCAGCGCCTGCGCCAGCTGCGCGAATTGCCGGTTGTTGCCCACCGCCAGGAATATCGGGCCGGTGGCCGTGGGGAGAGTTTCGTAGGGGGCGATGTTCGGGTGCGCGTTGCCGCTGCGCGCGGGCACCTTGCCGCTGTAGAAGTAGTTCGGCGCATGTGGATGCAGCAGCGACAGGGCGCAGTCGTACAGCGTGATGTCGAGGAACTGGCCCAGGCCGCTGCGGCCGCGCTCGTTCAGCGCCAGCAGGATGGCTACCGCCGCGTTCAGGCCCGTCACCATGTCCACCACCGGCAGGCCGACGCGGGTGGCTTCTCCCTCCGCCTCGCCGTTCACGCTCATGAGGCCGCACATGGCCTGGGCGCAGGCGTCGTAGCCGGGCAGGCCGCCCAGCGGCCCATCGGGTCCGAAGCCGCTGACCCGGCAATGGATCAGCGCCGGGAACTCCCGGCTCAGGGTGTCGTACCCCAGGCCCCATTTTTCGAGCGTGCCGGGCTTGAAATTCTCGACCAGCACGTCGGCGTCGGCCAGCAGGCGGCGCAGCAGTTCCTGGCCCGCCTCCTGGGACAGGTCCAGCGTCATGCCTTCCTTGTTGCGGTTCACGCCGATGAAGTAGGACGCGGTGTCGCCCAGGAAGGGCGGGCCCCAGCCCCGCGTTTCGTCGCCGCCGGGCGGCTCGATCTTGAGCACGTCGGCGCCGTGGTCGCCCAGGATCTGCGTGCAATAGGGGCCGCCCAGCACGCGGGACAGGTCGATCACCTTGCAGCCGGCCAGGGCGCCGGCGTTGGGTAGGGTTGCAGCCATGAGGGATCCGTTCAGTCGATGGAAACGTGGGCGCTGGCGATGACGTCGCGCCATTTGGGCACTTCGGCCGATATGAACGAGGACAGGCCTTGAGGCGTTTTGTCCTGCGCTTCGACGATGCCCTGGCTGCGCAGCGTCTGGGCCACGTCGGGATCGGACAGCGCGCTCTGGAACGCCCGGTTCAGGGTGTCGACGATCGGCGCCGGCGTGTTTTTGGGCGCCACGATGCCGAAGAACACGCTGACGTCGTAGCCCTTCAGCCCTTGCTCCGACAGCGTGGGCAGGTCGGGCAGCGCGTCTGAGCGCTGGGCGCTGGCCAGGCCGATGGCGCGCAGCTTGCCGGCCTTGACGTAGGGCAGCGCGGTCAGGATGTCGGTGAATGACATGGATACCTGTCCGCCCAGCAGGTCGTTCAGGGCGGGGCCGGTACCCTTGTAGGGAATGTGCATGATCTGGGTGCCGGCCATGCGGTTGAAGAGAATGCCGGCCAGGTGCGAAGACGCGCCGTTGCCGGACGAGGCATAGCTCAGCGCGTCGGGGTTCTTCTTGGCGTAGGCGATGAGCTCCTGCATGTTCTTGGCGGGCACGGACGGGTTCACCACCAGGATATTGGGCAGGTGGCCGATCCGGATGATGGGCGTGAAGCTGGTCTGGGGGTCGTAGCCCTGTTTTTTGTACAGGCTGACGTTGATCGCCAGCGGCCCCGAGGTGCCGAAGAGGATGGTATAGCCGTCGGGCCTGGCATGGGCCACGTACTCCGAGCCGATGTTGCCGCCCGCGCCGCTGCGGTTTTCGACGATCACGTTCTGGTTCAGCGGCTGCCTGAGCTTGTCGGCCAGCCTGCGGGCCAGGGCGTCGGTGGGGCCGCCGGGCGGGAAGGGCACGATCAGCGTGACCGGGCGTTCCGAGGGATAGGCGTCGGCGGCCAGGGCGGGCGCCGCGGGGACGGCCGCGGCGGCGGCCGCCAGCAGCAAGGGGGCGAGGTAGCGGTTCATGCTTGTCTCCAGTGGTGGGGCGCGCCGGCTGTGCCGCCGGCGTCGGTTTACAGCGCGTATTGCAGGATGGCCCGGCAGTCCGCGCTTTCGTCGGGGGGGATGGCGTAGGGATCGCGGGGCCCCAGGCGGTGCAGCAGCACCTGATCGGCCAGTTGCGCGCGGCTTTCCAGCCCGGGCGCGGCGGCTTCCCAGCGCAGGGCGGCCAGGGACACCGCGTGGTACAGCAGCGACGCCGCCTGGCGGGCCAGTTCGGCATGGTTGCCTGCCGCGGCATGCTCGGCGAGCGCGTAGGTCTGCTCCAGCGCGCGCGCCTGCAGCGGGGCGAGGTCGGGGCGGCAGGGCGCGCCGTCCGCCAGCAGGCGGTCGATATGGCTGCGCAGCGCCGGCAGCGATTGCTCCTTGGTGATGGCGCGCAGCACGTCCAGCGCCACGATGTTGCTGGTGCCTTCCCAGATGGAGCCCAGATGCGCATCGCGGACCAGGCGCGGCTCCGTCCATTCCTCGATGTAGCCGCAGCCTCCGCGCACTTCCATCGCGTCGCCGGTGACTTTGCGGGCGTCGCGGCAGGCGCGGAACTTGATGAGCGGTGTGAGGATGCGGGCCAGGGCGGGAGAGCCGTTGCCCTGGTCGGCGTCGGCCAGGGCCCGCGCCGTCTGGAACATCACGCTGCGCGCCTGCTCGGCCCAGACGGTCATCTTGACCAGCTGGCGCTGCATCAGCGGCATGTCGATCAGGCGCTTGCCGAAAGCGCGCCGGTGCTGCGAGAAATAGACCGCTTCGGTGACGGCCCGGCGCATCAGCCCGGCGGCGCGCATGCCGTTGGACAGGCGCGAGTTGTTGATCATGTCCGCCATCTGTTTGAAGCCGCGGCCGCGCTCTCCCACCAGCCAGGCCACCGCGCCTTCCAGGCGGATTTCGCCGCTGGCCATCGAGCGCGTGCCCAGCTTGTCTTTCAGGCGCAGGATGCGGTAATGGTTGTGCGCGCCGTTGGGCAGGTCGCGCGGCAGCAGGAAGAGCGATACGCCTTTCAGGCCGGCCTGAGGTTCGCTGCGCGCCAGCACCATGGCGTAGCCCGCGTCCGGGTTCGAGCAGAACCATTTATCGCCGTGGAGGCGCCAGGTGCCGTCATCCTGGAGCTCGGCCGCGACCTCGGTGGCGCTGACGTCGGAGCCCGCGCCCTGTTCCGTCATGAACATGGCGCCCTGGCGCAGCGTATCGAAATCCTGGGAAGTCACCTGGGGCAGGACCTGTTCGACGAGCTTGGGGTCGCCGAACTTGCGCAGCGTGCGGGCCAGCGAGTCCGTCATGCTGACCGGGCAGCACAGGCCGAACTCCGCCTGCACGAACAGATGGCTGAGCGCGTACTTGGCGGCGGCGGGCATGGGCTCGGGCCAGCCCAGCACGCCGCCCCGGTGCGACAGCGCGGCCAGGCCGAACTCGCTGTAGGCCAGCCGTTCGAGCTCGACGTAGGCGGGGTGCTTGTCGATGCGGGATTCGTCCGTGCCGGCGCGGTTGCGCACCGAGAGCGTAGGCGGGTGCTTGTCCGCCGTGGAGGCCAGTTCGTCCATGGCGCCGCCCGCCAGCTCGCCCAGCCGGTCGAGATGGGGCAGCAGGTGGGCATGCAGCGCCGGTGGCAGATAGCGCCGGCTGAGCGCCTCGGCGTAGGGGTCCGCGCGGAACAGGTTCAGGCCGCGCGAATCGGGCACGGGCGTGGTGGCGGGCGTGACGGTCTTGACGGGGGCATCCATGGCGGCATCCTGTGCAAAACGAAAAGATGCCTTGATGGTGCGCAAATCGATTAATCTATACAAATACTGTTTTTGTGTAGAACAATTCAAAAAAAGTATAGATAAGGGCGCGAAGGAGACTGACATGGACCTGGACCCGCGCCTGCTGCGGTATTTCATCGCCGTGGCCGAAGAGCGCCATTTCAGCCGGGCCGCCGTCCGGCTGCACATTTCGCAGCCGCCGCTCAGCTACGCCATCCGGCAGCTGGAGGACAGCGTGGGCGCCCGCCTGCTGAATCGCAGCAGCCGGCACGTGGAGCTGACCGACGCCGGGCAAGTGCTGTATCGCGAGGCCTTGACGCTGCTGCGCCAGGCGGAAGAAGTGCGCACGCTGGTGCAGCGCGTGGACGCGGGCCTGCGAGGCAGGCTGCGCATCGGCTTCGTCGGCTCCATGCTGTATCGCGGCCTGCCGGCGCTGTTGAATGCGATGCGCAACGAACTGCCCGACGTGGAGCACGTGCTGACCGAACTGAATTCGCATGACCAGATCGAGGCGGTGCGGCGAGGCGAGCAGGACCTCGGTTTCATCCACGCCAATCCCCTGCCGAAAGGCGTGGCGGCGCGCGACCTCGTGGCCGAACCGTTCATGGTGTGCCTGCCGCAAGGGCATCCGCTGGCAGGCCGCGCCTCTTTAAGGCTGGCCGAACTGTCGGGGGACGACTTCGTATTCTTTGCCCGGGCGGCTTCGCCGAGCTATTACGAGACGGTGCTGGCGATGTGCGTGTCAGCCGGCTTCATGCCCGTCATCCGGCACGAGGTGCGGCATTGGCTGAGCGTCGCGTCGCTAGTGTCGCAGGGACTGGGCGTGTCCATCGTGCCGGCCTGCCTGTCGAGCAGCGGCCTGGCCGGCACGCGCTTCATCGCATTCGAGCACGCGGCGCGCTCGGTCAGCCAGGCGATCTGGCCCGGCGCCGGGCGCACGCCGCTGCAGGAGAAGGCCGTCGAGCTGGTGGCGCGGCATTACGGGGCCGGTCCGGAAACTTCCTAGGGCCGGACTTCAAACAGGCAGCGCCAGAGCCGGGGCCGCGGGAGTACACTGGTCCGGCCATGTCCTATCGACCGATCCTGCCGCTGACACGCCGCAAGCGTTTCATCACCCGGCTGCGTCATTGCGGCCCTCCGGCGAAGAACTGAACCCCAAACGAGGGCGCTTCAGTTTCACTTCTCCGGAGCCGATTGTGGACATTCCCTTTTCCTTTCATCCGCGTCTCTTCGTGGCGCTGCGCGGCTACGACCGCAGCCGCTTCCTGCAGGACCTCGGCGCCGGCCTCACGGTGGCCGTGGTGGCGCTGCCGCTGGCCATGGCCTTCGCCATCGGTTCGGGCCTCAAGCCGGAGGCGGGCCTGTTCACCTCCATCATCGCGGGCTTCCTGATCGCCCTGCTCGGCGGCAGCCGGGTGCAGATAGGCGGGCCGGCGGGCGCGTTCATCGTCATCGTCTACGACATCGTGCAGCAGTACGGCGTGGCCAACCTGATCATCGCCACGGCGCTGTCGGGCGTGCTGCTGTTCGTGATGGGGCTGCTCAGGCTAGGGACACTGGTGCGCTTCATTCCGGTGGCGGTCATCATCGGCTTCACCAACGGCATCGCGGTGCTGATCGCGCTGTCGCAGGTCAAGGATTTCCTGGGCCTTGCGATTCCCGAGATGCCGGGCGATTTCTTCGGGATCCTGGGGGCGCTCGGCGGCCATCTGTCCACGCTCAATCCATGGGCCGCCGGCGTGGCGCTGGTGTCGCTGCTGGTGATCGTCGGCTGGCAGCGCTGGCTGCCGAAATGGGGCGGCCGCCGGGCCGCGCGGCTGACGCGGGTGCCGGGTTCCATCGTGGCGCTGGCGCTGGCCACGGCGGCGGTGGCCATGTTCGGCCTGCCCGTCGAAACCATTGGCAGCCGTTTCGGTGGCATACCGGCGGCGCTGCCCGATTTCACGCTGCCGGCATTCAGCTGGGAATCGGCCCGCTTTCTGCTCATGCCCACCATCACGCTGGCGGTGCTGGGGGCGATCGAGTCGCTGCTGTGCGCGCGCGTGGCCGACGGGATGATCGGCGACCGGCATGATCCCAACCAGGAATTGATGGCGCAGGGCGTCGCCAACTTCGTCACGCCCTTTTTCGGCGGCATGCCCGCCACCGGCACCATTGCGCGCACGGTGACGAACGTGAAAAGCGGAGCCACCAGCCCCGTCTCGGGCATGGTGCATGCCCTGGTGCTGCTGCTGGTGATCCTGGTGGCCGCGCCGCTCGCCGCCTCCATTCCGCTGGCCACCCTGGCGGCCATTCTGATGTTCGTGGCCTGGAACATGGGCGAGTGGCGCGAGTTCGCGCGGCTCAAGACCTATCGGCTGCCTTACCGCGTCACGCTGGTGTCGGTGTTCCTGCTGACGGTGATATTCGACCTGACGATCGCGGTGGAATTCGGCATCTTCGCCGCCTGCATCACCTTCATCTACCGCATCTCCAGCCTGTCGCGCGCGGAACGGATCACGGCGGCCGAGCAGCCCCTGCTGGCGGGGCTGGAAGGGAAGGTCGCGGTCTGGCGCCTGTACGGCACGGTTTTCTTCGGCGCGACCAAGCTGGTGGAGTCGCTCGAAGACCATCTGCCCGAGCGGGCGCTGGTGCTGGACCTGAAGAACGTGATCTACGTGGATTCGACGGGGGCCGAGGCGCTCGAAGGGCTGAGCGATGCATGCGACGCGCGCCAGGTGCGCTTGATCGTCTCCGGGCTGATGGGCCAGCCGCAGGACATCGCGCGCCGCATCGGCCTGTACAAGCGCCTGCAGGGCCATCTGCAGCCCGACGTGGCGAGCGCCACGGCGGCTGCCGTGGCGCTGGCTCGGGCGGACGGCGGCGCGTAGGGGCGCCGTCCGGCTAGCGGAAGACCACCGTCTTGTTGCGGTTCAGCAGGATGCGGTGTTCGACGTGGCTGCGCACGGCGCGCGAGAGCACCAGGGATTCGATGTCGCTGCCGACCTGGGTCAGGTCCTGGGCGGTCATCGTATGGTCCACGCGCTCGATGTCCTGGTCGATGATGGGGCCTTCGTCCAGGTCCGAGGTCACGTAGTGGGCGGTGGCGCCGATGATCTTCACGCCGCGCGCGTGCGCCTGGTGATACGGGCGGGCGCCCTTGAAGCTGGGCAGGAAGCTGTGGTGGATATTGATGGCGCGGCCGTTCAACGCGCGGCACATGTCCTCGGACAGGATCTGCATGTAGCGCGCCAGCACCACCAGGTCGATGTTTTCCTGCTCGACCAGGGCAAGCACCTGTCGTTCTTGTTCTGCCTTGGTGTCGGCGGTGACGGGCAGATGGTGGAAGGGGATGCCGTAGGACGCCGCCAGGCTCGCGTAGTCATTGTGATTCGACACGATGGCGGCCACCTCGGCGTGCAGGTGGCCGCTGTGCACGCGGAACAGCAGGTCGTTCAGGCAGTGCCCCTGCTTGCTGACCATGATGAGCAGGCGTTCCTTGCGGCGGGCGTCGTGCAGCTGCACCTCCATGCCGTACTCGTCGGACATGGCGGCCAGGCGGGCGCGCAGGTCGCCGGCGGACACGCCGCCGGGCGCGTCGAAGTGCACGCGCAGGAAGAAGCGGCCGGTTTCTTCGTCGCCGAACTGCTGCGAATCCAGGATGTTGCAGCCCAATTCGAACAACAGGCCGCTGACGCGGTACACGATGCCCGTGCGGTCGGGGCAGGACAGGGTCAGGATGTAGTCGTTGTGCTGCATGGCTCAGGAAAAAAAAGGAAAAATAAAACTAGAAGACGGTAAGAGTGTTGCCCTCCCGCCGGGCCGCCCCAAGGGAGGGCAGCCCCCTTGGGGGGCAGCTAGCACGCGTAGCGCGCGCGGCGTGGGGGCTAACCTAAGAGTGTTGCCCTCCCGCCGGGCCGCCCCAAGGGAGGGCAGCCCCCTTGGGGGGCAGCGCGTAGCGCGCGCGGCGTGGGGGCTAACCATACAGCAGACGGGCCAGGGTCTCTTCGGCCAGGGCGAGGCTCGAGGTCAGGCCCGGCGATTCGATGCCGAAGAGATTCACCAGGCCGGGCACGCCGTGCGCGGCCGGCCCGAGGACGGCGAAATCGGCGGCGGGTTCATGGGGGCCCGAGATCTTCGGCCGGATTCCCGTGTAGCCAGGCGCCAGGGCGTTGTCGGGCAGGGCGGGCCAATAGCTGCGGACCGCGGCGTAGAACACGTCGGCGCGGGCCGGATCCAGCGTGTAGTCCTCGGTGCCGACCCATTCCGTGTCGGGGCCGAACTTGGCTTGCCCGCCCATGTCCAGCGTCAGATGCACGCCCAGGCCTGCATGTTGCGGCACCGGATAGATCAGGCGCGAAAACGGGGCGCGGCCGGACAGCGTGAAATAGCTGCCCTTGCACAGATAGTCGGTGGGGATGCTGGCCGGCGGCACGCCGTCGATGCGGCGAGCCAGCGCCGGCGCCTGCAGGCCGGCCGAATTGACGAGCACGTTGCAGCTCAGGCTCATGGCTTCATCGCCGCCGAACTGCAGTTCAAAACCGCCTTCCGGCCGCACGCGGCCGGACACCAGCGGCGTGTGGAAGACGCATTGGGCGCCCGCGTTCTCGGCATCGCCCTGGAACGACAGCATCAGCGCATGGCTGTCCACGATGCCGGTGGACGGCGAGGACAGGGCGGCGGTGCATTGCAGCGCCGGCTCCAGGCGCATGGCGTCTTCGCCCGACAGGAATTGCAGGTCGTCGACGCCGTTGGCGCGGGCGCGCCGCGCAATGCTTTCCAGTTGCGCGGCCTGCTCCGCGCTGGTGGCGACGATAAGCTTGCCCAGGCGCTTGTGGGGCACGCCGCGCTCGGCGCAATAGGCATAGAGCAGGTGCTTGCCGCGCACGCACAGCCGGGCCTTGAGGCTGCCGGCCGGGTAGTAGATGCCGGCGTGTATGACTTCGGAGTTGCGCGAGCTGGTGCCGGTGCCGATGGCCTCGGTGGCTTCCGCCACCAGCACCCCGCGTCCGGACTGCGCCAGCGCGCGCGCGATCGCCAGGCCCACTACGCCCGCGCCGATGACGACGCAATCGATGTCCGCGCTCATGGCGCCTTCCTGGCCGAGCGGTCGCCGGCGGGAGTCAGATCGAAGCCGCCGGCATGGAAAACCAGGGGCGGTTCGGCGCTGTGGCCGCAACGTTCCACTTCGCCCACCATGATGACGTGGTCGCCCTCTACGTAGCGGCTGCGGTTGTGGCATTCGAACCAGGCCGCGCAGTGGCCGTCCAGCATGGGCGTGCCGCCGGGGGCGCGGTGCACGGGCAGGCCGGCGTAGCGGTCGGGCGTCTTGCCCGTGGCGAAGCGGCGCGCCAGGGCGATCTGCTCCGCGCCCAGCACGTTGACGACGTAGCGCTCGCACTGCTCGAAGGCGGCCAGCGAGGACGAATTCCGGGACAGGCTCCACAGCACCAGCGGCGGGTTCAGCGAGACGGAATTGAAGGAACTCACCGTCAGCCCGATGGGCGCGCCGTCGAGGCCGGACGTCGTCACGACGGTCACGCCCGTGGCGTAGCGGCCCAGCGCGGTGCGGAAAAAAACAGCGTCAAAATCAGGGGAGGAGGCGGTCATGCAATCGTGGATTGGGGCGGGCGCGCGAGGCGCCCGGCATCAAGGCGACAGACGTTCGATCTTCCAGGCCGCGCCTTCGGCGACGTAGCGCAGGCGGTCGTGCAGGCGCGATGGCCGGCCTTGCCAGAATTCGAATGCGGTGGGCTTCAGGCGGTAACCGCCCCAGTGCGGCGGACGCGGCGGCTCTTCGCCGAACCGTTCGCGGAATTCCCGTTCGCGGGCTTCAAGTTCTTCACGGGTAATGGGCTGGCTCTGGCGCGACGCCCAGGCGCCGATACGCGAACCGGCGGGACGGCTGTGGTAGTAGGCGTCCGATTCCTCGGCGGCCACTTTTTCCACGACGCCCTCGATCCGGACCTGGCGTTCCAAGGGCTGCCAGAAAAACAGCAGGCAGGCGCGCGGCTCGGCCTGAAGGTCGAGGCCCTTGCGGGATTCGTAGTTGGTGAAGAAGGTGAAGCCGCGCTCGTCGAAGCCCTTGACCAGGACGATGCGCGCGCTGGGCTGGCCGTTGGCGTCCACCGTGGCCAGGGTCATGGCGTTGGGTTCGGGCACCTTGGAAGCCAGGGCCTCGTCGAACCAGCGGGTGAATTGCGCGAACGGCGAAGCCGAGGCCTGGCTTTCGAGCAGGACGTTCTTCTCGTAACTTTGACGCAGATCTGAGACGGACATGGGCGTAAGGATTCAGCGTTGATAACAGGGAGTTTATACCGCCTGGACCGCCGCCCCTCCATTGACCCCGCTCAGGTCTCCGGCAAGGAAGTCCCGGAGCCCGCGGCGGGCGCCTCAGGCGCCTTCCGGCAGGGGGCGTCCGTCCTGTTCCAGCCGGCGGGCGATGGCGTCCAGCCGGGCATCGTGGATGCCGGCGGCGCGCAGGGCCTGGGCGGTCTGCACCACGTAGTCGGTGCAGGGGCCGTAGCGGCCGGCGGCGCGGCGCACGATCTCCAGCAGCTCGGGCTCGGGCAGGGCGCGGATATAGGCGGGATTGTCCCGGTTCATGATGAAAACCAGCGCCCGGACGGTGCCGGCCTCGGTCGTGCAGTTGAGCCAGCGCGGCAGGTAGGCGCCCGTGGACATCTCGCGCTCCCAGAGCGCGGGGAAGTAATTGGGCACCTGATCGCCGGCAAGCCGGTACACCACGCCGCGGCACGAACCGCCCCGGTCCAGGCCGAACACCAGGCCCGGGCATTCCGGCGTGCCCCGGTTCACCCGCGACCACAGGCACAGCGCCCGGTGGTGGCCGCGCAGGGTGGCGAGCCGGCGCTCCATGAAGTCGAAATCGGGGCGCCAGATCAGCGATCCATATCCGTACACCCATACATCCTCGCCCGATTGCCAGTGGCGCAAGGCCTCGTCCAGGGATCCCTGCCGCTCTTCGGGCGTCCAGAGGCGAAACGGCAGGCTGGAGCCGGGAATGCCGGCGGGAGGGGAAGACGGGATATTCACGACTACGGCTTGCGGTCAGATTCGATCGGGGGATTGCGGTTGGCCCAGCCCCCGGCCATCAAGGCCAGGGAATAGGCCCAGAAAAGGGGGGCAACGCCAATTACCGCACCGAGCGCGCCGAAGGTCAACGGCAGCGAGACCTGGGAGCCGTTGATGAGGGCCATCCGCAGACCCACGGCCTCGGCGGCGCGCCCCGGGGGCGAATGCTGGTGCAGCAGGGACAGCATGCTGGGCTGGCAACAGCCCAGGGCGAGCCCCAGGATGAAAGACAGCACGATCAGCACGGTAACATCGGTGAACAACGGGTAAAACATGAAATCGATGGCTGCCGTGGCCATGGCCACGCGCACCAGGGTCCAGGACCGCACCCGGCGCTGGATCAGGGGGAGAACGAGACGGATGACGAACGTTGCCGCCGCGAAGGACGCAAGAATCACGCCGATGGTGGTGGCCGACAGCCCGATGGCCACGCCGAAGATGGGGACCACGAACAAGTGGGTGTCCCAGGCGCCGGAAAGAATGGTGTTCACCATCAGGATGCGGCGCAGCGCAGGCACGGCAAGCAATTCGGTAACGCGCCGGCGTTCGGCCTCTTTTGCGCCGGACAGCTGCGAATCCACCGCCTTCAATTGGTGACGTAGCACATAAAGCCCGCCGGCCGACAGCAAGGGGCCCAGCGTGAGTAGGCCGAAGGCCAGGCGCGTGCCCAGGTGGTCGATCGCCAGCCCGGCGATCAGCGGCCCGGAAAATCCCGACCCCGCCAGGGCCAGCGACATAAAGGAGAAGTTGCGCAGCCGCTGCGTAGGCTCGGCATGGCCCAGCAGATCCTGGGTGGCGACCTGATGCAGCATGAAGCCGATGCCGATGCAACAGGATGCGATGAGCAGGGCCAGCTGTGTCTGGAAGATAAAGGGCAATGCGGTGCCGAACGCAACCAGCGTGGTGCCGATGACCAGCGGCCGGACGATGCCGACCCGGTCGACCCAGCGCCCCGCGCGCACCGAGAACAGCATGGGCAGCACGGCGAATACGGCCACCAGCGTGCCCACCTTGAAGGTCGACAATCCCATTTGCAGCGCGGTCAGCGAGACGGTGATGCGTCCCCCGGTCAGCGCCACGTGATTCATCATGGCCAGGAGGCACAGCAGCACCGCCCCGGAAAATTCCGGGGAACTGGACGACGAGGAGGGGGATCTATGGGAGGTAGACACGGATACGGCTTAACTGCATTCATTCTGTCCATAACGTCGCCCAATGTCGAGGCGGGCGTGTTTTGCAGTGCCGCAATTGGCGCCAATCGTCCGTGTCACGATAGAGGCGATCTAGGGGCGAACTCGTATGCTTATGGCGCAAGATGGCGGCACGTTCGGCGCTTCTGGCGGCTTGGAGGCGCTGCCGGCCCGCGTCAAAGCGTTGTATCGTTCTCGCAACGGAACAATCGGGCGGATCCGCGGCGGGCGCGGCGCTTTACGGTTTTTCACTGTTTTGCCATAGATTGACCATGGTTTGGCCGGGCCGCGCGTTTAGGATGTGCAGGCATCGCGGGCAGGCCAGGTTCCGTCCGCCATTCGCCATTCGCAATACCGGCGCGCTGGCGGATCCCCGCGCCCCATTCGGCAGGTTCAATGAAAAAGTCCCGCAGTAAGTTCAAGCGCTATTCCCTGATAGCCGTTCTGCTCCTCCTCGTCGTGTTTGCCGTGCGAGCCGCCTTTTTCTCGGCGCCGCCTGCGCCCACTTTCGCCGTGGCCGAGGTCACGCGCGCCAATCTCGAGGACAGCGTGCTGGCCAGCGGCACCATCGACGCCATCGAGCGCGTGAGCGTGGGCGCCCAGGTTTCCGGCCAGTTGAAGTCCCTGAAAGTGGCGCTGGGCGACCGGGTCAAGAAGGGCCAGCTGGTCGCCGAGATCGACGACCTGACCCAGCAGAACGACTTGCGCAACGCCGAGGCCGCCCTGCAGACCCGGCGCGCGGAACGAGCCGCCAAGGTCGCCATGCTGAAGCAGGCCGAACTGGCTTTCCGCCGCCAGCGCCAGATGCTGGCCGCGGACGCCAGTTCGCGCGAAGCCTACGAAACCGCCGAGGCCACGTTGGGGGTGACCCGGGCGGAGATCGCGTCGCTGGATGCCCAGATCGCCCAGGCCGAGATCCAGGTGGATACGGCCAAGGTCAACCTGGGCTACACCCGCATCGCGTCGCCCATCGACGGCGTGGTGGTGGCGGTGGTCACCAAGGAAGGGCAGACCGTCAATTCGATCCAGAGCGCGCCCACCATCATCAAGGTGGCCCAAGTCGACACCATGACGGTGAAAGCGCAGATCTCGGAGGCCGACGTGACCCGGGTGAAGCCGGGCCTGCCCGTGTACTTCACCATCCTCGGCGAGCCCGACGAGCGCTATCACGCCAAGCTGCGGGCGGTGGAGCCTGCGCCGGATTCCATCCAGAAGGACGATGCGGCGTCCTCGCTGACCGCGTCTTCCACAGGCAGCTCCACCACCGCGGCCGTCTATTACAACGGCCTGTTCGACGTGCCCAACCCCGACGAGAAGCTGCGCATCTCGATGACCGCGCAGGTCTTCATCGTGCTGGGCGAGGCCAAGAACACCGTCGTGGTGCCGGCCTCGGCGCTCGGCAAGCGGGGCGAAGACGGCCGCTACGCCGTGCGCGTGGTCCTGAAGGACAACAAGACGGAAGCGCGGCAGGTCAGGATCGGCATGAACAACAACGTCCAGGCGCAGGTGCTGGAGGGGTTGGAGGTGGGCGAGCGGGTCGTGTCGGCCGACGCCGCCCCGGCCGTCCCGGCGCCGGGGGCCTGAGATGAGCGCGCCTCTCATCGCGCTGGCCGGCGTGCGCCGCGAGTTCCCGGCGGGCGAGCAGACCATCGCCGTCCTGAAGGACATCGATCTGTCCATCGAGGCGGGGGAAATGGTGGCCATCGTGGGCGCATCCGGCTCGGGCAAGTCCACGCTGATGAACATCCTGGGCTGCCTGGACCGGCCGACCCGCGGCGAATACCGGGTGGGCGGGCGCAGCACCGGGGACCTGGATCCGGACGAGCTGGCGGAACTGCGCCGCGAGCATTTCGGCTTCATTTTCCAGCGCTACCACCTGTTGTCGGACCTGACCGCGCTGGGCAACGTCGAGGTGCCGGCCGTCTACGCCGGCAAGCGGCGCGAGGCGCGCCTCGCGCGCGCCGGCGAGCTGCTGGCGCGGCTGGGGCTGGGCGAGAGGTCCGGACACCGGCCCGGCCAACTGTCCGGCGGCCAGCAGCAGCGCGTGAGCATCGCGCGGGCGCTGATGAACGGCGGCGACATCATCCTGGCCGACGAGCCGACCGGCGCGCTGGACACGCACACCGGCCAGGAAGTGCTGCGCATCCTGGAAGAGTTGAACGCGGCCGGGCACACCATCATCATCGTGACCCACGATATGAACGTGGCGCGCCACGCACAGCGCATCATCGAAATCAGCGATGGCGAGATCGTCTCCGACCATCGCAATCCCGATGCCCCGCGGCGCCAGATCGCCAGGGACGAACCGCCGGCGCTGGCCCAGCGGCCCGCCTGGCAGGCCTACCTGGACCGCTGCGGCGAAGCCCTGCGCATGGCGCTGCTCGCCATGAACGCGCACCGGCTGCGCACCTCGCTGACGATGCTGGGCATCATCATCGGCATTGCGGCGGTGGTGTCCGTGGTCGCGCTGGGCGAGGGCTCGCGCCGCAAGATCCTGGACGACATCAGCGAAATCGGCACCAATACCGTCGAGATCTTTCCGGGCAAGGACTTCGGGGACGAGAAGGCCGTCAACATCCGCACCCTGGTGGCCGCCGACGCGGACGCGCTGGCGCGGGAATCCTATGTGGACAGTGTCACCCCCGAGGTTTCCACCAGCAATACGTTGCGCTACCGCAACGTTTCGGTGAATGGGGTGATCCAGGGCGTGGGCGAGCAGTATTTCCGCGTGCGCGCCATCAGGCTGGCGCAGGGCAAGTTCTTCGACGGAACCAGCGTGACGCGCCGGGCCCAGGAAGTGGTGATCGACGACGGCACCCGCCGGACGCTGTTCGGTTCGCATACCGATCCGATCGGCCAGGTGGTGTTCCTGGGTTCCATGCCGGCGCGCGTGATCGGGGTGACGCAGAAGAAGGATTCGGTCTTCGGCAGCAAGGACACCTTGAATGTGTGGATTCCCTACACCACGGCGTTGTCCCGGGTGCTGGGCCAGCAGCACCTCAAGAGCATTACCGTCCGGGTCAACGACGCGTCGCCCCCCGCCGCGGCGGAGCAGGCCATCGTGCGCCTGCTGACGCGCCGGCACGTCGTGAAGGACTTCTTCGTGTTCAACACGGACGCAATCCGCAAGACCATCGAACGCACCACGGCGACCATGACGCTCCTGGTCTCCATGATCGCGCTGATTTCGCTGATGGTCGGGGGCATCGGCGTCATGAACATCATGCTGGTGTCGGTTACCGAACGCACCCGCGAGATCGGCGTGCGCATGGCCGTGGGCGCGCGGCGCAGCGACATCATGCAGCAGTTCCTGATCGAAGCGGTGCTGGTGTGTCTGATCGGCGGGGCGATCGGCATCGTTCTTTCCCTGGGGCTGGGCGTGCTCGTGTCCAAGGCCACGGGCGGTTCGTTCCAAATGATCTACTCCACGGCGGCCATGGTGGCCGCGTTCACCTGCTCGACGCTGATCGGGGTGCTTTTCGGCTATTTGCCTGCGCGCAACGCGGCGCGGCTGGACCCCGTCGAGGCACTGGCCCGGGAATGAGGACGATGAAAGCGGTTTCCTTGATCTGCAAACCTGCCGCGCTGGCGCTGCTGCTGGCGCTCGGCGGCTGCGGCGGCCTGCTGCGTTCCGACTACCAACCCCCGGCTACCTCGGCGCCGGCGGCCTGGTCCCATGGTCCGGCCGCCTCGGCCGCCCAGGCCGGCGCGCTGGCCGAAGGGGGAGCGTGGTGGCGCAACTTCGGCGACCCGGTGCTCAACGGCCTGATCGAGGGCGCGCTTGCGCGCAACAACGATCTGGCCGCCGCCGCCATCCGGGTGCGCCGGGCCCAGTACCAGGCCGGCCTGTCCGAGGACCAACTGTTCCCGCAGCTGGGCGGGACCGTCAACGCGACCCGCGCGCGCACGCTCAGCGGCGAACGCGTCACCACCCGGAACAATGCGGCCGAGCTGACCGTCAGCTATGAAGTGGACTTGTGGGGCCGGCTGTCCCGCCAGCGCGATGCCGCGCAATGGGAAGCGCTGGCCACCGAGCAGGACCGCCAGAGCGCGGCACTGTCGCTGGTGGGCACCACCGCCACGCTGTACTGGCAGACCGCATTCATCAACCAGCGCATCGCCAGCAGCGAAGAGAGCATCGCCTACGCGCGCAGGACGCAGGACCTGGTGCGCGCCCAGTATGCGGCGGGCGGCGCGTCGGCGCTGGAAATGGCCGAGGCCGAGCAGACGGTCGCCAGCCAGCAGGCAGCCCACGCGCTGCTGGTGCAGGCGCGGGTGGAGTACGCGAACGCCTTGGCCATCCTGTTCGACGGCCCGCCGGAACGCACCATGGCCGACCCGCAGCGCCTGCCGCAATATCCGCTGCCCGAGGCCCGCGCCGGCGTTCCGGCGGAACTGCTGGGACGCCGCCCCGACCTCCGCGCCTCCGAGCTGCGCCTGCGCGAAGCCCTGGCCACCGTCGACGCGACCCGCGCCAGCTTCTATCCGCCCCTGACCCTCACCGGCGCCCTGGGCAGCGCCAGCCCGACGCTGTCCGACCTCCTGCAGAACCCGGTCGGAACGCTGGCCGCCGGGCTGAGCCTGCCGTTCCTGCAATGGAACCAGATGCAGCTCAACATCAAGATATCCAGGGCGGACTACGAGGAACGCGTGGTGAACTTCCGGCAGTCGCTCTACCAGGCGATGGCGGACGTGGAAAACGCCTTGTCGAACCGCACGCAACTGCGTTTGCAGGCCCAGCAGCTGGACGCATCGCTGCGGGCGGCCCGCCAGGCCGAAAGCCTGTACGAAGTGCGGTACCGGGCGGGAGCGGTGCCGTTGAAGGATTGGCTGGACGCGCAGGAAAAGCGCCGGACGGCCGAGATTGCGCGGGACGAGAACATGTTGAACCGGCTGGTGAACCAGGTGACCGTGTATCAGGCGCTGGGCGGCGATGATGCGGTTGCCGCGGCGGCGGGGCGTTCTTAGTCCATTGTGACAGGCCGTTTTCTCAAGACGTCTGTCGCGGCGGGAGCCTTAAGCACCAAACTCCCCCTGGCGGGCAGCCCCAAAACCCCGCTGCCCTAAAATACCCCCCCATGAACTCCCCAGACCTCCTCCCCCGGGAACCCGCCGACCTGGATCGCCGCTTCGGCGGCCTGTCGCGCTTGTACGGCCCTGAAGCGCCCGCCCGCCTCCGCAACGCGCACGTCGCGGTCGCCGGTCTGGGGGGCGTCGGGTCCTGGACGGTGGAGGCGTTGGCGCGCTGCGGGGTCGGCGCCTTGACGCTCATCGACCTGGACCACATCGCCGAATCCAACGTCAACCGGCAGATCCACGCGCTGACGTCCACGCTCGGGCAATCCAAGGTCGACGCCATGGCCGAGCGCGTGCTGGCCATCAATCCGGAATGCCGGCTCACGCGGGTGGATGATTTCGTGTCGCCGGAAAACGTGGCCGACGTGCTGCCCGGACCATACTCCGTCATCATCGATTGCACCGACCAGGCCGCCGCCAAGATCGCGATGATCCTGCATGCGCGGGCGCGGGGCGTGCCCATGTTGCTGTGCGGCGGCGCGGGCGGCAAGACGGACCCGCTGGCCCTGCGGGCGGGCGATCTGTCGGCGGCGGTGAACGACGCGCTGTTGTCCAAGCTGCGCAACAAGCTGCGGCGCGAGCACGGATTTCCGCGCGCGTCGGACCAGAACGGCAAGGCCCTGAAGCGCGTGCCGAAGATGGGCATCCATGCCTTGTGGTTCGACCAGCCCGCCATCCTTCCGGATGCCTGGACGCGCGCCACCGAAGGCGAGGACGATATGGGCGCGTCGGGCCAGGTGCTGGCGCCGCAGGGCCTGTCCTGCGCAGGCTACGGTTCGGTCGTGACGGTCACCGCGGCCATGGGGATGGCCGCGGCCAACGAGGCGCTGCGCCTCGCCGTATGAAGCCCGGGCCGGGCTTCTACAGCGCCACGAACACCACGCCGTCCTCGATCCTGACGGGGTAGGTGGCGATGTCGTCGCGCAGCGGCGAACAGAGCGCCCGGCCGTCGCGCACGTCGAAGCGGCCCTGGTGCAGCGGGCATTCGATCTCGTGCCCGGTCAGGAACCCGTCGCACAGCCGCGCATTGCCATGCGTGCAGAGATTGTCGGTGGCGTAGACTTCGCCGCCCACGCCGTAGAGCGCGATTTCACGGCCTCCCGCCTCGACGGCGATCACGTCTTCTTCCGGCACGTCGGCCCGCGCGATGGCCTTGATCCATTGCATGCTCATGGTGCTGTGTCCTGGTCAGATGGGATAGATGAGCGAATTCGGCACGAGTTCGCTGTCGAAGATGCATAGGCGCGATTCGAACTTCAGGCCCTCGGGGGCGCGGCGCACCACGTCCAGGTAGCGGCCCACGTTGAACACGGTGGTCAGCTGGCTGGGCTTGGTGCGGAAAACGGCGTAGCTGGCTTCGGATTCGATGCGGTCGCCCTGCACCGACAGCACCCGCGGCGCGCCCACGACGTGGCGCTGGTAGTAGGGGTCGTGGAAGATCGTGTCGGTGGCGCCGTAGATGCGGTCTTTCAGCATGCCGCGGCTTTCGAACGCCATGGTGGCCAGCGGATAGCCGCGCTCGTGGTTTTCGCGCGGCAGCACCTTGTACACGCAGTCTTCCATGAAGAAGTCGGGCCACTTCTCCCATTCCTCCGCGTCCAGCGCGGCGGCGTAGTCGTTGTACAGGCAGGTCAGTTGGTAGTAGAGGGGAAAGTCCAGCATCGTCAGGCCTCCATCACCCGGCGCCAGTACGCGTACATGCCGCGGATCAGCGTTTCGGTCACCATGTGGTCCGTGTTCTCGGCCGTCTTGCCGCCCAGTTCCGCCACGCTGCGATGCCAGGGCTTCTGTTCGAAGCCCGATTGCGAAAACTCGATGACCTCGCCGTCGTCCGCGGATACGAAGCCCGCCGGGCCGAACAGATTGGCCTGGCGCAGGCGACGGCGCGTCATTTCCGGGGTGTCGTCGGCGAAGCCGAAATGCGTCCAGACGAAATCGAAGGCGTCGTGGCCCACCGGCTGGATGTGCCGGGTGGAGAGGGAATTCACCTGTTGCTGGATGATGACGCTGGGGAACAGCGTCATGAGCACGGCGGTGGGGCCGTTCCACCAGGGTTCCGGCACGATGTCCAGGAAGCGGTCGTCGTTCAGCGACATCTGCTCCTTGAAGCTGGACACGCCGCTGGTCACGCTGCCCTTGCCGCCCTGCCCGCGGGTGGAGATCATGGCCGCGTGGCGGAAGTGGCGGTCCATCTTCAGTTCCGACCGGTTGTCCGCGCGCCACAGGCCGAAAGTGACGAACCAGGTGTGCAGCAGACCGGGGTGATACGGGTCCTTGATGTTCTCCTGCATCAGCTTCCAGTTGCCCGGGATGCGCTGGCGGCTGTAGCCGTGGATCACCAGTTCGCGCCCGTCGAAAACGCGGTCGAAATAATGCAGGATGTCCGGCCCCAGGTAGTCTTCCAGCGACTCGACGCCGTGGTCGAACGAAGCGAAGACCACGCCGTTGCGGCAGGCCACGGCCAGCTTGGTCAGGCCGTGCTCCTCCGGATTGAAGTCGGGCGGCATGCCGCCGTTGATCCGGCCGTCCTGCTTGACGCCGCGACGGAAGGGCACGCCGATCAGGTTGCCTTGCAGGTCGTAGTTCCACTGGTGGTAGGGGCAGACGAACTCGCTGCGGTTGCCGAAGCGTTCGCGGCAGAACTGGACGCCGCGGTGGGCGCACACGTTCTCCACCACGCGTACCTGTCCATCGTTGTCCCGCAGCAGGATGACGGAGCGTTCGCCCACGGCGGTGCGCTTGAAATCGCCGGGGGCCGGGATTTCCGCCTCCAGGCCCACGTAGCTCCAGTGCCCTCGGTAGAAGAAGCGATCCAGTTCGCGCTGGTGCAGGGCCGCGTCCGTATAGACGCCGAACGGGATGCGATGGGAACCGTCCCCTTGCCAGGGCGGCACGAATTCGAGGGGGCGTTCGGGGGCGTTCATGGCGTGCCCCTGGTACAGGGCGCGGCCGCGGGGCGCGTGCTGGGATGCATTGCGGGTCTCCTTGGTTCGGCTGGCCGCCGGGCGGCCGGGCAGAGCCCGCGCGGCATGGGCGCGGGCGTTTTCCGCATGATCGGGCAGGGCGTGAAATAAATAAATAGAATCTGATCAATGAGATAAATCACCAAAACGAATATTGGTGGAGACAAGCGCATGAACCTGCAAGACGTGGACCTGAACCTGCTGGTCGTCTTCAATGAATTGCGTAAGCATGGACGGGTATCGGCCGTGGCGGAGAGCCTGGGAATTTCACAGCCCGGCGTCAGCAATGCGCTGGGCCGGCTGCGCAAGCTCCTGGGCGATGAACTGTTCCTGCGGACCTCGCGCGGCATGGTGCCCACGCCCTACGCCGAGGCGCTGGCGCGGCCGATAGCCGATGCGCTGGACGCCCTGCACAGCACGCTGAACGCCCGCGCGGCGTTCGATCCCGCGCATAGCGAACGCGCGTTCGTGATCGGCGTGAACGACGTGGGCGAGACCTACTTCCTGCCCCGGCTGATGCGCGCCCTGGAGCGGGCGGCGCCGGGCGTCACCGTCCGCACGGTGCGCACGACCTCGATCGACGTGAAGGACGAAATGGAACGCGGCCGGATCGACCTGGCCATGGGCTTTCTGCCCGGCTTGAAAAGCGGCTTCTTCCAGCGGCTGCTGTTTCGCCAGCCCTACGTCTGCATCTTCCGGCGGGATCACCCGCTGGCGCGCACCGGGGTCTCGGCCAGGCAATTCCGCGCGGCGGAGCACGTGGCCATCGTGTCGGAAGGAACCGGCCACGGTGTCGTCGACGAAGTGATCGGGCAGGCCGGCATCCGGCGGCGCGTGCGCCTGACGGTACCGCATTTCATGGCGGTGGGGCCGGTGCTTGCCGCCACCGACATGATCGCCGTGGTGCCGCGGCGCTTCGCCGACTGCGCCAGCGGGCCTTTCGGCCTGGCCGCCGCGGCCTGCCCGGTGAAGATACCGGAGTCGGTGATCAATGTGTTCTGGCATGCCCGCAACCACCGGGAGCCCGCCAATCAATGGCTGCGCCAGGTGGTGGTGGACGAGTTCGCGGATTGAGCCGGCAGGCGCCCAGGGGCGGGTTCAGCTGGCGTGCAGCGCCACGGTGAACCAGCCGCGCAACGCATTGGACAGGCGGACCTCGTCGGCGGCGTGCAGGTCGGCCAGGGTCAGGACGCGCGCTTCGACGCGGCCGGTATCAAGCAGTTCGGCGCGCTGCACGCCGGGCAGGCAGCCGCTGTCCACTGGCGGCGTGTACCAGTCGCCATCCATGCGCAGGTAGACGTTGCTGCGGCTGCCCTCGCAGAGTTCGCCGCGCTCGTTCAGGTAGAGCAGGTCGAAGATATGAGGGTGCGAGGGCAGCCATTCGATGGTCTTGGTGTACCAGGGCCGGTAGGTGGTCTTGTAGCGCAGCAGCGGCTCGGAGGAGCGCAGCGCTTCCGGCGCCAGCATGGCTTCCTGCTTCGGGGGCAAGGGAGGCAGCGGGGCGGTCTGGATGTTGCGGCTGCCGTCGCGCGCCACCAGCAGGCGCAGGCGATGCGGCCCCGGCGTCGCCAGGCCCAGCGCGGCGAGCATGATGTCGGCTTCCACCGCGCGTCCGCCCCAGCCGTAGCCCAGCGCCTTGCAGGACGCTTCCAGGCGCGTCAGGTGGCGGGAAAGAAGCGGCACGCGGCGCTCGGCATCCACCAGGATGGTCTCGATCAGTTCGGGTTGCATGGGACTCTCCATGGCGCGTGGATGCGCGCTCTATCCTACTACCGCGGCCTCCGTCCGGGGGCCTCAGGCCCGCAAAATCCGGGCTTTCCAGTGGCATTCCTGCCATTCTTCCGCGGGGTCGGAGTCATGCACGATGCCGCCGCCCACGCTGTAGACGCCGTGGCCGGATGCGTCCAGGACCAGGGTGCGGATCGCGACGTTCAGCGAAAAATCGCCGTCCGGCGCCAGCCAGCCGATGCTGCCGCAATACAGGCCGCGCGGCGCGGCTTCCATCTGGCGGATCCGGCGCATGGCCGCGACCTTGGGGGCCCCGGTAATGGACCCGCAGGGAAACAGCGCCCGCAGCACGTCCTCCAGGGGGGCGCGGGGCGCCAGCGCGGACACCGTGGACGTCATGGTCCAGACGGTTGGGTAGCGCTCCAGCGAAAACAGGGCATCCACCCGGACCGAGCCCGGCTCGGCCAGCCGGCCGAGATCGTTGCGCAGCAGATCGACGATCATCAGGTTTTCGGCGCGGTTCTTCTCGCTGGCCAGCAGCGCCCGGCCCAGGCGCTCGTCCTCGGCCGGATCGGCATGGCGCGGAGCCGTTCCCTTCATCGGTCGCGTGGTCAGGCGCGGGCCGTCGCGGCGCACGAACAGCTCGGGCGAAAAGGACAGCACCGTGCGCGCGCCATCCCGGATGTAGGCGCCATGCGCCACCGGGTTGCGGGCGGCGATGCGCCGGTACAGCGTGGCGGGATCGCCCTGGTACCGCAGGTCCAGGGGCTGGGTGAAATTCACCTGATACAGCTCGCCGCCGCCGATCAGCGAGCGGATCGCGCCGACCTGCCGCACGTAGTCCGGTTCGGTCATGCGCGGGGCGGGCAGGCTGATGGCCGCCGCGGCGCTGCCGGCGTCTGGCGCATCCCAGGGCGCCTCGTCCACCTTGCGCTCGAATACCAGCGCGGTCAGGCGCGGGGCGCCATCGTCGGACGGAGGCCGCCAGGGGCCGGAGGGCGGCGCCAGCGCGGCTTCCGGCAACAGCCATTCGCCCAGCTCGTAGTCCAGCAGCAGCGCCACCCATTGCCCGTGCCGCCGGGCCGCCTCGATGGCGGCCAGCGCGGGGGCGACCTCGGCGGCCGAGCGCGCCTCGATCCGCGAGCGGAAGCCCTCCAATCGAAGCGCGCTGCCGGCCAGCCGGTCTTCAAAACGACATTCCATGCTTCTACTGCTGTTGATGTGCCAGGAATTCCTTCAGGACCCGCCCCGTATGGGAATGGTCGCTCAGGGTCATGACGTGCTCGGGCGACCCTTCGGCCACCAGCTTTCCGCCGCCGGTGCCGCCTTCGGGGCCCAGGTCCAGCAGCCAGTCGGCCTCGGCGATCACGTCGAGATTGTGCTCGATCACCACCACCGTGTTGCCGGCTTCCACCAGGCGGTGCAGCACGTGGATCAGCTTTTCCACGTCGGCCATGGACAGGCCCACGGTAGGCTCGTCCAGTACATACAGCGTATGGGGTATGCGGGAGGCGCGGCCGGTCTTGATAAGGCCGTCGGTCAGCCTGGCCTTGGACAGTTCGGTCACCAGCTTGATACGCTGCGCTTCGCCGCCGGACAGGGTGGGCGAGGGCTGGCCCAGGGTCAGGTAGCCCAGGCCCACGTCCTGCATCAGCTGCAGGGGACGGTGGATCTTGGGATGGGCCGCGAAGTAGCCGATGGCGTCGTCGACTTCCATGGCCAGCAGTTCGCCGGCATTCTTGCCGCGCATCTGCACGCTGAGCGTGTCGCTGTTGAAGCGCGCGCCGTTGCAGGCGTCGCAAGGCACTTTGACGTCCGGCAGGAAGTTCATTTCGATGGTGCGCATGCCCTGGCCTTCGCAGATCGGGCAGCGGCCGTCGCCGGTGTTGAACGAGAAGCGCGCCGCCGTCCAGCCGCGCATGCGCGCTTCGCGGGTATCGGCGAATTGCTTGCGCACGTCGTCCCAGAAGCCGACGTAGGTGGCGGGGCATGAGCGCGGCGTCTTGCCGATGGGAGTCTGGTCCACTTCCAGGACGCGGTCGATGGCCTCCCAGCCCGTGATGCCGTCGCAGCCGGCCCAGGCCGGCGCCTTGCCTTTCGAGACGGCCTGCATCAGGTTGTCCAGCAGCACTTCGCGCGCCAGGGTCGACTTGCCGGAACCGGACACGCCAGTCACCACGCTCAGGCGGCCGACCGGGATCCGGGCGTCCACGCTGCGCAGGTTGTGCAGGCGGGCGCCCCTGATCTCGATCATGGGGGTGTCGGCCTCCACCGCCCGGCGGCCCTGCAAGGGGTGGGTCAGGGGCTTGGCCAGGTAGCGTCCGGTGACGGACTCGGGCGCATCGACGAGATCCTGCGCCGTGCCTTGCGCCACCACGCGGCCCCCGCGGATGCCGGCGCCCGGGCCGATGTCGATGATGTGCGAGGCGCGGCGGATGGTGTCGTCATCGTGCTCCACCACCACCAGGGTGTTGCCGTTGCCTTCCAGGCGCGCCAGCGCGTCCAGCAGGATGCGGTTGTCGCGCGGATGCAGGCCGATGGTGGGTTCGTCGAGCACGTAGCAGACACCCTGCAGATTGGAGCCCAGTTGCGCGGCCAGGCGGATGCGCTGCGCCTCGCCGCCGGAAAGCGTGGGCGCTGCGCGGTCCAGCGCCAGGTAGTTCAACCCCACTTCCTGCATGAAATTGAGGCGCCCGCGGATCTCGGCGAGGATATCGCGGGCGATCTCGCCTTCGCGGCCGCGAGCGACCAGGCCCGTGAAAAAGGTATGGGCGTCCGACACCGGCAGCGAGGCGAGTTCGGCGATCGATTTGTCGCGCCAGCGCACGGCGCGGGCCACGCGGTTCAGGCGCTGGCCGTCGCAGACGGCGCAGACCTTGGCTTCGCCTTCGTACCAGGCGTTCCACGCGGTTTCCTCGCCGGTCTGTTCTTCGTCGAAGCCCTGCAATTGCAGGCCCGTGCCGAAGCAGCCCGTGCACCAGCCATGCTTGGAGTTGTACGAGAACAGGCGCGGATCGGGTTCGGGGAAGCTGGTGCCGCAGGACGGGCAGGCCCGCTTGACCGAGAAATGCTGCTGCTGCAATTCGCTGTTGAGCGCTTCATGCAGTTTGTTCACCGGCCAGACCACGGACATTACGCCCTGGCCGTTTTCCAGCGCGCTCTTGACCGCCGCGCGCAGGTCCGCCTCGTTCGCCGGATCCACGACCACGTCGGCCACCGGCAGTTCGATCGTGTGTTCCTTGTAGCGGTCCAGGCGCGGCCAGGGCGCGACGGGGATGAACTCGCCGTCCACGCGCAGATGCGTATGGCCCTTGGATCCGGCCCACTTGGCCAGGTCCGTGTAATAGCCCTTGCGCGCGGTGACCAGCGGAGAGAGCAGGCCGATGTGTTCGCCCTTGTGCTCGCGCAACAGCCGCGCCACGATCTGGTCGGCGTTCTGGGGTTCGACCGCGACGTTGCAGTCGGGGCAGTACTGCGTGCCCAGCTTGACGTACAGCAGGCGCAGGAAATGGTGGATTTCCGTCATCGTGGCCACGGTGGACTTGCGGCCCCCCCGGCTGGTGCGCTGCTCGATGGCGACGGTGGGCGGGATGCCGAAGATGGCGTCCACGTCCGGCTTGCCGGCCGGCTGCACGATGGCGCGCGCGTAGGCGTTGAGCGATTCCAGGTAGCGGCGCTGGCCCTCGTTGAAGAGGATGTCGAACGCCAGCGTGGATTTGCCCGAGCCGGACACGCCGGTGATGACGGTGAACTTGTCGCGCGGAATCTCCACGCTGACGTTCTTCAGGTTGTGCTCGCGGGCGTTGCGGATTTCGATCGCCATGTTGTCCTGGCGGCGCGCGCGCACCAGCGACTGCAGCGGCGTGCCCATTCCCGCCCCGTAGGCCGCGCCGGGCTCGGCGATGCGGGCGGTCAGGCCGGCCTGCTCCACCTCCTGGGCGTCGGCGTCGCTGGTCACGACCACGTCCGCGGGCAGGATGCTGATTTCGTAATCGCGCAGGGCCGCGCCCGTGTGCGATTGCGGGTTGTCCATCAGGTCCTGCGGCGTGCCCACGCCGACGACCTGGCCTCCGGCGTCGCCGCCTTCGGGGCCCAGGTCGATCAGCCAGTCGGCCGCGCGGATGACGTCGAGGTTGTGTTCGATGACGAGCAGGGTGTGGCCGGCGGCCAGCAGCTTGCGGAAAGCGCGCATCAGGCGCGCCACGTCGTCGAAGTGCAGGCCGGTGGTGGGTTCGTCGAACAGGAACAGGCTGCCCTTCTTGGCGACCTTGGCGGTGGAGATGCCGCTGCGAGCCGCCTCGGCCAGGTGGCCGGCTAGCTTCAGCCGCTGCGCCTCGCCGCCCGACAAAGTGGGCACCGGCTGGCCCAGACGCACGTATTCCAGGCCTACGTCGGCCAGCGGCGCCAGGCCGGTCTGCACGTCGCGCAGGCCCTTGAAGAAGTCCAGCGCTTCGCTCACCGTCATTTCCAGCACCTCGTCGATCGAGGCGCTCTTGCCCAGGTGCTCGACGCGCACTTCCAATACTTCGGGGCGGAAGCGCTTGCCGTCGCAATCGGGACAGCGCAGGTAGACGTCGGACAGGAACTGCATTTCCACATGTTCGAAGCCCGTGCCGCCGCAGGTCGGGCAGCGGCCGTCGCCGCCGTTGAAGCTGAAGGTGCCCGCCGTATAGGCGCGTTCGCGCGCGAGCGGAGCCTGGGCGAACAGCTTGCGGATGGCGTCGAACGCGCCCACGTAGCTGGCCGGGTTGGAACGGGTGGTCTTGCCGATGGGGGTCTGGTCCACCATGACCACGTCCGCGATCTGCTCGGCGCCCAGCAGGCGCTCGAAGGCGCCGGGCGCTTCCGAGGGCTTGCCCTTTTGCTTCAGCAGGGCGGGGTACAGCACGTCCTGCACCAGCGTGGACTTGCCCGAACCCGACACGCCCGTCACGCAGACCAGCCGGCCCAGCGGCAGTTCGACGGAAACGTTCTTCAGGTTGTGCGCGCTGACGCCTTCCAGCAGCAGGCGCGGCGTGTTGGCGGCCACGGGCATGGGCCTGGGCGCTTCCACGCGCTGGCGTCCGCCGAGGTAGTCGCCGGTCAGGGTATGGGCGGCCCGCAGCTGGGCGGGCGAGCCGTCGAACACGATGCGCCCGCCGCGTTCGCCGGGGCCGGGGCCGATGTCGATGATGCGGTCCGCGGCCACCATGACCTGCGGATCGTGCTCCACCACCACCAGCGTATTGCCGGCGTTGCGCAGCCGGTGCATGACCTCGACGACGCGGTGCATGTCGCGCGGGTGCAGGCCGATGGAGGGCTCGTCCAGTACGAACAGCGTGTTCACCAGCGAGGTGCCCAGCGCCGTGGTCAGGTTGATGCGCTGCACTTCGCCGCCCGACAGCGTGCGGCTCTGGCGGTCCAGCGTCAGATAGCCCAGGCCCACGTCGCACAGGAACTTGAGGCGCGCCCGGACTTCGGTCATGAGCAGGTCGGTAGCGGCGTCCAGCGCGCCGGAGAAGGACAGCGTATCGAAGAACAGCCGCACCCGCTCGATGGGCAGCAGCATCACGTCATGGATGGACAGGCCGCCCAGGCCGTTCAACTGCTCGCGGCTCCAGTTGGCGCCCACGGGCATGAAGCGCTTGTAGCGGCCGTCTTCCGGCGGCAGCACCGTGTCGGCCTCTTCCTTGGTGCCAAGGCGCCACAGCAGCGCGTCGGGCTTGAGCCGCGCGCCGTTGCAGGTGGGGCAGGGCGTATAGCTGCGGTATTTCGACAGCAGCACGCGGACGTGCATTTTGTAGGCCTTGGTTTCCAGCCAGTCGAAGAAGCGCTGCACCCCGTACCACTGGTGCTTCCAGGCGTCGCTGCCGCCCTTCCAGTCGGGCGTGCCGTAGAGCACCCAACGCTTGTGCTCCTCGCTCATCTTGTTCCAGGGCACGCCCAGCGGCACGCCAGCCTTCGGCGCGTACTTCTGCAGCTCGTCCTGGCATTCCTTGTAGGATGGGGTGGTCCAGGGCTTAATGGCGCCTTCCAGCAGGGTTTTGTTCTCGTCCGGGATGACCAGGCCGAAATCGATGCCGATCACGCGGCCGAAGCCGCGGCAGGCTTCGCACGCGCCCAGCGGCGAATTGAACGAGAAGCTGCTGGGCAGCGGATCGGTGTATTCGATATCGCAGTCGGCGCAGTGCAGGCGGTCGCTGTATTTCCAGACGTGGGCGTTGCCGCCGTCGGCGTCCATGGCATAGACGGCAAGATGGCCGCCGCCCATGCGCAGCGCGGTGTCCAGCGCTTCCATGACGCGCTCGCGCTCGGCGCCGGCGAAACGGAAGCGGTCCTGGATGACATGGAGGATGCGGCGCGCGTCAGCGGCGGCTTTCGCGCCCTTGGCCTTTTTGGCGCCCTTGGCCGGGGCTTCGGCGCGGGGCGCGGCGTTTTCCTCGGCGTGCACGCGCGTATAGCCCTGCTGCTCCAGGAAGCCGCGCACTTCTTCCTCGGTGAAGTTGGCGGGGACGGCGATGGGGAAGGTCACCACCAGCCGCGGGTCGCCGGCGGCCGCGGCGCGTTCGGCCAGCGAGCGATGGATGGAGTCCGGCGTGTCGCGCCGCACCACCTTGCCGCAACCGCGGCAATACAGGCGGGCGCCGCGCGCGAACAGCAGTTTCAGGTGATCGTTCAGTTCGGTCATCGTGCCGACCGTGCTGCGCGAGCTGCGCACAGGATTGGTCTGGTCGATCGCGATGGCGGGCAGAATGCCCTCGATGCGGTCCACCTGGGGCTTGTCCATGCGGTCCAGGAACTGGCGCGCATAGGGCGAGAAGGTTTCCACGTACCGGCGCTGCCCCTCGGCGTACAGGGTGTCGAAGGCCAGCGAACTCTTGCCGGACCCCGATACGCCGGTCACGACGACCAGTTCACCGGTGGCGATGGTCAGGTCCAGGTTCTTGAGATTGTTCTGGCGGGCGCCAACGATGCGAATGTGAGAGCTCATGGACGGTATCGTAGCCTGAGGGAAGGGGCCTGCCCGAGCGACGACCCGTCGCTGGTTCCGAGCGTGGCGATATGGAATAATTGCCTATATTGTGAAGCTGATGTCCAATATATGGACAATCACGGGCTCACTAGCTGTACAAATAAACAGTATCGCAGATTCGTCCGAAATTCGCGCTGTCCGGCTAGAACTTTCTGCTGGCCGCGGCGTGCTGGGCGAGGCGGTCCATGGCCGGAGACTGGAGACCCCTTTGCTGGAAACCAAGGTCGCGGGCGCGGCGGCGTTCGCCAAGTTCATGACGGTGCTGCAGGCCGTGGCAGACGCTTCGCAGCCGCCCAGCGCGGCGGCGCTGGCGCGCAGTTGCGGCTATCCGCGGCCCACCGTCTACCGGATCGTGGCGGCGCTGGCCGAGCAGGGCATGCTGGCCGAGACGGCCGGCGCCTATCGGCTGGGGCCGAGGCTGATGTCCCTGGCCAGCAGGGCGTGGGCGCAGTTCGACCTGCGCGCCGAGCTGGCCTCCGAACTGCGGGCCCTGCGCGACGAAACCGGCGAAACGGTGCATCTGGCGGTTCCCGCCGGGCGCGAGATGACCTACATTGACAAGCTGGAAAGCCCCGGCCCGGTGCGCATGGCGTCGCGCGTGGGAGCATCCGTGGCGTTGCATTCCAGCGCGGTCGGCAAGGCGTACCTGGCGGCGCTGGACGAGGCCGCGCGCGAGCGCCTGCTGCGCGGCTTGCCGCTGGACGCGCGCATGCCCGGCACGGTAACCAGCCTGCCCGCGCTGCGGGCCCAGCTGGACGACACCGCCAGGCGCGGCTACGCCACCGACAACGAGGAAAACGAAGCCGGCATCGTCTGCTACGGCGTGGCGCTGTGCGACGCGGCCGGCCGGCCGGTCGCCGGCGTCAGCGTCAGCACGCTGCTGTTCCGGCGGCGCGAGGATCCGCAAGCCGCCTATGTCGAACCCTTGCTGCGGCTGCGCGACGCCGCCGCGGCCAAACTTGCCCTGCTGCCCGCCGTTCCCGGCGGCGCCTGACCGTCAGTTCCCAAAGGAATTCCATGACCGCTCCCCTTGCCTCCAAGCTTGCCGCCCTGATGGCCGCCCGGGTCGTGCCCGTATTGCGGTACACGGACGCGGCCACCGCCGCGTACGCGGCCGAAGTCGCCGTGGCCGCCGGCTGCGCCACGCTGGAACTGACCTGGACCATCCCCGGCGTCACCGATCTGCTGCGCGCCTTGCGCGACAAGCACGGCAGCGCGCTGCAGCTGGGCGTGGGCACGGTGCTGGACGAGCACCAGGCGCGCGAGGCGCTCGTCGCGGGCGCCGACTTCCTCGTGTCGCCCGCGCTGGCCACCGAGATCGTCGACATGGCGCACGCGGCCGACGCGCTGTGCCTGCTGGGCGCCTTCACGCCCACCGAGGTCCTGACGGCGCGCCGCGCCGGGGCCGACGTCGTGAAGATATTCCCGGCCGACACCGGCGGCCCCAGGCACCTGGCCGCGATCAAGTCCGTCTACCCGGACGCTCTCCTGTGCCCCACCGGCGGGGTGACCCAGGACAACATGGGCGCATATTTCGCCGCCGGCGCGGCGCTGGTGGGCATAGGCAGCAACCTCTACGACAAGGCGGCCTTCGCCGCCCGCGATACCGCCGCGCTGGTGGCGCAGATCGTCCGCACCCGCGAGGCCGCCCATGGCTGATTTCGACATCGTCGCCCTGGGCGAGCCCCTGGTCGAACTGAACCAGACGCACGAGGGCCAGCGGCAATACCTGCAGGGGTTTGGCGGCGATACCTCCAATGCCGTCATCGCCGCGGCGCGGCAGGGCGCGCGCTGCGCCTACCTGACCCGGGTAGGCAATGACGCTTTCGGCAGGCAGTTCCTGGACCTCTGGCAAGCCGAGGGCGTGGATACCTCGGGCGTGCAGCTGGACGACGAGGCGCACACCGGCCTGTACTTCGTGCAGCACGGGCCGGACGGCCATGCTTTCAGCTACCTGCGCCGGGGCTCGGCGGCCAGCCTGATGACGCCGGCCAGCCTGGCGTCGGGCCTGATCGAACGAGCCCGCTTTCTGCACGTATCGGGCATCAGCCTGGCGATCAGCACCAGCGCCTGCGACACGGTCTTTGCCGCCATCGAGCGCGCGCGGAGGGCCGGCACCCAGGTCAGCCTGGACTCCAACCTGCGCCTGCGGCTGTGGCCGGTCGACCGCGCCCGCGCTGTCTTGCGTGAAACCATGCGCACGGCCGACCTGTTCCTGCCCAGCATGGACGACATGCAGCACCTGACCGGCAACGACGATCCGGAGCGCACGCTGGACTGGATCCGCGACGGCGGCGCCACGGGCGTCGTGGTGCTCAAGCTGGGCAAGGACGGTTCCATCATCGACGACGGCGGCAAGCGCGTTCCGATGCCGGCCTTGAGGGTGCAGGCCGTGGACGCAACCGGGGCGGGCGATTGCTTTGCCGGCAGCCTGCTGGCGCGCCGCTGCCAGGGAGACTCCTGGGAAGACGCCGTGCGCTACGCCAATGCGGCCGCTGCGCTGTCCACCCTGGGCTATGGCGCGGTCGATCCCCTGCCGCGGGCCGACCAGGTCCGGGAAAGGCTGAAGGGCGCCTCCGGCTGAGCCGCGGGCGCCTGGCGGGCTGAGTCCGTCCCGATTTTCAGGCCGCCCGCCGGGACGGCGGGGAAGGGCGCCCGATTTCCGGCCATTGGCGTTCATGGCCGATTTCAGGCTAAAATGCCAAGTTACCCGAATTTTCCGCCAGCCCAGTACCCGGTTGTGCGGGCTCGCCTTTTCCGCACAATTTCATCAGGAGAGTAAACATGGCCGAACGCAAACGCGTGCGTCGCAACACCCTGGAACGCCGTTGCCTGGGCAAGGCTTTCAAGCGCTTGTTCGTCAAGTCGCCCAAGGGCGTTTTCAAGATGCTGGAAAAGATCAAGCGCGTCTAATCACGCGCCGGACCGAAGCGCGCTTCGGCCCGGGTCTGAGAAAAACCCGCCGGTTCGCGCCGAGCGGGTTTTTTTCGCTGGGCCGCCCCAGGACAAAAACGCAAAAACACCCCATCAGGGGGCAGCAAGCGGGCGAAGCCTGCGCGGCGTGGCGGTATTTTTTGTCGAGCTTCAGCCTTCCTGCGGCGGGCCCAGCTTTGGCAGGATGAAGTCCATGAAGGCCCGCGTCTTGGCCGGCTGGATGCTGGAGGGATACACCACGTAGATCGAGATCGGGTCCACCGACCAGCCGGGCAGCACCCGCTTGAGCGAATTGCGCTTGATGATGGGGTCCAGCGCCTGGCAGTGCGGCATGCGCGTGATCGCCAGATCCAGGCCCGCCAGGGTGCCCGCGATGCTCATGTTGTTGGCCGCCAGGTGGCCCGCGACCGGCACCCGTTCGCTGACCGCGCCCCGGTGCAGCGTCCAATACGAATGCGCCTCGTCGATCGTGGTGCGCAGGCACTGGTGCTGGGTCAGGTCGGCGGGCGTCCTGGGTTCGCCGTGGCGGGCCAGGTAGCTGTCGGACGCATACAGGTAATTGTCCAGGGACACCAGTTCCTGCACCACCGCGCCGCTGTGCGACACCCCGTTGCCCGTTTCCACCGTGGACAGCGGGTGCGCCGTATCGCGGCCAAAGCGCAGCACCACGTCGAAGGGCGTGCCTTGCGCGTCGGATGCCGTCATCATGCTCAGGTCGAACTCGCATTCCACTTCGGGATAGCGTTCCGTGAAGTCATTGATGGTTTCGGGCAGCAGCCACATCGCCAGGCTGTACGGCATGGACACCCGCAGATTGCCGGAGGGGCCTCCCGATAGCATTTGCAGCTGTTCGTGCGCCAGGCGGGCCTCGTCGATCAGGCCCTGGCAGCGGCTCATGTAGGCCGCGCCGGCTTCGGTCAGGTCCAGCCGGCGCGTATTGCGGTTGATCAGCCGCAGCCCGATGGCGCGTTCCAGCTCGTTGATGCGGCGCGACAAGGTCGACGTGGGCATGTTCAGCGCGCGCGCGGCCAGGCTGAAGCTCTTGCGCTTGGCAACCTCCACGAACAGGGCAATGTCATTGAGCTGGACGGTCGAAGCTTCCATAGGCATTCCGAATTTGGCCGCCCGAGTTTACGCCACTCGGGCGCGCCGCCCAAAGCCGGCGCCGTCGGGATGATCGGGAATAAATACGGTTTTGTCAGATTTGATTGCAAATTCGAATGCCGCGGCGTCTGTACGCGCAGGCATATCCCCTAAACTTCAGGCGAATACATAAAGACCAAGACCGCAGCGGTTGCATGAGGAATCGCAAAGGGGCACAGTGGGCATGACCGACACGCCAACATTTTTTACCGTTCTGACGCCCACCTACAACCGGGCGGGCACGCTGCACAGGGTATACGAGTCCCTTTCCCGGCAGACTTTCCGGGGTTTCGAATGGGTGGTGGTGGATGACGGATCCACCGACAACACTCACGAATCCATCCTGGGCTGGCAGGCTCGCGCCGATTTTCCGATCCGCTATTTCTGGCAAAACAATCAGCACAAGAAAACCGCTTTCAACCGCGGCGTGCGCGAAGCGCGCGGCAAGCTGATCGTCGGGCTCGACAGCGACGACGAAATGCCGCCCGATGCGCTGGCCATCTTCAAGGAGGCCTGGGAGAGCATCCCCCCGGCGCGGCGCGAATCCTACGTGGCCGTCACCGGCCTGTGCGCCCGTCCCGACGGCAGCATCGTGGGAGACTCGTATCCGCAGGACGTATTCGACAGCACGGCGGTGGACGTCTATTTCCGCTACCGCATCAAGGGCGAGAAGTTCGGTTGCATGCGCACCGACATCCTCAGGACCTATCCCTTTCCCGAGGACGTGGCGGGCTTCGTGCCCGAAAGCCTGGTGTGGTGGGCGATTGCGCGCGCGGGCTACCTGAGCCGCTTCATCAATCGCGTGGTGCGCACGTACCACGATACGCCGGGCAGCCTGAGCCAGGGCGCGGTATCCGCCGCCAACAACGCCCAGGGCCTTTACCTGCTGGCCTGGGACATGTTGCAGCATCATCTGGAGTTCTTCCGCTACCGGCCGCGGGAGTTCATCATGGCTGCCGCGCGCTATACGCGATTCCGCCTGCATCTGAAGCATTCCGGCGTGCCCACGGCGGTCCAGGCCTATCGGCTGACCAATCCCGTCGCCAGGTTCATGGTGGCGGCGATGTGGCCGCTGGGCTATGCGCTGTACCGCCGCGACAGGCGCCGGGGCGTCGCCTAGGGCCCGCTCCCCCTAAAAGAAGCCTGGCACAGGTCCGATTACGGCCCGGCCGCGCCTCTTTCCGCCAGCTTGCGGGCGCGTTCCGCGGGACCGCCTGGGGGGCGGTCTTCCGGGGCTCAGGCGGCAGGAGCATGCCCCAGCCCGAGATATACCTCGACCACGCGCGGGTCCGCCGCGACCTGCGCGGCGGGGCCTTCCAGCGTGACGGCGCCGGTTTCCAGCACGTAGGCGTAATCCGCCACCTGCAGCGCGGCGCGGGCGTTCTGCTCGATCAGCAGGATAGATACGCCCATTTCCCGCAAGCGCGCCACGATGCGAAACACTTCGCGGACGATGCGGGGCGCCAGGCCCAGGCTGGGTTCGTCCAGCATCAGCAGCCGGGGCTTGGCCATCAGCGCGCGGCCCACCGCCAGCATCTGGCGCTCGCCGCCCGACAGCGTGCCGGACAACTGGCCGCGGCGCTCCTTCAGGCGAGGGAACAATTCGTAGACTTCCGCCAGTGTCGCGTCCTGGTCGCGCATGCCGTTGCGGTAGCGGTGAAACGCGCCCAGCATCAGGTTGTCCTCGACCGTCATCTCCGCGAAGAGTTCGCGCTTCTCGGGCACCAGGTTCATCCCGGCCGCCACCATCTCTTCGATCTCGGCGTGTGCTTGCCGCTTGCCGCCGAAGACGATCTCGCCGCTGGACGGCAGCACGCCCATAATGGCCGACAGCAGCGTCGTCTTGCCCGCGCCGTTCGGGCCGATCACAGTGACGATCTGGCCTTCTCCCACCGCGACGCTGACGCCCGAAACGGCCTCGACCTTATCGTAGGCAACGCGCAGGTCGCGCACTTCCAGCAGTTTCGCGCTCATCTATTCCACTCCGCCCAGATAGGCTTCAAGCACCGCGGGGTTGTTCTGGATCTCGGCGGGCAGGCCTTCGGCGATCTTCTCGCCGAAATCCATGACCACGACGCGGTCCACGAGTCCCATCACGAAATCCATGTCATGTTCGACCAGCAGAATGGCCATGCCTTCGGCGCGGAGCTTTTTCAGCAGGTCCGCCAGCTCGCGCTTCTCCTGGTAGCGCAAACCCGCCGCCGGTTCGTCGAGCAGCAGGATGCACGGGTCGGACGCGAGCGCGCGCGCGATCTCCAGGATGCGCTGCTGGCCGAGGGCGAGCGACCCGGCTTCGTCGTGCAGATGCTTGCCCAGGCCGACGCGCTCCACCTGCCGGGCGGCTTCGGCCAGCAGGCGCGCCTCTTCCGCGCGATCCAGGCGCCACGCGGCCGGTATCACGCCGCGGTGGCCGCGCAGGTGCGCGCCGATCGCCACGTTTTCCAGCACGCTCATGCGGCCCAGCAGGCGCACGTGCTGGAAGGTGCGCGACAGGCCGAGCCGGGCGATGGCGCGCGCGCCCGCGCCCGCCACCGACCGGCCCAGCAGCGTGACCTGGCCCGAGGTCGGCGTATCCACGCCGGAAATCTGGTTGAACATCGTGCTCTTGCCGGCGCCGTTGGGGCCGATGAGGGCCAGGATCTCGCCCGCGCGGATCTCCAGGTTCATCGCGTTGTTGGCGACCAGGCCGCCGAACTTGCGCGTCACGTCCACGGCCTTGAGCACCACTTCGCCGCGGGGCGGCATGGGTTTGCGGGGTAGCGGTTCGGCGTTCATGTCCAGCCTGCGCGTCTGCTTCTTCACCGGAATGCAGCGGGTCAGCACCGGCCACAGGCCGCTGCGGGCGCGGTGCAGCAGCAGCACCATGCCGAAGCCGAAGACGATGACCTCGAAATTGCCGGTCTGGCCCAGCAGCCTGGGCATCCAGTCCTGCAGCCATTGCTTCAGCACGGTGAACACGCCCGCGCCGACCAGGGCGCCCCAGACCTGCCCGGCGCCGCCGATGACGGTCATGAACAGGTATTCGATGCCCATCTGCAGACCGAACGGATTGGGGTTCACGAAGCGCTGCATGTGCGCGTAAAGCCAGCCCGAGGCGCAGGCCTGCAGCGCCGCGATGATGAAGATCACCATGCGCGAGCGGGCCGTGTCCACGCCCATGGATTCCGCCATCACGCGGCCGCCCTTGAGCGCGCGGATGGCGCGGCCCTCGCGCGAATCCAGCAGATTCCGCGTCGACCATACCGCCGTCAGCAGGAAGGCCCAGATCAGGTAGTAGATGGTGTCGCCCTGAGTCAGCGGCCAGCCGAAGAGGTCGATGGGAGGAATGTCCGGAATGCCGGTGTGGCCGCCCAGGCCTTCGACCGAGCCGAAGACGAAGTACAGCGACAGTCCCCAGGCAATGGTGCCCAGCGGCAGGAAGTGGCCGGAGAGCTTCAGGGTGATCGCGCCCAGCAGGTACGCGATCGCCAGGGTCAGCGCGAGCCCGGCCAGCAAGGTCAGCCAGGGCGACGCGCCCAGCCACGCCAGCCAGGACGGCAGGGTGTCGGCGCGGGTGGTGAGCAGCGCCGTCGTGTAGGCGCCCACGCCCACGAAGGCCGCCTGGCCGAAACTCGTCAGGCCGCCCACGCCGGTCAGCAGCACCAGGCCCAGCGCCACCATGGCGTACAGGCCGATGTAGTTCAGCAGCGTGACGTAGAAAGGCGGCAGGGCCAGCGGGGCCAGCGCCAGCAGCGCCAGGAACGCGAGGAGGATGTGGCGAGGATTCATTCGTCTTCCTCCTCGACGTGATGGCTTTTCAGAGAGCGCCAGAGCAAGACGGGGATGATCAGCGTGAACACGATGATTTCTTTGTAGGCGCTGGCCCAGAACGAGGAAAAGGCCTCGATCAGGCCGACCAGGATGGCGCCGGCCGCGGCCAGCGGATAGCTCACGAGGCCGCCGATGATGGCGCCCACGAAGCCCTTCAGGCTGACCATGAAGCCGGAGTCGAAATACATGGTGGTGATCGGAGCGATGAGAATGCCCGATACCGTGCCGATCAGCGCGGCCAGGAAGAACGTGGCCTTGCCGGCGAAGATCGGCGAGATGCCCATCAGCCGGGCGCCCAGCCGGTTGAAGGCGGCGGCGCGCAGCGCCTTGCCGTACATGGAGCGTTCGAAGAACTGGTAGAGCACGATGATGAGGAGCGCGGACACGGCGACGACCCACAGCGCCTGGCTGTTCACGTTCAGCGGCCCCAGCGCGAGGCTGGCGTCGCTGAACGGCGCGGTGCGGGCGCCTTCCGCGCCGAAGGCGAGCAGGCCAAGCCCGACCAGCGCCAGGTGCACCGCGATGGATACGATCAACAGCACCAGCGTGGAGGCGGAGGCGATGGGCTGGTAGAACAGGCGATACAGCTGTGGTCCCATCGGCACGACCAGCAGCAGCGTCAGCAGCGCTTGCGCCGCCATCGGCAACTGGGCCAGCGGCAGGTTGTAGAACAGCGCCGCGAGGATCAGCGGGTAGGCCAGCTTGGCGGCCATGCGCCCGAGGCCGCGGCCGGGCCGCTTGCGGCGGGCCGTCAGGTCGGCGGCGGCTTCGGCCACCGCGAAGGCGAACAGCAGCCACACCAGCATGACGGGCTTGCCGGCCTGGAGCGCGGCCATGGTGAGCGCACCGAACGCGACGAATTCCCCCTGGGGGATGAACAACACGCGGGTAACGGTAAACACAAGCAGGATGGACAAGGCCAGCAGCGCGTAGATGGCGCCATTGGTGATGCCGTCCTGCCCAAGAATCAGGGCAATCTGAGCATTCATCAGAACTTCCGGATAGAACAGACAAACAGGGCCGACACTTCATCTCCGCATGAGCGCCTCCCCATCGGGCTGCCGCGGATCCGGCTCTGCCGGTCCGCAGGCATGCCCCCTGGGAGAGGCGCGTAGCGCTTTCGGGGGGCATCCCCATCGCGGATCCGGGCTCCGCCGGCCCGCAGGCATGCCCGCTGGGGAGGAAGCGCGCAGCGCCTCGGGGAGCTCTACTTCACCAGCGTCCAGGCGCCGTTCTTGACGGTGATCAGTTCGCGGCCGCGCTCGTCGAAGCCGCTGTGGTCGGCCGCCGTCATGTTGTAGACGCCCTGGGTGCCGACGAGCTCCTTGGTCTGTTCGAGCGCATCGCGCAGCGCGCTGCGGAACTCCTTGGTGCCCGGCTTGCCGGCTTTTTCGGCCAGCGGCACGGCCTGTTCCAGCAGCAGGCCGGCGTCGAAGACGTTGGCGCCGAAGGTGGCGGGCCGGGAACCGTTGAGCTTTTCGTAGGCTGCGATGTAGTCGGACGCGACCTTCTTGGACGGATTGCTGTCGGGCATTTCCGGCAGCACCAGCATCAGGCTCGCCGCCAGCACCGTGCCTTCGACCTTCTTCCCGCCCAGCTTCAGGAAGTCGGGCAGGGCCGCGCCGTGGGTCTGGTAGAACTTGCCCTTGTAGCCCTGGTCGTACAGGGTCGTCTGCGGCAGCACGCTGGCGGCGCCGGGGGCGGCGACCAGCACGGCGTCCGGCTTGGCGGCCAGGATCTTCAGCGACTGGCCGGTGACCGAGCTGTCGAAGCGCAGATAGCGTTCGTTGGCGGTGATCTTGATGCCTTTCTCGGCGGCCAGCCCCGAGAAGACCTTGTACCAGTTCTCGCCGTAGGGATCGTTCAGGCCGATGAAGCCGACCGTCTTGATGCCGGTCTTGGCCATGTGATCCACCAGCGCGCGGGCGATGATGTCGTCGTTCTGGGTCGTCTTGAACACCCATTTTTTCTGCTCGTTCATCGGCAGCACGACCGCGGCCGTGCCGACCGGGGCCAGCATCGGCACGCCCGCCTCGGCGGCGAACTGGATCACGCCCATGGCGTTCGGCGAGCCCGACGGGCCGATCAGCGCGTCGACGTTCTGCTCCGAAATCAGCTTCTTGAAGGCGGTGACCGAGTTGGTGGAATCGCTGGCGTCATCCAGCGAGATGTATTCAACGGTCAGATCGCCGATCTTCTTGGGCAGAAGCGGCACGGTGTTCTTCTGCGGAATGCCCACCAGCGCGGTGGGGCCGGTGGAGGAGGTGACGACGCCGACCTTGACCTGCGCCAGGGCGGGCAGGGCGAACAGCGCGGCTACCGCGGCGGCCGCGGCCAGGGGGAGTTTCTTCGACAGCATGGCAAAACCTCCGGATAGGGAGCAGGGTGGGAGTGCGGCTGGAAAACGGAGAAAACAGGAACTGCCAGAATTACTTGTTGCTTAAAGTTTCTCGGGGCAGGCTCAGCACTGTAGACCGCGCCGCAGTGCTTACCTATCCGTCAAAACCCGAAGCGGCGCCCGGGAACGGGCGTCAGATGGTGATCGAGCTGACGCTGGCGCCGCCGCAGACGAACAGGGTCTGCCCGGTGACGAAGCTGTTGGCCGGATCCGCGAAGAACATGACGGCGCGCGCCACGTCGTCGGATCGGCCCAGCCGCTTGACGGGAATGCCGGCGGCCAGCTGTTTCTCGCGCTCGCTGCCGGGTTCGATCACCTCATAGAACATATCCGTCTGGATCGGGCCCGGCGCCACTACGTTGACGGTGATGCCATGGGGCGCCAGCTCCAGCGACCAGGTGCGCGCCATGCCCACCATGCCGGCCTTGGTGGCCGAATAGGCGGTGCGCGTGGGCAGGCCCAACGCGCCGCGGGAGGACATCAGCACGATGCGGCCGAACCGGCGTTCCTGCATGCCAGGCAACGCGGCCTGCACCAGGCTGATGGCCGCGCCCAGGTGGATCTGCGTCAGGCCGTGCAGTTCCTCCTGCGTGACCTGCGGCAGCAGGTTCGGCCAGATGACGCCGGCGTTGTGGATGACGTGGCTGATGGGGAACTTCGCGGCGGCTTCGGCCCCTGCCTGCGCCGTCGCCCCGGCGTCCAGCAGATCCACCTGGACGTTGTGCAGGCGCGGATGGCTGAACTCGGCCGCGCGGCGCGCCATGGAGATCACTTCGTAGCCGGCGTCCAGCATGCTGCGGCAGATTTCGGCGCCGATGCCGGCGCTGCCGCCGGTGACGAGGGCGACGTGGGATTGCGTCATGGTTTCCCCTTGTTGTCGTTGTTCAGGCCTTGGGCGCCAGCGCCAGCACGCGCAATGGGCTGCCCGAACCGCTGCGGATCTTGAGCGGCGCCGAGAAGATCACCGCGCCCGTGGGCGGCAACTGGTCCAGGTTGGTCAGGCATTGCAGGCCGTAGCGGTTGTTGCCGTGCATGTAGTAGTGGCAGGGGTAGGGCGGATCCAGGTGTTGCGCCTGGCCTGCGTCCGTGCCCACCGATTCGGTGCCGAAGCCGTGCACGTCGCGTTCCTTGATCAGCCAGGGCACGACCTCGGCGTCGGGGCCCGGGGAGTGCGCCCCGTCTTCCTGCATGTTCAGGTAATCGGCGGGCTTGGCGCGCTTGGACCAGTCGGTGCGCATCAGCACCCAGGAGCGCGCGGGGATGCGGCCGTGGCGTTCCTCCCATTTCCGCACGAAGTCGATGGTCAGCAGGAAGTCCGGGTTGCCGCTCGCCTCGGCCGAGCAGTCGATGACGCACGCGTCGGCGATGAAGGCGTCGATCGGGATGGTGTCGACGGTGTTGTCGGGCTGGTCCTTGCCCGTGACCCAGTGGGCCGGCGCGTCGAAGTGCGTGCCGGTGTGCTCGGAACACGAAAAGTTGTTCCAGTACCAGCCGGGGCCGCGCTCGTCGTAGCGCGAGATCTCCTCGATCCGGAACGGCCAGGCCTGGCCGAACTCCGGCGGCAGCACGATGGTGGGAAACTCGGGCGTCAGCGTTTCGGTGAGATCCACCATGCGGATGCGCCCCGACACCAGTTCGGCCATGAATTGGGCAAGAATGTTTTGGCTCATGTGCGGTTCCTCGCGGTTTGCGTGTCGTCGGGAGCGGCCGTCAGGCGCCCAGCTCCCGTTCCAGTCCCTTGGGGTTTTCCGCCAGGCGCGCGCGGAATTCCTGCGCCACGTCGCCGACGTAGACGTCTTCGGTGCCTTCCTTCAGCGCGCGCACGATGGCGGCGGCGATCGCGGCCGGCGCCACGCGCGGGGGCGGCGTGCGCTGCTCCCATTCGTGGTCCACCGGCCCCGGAAACACGTTCACCACGCGCACGCCCGCGCCGCGCATTTCGGCGCGCAGGCATTGCGCCAGCGACAGCGCGGCGGCCTTGGAGGCCGACCACATGCCGCGCGACGGCAGGTTCATGTGGGCATAGATGGACAGCACGTTGACCCAGGCCGCGGCGCTGTTCACGCCGTCCGCCGCGCGTCCGCACAGCGCCGGGCCGAAGCCCTGCGCCAGCCGCATCAAGCCCAGCACGTTCACGTCCATGGCGTCGCGCGCCGTGTTCACGTCCTTGCGGTTCAGCAGGCCGCCTTCGCGCTCCAGGTCTGCGGTGTTCACCAGGATCTCCACCTTGCCGCCGATGGAGGCGGCCAGGCGCTCCACCGAATCGGTGTCGGTCACGTCCAGGTTCACCGCCTCCACCCGCGGATCCGCCGCCAGGGCCTCGAACGCGGCGTCGCGGCGCCACGCCTGGGGATCGCCCAGGAACACCTTGGGGCTGCCGGCGTCGAGCAGCGCCCGGGCCACCGCCATGCCGACCGCCGATTTGCCGTCGGTGACCAGCACGCGGCGGAACTTCGGGTCGCAGGAGGTTTCGCGCAGGGTCTTGTCGTCTTCCATGTTGGGGGTGTTCCTTTCAGGCAGGGCGATCATCACGGCCTGGCCGCTGCGGTCCAGCTTCAGGGCGAGCCGCACGCGGCCGCCGTCGGCGCAGTCCTGGTGCACATGGGCCACCACCGAGGGGCCCGCGGCCATGCGCACCGTGCCCACCCGCCAGGGCAGGCGTTCACGGAAGTACAGGTCGTTGCTGTGATGCAGGACCGTGCTGACCAGCAGCACGCCCGAGGGGTCGGCCGGACGCCAGGGCAGGCGTTCGGAGAGGCAATGGCCGCAGACTTCGCGGGGCGGATACTGCACGGCGCCGCAGTCGGCGCAGGTCTGGAGATCGAAGCGGCCTTCGGCCGCCGCGGCGGTCAGGCCCAGCGCGCTGTGGCTGCGCGAGCCGGGCGGCAGGGTGGGCTGCCGGGTGCGGGCGACGGGGTTCTTGCGGGGCGGCTTGGCCAAGGGTTCGGTCATGCGTTGCTCCCCAGGATGGCCGCGGCGGTGCACAGCCCGCGGTCGTAATTGATCATGCCGAAGCCGCTGACCAGGCCGAGCCGGGCCCCCGCCACCTGCGTGCGGCCGGCCGTGCCGGTCAGTTGGCGCAGCGCCTCGACCATCCCCAGATACCCGCCGGCGGCGCCGGCCTGGCCCACCGACAATTGGCCGCCGTTGGTATTGAAGGGGAAGCTGCCGTCCACGGTGAACGTATTGGCGCGCACGAATTCCGGCGCCGCGCCCTTCTCGCAGAAGCCCAGGTCTTCCATCTGCATCAGGTTGATGACGGGATAGTCGTCATAGGCCTGCAGGAAGTCCATGTCGGCGGGCTGGACGCCGGCCTGGCCGTACAGCTCGTCCACGTCCATGGTCCAGCCGCCGCGCATCTGGATGGGATCCTCGATCCAGGCGTTGTGGCGCTCGATGGTGGAAAGGATGCGGGCATAGGGCAGGCCCAGCGAGCGGGCGCGGTCTTCGCTCATGACGAGGAAGGCGTCGGCGCCCGCGCAGGGCATCACGCAATCGAACAGATGGATCGGATCGGTGATGACGCGGGCTTGCAGGTACTGGGCGAGCGTCAGCGGCTTTTTCATCAGCGCGTGCGGAAAGCGCAGCGCGTTGTCGCGCTGCGCCACGCAGAGCTTGCCGAAGTCTTCGCGCGTGGCGCCCGTCGCGCGCATGTAATTGGCGGTCAGCAGCGCGAAGCTGGCGTTGGGGCCGCCCGCGCCGTACGGATAGACCGCGTCCTGCGCGAAGCGCGAGAACTGGCTGACCGTGTTGCGGAACGAGTCCACGTGGTTGGTGTCCCCCGCGATGCAGGCCACGATGCCGGCGTCGCCGGCCTGCACGGCGCGGGCGGCGCGGCGCAGCGCCGCCACGCCGCTGGCGCCGCCCATGGGGATGTGGTCCAGCCAGCGCGGGCTCATGCCCAGGTGCTGCACCAGGCCGACGGCCGTGTCGGGCGCGAGCGTGAAGCTGGAAACGCAGAGCCCGTCGACGTCCGTCTTGGCGACGCCGGCCTGCCGGATCAGCGCGCCGAGCGCGCGGCCGAGCCACCAGTGGGCCGCGTGCGTGGAGTAGCGTTCATAGGCAATGGTGACCGGCAGGGCCGCCACCACGCCGTCATAGCCCAGCCGGGCCGCGCTCATAATACGGACTCCTGGCGCTGCGCTGGCGGCGCATCCGCCTGCGGGCGCTTTTTCATCGCGCAGGTGTCCACGCAGCGCGCCGTGCCGGGCAGGGTGGGGGCCAGCGCCTTCATTTCGCCGCGCTGGATCTTGTTGGTCGTGGTGAGAGGCAGGCTGTCCACGAAGGCGACGTAGCCGGGAGCCTTGTAGTAGGCCAGCTGCTCCAGGCTCCATTGCACGATGCCGCGGGCCGCCTCGGCCATGTCGGCGTCAGTGGCCGGCAGCTTTTCCGGCACCACGCACGCCAGCACTTCGTCGCCGCGCACCGGATCGGGCACGGCCGCCACCGCCACCGCCTTCACCAGCGGATGCTGCATCAGCACGCTTTCCACTTCCACGGCCGAGATGTTCTCGCCGCTGCGGCGGATCACGTTCTTCTTGCGGTCCACGAAGCGCAGCGCGCCGTCGGCCTCGCGGCGGACGATATCGCCGGTATGGAACCAGCCGTCTTCCCAGGCCTGCGCCGTGGCGTCCGCGTCCTTCAGGTAGCCGGCGAAGAAGCCGTAGCGGGGATCGTCCCCGGCGTGGCGCACCAGCAGTTCGCCCGGCTCGCCCGTCGCCGCCTCGGCGCCCGCGTCGGTCACGAGGCGCACCAGCACGTCGTCTTCCTCGCTGCCGAAGCAGCTGCTGCCGATATGGCGCGGCTCCTTGTTGGCGATGATGACCGCGCCCGCGCCGGTCTCGGTCATGGCCCAGGCCTCCAGCAGCGGAAAGCCGAAGCGCTCTTCGAAAGGCTGGTGCAGCTTGCGGTCCACGCCCGCGCCGAAGCCGAAGCGGATGGCGGGCTGGAGATCGCGCGCCGAGGGCTCCGCCTTCATCAGGATGGCGGGCATCACGCCCAGGTAGTGCAGCACGGTGGCGCGGGAGTCGCGCACGCTGTCCCACCAGGTCTTGGGATGGAAGCGGTCCAGCGGGATCAGGCAGCCGCCCGTCAGCACCATGGCCATGGCCGAATACGCCATGGCGTTCATGTGCACCAGCGGAAGCGGGGTCAGCATGCGTTCCTGGCCGGGGCGCAGGGCCGCCAGGCCGCCGATGCGGGCGTACCAGCCGCCGGCGTGCAGGAAGTAGCGGTTGGGAAGAATGCAGCCCTTGGGCCGGCCCGTGGTGCCGGACGTATAGAGCAGCGCGCACTCGGTCAGCTCTCCGGGCTCGGTGCCGGCCAGCGGCGCGGCGAACGGGGCTGGCGGCGGCGCGTCGTCCGGGCCCATCACGCGCAATTCGCGGCCGGCGCGCTGCGCGGCCGCCTTGAGATCGCCATGGCGTTCCGGCAGGGCCACCGCCAGCGCAATCTCGGAGTGTCCGGCCAGGTATTCGAGCTCCGCCGCCCGCAGGTCGGGATTGATGGGCACCACGGACACGCCCAGCCCGTTCAGCGCGAACCAGTGCAGGAAGAACGCCGGGCGGTTCTCCAGCAGCAGGCCGGCGCGGTGGCCGTGCCCGTAGCCCGCCCGGGCGTAGGCGGCGCGCAGCGTTTCGATGGCGTCGGCGGCCTGCGCGTAACCCAGTTCGCCGGCCTCGATGCCATAGACTTGCGCCGTTTCGGGCAGGATGCAGAGGAAGGGCTGGGCGCCGTGGCGGGCGGCCGTGACGCGGAATGCCTGATGGACCGTGGTGCTCACAAGCCGCTCCTACATGAACAATTGGATGTTGCCGAAGGCCGCGTCGCAGTTGACGAGGTCGACGCGTTTGAGCCGGATGCGCAGGGCGCCGTCCTGCTCCACCAGGTGGTGGGTGGCCCAGCCGGCGTACAGCGTCTGCGCGTCCTGCCGCGTCTCGACGTAATGGAAGGCGGTGCGCACCACGTGGCGGCCCTCGGCGGGCGCGGCTTCGGGATGGCCGTGCTCCACGGCGGGCGCCTGCAGCAGGTGATGGCAGCGGCTCTTGGGCTGCTGCGAGAACGTGCGCTGGCCGGCCAGCCGCTCCACGCGCACGCGCAGCAGCAGCTTGTCCTCGTACATCAGCGACGCGTGCAGCCTGGGATCCGTCTGGCCATGCGCCAGCGGCATCCAGTAATAGCCGTCGTCGGTATACAGGTTCAGCCAGTCCTCGAAGCGAAGCTCATCCAGCAGGCGCGCTTCGGCGTAGACAAAATCGATCAGTTCACGGTCGCTTGCGCTCATACCGACTCCGGTCCGGTCATGTAGCGGCCCCATGCGCGGTACTGGTTGCGCATCTGCCATTCATTGGTGCCATTGGTGGTCGCGTTCTTCCGGCCGATTTCATCGGGCGAGTACAGACGCCCCACGTTCACCCAGTCGCGGGCGCGCGACTGCAGGCCGTCCTGCGCGCGCTCGTACATTTCGAGATCGTCGTGGCCGACCACGGAGGTGGGGGCGTTGATGAGGCGGTTGTACATGAGCGTGCGTTCCAGCAGCAGGTCGGGCGCGCCCACGAGCCGGAAGGTCCAGGACTCCACCAGGGTGCGGTCCGCAGCGATGGGCTTGAAGACCCGCAGGGTCTGGATCGGTCCCTTGACCATGATGTTGGGGAAGTACACGGTGTTGTGGCGCACGTCGCCCAGGATCTGGCTGGCGCGCTCCTCGCCGTAGGCCGCCACCATGGCGTCCCAGTAGCCCGGAATGCCGGAATAGGAGGCATGGATGGAATCGGACACGCCGGTGTGGCCGTGGCCGTTTTCCCATACGCGGATGCCCATGTTCTCGAAGAACTCGTAGGGCGAGATGAACGGCGCGAACAATTCCACGGCCATGGGCTTGGGCGTGCCTTCCGGCGCCTGTTCCCAGACCTTCACGGCCGTGCCCGCCGACGATTCATGCGCCACCATCGGATGGCAGGTGTCGGTCTGGTTGTCGACCAGCATTTTCCAGTTGCAGCGGTGCATATAGCGCAGCACGCCGCCGGCCACTTCCAGCCTGCCCTCGGGCGAGCGGTCGACCATATTGTCCAGGGTGGACAGGGCGTCGCCGAAGAACTCCTCGAAGGACTGGCCTTCCGGATTCAGCCGGCAGAACACGAAGCCGCGGTGGTTCCTGACGTCCTTCACGGCGGCCATGCCCTGGCTGGCCTCGCAGTTTTCCAGGCCGGTGTTCTCGTAGCCCTTCTTCAGCGGAATCGACAGCAGGCTGCCGTCCGTCTTGAAGGTCCAGGCATGGTAGGGGCAGCGGAAGAACTTGCCGGTGTTGCCGCAGGCGTCGCCGGCGACCATCGTGCCCTTGTGCGGGCAGCGATTGTGCAGCACGCGCACGCTCTTGTCGCCATGGCGCACCATCACCACCGGCTGGTTGCCGACCGTGGTGGTGATGTAGTCTCCGGGATTGGGCACCTGGCTGTCGTGGCCGACATAGACCCAGGTATTGGCGTACAGGCGTTCCATTTCCAGGTCGAACAGTTCCTGGTCGATGAACAGGTCCTTGTGCACCTCGGTGTCGCGCAGCAGGGCGCGGATGGCGTCGGGGTTGTCGCGGTATTTGCTCATGATGGCGCTTTCCTTCCTACAGATCCAGCACCAGGCGCGCCGATTTCGCGCGCGAGATGCAGATCTGGATGATCTTGCCGCTGGCCTTCTCCGTATCCGAGAGGTAATAGTCGCGATGGTCGGGCACGCCTTCCAGCACCGTGGCCTGGCAGACCCCGCACTCGCCGCGCTTGCAGTCGTACATCGGATCGCAGCCTTCCTCTTCCATGACGTCGATGATGGTCTTGTCGGCGGGAATGGTCAGCACCCGGCCGGACTGGCGCAGCTCGACCTCGAATGGCTGGTCGCCGGCCTGCGGAGCGGCCGTGGTGAAGAGTTCGAAGTGGATGTGGGCGTCGGGCCAGTGGCGGGCGCGGGCTTCCTGGATGACCGCGTCGATCAGGCCCTTGGGGCCGCAGACGTACAGGTGCTGGCGCGGCGTGGCGGATTCCAGCAGCGCCTGCAGGTCGAAGCGGCACGAGGGATCGTCGTCCGCATGCAGGCTCAGGTCTTCGCCCGCCAGGGTTTCGAGTTCGGGCAGGAAGGCCAGCTGGTCCCTGCTTCGCCCGCAATAGTGCAGGTGGAAGGCGCGGCCGGCGGATCTGAGCGCGGCGGCCATGGAGGCGACCGGGGTGATGCCTATGCCGCCCGCGATCAGCACCACGGGCTCGTCGCCGGCCGGCGATTCGTGCAGCGGGAAATCGTTCTTCGGGCCTTCCACCGTGAGCGCGTCGCCTTCGGCCAGCGCGTGCATGTAGCGCGATCCGCCCTGGCTGGCTTCCTCCAGGCGCACGCCCAGCCGGTATTCGAGGGGTTGGGCGAACCGTCCGGGCTCCGGCGCAAGCTGCACCAGCGAATAGCAGCGCGGTTCGCGCTGCCCCGGCACCGACACCTTCAGGTGCGCGCCGGGCCCGAAGGCGGGCAGGGGCGCGCCGTCCTCGCGGGCCAGCCGGAACGAGCGGATCAGCGGCGATTCCTGCCGGACTTCCCGAACGATGAGTTTCAATGTCTGCACGGCGTTTTTCCCTTTCGGTAGTCGGCTCAGGCCGCCAGCTTTTCGGCCAGCTGGCGTTCCATGGGGCCGCATTTCTCATTGGCCAGGGCGGTGTCGCGCAACGCGCGCAACGCCGCGGCGGCGTCGGGCCGGCCGGCCAGTTGTTCCGCCGCGGCGATCAACTGGCGGTACTTGCCGCCGCCGCGCGCATGCGTGTCGCTATACCCCTTGACGAGGCGGCGGCAATTGACGGTTTCGACGGCCAGCGCGTAGTCGCGCGGCGCCAGTTTGGCGATCAGGTCCAACCATTGCCGCAGGCCGGCGGCCTCGGCCTGGTGGCGCAGCGTGCCGCGCCGAAAGCGGCGCATGCCGGCCAGCGCATACAGCATCAGGAAGCCGCCCAGCGTGCTGCTCCGCATGCGGCGGCCGCGGCCCAGCCGGCGCGCCACGAAGCCGCCGAAGGCCTTGGATCCTTCCAGCCAGCGTCCCAGCCCGGCGGGCAGCGTGCCGCAGATCTCTTCCAGCCGCGGATGCATGAATTCCGTCGTGTAGACCAGCTGGTCCGGGCGCGCGCCCGCTTCCTGGCGCACGCGGTCGAAGCGCGTGCCGCGGGTCTTCAGGTCCGCGACGCGGATCACGTCGTCGTAGGCCATGGCCGTGGCCACATAGCGGGCGGCGGCGCAGGTCAGCGCCCATTGCCGGGCTTCCCCGCCGTGCGCGGCGTCCAGGTCGCGGATCGCCTTCATGTGGCGCAGGTAGTCGCCGGCGTAGGCCAGGTCCTGGAATTCGAGCTGGCGGCGCACGCCTGCCGCCAGCATGGGCTGCGCACAGGCGGGAAAGTCGCGTTTGATGGTATCGAGCAGGGCCTGCGTCCTGGGGCTGGCGGCAACGTCGGGCAGCGCCGGCACCGGGCGTTCCAGGTCGATGGGCGCGGGCTGCGCGGGCGCCTGGTCGGCCGATTCGAAGCCCAGGGCGAAGGCGCGCAGGCTGGCTTCCACGCCCAGGCCGGCGCGCCGCACGGTGGCTTCGTAGTCTTCCCGCGCGAAGGGCAGGGCGCCGCTGCCGGCCACCGCGCCGAACAGGCTGGCGCTGATGACGCTGCCGGCGCGGTCGGCCAGCGCCTGCAGGTCGAAGCACAGGAAGCGCTTGGCCGCGGCGCGGCCCGCCTCCAGGACCTTGTTCGGGTCGGCGATGCCATTGCCGGGCGCGGACTTTTCGCTGACCGCGTAGCTGCGGTGGGACGACGCCAGCAGCACCGTGCGCTCCGGCGTGACGAGGCCGCGCTGGATCGCGCGGCCGCCTTCCATCAGCTCGGCCGCCACCACCAGGTCCACGTCGCCGGGAGTGGGCATCAGCGCCAGCGCCGGCTGCCGTCCGGCGCGTTTCACGTCCGATTCGGGCATCAATTCCAGGTAGTAGATCGTGGCGCCGGTCCGTTGGGCCACGCCGGGCACCGAGGTGGTCTGCGCCCACCAGCCGGCGTGCTCGGCCATGTCGACAATCCAGTCGGCCAGCACGCCGCCGCCCTGGCCGCCCATGGCCAGGATGGCGATCTTGATGGGGTTGCCTTGCTGCATGGGCACCGGTTTCATGGAGCGCATGTCCTTAAAGTGCGTTATTGGCCAGGCGCGCCGCGCGTCGCCGTTGCAGGAAGCCGATCACGGCGCCGCGCACGCGCGCCAGGTAACGGTCGCCCTTGGTGGGGTTGTGGACGATGTCGGCGCGGTAGAACGACGGGCACAGCACGGCGGCATGGGCGACCTCGCCGCAATTGCCGCAGCCGACGCAGCTGCTTTCCACGTGCGCGACCGGGTCTTCCTTCAGAGGATCGCCGCTGTCCTTGACGGTCAGGGAGGGGCAGCCCGACAGGCGGATACAGGCGTGGTCGCCGGTGCAGACGTCGGGATCCACGCCGAAGCGTTCCTTCACCGCGCGCTTGCCTTCCTTCACGGCTTTGTTGAACTGCGGCTTGATGCGGCGCTGCTTGTTCAGCATGCACTCCGACTGCGCGATGATGACCTTGGGGCCCTTGACGTCCGTGGTCAGCGCCTCTTCGATCGTGGCGCGCACCTTGGCCACGTCATAGGTGCGGTCCAGCGTGCGCACCCATTTCACGCCCACGCCGCGCACTGCCTGGTCGATGGGGTTGTTGGTCGAGCGGTCCGGGTTTTCGGCGCGCGACGACAGGATGTCCTGTCCGCCGGTGGCCGAGGCGTAGTAGTTGTCGACGATGACGATGACACCGTCGTACTTGTTGAACACCGCGTTGCCGATGCCCGAGGCCAGCCCGTTGTGCCAGAAGCCGCCGTCTCCCATGATGGATATGGGGCGCTTGGCCGCGGGCACGTTGAAGGCCGCCGCGCTGGAGGCGCCCAGGCCGTAGCCCATGGTGGTGGCGCCCAGGTTGAAGGGGGGCAGGATGGAAAACAGGTGGCAGCCGATGTCGCAGGAAATATGGTGCTGGCCCAGCGTTTCCTGCGCCAGCGTCAGCGCCGAGAAGATCGGCCTTTCCGGGCAGCCGGTACAGAAGCCCGCGGGCCGGGGCGGAACCACGGCCGCCAGGCCCTCCACGTGCTTGTGGAAGGTGATGGGCTGTTCGGCGGGCGGGGCGGGCCTGGGCCGCGCCAGTTCGGTGATTTCGAGCTGGCGTTCGGCGGCCTGCGAATCGGCCGCGGCGGCGGGATGCGTCTGGAGGGATTCCGGCCGGTTGCGCTTGAGGAATTCGCGCAGGCCGTCCCGCATCACCTGGGTGGTGTATTCGCCCGCCATGGGCAGCACGTCCTTGCCGGACAGGCGCGTGTCCACGCCTGCGCGGCGCAGCACCGCGTGGAGGTTCTGCTCGATGTAGTCGGGCTGGCCTTCCTCCAGGAGCAGCACGGCGCGCTTGCCGCGGCAGAAATCGATGACTTCGTCCTCGATGACGGGATAGGTCACGTTCATGACGTACAGCGGGATGCGGCTATTGCCGAAGTTGTCCGCCAGGCCCAGCAGCTGCAGGGCGCGGATGACGCCGTTGTACAGGCCGCCCTGCAGGATCAGGCCGATATCGTCCTGATCGCCGTCGACGTATTCGTTGAGCTTGTGTTCTTTGATGTAGCGGATGGCCGCAGGCCAGCGCTCCTTGATTTTTTCCTGCTCGTGCAGGAACGAGGCGGGAGGCAGCACGATGCGGCTGGTGTCGCGGGCGGGGCTTTCCAGCGCCTGGGCGAGCGAGAACCCGGGGCGTTTGTTTTCCTTGGCGATGAAGCGGCCATGCACGTGGCAGCCCCGGATGCGCAGCTGCAGCATGACCGGCGTCTTGCTGGCCTCGGACAGTTCGAAGCCGTCTTCCACGGCCTTGACCATGCTTTCGAGATTGGGCCGCGGATCCAGCAGCCAGATCTGGGACTTCATGGCGAACGCGTGCGAGCGCTCCTGCATGATGGACGAGCCTTCGCCGTAGTCTTCGCCCACGATGACCAGCGCGCCGCCCGTTACCCCGCCGGAGGACAGGTTGGCCAGCGCATCGGACGCGACGTTGGTGCCCACGGTGGATTTCCAGGTGACCGCGCCGCGGATCGGATACATGACCGAAGCGGCCAGGGTGGCCGCCGCCGTGGCTTCGGAGGCGCTGGCCTCGAAGTGCACGCCGAGTTCCTGCAGGATGTCGTTGGCGTCGGCCAGCACGTCCATCAGGTGCGAGATCGGCGAGCCCTGGTAGCCCGCGACATAACCCACGCCGGACTGCAGCAGGGCCTTCGTGACCGCGAGGATGCCCTCTCCGCGGAACTCTTCGCCCGCGCCGATGCGCAACTGCTGGACTTCTTTCTTGAAAGACCTTTCAGCCATCTAGAACTCCTTCCCGGCCCGGCCCGCGGGTCCTCAAGCTTTGCTGCTGCGCAGCATCGTCACGTCAGGAAAATCTCGCCTAAAAAATACTTTAGGAGTCAACGTTTTAGCTGTCAACAAAAAAGATGAAATTTCATGGAAAGAAAAAAATATCACGCTAAAACAAGGACGTATATACTCGTTGTTCTCTAGTTTCAGTGCACGCGGCGAGCGCCGGCATGGTGTAAAAAACGGGTTGCGATTCCGGGTATACCCTGTGTTGCGCAACAGCAAGCGCCCCATCCGGGCGCATGATCGCGCCGCCGTGGGGCGCGCATGGGAGCAAGGCAGTATGCGGTTGGAAAAGCAGCGGGATACATCCACGGCGGCGCCTGGCGGCCGTTTCGTCGACGGCTACCTGGCGTACCTGCTGGCGCAGGCCAGCCAGCGCATTTCGGCGGAGTTCCACCTGCAGGTCAGGGCGGCCGGCCTGTCGGTCACGCAATGGCGGGTGCTGGCCAGCCTTCAAGGCAGCGCCGGCGAAACCATCGGCACGCTGGCGGTGCTCGCGATCACCAAGCAGCCCACCTTGAGCAAGGTGGTGCAGCGCATGGAGGCCGAGGGCTTGGTGGTCCGCTCGGGCGTGCGGGCCGACCGCCGGCAGACGCGGGTCTGCATTACCGCCAAGGGCTCCAACCTGATCGCCGCCCTGTGCGATCAGGCCTTGCAGCACCAGAAGGCGGTGCTGGCGCCTTTCGGCGAGGAAAAGGCCGCGCTGCTGATCGAGATGCTGGACGTGCTGATGACGGAGCACGTACCGCTGGAAATGGCCGCGTCCGAGGACGAATAGGCCAACGCGAGCCGGCGGGATCCGCCGGCTCGGCCCAACGCCGTTTACTTCGATTTTTTTGTTACAAGCATATGCGTCCCCAATATGTTTCCCCTCTGTGAAAACCTGTTCCGGTACGCATAAACCCTTAATTGACGGGGGTCTTGCGGCTAGGCAATATCGCGCCGGTATTCAGACTATTGTCAGGAGTTGAAACTATGCGCCGCACTTTGATTGCTATCGCGATCGCCGCCGCCGTGGCCGCGCCCTCGATCGGGCAGGCCAAAACCTTTCGTTGGGCCGCCCAGGGTGACATCCTCACTTTCGACCCGCACTCGCAAAACGAGGGCATGACGATCGCCGCCAACAGCTACATCTACGAGCCGCTGGTGGACTACGACAAGTCCTTCAAGGTGTCGCCGCGCCTGGCGACGGAATGGGAGCAGGTTTCGCCCACGCTGTACCGCTTCAAGCTGCGCCCCGGCGTGAAGTTCCACGACGGCGCCGCGTTCACCGCCGACGACGTGGTGTTCTCGATCCATCGCGCCATGGCGCCCACGTCGAACTACAAGGCTTACACCACGGGCATCAAGGAAGCGCGCAAGATCGACGAGCTCACGGTCGAGGTGGAGACCTCCGCGCCCAACCCCGTGCTGCTGCGCCAGCTGACCAACGTGTTCATCATGAACAAGGCCTGGTCCGAGAAGAACAACATCGCCAAGCCGCAGGACTTCGTCAACAAGGAAGAAACCTACGGCGCGCGCAATACCAACGGCACCGGTCCCTACAAGCTCAAGTCGCGCGAAGTGGACGTGCGCACCGTTTTCGAGGAAAACAAGGACTGGTGGAACAAGGCCGGCAAGATCGGCAACGTGACCGAGGTGGTGTTCACGCCGATCAAGCAGAACGCCACCCGCACCGCGGCCCTGCTGTCGGGCGAGATCGATTTCGTGCTGGATCCCGCCGCGCAGGACCTGGACCGCCTGCGCCAGTCCGCCAAGGTGGTGGAAGGAAACGAATACCGCACCATCTACCTGGGCCTGGACCAGAAGCGTCCCGAGCTCCAGTATTCCAGCATCAAGGGCAAGAATCCGTTCCAGGATATCCGCGTGCGCGAAGCGCTGTACCGCGCCATCGACGTGGATGCGATCAAGCGCGCGGTGATGCGCGGCCTGTCGGCCCCCACCGGCACGATGATCGCGCCCCAGGTGCACGGCTGGGCCGAATCCCTGCACAAGCGCGTGCCCTACGATCCCGAGAAGGCCCGCGCGCTGCTGAAGGAAGCCGGCTACGACGGCACCCTGAACTTCACGCTGGACTGCCCCAACAACCGCTACATCAACGACGAAGCCATCTGCCAGGCCGTCGTCGGCATGTGGGCCAAGGTGGGCGTGAAGGCGACGATGAACGCCATGCCGCGCTCCACGTATTTCCCCAAGGTGCAGTCGTCCGACACCAGCGCCTACCTGTTCGGCTGGGGCGTGCCCACGTTCGACGCCATGTACACGCTGCAGAACCTGATCCGTACCAAGGGCGAGGGCGCGGACGGCATGTACAACCTGGGCAACTACAGCAACAAGGAGCTGGACGTCATCATCGACCGGATCAAGACGGAAACCGATGCGGCCAAGCGCGACGCCGACATCATCACCGTGCTGCAGGGGCACGCCAAGGATTTCGGCCACATCCCCCTGCACGACCAGGTCATTCCCTGGGCGATGCGCAAGAACGTCACGGTCATCCACCGTGCCGACAACCGTCTCGTTGCCGATTGGGTCAAGGTTGACTGATCCAGGCTAATCGAACGGCGGGGCCCGCCCGGGCTTCCGCCGTTTTGCCTTTTCCGCCTATGTTTGCCTTCATACTGCGTCGCCTGTTGCAGGCCGTAGCGGTGATGCTCACCGTCGCGCTGCTGGCCTTTGTGCTTTTTCAATACGTCGGCGACCCTGTCACCATCATGCTGGGGCAGGACGCCACCGATGCCGAGCGCATCGAATTGCGTGAGCGCCTGGGGCTCAATGAGCCCGCCATCGTCCAATTCGGCCATTTCGTGGCCAACGCCGCGCAAGGGAATTTCGGCATTTCCCTGCGCCAGAGCGAACCCGTTTCCGCCTTGCTGAAATCCCGCCTGCCGGCCACGCTGGAGCTGTCCATGGTGGCTGCCCTGCTGGCGCTGCTGGTGGGCGTGCCGCTCGGGGTCTACACCGCGCTCAAGCGCAACAGCCTGGTGTCCCAGCTGCTGCTGGCCGGTTCGCTGCTGGGCGTGTCGCTGCCCACCTTCCTGATCGGCATCCTGCTGATCCTCGTGTTCTCCGTCCAGCTGGGCTGGCTGCCCAGCTATGGGCGGGGCGATACCGTCAGCGTTGGCTGGTGGACGTCCGGGCTTTTCACCTCCACGGGCTGGAAGCACCTGATCCTGCCGTCCATCACCCTGTCGCTGTTCCAGATGACGCTGGTTCTGCGCCTGGTGCGTTCCGAAATGCTGGAGGTGCTGCGCTCGGACTACATCAAGTTCGCCCGCGCCCGCGGCCTGAAGCGCCGCGCCATCCATTTCGGCCATGCGTTGAAGAACACGATGGTGCCCGTCATCACCATCACCGGCCTGCAGCTGGGCGGCATCATCGCGTTCGCCATCGTGACGGAGACGGTATTCCAGTGGCCGGGCATGGGCCTGCTGTTCATCCAGGCGGTGCAATTCGCCGACGTGCCGGTCATGGCCGCGTACCTGTGCCTGATCGCGCTGGTGTTCGTGGTCATCAACCTGATCGTCGATCTTCTGTATTTTGTCGTGGACCCGCGCCTGCGCTCGGGGCTGACCCGCGGCGGGGGGGCTCACTGATGCGCGCCGTACTCAAACGCTGGTGGGACAGCGACATCGCCTGGGCCTGGCGCCGGGCTCCGGTGGCCATCGCCGCGACCGTGCTGCTGGCGCTTCTGCTTATCGGTTCCTTCGGCGCCGGCTGGGTGGCGCCGCACAATCCCTTCGACCTCACCAAGGTGGAATTGCTGGATGCGCTGCTGCCGCCCGCCTGGGAGGCCGACGGCCAATCGACTTATCTGCTGGGCACGGACAGCCAGGGGCGGGACCTGTATTCCGCGATCCTGTACGGCACGCGCGTGTCGCTGCTGATCGGGCTGGCGTCGGTGCTGCTGTCCATGCTGATCGGCATCGTGCTGGGGCTGGTATCGGGATACGCCGGAGGCCGGATCGATGCGTTCATCATGCGCGTCGCGGACGTGCAGCTGTCGTTCCCCGCCATCCTGATCGCGCTGCTGATCGATGGCGTGGCGCGCGCCGCCGTTCCGCGCGAAATGCATGAACTGATCGCCTTTCCGGTGCTGATCGGCGCGATCGCGCTGGCGGGCTGGCCGCAGTACGCGCGCACGGTGCGCGGTTCCACCCTGGTGGAGAAGAACCGCGAATACGTGCAGGCGGCCAGGGTGATCGGCGTGGCGTCGCCGGTCATCATGTTCCGCCACGTGCTGCCCAACGTGCTGGGGCCGGTGCTGGTGCTGGCCACCGTGCACCTGGCCACCGCCATCATTACCGAGGCGACGCTGTCGTTCCTGGGCGTGGGAGTGCCGCCGACGGCGCCTTCGCTGGGCACGCTGATCCGCATCGGCAATGACTTCCTGTTTTCCGGAGAGTGGTGGATCACCATTTTCCCGGGCGCGGCGCTCGTGCTGCTGGTGTTGTCCGTCAACCTGCTGGGCGACTGGCTGCGCGACGCGCTCAACCCCAAATTGAATTGAGGTATCGCGGATGAGCGCATTACTTGAAGTCCGCAATCTGCGCGTGGAATTTCCCACGCGCCGCGGCACGCTGCGCGCGCTGGACGACGTTTCGTTTTCCATCCGGGCGGGCGAGGTCCTGGGCGTCGTGGGGGAATCCGGCGCCGGCAAGTCGCTGACCGGCGCGTCCATCATCGGCCTGCTGGAGCCGCCGGGGCGCATCGCCGCCGGCGAGATCCTGCTGGCGGGCCGCCGTATCGACAACCTGCCCGACGAGCAGATGCGCCGCGTGCGCGGCCGCGAGATCGGCGCGGTGTTCCAGGATCCGCTGACGTCGCTCAACCCGCTGTACACGGTGGGCCGGCAGCTGGCGGAGACCATCGTCACGCACCTGGACATGAGCTGGTCCCAGGCGCGCAACCGCGCCGTGGAACTGCTGGCGGCAACCGGCATCCCGGCGGCGCGCGAGCGCATCGACCACTATCCGCACCAGTTTTCGGGCGGCATGCGCCAGCGCGTGGTGATCGCGCTGGCCCTGGCGGCGGAGCCCAAGCTGGTGGTGGCGGACGAGCCGACGACCGCGCTGGACGTGTCCATCCAGGCGCAGATCATCGAGCTGCTGAAACGGCTGTGCCGCGAGAACGGCACGGCCGTGATGCTGATCACGCACGATATGGGCGTGATCGCCGAGACGGCCGACCGCGTGGCGGTGATGTACGCGGGCCGCGTCGCCGAGATCGGCCCGGTCGCGGACGTGATCCACAAGCCGCGCCATCCCTATACTTCGGGGCTGATGGGATCCATCCCGTCGCTGGACGGGCATGCCGAAAGGCTGGTGCAGATCGACGGCAGCATGCCGAGGTTGAACGCCATTCCGCCAGGCTGCGCCTTCAACCCGCGTTGCGGCCGGCGCTTGCCGCGTTGCGGACGGGACAGGCCCGATTTGATGCCCGCGGGCGCGTCGCTGGCGGCCTGTTGGCTGCATGACGGATCCGTTCAGGCGCCGCGTCCGCCGGACGGGATCGCCGGCGCCCAAGCGGAGGAGTCGAAATGAGCACGCCCTTGGTGGAAGTGAAGGACGCCGCCCGCTGGTTCGACGTGTCGCCGCCATGGCTGGAACGCAAGCTCGCCGGCAAGCCGCAGGTGATGCTGCGCGCCGTGGACGGCGTGTCGTTCGAGATCGCGCGCGGCGAGACGCTGGCGCTGGTGGGCGAATCGGGTTGCGGCAAGTCGACGGTGGCGCGCATGCTGGTCGGGCTGTACGGTCTGACCCGCGGCGACATCCGGTTCGACGGACAGCCTCTTTCGCGCATGTCGGAGCCGGGCGGACGCGCGCTGCGCAAGCGCCTGCAGATGATCTTCCAGGATCCGTACGCAAGCCTGAACCCGCGTTGGCGGGTCGGCCGCATCATCGCCGAGCCCATGCTGACCCATACGCGGATGACGCCGGCGGAGCGCAGCGTCCGGGTGGGCGAGCTGCTCACGCAGGTGGGGCTGGATCCGGCCGACCAGGCGCGCTATCCGCACCAGTTCTCCGGCGGCCAGCGCCAGCGCATCTCGATCGCGCGGGCGCTGGCGGTGAACCCCGAGTTCCTGGTGTGCGACGAGCCGACGTCGGCGCTCGACGTGTCGGTGCAGGCGCAGGTGCTGAACCTGATGAAAGACCTGCAGCGCAAGCTGGGGCTGACCTATCTGTTCATCTCGCACAACCTGGCGGTCGTGCACCATGTGGCCGATCGGGTGGGGGTGATGTACCTGGGCCGCATGGTGGAGGTGGCGCCGCGCGACGAGCTGTTCCAGCGGCCGCGGCATCCGTACACGCGCATGTTGCTGGAAGCCATTCCGGACATCAACGGCGCGGGCAAGCCGCGCACGGCGGTGGCAGGCGAAGTGCCGAATCCCCTCAACCCGCCCTCGGGCTGCACGTTCCACCCGCGCTGCCCGCACGCGAACGAACGATGCAAGCGGGAGGCGCCCGCGGCGATGGTTGCGGGCCCGTCGGTGGTGGCTTGCCACGCGGTGCAGGAGGGGCGGATCACCGTGTGATCCGCGCTTGACTGGGAGGCGGGCCCGGCGCGGCGAGCCGGGCCCGCCAGCCGCGGCACCCCGTTTCTTCAGTGGCGATGGCCGTGGTCGTGGGGATGGCGGTGGGGATCGCCGTCTTCCTCATCGGCGTCGTCTTCGTCATCCTCGTCTTCGTCCGGATCTTCCGGCACGGGCTCCTCGGTAAGCGCGAAGGGCAGGACGTCTTCCAGGCTGTCCGACCAGGCGGACTCTTCGCCGTCGTGGTCGAGCTTGACGAAGCGCTCGCCCTCGTTCAACGAGATCTCGATGGCCCAGAGGTAGAGGCAGTCGTAGGTGTCGTCGTCGGACTGGGGCAGGCCGCCGCGGTTGCCCAGCAGCCGGGCGCCGGGGCCGCCCAGCTGGACGTGGGTCTGTTCCTCGTCCGGTTTGGCGTTTTCGTCCACGGGCACGCCGTAGGTCACCCATTCGGTGCCGTCGTCGCCCAGCACGACTTCGGCCAGCACGGGTTTGCCCAGATAGGCGCTCAGGGCGTCTGCGGTCTTGGCCAGCATGTCCAGTTCGGATGCGTTGAAATGGGTCAGGGAAGCTGGGGGGGTGGCGGAGGCGGACATGAGGGGAATTCCTGGGCGCGATGAAGCCGCGACGGCACGGCAAGACGAAAGTCAGGCGTATTGTCGCTCTATCGGCTTCGCCTTGCATCCGACGCTTGGACGACGCGATTTTCCCGGGTCACGAAGAGGGGGAGCAGCCCAGGCTGCGCCTGCGCGCGCTGTCGGGCGATTCGCCCGTCAGCCGCTGGAACATGGCGATGAAGGCCGAGGGGGTGCTGTAGCCCAGTTCGCGCGCCACCGACTGGACCGACCGGCCTTCGTCCAGCATGCCCAGCGCGCTGACCACGCGCAGCCGCTGCCGCCATTCGTTGAATGACATGCCCAGCCGCTGCTGGCAGCGGCGCAATAGCGTGCGCTCGGTAATGCCGGCGGTGGCAGCCCAGTGCGCGGCGCCGCGCTTGTCGCCCGGGCGCTGTTGCAGCGCCGACAGGATGGGCGCAAGCACCGGGTCCGCGGCGGACGGCAGGTAGCTGGCGTAGGCGCGGGCCTGGCGGGCCTGGTCGATGACGATCTGCGCCATCCGCCGGTCTTCGGGCGTATCCGGATAGCTGATCCCCCGCCGTTCGAAGTCGGCCAGAATCGCGCGCATGACCGGGCTGATTTCCAGCGTGCAGGGCTTGTCGGGCAAACCGGCGCATGCGGCGGCGGGAATGTCGATGCAGGCGTAATGCACTTCGCCTTCGTTCTGGCAGCAATGCTCGACGTGGGGAGGTATCCAGATGGCGTACTGCGGCGGCGACAGATAGGTCACGCCGCCGATGCCGAGTTCCATGATGCCGGAGATCGCGAAATTCAGTTCCGCCCACGGCGACGCATGGCGCTTCATGCGCGAATGGGGCGTGAAGTGGAGGATGCGGCAGGCCAGCGGATAGGGCAGGTGGCTGGCCAGCACGGGCGCGGTGTCTGCGGGCGGCATGTCGGAAGTTCGTCTGGATTTGTCTGTTTTTCATTATATACATCAGGTCGGACAGCTCCTACACTTGCCGCTCTGTTTCGTTTTCGCTTTGCTCCGCCATGCCGACCGCCCACGCCACGCACCCTCCCGCCCGCTACCTGCTGTTTCCCCTGCTCGCGGCCCTGATCTGGTCGGTCAACATGATCGTCACGAAGATGGCCGCGGGCGTGATCGCGCCGGCCGCCATCGGGTTCTACCGATGGGCGCTGGCAGGCGTGCTGCTGACGCCCTTCGCGCTTCCCGGCGTCTGGGCGCAGCGCCGCCAGATCCTGCCCAACCTGCCCAGGCTCGCGGTGCTGGGCGGCCTGGGGATGGCGCTGTACCAGGGGCTGGCCTATGTGGCGGCCGCCAGCACCACCGCAACCAACATGGGCATCATCACGGCCATGATTCCGCTGATGACCATCGCCGTGGTGGCCGTGGTGCTGCGCGAGTTGCCGTCGGTGATGGCGATGCTGGGCGGCCTGCTGTCCCTGGCGGGCCTTGCCCTGCTGATCGGGGAGGGCGATCCCGCCCGCCTGCTGTCGGTGGGCGCCAACCACGGCGACGTGCTGATGGGCGTGGGCGCGCTGGCCTACGCGCTGTACGGCGTGCTGCTGCGCCGCTGGGCGCTGCCGGTAGGGCCGTGGCAGTCGCTGTATGTGCAGGTGGCCTTCGGCGTGCTGTTCCAGCTGCCCGCCTTCCTGGCGGCGCCCGCCTCGCCCCTCAATGGCGACAACCTGCCCCTGGTCCTGTACGCGGCGATCTTTCCGTCGCTGTTCGCGCCCTTCCTGTGGATGCAGGGCGTGAAGCACCTGGGGCCGAACCGGGCCAGCATTTTCCTGAACGTCATGCCGGTCGCCACGGTGGCGATCGCGGCCGCGTTCCTGGACGAGAAGCCGCACCTCTTCCACATCGTTGGCGGCGCGATGGCGCTGGCCGGCGTCATGCTGGCGCAGATGCGCCCGGGGCGTCCGGCGAGGCAGCCCAAGGCGGCCTGAAGGCGGCCTGAAGGCGCGTCCGCGCGGGCCGCGCGGGGCATTTGGCGGCGGACGCACGCCGGTCAGGGTTCCGGCCTACAATCAACGGTTTATCAGCTATATCTCCGATACGAGCCCATGGCCCAATACGTCTACACCATGAACTGCGTCGGCAAGATCGTGCCGCCCAAGCGGCAGATCCTGCGCGACATCTCGCTTTCGTTTTTTCCTGGCGCCAAGATCGGCGTGCTGGGCCTGAACGGCTCGGGCAAGTCGACGCTGCTGAAAATCATGGCCGGCGTCGATAAAGAGATCGAAGGCGAAGCCATCCCCATGCCGGGCCTGAATATCGGCTACCTGCCGCAGGAACCGCAACTGAATCCCGAGCACACGGTGCGCCAGGCGGTGGAAGAGGGCCTGGGAGCCGTCGTCACCGCGAAGAAGCGGCTGGATGAGGTCTATGCCGCCTACGCCGAGCCGGACGCCGATTTCGACGCGTTGGCCGCCGAGCAGGCCGAACTCGAGGCCATCATCGCCGCCGCCGCCTCCAGCGGCGCCGACGATATCGAGCACCAGATGGAAATCGCCGCCGACGCGCTGCGCCTGCCGCCCTGGGATGCCATCGTCGGCAAGCTGTCCGGCGGTGAAAAGCGCCGCGTGGCGCTGTGCCGCCTGCTGCTGTCCAAGCCCGACATGCTGTTGCTGGACGAACCCACCAACCACCTGGACGCTGAAAGCGTGGAGTGGCTGGAGCAGTTCCTGCACAAGTTCCCCGGCACCGTCGTGGGCGTGACCCACGATCGCTACTTCCTGGACAACGCGGCCGAATGGATCCTCGAACTGGACCGCGGCTACGGCATCCCCTGGAAGGGCAACTACAGCTCGTGGCTGGAGCAGAAGGAAGACCGCCTCAAGCAGGAAGAGGCCTCGGAATCCGCGCGCCAGAAGACCATCAAGAAGGAGCTGGAGTGGGTGCGCCAGAACCCGAAGGGCCGCCAGGCCAAGGCCAAGGCGCGCCTGGCCCGCTTCGAGGAGCTGTCGTCCTACGAATACCAGAAGCGCAATGAAACCCAGGAAATCTTCATCCCCGTGGGCGAGCGTCTGGGCAACGAAGTCATCGAATTCAACAACGTCAGCAAGGCCTATGGCGATCGCCTGCTGATCGACAACCTCAGCTTCAAGGTGCCGCCGGGCGCCATCGTGGGCATCATCGGCGCGAACGGCGCCGGTAAATCCACGCTGTTCCGCATGATCGCGGGCCGCGAGCAGCCGGATTCGGGCGAGGTCAAGATCGGCCAGACCGTGAAGCTGGCCTACGTGGACCAGTCGCGCGACGCGCTGGAAGACAAGAAGACCGTGTTCGACGCCGTGGCCGACGGCGCCGATCTCCTCACGGTGGGCAAGTTCGAGATGTCGTCGCGCGCCTACCTGGGCCGCTTCAACTTCAAGGGCGGCGACCAGAACAAGGTCGTGGGCCAGTTGTCCGGCGGCGAACGCGGCCGCCTGCACATGGCCAAGACGCTGATCGCCGGCGGCAACGTGCTGCTGCTGGACGAACCGTCCAACGACCTCGACGTGGAAACGCTGCGCGCCCTGGAAGACGCGCTGCTGGAGTTCCCCGGCAGCGTCATGGTCATCAGCCACGACCGCTGGTTCCTGGACCGCATCGCCACGCACATCCTGGCCTTCGAAGGCGATTCGCAAGTCGTGTTCTTCGATGGCAACTACCAGGAATACGAGGCCGACAAGAAACGCCGCCTGGGCGAAGAGGGCGCCAAGCCCAAGCGCCTGCGCTACAAGGCGCTGAAGTAAAGACCAGACCTTCGCGTCTGGCGTCTTCCAAGAACCCGGCCAGCAGGCCGGGTTTTTTCCTTGGGGGCGGCCAGCAGGGGCAGCCTGCGCGGGGGGCATCTTTCCACGGCGGCGCCGTGCCGGGGCGCGCAGCGCCCGCGGGGAACCGAGTTATCCTAAAGCGTCATTCCAGGAGTCTCGACATGCTGCTTTCCGCTTCCGATTCCACCTTGCTGATCGTCGATATGCAGGGCCGGCTGATGCCGGTAATCCATGAGGGCGAGGCCGTGCTCAATGCCGCCCACAAGCTCGCGCAGGCCGCGCGCCTGCTCGACGTGCCGGTGGCCGCCACCGAACATCATGGCAAGATGCTGGGCGCCACCGTGGAGCCGTTGCGCGCGCAGGTGCAGACCACCTTCCAGAAAATGCACTTTTCATCGGCCCTCGAACCGGGTTTCGAGGCGTGGCTGCCGGCCGCCCGCAAGACCATCCTGGTGGCCGGGTGCGAAGCCCATATCTGCGTGCTGCAGACGGTGATCGGCCTGATCGACCTGGGCTACCACGCGGTGCTCGTGGCCGATGCCGCGGGCTCGCGCAAGCCTTCCGACCATCACGCCGCGTTGCGCCGCGCGCGCGCCCACGGCGCCGAGATCGTCACGTCGGAAATGGCGATTTTCGAGTGGATGCAGACTTGCGAGCATCCGCGCTTCCGCGAGGTGTTACGTCTGGTCAAATAGCGCGTGCGGACTGCAACACTGTTCCAGGGAGGCGTTCGGATTCTCTCGCCCTTTGACACAATTCATGGGCAAACCTAACAGCCAGGAGAGGGATATTTTGCGATCCTGAAGATTCCAAACCCGCAAGGGTCCGCGTGCTCGCGTTCGCATCATCGGCGCGGCCCCGGGTAAGAATAGGAATCGCACTATGAAAATCGCATCTCTCTCCAAAATCTGTGTCGCATTGGCGATGACCGCCGCCATGGCCGGCTGCTCTTCCTGGGACGGCATGAGCCATCGTCAGAAGAGCGCCGTCGGCGGCGCTGCGTTGGGCGGCGTCGCAGGCGCCGTGATCACCAACGGCGGCATCCTCGGTACGGTGGGTGGAGCGGCGATCGGCGGCGTTATCGGCGATCAGGTCGGTAAGCACTAAGCGCTGGCCCGCAGCGTCCGCTCCAATGCAAAACGCCCGGCTTCGCCGGGCGTTTTTTCATTCGGGGCGCGCCCGGGGCGCGGGCGCGCAAGCCGCGTCAATTCTCGCTTTGCGGCATCTCGATCTTTACCTCAAGCACTTCCAGCGTATCCTGGCGTTCCAGGTGCACCTTGATGTCATTGGGGTTGATCTTCACGTATTTCGAAATGACGGCGATCAGCTCTTGCTGCAGCTGCGGCAGGTAATCGGGAGAGTCGCCGCGGCCCCGCTCGTGGGCCAGGATGATCTGCAACCGTTCCTTCGCGACGGAGGCGGAAGTCTTCTTTTGACCGAGCAGAAACGACAGGAAGGACATTGCTTACTTGCCTCCGAACAGGCGTTTCAGGAAACCGGGCTTTTCGTAATCGGTAAAGCGCAGGGCCTTGTCTTCGCCAAGGTAACGAGCCACGACGTCCTTGTAGGCTTCGGAAACGTCGGTGTCTTTCAGGTGGATGGCCGGCAGGCCTTGGTTCGACGCCTGCAGCACGGCTTCGGACTCGGGGATGACGCCGATCAGCTTGATGCGCAGGATGTCTTCGATGTCGGTCAGCGACAGCATTTCGCCATCGACGACGCGTTTGGGGTTGTAGCGCGTGAGCAGCAGGAATTCCTTGACCGGCTCGTCGCCTTCCACGGCGCGCTTGGACTTCGCCGCCAGGATGCCCAGGATGCGGTCGGAATCGCGCACCGACGAGACCTCGGGGTTGGTCACCACGATGGCGTCATCGGCGAAGTACGCGGCCATCAGCGCGCCGGTTTCGATGCCGGCGGGCGAGTCGCACACGATGTACTCGAAACCCATGCCCTTCAGGTCCTCGATGACCTTGGCAACGCCTTCCTGCGTCAGCGCGTCCTTGTCGCGTGTTTGCGACGCGGGCAGGATGAACAGGTTTTCGAGCTGCTTGTCCTTGATGAGGGCCTGGTTGAGCGTGGCTTCGCCCTGGATCACATTGACGAAGTCGTACACGACGCGCCGCTCGCAACCCATGATCAGGTCGAGGTTGCGCAGGCCGACGTCGAAGTCGATGACCGCGGTTTTGTGGCCCCGCATCGCGAGTCCCGCAGAAAAACTGGCGCTGGTCGTGGTCTTGCCCACGCCGCCTTTGCCGGAAGTCACCACAACAATGCGTGTCATGACGATCAAACCCTTATGTTCGAATAAATCGCGTTATCGTAAAGCAAAAAGCCTATGTAAGGCTTCTTACAGGATGTGTTGAAGTTTGCACCGATTCTTACCGGGCTCGGCCTGAGGGCCGTTCCAGGGCTGGCGGGCGTCCCCGGGGAGGCGGCAAGCCCGCGCAGCGTGGGGCCCGCCATTTTCCGCGTCAAGCCTTGAGCGCTTCGATCCGAAGCGTGTCGCCGTCCAGCCGGACCAGCGCGGGCTGGTTCTGCAGCGTGCGGTCCAGCTTGTCCTCGACGACGCGGTAGACGCCGGCCACGGCCAGCAGTTCGGCATCCAGGTGCGTCGTGAAGATGCGGGCCGAGGTGTCGCCGCGCGCGCCGGCCATGGCCTTGCCGCGCAGAGGGCCGTAGATGTGGACGTTGCCGTCGGCGATGACTTCGGCGCCCTGGCTCACCATGCCGATCACCACCAGGTCCGTGTGGCGGGCGTAGACCCGCTGGCCGGACCGCAGGGGCTTGGTGATGACCAGCGCCGAAGACGAGTGCGGGGCGGCGGGCGTGGGGGTGGGGGCCGAGGTGGCGCCGCTGGCTTCGCGCGCGGGCAGGGGCTCGTCGTCCGTCTTGCCTGCGGCGGGCGGTTCCGCTTCGGCAGCGGCTTCGGTGGGGGCGGGCGCGGTTTCTACCGCGGCGGCCGGCACCGACGGCACGGGAGTGGCGACGTCGTTGGGCGGCGCGGTATCGACCACCGGGGCGGGGCGGGCGACGGGCGTGGACAGCTCCACCGGCGTCAGGCCGGCCGCGAGGGCGGCTTCCAGGTTGGCGCCTTCGGCCACGACGCCGATCGGGGGCAGGTTATGGCCCCGCAGCGCCGCCACCAGAGCGGCCCAGTCGACGGTTTCGTCGACGCGGCTGGCGTCGATGACCACGGGCTCATTTTCGAAGAAGCTGCCGGCGTCGGTCATGCGCTTGGCGAGCGCGGCTTCCAGGCGTTCGGGGTCGGCGCTATGCAGGACCACCCTGATGGCATACAGAGTGGCGCTTTTGAAATCCAGGGCTAGGGGTTCAGTGTTCATCTTGGTTTTGGCTGGCGGTCCGGGCGCCTGAAACAGGGGCGCTCAACCGGCTGCGGGATGTCGGGCATGATAACCCGCCGGTGCGCGGTCGGACATGAAATGAGCCCCCCACGCCGCGCCCGCTGCGCGGGCTAGCTGCCCCCCCGAGGGGGGCGTTTTCATCTTGGGGCGGCCCGGCGATGAAATGAGCCCCCCACGCCGCGCCCGCTGCGCGGGCTGGCTGCCCCCCCGAGGGGGGCGTTTTCATCTTGGGGCGGCCCGGCGATGAAATGAGCCCCCTACGCCGCGCCCGCTGCGCGGGCTAGCTGCCCCCCCGAGGGGGGCGTTTTCATCTTGGGGCGGCCCGGCGATGAAATGAGCCCCCCACGCCGCGCCCGCTTGCGCGGGCTGGCTGCCCCCCCGAGGGCGGTGTTTTCATCTTGGGGCGGCCATACGATGAAAAAGGCGCCTTTCGGCGCCTTTTTCATCGCAGCGCGGACGCGCATGCTCAGCCCTGGGCCCAGGAATCGCGCAGCGTCACGATGCGGTTCAGCACCGGCGCCTCGGGCGTGGAGTCCTTCTGGTCGGCCACGAAATAGCCCAGGCGCTCGAACTGCCAGGTGGCGCCGGGGGAGGCCACGGTGCCCGGCTCCAGCCATGCCGTGACGGTCTGCTTGGAGTTGGGGTTCAGGCAGGTCAGGAAGTCCTTGTCGCCGGCATCGGGGCGGGCGTCGGCGAACAGGCGGTCGTAGAGATGGATCTGGGCGGGCACCGCGTGGGCGGCGCTGACCCAGGTGATGTTGCCCTTGACCTTGACGCTATCGGCGCCCGGCGTGCCGCTCTTGGTGTCCGGCAGGTATTCCGCGTGGACTTCGACGACTTCGCCGGCCTCGTTCTTGGTGAAGCCGGTGCAGCGCACCACGTAGCCGTACTTCAGGCGCACGGTGTTGCCCGGGAACAGCCGGAAGTACTTCTTGGGGGCTTCTTCGCGGAAGTCGTCGCGTTCGATCCAGAGCTCGCGCGACAGCGGGAATTCGCGCACCCCGGCTTCCGGATCATGCGGGTTGCGCGGCGCGGTGCAGATCTCGGTCTGGCCTTCCGGGTAGTTGGTGATGATCAGCTTGATCGGGTCCAGCACGGCCACGGAACGGGCGGCGATCGGATCCAGGTCGTCGCGCACGGCCTGCTCGAGCAGGCTGTAATCGATGCGGGAGTCGGACTTGGACACGGCCGTGCGTTCGCAGAACAGGCGGATCGACGCCGGCGTGTAGCCGCGGCGGCGCAGCCCGAAAAGCGTGGGCATGCGGGGATCGTCCCAGCCGTCCACGTAGCCTTCGCGCACCAGTTGCAGCAGCTTGCGCTTGCTGGTGACCACGTAGCTGAGGTTCAGGCGGGCGAACTCGTACTGGTGCGGCAGCGGCTGGGCGAGCTTGCCCAGTTCCGCCAGGCGCGCGAGGATCCAGTCGTAGAACGGACGCTGGTCTTCGAACTCCAGCGTGCAGACGCTGTGCGTGATGCCTTCCAGCGCGTCTTCGACCGGATGGGCCCAGCTGTACATCGGATAGATGCACCATTGGTCGCCCGTGCGGTGGTGGGTCGCGTGGCGCACGCGGTACATCACCGGATCGCGCATGTTGATGTTGGGCGAAGCCATGTTGATCTTCGCGCGCAGCACCAGGCTGCCGTCGGGATGCTTGCCGTCGCGCATTTCGCGCAGCAGCGCGAGCGATTCCGCGGCGGGGCGGTCGCGCCAGGGCGAATTGACGCCCGGTTCGGTCAGCGTGCCGCGGTTGGCGCGGATTTCGTCGGCGCTTTGCTCGTCCACGTAGGCGTGGCCGGCCTCGATCAGCGCTTCGGCGAATTCATACATATAGCCGAAATAGTCGCTGGCGAAGTACAGGTTGTCGTTGCCGTCGGCCTTCCAGTCGAAGCCCAGCCAGTGCACGGCCTCGATGATGGCGTCGACGTATTCCTGGTCTTCCTTTTCAGGGTTGGTGTCGTCGAAGCGCAGGTGGCAGACGCCGCCGAAATCGCGGGCCAGGCCGAAGTTCACGCAAATGCTCTTGGCGTGGCCGATGTGCAGGTAGCCGTTGGGCTCCGGCGGAAAGCGCGTGCGGATGCGGGCCGGATCCGGGTCGCCTTGCTGCTGAAACGCCGCCGGGCCGGGCTTGCCCGCCCAGCGCTTGCCAGCGAAGCGATTGGCTTCGAGGTCGTCTTGGACGATGTTCAGCAGGAAATTCGATGCGGCAGGGGTCGGCGTCGTGGCGGAGGTCATTCTTGAAAGAATAGGAAAAAGCAGCGACAAAGAGTCAATTTTGCCACGTTCCGCAGGCGGCCTCTTTTCCGGGCGCGTGCAACCGGCGCGTGCAACCGGTTTCAAACTGGCCCCACAGTCTTGTAACTGGCTCTACACTACGGGCCATCATGGACATATCCACCTTATCCCTGGCCCGTGCGCAGTTTGTGGCCAGCCTGAGTTTCCTGGCACTGTTCCTGGCCGTCTCCCTGGCGCTCGCCTGGGTGTTGCTGTTCTTCAAGATACGGGCCCGCTGGTCCGGCCACGGCGGCTGGACGGCCGCCTACCGTTTCTGGGTGCGCATATTCGCGCTGGCCTTCGTGCTGACGCTGGCGGCCAGCGTGCCGGTGCTGATCCAGATCGGCAGCCTGTGGGCGGGGCTGATGGACAAGATCGGCAATGTGGCGGGCCCCTTGCTGGGCTACGGCATCCTGTCGGCCTTCATCCTGAAGTCCTGTTTCCTGGGCGTCATGCTGTTCGGCCAGCGGCGCGTTTCCGACGGCGCCCATACGCTGGCGGTGCTGATGGTGGCGGTGGGGCAGCTGGTGGCCGTGTTCTGGGTGCTGGCCCTGCAATCCTGGATGCAGACGCCGGACGGCGCCCTGCTGGTGGATGGCCGCTACCAGGTCTACGACTGGGCGGCGGTGGTGCTGAACCCCTCGGTGGGCTGGCGCATGGCCGTGGTGGCGGTGGGCGCGGCGCTGGCCGCCTCCTTTCTGATGATGGGCGTGACCGCGCTGCAGGCGTTGCGGCGCCCGCTGGGCGACGGCGAGCGCAGCGCATTCAAGACCGCGCTGGTCGTCGCGGCGCTGGCTTCCGTCATGCAGCTGCCGGTGGCCACGGGCGCCGGGCAACTGGTCGCCAAGCTGCAGCCCGCCAAGGCGGCCGCGGCCGCCGGCTTCTGGGAAAGCGGCGCCGAGCCGAAACTGGTGCTGTTCGGCTGGCCGGACGCCCGCAATCATACGAACCTGGCCGACATCACCCTGCGCAACGCGGGCGGCATGTGGCTGCACCGCAATCCGGACGGCACCTACCAGGGCCTGGACAAGTATTCCGGCATGCTGCCGCCCGTCGCGCTGACCTTCTGGTCGCTGCGCGTGGCGGCCGGGCTGGGCCTTCTGATGCTGGCCGTGGCCTGGGTGACCTTTCTGTGGACGTTCCGGCGGGGGCTGGATCCTTCCACGTTGCCGCGCTGGTGGCAGCGCGTCGTGTGCGCCATGATGTTCTCCGGCGGCATCGCCGTCGTGGCCGGATGGTGGGTGTCCGTCATCGGCCTGCAGCCGTTCGCGGTGAACGGCACCATCACGCAGTCCGAGGTGCTGGGTTCGGTGTCTTCCAGCACCGTCCTCTACGGCCTGATCGGCTACGGCGTGCTGTACGCGCTGCTGCTGGCCGCATTCGCCGGCATGTTGTTCCACGCGGCGCGCTATGGCGTCGTGCCCGTGCGCAAACTGGGTGGAGGCGCGCCATGATCGCCATGCTGGCCGCTTCGCAAGGGCTGAACGCCGACGATCCTTCGTTCTGGATGCCGCTGGCCTTCATGGGGTTGCTGTTCGTGGTGATCGCCGCGGGCATGGTGCTGGACGGCTTCGACCTGGGCGTGGGCATTCTGTTGCAACTGGCGCCGGAGCACGAGCGCGGCCGCATGATGAGCCTGTTGAGCCCGTGGCGGGATGCCAATGAATTCTGGCTGTTGCTGGGCATGGGGTTGTTCGCCGCGGCGTTTCCCTTCGCCTGGGGCGCGGTGCTGGGCAAGCTCTACGGGCCGCTCACCTGCATGGTGCTGGGCGTGGTGCTGCGCAGCGTCGCGTTCGAATTCCGCATCCGCGCGCGCAACGAAATGAAGCCGCGGTGGATCTTCGCGTTCTGGGCGGGCTCGCTGATCACCGCGTTCGGCCAGGGCATGATGCTGGGCCGGATCGCGACCGGCTACCAGTCGGATGCCGGCTACGGCTGGTTCTCCATGTTCGTCGGCCTGTGCGCGGTGGCGGCCTACGTCCTGCTCGGCGCTTCCTGGCTGGTCATGCGGGTGGAGGGCGACCTGCAGCGCCGCGCCGCCAACTGGGCGCGCCACGCCATCCGCTGGACGGCGGTCGGCATGGTGGCGATCGCGGTAACGCTGGGGCTGGCCAACGCCGGCATCTTCTATAAATGGAGCAACATCGCCCACTTGAGCCTGGCCGCAACGGTCTGGCTGCTGATGCTGGCCGGCTTCGTGGCGGCGGAAATGCTGCTGGCGCGGATGCCGGGCAGGGCGGACCGCTTCAGCTGGCTGCCCTTCGTGCTGTGCGTGGCCCTGTTCCTCCTGATGCTCAGCGGCCTGGCCTACAGCCTGTTCCCCTACCTGATCCTGGACGACATGACGCTATGGGACGGCGCGGGCGCGCTGGGCTCGATGCGCCTCGTCATGGCGGGCGCGGTCGTGGGGATCCCCGTGGTGCTGGTATTCAACATCCTGGCCTACCGCTCGGTGTTCGGCAAGGAGCGCGCTCCGGTGCCGCTCCTGCCGCCACCGGGCTGAGCGCGCCTACAGGACCGGCCTGGCGACTCGTTGCAGGATTTCCTCGCCGTAGGCCTCCAGCTTGCGGGCGCCAACGCCGCTGATGTGGCTAAGGGCGTCCATCGAGTCGGGCTGGGCCAGCGCGATCTCGCGCAGCGTGGCGTCATGGAAAATGACGTAGGCGGGCACGCCGTGGCTCTTGGCCACCTCGCCGCGCCAGGCGCGCAGCGCCTCGAAGACGGGCTGCAGCTCGGCCGGCAGGTCGATGGCCGCCGCCTTGGCGCGTCCGCCGCCGGTCTTGCCCGAGCGCGTCTTTTTCTCCGATTCCCGGCGCAGCATCAGTTGCCGTTCGCCCTTCAGCACGGCGCGGCTGCCTTCCGTCAGGGCCAGGGTGCCGAAGCCTTCGTGATCCACGGTCAGCAGGCCCTGGGCCAGCAACTGGCGCAGCACACCGCGCCAGGCGGTGTCGCTGAGGTCGGCGCCCACGCCGAACACGCTCAGCGTTTCGTGGCCGTGCTGCTTGGTGCGCTCGGTGACCTTGCCGCGCAGGATGTCGATGATGTGCCCCGCGCCATAGCGCTGGCCGCGTTCCTTCCACAGGCGGTAGACGGCGGACAGCACCTTCTGCGCCGCGACCGTGCCGTCCCAGGCCTGGGGCGGATCCAGGCAGACGTCGCAGTTGCCGCAGGCCGTGATCTGCTGGCCGAAATAGGCCAGCAGGCGCACGCGCCGGCATTCCACGGTTTCGCACAGCCCGAGCATGGCGTCGAGCTGCTGGCCGAGACGCCGTCGGTAGGCTTCTTCGCCGGGCGATTCGTCGATCATGCGACGCTGCTGCACCACGTCCTGCAGGCCGTAGGCCAGCCAGGCCGTGGCGGGCAGGCCGTCGCGGCCGGCGCGCCCGGTTTCCTGGTAATAGCCTTCCACGGACTTGGGCAGGTCGATGTGGGCCACGAAGCGCACGTCGGGCTTGTCGATGCCCATGCCGAACGCGATGGTCGCCACCATGACCACCCCGTCCTCGCGCAGGAAGCGGGCCTGGTTGGCGGCGCGCACCTGCGGGCTGAGCCCGGCGTGGTAGGGCATGGCGTCGATGCCCTGATTGCACAGGAACTCCGCGGTTTCTTCCACGCGGGCCCGCGACAGGCAATACACCACGCCCGATTCGCCCTCGTGTTCGGCGCGGATCATTTCCAGCAGCTGCTTGCGCACTTCGTTCTTTTCGATGATGCGGTAGCGGATGTTGGGGCGGTCGAAGCTGGCGACGAAGTGGCGCGCATCGTCCAGCGACAGGCGCTGGGCGATTTCGCGGCGGGTGTCCTCGGTGGCGGTCGCGGTGAGCGCGATCCGGGGCACGTCGGGCCAGCGCTCGTGCAGCATCGACAGGCCCAGGTATTCCGGCCGGAAATCGTGGCCCCATTGGGACACGCAGTGGGCTTCGTCGATCGCGAACAGCGCGATGCGGCCGCGTTCCAGCAGTTGCAGGCAGCGGTCGGTCAGCAGGCGTTCGGGCGCCACGTAGAGCAGGTCCAGCTCGCCGGCCAGGAAAGCCTGTTCGACGTCGCGGGCCACCCGCCATTCCTGCGTGGAGTTCAGGAAGGCCGCGCGCACGCCGAGTTCGGTCAGGGCGTCGACCTGGTCCTGCATCAGCGCGATCAGCGGGGAGACGACGATGCCGGTGCCTTCGCGCACCAGCGAGGGCACCTGGTAGCAGAGCGACTTGCCGCCGCCGGTGGGCATGAGGACCAGCGCGTCGCCGCCGCCGATCACCTGTTCGACAATGGCTTGCTGGTCGCCGCGGAAGGATTCGTAACCGAAAACGCGCTGCAATACGCTGAGGGCGCGCGCGTCAGACATGGGGGTAGGCCGGGAGCATCATGGCAGGGATTTTAAGCCCCAATTCCGGCGGCCTCCTTCCGAAGGGGGATTTCCGTCCCCGGGGCGTTCTTCCTACCAGCTCAGCCAGGTGCCGCGCATGAAGGTGTCGACCGGCATGCTCAGGTTGGCGCGCCATTCGTAGTCGCCCGATACGATGTCGCGGTCGGCGCCCACCGCCAGCTTCACCTTGGGAGCGACGAACATGCTGTGGGACAGTCCCACGCGCTGTTCCGCCAGGACGGAGCCCTCCCGCAGCCCGGAGTAGGTGCCGCTGAGCGTGCCCCAGCCGGTAATGGGTACGCCTGCCGACAGCGTGTTGCGGGTCTGCGCGGTGGAGGCCACGCCGCCGGAGTACGTGGACAGGTCGCCGAAGCCCGCGCCGGTCTGCTCGGCCGTGTAGCCCAGGTTGACGGTATCGGCCACGTCCACGCTGTAGCCGAAGCGGTAGCGCCAGGCGTTGACCGCATCGAAGGAGCTTTGCGTGGCTCCGGCCTGGAAGGTGCCGTATTCGCCGGCAGTGTAGGTGGTGCCCATGCCGCGCGTGGTGAGGGAAGGCGCGCTCTGCATCTGCCCTTCCAGGGTCAGCACGGGCGTGAGACCGTAGCGCACGCTGCCGCTGCCCACCGAGGCGCCGTAATCGACGGCGCCCGAACGGGCCGCGGGATCCATGTTGTTGAGAAGCCCCAGCGATGAGGAATAGCCGAAGCTGCCCTCGGGGACGGTGGAGCCCGAACCGGCCCAGTTCGAGATCTGCAGGCCGCCCACCGGGGCGCCGCTGCCCCAGGCCGGCGAGTTGGCCGTGATGTTGCCCACGGAGAGGGAGGGGCCCGACGCGCTGCGGTAGACCCAGTTGCGGCTGCCGCCGTAGCGCAGGCCCTCCTGGCTGCCGACCGAGGAGAACCAGGGCCGTGGCGGGCGCGACACGCCGGAAATGACGACGACGGGCACGCGGGGGAAGTCTCCGTCTTCCAGCGCGAAGGAGTAATCGGGCGCGGCCTCTTCGGGAGTGGTGAGCACCGGGCAGTCCGCCGGCTGCGGCCGGACGCCGCCCGACAGCGCGGCGCCGGTGCCCGGAACTCCCAGGTCCAGGCCCTCGATATCGCCCGAGCCGCGGACCGAGGTGTCCACCGCGGGCTCCATCGTCTGCAGCTCGCAGGGGGACGGATCCAGGGGCACCGCGCGCGATTCCAGGGACGGAGCGGGGCGGACGGGAATGGGCTGGACCGGCGCCAGGGCGCCGATGCCCCGCGCCCAGCCGGCGGGCGAGCCGGACGGCGGCAGGAGGGCGTCCGGCGATCCGCCGAGCGCCGGGGCCAGCGGCAAGGCGGCGCCGGCCGCCAGCGCGGCGCGCAACAGCCATTTTCGCCGGATGATTGCAGGGGCGATCATAGGAACAGTGTAGAGAGGGGGCGCCACGTATGCTGTAAACGTTCTTTAGCGGGCGGTGGCGGCGGACCGGCATTTATTTTATCGCCCGGACCGCCTTGGGATAAATGCGCCCGAAACGGCTTCCAACATCGTGCAACAGGTATATTTCAGTTGATTTCCTGCCTCTTGCGGCGGGGCGCGGCGCACCGCACTATGGCATCCATGGACAATCCCCACACCAAGTTGCTGGTCGTCGACGACGACCCGGCCCTGCGGCAGCTGCTTGCCGACTACCTGAACCGGCACGGCTACGACACGCTGCTGGCGCCGGACGCCACCGACCTGTCTGCCCGCATCACCCGCTACGCCCCCGACCTGCTGGTGCTCGACCGCATGCTGCCCGGGGGCGATGGCGCGGACGCCTGTCGCCGCCTGCGCGAGCAGGGCGAGGACATTCCCGTCATTCTGCTGACCGCCCGCGACGAGGCCGTGGACCGCATCATCGGCCTGGAAGCGGGGGCCGACGATTACGTCGGCAAGCCTTTCGATCCGCGCGAACTGCTGGCCCGCATCGAAGCCGTGCTGCGCCGCAAGCGCGGCCCGTCCGCCTTGACCAAGGACGCGCCGGTCTCGTTCGGCCCCTTCGTCTTCGACCCGTCCACGCGCCAGCTGTCGCGCGAGGGCACCGTGGTCAAGCTCACCGGGGGCGAGATCAACCTGCTGGAGGCGCTGGTGCGCAACGCCGGCAAGCCGCTGTCGCGCGAACGCCTGCTGGCCCTGGCGCGCGACGACGACGCCGGCGAGCGCAACGACCGGGCCATCGACATCGCCATCCTGCGCCTGCGACGCGTGATCGAGGACGATCCCAAGCAGCCGCGCTGGATCCAGACCGTCTGGGGAATCGGCTACCGGTTTTCGCCCTGATGCGCTTCTCTCCTGGTTTTCTGGTGCCGCGGTCGCTGCGGGCGAGACTGATCCTGCTGATCCTGGGGTCGGTCCTGCTGACGCAGGCCGCCACGCTGGTGACGGTGTCCTACTTCCGCCACAAGTTCATGGAAGACGTGGCCATCGGCTACATCACCACCACCATCCGCACGCTGCGCGCCGCCGTGTCGCAGGTGCCGGCGGAGGAGCGCGCCGATTTCGTGCGCACGGCTTCGCAGAACCAGTGGCGCCTGTGGTCGCGGGTCCTGCCGGCCGAAGCCAAGCTGCAGCGCTTCAATGGGCGCCGTCAGCCTCCGCCGCCCAAGCCCGCCCCCCGTCCGCCTCCGCAACCTCCGTCGGCCGACGCGCAATTGCACGGGCCGCCCGCGCCGCCGCCTCCCGAAGTGCGCGACGAGGAGCGCTCCGCCGAGCAGCGCGCGCGCGAGCACGAAGAGCACATGCGGCGCTACAAGCCCGAGCCGGACGACATCCGCCGCGACCTCCGGGGGCTGGTGCAGCAGCTCAACGAGCGCTTGAATGACGGCACTCGCGTCGCGCTGTCGCGGGGGCCCACGCCGGAGATCTTCATTTCGCTGGCGCCGAACTCGGCCAGCGAAGACGTGCCGCGCCTGCGCGAATGGCTGGTGATCCCGCTGGACCGGCTGGATCCGCCGGTGGCCACGCCCTTCATCGCCGCCTGGCTGGGCGGCCTGGGCCTGCTGCTGTTGCTGGCCGTGGGTTTTTCCTGGCACATCACGCGTCCGATCACCCGGCTTGCCGACGCCGCCGACCAGCTGGCCGCGGGGCAGCCGCAGCGCGTCGAACCTTCCGGCCCGCATGAAACCCGGGTGCTGGGCGAGCGCTTCAACGCCATGCTGGACGCGCTGTCCGAATCCGACTCGGTGCGCCGGACCTTGCTGTCCGGCCTGCCGCACGATCTGAAGGGGCCGCTGTCCCGGATGTGGCTGCGCATCGAGCTGGCCGACGACTCCAAACTCAAGGAGGGGCTGCGCGCCGATCTGCAGGACATGCAGCACATGGTCGACCAATTCATCGGCTTCGTGCGGGGGACCGACCCTGCCGCCTACCGCTACGCGTCCATGGTCCTGGGAGACTGGCTGACCGAACGCGTGGGGGCCTGGCAGGGCGCAGGCACCGACATCCACTTGCGCAGCGCCACGGACGAGGACGCGGCGCTGGTGGTGCAGGCGGACGCCGTGGCGTTGGGGCGCCTGCTGGACAACCTGATCGGCAACGCCCTGAACCACGGCGCGCCGCCGGTCGACGTCACGCTGCGCCGCGAGGGACGCTTCGCGGTGCTGGACGTGGCCGACCATGGCGCCGGCATCGTGCCGGAACGACGCCAGGAGGCCCTGCGCCCGTTCAGCCGGCTCGACGACGCGCGCACGCGCACCGGCAGCGTGGGGCTGGGCCTGGCCCTGGCCGAGGCCATCGCGCGCGCGCATGGCGGGTCGCTGGAGCTGCGCGAGGCGGAGTCCGGCGGCCTGTGCGTGCGGGTCAAGCTGCCCTTGTCCGAAGCCGCCTGACGCCCGGGCAGGGACCGGGCCGCCCCCAGGGCGGCCCGTCCTTACGGTACGATGCATCCTGCTTCGTCCTTTGCCGTTTCCGCACCATGGCCATCCAGTCCGATTCGCTTTCCTCCCGCCCCGACGCCCCCCGTATCGTGGCGCCGCAGCCGGTGTCTCCCAACGAGGAGTCGATCGAACGCGCCCTGCGGCCCAAGGCGCTGGAGGAATACGTGGGCCAGCAGCGCGCCCGCGAACAGCTCGAAATCTTCATCGCCGCCGCCCGCAAGCGCGGGGAGGCGCTGGACCACGTGCTGCTGTTCGGCCCGCCGGGCCTGGGCAAGACCACGCTGGCCCACATCATCGCGCATGAAATGGGCGTGCAGCTGCGCCAGACGTCCGGCCCGGTCCTGGAGCGGCCCGGCGATCTGGCGGCGCTGCTGACCAACCTCGAAAAGAACGACGTCCTGTTCATCGACGAAATCCATCGCCTGTCGCCGGTGGTCGAGGAAATCCTCTATCCGGCGCTGGAAGATTTCCAGATCGACATCCTGATCGGCGAGGGGCCCGCCGCGCGCAGCGTGAAGCTGGACCTGCAGCCCTTCACCCTGGTGGGCGCCACCACCCGCGCCGGCATGCTGACCAACCCGCTGCGCGACCGCTTCGGCATCGTGTCGCGGCTGGAGTTCTACAACGCCGCCGATCTCGGCCGTATCGTGACGCGCAGCGCGGGCCTGTTGAACGCTGGCATCACGCCGGACGGCGCCGCCGAGGTGGCGCGCCGCGCCCGCGGCACGCCGCGCATCGCCAACCGGCTGCTGCGCCGCGTGCGCGACTATGCCGAGGTCAAGGCGGGCGGCACCATCGACGCGGACGTCGCCGGCCGCGCGCTGGCCATGCTCGAAGTGGACCCGCAAGGCCTGGACCTGATGGACCGCAAGCTGCTCGAGGCCATCGTCCACAAGTTCGACGGCGGGCCCGTCGGCGTGGACAGCCTGGCGGCGGCCATCGGCGAAGAGCGCGATACGATCGAAGACGTCATCGAACCCTATCTGATCCAGCACGGCTACTTGCAGCGCACGCCGCGCGGCCGCACCGCCACCCTGACGACCTGGCGCCACCTGGGGCTGACGCCGCCCGCCGGCACGGCCAGCGGGTCCGGCGACCTCTTCGGAAAATAGGGGCGCGCCGCCGCCCGCGGGGGCGCGGCGGGTTTATCATCCTGGGGTTCCGTTTCCCTTTCGCGACCAAAGGACCGAATTCCCATGCAGCCCGAATTGCCCACTTTCGATGACGTCGCGCGCGCCAGCGAGCGCCTGGCCGGCAACGCGCACCGCACGCCTGTCTTGACCTCGGCCACCGCCGACGCGATCACCGGCGCCTCGGTGTTCTTCAAATGCGAGAACTTCCAGCGCATGGGCGCCTTCAAGTTCCGCGGCGGGTACAACGCCATCGCGCGCCTGACGCCCGAACAGCGGGCCGCCGGCGTGGTGACCTTCTCGTCGGGCAACCATGCGCAGGCCATCGCCCTGGCGTCCAGGCTGCAAGGCGTGCAGGCCACCATCATCATGCCGCTGGACGCGCCCGCGGCCAAGCGCGCCGCCACCGAAGGCTATGGCGGCAAGATCGTCACCTACGACCGCTACACCGAAGACCGCGAGGCCATCGCTCGCCGCATCCATGCCGAGACGGGCGCCACGCTGATTCCGCCCTACGACCACGAGGACGTGATCGCCGGCCAGGGCACCGCGGCCAAGGAGCTGTTCGAGGAAGTCGGCGAACTGGATTACCTGTTCGTCTGCCTGGGCGGCGGCGGCCTGCTGGCCGGGTCGGCCCTGTCGGCCTACGCGCTCAGCCCGCGCTGCCTGGTCTACGGGGTCGAGCCCGAGGCCGGCAACGATGGCCAGCAATCCTTGCGCAAAGGTGAAATCGTCCGAATTCCGGCGCCCAAGACGCTGGCCGACGGCGCCGCCACGACGCACCTGGGCAACCTGACCTTCCCGCTCATCCAGAAGCACGTCCGCGACATCGTCACCGTGACGGACGAACAGCTGATCGCCACCATGAAATTCTTCGCCGAGCGCATGAAGATGGTGGTGGAGCCCACCGGCTGCCTGGGGGCGTCCGCCGTCATGCAGAACGTGGTGCCGGTGCGCGGCGCCCGGGTCGGCGTCATCATCAGCGGCGGCAACGTCGATCTTCCGGCCTACGCCAAGCTGCTGGCGGCCTGACGCGGCTGCGGCGGCCCTTGGGCAGGGCCGCCGATATGCGCTTGCGGTTGCCGCCCTTGCAGGGCAGAATCGGGGCTGAATCCTGACGAACAGGGGCTGCGACATGCGTATCCTTGTCATCGGCGGCACCGGTTTCATCGGTCGTCACCTGGTAGCGCGGCTTTCCGCCGATCAGCATCAGATCATCGTGCCCACCCGCCGTTACAGCCGCGGGCGCGATCTGCAGATTCTTCCCTCCATCACCCTGCTCGAATGCGACGTCCATGACGACGCCACGCTGGACCGCCTGGCGCAGGGCTGCGATGCGGTCGTGAACCTGGTGGGCATCCTGCACGGCAACGCCGGCCGCCCTTACGGTTCGGACTTTGCGAGGGCGCACGTGCTTCTGCCCCAGCGCATCGCGCAGGCCTGCCGCCGCCAGGGCGTGCCCCGCATGCTGCACATCAGCGCGCTGGGCGCGGACTCGAACGGCGGCAGCATGTACCAGCGCTCCAAGGGCGACGGCGAAGCGGCCATCAAGAAGGAATTCGCGGACGGGCAGCAGGGCGGATGGACGATATTCCGTCCTTCCGTGGTCTTCGGCGCCGACGACCAGTTCACCAATATGTTCGCCCGGCTCGCGCGCTGGCTGCCCGTGCTGCCGCTGGCAGGCGCCCACGCGCGCATGCAGCCGGTATATGTGGGCGACGTGGTGACCGCCCTGGCGTCGGCGCTGGGCAATGCGCAGACCTCCGGCAAGACTTACGAATTGGGCGGCCCCCAGGTCTATACGCTGGGCGAGATCGCGCGCCTGTGCGCCGCCTGGAGCGGCCATCCCCGGCCGGTGGTCAGCATGCCGATGGGCGTGGGCCGCATGCAGGCAGCGTTGTTCGAGTGCCTGCCGGGCAGGCCGCTGATGTCGCGCGACAACCTGGATTCCCTGCGCCGCGACAATGTCTGCGCGGGGCCGATGGCCCCCGAACTCCACGTGGTGCCGACTGGCCTGGAGGCCGTGGCGCCGCGCTACTTGTAATCAGCGCACCAGCGCCTTCAGCGCCTGCTTGATGCCGTCCGACACGCCCACTCCTTCCGGCAGCGTCTTCAGGGCCGACAGCGATTCCTTTTCGGAGTAGCCCAGCGCCAGCAGGGCGTTCAGGATATCGGACTGGTTGTCCGGCGCGGCGTGCGCGGTGGCGCCGATGTCCGCGCCCAGCTTGCCGCGCATTTCGAGCAGCAGGCGTTCCGCCGTCTTCTTGCCGATGCCGGGCACGCGGGTCAGGCGGCCCGATTCCTGCAAGGTAATGGCCTGGGCCAGGTCCGCCACCGACAGCCCGGACAGCACCGACAGCGCCGTGCGCGCGCCGATGCCGCTGACCTTGATGAGTTCACGGAAGGCGCTGCGTTCCCCGGCCGTGGCGAAGCCATAGAGGATGTGGGCGTCCTCGCGCACCGTCAGGTGCGTGTACAGCGTGACGCGCGCGCCGGTATCCGGCAGGGAGTACAGCGTGCTCATGGGCACGTCGATGTCGTAGCCCAGACCGCCCACGTCCACGCAGATCGTGGGCGGGAGTTTTTCGATCAGGGTTCCGGTAATGCGTCCGATCATGGTGATTGAAGGCCTGGCGATGGTGGGGCCGCTGGATGCGCGGCGAATCCGGGGATTCTATACGCCTATGCGCGAGGACGCGCGAAAGCTAAGGAGAGGCGTTCAGCCGACCAGGCGGCCGTTGCGGATGCGGGTCTTGCCGCTCATGCGCAGGCTGGTGCCCAGGCGCTCGAGTTTTTCCTGCACGGGCCCGGCATGGGCGTGGCAGATCGCGCAGGCCAGCGCGTCGGCCGAGTCGGGCGAGGGCGACCCGTCCAGCGCCAGCAGATGCTGGACCATCATCTGCACCTGCTCCTTGGCGGCGCGGCCGGTGCCCACCACGGCCTTCTTGATCTGCAGCGCGGTGTACTCGTGCACGGCCAGGGAGCTGTCGGCCAGCGCGCACAGGGCGGCGCCGCGCGCCTGGCCCAGCAGCAGCGTGGAGGCCGGGTTGGTGTTCAGGAAGATGATTTCGAGCGCGGCCACGTCGGGTTGCGTGTCGCGCGCCACCTGGCGCAGGTTGTCCAGGATGACCTTGAGGCGTTCGGAGAGAGTCAGCGCCGGCGGGACCACGATGGTCCCGCTGGCGACATAGCGCAGCCGCGGGCCGTCGGCATCGATCACACCGAAGCCGGTGCGGCGCAAGCCGGGATCGATGCCGAGGACGCGCATCAGTGGCGGAAGTGGCGGGTGCCGGTCAGCACCATGGCGATGCCGTGCTCGTCCGCGGCGGCGATGACTTCGTCATCGCGCACGCTGCCGCCCGGCTGGATCACGCAGGTCGCGCCAGCCGCCACCACCACGTCCAGGCCATCGCGGAACGGGAAGAAGGCGTCCGAGGCCACGGCCGAGCCCTTCAGGGTCAGGCCGGCGTTCTCCGCCTTGATCGAGGCGATGCGGGCCGAGTCGATGCGGCTCATCTGGCCGGCGCCCACGCCCAGGGTCATGCCGCCGCCCACGAACACGATGGCGTTGGACTTGACGTACTTGGCGACCTTCCAGGCGAAGGCCAGGTCGTTCATTTCCTGTTCGGTGGGCTGGCGCTTCGTGACCACCTTCAGAGCATCGCGCGGGACGTTGTAGGCGTCCGGGCTCTGCACCAGCCAGCCGCCGCCCACGCGCTTGATGTCGAACGCGTTCTGGCCCGTGCCCATCGGCACTTCGAGCACACGCACGTTCTTCTTGGCGGCCAGCACGGCCAGCGCCGCGCCGTCATAGGCCGGCGCCAGCAGCACTTCCAGGAACTGCGAGCTGACGGCTTCGGCCGTCGCGGCGTCCACGGGGCGGTTGAAGGCGATGATGCCGCCGAAGGCCGAGGTCGGATCGGTCTTGAAGGCCTGCTGGTAGGCGCCCAGCGTGTCGGCCGCAACCGCCACGCCGCAGGGATTGGCGTGCTTGACGATGACGCAGGCGGGCGCCTCGAAGCTGCGCGCGCATTCCCAGGCGGCGTCGGCGTCCGCGATGTTGTTGTAGGACAGTTCCTTGCCCTGCAGCTGGCGGTAATTGCCCAGCAGGCCGGCCGGACGCTGCGCGTCGACGTAGAAGGCGGCGGTCTGGTGGGGGTTTTCGCCATAGCGCAGCGCCTGTTCCTGCTTGACCTGCAGGGTCAGCGTGCCGGGCCATTCATTGCGGGCCGGCACGGCGTCCTGCTTGGGCTCGGCTTCGGAGAGGCTGGTCAGGTAGGCGGCGATGGCGCCGTCGTAGGCGGCCGTGTGGGCATAGACCTTGGCGGCCAGCGCCAGGCGCAGGCCGTAGGACGTGGTGCCGCCCTTGTCCATTTCCGACAGCACGCGCGAGTAGTCGACGGGGTCGATCACCACCGTCACGCCGCCGGCTTCGGTGCCGTGGTTCTTCGCCGCCGCGCGCAGCATGGCCGGGCCGCCGATGTCGATGTTCTCGACCGCGTCCGCGAAGGTGCAGTCCGGCTTGGCCACGGTTTCGCGGAACGGATACAGATTGACCACCAGCATGTCGATGCGGTCGATGCCCGCTTCCTTGATGGTGGCCATGTGCTCGGCGCTGTCGCGGCGGGCCAGGAGGCCGCCGTGGATCTTCGGGTGCAGCGTCTTGACGCGGCCGTCGAGGATTTCGGGCGAACCGGTGTGGGCGGCCACTTCGGTGACGGTCAGGCCGGAGTCGGCCAGCAACTTGGCGGTGCCGCCGGTCGACAGCAGGCGCACGCCGCGCGCGGCCAGCGCGCGGGCAAATTCAACGATGCCGGTCTTGTCGGACACCGAAAGCAGGGCGGTTTCGATTTTCATGGTGAGGGACGGGAGTGGGGCGGGTGCGCCTTTCTCGTTCTGGTCAGGATGGGAAATCTGGAGGAGCGGACGGCGCGTCGCGGCGCCCGTCCGCGCGGGAAAGCTATACCTGGATATTGTGCGCCAGCAGTTTCTTGCGCAGCGTGTTTCGGGTGATGCCCAGCATTTCGGATGCGCGCGACTGGTTGCCGCCGGACCGCTCCAGCGCCACTTCGAGCACCGGGCGTTCCACGCAACGCATCACCATGTCCCACATGTCGTGGGGCTCGGATTCGCCCAAGTCTTCGAAATAGCGCTCCAGGCTGGCGCGCACGCATTCTTCCAGGACATCTTTCTTGCTCATTTGAGTACAGATATTTTTATGTTGGTGTTGAGGCGGTCATGCCGCCAGCAGGGCTTCTGCGACCGGCGCCGGATGAGGCTCGCCGTCGCGCGAGATGATGTCGAACCAGTCCGACACGGCCCGCCACTGGTCTCGGGTATTGTCGATCAGATTCATGCGGGCGCAGAACGAATCCGCGCCCGGCAGGCCGTCCAGATACCAGCCGATGTGCTTGCGCGCCGTGCGTACGCCGGTGTGCTCGCCGTAGAACCGGTAATGGTCGTCGAGATGTTCGAGCAGCAGCTCGCGCATTTCCCCGTAAGAGGGAGGGGCCAGTGTTTCGCCCGTGCGCAGGTAGTGGTCGATTTCGCGGAAAATCCAGGGACGGCCTTGGGCCGCCCGGCCGATCATGACCGCATCCGCGCCAGTGTAATCCAGGACGTGCCTGGCCTTTTCAGGAGAATCGATATCCCCGTTGGCGATCACGGGAATGCCCAGCTCGGCCTTGACGGCACGGATGGTGTCATATTCCGCTTCCCCCGTATAGAGGTCGGCGCGGGTGCGGCCGTGCAGCGTCAGGGCGGAAATGCCGGCGTTCTCCGCCATTTTCGCCACGCGCACGGCATTGCGGCTTTCGCGGTCCCAGCCGGTCCGGGTCTTGAGGGTGACCGGCACGCCCAGGGGCGCGCAGGCGGACACCACGGCATCGAGAATGCGGGCGATCAGGTCTTCGTGGCGCAGCAGCGCCGACCCGGAGGCGACGTTGCAGACCTTCTTGACCGGACAACCCATATTGATATCGATGATCCGGGCCCCTTTATTGGCGTTGAAGACCGCGGCCTCGGCCATCATCGCCGGGTCGGCGCCGGCGATCTGCACCGAGATCGGGGCGATCTCCCCGTCGTGGTTCAGGCGGCGGGAGGTCTTGACGCTATCCCACAGCTTCGGATTGCTGGCGGCCATTTCCGACACGGCATAGCCCGCCCCCAGCTTCTTGCAAAGCTGGCGGAAAGGACGGTCCGTCACGCCCGCCATGGGCGCGACAAGAACGTTGTTCGGAAGGGACCACTGGCCTATGCGCATGCTCACATTTTAACCGGCTCGATCGAACCCCCATTTTCGCGCAGCGAACGCCCGGTAACGGAGGAAGGCGAAAACGGACAGATCCCGCCCCTTTCCGGGGCCGGATCGATGGCGAAATCAGGCCCGGAAACCCTGCAACAGATGCTGCGCGAGCGGGGCGCGCAGCGGCGACGCCAGATCCAGCGCCAACAGGGCCAGGCCGCAGGCATGCTCCACGGGCGCCAGGCCGGTGGAGAAGACCCTGGGCATCAGGTCGGTCAGCCCGGCGGTGATCACGCGGTCGACGTGGCGGGCGCTGGCGAACTCGGCCAGCGCCGGGGCCGGGTTGGCATCGGGATGGGCAAGCCAGCCGCCGAGCGTCTGGGCCAGCCGAGCCGCATCGCGCAAGCCCAGGTTCAGCCCCTGGCCGGCGACGGGATGCAGGGTCTGGGCGGCGTTGCCGATCGCCGCCACGCGTCCGTGCACCTGGGCGCGGCGGGCGCTGAGCGCCAGCGGGAAGACATGGCGGGGCGCCTGGCTGGACAGGCGGCCCAGGCGGTCGCCAAAGGCGGCGGACAACGCTTGCGAGAAGGCGGCGTTATCCAGCGCGGCCAGCGCCGCGGCGCGTTCCGGGGCGCTGCACCACACCACCGAATAGGCGTCCGGCGTCTGCGGATGCGGCAGCAGCGCCAGCGGGCCTTCGGTCGTGAAGCGCTCCCAGGCCCAGCCGCGGCGGGGCAGGGAGGCGTGCGCGGTGGTCAGCACCGCGTGCTGGCCGTAATCGCGGCGAACGTCGGCCGCTCCCGCGCCATCGGACTGCACGGCGACCTGGCATAGCAGCGCAGCCTCGCCCTGCTGGATGCGCACCCCGTCGGCGTCCTGGCGGCCGATCTGGGCGGGCGGCCCCGGCAGCACGGTGACGCCGCAGGCGGCCACGCATTCGTCCAGCTTGGCGTGCAAGCCGGAATACGCGACCACGCTGCCCAGCTGGGGCACGCCGAAATCGGTGTTCTGGATCAGGGTGCGGCCCAGCCGGCCGCGTTGCGACACGTGAATATTGCGGATGTCGGCCGAGCGGTCGGGCCAGGCATGCAGCGATTCCAGCAACACGCGGCTGCCGTGGTTCATGGCCAGCACCCGGGGATCGGCGGCGGGCACGGCGGCCGAGGGCGCGGCCGGGACGGGCGCGCTGCCCGCGAGCAGGGCGATGCGGGCCGGGTCCGGCGCCACGCGCGCCAACATCAGGGCCAGCACGCGGCCCACGGGGCCGGCGCCGAGGATCGCAACGTCGAAGGCGGATGAGGTCATCCGCGGATTTTAACCGTCCACTACAATCGCTGGCAGCCGGCGCGTCTTGGCGCCATGGTTCCATTTTCCGGTTGATCGACATGACGCAGGCCCAGGTTCAGGCTACTTCCCCGTTGTCCGCCGCATCCGCCCGTCGCCCGCGCGGCAAGGTCGCCGTGGGGCTGCTGGCCTGTCTGTTCGGCTGGCTGGGCGCTCACTGGTGGTACCTGGGCCGGCGCCATGCCTGGCTGGTCACCGCGCTGGCCGCGGTCTGCGGTTTCTGCGCCTACAGCTTCTATCCGGTCTGGTACGACAATCCCGCCTTCTTCCTGCTGTTCATTCCCATGATCGACGGGTTCATCGAAAGCGCGGTGTTCTCGCTGATGCCGGATGAAAAGTTCGACCGGCTCTACAACGCCGGCCTGGGCCAGCCCACGAAGACAGGATGGGGGCCGGTGCTGGTCGCCATCATGGCCTGCCTGGTCGGCTCCATCGTCTCGATGTTCGCCATCGCCATGGTGGTGGTCTATACCTGGGTCGCCATGGGCTGGCTGGACGGCTACGTCTTCTAGCGCCGGCCCGCGGCCGGCGCCTATTCGCGCATCAGCGCCTCGATCTCGCCCGCCTGCACCGGCACGCCGCGCGTGATGAGCTCGCAGCCCTCGTCGGTGACCAGCGCGTCGTCCTCCGTGCGGATGCCGATGTTCCAGTAGGCCTCGGGCACGTCGTTGGCCGGCCGCACGTAGATGCCGGGTTCTATGGTCAGCATCATTCCGGCCTCCAGCCTGCGCCACGGGCGTTCGGCTCCCTGGGCCGGGCCGGGCTGGCGGTAGTCGCCCACGTCGTGGACGTCCAGGCCCAGCCAGTGCCCGGTGCGATGCATGTAGAACCGGCTGTAGTCGCCGGATTCCAGCACGCCGTCCAGCGACCCCTTCAGCAGCTTCAGATCGAGCATGCCTTGCGCCAGCACGCGCAGCGCGGCCTGGTGGCCTTCATTGAAGCTGCGGCCGGGCGCCGTGGCCTGGGCTGCCGCTTCCTGGGCCGCCACCGTCAGGTCGTACAGCGCGCGCTGCGGGCCGCTGTAGCGGCCGTTGACCGGGAAGGTGCGGGTGATGTCGCTGGCGTAGCTGTCCACTTCGCAGCCGGCGTCGATCAGGACCAGGTCCCCGTCGCGCAGGACGGCCTCGCCGGCCGGGTAGTGCAACACGCAGGCGTTCGCGCCGGCGGCCACGATGCTGTTGTAGGCCACCGACTGCGCGCCGTGCCGCCGGAATTCATAGAGCAGTTCGGCTTCGAGCTCGTATTCGCGCATGCCCGCGCGGCAGACACGCATGGCGCGGACGTGCGCGCCGGCGGAGATCTTGGCGGCGCGGCGCATTGCCGCGATTTCCGAGGCGTCCTTGACCAGCCGCATTTCCGCCAGCAGGGTGCGGAGATCCTGTTGCCTGGCGGGCGGGGCGTGGCCGCCGCGGCTGGCTTCGCGCGCCGCCGCGAGCCAGCGGTGCAGCCTGCCGTCTGCGCGCTTGCCGTTGGCGAGGGGGGCGTACAGGGTGGCGTGGTCCTGCAGCAGCGTGGGCATCAGCTCGTCCAGCGCGTCCACCGGATGAGCATCGTCGAAGCCGAAATGCGCCGCCGCGGCTTCGGGACCGAAGCGCTTGCCCTCCCAGATTTCGTGCTCGACGTTGCGCGGCCGGCAAAAGAGCAGGGACCGGTCGGCGGCGCCGGCGATCAGCACCAGCCAGGCGTCCGGCTCGGTGAAGCCGGTCAGGTAGAAAAAATCGCTGTCGTGCCGGTACGGGTACTCCGCGTCGCGGTTGCGGATGGCTTCCGGCGCGGTCGCCAGGATGGCGATGCCGCCGCCCTCCGCGCGCATCTGGTCCATCAGGCGCTGGCGCCGGGCGGCGAAAGGGGAAATGTCGTCGGGAGGCAGGCTCATGGCGGACAGGGCGCGAACCCCGGCAAAGGTGAGGATGCCGTTTACTTTACCTGCCATCCCCCAAACACGACACCCCGCGCCGCCGCCTCGGGAATTGCTGGACGAACGCGGGCAAGCTGCTACAATCGCGGCTCTGTCATTGGGGAGTAGCCATCCTTTGCCCCCAAAGGAGCTAGCGTCAACAGACTTGGTGGTTCAGCGCTGCGGAGCAGCCGCTAGAACTCCATGGCGCTAGCGGTTTCCATGCTCGGCGGCACGCCCGCCGCATGGATCAGCCAGGCGAGACCTTTGGCCGCATTGCGTTCACCCTAGCCGGGCGAGCCGCGATGTCGCGCCAATGGTTTCTGCTCGTCCGGCTGCGTCTATATGTTGCTCACCCTGTTCCTGTTTTTCCTGTCTGCGGCAGTGATCTATTTCGCCTGCGAGTTCTTCGTGAACGGCGTCGAATGGGTCGGCCATCGCTTTCAGCTGGGCGCCACCGCCACCGGCACCGTGCTTGCCGCCTTCGGCACCGCCTTGCCGGAAAGCGCGGTGACCTTCATGGCCGTGGTCTTCGGCGATACCCCCGAGCAGAAAGACATCGGTGTCGGCGCCGCCATGGGCGGGCCGCTGGTGCTGGCCACGCTCGCCTACGCGGTCGTCGGCCTGGCCCTCTGGCGCGCGCGCCGCGGCCGGCCCAACCAGGCTGCCTGTATCAACGCGGACCAGCGACGGCTGGCCCGCGACCAGGCCTGGTTCCTGGGCATCTTCGTCTTCAAGGTGGGGCTGGGGCTGCTGGCCTTTGCGTGGAAGCCCTGGCTGGGCATCCTGTTCCTGGCGACCTACGGCCTCTACGTCAAGCGCGAGCTCAGCAACGACGAAGAATGCATGGATTGCGAGGACCTGGAACCGCTCAAGCTGCGTCCCCGCGATGAAGACCCGACGCTGTTCTGGGCGATCACGCAGACGGTGCTGGCGCTGGTGGTGATCGCCGGGGCCTCCCACGTGTTCGTGAACCAGATCGAGCTGCTGGGCGTGGCCATGGGCGCTTCGCCCCACGTCGCCGCCCTGCTGCTCGCCCCCGTCGCCACCGAGCTGCCGGAAATCATGAACGCCCTGATCTGGGTGCGGCAGGGCAAGGAGCGGCTGGCGCTGGCCAATATCTCCGGCGCCATGATGATCCAGGCGACCATCCCCAGCGCGCTGGGCATATTCATGACGCCGTGGATGCTGGACGCCCCGCTGTTGATGGCCGGCCTGTTCACCATGCTGTCCATCAGCCTGCTGTGGCTGCGCTTCCATCGTTCGGCCATGAGCGTGCCGGCCCTGTCCGCGGTGGGCGGGTTGTACGCGCTGTTTGCCGCCTATCTGGGCTGGCATTTCTACGTCTGAGCGGGCTCGCGGCGCGGGTTCGTCCCGCGCCGGCGCTTTTTAGGACTTTTCTGGTGGCAAAGCCTTGTCCATCAGTAAAAACCCGCGTAAACTCTTGCCCGTTATCCATCCCAGGAGCAGTCTTCGTGAATACCGATTCCGGCGAAAGTTGTCGATCTTGCATCGACGCCGCTGTTTGACAGGTCCACGCAGAACTCCGTCTGCCGCAACCTGTTGAGCAGGTTGCGGTCGTATCCCAAGCCCCAGGCTCCGGCCAGGGCAGCAGCGCAAGCCAGCGGCTTGCCGGGAACCTCCCCAACATAAACCGCCAGAACCGCCGCCAGCCGCAGCGACCGCGTTCGCGCACGTTTGTTTGCCGTGCCCGTCCGCCATGCGCCGCGCAGGCGTGCGCGCGTACTCGCGATCACGCTCCCCATTCTCGCAATGGAGGTCGTTATGCGTTTCTTCGACTTGTTCCTGCGCCGCGCCGGCGTGGACCGCGCCGCCGCCCTGAGCCGCCGCCGCGGCACTTCGCGCCTGACGGTCATTTGTCCGCGCGGCGAGCTGGGCGCCTTGCGCAAACAGATCTACCTCGATTTCAGCGCTGCCGGCCTGGCCGTTTCGCAGGTCCAGATCGACCAGGGCCAGGACCCGGATATGGCGTCCGCCTGCATCACCGTCAATTGCCCCCCGGAGCTGCGGGCCGAACTGATGTCGCAGGCGCGTCGCCTGAGCGCCAACCCCGCCGTGCGCCGCGTGCATTTCGGCGCGCAAGCCGCGCTGGCTGCCTGAAGCCGCCAGCCGTTACACAGGAGAAATCATGCCTAGTGCCTTAGACCCCGAACCTCGATTGCGCCCAGTGCGCGGCACCTGCATGCCTGTCTGACCCGTCTTCTCGCTGCGAGCCGACGATCGGATAGCCATTCCGGTCCGTACGGAGTCCGCAGCCCAGGATCCCCGGCCTGGCCCACACCGCGTGTGCCGTTGCTGCCGGCCGGATTCTTCCGCTAGCTCCCCTTCCGTTTTCCGCACCCGGCGCATTTTCGACGCGATCCGGACACCGGCAACATCGCCCCGGTGCCTGCGCACGTCCGCTTGCGGCGGACCCGCGGCTTTTCTCGCATAAAGCCGCGGGCCGCTGCCGGCCGCGCGCGGGCGCTGCGGGCGGGGTCGTCCGTGTCTCCAACAACAACACGAAAAACCGGAGCACTCCAATGTTCAGCTTCCTGAAGTCATTCTTTTCGTCCGCGGCCGGCTTGCGGCGCAGCGGACGCCACTACCGCCGCTCGCCGATGCCGTTGCAGGGGGGCGCGGCCGTAACCGCTTCTTCGGAAGCCGGCCGCCACGCCAACCGGCAGATGCTGGATCTGTCGCGCCTGGACGAAGGCGCCTTGTTCTCCCTGTTCGGCAGCGGCCGGGGCGGGCTGTCCGAAGCCCAGGCCGAGGCCGCGCGCGAGCGCTACGGCGCCAACGAGGTCGACCACGAAAAGCCCTTGTCCTGGCACGCCCACCTCTGGCTGTCCTACCGCAATCCGTTCAACCTCCTGCTGACCGTGCTTGCGGTGCTGTCATGGATCACCGACGTCCGCATGGCCGAGCCGCAAGAGCAGTCCTGGACGGCGGCGCTCATCATCGGATCGATGGTGCTCATCTCCACCGTGCTGCGGTTCGTGCAGGAGCGCCGCTCCAACCGCTCGGCCGAAGCCCTGAAGGCCATGGTGCAGAACACGGCGACCGTCCTGCGCAGCGATGCCGCCGGCTCGGACGGCAATGGCGCCCACCGCTACTATGGCGACACGTTGCATGCCAGCGGTTCGAGGCAGGTCGAGCTCCCCCTGGCCGAACTGGCGCCCGGCGATGTGGTCCTGCTGTCCGCGGGCGACATGATTCCCGCCGATTGCCGCATCCTGGCCGCCAAGGACCTGTTCGTGGCGCAGGCCGCCCTGACCGGCGAATCGCTGCCCGTCGAAAAGCACGCCAGGCAGCGCGTCTCCACCGCCAGCGCGCTCGAGCTGGAGAACATTGCGTTCATGGGAACCAACGTGGTCAGCGGCGCGGGCACGGCCCTGGTGGTGGCGACGGGATCGCGTACCTACTTCGGCCAACTGGCCGGCCGCGTCACCCAGGCCAGCCGCGCGCCCACCCAGTTCCAGCAGGGCATCAACCGCGTCAGCTGGGTGCTGATCCGCTTCATGCTGATCATGGCGCCCATCGTCATGCTGATCAACGGCTTCACCAAGGGAGACTGGCTGGAGGCGCTGCTGTTCGCGCTGGCCATCGCCGTCGGATTGACGCCTGAGATGCTGCCGATGATCGTCACGGCCACGCTGGCCAAGGGCGCTTTGCGCATGTCGCAGCGCAAGGTGGTGGTCAAGCGCCTGGACGCCATCCAGAACCTGGGCGCGATGAACGTGCTGTGCACGGACAAGACCGGCACGCTGACCCAGGACCGCATCGTGCTGGAGCGGCACACCGACGTCTACGGCACGAGCTGCGATGAGGTGCTGGCCTACGCCTATCTCAACAGCCACTATCAGACGGGCCTGAAGAACCTGCTGGACGTGGCGGTGTTGGAACATGCCGACGTGGAGCGCAAGCTGAACCTGGCCGCGAAGTACCGCAAGGTCGACGAGATTCCGTTCGACTTCTCGCGCCGCCGCATGTCGGTCGTGGTGAACGAAACCGAGAACGGCCGCGACCACCACGAGTTGATCTGCAAGGGCGCGCTCGAGGAAATGCTGTCCGTGTGCACCCGGCTGCGGGTGGGTAACGAAGCACATCCGCTGACCGAGGCGCGCAGGGCGGATATCCGCCGCGTGACGGCCGAGTTGAACCGCGACGGCCTGCGCGTCATCGCCGTCGGCGTGAAGGAAATGCCGCCCACGCAGGAAGCCTATGGCGTGGCGGACGAGTCCGACCTGGTGCTGATGGGATACATCGCGTTCCTGGATCCTCCCAAGGAATCCACGGGCCCGGCTCTCGCGGCGCTCAAGAATTCGGGCATCGAAGTGAAGGTGCTGACGGGCGACGTGGAGCTGGTCACGCAGAAAGTCTGCCGCGAGGTGGGCTTCGAGATCCGCAAGGTCTACCTGGGCGCCGAGATCGAGGAAATGGACGATCGGCGGCTGGCCGCCGCCGTGCGCGAGGCCAATGTATTCGCGCGCCTGACTCCCGCCCACAAGGAAAGAATCGTGCGCAGCCTGAGGGCGCAGGGCTGCACCGTCGGATTCATGGGCGACGGCATCAACGACGCGCCGGCGCTGCGGGCGGCGGACGTGGGAATTTCCGTGGACTCGGCGGTCGACATCTCGAAGGAGGCCGCCGACATCATCCTGCTCGAAAAGAGCCTGATGGTGCTGGAGGACGGGGTCATCGAAGGCCGCAAGACCTTCTGCAACATGCTCAAGTACCTGAAAATGACGGCCAGCTCGAACTTCGGCAACGTTTTCTCGGTGCTGGTGGCCAGCGCATTCCTGCCTTTCCTGCCCATGCTGCCCATTCATCTGCTGCTGCAGAATCTGATGTACGACATCTCCCAGACAGCGATTCCATTCGACAATGTGGACGAAGAACTGCTGAAGCAGCCCCAGCAATGGGACCCGGCCGGCCTGGGACGCTTCATGGTGTTCTTCGGGCCCATCAGCTCCATTTTCGATATCGCGACCTACGCGCTCATGTGGTATGTCTTCCAGGCGAATGCCCCGGAGCATCAGACGCTGTTCCAGTCGGGATGGTTCGTCGAGGGCCTGCTGTCGCAGACGCTTATCGTGCACATGATCCGCACGCGCAAGATTCCCTTCCTGCAAAGCCGCGCCGCGTGGCCGCTGATGGGGATGACGCTGATGGTCGTGACGCTGGGCCTGTTGCTGCCGTTCTCGCCGCTGGCCGAGTATTTCCAGCTGCAGGCGCTGCCGTGGAGCTACTTCCCGTGGCTGGCGGGCATTCTGTTCGGCTATTGCGTGCTGACGCAGCTGTTGAAGGGGATCTGGGTGCGCCGCTACGGCTGGCAATAAACAGGCCGTGGCGCCCGGCGGCGGGCGGCCTGCCCGCCGCCGAATCGGGAGATATGCATGAAAACCTACTTTTTGGGCGCGCTGGCGGCGGCAGGGCTGCTCCTTCCCCTGGGGGCGCTGGCCGCCGAGGGCGGGCCGGGCGTGCAGTTGTACGGCGTGGTGGATGCCGGATTGGCCGTCACGAATACCTCGGGGCGCGGCAGTCACGCCGGCCTGCTCAATGGCGGGCTCACGGATTCCTTGTGGGGCCTGGCGGGAGCCGAAGACATGGGAGGCGGCTGGCGCACCCGCTTCCAGCTGGAAAGCGGCTTCGATCCGTCCTCGGGCAAGGCGGCGGACGACGACAGCCTGTTCAACTATGCCGCCTGGGTGGGGCTGGGCCATGACGGCTACGGAGAACTGCGGCTGGGCCGGCAGCACACGGTGGGCCAGGTCTACGGCAATGCGCTGGAGATCGCGTCCTGGAAGGAGATGGGCATGGGCGCCACGTTCAAGGCGTCCGACAACTACCAGTTCGACAATCTCGTGAACTACTACTCCCCGGTCTGGCGGGGATTCCAGGCGGGCGTCGGCTATTCCTTCGATGCCGACGGCCAGGACCGCTTCCGCACCGCGGCCAACAACCGCGCGTTCAGCGCGGGCCTGAAGTACGAGGACGGGCCCTTGCTGGCGGTCGCCACCTGGGACCAGCTGCGGCTGGCGGACGCGCCGGCGGGCACTCGCGGGCGGCCGCAGGCCGTCCAGCTCGGGGTGTCCTACGATTTCGAGGTGCTGAAGCTGTCGCTCGCCTGGTCGCGCCAGCGCAACGGCTATGCCGGGCTGGACGGCGGCGATCCGGACGGCCTGGGCCTGAACCTGGGGCCCGCCGCGTTCGCGCGCGGCGGCACGGTCGATGCCTGGCTGGTCGGCGCCAGCGTGCCCGTGGGGCCCGGCGCCGTGCTGCTGCAATGGTCGCTGGCGCATCCGGACTGGCAGTGGGACAACGGCGCGGCGGCGCGCAATGCGCAAGTGATGACGCTGGGCTACACCTACGGTCTGTCCCCGCGCACGACGCTCTACGCCTTTGCCGGCTACGCCTCGAACTACACGCTGGACAACCAGTTCGACCCGGGCCATTCCCATACCACCCGGTTCGGCACGGGCATTTCGCACCGTTTCTGAACGCCGGGACGGTCCGGCCGGGGTCTACTACAATCGACGGGACGTGGAGCCGGGCTCCGGTCCTCGTCTTCCCCCGAAGTTCTCCGGACGGTTTGCATGGATAGTCTCGAATGGCTCGTACCCTGGGAGTTTTCTCCCATGCTGGTGGCCTCCTTCCTGGTGGCCATCGTGCTGTTCGTGCGCGGCCAGCGGGCGCATCGCGTCACCGCTGCCCGCAAAGCGCTGTTCTGGGCCGGCATGGTGCTGCTGTACCTGTCGATGCATACCCGGCTGGACTACTACGCCGAACGCATGTTCTTCATCCACCGCATCCAGCACCTGGTCCTGCATCACCTGGGGCCCCTGCTGGTGATGGCGGCCTTCCCGGGGCAGGTCATGCGGGCCGGTCTGCCCATGGCGTGGCGCATCAGGCTGCGCGATTTCCTGCGCACCGGCACGGGCCGCGCCACGGTGGCGGTGCTGACCAACAAGATCTTCGTGCCGTCGCTGTTCGTCTTCCTGGTGCTGGTCTGGCTGATTCCCTCGGTGCAGTTCTATTCCATGCTCGACTGGCGCCTCTACCGCCTGATGAACTGGTCGGTGGTGATCAGCGGCTTCATGTACTGGAACCTGATCCTGGACCGCCGGTCCGCGCCGCCCGCGGCCATGACGCCCGGCGGCCGGGTCATTTCGCCCGTGCTGACGATGCTGCCGCAAATGGTGGCGGGGGCGGTCATCGCCTTCACCGAAAGCGATATCTACCCCTTGTTCGAACTGTGCGGCCGCGCCATTGCGATGTCGGCCCAGACCGACCAGACCATCGGCGGGCTGACCATGTGGATTCCGGCGGCGCTGGTGGAGGTGATCGGCTTGATGGTGGCCCTGGGGACCCTGATGCGGCTGTCGGCCAGGGGGCGCCTGCGCAAGGAGGACCGCGACGCGCAGGCCCGCGCCAAGGCCCGCGCGGTGTCAGCCTAGGCGCGCTCCGCGCCCGCGCTCATTCCGGCTCCAGGCCGTGGTACTTCTTGCCCAGCGCCACGGTGGCCTGGAACATGCCGGCCTTGCTGCCGCAGTCGTAGCGCACGCCTTCGTAGCGGTGCGCGAACACCGCGCGCTCCCGCATCATCGAGGCGATGCCGTCCGTCAGCTGGATCTCGTTGCCGGCTCCCATCTTGGTCGAACGCAGGTGGTCGAAGATGGCGGCCTCCAGCACGTACCGGCCCACCACCGCGAGCGTCGAGGGCGCGGCTTCGGGATCGGGCTTTTCAACGATATGGGTGACGCGTTCGGTGCGCCGGTCCGAGCGGGCTTCTCCTTCGCGCGTGGCCACGATCCCGTACTTGCGGGTATCGGCCCGGGGCACGTCCTGCACGCCCAGCACGCTGGCGTTCTGTTCGACGGCCACGTCCACCAGTTGCTTCAATGCGGGCGTGTCGGAGTCGATCAGGTCGTCGGCGAGCAGCACCGCGAAGGGCTCGTCGCCCACAGCCGGCGCGGCCGACAGCACGGCATGGCCCAGCCCCAGGGGGGCCGATTGGCGGATATAGAGGCAGTTGACGTGCGCGGGTAGAATGCCCCGCACCATTGCCAGGAGCTCGTGCTTGCCCTTGCTTTCCAGGTCGGATTCCAGCTCGGGAGCGGAGTCGAAATGATCTTCGATGGCGCGTTTGTTGCGCCCTGTCACGAAAATGAGGTCGGTGATGCCGGCGGCGACGGCTTCTTCGACGGCATATTGGATCAGCGGCTTGTCGACCACTGGCAGCATTTCCTTGGGCATCGCCTTGGTGGCGGGAAGGAAGCGCGTGCCCATGCCGGCGACAGGGAAAACGGCTTTACGGACGGGACGCATTGAGACCTCGTTGGGGGGTATCGATGAAACATTTTAAGCTCATCGCTATCATAGGCTTATGAACCGCAGGAAAATGCCATCCATTTGCTCGATTGCGAAACGGGGCGCAATCGTCGGTCTGTCCGTCGCGCTGGCCGTGCCCGGCCTTCCGGTCGCCGCCTGGGCGCAGCCGGTCGGTCTGCCCTCCATGGGCGCCGCCTCCGCGACCGAACTGTCCCCCATGCTGGAGCGCAGCCTGGGGCAGGCCATCATGGCGCAGGGCCGGCGCGATCCCACCTATATCGACGATCCCGAGCTCAGCCAGTACCTCACCGCGATGGGCCGCAAGCTGGCGTCCTACGCCCCCGGGGGCGTGCCCGACGTCGAGATGTTCGGCGTGCGCGATCCCGAGATCAACGCTTTCGCCATGCCCGGCGGGTACATCGGCGTCAATACCGGCCTGATCGTATCCTCCTCCAGCGAGTCGGAGCTGGCGGCGGTGCTGGCGCACGAAATCGGCCACGTCGTGCAGCGCCACATCGCGCGCGGCATGACGCAGCAGAACCAGAACGGCATGCTGATGCTGGCCAGCCTGGCCGGCGCGCTGCTGGCGGCCCTGGCCGGCGGCGGCGGCAACCTGGCGGTGGGGGTGGTGGCCTTCGGCCAGGCCGCGGCCATCAACCGCCAGCTGGGTTTTTCGCGCGACGCCGAACGCGAGGCCGACCGCGCCGGTTTCCAGATGCTTACCAAGGCAGGCTACGACGCCCAGGGCATGTCGCAGATGTTCGCGCGCCTGATGAACGCATCGCGCCTGAACGAAGGCGCGGGCGGGGGTTCCTGGGCCAGCACTCACCCGCTGTCCATCGAGCGCATGTCCGATGTGCAGAACCGCGTGCGCGGCCTGCCGGCGTCCCGCCACGTGGACAGCGATGATTTCTGGTACTTGCGCGCCAAGATGCGCGTGGTGCAGGGGCGCGACGCCGTCAGCCTGCGCTCGGCGGGGCAGCAATTGCAGGACGAGGTGCAGGCGCTGTCCGGCGTGCGCCGGTCCGCCGCATATTACGGCCTGGCGCTGCAGGCCTTCCAGCGCAACAACCTGGCCGAGGCCGAGCGCAACCTTGCCCTGGCCTCCGCGGATGGCCGCAATTCATCGCAGCTGGCGAAACTCGGTGTGGACATCGCGCTGGCGCGCAAGGAATATCCGAAGGCGCTGGAGCTGTCCCAGGCCGCCATCAAGCGCTGGCCCGACCAGCGGGCCCTGGGCATTGCCTACGCCCAGGCGCTGCAGAGCGTCGGCCGCCATACGGACGCGCAGGAGTATCTGCGGGCCAAGATCAAGCAGTGGGGCAACGACGAACCCAGCCTGTACCAGATGCTGGCGCAAAGCGAGGAGCGCAACGGCAAGCCCGTGGCCGCGCGCCGGGACCTGGCGCGCTTCTATGTGATGACCGGGGCCTTCGCGGCCGCCGAATCGCAGTTGCAGCAGGCGCGCGGCATGTCCACCGATTTCTACGAGCAGTCGCAGATCGACGTGCAGATCAAGGAAGTGAAGGACAAGCTGGCCGAAGAGCGCCAGCTGCTGGAGCGCTTCAAGTCGGGTTGAGGCGGGCGGGGCGCCCGGCCAGCCCTATAGCCCCGTCTCGAAGAAGCGTCCCAGGCGCTGCGGCAGCCAGTTCAGGTGGGCGGGGAAGCTGCCGGTGGGAAAGCCCGCGTGCCCTCCGTCCGTCGGCTGATGCAGCAGGATGGACGGCGAACAATCCTCGGTGCCGGGCAGCGAGGCCGCCGGAATGAAGGGATCGTTGCGCGCGTTGAGCACCAGCGTGGGCACGGAAATCCTGGAGAGCCATGGCTTGCTGGAAGCGCGCGTCCAGTAGTCCAGGGCATTCCGGAAACCATGCATGGGCGCCGTATAGGTATCGTCGAATTCGCGCAGGTCATGCGCGTGCGCGATGCGCATGACGTCGACGGCGCCCGGGAAGCGGTGCGCCTTTTCCAGCACTTTGTGCTTGAGCGTCTTCAGGAAGTGGGCGGTATACACCCGGCGGTTGAAGAGGCCGGTGGACAGGGTCTTGCCGCAAGCCACCAGGTCCAGCGGCGCGGAGACGCCCGCGCAGGCGGTCAGCCAGCGCGTGTCTTCCTGGTGTTCTCCCAGGTACTTCAGCAGCGCGTTGCCGCCCAGCGATACGCCCACCGCGTGCCAGCGCGCGTGCGGGATGCGCTGGCGGACGGTTTCCAGCATGAAGCCGACCTCGGCCGAGTCGCCGGAGTAATAGGCCCGGGCCAGGCGGTTGGGCACGCCCGAGCAGCCGCGGAAATGCGCGATCACCACGATCCAGCCGCGCGCCCGGAAATGGTGCGCGATGGACTGCGCATAGCGGCTGTTGCTGCCGCCTTCCAGGCCGTGGAACAGGATGAGCGCGGGCGTGTCGGGATTGTGCGGCAGGGATTTCCAGTCCGCCTCCGTCATCCACCGCGCCGCGGCGGTCTTGCCATTGGCGACGGGGCGCTGCCCGCTGACGGGCGCGCCATCGGCCGCCTTGTGCGGAAACAGCCCCGGTCCGGTCCAGTCGAAGTCGACGAAGTCGGTGTCGGGCGTGTCCACCCGTTCGCGCACGAACGCGATGCGGTGATACTGCGCGAACAGAGCGGCGTAAACCGTCTGGCTGTCGCCTCCGGGCAACCAGGAGGGAACGGGGCAGGGCGTTGTGTCAAGACGAGCAGCAGCCAACGAGGAATCCACCCGGTTCAGTGCAACATGTCGGGCACGTCGTGCAAGTCGAGCACCCCGGCTTCCGTGGGCGCCGGCGAGGCATGGTGCATGACCATGCGCCAGCCGGTAGGGCCCTTGTGGTAGATGTTCGTGGCGTAGCAATTGGCGAATTGCGTGCCTTCCCGCGTGCGCACCGCCACCTGTTCGACCAGCACGTGCACCGCGCACATCATGCTCAGCATGACCAGCGGGCGCAACGGGCGGATGTGCAGGGGGCCGTTGGCCAGCACCTGCTGCCAGGATTCCTGCACCGCCGAGTGGCCGACGATGCGCAGGCCGCCCGGATGGATGCAGACGACTTCCTCGTCGTCGGCCCAGACTTGCATCAGGCGGATGCTGTCCGCCTGCTCAAGGGCTTCGTAGAACGCGTGTTCTGCTTCTTCGGGCGTGGCGAACATAGGTGCGGAACGGGTGTGCGTTATGGGGCGGTGCTCAGTGCCCGTGGCCGTGCAGCACCGTGCCGGCCTTGAGGCGGTATTCGGCGCCGCAGTAGGCGCAGCTGGCGGAGCCGGTGCGCGCCACGTCCAGGAAGACGCGGGGGTGCATGCTCCAGAGCGGAGCCTTGGGGCCGGGACAGAAGACGGGAAGGTCTTCCGCGCCGACTTCGATGACTTCGTGGGAGTGGGGGACGGCGGCCGGGGCAGCAGCGGTCATGGATATTCCTGAAAAAAAAACCGGTAATCGGCAGGTTGGGGCAATGGCGCGGCCTGGTTGCGGACCGGGCCGCTCGGATCAGACTTTGCTCAGCCAGTGATGGTACTTCGGGTTGCGGCCATTCACCACGTCAAAAAACGCTTTCTGCAATTGCTCGGTGATCGGGCCGCGCTGGCCGGAGCCGATCTGGCGGTTGTCCACTTCGCGGATGGGCGTTACTTCGGCGGCGGTGCCGGTGAAAAAAGCCTCGTCGGCAATGTAGACGTCGTCGCGGGTCAGGCGCTTGGTCAGCACGCGCAGGCCGAGGTCGGCGGCCAGCGCGTGGATGGTGCTGCGGGTGATGCCGGTCAGGGCGGAGGCGATCTCGGGTTCGCAGAGCACGCCGTCCTTCACGATGAAGAGGTTCTCGCCCGAACCCTCCGCCACGAAACCCTCGGTGTCCAGCAACAGGGCTTCGTCGTAGCCGTCCTGCAGGGCCTCCGTATTGGCCAGGATGGAGTTGGCGTAGGTGGTGGCCACCTTGGCGCGCGGCATGGTGACGTTCACGTGCTGGCGCGCGAAGGACGATACCTTGACCCGGATGCCCTGGGACAGGGCCTCTTCGCCCAGGTAGGCGCCCCAGGGCCAGGCGGCGATGGCGACGTGCACCCGGGCGCCCTTGGGCGACACGCCCATTTTTTCGGGGCCGTAGAACACCAGCGGGCGCAGGTAGCCCGATTCCAGCTGGTTCTCGCGCACGACGGCCTTCTGGGCCTCGTTGATCGTCTCGCGATCGAACGGCATGGGAATCTGGTAGATGTGCGCCGAGTTGAACAGGCGCTTGGTGTGGTCTTCGAGGCGGAAGATGGCGGTGCCGATCTCGGAGCGGTAGGCGCGCACGCCCTCGAATACCGACAGGCCGTAATGCAGGGAGTGTGTCAGGACGTGCGTGGTCGCGTCTCGCCACGGGACGAGCTTGCCGTCATACCAGATGAAACCGTCGCGATCAGCCATCGACATGGTGTTCTCCCATATGGAGCTTGCGCTGCCCGCGGCGCGGCAATCGCCGCATGCCCGGCCCGCAAGGCTCAAGAATCCAGAGGCGCATATTGTATCAAGCAGCGAGGTTACAATACGCGCCTATTCGCGCCCCGGCGCGGCCGTCCGGGCCGCGCATTGTGCTTCCGGCGGGCGAACGGGTTGTCGTGCGTTCCTTTCCTTAGAGTTTCCATGTCGTCCTGTCCGAATCGCCAGGGGCCAGCCGTTGTCCTCTGAATCCGCGCTTCCCGATACCCAAGATCCGGCCGTGGTCCGACGGGAGCGCGCCACCGCTTTCCGCGCCGGCGTCCACGCCATCGTGCCCGCCCTGATCGCCACGGCGACCTGGGGCCTCGTCACCGGGGTGGCCATGGTCAAGTCGGGCCTGACCGAATCCATGGCGCTGGCGATGACCCTGCTCCTGTACGCGGGTTCCGCCCAACTGACGTCCCTGCCGCTCATCGCCACGGGGGCGCCGCTATGGCTGATCTTCGCGGCGGGCTGCGTCGTGAATCTGCGGTTCCTGATCTTCGGCGCGGCGCTGCAGCCTTATTTCCGCCACATGTCCTGGCCCAAGCGGCTCGGGCTGGGTTATTTCACTACCGATATGGGCTTCGTGCTGTTCATGCCGCGCTACGGCGATGCGGCCGAGCGCGGCACGCGCGAACAGCTGTGGTTCTTCCTGGGGACGATCGCGCCGGGCTGGTTCGTCTGGCAAACGTCCTCCATCGTCGGCATCTACCTGGGGGCGATGGTGCCTACGGACTGGTCCCTGGATTTCGCCGCGGTGCTGGCGCTCCTGGCGATCACGGTGCCGCTGGCCAACTCCAAGCCCATGCTGATTTCCATGCTGGCCGCCGGTGTGGTGGCCTGGACCGGGCAGGTCCTGCCCCTGCGCCTGGGCCTGGCGGCCGCCGTCGTGGCCGGCGTCGTCGCGGGCATCGTGGCAGAACGCTACTTCAAGGGCCGCGCATGAGCCTCTGGCCCTCCGAAATCTACGTTTATTCGGCCATCCTGCTGCTGGCGCTGTGCAGCGTGCTGACGCGCGCCGGCTTCATGCTGTTCGGCGACTACATTCCCTTGCCGGACGGGGTGCGGCGGGCGCTGCGCTACGCGCCCGCCGCCGCCCTGACCGCCATCCTGGTGCCCGACCTGCTGCCCTGGAAGGCCGGGCTGGGCCCCGTGTTCGACTACAAGCTGGTGGCCGGCGTGCTGGCCGTCCTGGTATTCCTGCGCACCCGCAGCGCGGTCCTGGTGATCGTCGTGGGCATGCTGGCCTTGTGGGGGCTGCGCTGGCTGGCGGGCTGAGGGCCCATCTGGAATGTCCATGGAGTGGACGCTTTCGGTATGCCTGACGGGCGCTTATGGCGTGCCGCCAGGGGGCCTCGTAACGCCTTTCGACGGCCGGTTTGACCGTGTGGCAATGAGGCTGCGCTAAAATCAAGTTATCCACAGCAATCCGGGCCTGGTACTGCCCTCATAAGTATCGAATCCAGAATGCGCGATCTGGCCTGCAAGGCAGGACGCAGTTGCGCGTGTTCCGATTGTCCCGATGCATATGTAGTGCGGTGCATGCAGCACTCTCGTTTTGTTCTTTTTCATTGGTCCCGGTATCTGCCTAACCCTGATGACTGAATCCACCCAACCCGTAGCACCCGCCGCTGAAGCGCCCGCGCCGACGTTCGCCGATTTCGGGCTGCACCCCCTGCTGTTGCAGTCCATCGCCGAAACCGGCTACACCACTCCCACGCCCATCCAGGCCCAGGCCATCCCCGTTGTGGTGGAAGGCCGCGACGTCATGGGCGCCGCGCAAACCGGCACCGGCAAGACGGCGGCCTTCACGCTGCCCATCCTGCACCGCCTGATGCCGCTGGCCAACACCAGCGCATCGCCCGCTCGCCATCCGGTGCGCGCGCTGATCCTCACGCCCACGCGCGAACTCGCGGACCAGGTGTACGAAAGCGTCAAGCGCTACAGCAAGCAGACGCCGCTGCGTTCCGCGGTGGTGTTCGGCGGCGTGGATATCGGCCCGCAAAAGGACGCGCTGCGCCGCGGTTGCGAAGTGCTGGTGGCCACGCCGGGCCGCCTGCTCGACCACGTCGAGCAGAAGACGGTGAGTCTGAGCCAGGTAGGCATCCTGGTGCTCGACGAAGCGGACCGCATGTTGGACATGGGCTTCCTGCCCGACCTGGAGCGCATCATCCGCCTGCTGCCCGCCCAGCGCCAGGGCCTGCTGTTCTCCGCCACGTTCAGCAACGAAATCCGCAAGCTCGGCCGTTCGTACCTGAATCACCCCGTCGAAATCGAAGTCGCCGCGCGCAACGCCACCGCCGCGACGATCACGCAGATCGCGTACAAGATGCCGAGCGACGCCAAGCGCGCCGCCGTCGTGCATCTGGTGAAGTCGCGCGGCCTGAACCAGGTCATCGTGTTCTCCAACACGAAGATCGGCACGGCGCGCCTGGCCCGTGAGCTGGAGCGCGACGGCGTCAAGGCCGAATCGATCCACGGCGACAAGACCCAGGCCGACCGCATGAAGGCGCTGGAAGCCTTCAAGGCGGGCGAACTCGAAGTGCTGGTGGCCACCGACGTGGCCGCCCGCGGCCTGGATGTGGCCGGCGTGCCCTGCGTCATCAATTACGACCTGCCGTACAACGCCGAGGACTACGTGCACCGCATCGGCCGCACGGGCCGCGCGGGCGCGTCCGGCGAGGCCATCGCCCTGTTCACGCCCGACGAAGAGCGCTTCCTGCTCGATATCGAAAAACTCATCAAGCGCGAAGTGCCGCGGGGCACCCTGGATGTTCCGGCCGACCTGGTCGCGCGCAGCCATCGCCGCAGCGACGACCGCCGCGGCGGTTCGTCGTCGCCGCGCGAGGGCCGGGGCGATCGCGGCCGTTCGGCCGACCGCCGGTCCGGCTATTCCTCCAGCGCGCCGCGTCAGCCCGTGGACGACTTCTTCCTGAAGCCCTACGAGCCCTCGGCCCCGTCCACGCAGGCCGAAACGCCCGCGCCCAAGACCAACGGCGGATCCTCCGCGCCGAAGCGGCAGATCGCCGTGCTGCTGGGCGGCAGCCGCAAGCCCTGAGGCCCGGCGCCCGGCAAATAAAAACCCGCAAGGCTTTCAGGCCCTGCGGGTTTTTTCTTGGGGAGGGCGAAGGGGCTGGTCAGGAGGCCAGCAGCCGGGGCAGGTCCGGCAATGCCGTGGCGACGGCGGCGCTATGTTCGTCCAGGCTTTCCAGCAAGCGCTCGAGGTGGCCGATGTGCGGCAGCATCGGCCCGTAGAACACCACGCGCGGGCCGATCTGCACCAACAGGGTGGGGAAGTTCTCGACGTCTTCTTCGCCCAGCAATTCGGCATGGTCTTCGATGTCGATCCATGCGAAGACATGCTGCGGCATGGCCTCGGCCAGCGCCTGCAGCTTGGGCTTGTATTGTTCGCAGGTATCGCACCAGGCCGCGCAGAAGCATGCGACCAGCCAGGTGTCGGGCGATGAGCCCAGGCGCGCGCGCAGCGCGGCTTGGTCGGTATCGGGTACGAGTAGAGACATGTGGGCAGATCAGGGCGTGTTTGACTATCATACCCGGGATGTCCACCCCCTCATTTCCGCCGTCATGACCGTTTTGCGCACCGATTCCGCCACGCCCGAGCAGGACCGAATCTCCCGAGCCGGCGCCGGCGCGGCCAACGTGGGGCAGGCGTTCAAGCGCGCGCTGGTATCGCAATGCCATCCGACGATGCTGTTCGCGGTGCTGCTGCCTTTCCTGATCGCGCTGGTGGGCTGCCTGCTGCTCCTGTACCTGTTCTGGACGCCGCTGAACGAATGGCTGGCGGCCGAAGCCGCGCGCTGGGATTTCGTCAATCGGGCCGAGGACTGGATGCTCGCGGTGGGCCTGTTTTCGCTCAAGGTCTACCTGATCCCCATCATCGCGGCGGCCATCCTGCTGCCGGTGTCCGGCATCCTGGGGCTGGCGATCGCCGCCGTCTTCGTCATGCCGCTGGTGCTGCGCCACGTGGGCCAGCGCGAATACGCCACCGTGACCCGGCAGGGCAAGTACTCGACCGCGGTCAGCGTCTGGAACGCCGTCTGGGTGTCCCTGGCGTTCGCGGCGGGGTGGGTGCTGACGCTGCCGCTATGGCTCGTGCCGCCCATGGCCGTGGTGCTGTCGATCTTCTGGTGGGCGTTCGCGTTCTCGCGCATGATGCGGGTGGACGCCATCGTGGAGCACGCCAGCCCTGCCGAGCGCAAGCTCATCCTGGAGAGGAACAATGGCGGTTTCTGGACCATCGGCCTGATCTGTTCGCTATTGAACCTGTTGCCGCCCGCATGGGTCATCCTGCCTGTATTCTCTGCGCTGGTCTACGCGCACTACGGGCTGGAAGCGCTCAAGCGCCTGCGCGACGAGCGCGTCATCGACGTCTGACCGGACGTTTCCCCTCTCACCTTATGGAATCGGACATGGCTGCAGAATCCGCCCGCCGCATCGGCCTCATCATCGTCGGGGATGAAATCCTGTCGGGCCGCCGTCAGGACAAGCATTTTTCCAAAGTGGTCGAGCTCCTGGGCGCGCGCGGCATGCAACTCGGCTGGGCCGAAATCCTGCCCGACGACCGCGACACGCTGGTGGCCGCCTACAAGCGCAGTTTCGCCTCGGGCGACGTGGTGTTCTCCTGCGGGGGCATCGGCGGCACGCCGGACGACCACACGCGGCAGGCGGCCGCGGCAGCCCTGGACCTGCCGCTGGCGCTGCATCCCGAGGCCGAACAGGCGATCGCGCAACGCGCAGCCGAGATGGCGGCCAAGGGGCAGGGCACGGCCGACATGAGCACGCCCGAGAACCAGCAGCGCCTGCAGATGGGCGTGTTCCCGGAAGGGTGCGAGATCGTGCCGAACCCCTACAACCGGATTCCCGGCTTCTTCATCCGCGACCACACTTTCGTGCCCGGATTTCCGGTCATGGCGTGGCCGATGCTGGAGTGGACGCTGGACACTCGCTATCGTGCGCTGCAGCATGTGCAGGTCCACGCGGAGCATTCATTCCTGGTTTTCAGCATGCCTGAATCGCGGATCACACCCGCCATGGTCAGCGTGGAAACCCGCTGGCCCGGCGTGCGCGCCTTCAGCCTGCCCAGCGTCGGCGAGGAGGGCGGCACGCCCCATATCGAGCTGGGCGTAAAGGGCGAACCCGAGGGAGCGGCCGCCGCCCTGGAGTTCCTGCGAGCGGAGGTTCTGCGCCTGGGAGGGAAGCTCGCGGCGCCGTCCGGAACCTGATACCGAGCTGAATAAATAGGGGGCGACCCCTTTTTATTCGCAAAAAACCGGTTGCCAAACGGTCTCGTAAATTTCACAATACGGGAAAGAACTGTTTGCTGCGTCGCCGCAAGGCCGGTTTTTTTCGGTGGAACGGCGCTCGTGTCAGCAGACCCTAGCTCATCACTTCCCATGGCCCGTCTCCCGACCTCCCGCAATCCCCTGGACGCCGAAACCGAAGGCGCTTCAGCCCATCCCATCGCCATCCAGGTGATCGAACGCGCCATGCGGCTGCTCGACGCCCTGGCCGCGCAGCCGGATCCCGTGACGCTCAAGGAACTGTCCGCCACCACGGGCCTGCATGCGTCCACGGCGCACCGCATCCTGAACGACCTGGTCGTGGGCCGCTACGTCGAGCGCGTCGACAACGGCCTGTACCAGCTGGGCATGCGCCTGCTGGAACTCGGTTCGCTGGTGAAAGGGCGGCTGAACGTGCGCGAGGCGGCCATTTCCGCCATGCGTTCGCTGCACAAGCTGACCGGGCAGACCATCAACCTGTCGGTGCAGCAGGGCGACGAGATCGTTTATATCGACCGGGCCTGGAGCGAGCGTTCCGGCATGCAGGTGGTGCGCGCCATCGGCGGCCGCGCGCCCCTGCACCTGACGTCCACCGGCAAGCTCTTCCTGTCCACCGGCGACGCCCGGCAGGTCAGGGCCTATGCCCTGCGCACCGGCCTGGCGGGGCACACGCGCAACAGCCTGACCGACCTGGATCGCCTGGAACGCGAGCTGGCGCTGGTGCGCCGGCATGGTTACGCGCGGGACAACGAGGAGCTCGAACTCGGCGTGCGCTGCATCGCTGCGGGCATTTTCGACGATACCGGCAAGCTGGTCGCGGGCCTGTCCATCTCGGCCCCCGCGGAACGCCTGCAGGACGAATGGATCAAGGCGCTGGTCGACACCGCGGCCAGCATCTCGGAAGCGCTGGGCTACGAGCCCTCCGTGTCCACGGGTTTCAATGGCCTGGGCATGGCGGCCGAGGCCCTGCGGCCATGAACGCCGCCCAAAAGAAAAGCCCCGCTAGGGGCTTTTCTTTTGGGCGCGCCCGTTCGGGGCGCGCGGCTTTTACTGCTGTTCGACGCCGGCCTTCTTGAACAGCTCGGCCCACTGCGGGACCTGCTGCTTGACCTTGGCTTCGAGGGCTTGCGGGTTGGCTTCGGCGGTAAGCACGGTCGCGCCGAGCTGCTTCATGCGTTCCTGGAACTTGGGATCGGCCAGGCCGGCCTGCAGGCTCTTGACCAGCTTGTCCACGACCGGCTTGGGCGTGCCCTTCGGCACCCACATGCCATGCCAGATACCCACTTCGAAACCCTTGTAGCCGGATTCATCCATGGTCGGCAGCTTGGGCAGCGTGGGAACGCGCTTCAGGCTGGTGACGGCGTAGGCCTTCACCTTGCCGCTGTCGATCTGCTGCGTGGTGTTGGTGGTCTGGTCGCAGAGCAGGTCCACCTGCTTGCCCAGCAGGTCGTTCATGGCGGGCGCGGTGCCCTTGTACGGGATGGTCAGCAGCTGCACGCCCAGCGCTTCCACCAGCATGGTGCCGCAGAGATGGCTGGCGGCGCCAATGCCCGCGTTGGCCAGGGAGACCTTGTCCTTGTTCTTTTTGACGTAGTCGGCCAGTTCCTGGATGTTGTTGGGCGGGAAGTCCGAGCGCGCGATGATGGTCATCGGCACGTCGACCACCAGGCCGATGGGCTCGAAGCTCTTGTAGGGGTCGTACCCCGGGTTCTTGTACAGCGACGGCGCGGTCGAGAAGCCGGCGTGCATCAGCAGGACGGAATAGCCGTCGGGCTGGGCGCGCGCCACCTGGGTGGTGCCGATCGTGCCGCCGGCGCCGCCCTTGTTTTCGACCACGACGGTCTGGCCCAGACTCGGCCGCATGGCTTCCGCGAGCGAGCGCGCGACGTTGTCCGTCGGTCCGCCTGCGGCGAACGGCACCACCATATTGATGGGGCGGTCCGGGTATTCCGCCTGGGCGGCGCCGGCGGCGAGCATGGCGCTTGCCGCGAGCAGGGCCGTAAGCGTGCGGGGGAAGAGGGTCATGGAGTCTCCAATTGCAGGGTTTTGCTTGCTGCGATTTAGTTATTGCCGGACGACTTATCGGTTGTCTTTATCTGTCATCAGCATGAAAGCAGTTTAGAAAAGAATTGATACGCCGTCACGTCCGGTATTTCCCCAACCATGAAACATTTGTGCCGGATCAAAGGCCGGCGCGGATGCGCACAGGCAAAGTGCAATCATTTATTGCGCCGCACAAAAAATCCTTGACAAGTATTTTTCCCAGCCTAGAATGTCAATTGTGCAGTGCATCAAACGGGCCGGCGGTAGCTTGTAGTACCAGTTTCCGCGCACGTTTACTTATTTCGTCGCAGACAACCATCCTTATTTGCCGGGTCGCCCCCCGGCTACCCACGAAGGAGCATTCTATGAGCGCCATCCCCCAACAAGTCCTGGACCGTCAGAAAGCCAGCATCAATACCCTCGTGGCCGCCCAGTCGGCTGTGTTCGCCGGCTTCGAAAAGCTGGTCGAGCTGAATCTGAAGGTCGTGCGCGCCACCCTGGACGAAGTCGCCCAGAAGTCGCAGCAAGCCACCGAACTGAAGGACCCGCAGGAAGCCGCCGCGTTCGCCTCCGGCCTGCTGCAGCCGGGCGCCGAAAAGGCCATGGCCTATACCAAGCACGTGTACGACATCGTCGCCGGCGTGCAGGGCAGCCTGGTCAAGCTGACCGAAGAACAGATCGCCGAAAGCCAGCAGCAGCTGAGCGACGTGGTCGACCAGTTCTCCAAGAACGCCCCCACCGGTTCCGAAAGCGCCGTCGCCCTGATCAAGTCTTCGCTGGCCACCGCGAACAGCGCCTACGATTCGATGACCAAGGCCGCCAAGCAGGCCGCCGAAGTCGCCGAGTCGAACCTGAACGCCGCCGCCAACGCGACCTTCAAGGCCGCCACGGACGCCGCCGACGCCGCGACCAAGGTCGCCAGCCGCAGCCGTCGCAGCGCCTAAGTTTTTGGCGCGCCATGGTGCGCAAACCGCAGTAATGTAGTACTGTTGAGTGACAGAGCAGAGCTGGAATTAGGGCCACCCGCCGGGTGGCCCCTTTTTTTGCCCGCTTTTTCGCGAAGCGGACAGAGAGAAAGAGGGACGGACCTGTCCGTCAGCGGGCCGTCGCCCGCACGCATTCGCCCACCAGCGCCGGGCCGCGGTAGATCAGGCCGGTGTAGAGTTGGACCGCGTCCGCGCCGGCTTCCATTTTCTCGCGGGCCTGGCGGCCCGAGAGCACGCCGCCCACGCCGATGATAGCGAGGCTGTTGCCCAGCTGCTGCTTCAACCGCCGGATAACGGTCAAGGACAATTCATGCACCGGCGCGCCGGACAGGCCACCCGCCTCTTCGGCGTGCGCCTGGCCCGCGACGGCATCGCGCGAGAGCGTGGTATTGGTGGCGATGACGCCGTCGATGCCATGGCGCGGAAGCGTGTCGGCGATTGAATCGATCTGCTCCTGCGTGAGGTCCGGCGCGATCTTCACCGCCATCGGCACGCGGCGCTGGTGCCGGTCTTCCAGCGCCTTGCGCTGGTCCGCAAGCTGCGCGAGCAGCGCCGACAACTCGTCGCCGCCCTGCAGCGCGCGCAGGTTCTTGGTGTTGGGCGACGAAATGTTCACGGTCACGTAATCCGCGTGCGGGTACACGCCTTCCAGGCCGATCAGGTAATCGTCCGCGGCCCGTTCGATCGGGGTGTCCGCGTTCTTGCCGATGTTCAGCCCGAGGATGCCGCCCTGGGTGCGCCATGTGCTGCGCTGCACATTGGCCAGGAAGGCGTCCAGCCCTTGATTATTGAATCCCAGGCGGTTGATGAGCGCGTTGGCGCGCGGCAGCCGGAACATGCGCGGTTTCGGATTGCCGGGCTGCGCGCGCGGCGTGACCGTGCCTACCTCGATAAAGCCGAAGCCCAGGTTTCCCAGCGCGTCGATATAGGCGCCGTTCTTGTCCAGGCCGGCGGCCAGCCCGATCGGGTTGGCCAACTGCATCCCCATCAGCGTGCAGGGCGCTTTGGGCTGCGCGTGCAGCAGCTTGCGCGTGGCGCCGCATTCATAGGCGCGCTGCAGGCCCGACAAGGTGACTTCATGGGCGGTTTCCGCGTCCATGGCGAAGAGCGCCGGGCGGGCCAGGGGATAGGCGTGGAAGAGGATAGACATGGGGCGGAATTGTAGAGCGAATTTCGACCGCCTTGCGACGCGCGCGCTCCGCGCGCCGGGATCAGGCGCAGGCCGGCGCCGGCTCCGGCTGGTCGCGCCAGGCGCCGTCGACCAGGAACTGGGCGGGATGGAAGCTCGACTTATAGGACATCTTGCGGCTGTCCGCGATCCAGTAGCCCAGATACAGCCAGGGCAGGTTCAGGGTGCGGCATTGCTCGACCTGCCATAGGATGCTGTAGGTGCCCAGGCTGCCGGGAAGATCGGGGTCATAGAACGTGTAGACGGAGGACAGGCCGTCGTCCAGCACGTCGATGATGGACACCATGACCAGGGCGCCTTCGGGGTCGCGGAATTCCACGAGCCTGGTGTTGACCCGGCTGGTGAGCAGGAATTGCGCGTACTGGGTGCGGCTGTCTTCGTCCATGCCGCCGCCCGGATGGCGGCCTTGCTGATAGCGCGTGTAGAGCCGGTAGTGTTCGGGGGACCAGGCCAGCTCCGCCACGAAGGATTGCAGGTTCTGGTGCGTGCGCCAGGCGCGCCGTTGGCTGCGGTTGGGAGCGAAGCCCGCGGTGTCCACGCGCACCGGGATACAGGCGCGGCAGTTGTCGCAATGGGGGCGGTAGGTGAAGAGCCCGCTGCGGCGGAAGCCTTGCTCCACCAACTGGGAATACGTGCCCGCGTTGATCAGGTGGCCGGGCGCGGCCACCTGCGACCGGGCCTGGCGACCCGGCAGGTAGCTGCAAGGGTAGGGAGCGGTTGCGTAGAACTGTAGGGTGGAGAAGGGGAGTTCTTTGAGCTGGCTCATGGGCAATCCCGGAAGACGGCGGCAGATCCGTGACGGGATGGCTACATATTAACGCTTAACCCGGAGCCGGACGCGGGCTGGGGATGCAGGCGCCCCGCGCTGTCCAGCGTGCCGCGCGCCCATGGAACGGCGGGCAGCGCCGTGGCGCCGCGGACGTGCTGGAGGAAGGCGGCGCGCGGAATGGGGCGGGCTCCCAGGCTCGCCAGGTGGCGCGTCTGCTGCTGGCAGTCGATGCGTTCCACGCCCTGCGCCGCCAGGTAGCGTACCAGATAGGCCAGCGCGATCTTGGAGGCATTGGGCGCGCGGGTGAACATGGATTCGCCGAAGAACATCCGGCCCAGGCTGATGCCGTAGAGGCCGCCGGCCAGTTCGCCGTCGATCCAGGTTTCGATGCTGTGCACATAGCCGGCCTCGTGCCAGGCGCAGTAGGCCTGCTGCATGGCGCCGGTGATCCACGTGCCGGGCTGCCCGTCGCGGGGCGCGGCGCATTCGGCCATCACCCGCGCGAAGGCCGTATCCACGCGCACCTGGACGCGCGGGTTCTCCGCGGACTCCTGGCTGGCGGTCTGCCGCAGCAGCTTGCGCAGGGAGTGCGAAGGCGAGAAATCCTTGATGGCCAGCACCATGCGGGGATCGGGGCTCCACCACAGAATGGGCTCGCCTTCCGAATACCACGGGAAGATGCCGCTGGAGTAGGCCTGGATGAGCCGGGGGATGGAGAGGTCCGCGCCGGCCGCCAGCAGGCCGTCGGGATCCGTCAGCGCGAACTCGGCTGGCGGGAACGGCGTGTCGACGGCAAGCCAGGGCAGCTTCAACGGTGGGATTCTAGGGTGTAGTGATGGGGGCCGAACACGCCAAGCTTGCGGTCGTCGAAGTAGTGGCGCAGCGTCGTGGCCACGGTGCGGAACGCCAGGTCGTCCCAGGGAATCTCGGATTCCTCGTAATAGCGGGCCTCCAGGCTTTCCGGGCCCGGGTCCAGGTCGGGAGATACCGATTGCGCCAGGTAGAAGACATGCACCTGGTCGATCTGGGGCAGATCGATGATGGTGTAGAGATCGCCGAGCTGGATGCGCGCGCCGGCTTCCTCGAGCGTTTCGCGGGCCGCGCCTTGCGCAGTGCTTTCGCCCAGTTCCATGAAGCCCGCGGGCAGCGTCCAGGTGTTGTAGCGCGGTTCGATCGCGCGCCGGCAAAGCAGCACGCGGTTCTCCCAGACCGGCACCGTGCCGACCACCAACCGCGGGTTCTGGTAATGGATGGCGCCGCAGTGATCGCAGATGTCGCGTTCGCGGTTGTCGCCCTCGGGGACCCGCCGATTGACGGGCGAGCCGCATTGGCTGCAGAAGTGCGAACGGCGCGGCGCGGGGAAATATTCGATGGGCGATTTTGCGGTCATGGGTACGATTCTAACGGCTGCGGCGAGGACTGGCGCGCCGGCCCGCCGCGGGCGGGGACGGAACGCCGAAACGATCTTCCAGGTGTTCGACGAAGGAGCGCACCTTGGGCGACAGGAAGCGGCGGTGCGGATAGACCGCGTACATGGAAATCGGAGTGTGCGCATAGTCGGCCAGCAGCGTGACCAGCCGTCCGGCGCGGACATCGTCGCCCACCAGGAATTCGGGCTGCAGGATGATGCCGTGCCCCGCCAGGGCGGCCGTGCGCAGGACATCGCCGTTATTGGCGCGCAGCGCCGCGTTCACGCGCACGAGGTGGGTGACCCCGTCTTTCTCGAAATGCCATTCGTTGCCGGTGCTGGCATAGGCATAATGCAGGCAGCGATGCTGCTTGAGTTCTTCCGGCTTGCGGGGCGTGCCGTGGCGCGCCAGATAGGACGGAGCCGCGCAAACCAGCAATTGCTGCGGCGCCAGCGGCCGGGCGACCAGCGACGAGTCGAGCAGCGGGCCGATGCGCACCGCCACGTCGAATCCGTCTTCCACCAGGTCCACCACCCGGTCATTGAGGTCGAGGTCGATGATCACGTCGGGGTAGCGCTGCAGGTATTCGGCGATGGCGGGGCCCAGGTGCAGGATGCCGAACGACACCGGCGCGCTTACCCGCAGTCGGCCGCTGGGCCGCTGGCCTTCGGCCTGCAGCGATAGTTCCAGGTCGGCCACCTCGGCGAGAATGGGCCGCACGCGTTCGTAGAAGGCGCGGCCGGCGTCGGTCATGCTCAGCTTGCGCGTGGTGCGGTTCAGCAGGCGCACGCCGTACTTCTGCTCCAGGTAGGCGATCTGGCGCGTGACCACGGAGCGGGCCTGGCCCATCTTGTCGGCGGCCGCCGCGAACGAGCCCAGCTCCACCACCTTGGCAAAGGTCTGCATCGCAGTATGCGTGTCCAAGATTGTTTCCTATCGGGGAACAATAATTTGCAATTCTGCATGTTTATAGTTGTTCTTGGAATCGCAAGATTAGCGCTCCTGGAAAATCTTCCCGTCCTGGGATTCCCCCGCCGCGCCAGGTTTTCAGCTCATGGCCTGAGCAAGGCGCCGATCTGCACGCTGCCCGGCGCCGCCCTGTTCTACGCCAAGACGCTGCGCGCATCAGACTGTCTACCGAAACGGGCATGGTTGGCGGGGCGGCCGGGCCATAGAATGGCGCGGCCCCCCTAAATCCTTTTCCGGAGTCCCTATGTTCTTGCCTGCGTTGTTCTTCAAGCGTGCCGCGGGCGCGGCGCTGCTGGCCGTTGCCTTGTCGCCCGCCGCCCATGCGTCCGCCGAGCAGGAGGCCGCCAACAAGGCGGCCGTGCTGGCCTTCTACGAGAAGGGGCTGAACCAGAAGGATGCGGACGCCGCCCTGAAATACGTGGGCGACCGCTACGTGCAGCACAATCCGAGCGCGGCGGACGGACCGGAGGGCTTCCGCAAATTCATCGCCTTCCTGCGCGACAAGTTTCCCAACTCGCGCAGCGAGATCAAGCGCGTCTTCACTGATGGCGATTACGTGATCCTGCACGTGCACGCGGTGCGCGAGCCCGGCACGCGCGGCAGCGCCATCATCGATATCTTTCGCCTGGAGCAGGGCAAGATCGTCGAGCATTGGGATGCGGTGCAGCCCATTCCCGAGCAGTCCGCCAATGCCAACGGTATGTTTTAAGTCTTGGGCGAATGCGGCGGCCCGCGCCGCTTACGGCGCAGGGGCAGGATCGAAGCCCAGTTCCCTCGCGACATTCTCCTGCGCGATCAAGGACAGGGGCGCTGGCGGATACACGCCCGGAAACGTCACCCGGATCGCATGGCCGGGCGCAAGGTCCGCCAGCGCATCCAGCAGCGGCTCGCCGCCATCCGTGACCAGCCTTTCGAGGAGCTGGGGCAGGTCGCGGTCCAGCACGATGCCGGCTCCCATCGGCGTCGCCGCGTACAGGCGGCCGGCGTCGTCCAGCTTCCAGGCGTCGATGGTGTCGACCGCGGCGTTCGTGTGGGTCAGCAGGCCGCGATTGTCGTCGCTCAGGCGCAGTGTGTATGGCGCGGCGTCCAGGCGCAGGAACACGCGCTGGGGGCCGTTCTGGAAATACCAGCGGCCCGTCTCGTCGTGTTCATAGTTGCGGTTGATGAATTCCAGGATCTGGCTGTTGGTGATCGACTCGCCCGGTCCGCCCTGCGCGGACTGGCCCTGCGGGTGCAGGCGCCAGCGGCCCCTGGCGTCCAGCGACAGCCAGCCGTAGACCGCGGGCACGTCGGGCCAGCGGGCCAGGGCGTCTTTCACCGACTGGTCCATGTTCAGGGCCGAATGATGATGGGGGGCGGGTTGATGACGATGGCGGGCGCCGGCATCGCGGGGACCACGACCGGCTGCGGCGCATAGCCGTAGCGGTAGTCGTCCCGGCATTTGCGCTTCTCCTGGTAGTCGCCGTTGCGCTTCCATTTGCGCTCGACTTTACAGGCGCCGTCCCAGTATTGCTCTTTGTACTCGCGGCCGTGCCGATGACGATGCTTGTCCGAATCGGCCTGCGCGGCAAACGGCGCCAATGCAAACAGCGCCGCGGCGGACAGGGCCAGCAACGGAGAAGAGGTGCGAAGGCGGGAACTCGAAAGGGTGCGCATAGGATCGTCGTCAATTGAAAACGGCGTCACCATAGCAATCATTCGATTGACGGAGCGTAGGGAAGGGTAACGAGATGCAGGGGGGGGGTGCTGGAGGCGCAAGCCGGAATCGAACCGACGTACACGGATTTGCAATCCGCTGCATAACCACTCTGCCATTGCGCCAGCATTTCAAGAAAAAAGGAAGCGCGGTGTTGGCCGTTGCTTCCTTTTGTATTTGGAGCGGGAGACGAGTCTCGAACTCGCGACCTCAACCTTGGCAAGGTTGCGCTCTACCAACTGAGCTACTCCCGCGTATGCATTGCATGCACTTTTGGTGCGATTTCCGAAATCTCTTTCAGAAGGCCGTGTCCACCAAAGACAGCGATTATACACAGAATTTCTGACTTGTGTGGCACAGGCGGGGCCGCGGAAGAAAAAAAGCGCCCGCGCAGTCTGGGCGGGCGCCGTGGTTCCTTGAGGCCCGGGATCAGGGCGTTTCGGTGGCTTGCGCCGCGGCGGGTTCCGGTTCGGCGGATTGCGGGCCCGCGGCCGGGGCGGCCTCGGCCTGCGGGGCCGCGGCTTTTTTCGCGGGGCGGGCCTTGGCGCCCGGACGGCGGCTGGCCTGGCGGCGCGCGTACGCCGCTTGCTGCGCGGTCACCTTGCCGACGGGCTGCCCCTGAAGGTCGATGCGGGGCGCATCTTCCGTCAGGCAGGCCCAGTAGCGGCTGCCCTTGCACCATTCGGCGATCGCCTGCTTCAGCTGTTCTTCCGTCATGGCCAGCGCTTCGAGATGCTGGGCGGCATCCGCGAGGATGCCTTCCTTGAGAGGCACCTTGGGCGCGGGATTCTTGGGGAAAGCCAGCGGAAACTGCTTCTGCAGGCGCCAGATCGCTTCGACCGTGGGATCGACGGGCTCGCGCTTCTTGGCGGGTTCCTGCCTTCTTGCGGATTCCCGTTGTTTGCCGGATTCCCGTTGCTTTCCGGAGTCCCGTTTCTTTGTCTGGCCTGCAGCTTTCGGTTGGGCTGGCGCCGCTTGCTGAGCTTGCGCCCGAAGCTGGTCTCGCAGGTCGGCAAGTTTTTCAAAACCCATTGTTCGTTCCAACACCTCTGATTTGTGCAACCGGAAGGTTAACCCATGTACGTGAAGGAAGCGTTGATCCGTTGTTGCAAGCAAGCCGCGGGCGACGGGGAAAGCCTGGCCAATCCGGCCTCCAGCTTACCCACTCCGTCGTCGCGGAATATCCTGCCGGGCTCAACGCGACGGCTAGTCGATATTTTCGCCGGTTCTGTCGCGTATCCACAGCAGCACCAGCGTGGACAAGGCGACTGTCGCCATCATGTACCACGCGGGCGCCAAGGGCTGCCCCGTCACCTGCAATAGCCAGGTGACAAAGAACTGGGCGAAGCCGCCGAAAATGGAAACGCCGATGCCATACGCGGCGGCCATCCCGCTGGTACGTATCGATTTGGGGAACATCTCCGGCAGCATGGTGATGCCGGGAACCGTCTGCAGCGTCAGCAGCATCGACAATAAGCCGATGAGCAGCAGCAGGTTTGTCAGGGTCGGGGCCGCATTCAGCCATTGGAAACTGGGCACGATCACGGCCAGGGTCAGCAGGCGTGAATAAAAGATCACTCGCTTGCGTCCATGGCGATCGGCTAGCCACCCCACCAGCGGCGACAACAGGAAGCAGACGACCCCCACCACGACACTGGCCAGCAGGCTGGACGTGGTGGGCAATCCCAGCACCCGGGCCGCATAGGACGGCATGTAGAAGGCAATGATCTGCGTTGACACCATGGCGCCCAGCATCAGCAGCACGCTTTTGAGCAATGTCAGCTTGTGCCGGCCGAACAGTTCGCGCAGGGGGCTGCTGCGGGCAGCTCGTTCCCTGGCACGTTGGCTGAGAGAGTCCGGCACGCCGGCCACCAGCGTCTCTTCGAGGTGGCGCCGGATATACCAGCCCGCGGGAGCGGTAAGCATGCCGATGAAGAATGGTACTCGCCAGCCCCATTCGTTCATCGCCTGCCCATCCAGGCCTGCCACCAAAGCTGCCACCATGATCGCGCCGAGGAAAACCCCCAGCGACTGACTGCCGAATTGCCAACTGGCATAGTAGCCCCGCTGCGATGGCGGCGCGTGTTCGATCAGAAGGGTGGTGGCGGCTCCGACCTCGCCTCCGGCGGCGAAGCCTTGGATCAGGCGTGCCGTGACGATGGCCACGGGCGCAACGACGCCGATCTGCTCATAGGTCGGCGTCAAGGCCATCATGCCGCAACCCAGTCCCATCAGGAACAGGGTCAAGGTCATCGCCGCCCTCCGGCCAAAACGATCGGAGTAGGAACCGATGAGCAGCGCGCCGACCGGGCGCATCAGGAACCCCACGCCAAAGGTCGCCGTGGTCAATAGCAACTGGCCATAAGAGGAGGCCTCGGGAAAAAACAATGGGCCGATGAACAGCATCAGAAAACTGAAAACGGTGAAGTCGAAAAACTCCAGCGCATTGCCGATGGTGGTGCCGGCAATCACCCGACGGCGGGAAACCTGCATATTGGTCTCCGCAACTGGGGCGAAGACCTCGGAAATCGCAGCCATGACATTCTCCTGAATAGGGATGCGCGTCTACCAGCGGCCGGGCCTGGGCTGGGCCGGCCGGAACGAACTGCGGCAGCGGGGAATCAGCCGGCGGGTTTGAGAAACGCGCTCGCCAGCTTTACCCAGTAGCTGGCTCCGTAGGGCAGCGAAGCATCATTGAAGTCGTAGGCGGGGTTGTGCAATAAGCAGCCGCCCTCGGCTCCTTCGCCGTTACCCATGATCAGGTAGCTGCCGGGGCAGGCCTGGAGCATGAAGGAGAAGTCTTCGCTACAGGTCATTGGCTGCATATCGGCGACCAGTCCATCCTCACCCAGCCATTCGAGGGCTACCTCGCGGGCCAAAGCCGTTTCCCGCGGATGGTTGTAGAGCACCGGGAACGCGTTGGCGCTGACCGATACGTCCGCTGTCGCTCCGAAGGCCTCGGCTTGGGCATGGGCCAGCGCTTCGATACGCTGCAACAAGAGCTGACGGGTGGATTCTTTCAATGCCCTGACTGTCACTGCCAGTTCCACGCTGGCCGGGACCACCGTGGAACTGGTGCCGCCATGGATAGACCCGACCCCTACCACTCCCGTATCAAGAGGAGGCATGTTGCGAGCCACCACGGTCTGCAGCACCATGATCAGCGAGGCTGCGGCGATCACGGTGTCCACGGTGTCTTGCGGCATGGCGCCATGCCCGCCGCGGCCGTTGAGACGGATCGTCACGGTATCGGCCGAGGCCATGAACGGCCCGGACAGGAAGCCAAACGTGCCCACAGGCAATCCCGGCCAGTTGTGCATGGCGAATACCGCGTCACAGGGAAATCGCTGGAACAGGCCTTCCTCGACCATCTTCCGCGCGCCCAGATATCCTTCCTCGGCGGGTTGGAAGATCAGGCGCACGGTGCCATCGAAGTCGATGCTCTGGGCCAAGCATTGGCCGGCCGCCAATAGCGTTGCCGTGTGCCCGTCGTGGCCGCAGGCGTGCATTTTTCCATCATGGCGGCTCGCGTAAGGCAAGCCGCTGGCCTCCATGATCGGCAGTGCGTCCATGTCCGCGCGCAGGCCGATGACCCGGCCTCCTCGGCCCTTGCGCAGCGTTGCCACGACGCCGGTGCCCGCCAGTCCATGATGGACTTCATAACCCCAGCCGCGTAGTTTGTCGGCGACCAGCCGACTGGTTTCAAACTCCTCGTAGCCCAGTTCAGGATGGGCATGCAGATGCTGGCGCAGCGCGACCATGGCCGGCGTCACGTCGCGAACCTCGGGAAGGATTGTTTGGCACGACATTGCTGTCTCCTCAGCAGTGATGGGTGGCCCGATCGTCGGCGGGTGCCGCGTCAGGCTCTTGGTCGGTCTTGCAAGCGAGTGGCGCTCAGGCTTTCGGCCAGATCTGCGGGAACCAGTCCTGGCGCAGACGTTGGCCGGGCTGCATGCCGTGGCCGGGGTACGGAGGGGATGTCCTGCCAGGCCTCTCGGCGTATCGCACGTCTTCGCCCAACCAGCGCAGCGACAGCACGCGCCGGCGGTCCCGGCTGAGGTTGCCGCGCGCGCCGTGCACGGTTCGGAAATCGAATAACACTGCGTCTCCCGGTTCCATTTCCCACTCCAGTACCCGCATGTCCGGATCGACGTCGGGGTTCGGCACTGGCCGATAGCGGCTGCCATCGTCATAGAAGCTGGTGTCGTCTTTCCAGCGCAGCGGCAGCACCCACTGGGACCATCGGTGGGATCCCGCGATCAGGCGCAAAGTGGCCTCCTGCACCGGATCCACCGGGATCCACAGGCTTACGGTCTGCTCGCCATCGAGAAAGTAGTAGGGGATGTCCTGGTGCCAGGGCGTGGGCTTCTGGGTCCCCGGTTCCTTGACCAGCACATGATCGTGGAAGAATTGGGCGCAGGGTGACTGCATGACGGCGGCGGCGATCGCGGCCGCGGGCGACTCCCGGACGATGCTGCAAAACTCGGGAATGCGCTCCCAGTTGCAATAATCGTCGAAAAAGCCTCCAGGCTCGCCCGCCGCGACCACGTTGGTGGCGAAGGGGCCCGGTTCAAGCTGATTGCGCGCGATACCGTCGGCGATCAGCCCAACCCAATCCTTGAACGCGCCGCGTAGACAGACTGCGCCATCGCGTTGGAAATCCGAGATGTCCGCCATTGATACCAAGGGGGCAACTGACTTGTTCATTAGGGGCTCCATGTAGAGGGCCGCCATGATCGCGGCGACCACCGCTGGACTATTCCCCAGGCATTTCAAAAAATAAAATAATATGTTTGGATCAGACTCCTCGGATTTTCTTAAGAAGATCAGCTTGCGCCACATTCGTTGTGCCCTGGCAGTCACGCGTCACGGCAACATCACACAAGCAGCCGAGCATCTGAATGTGTCGCAGCCGGCAGTTTCCGCCGCCCTCAATGAGTTGGAAGAGCACCTGGGGCAGGTGCTCTTCGTTCGTCAGCGCGGCCAAGGCGTGACGTTGACGCCATTCGGCCGCCAGGCAATGGACAAGGCCCTGCGGGTGATGGCCAGCGTGCATGAATTCGAGCATCTTGCGGAAAGCGGCAATACTCTGTCCGGCGATCTGATGCTCGGTTGCTTCGAGGATCTGGCTCCCTATTGTCTGCCGCAGCTGCTGCGCGGGCTGAAGGGGCGCCATCCTGTAATGGCAGTGACGATCCGCGAATATGGTTTTGATCAGATCGGCAAGCAGCTTGGCAACGGAACCTTGGACGCGGCGCTCACCTACGATCTCGGACTACCGGAAGGTATCCAGAGCACAGTGCTCTGCGAGCTCGCGGCCTATGCGCTGCTGCCCGCCGAGCATCCGCTGGCCCGTCACAGCAAGATCAGCCTGCGGCAGCTCTGCGATCATCCGCTGGTGCTGACGGAGCAGGCCTATAGCTCGCAGCACTTCCTGGATTTGTTCCGGTTCCACGGACTGCAACCGCGAAGCCTCAGCAAGACTTATTCGTTCGAATTGCAGCGCGGCCTGGTGGCCAATGGCTTTGGCGTGGCCGTGGCCTATACCAGGCCCTTTGGCGATCACAGCTACGACGGCCAGCCGCTGGCGGTCCGTCCTATTGCCGATCCGCTGCCGCTGCAACGCATTGTGTTGGCCCAGCCCCGCGGCCGTTGCGATTCGCCGCTGGTCAATGCGTTGCGGGAGCAGGCGCTCCAGTGGTTTACGGAGAATCCGGTGTTTGGGTGGCGGGCGCAGAGTTTGCAGCCCTAGATGCCCTGTATCGGGCGCTGCCCCCCCCGGGGAGGAATTTCTGTCTTGGGGCGGCTCGGAAACAAAAAAAGGAGCCGAGGCTCCTTTTCTTTGTGATTCCATGGGGTCGTCAGGACGTCCATGGAAAAAAATCCTGGAGCGGGAGACGAGTCTCGAACTCGCGACCTCAACCTTGGCAAGGTTGCGCTCTACCAACTGAGCTACTCCCGCATTTTCCCGCGCCGAACGCCATCTGGATGCATGCAATCCGAAGGCTGTTCTTTGCAAGAGAGGCGGAAGTATACCCAAATTTTGAAAGTTTGCACGCGCGCAGGGGAGGTGACCGGGCCGTCGTCCGGTTCGGTGCCTGGGCGGGGGGGGGAGGGGCGCAGAGCTCTCGTTTGATCTATGTCAACGTTCCTGCCTTGCGTTGATGGACATCGCCGAGCGTCGGGTTCCATACTCTGCAACGGATAAAGTGATACAAAAAAATATGGAGTCAAATAAATTAAGTATCAAATGATCCGGTCGCGATGCCTCGCGATTGAACCGTGCCAAGCACGATCAAGGAGGAGATGTAGCCATGGAAAAGCAACGCTATGCGGACACGCAGGAATTGCCGCCCCCGATAGAGCAGCCCAACGTGTATCCCTTGTCCTGGGTCTGTAAGACCAAGAAGCTGCAGGAGGTCTGGGAGGCTTCCTTGCGGGAAACGTGGGATCCCGAGAAGCTGCCCTGGGACACCTTGGATCTGGAAAGCTATAGCTGGGAAGAGCGGGAGTCGATCGCCTATTGGTGGACGCTGTTGTCCGTGTTCGACGCCTCGGCGCCGCCCGTATTCGCCGAGGCGCTGATCAAGACCTATGAGGTGCACGAAGAGGACGTGGTCCGCAAATGCTTCTTCTCCGTCACGCGCGATGAGCAGAACCACGAGATCATGTGCGGCCTGGCGATCACCCGCCTGCTCGGCCATCCGGATCCGCTGACCTACACGCCCAAGACCGAATTGGGCAGGCGCCTGCAGAAGAACGCCCAGTGGCTGTACTTCAACGGTTCGCGCTACTGGACCGGCTACAAGAAAGCCGTGCCCAAGTACGACCTCGCGGTGCTGTTCAGCTCGTTCCTGATGGGCGAGATCGCGGCCGCGACGATCTTCAAGCAGATGTACGAAAACTCCCGCGAGATCGTGTTCAAGGAGGGTTTCAAGAACATCGGCCGCGACGAGGGCCGCCACATGGCGATTTGCATGGCCGTCATGGAGCGCGATTACCCCGGGCTCAAGGACGATATCAAGGCCGTGGTGACCAAGCAGATCCGCGCCGGCTACCTGTTCCTGTCCGCGGTGCTCTTCGAGCCGCCGATGGAGTTCTGGGACCTGCCCTCCGACTTCATCGCGAACCAGCGGGAGGCGGAGGAGGTGGCGCGCGCCGCGGGCTTCGGCATCCCCAGCTACGAAGCAAAGCTGGAGAACTGGCGCAACGCGATGATCAACCTGAAAAGCGTCCTGGACCGGTACAACATCCCGTTCCCGGCCATTCCGGAGGTCGGCATAACGGGGCAGGAAGTATCCGACGTGGATCTGGAAGACATTATCCCCGTGTTCTGATCACTATGGCGTGGCGGCCGGCGCGCATGTCGCATGGCGCCGGTCCCGCAGGGAGCGGCCGAAAGTCATGGCAATAATCACGATACAGCCGTCCGGCAGGACGGTGGAATGCGCGTCCGGCGACACGGTGCTTACCGCGCTGGAGCGGGCGGGATATGCATTACCGAACAACTGCCGCGCGGGAGCCTGTGGCGAATGCAAGGTCAAGGTGCTTGCCGGCTCCTTTGATCAGGGCACCGTGCTCGACATGGCCCTGACCGCCGACGAACGGGCTCAGGGCTATGGCCTCATGTGCATGGCCAAGCCGCTGGAGGGCAGCCTCGAGATCGAGTGGGGCGCGGCCGATGCGCGGCCCAAGCTTTTTCCGCCACGAGAAAACGCGTTGTTCGTCGTGACGGACAAGAGGCCGCTCACTCCTCGCGTTGCGGAGTTGCGCCTGCGACCCTTGGGCAAGCCCCTGCGCTATTGGCCGGGGCAATACGTGATGCTTGGCGATCCCGGCGCCGGGATCGCCCCTCGGGCGTATTCGATTTCGAATGCCCCGCGGCCCGATGGCGAACTGGTTCTGCAGATCGCCCGGATGGAGGGCGGCGCCACCAGCTTATGGGTGCACGGGGCGCTGATGCCCGGCGACAGCGTCAAGCTGTCGGGGCCGTACGGCACATTCATTGGAGATCCTGCCGTGGACGCTCCCGTACTCTGCCTGGCCGCCGGCACCGGCCTGGCCCCGATTCTCGCCCTGACCGAGGCCGCGATGCGCCGCGGATTCCGGCAGCCGGTCATGCTGGTGATTTCGGCGCGCACGCGCGCCGACGTCTACGGGCTCGGCATGTTGGCATGGTGGCGGGCCAAACACCGGAAATTCGATTACCGGATCGCGCTGACCCGCGAAGCGGGCGGCGATGGCCTTTCCGGCCGCATAGGGGAGGTGTTGCCCGCCATTTTTGCGGACTTGTCCCGGCATACGGTATTTGCGGCCGGAAGCCCCGGCTTTGTTGCGTCAAGCGTTGAGGCCGCCCTGCGGCAAGGGGCGACGCCGGAAGCGATATTCACGGAAGGCTTCAATGCCCGGCAACGGCCGACGGTGGTGGATGACGAGCATCTGCTGCCTGGCGCGGAGGCATCCTGAGCGAGGCGCGCTCCGTCCCGCGGGAGTTTGTGTTTATTTGTTTCGATGTGGCGCCGGAACGCTTTGCAAGCGGCTTGAGGCGCATGGCGGCGGATGGTATCCGCTTTTTCTGTTTATTAATAAGGATGGTATCCATTAATTAGAAAATAGCATTATGGATGGTATCCATTTTATTAATTTAAAGGCGTGGTTTGCATCCATCCGGGCTATTTCAATAATCTAGATGGTATCTCTCCGTTAAATCTTGGTATTGCAAAAAAAGGGGTATAAATTGCCTCCTTTTTTGCGAAAAATCGTTCAATTCATTTTATCTGCGCTGTTACGTAGTAATACGTTTTCGGTAATCGAGTAATGAATTGGTATCAGATTTTATTAACCGAGATAATGGAGAATCCACGTTGATACATGGCACGAAGAAGTGGCTGACGGCGACACTCGCGCTAAGCGCGTCCTATGGCGGAGGCGCCGTTGCCGCGGACCTGACCGTTGCCGCCGGCGACACGCGGGTGTTCGACGGTTCGGCCAGTTTCCCGGGCGGGATCGACGTCAATGGAGGCACGCTGGTGATCGGCGGCAATGGCGGGGGGAGCGGCGTCGCAATCACCGGGAATGTCAATGCGATGTCGAACGGCACCATCGCGGGCTTCGGTTCGATTAATGGCGACCTCGGCGTGACGGGCGGCTCGCGCGTTGCGCCGGGGTATTCCGTTGGCACGCCGACCGGCGTTTCGAACGGCAATCTCGTCGTCAATGGCAATCTGTCGATGAGCAATGCCGTGTTCGACTTCGAGACCGGGTATGCGGGGCTGCCCATTACTCAGCCCGGCACGGGCGACAATATTACGGTCGGCGGCAATGTCGCCCTCAATAACACGACGCTGAACGTTTCCGTCAATACGCCAGGCGTCACCGCGGGCTACTACCGTATCCTGTCATACGGCGGCACCTTGAGCGGCAGCGGCCTGTCGTTGGGTTCGGTCACCGGAGAATCCTTGCCGGCCGCGACCATCCAGTCGCTGACGGGCGACAAGCAGATCAACCTCATCCTGGGCCCCAGCACCACCAATCTGTGGAACGGCAACGGCGCGGCGTCCGCCACCCGGGCCGGCGGCGGCAACGGCACCTGGAGCGCCGCCAGCACGAACTGGAACAGCCCGACCAATGCCGCCGGAGCCCTGCCCGATGGCGGATACGCGATTTTCACCGGCGCGGCCGGCACGGTGACCGTGGACGGCAGCGCCGGCCCGGTGCGCGCGTCGGGCATCCAGTTCGCGACCGACCGCTATCGCCTGCAGGGCGCTCCCATCACCCTGGTCGGCAGCGGGGGCAACCAGCCGGCGATCGTCGTCGGCGACGGCACGTATGCCTCGGGCCAATTCGTCGACATCATCGACAACCCCCTGCAGGGCACGCAGGGCTTCGTGAAGACGGGCCCGGGGTCGGTGATCCTGACCGCCGATAGCAGCGGCCTGAGCGGCCCCATCCTGATCGCCGACGGCGCCCTGGAAATCGACGGCAAGTTGAACGGCCCCGTCGATATCGGCCGTGAAGTCGTGCTGGCCGGCGTCGGCCAACTGGGCACCACCACCCTCTATCCCACCGCCGTCGTCTCTCCGGGCAACGATGGCTCGCCCATCGGCACGCTCACGATCAACGGCAACCTTAGCTTCGGCGAAAACACCATCTATCGCGTGCACGCCGATCCGGCAAGCAGCGCCAGCGACCGCATCCACGTCACCGGCGTCGCCTATCTCGACGGCACCGTGGCGCACGTGGGGCCCAATGGGGACTATGCGCCGCGCACGACCTACAACATCCTGACGGCCGACGGGGGCATACAGGGCCGGTTCGCCGGCACGTCGAGCGCGTATGCCTTCCTGACGCCCACGCTCAGCTACGACGCCAAGAACGCGTTCATGACGCTGACGCGCAACGACGTGCCGATCGGCAGCATCGGCGGCACGGAAAACGAGAGCAGCGTGGGCGGTGCGCTGGATAACGAAGCGCCGCCCGAAGCCGGCAATGGATCGTCGTCCGCCGGCAATGGCTCGACCTCGACCGGCAATGGCTCGACCTCGGCCGGCAACGGTTCGGCGCCGGCGGGCAATGGCTCGACTGCGGCCGGCGATGGCTCGGCCCCGGCCGGCCATGGCGCAGCGTCGACCGGCAGCGGGTCTGCGGTGGCTGGGAACGGATCGTCCTTGATCGGGAGCGGCAGCGCATCGGGCAAGGCGACCGGCGCCAGCCAGGTGACGACGGCGGTTCTTTCCATGACGCCGGGCGAGGCGCGTTCCGCCTTGAAGATGCTTTCCGGCGAAGCGTACGCAAGCACCGCCAGTGTGCTGCAAAGCCAGGCGGATACCGTGCGCGCGATGCCGTTGTCCCATCTGCGCGGTAACCTCGATGCGCCGCCGCTCGCCGGGCGGCCCACGGCACAACTGGGTGCGGCGTCGTCCGAGGCCCTGCCGCAAAGCGGCGCTTCCCCGCTCTGGGCCCAGGCCTTCGGCAACTGGAGCAAGTTCGGCAGCGATGGCAACGCGTCGAGCGTGAGCCAATCGGCCGGCGGACTCTTCGTCGGCGGCGACGGCGCCGTGGGCGGCGGCTGGCGGCTGGGCGGCGCGGTCGGCTACATCGGCAGCCACAATTCGATCGACGACACGGCTTCGCGCACGGATGTCGATAGCTATACGGCAGCCTTGTTCGGCGGACGCAATTTCCAGGCCGGTCCCGGCCATTTCCGCTTCATGGCCGGCGCGGCCTACACCTGGCACGACATCGACGCGAAACGCGATGTGGCGGCCGGAAGCCTGAACCAGCGGCTCGAGTCGTCTTACCATGCCTCGTCGACGCAGGTGTTCACCGAACTCGGCTACAACCTGCCGCTGGGCGACGCCTACTCCATCGAACCCTACGCCGGCCTGGCGTGGAACCAGCTGCGCACCCGCGGCATCGAGGAATCGGGCGGCACCGCGGCCCTGAGCGGCAAGGGCAGCACCGATGACGTGACCAGCACCACGCTGGGCTTGCGCGGCGCATGGCAGTTCGGCTCCGACCGCGCGCCGGGCCGCCTGACCGCGTCGCTGGGCTGGCGCCACGCAATGGGCGATGTGAAGCCGAAGCAGGAACTGGCTTTCGACGGCGGCAGCACGTTCTCGGTGACGGGCGTGCCGATCGCGCGCGACGCCGCCGTGGTCGGGCTGGGCGCCGAAGTGGCTCTCACGCGCAACACGACGGCCGGCGTTTCCTACGACGCGCAGTTCGGCGGCGGCAACCGGCAGCAGTCGGGCCTGCTGAAGCTGGCCGTGCGCTTCTAACCCGGAGCGGACAGGTGCGCAGGCGTCGCGGCAGGATCGCGGCGCCTGCCGCCGGGGCGGAGCCGGCACGGGATCCGCAACGCCAATGAAAAAGGGGCGAATCTTTCGATTCGCCCCTGGATTCGGGGATTTGCAGTCTTTCCGGAAATCCGTCAAAACACTGCAGATCAAATTCTGGAGCGGGAGACGAGTCTCGAACTCGCGACCTCAACCTTGGCAAGGTTGCGCTCTACCAACTGAGCTACTCCCGCATTTCTTATTCACACTGATCAACTTGGTTATCGATCAGAAGGCGCGCATTCTACACGATTTTTTTGAGTTTGTCCTGGCTGGATTTCTTGCCGTGCCGCTCGCTGCAATGAGCGAGCCATCCAACAAGGCCCGGATTCAGGGCAAACACTCAATCAAGTAATATGAGCGAAGACAGAAACTATAGCATGCCTTGCAGCACCCATGTCAAATTTGCCCGCTACCGATTCCGTGTCCCCCGCCTTGATCCCCGCCGGCCAGGATCTTTCCCGGCTGAATACCCTGGGCCTGGCGTCGAGGGCGGATGCCTTCGTGACGCTGGGAGAGACGGCGCAATTGCCCGAACTGTCGCGCCTGGCGGGCCGGGCATCTTCCCTGCTGGTGCTGGGCGGCGGCAGCAATCTGGTGCTGCCGGAGCGGGTCGAGGGTCTGGTGGCGCGGGTGGCCTTCAAGGGCGTGCGCCTGCTGGAGGCCGGGCCGGATGCCTGGCTGGTCGAGGCTGCGGGCGGCGAGACCTGGCACGCCTTCGTCGAGACCTGCGTCGGGCAGGGATGGGACGGGCTGGAAAACCTGGCGCTGATCCCCGGCACGGTCGGCGCGGCGCCCGTGCAGAACATCGGCGCCTATGGCGTAGAGCTGCAGGAGCGCTTCCATGGGCTGACCGCCTGGGACGTGCGCGAGGGCCGCTACGTCGAAATGAATGCGGCGGATTGCCGTTTTTCCTATCGCGACAGCGTGTTCAAGCACGACGAGCCGGGGCGCTGGATCATCGTGAGCGTGCGTTTCGCCTTGCCGCGGCCGTGGCGGCCGGTGCTGGGCTACCCCGATCTGCAGCGCCACGCGCGGCTGGCGGCCGGCTCCCCGACCGCACGGGACATCTTCGACGCCGTCTGCGACATCCGCCGCGCCAAGCTGCCCGACCCGGCAGTGACGGGCAATGCCGGCAGCTTCTTCAAGAATCCGATCGTTCCGGCCGCAACGCGCGATGCCTTGGCCAGCCGCCACCCCGGCCTGGTGTCCTACGAGCAGGCGGACGGCCGCTACAAGCTGGCCGCGGGCTGGCTCATCGACCAATGCGGCTGGAAGGGCCGCGCGCTGGGCGCTGCGGGGGTGCACGACCGGCAGGCCCTCGTGCTGATAAATCGCGGCGGCGCGGGCGCCGCCGACATCATGGCCTTGGCGCGCGCCATCCAGGACTCGGTGTTCGAACGCTACGGCGTGCGGCTCGACCCGGAGCCCGTGGTGGTTTGACGCAAGTTCCGAAGGTAAAAACGAAAAGGACCCCGCAGGGTCCTTTTCCGTTTCCGGCGGATGGGCGTCAGAGGCCCAGGACGGACTGCATGTCGTACAGGCCGTTGTGCTTGCCGTCCAGGAAGCGGGCGGCGCGCAAGGCGCCTTCCGCGTAGGTGGCGCGGCTGGAAGAGCGATGCGTGATCTCGACGCGTTCGCCGATGCCGCAGAAGGAGACGGTGTGGTCGCCCACGATGTCGCCGCCGCGCAGCACCGAGAAGCCGATGGTGCCGGGCTTGCGCACGCCGGTGTCGCCATGGCGGCTCCAGGTGGCGACGTCCGGCAGGGCGACGTCCCAGGCCGAGGCGATGGTCTCGCCCATCTTGAGCGCGGTGCCGGAGGGGGCGTCGACCTTGTTGCGGTGATGCGCTTCGAATACTTCGACGTCGTAGCCGGCGTTCAGGATGCGCGCGGCCATGTCGAGCAGCTTGAGCGTGGCGTTGACGCCCACGCTCATGTTGGGCGCAAAGACAATGCCGATCTTCTGGGCGGCGACCTCGATCGCGGCGCGGCCGTTGTCGTCGAAGCCGGTGGTGCCGATGACGGCCTTCACGCCATGCCTGACGCAGGCCTGCAGGTGTTCGAGCGTGCCTTCCGGACGGGTGAAGTCGATCAGGCAGTCGGCCTGGGCGAGGGCGTCGAGATCGTCCGTGATGGCCACGCCGGTCTGCTTGCCGAACGGCGCGCCCGCGTCCTGGCCCAGCGCGGACGAACCCTTGCGGTCGAGCGCGACGGCAAGTTGCAGGCCGGGGGCGTTCAGGACGGCGTCGATCAGCATCTGGCCCATACGGCCGCTGGCGCCGGCGATTGCAATACGCATGGCGGGATCCTCGGAATTAATTGAGCGGCTCGGGCGCATTGCCCGGTTGGCCAGGGTATTGGTTCAGCGGGCTGGAGGGGGCGGCGGAGTCGCGGCGGCTCTCGGCGTCTTCTTCCTGCTGGCGGGCTTCCTCTTCGTTCAGGCGCTTGTCCGCCTTCTCGTCGGCGACCGAGCTGGGCGTGTTGATCTGGTAAGGCTGCAGGTCGGGCTGCTTGTCGCCTTCCCAGCGGACCAGGCGGTCGTTTTCGAACCAGACGGTGAACTTGCGCTCTTGCGCCTCGCCGTAGCCGGGCTTGAAGTAGTAGGGGTAGTCCCAGCGGTTGGCGTGCAGCACGCTGGTCAGCGTGGGGCTGCCGAGCGCGAAACGCACCTGTTCACGCGTCATGCCCGGCTGCAGCAGCGCGACCTGTTCCTGGGTGATCCAGTTTCCTTGCTGGACGGAGGCTTTGTAGGGGAAGCCCCACTTGTCGCCCGAGCATCCGGCCAGGGCGATGGCCAGGGCGGCGACCGCCAGACCGGCCTTGAGCGAGCGGGAGGGAATTCGTGCAATCATGGACACTACGCGCCCCTATTATTTGGAAGCAGACAAAACCGTTATCATAAAGGTTTCATAAGGATAGTTCCGCGTGGCGGCATGATTTCGGTGAGCCGGCTCGCGGTGCACCCATATCCTGCCCATGCCAACGCGGACGGAGAGCGATTACACCATGAGCGACCAAAGCGAACTGAAGAACATGGGTTTGAAGGCGACGTTCCCGCGCCTGAAAATTCTTGATATTTTCCGGAAATCGGACCAGCGGCACCTCAGCGCCGAAGACGTCTATCGCGCCCTGATCGGCGAAAACGTCGAAATCGGCCTGGCCACCGTATACCGCGTCCTGACCCAGTTCGAACAGGCCGGCATCCTTGCCCGCAGCCAGTTCGACAGTGGCAAGGCGGTGTTTGAACTCAACGACGGGGACCACCACGATCACCTGATCTGCACGAATTGCGGCAAGGTGGTCGAATTTTCGGATCCGGAGATCGAAAAACGGCAGCAGAAGATTGCCAAGGACAACTCCTTCGCCCTGGAAAGCCACGCCATGGTGCTGTACGGCATCTGCGGCAGCTGCGTGAAAGGACGCTGATCCCAGGCTGATCCCCCGGCCCGTGGCTGCGCTCGCAGCGGGCCAGTGAATTCCAAAGCCCCTTCGATATGAAGGGGCTTTTTTTATTCCGGAGGGCGGCCTAGGCGGGCGCCTGGCCGACGCCCTGCAGCATTTCCCGCGCGTGCTCGCGCGTGGTGGCGGTGAGCTTGATGCCGCCCAGCATCCGGGCGATTTCCTCGACGCGGGCCTGGGCGTCCAGTTCCTCGATGCGGGAGCGCGTGGTGCCTCGCGATTCGGCCTTGCTGACCAGGAACTGGTTATTGCCGCAGGCGGCGACCTGCGGCAGGTGCGTGACGCACAGCACCTGATGGCGCTCGCCGAGCTCGCGCAGCAGCTTGCCCACGACCTCGGCCACCGCGCCGCCCACGCCGCTGTCGACTTCGTCGAAGATCAGGGTGGGCACGCGCGCGGCGCGGCTGGCGATGACGGAGAGCGCCAGCGATATGCGTGACAGCTCGCCGCCCGAGGCCACCTTGGCCAGCGGACGCGGGGTGGTGCCGGCATGCCCGGCCACCAGGAATTCGACCTGTTCGTTGCCGTGGGCGGAGGGCGCAGAGGGGGCGAGCGTGGGTTCGAATTTGCCGCCCTGCATGGCCAGCGTCTGCATCGCCTGGGTGACCAGCTTGCCCAGGTCCTTGGCGGTCTTGCGGCGGGCCGTCGTGAGCTTGGCGGCGGCCGTGTCGTATTGCGCCTGCGCGGCCTGCGTCTGGACGCGCAGCGCTTCGATGTCGCCCGCGGCCTGCAGGGCAGCCAGCTGGGCGTGCAGCGTTTCGCGCAGGTCGCACAGGGCGTCGGGTTCGACTCGGAACTTCCGGGCGGTCTCGAACACCAGGCCCAGCCGGGTTTCCACGGCGCCGAGCCGCTGGGGGTCCAGGTCGACGCGGCTTACGTAGTTGTTCAGATCGGACACCGCTTCGCTGATGGCGATGCGCGCGGATTCCAGTTCGTCGTATACCCCTTGCAGGCCGGGGTCGTGGCGCAGCATCTGCTGGATGCGATGGTTGGCCTGGGTGACGCGGTGATGCGCCGAATCGCCTTCGCCGTCCAGGGCGTCGAGGATCTGCGTGGCGCCGTCCAGCAGGGATTGCGCATGCGACAGGCGCGTGTGCTCGGACTGCAGGGATTCCCATTCGTCCGGGCCCAGGGCCAGTTGGTCCAGTTCGTCGACCTGCCATTGCAGGCGGTCGCGCTCGGAAGCCAGGCTCTCAGCGTCTTTTTCGGCGGACTCCAGCTGGCGCGACAATGCGCGCCATTGCTTCCAGGCCTGGCCGACCGCAAGCCGCAGATCGCCGTGGCCGCCATGGGCGTCCAGGAGGTCGCGCTGCGCGTCGGGCCGCATCAGGCTCTGGTGCGCGTGCTGGCCGTGGATGTCGACCAGGCTGTCGCCCAGTTCGCGCAGCTGCGCGACGGTGGCGGGGGTGCCGTTGATGTAGGCGCGGCTGCGGCCCTGGGCGTCGATGACCCGGCGCAACGACAGTTCGGCGTCGGCGTCGATCTCGCGTTCCTCCAGCCAGGCATGCAGGGCAGGAGGGGTATCGAAGACGGCGGTGATGTCGGCGCGCGGCGCGCCTTCGCGCAGCATGCTGGCGTCGCCCCGTTCGCCCAGCGCCAGCGCCAGGGCGTCCACCAGGATGGATTTGCCCGCGCCGGTCTCGCCGGAAAAGACGGTGAAGCCGGGGCCGAAATGGATCTCGGTCTGTTCTACGATGACGAAGTCGCGGATATGCAGGGTGCGCAGCATGTCGGGGCGCTTACTACTCTACGTTGTCGGTGGCTTGGGGCATCAGGTTCCAGTGCAGCTTGCGGCGCAGCGTGGAGAAGAAACTGTAGCCCTCGGGGTGCACGAAGCGGATCACGTACGGCGCGCGCTGCACGACGATGCGGTCCCCCGGTTGCAGGTCGGACCAGGTCTGCATGTCGAAGTGCACGCTGGCGCCGACTTCCACGCGGCCCATGGCCGTCAGGGTCATGTTGAGCACGCCCGTGTCGGGGATCACGATCGGGCGGTTGGACAGCGTTTGCGGCGCCACGGGCACGAGCACCATGGCGTTCATGCCGGGGTGCAGGATCGGGCCGTTGGCCGACAGCGCGTAGGCGGTGGAGCCGGTGGGCGTGGCGATGATGAGGCCGTCGGCGCGCTGGGTGTACATGAAGGCGCCGTCCAGTTCCACCCGCACTTCGATCATGCCGCCGCGCCCGGCGCGGTTCAGGACCACGTCGTTCAGGGCGGTGGCGGAATACATTTTCTGGTCGCCGCGCCACACGCTGCCTTCCAGCAGCGTGCGCTCTTCGATCTGGAAGCTGCCTTCGAGCACGCGCGCCAGGGCGCCATGCGCGTCCTGCAGCGCAATGTCGGTGATGAAGCCCAGCCGGCCGTGGTTGATGCCGATCAGCGGCACGCCGTAGGGAGCCAGGTGGCGGCCCGCGCCCAGCACGGTGCCGTCGCCGCCCATCACGACGGCCAGCGAGGCGTTCTTGCCGATTTCCTCGAGCGTGGCGACGGGGTATTCGGTCAGCCCGGTATTGCGCGCCGTGTCGGCGTCGATGAGCACGTGCCGGCCGGCCTGCGCCAGCGCGTGGGCAAGTGCTCTCAACGGTGTGTCCAGGCCGGTGTCCTGGTATCTGCCGATCAGGGCGACGGTAGGAAAGTGCATGGCGGCTTGCGAATCCAAAAAGGGCGGGCCATAAGGCCGCAACCCGCCCGGAATGGGCTGTTTAGCCGATTATATGGGGCCGCATATCGGCTTGCGGGACAAAAATCGCCTCAATTGGAAAAGTTTCCCTAAAATACCTGTTATGGATGACCGTGCACGCGCACTACTGAAAGCGTTGATCGAACGCTATATCGCCGATGGGCAGCCAGTCGGCTCGCGGACGCTATCGAAAGTCTTCGATTTGTCCCCCGCCACGATCCGCAACGTCATGGCGGACCTGGAAGAACTGGGCCTGATCCACAGTCCGCATACCTCCGCCGGCCGCATACCCACGCCGCGGGGCTACCGCATGTTCGTCGATTCCCTGTTGGCGGTGCAGTCCTACCAGCTGGAGCCACACAACATGGGCGAGATGCTGGCCGCGGCGGAGCCCACGCGGGCCGTCAACGCGGCGGCGGCGCTGCTGTCCAACCTGACCCAGTTCGCCGGGGTGGTGCTGACGCCCAAGCGCGCGCAGGTGTTCCGCCAGATCGAATTCATCCGCCTGTCCGACAAGCGGGTGCTGCTCATCATCGTGACGCCCGACGGCGACGTCCAGAACCGCATTCTTTTCGTCCAGCGCGACTACTCCGAGGCGGAACTGCTGGAGGCCGGCAATTTCTTCAACATGCATTTCGCCGGCAAGTCCTTCAACGTCGTGCGCCAGACCCTGTCCACCGAGCTGGCCCAGCTGCGAGAGGACATCTCGCGTCTGATGCAGGCGGCCGTCGAGGCCAGCGCGGAGGCGGCCGAGGACGGCGACGCCATGGTGATCTCGGGAGAGCGCAAGCTGCTGGACGTGACCGACATCGCGTCCGACATGGACCGTCTGCGCAAAATGTTCTCGCTGTTCGAGAAAAAGACCGATCTGCTGCAGCTACTGGATGTCTCCAGCCGGGCCCAGGGCGTGCAGATCTACATCGGCGGCGATTCGCAACTGGTGCCGATGGAGGAGGTCTCCGTCATCACCGCGCCCTATGGGGTGGACGGCAAGGTGGTCGGCACGCTTGGCGTGATCGGTCCCACGCGCATGGCGTACGAGCGCGTCATCCCCATCGTGGACATCACGGCCCGCCTGCTTTCCAACGCCCTCAGCCACAACCAGTAGGCCCATTCAAAGCGACATCCTCCTTGCGGAGGAAGGGGAGTTTTTGTGTTTCTTCGCCTGTTCAAGTACTTGTGGCCTGAACGCTACCTGCCCGAGCCCGAGCAGGACGACCCCTTCGATGAAAACCCGCCGCCGCGCGGCCCCGGCAAGGTCGGCGTCCTGCTGGCGAACCTGGGCACGCCGGACACGCCGGCCAAGAAGGACATACGCAAGTACCTGGGCGAATTCCTGTCCGACCCCCGCGTGATCGAAATCCCGCGCTATCTGTGGAAGCCGATCCTGCACGGACTGGTCCTGACGATGCGGCCGAAGAAGCTGGAACCCCGCTATGCCGGGGTCTGGCTGAAGGAAGGGTCGCCGCTGATGGTCTACAGCCAGCGGCAGGCCGACGGCGTGCGCGCCGCGCTGGAGGAGGCAGGGATCGATGCCGTGGTGGAGCTCGGCATGCGCTACGGCAACCCGTCCATCCCCGATGCCATTTCGCGGTTGCGCGCGCAAGGCTGCGAACACATCCTGACCGTTCCCCTCTATCCGCAATACGCCGCGTCCACGACCGCGACGGTGGTGGACGCGGTGACCCGCCATGCCAGCCGCCTGCGGGACCAGCCCGAACTGCGCTTCATCAAGCGCTTCCACGAAGAGGCCGGCTATCTGGACGCGCTGGCGGGCCGCATCGAGCGATATTGGCAGGAGCATGGCAAGCCCCAGAAGCTGGTCATGAGCTTCCACGGCCTGCCGCGCTATTCGATCGAGCTGGGCGATCCCTATTACCGCGACTGCATGGATACCGCGCGGCTCTTGTCCGAGCGCCTGTCGTTGCCGCGCGGGCAGATCGAGGTGACTTTCCAGAGCCGTTTCGGCTCCGCCCGCTGGCTCGAGCCCTATACGGAACCCACGCTGAAGGCGCTGGCGGCGGCGGGCACCACCGAGGTCGATGTGGTGTGCCCGGGTTTTGTGGCAGACTGTCTGGAAACCCTGGAAGAGATCAGCCTGGAATGCCGCGACGCATTCATCGGGGCGGGCGGTAGGCAATTCCGCTACATCCCCGCGATCAATGACGATCCTGCCTGGATCGCGGGGCTGGCTGGCCTGGTGGCACGGCACTTGCAGGGGTGGCCCACGCAATCACGGACTTGAAGGAGAAGGCGCATGCACCATGATCCCAAGACTGGCAAGGTAGTGAAAAAGGGGACGGTTAGCACCCCGGTGAGCGAGGATCAGGTCGAGCACGAACTGGACGAGGCGCTTGCGGAGACCTTCCCGGCCAGCGACCCCATCGCGGTCCACCCCGATCCCGACGAAGACGAAAAGCGCGTGGACCGTGCGCTGAAGGAGACCTTCCCGGCCAGCGATCCGGCCGCGCCGGCGCAGCCTCCCCGGAAGTAGGCGGCCAGGAGGGCGGCCCCGGGGCGCCTCCAGGGAATATTTCGCTTTCCCGGGCTTGAAATAGGGGTATTGGCCCCCATTCATGTCTGCGAAAGCCATTCTTTTTGGAGGATTCCCCATGACGGCACCCCACGAGCCTGCGGACCAGGCGCCTGAAATCGGCCAGAACGCCGACGCGGCCCCCGCCGACCAGGACGCCGCGCAGGCCGAGCTGAACGAGTTGCGCGCCCAGCTGGACGCCGCCCAAGCCACCGTCAATGAGCAGCGCGACCAGCTTCTGCGCGCGCAGGCCGAAGCCGAGAACGTGCGCCGCCGCGCCCAGGAAGACGTGTCCAAGGCACGCAAGTTCGGCATCGAATCGTTCGCCGAAAGCCTGGTACCCGTGAAAGACAGCCTGGAAGCCGCCCTGGCCCAGCCTGACCAGACGGTCGACGCGCTGCGGGAAGGCGTGGAAGTGACGCTCAAGCAGCTGACGGCCGCCTTCGAACGCAATCTGCTCAAGGACATCGCGCCGGCGCAGGGCGACAAATTCGACCCGCACCTGCACCAAGCGATTTCGTCCATTCCCCACGAGCAGCCCGCCAATACCGTGGTTCAGCTGCTGCAAAAGGGCTATTCCATCGCCGACCGGACGCTGCGCCCGGCGCTGGTGGTGGTATCCGCCGGTCAAGGCTGAACGGCCCGCGCGCCATGACGACCCCCCGCTTCGACCCCGCCCAGGTTTTCCAGGCGTTCGGCATGCGCCACGTCGATACCCAGGGTTTCGACGCGGCCGTGGTCCAGGCGCCCGGGGAAGATCTGCGCTGCGTGTTCCTGTGGGGCCAGGACTGCTATAACTGCAATCTTTTCAAGCAGGCCGCGCTGCTGCACCAGGACGCGCTGCTGGGCCTGGGCCTGACCTGGTTCGAGGCCGACGTCTACGCCGACGAACCGCTGGGCCGGCGTTTTTCGCTGCATGGCGTCCCCACTTTCGTGATGTATCGGGCCGGAAAGCGCCTAGGGCGCATTACAGGCTGGCCCGGACTGCCCCAGTTCACGGCGGCGGTCCGGCGCCTGCAGGAAGCGGCATCGGAAAATTCGAGCCGGGTGTCTTGAAAAACCCTGCGGGCAGCCCCAGTTACGTGGGGACAAGAAGTTTCTCCCTATTTTCATAGATTCAATCAAGGTAACCCACCATGAGCAAGATTATTGGCATTGACCTGGGCACGACCAACAGCTGCGTGGCTGTCATGGACGGCGGGCAGGTCAAAATCATTGAAAACGCGGAAGGCGCTCGCACGACTCCCTCCATCGTCGCCTACATGGACGATGGCGAAACCCTGGTCGGCGCGCCGGCCAAGCGCCAGGCGGTGACCAACCCGAAGAACACCCTGTACGCGGTGAAGCGCCTGATCGGCCGCAAGTTCGAGGAAAAGGCGGTGCAGAAGGACATCAACCTGATGCCCTACGCCATCGTCAAGGCCGACAACGGCGACGCCTGGGTGGAAGTGCGCGGCAAGAAGATGGCGCCTCCCCAAGTGTCGGCCGACGTGCTGCGCAAGATGAAGAAGACCGCCGAGGACTACCTGGGCGAAGAAGTGACCGAGGCCGTCATCACCGTGCCCGCCTACTTCAACGACAGCCAGCGCCAGGCCACCAAGGATGCCGGCCGCATCGCCGGCCTGGAAGTCAAGCGCATCATCAACGAACCCACCGCTGCCGCGCTGGCGTTCGGCCTGGACAAGACCGAAAAGGGCGACCGCAAGATCGCCGTCTATGACTTGGGCGGCGGCACGTTCGACGTGTCCATCATCGAAATCGCCGATGTCGATGGCGAAAAGCAGTTCGAAGTGCTGTCGACCAACGGCGACACCTTCCTGGGCGGCGAAGACTTCGACCAGCGCATCATCGACTACATCATCGGCGAGTTCAAGAAGGAACAGGGCGTCGACCTGTCCAAGGACGTGCTGGCCCTGCAGCGCCTGAAGGAAGCCGCCGAAAAGGCCAAGATCGAGCTGTCCTCGGCCCAGCAGACCGAAATCAACCTGCCGTACATCACGGCGGACGCCTCGGGTCCGAAGCACCTGAACCTGAAGATCACGCGCGCCAAGCTGGAAGCGCTGGTCGAAGAACTGATCGAACGCACGATCGAGCCCTGCCGCGTGGCCATCAAGGACGCCGGCGTGAAGGTTTCCGACATCGACGACGTGATCCTGGTCGGCGGCATGACCCGCATGCCCAAGGTCCAGGAGAAGGTGAAGGAATTCTTCGGCAAGGATCCGCGCAAGGACGTGAACCCCGATGAAGCCGTCGCCGCCGGCGCCGCCATCCAGGGTTCCGTGCTGTCGGGCGACCGCAAGGACGTGCTGCTGCTGGATGTGACGCCCCTGTCGCTGGGTATCGAAACCCTGGGCGGCGTGATGACGAAGATGATCCAGAAGAACACGACGATCCCGACCCGGTTCTCGCAGACCTTCTCCACCGCCGACGACAACCAGCCGGCCGTGACGATCAAGGTGTTCCAGGGCGAGCGCGAAATCGCCGCGGGCAACAAGGCCCTGGGCGAATTCAACCTCGAAGGGATTCCCCCGTCGCCCCGCGGCATGCCGCAGATCGAGGTCACGTTCGACATCGACGCCAACGGCATCCTGCACGTGTCCGCCAAGGACAAGGGCACCGGCAAGGAAAACAAGATCACCATCAAGGCCAACTCGGGTCTGTCGGAAGACGAGATCCAGCGCATGGTCAAGGATGCCGAGGCCAACGCCGAGGAAGATCACCGCGTTGCCGAACTGGCCCAGGCCCGCAACCAGGCCGACGCGCTGGTGCACGCCACCCGCAAGTCGCTGACCGAGTATGGCGACAAGCTCGAAGCCTCCGAAAAGGAAGGCATCGAAGCCGCCATCAAGGAACTGGAAGACACGCTGAAGGACGGCGACAAGGCAGCGATCGACGCCAAGGCGGAAGCCCTGTCCGCCGCGTCGCAGAAGCTGGGCGAGAAGATGTACGCCGATATGCAGGCTCAGCAAGCCGCTGGCCAGCAGCAGGCAGCCGACAACGCGAAGCCGGTGGACGACAACGTCGTCGACGCCGACTTCAAGGAAGTCAAGCGCGACCAATAATGGCCGGGCGCTGACCAGCCTCTGCCGCCCGGTAGCCGGAGAAATCCGCCTACCGGGCGTACTCATTCTGTAGCACTGAAAAGAAGGCTCGTTTTCGAGCCCACGGATCATGGCAAAACGCGACTATTACGACGTCCTGGGTGTGGCCAAGAACGCCTCGGACGACGAACTCAAGAAGGCCTATCGAAAGCTGGCCATGAAATACCATCCGGACCGCAATCCGGACAGCAAAGAAGCCGAAGAGAAGTTCAAGGAAGCCAAGGAAGCCTACGAGGTCCTGGGCGATGAGCAAAAGCGTGCCGCGTATGACCGGTACGGCCATGCGGGCGTGGATCCCAACGCCGCCGGCATGGGCGGCGGCATGGGCGGCGGGTTCGCCGACGCGTTCGGCGATATTTTCGGCGAAATCTTCGGGGGCGGCGGAGGCCGTCGTGGCGGCGGCCCGCAGGTCTACCGCGGCGCCGACCTGAAATACGCGCTGGAGATCACGCTGGAGCAGGCCGCGGCGGGCTTCGATACCGAGATCCGCGTGCCCAGCTGGGAAAACTGCGATACCTGCCACGGTTCGGGCGCCAAGCCCGGCACCTCGCCCAAGACCTGCCGCACTTGCGGCGGTTCCGGCGCTGTGCGCATGCAGCAGGGTTTCTTCAGCGTGCAGCAAACCTGCCCGACCTGCCATGGCAACGGCAAGGAGATCACGGATCCCTGCCAGGCTTGCGACGGCGTGGGCCGCATCCGCCGCAACAAGACCCTCCAGGTCAAGATTCCGGCCGGCATCGACGACGGCATGCGCATCCGCTCCAGCGGCAACGGCGAGCCCGGCATCAATGGCGGGCCTCCGGGCGACCTGTATGTGGAAATCCACATCAAGCAGCACAAGATCTTCCAGCGCGATGGCGATGACCTGCACTGCGAGTTGACCATCCCGTTCACCACGGCCGCCCTGGGCGGCGAGCTCCAGGTGCCGACGCTGGGCGGCAAGGCCGAGATCTCGATTCCCGAGGGCACGCAGTCCGGCAAGACATTCCGCCTGCGCGGCAAGGGCATCCGGGGAGTGCGGGGCAGCTATCCGGGAGATCTGTACTGCCACGTCGTGGTCGAAACGCCGGTGCGGCTGAGCGACGACCAGAAGAACATCCTGCGCCAGTTCGAGGCTTCGCTGAACGATGGCGGCGACCGCCACTCGCCGCAGAGCAAATCGTGGACGGACCGGGTGAAGGAGTTCTTCAGCTGAACCGCCTGACCAGGCAAAAAGCCGCGACAACCGTCGCGGCTTTTTTTCGTCCGTCATCGCCCAAGGGGGGCGCAAAAGAAAACCGCGGCTTGCGCCGCGGTCGTACTGCCACTTCTACTTCAACTGCTACTGCTACAGCAACTTCAACTGCTACTACTGCTACTTCTACTGCTACATCGACCGCTGCCGTCGCCGGAAAAAACCGGCCTCAAGCCATGATGCCGCCCGAGGCCGGCCGGGCCACAGCAAGCAGCTCACCGGGAGATCGGCGGGTATTCCAGCTCGCCGAACGTGTATTGGCCGCTGGCCTTGGCTTGCGCCAGTTCAGCCTGGACGTCGGCGCGCGACTTGGCGCTGGCCGACGCCGTCGCGACGGGCGGGTATTCGAGTTCGCCAAACGTGTATTGGCCGTTGAACTTGGCCTGCTGCAGTTGCGATTGCACTTCCTGCGAGCTCAGGCCCGTCGTTTGCGGCCGGGCGGGCGGATAATCCAGCTCGCCGAAGGTGTATTGGCCGCTGGCCTTGGCTTCCTGCAATTCGGTCGCCACCTGGGCGCTGCTCTTGGCTTGTTCCAGGCCGGCCGCTTGCGCGCCGACGCCCGCCAGGGCCAGGGACAGAAGAAGGGTGGTGGTTAGGCTTTTCATGGTAGACCTCCAATTCGTCTTTGTGTGGGGACCGAATCCGGCGGCCCTCCGTCGTGGTTCGTTGTTTGTTCCCGATGACTGAATTGTGATCGCTATCCCACCTGGGATAAACCCGTATTTCTTGAAAACATCTTTCCAAATATTCGAGTAATTAGCTTTTTTCCAAATATTATCGCCATGAGTGGCATTGTCTCGGGGGCCACTCAGGCCGAGTTGCTAGCAGGGCAGGGCGTACATGCCAAAAAAAGCCCCGCCGGAGCGGGGCTTTCGTGGGGCGGGGCGGGCCGTCAGGGGGCAGTCTTCTTTTTGAAGTCCCCGGCCACCGCCGTGCTGAAGCCGTCCGGGCGCAGGTACTTGCGCAGGGCGGCGTTGACTTCGTCGGCCGTCAGCGCCGAGATCTTCTTGTCCATTTCGGCGGACCAGGCGAAGGTGCGGCCCCGCTGGAGGTAGTCCAGCCAGGTGCTGGCCAGCACGTCGTCCTGGGCGCGCGCCAGGTTGCGGTAGTTCAGCAGCGCGTTGATGCCGTCCGAGATTTCCTTGTCCGTGTAGCCCTCCTTCAGCACGCGGGCCAGTTCCTCGCCGATCGCCTTTTCGAGGCGTTCGCGATTCTGCGGCGCGTAGATCGCATACATGGTCCAGTTTGCGGCGGGCTCGAACGACGAAACGGACAGCGAGCTGCGCACGTTGTAGGACAGCCCCTCGGTTTCGCGCACGCGGTTCCACAGGCGCGAGGTTTCCGATGCGCCGAACAGGTAGTTGCCCAGGTACAGCGCGGCATAGTCAGGATCCGTGTCCTGCAGCTTCAGCGGCATGCGCGATATGTAGAAGGCATTGGCCTTGTCGGGCGTGTCGATGTCGAACTGCCTGGCGGGGACGTCGCGGTACGGGTTGGGAACGCGGGTGTAGGCGGGCGCCTTCTTCCAGCCGGCCAACCCGGTCTTCAGCGCCTTTTCCACGGCCTCGGGCTCGAAGTCGCCGACGGCCGAGTACTCGATATTGCCCGCGCCATAGAACTTGGCGTGGAACTTGACGAGAGCGTCGCGCGTGAGCCCCTGCGCGCTGGCGAGCGCCTCCTCGAAGGTGGGAACATAGCGCAGGTCATCGGCGGGCCAGGGATTGTCCTGGCGGGCGATGGCCCGGCCGGCCAGGGCCGAGGGCTCGGTCATGGCGTTGCGGATCGAGGTTTCCATCTGGCGCTGGTATTCCTCCAGCTGTTCCTGAGGGAAGTTGGCGTTGCGGACGATGTCCAGCGCCAGCGCGGTGAGGGCGGGCAGGTTCTCGCCCTTGGTGGACATGGCGATCTTCAGCGTGGTGCCGCTGCCGTTGAAGCCCAGCTCCGCCTGCAGCGCGTCCAGGCGGTCCTGGATGTCCTGGCGCGACAGCTTGGCCGTGCCGCGCGAGAGCAGGTCGGCCGCCGCGCTGGCATTCACGCGCTGTCCGCGCAGGTCTTTCTCGTTGCCGAATTGGATCAGCATCTGCGCCTGCACGCGGTTGCCGCGCGTCGCCTTGGGCAGCAGCGCCAGCTGCACGGGGCCATTGGGCAGGTCCAGCTTCTTGCGCTGGGTCAGCTTGTCGATGTTCTCGGGCGAGGGGTCGAAGGCGGATGCAGCCTTGAAATCCGGATCGCCCTTGTAGTCCTTGAAAACGGCCGTCAGGTCCACGCGCTGCGCCTGCGGGGCCCGCACGGGCTTGTCCGTGGGAATGTAGCGGCCTTCGATGCGGTTGCTCTGCACCAGGTAGGAGGTCGCGGCGTGCTGAACCTCGGCCAGCGTGGCCTTGCGCGCGCGGTCGCGTTGCAGGAAGAACAGGCGCCAGTCGCCGGCGGCGATGGCTTCGGAGAGCGCGATACCGACCTGCTCCGGATCGCTGTAGGTCTGCTCCCAGGCGGTCAGCCACTTGCTGCGGGCGCGGTCGAGCTCCTGCTGCGTGAACGGCTTCTTGCCCAGGGACTCCAGCGCGCCGGTCAGCGCTGTCATCGCGGCATCCAGGCTCTTGCCCGGCGTCAGCTGGGCGGCGAACATCGCCAGGCCGGGGTCCAGGTTCTCCATGGTGAAACCGAACACGCCCGAGGCCAGCTTGGTGGGGACCAGGGCATGGTAGAGGCGGCCGGAAGGCGTGTCCGCCAGGATGGTGGCGGCCAGGTCCAGCGGCACGAAATCGGGACTGCCCGCGGCGGGGATGTGGTACATGGCGGCCACCAGCGGCGTGCCGCCCGCGCGGCGCAGCGTTACGGAACGTTCGCCGTCCTGGGCGGGCTCGACTGTGTATTCGGGCGGCAGCTTGCGATCGGGCTTGGGCAGCTTGCCCAGCGTTTCCTCGATGTCGGCCAGCGTCGACTGAGGATCGAATTTGCCCGCAACGATCAGCACCGCGTTGTCGGGCTGGTAGTACTCATGGTAGAAGGCCCGCAGTTGGGCGATGTCGACGTTTTCGACATCGGAACGGGCGCCGATGGTGTTCTTGCCGTAGCTGTGCCATTGGAACGCCACGGACTGCATCTTCTGCATCAGGATGCGGAAGGGGCTGTTTTCGCCGCTTTCCATTTCATTGCGGACCACGGTCATTTCCGAGTCCAGGTCTTCCTTGGCGATCAGGGAATTGACCATGGCGTCGGCCTGCCAGCCCAGGTACCACTTGAGGGTGTCGGGATTGGCCGCGAAGCTGGCGAAGTAATTGGTGCGGTCGCTGGAAGTCGAGCCATTGGCCTGCAGGCCGCGGCGCGAGAATTCGCCCATGGCGTTGCGCGTCGTCGAGGTGCCTTTGAACAGCATGTGTTCGAGCAGGTGGGCCATGCCCGTCTGGCCGTAGTTCTCGTTGCGCGAGCCCACGAGGTAGGTCATGTTGACGGTCGTGGAAGGCTTGGATTCGTCGGGGACCAGCAGCACCCGCAGGCCGTTGGCCAGGCGGTATTCGGTGATGCCTTCGATCGAGGCGGCCTCCGAGACGCCGGCCGGCAGGCTGGCGGCCCCGGCCTGGAAGGCCAGGAAGGAGGTAAACAGCAGCGCGCCCAGCGGGCGCGGCAGCTTCGATAGGGACAGGCGCATGGCGGACAATTCCTTTGGCATGGCAGAATCCGTTGGAGTGTATACGTTGGCAATGGTTCAGGGGCCGCGAAGCGTGTCCCCAGGCCCCAAGGCAAGGAAATCCGGAATGTCCATATCCATCGCAGTCGAAACGCCGCGCCTGGTGCTGCGGCAATGGCGGGCGGACGACCGCGCGCCGTTCGCGGAGCTGAACGGCGATTCCCGGGTCACCGAGTACCTGCTGCCCCTGACCGCGGCCGAGAGCGACGCGCTGGCGGACCGGCTGGCCGCCGGCATCGACGAGCACGGCTGGGGATTCTGGGCGGTGGAGGCGCCGGGCCTCGCGCCGTTCATCGGTTTCGTGGGCATCAAGCCTTTGCCGCCCACGCTGCCATTCGCCCCCGGCGTGGAGATCGGCTGGCGCCTGGCGCGGCAGCACTGGGGCAAGGGCTATGCCAGCGAGGCGGCCGCGGCCGCGCTGAAAGTGGGGTTCGAACAGGTGGGGCTGGCTGAAATCGTGGCCTTTACCGTGACGGGAAACCAGCGCTCGCGGGCGGTGATGGAGCGCCTGGGCATGAAGGCGGACCAGGCCTTTTTCGACCATCCCGCCGTGCCGGAGGGAAGCCCGCTGCGCCAGCACGTGCTCTATCGGATCGGCCGAGAGGACTGGCGCGCGCAGAAAAACGGTGACGCAGACTCGGGCGAGGCGCCGGTCGCCTTGGGGTGACGGAAGGCCCCGGAGGCCGCGACCCTGCGGCCGCAAGGGCCGATTTGAGGTGTCCCGGCCTGCGGGTGTAAGCTGTCCAGGACGTAGTAGCAGTCCGCCGACGGGATGCGCGATAGCCCCCTACAGGCTTCCCGTCCAACGCCTGGCGCCGCCCGATGCGCGCGGCGCGGGCGCTTGTCGTTCGCGCCTTCGCTGCCGGTATCCTGCCGGCGCATCTTTCGGAGGAACGACCCATGCTGACCGAGATCGTCACGCGTGCGCTGTCCCAATTGACCGGAACCCGCCTGAGCGGAGACGGGATCAAGGGGCAGTTCCAGTACGCTTATGCCAGTGATGACGGCCAATTCGTGGCCATACTGACCCACGACATGACCACCTATGTGGTGGACCTGAGCACACAACGATATTTTGCGGAGTGCGGAGGATCTCCCAGGGGATTCGCCGGGCACGTGCTGGAGATGGAGGGCGTCGCGGCGCGCAGCCATCCCTGGCCCGCCGCGAACGACCTGTTCGACCTGGACATGGATGCCGACGAACTGTCGTGGCGCCAATGCCCGGGCCTGCGCCAGCCTCCTCCGGCCGACCGATCTGTGGAGAGCCGCGCCGCCTGAGAGTGGCCAGAAGCGGCAATGTTTCACTGAACCGGCGGGTATCGCCGGTTTTTTTTGTCCCCGGGCATCGCACTACAATTTTCGCCATGACTACGCACGCCAAAACGCGCGCGCCGGAAGGCGCCATCCTGGTCGACTGCACGCATGAGCGTCACGCGGACCAGATACTCGCCATTTTCAATGACGCGATCGCCACCTCGACCGCGCTCTACGACTACAAACCGCGTCCGCGCGAAGCGATGGCGGCCTGGTTCCAGGCGAAGCGGCAGGGAGGCTTCCCGGTCGTGGGATACGAAAACGAAGCCGGTGAACTGATGGCGTTCGCCAGCTACGGCACGTTCCGCGCGTGGCCGGCCTACAAATATTCGGTCGAACATTCCGTGTACGTGGACGGGCGCTTCCGCGGGCGCGGGCTGGGAGAAGCGCTGATGCGCGAGCTGATCGCGCGGGCGCGGGCCGGACAGGTCCACGTGCTGATCGGCGGCATCGACGCGGCCAACCAGGGCAGCATACGCCTGCATGAGAGGCTCGGTTTCACGCATGCGGGCACGATCCGCGAGGCCGGCTTCAAATTCGGGCGCTGGTTGGACCTGGCGTTCTACCAGTTGACGCTGGATACGCCCGATACGCCTGTGGATGGCTGAGCCGGCGGCTTATTTCGATAGCGTGCGCATGGCCTGTTCCAGGCCGGCGACCGTGACCGGATACATGCGGCCCTGCATGATGTCGCGCAGCAGCGCGATGGACTGGCGGTACTGCCAGGATGCGGTGGGCTCCGGGTTGAGCCAGACGGACTTGGGCCAGGCTTCCAGCAGGCGCCGCACCCATTCCGCGCCGGGCTCCTTGTTGTAGTGCTCGACCGAGCCGCCCGCCTGCAGGATTTCGTAGGGGCTCATGGTCGCGTCGCCGACGATGATCAGGCGCCAGTCGGGGTTGTACTTGCGCAGCACGTCCCAGGTGTCGAAGCGCTCGCTCTGGCGGCGGCGGTTGCTCTGCCACAGGCTTTCGTATGGGCAGTTGTGGAAGTAATAGACTTCCAGGTTGCGGAATTCGCTGCGGGCCGCGGAGAACAGCTCCTCGACGCGTCCGATGTGATCGTCCATGCTGCCGCCCACATCCAGCAGCATCAGCACCTTGACCGTGTTGTGGCGCTCCGGAACCATGCGCAGGTCCAGGTGGCCCGCGTTGCGGGCGGTGCTGGCGATGGTGTCGTCCAGGTCCAGTTCCATGTCGGCGCCTTGCCGGGCGAAGCGGCGCAGGCGGCGCAGCGCAACCTTGAAATTGCGCGTGCCCAGTTCGACCTGGTCGTCGTAGTCTTTGAATTGGCGCATGTCCCACACCTTGACCGCGCTGCGGTTGCCGGCTGATTCGCCGCCCACGCGGATGCCTTCGGGGTGGTAGCCGCCGTTGCCGAAGGGCGAGGTGCCGCCGGTGCCGATCCACTTGCTGCCCCCGGCATGGCGTTCCTTCTGTTCTTCCATGCGCGCTTTGAAGAGCTCCATCAGCTTGTCCCAGCCGTGCTTTTCGATCGCGGCCTTCTCCTCGGGCGTAAGGCTCTTCTCGAACTGCTTGATCAGCCAGTCGAGCGGGATTTCCTTGCCCGGGGGCAGGGCGGCGGCAATGCCGCGGTAGTACGCGCCGAATGCCTTGTCGTAGCGGTCGTAGAGCGCCTCGTCCTTGACGAGGGCGGCGCGCGCGAGGAAGTAGAAATCATCCAGCGTGGGCGCCATGAGGCCCTGGCGCAGGGCGTCCACCAGGGTCAGGTATTCCTTGACCGAGACGGGGAGCTTGTGCGCCCTGAGGTGGTAGAAGAAGTCGATCAGCATCTGCGGGCGCCCATGGATGGCGGATCAGCGGCGCTGGCCGCCGCGCGTCATGGCCGCCAGGCGTTCCAGCAGGTGCACGTCCTGCTCGTTCTTGAGCAGCGCGCCGGCCATCAGCGGCACGGCCGTGGCGGTGTGCGCGTCGATCTCGGCGGCGGTGGCGCCCTCGGCCAGCAGCAGGCGCAGCCAATCCAGCAGTTCGGACGTGGAGGGCTTCTTTTTCAGGCCCGGCGCGTCGCGCAGCGAAAAGAAGGTGTCCAGCGCCGCGCGCAGCACGTCCTGCTTCAGGTCGGGATAGTGCACGGCCACGATATCGCGCATCGTTTCGCGGTCGGGGAAGCGGATGTAGTGGAAGAAGCAGCGCCGCAGGAAGGCGTCGGGCAGGTCTTTTTCGTTGTTGGACGTGATGATGACCAGCGGGCGGTGCCGCGCCGAGATGGTCTCGCGCGTTTCGTATACGTGGAACTCCATGCGATCCAGCTCGCGCAGCAGGTCGTTGGGGAATTCGATGTCGGCCTTGTCGATCTCGTCGATCAGCAGCACGGCAGGCTCCGGCGACTGGAAGGCCTGCCACAAGGTGCCCTGCACGATGTAGTTGCGGATGTCGCGGACTTTCTCGTCGCCCAGCTGCGAATCGCGCAGGCGCGACACGGCGTCGTACTCGTACAGGCCCTGGTGCGCCTTGGTGGTGGACTTGATGTGCCATTGCAGCAGCGGACGGCCCAGCGCGCGCGCCACCTCTTCCGCCAGCATGGTTTTCCCGGTGCCGGGTTCTCCCTTGATCAGGAGCGGGCGCTGCAGGACGAGCGCGGCGTTCACGGCAAGTTTCAGATCGTCGGTGGCGACATAGCTGTCGGTCCCGTCGAAGCGGTCAGGCGAGGCGGAAGTGGCGGACTGGGCTGCGGACATGGTCGGATGGCATATGTGGTTTGATGGGGATCAATACCATCGTAAGGTATTAATCCTGAGCAATTATCGTACAATCAGGCGGTTTTGCTTTGGGTTCGACCCGCAACGTGTTTGCCGAGGGCCTTTTCTTGAGAGCAGGCCCTAGTCCTTAGCCATACGAAGAAGAGCCACTCCAATGAAGTTGCGAACCTCTCTGAAGTACACGCTATCCGTGTTGGCCGCTATGGCATCCTGTGCGATCGCCGGCCAGGCTGTTGCTGCGGACGCAGCACCGGTCGGTAATGTCCAGAACGCCCGCGACAAGGTTTCCATGTGCATCGGTTGCCACGGCATCGAAGGCTACAAGGCGACGTTTCCCGAGCTTTACCACGTTCCGATGATCGCTGGCCAGAACGCCAAGTACATCGAAACCGCCCTCAACGAGTACAAGAAAGGCGCGCGCAGCCATCCCACCATGGATGCCATCGCCGGCAGCCTGTCCGACCAGGACATCGCCGACCTTGCCGCGTACTACTCGAATCTCAAATAAGGGGCAAACAGATGAATCGCATCATGCTTGCCCTCGCGGGCGCGACCCTGGCCATGGCAGGCACTGCCGCGCAGGCCCAGGAACTGGCGGCCGGCAAGGCCGTATTCGACAAATTCAATTGCGCATCCTGCCACGGCGCCGACGCCAAGACGGCGGTGGATCCGGCCTACCCGGTCCTGGCGGGGCAGCACGCGGACTATCTGGTCCATGCCCTGAAGGCCTACAAGCGCGGCGCCTCCGGCAGCGCGGCCACGGCCAATGTGCGCAAGAACCCCATCATGGGCGCCTTCGCCACGCAGCTGTCGGACCAGGACATCTCCAACGTGGCGGCATGGCTTTCGGCGCAGCCGAGCGACCTGGGCGTGCGCAAATAGGCCTTGCCCGCCCGCTGCCTTGCGGGCTTGCCGCCACCCGGGCGGGCTGGTCCTGGGGCGGCCAGGCGACAAAAAAACCCTCGGCATGCCGAGGGTTTTTTCATGGTTTTCCCTGAGAGGTCGCGGCGTTCAGCGTCCGACGCGTTGGCGGATCAGGTCGATATAAGTGTCGCTGTCCAGCGGAGTGCCCAGCCGCTGCGCCTCCCAGACGACCTGGCCCAGGCATTCCATGATTTCATGCGCGGCCTGGTGCGCGTCGCTGCGGGCCACCAGCTGCTGGTAGGCGCTGCGGATGCCGGGCGGATGGTCGATGGACAGCTGCTCGGCGATGGCCAGGTGCATGGACAGGTGCAGGAAAGGGTTGGTGCGCCCCTTTTCCACCGCGTACTCCGCCGTCATGGCTTCGGGGTTTTCCAAGTCGCCGTGATATTCCGGGTGCTCGATGATCCAGTCCAGGGCGATGGCCTCGAGAGGGGTCAGCACCTCGGCGGCACGGTGCTTGCGCCAGGTTTCGATAAAGAATTCGCGGACTTGGTCGCGGGAGGGATTGAACATCTGCGGAGGACGGAAGGCGGGCTGTCGATGCATTATTTTACCGCCCGGCGCGGGCCGCCGGGCCGGCCGGCCCCTTTGCGATATAGAATGGGTTGCTATCCGCCATCCGGTGTGCGGTTCTCGAGGACGGTATTCCCCGCGGAATCGGACGCTTCCCGATGCCGGCGCGTGCAGAAAAATCACCCGGAGCAAATGGAGCATTCATGTCCTATCAACATATCAAGGTTCCCGCCGGCGGCCAGAAGATCACGGTCAACGCCGATTTCTCGCTGAATGTGCCCGAGCAGCCCATCGTTCCCTTCATCGAGGGCGATGGCACGGGCGCCGACATCACTCCGGTGATGATCAAGGTCGTTGACGCGGCGGTGCAGAAGGCCTACGGCGGCAAGCGCAAGATCCACTGGATGGAAGTCTATGCCGGCGAGAAGGCCACCAAGGTCTACGGCCCGGACGTGTGGCTGCCCGACGAAACCCTGGAAGTCGTCAAAGACTACGTGGTTTCCATCAAGGGCCCCCTGACCACCCCGGTCGGCGGCGGCATCCGTTCGCTGAACGTGGCGCTGCGCCAACAATTGGACCTGTACGTCTGCCTGCGTCCGGTGGCGTACTTCAAGGGCGTGCCTTCGCCGGTCCGCGAACCCGAGAAGACGAACATGGTGATCTTCCGCGAAAACTCGGAAGACATCTATGCCGGTATCGAATACATGGCCGAAAGCGAGCAGGCCAAGGAGCTGATCCAGTTCCTGCAGACGAAGCTCGGCGTGAAGAAGATCCGTTTCCCGAACACGTCGTCGATCGGCATCAAGCCCGTGTCGCGCGAAGGCACCGAGCGCCTGGTGCGCAAGGCCGCGCAGTACGTCATCGACAACGACCGCACGTCGCTGACCCTGGTGCACAAGGGCAATATCATGAAGTTCACGGAAGGCGGCTTCCGCGACTGGGGTTATGCCCTGCTGCAGAAGGAGTTCGGCGCCCAGCTGATCGACGGCGGCCCGTGGTGCAAGTTCAAGAACCCGAAGACGGGCCGCGAGATCATCGTCAAGGACGTGATCGCCGACGCCTTCCTGCAGCAGATCCTGCTGCGCCCCGCCGAATACGACGTGATCGCCACCCTCAACCTGAACGGCGACTACATCTCTGACGCGCTGGCCGCGCAAGTGGGCGGCATCGGCATCGCCCCGGGCGCCAACCTGTCCGATTCGGTCGCCATGTTCGAAGCCACGCACGGCACCGCGCCGAAGTACGCCGGCAAGGACTACGTGAACCCGGGCTCCGAAATCCTGTCGGCCGAAATGATGTTGCGCCACATGGGCTGGACCGAGGCCGCCGACCTGATCATCTCCAGCATGGAGAAATCCATCCTGTCCAAGAAGGTCACGTACGACTTCGCCCGCCTGCTCGAAGGCGCGACCCAGGTATCCTGCTCGGGTTTCGGCCAGGTCATGATCGAAAACATGTAATCGGCGGCTTCCCGCCTGCACGTCCCATAAACCCGCCCGCCGTCATGGCGGGCGGGTTTTGTCTAGCGGTTCGGCATATGCATGCCGCCTTTTTTCCAGGTTGATTGTTGTGCCCCGACTGTACGTTTCCCTGGCCACCTGGCTGGTGCTGCTGGTGCCGGCGCTGGCGTTGACCAGCCCGGTGGGTGGGCCGGCCATTGTGTATCTCGCTGGCCTGATTGCGCTGGCCGCGCTTGCCGCCAATGCGGTCCGGCGCTACGAGCCGGCGGATTTCCGGGCACTGTGGCCCATGGCCGTGGCCTTGCTGCTGCCGCTGGTTTGCTTGTTCGTCACGTCGGCGGCGCGCGGCGTTTGGAGCGATTCGGAGCTTGAGAAACTGCTGCGGTTCGCATTGGCGCTGCCGGTGCTATGGCTATTGCTGAGGGCGCCGCGGCAGTGGCTCAGGCAGATCCAATGGAGCATCGTGGCCGGCGCGCTCGCCGGCTCGGCGATGTTGATCGCCATCATGATGACAGCGGACCGTAATGCCGTGGTCGAGGTGGGCGGGCGCTATAACGCCGTTGCCTTCGCGAACCTGACGCTGCTGTTCGGCATGATGTCCCTGCTGAGCATGGGCTGGGGCGCCAGCACGCGCTGGCCGCGCGCCGAGAATGCCCTCAAGCTGCTGGCCGCCGGGCTCAGCATCTGGGCCACCTGGTTGTCCGAGACGCGAAGCAGCTGGATGCTGCTTCCCATCCTGGCGGTGGTCTTCCTGCTCGGGCTGCATGGATGGAACCGGCGCCACAAGCTGTACTGCGCGCTGGCGCTGGTCGTGGTGCTGGCCGTCACCGCGGTCGGCATCTGGAATTTCAGCAGCCGCATGCACATGATCCGGACCGACTTGCAGGGCTTCGCGACCTCGACCGACCGCGACACCTCGTTCGGCATCCGCCTGCAGCTGTGGCACGCCTCCTTGCTGATGTTCGAAAAAAGCCCCATCGTCGGGGTGGGGCCAAGCAACTTCCGCGGCGAGCTCCTGCAGCTGGAGAAGCAAGGGATCGTGTCGCACGAGGTCGTCGAAGGCTATGGCGAACCGCACAACGACCTGCTCGCGGCCCTCTCGGGATACGGGCTGCTGGGCCTGGCGGGCATCCTGGCGCTGTATCTGGTGCCGGCAGGGGTCTTCCTGCGCAGGCTGGCCAGCGATGATCGCGTCATACGCGTGGGCGCGCAGATGGGCCTGCTGTTCTGTCTCGGCTATTGCGCCTACAGCCTGACGGAAATGATGTTCCGCAATATGCGCAGCGTACCCACGTACTCGCTGATCGTCGTGGCGCTGATCGCGCTGACGACGCCGCGCTCCGCAGAGGCGGCGCCGCGCAAGGCATAGGATGCGCCGCGGCCGCGGCGCTCAAGCGGTCTGCAGCCGGCTGGGCGAGCCTTGCACCATGCTCATCGCCCGTTGCAGGCGCGCGCCCAGTTCGCGGGAGGCGTTCGTCATGGGCATGCGCAGTTCATCGGCGACGAGGCCCTGCATGGCGAGCGCGCGCTTTATCGGCGCGGGATTGGGCTCGGCAAACAGCAGGCGGATCAGGCCCCGCAAGGGCTCGAACAGTTCGCGCGCGGCCTCGGCGTGCCCGTCCCGGGCCAGCAGCATGATTTCGACGTAGCGGTCGGGGTAGAGGTGCGCGGCGGCCGGAATGGCGCCGCGCCCGCCGGCCAGGAAATGATCGAGCAGCGCAAGGTCCTCGCCGCACAGCGGGGCCAGCGGGCCGCGCGAATTCAGCGTGGCGAGCACAGAAGGGTTGCATTCCTTCACGGCATTGAAATTGGGCAGCGCGGCCAGGGTCTCCATGGTCTGCACCGTCATCGTGGCGCCGGTGCGCTTGGGTATGTTGTACAGAATGATAGGGCGCTCCGTGGCCCAGGCGATCTGCCGGTAGTGCCACAGGATGCCGGCCTGGGACGGCCCCAGGTAGTAGGGCGGCGGCACCAGATAGCCGGCGGGGCGGTAGCGGTCCAGGCGCCGGATCGCGGCCGCCACGCCGCGCGTGTCGACGCCGCCCGCGCCGAACACCAGCGGCAGCGCATCGGGATCGCTGGAGATCGCTTCGATCATGCCGATCTTCTCCGGCATGCTCAAAAGGTTGCCTTCGCCCGTCGAGCCGAACAATACCAGGCCCGCGATACCGGCGTTGCGGTAGTAGCGCGCCAACGCCTGGGCGGCGTCGAGATCCACGTGGCCGGCGCGCATCGGCGTGATCATGGGCAGCCAGATGCCTTCGAACGGAGTCGTCTTCTGCGCGTCCATGGTTATCGCGCCGCCATCGCCGGCAAGGGACGCACCGCGCCGAACTCCGCGCGCGGCAGGCCGGACATCACCGCGTGCATCAGCGTGTCCAGCTGGCTGCGGTCGCACTGCAGCTGGAGAATGCTCTGCGCGTGGGCGCGGTCCACGGAAATCACGTAGACCCCGATGCGCCTGCCCAGAGTGCGATGCAGCGTTATCCGCAGGTTCAGGGCGTCCAGCGTGTCGATCCTGATGGTGAGCAGAACCCGGTCGGGCTGCGCTTGCGCGTCGCGCGCGGGCAGGTTGGCCGGCGATGGGAAATGATGGACTTCCAGTCGGGGGATCATGGCTCGAGGCGGGACGGACGCGGCTTGCCGCGGTCCGGGGATCCGGTTGGTTGATAACGGTTTCACTATAGGAACCGCGCCATAAATCCTGCCGATAAATGCGGGCGCGATGCGTAAAAAGCGCGTCAACGCCCGGGCGGAATCAGAACGTCTTGGTCAGCGACAGCAGGCCGGTGGCGCGGCCCATGTCGCGGCCGCGGCTGTTGGTGTAGACGGCGCGGTCGGCATTGGTGTCCAGATAGGCCAGCGATACCGACAGGTTCTGGCCGACGTCCTTCGTCAATCCCAGTTTCCAGTCCACGTACGAGCCATTGTCCACATTGCGCACCGCCTGGCGGCCGATGTGGGCATTGAGCGTCAGGCCCCAGACGCCCGTGTCGAGATTGCCGGACAGATCGAAGTACTGGCTGTATTTGCTGTCTGCAAACCCGAACAGATTGGTCAGGGCGATGGAATACTTGAACATGAATGGGCCGTAGCCGATGCCGGCGTACAGCTCGGTGGTATCGGGGCTGGTGAAGTGGGACGGGTAATCGCCGGGGTAGTAGTACTGCAGGACGCCGAGGTCGACGGGAACGTCCCGGGCCGGATTGCCCTTGTAGCCGCCATAGACATCCATTTCCACGGGGGCGGAGACGCGGCTGTCGGCGTCGTCGAGCCAGCTGATGCTGGAATTCCAGTTGCCGAGGTAGAAGCCGCTGGCGTGGGCGAGGTCGAACCCGCCCTGAATGGCGGGCTTGTTGTTGCTTTGCATGAGGCCGCGATAGCGGTACTGGCTGGCCAGCGTGAGGTTGGCCGTCAGCGTATAGCGGGAAGCGGAGGCCGGCGTTTCAACGCTTGGCGTTTCGGCGGCGCAGACCTTGCCGGCGTGCGCGGCGGCAAGGGCCAGCAGCGCGGCCGCGGCCCGTGAGTGGCGGGGCATGGGAATCTCCTGTTGTTGGATCGGATCGCAACAATAGGAGGAACGGCATAAAGGCCGAGACAAGACTTGCGGGCGGGGCGTAAACGCGGCGTCAATGCGCGCAGCTTCAGCCCGCGAAGCGATAGCCCACGCCGATCTCGGTCAGCAGATAGAGCGGCTGCGCGGGATCAGCTTCCAGCTTCTGACGCAGGTGGCCCATGTAGATGCGCAGGTAGTGCACGCTTTCCACGTGCGCGGGCCCCCATACCGCCCGCAGCAGCTCGCGATGCGTCATGACCTTGCCGCGGTGCGCCAGCAGGGCGGCCAGCAGCCGGTACTCCATGGCGGTCAGGTGCACGTGCTCGCCGCCGCGCTCGACGACGCGGCGCGCGAAGTCGACGCGCACGTCGCCGAAGACGATCTCCGACGCATTGCCGGCACCGCCGCGGGCATGCCGCCGCAGCAGGACGCGCAACCGGGCCAGCAACTCGCTGACCCCGAAGGGTTTGGTCAGGTAGTCGTCCGCCCCGGCATCCAGCGCGGCGACCTTGTCGGCCTCCGCGCTGCGCGCCGACAGGACCAACACGGGCACTTCGGTCCAGCCGCGCAATTCGCGGATCAAGGTCATTCCGTCTTCGTCGGGCAAGCCCAGGTCCAGCACCACCGCATCCGGCTGCCGGGTGCCGGCCTCGATCAGCCCGCGCCTGACCGTGTCGGCCTCATGGATCACGCAGCCTTCGCTTTCCAGGGCGTGGCGCACGAAGCGCCGGATATTGGCGTCGTCTTCGATGATCAGGACGGTGGGCTGGTAATCGAACATGCGGTGCGCCGTTCAAGGGAGATCGGATTGGAGGGAAGGAGGGGACCCCAGCGGAAGCGTGAAGACGAACTGCGCGCCGGACTCCTGGCCCGGCGCCTGTTCGACCCAGATCCGCCCGCGGTGGGCGGCGATGATCGCCTCGCAGACCGCCAGGCCCAGGCCGACGCCGGGCGTGGCGGATTCGCGGTCGCCGCGCGTGAATTTCTCGAAGATACGCCGTTCCGCGCCAGGCGCCACGCCCGGGCCGTTGTCGGCGACGGCCACGCGCAGCTCGCCGTCCTGGACAGCGGCGTGCACGCGCAGGGCGCTGCCGGCCGGCGTGTACTTGACCGCGTTCTCCAGCAGATTGCACAGCACGCGCTCGATCAGCACGCCGTCGCACTCCACCAGTGGCAGATCCGACAGGCTGTCCACCGCGACGCGGTGCGCGGCCAGGGGTTCCCGCAGGTCGCCAAGGGCGGCGCCCACCAGCTCCTCGATGGACTGCCATTCCAGGCGCAGCGGCGTATCGCGGTTCTGCAGCCGCGCCATGTCGAGCAGGTTGACGACGAGCGCATGCATGCGCTGCGCCTGATCGCGCATGGCGCGCAAGGTGTCGTGGAAATCCGGCGGCAATGCCGCCTGCTGGCGCATCAGCGTGTCCGTCATGCCGACCAGGCTCGTCAATGGGGTGCGCAGGTCGTGCGACACGGCCGCGAGCAGCGAGTTGCGCAGCTTCTCCGACTCCATGCTCACCAGGGCCTGTTGCGCCACTTCCACGTAGTGCAGGCGCTCCAGCGCGATGGCGATCAGGGTGGCGTAGGCCTCGATCTGGCGGCGCGAATCGGGGTTCGAGAACAGGCTGCGGCGGGGAGCGGCCAGCGCCAGCACCCCGCGGGTGCGCATGGGCGCCTTGAGCGGCAGGTAGAGCAGGTCGCTGTTGGAAAGCGTGGCGGTGCCCGCGCCCGCCGGCCTGCCGTGGTCGTAGACCCATTGCGCCAGGGCGGATTCCAGGGGCGGCATGTCGGGGGCGGGAGGCGACGCCAGCTTCAGGCGGTCGTCCATGCCCAGGAGGTACAGCGCGCAGCGCGAGCCGAAGGTGGCGTGCACGAAGGCCCCCGCCAGCGCGACGATTTGCTCAGGCAGCAGCGCGGACGACAGTTCGCGCGCGAACTCATAGAGGTTGCGCGCGTCGGCTTCCCGCTTGACGGAGGCCTGTGCCTGCAGGCGCAGGCCCGCGGTCAGTTGCCCGATCAGCAGCCCCACGCCGAGCAGCACGCCGAAGGTCAGCAGGTACTGCACGTCCGACACGGCGAACGAAGCGAGCGGCTGCACGAAGAAGAAATCGAAGAGCCCGACGCTGACGACCGACGCCAGCGCGGCGGGGCCCCGGCCATGGCGCAGCGCGACCGCCACCACCGCCAGCAGGAACAGCATGACGATGTTGGTCTGGTGCAGGGCGGGGAAGGCCAGCGCCGACAGCGCGGTCGCCGCCGCGCAGTAGCACAGGGCCCAGGCGTAGCCCGCCAGCGGCCGCGCGCCGCGCTCGTCGCCGGCCGGGCGTGGGCGGCGACCCAGCGTGAGCGGGTCGCGCCCGGGCGCGGGGCCTTCGGGTAGCGGCGGCGCGCCAAGGCGGATGACGTCGATCTCGGGGCAGCCCGCGGCCAGCATGTCCGCGAAGCTGTGGCGGCGCCACAGCCAGCCCGGCGCGATGGCCGCCGTCAATATGGCGGACAGCGACAGCCGCAGGCGCTCCAGGCCGCTGGCGCGGGAGCGGCCGAGAATGGCCTTGGTGATGTTGTGGCGGCGCACGTAGCGCACGACCGCGTCGACCATGTCGCCGCCCGCCAGCGTCTCGCTGCGGGCGCCCAGCGAGTCCGCCAGGGCCAGGCTGCGCTGCATGCGTTCCTGCTCCGCCTGGGGCGGCGGGGCCGCGCGCGGAGTGTCGATGGTGACGACGTGCAGGTCGCATTCCAGCTGCTGGCTGAGCCGGTGGGCGCTGCGGATGACGTACTCGGCGTCGACGTCCGGGCCGATGCAGGCGACCACCGCTTCGCGCGTGCGCCACACGGGTTCGATGGCGCGGTCGCGGCGGTAGGCCTGCACATCGTCGTCAACGTGGTCGGCGGTGCGGCGCAGCGCCAGTTCGCGCAGGGCGATCAGATTGCCCTTGCGGAAGAAATTGCGGGTGGCGTGGCGCGCCTGTTCGGGCAGGTAGACCTTTCCTTCCTTCAGGCGGCGCAACAGTTCGTCGGCGGACAGGTCGACGAGGATGACCTCGTCGGCCGCGTCGAAGACCTCGTCCGGCACGGTTTCCCAGACGCGCACGCCGGTGATGCTGCCCACCGCCTCGTTCAGGCTGTCCAGGTGCTGCACGTTGAGCGTGGTCCAGACGTCGATGCCGGCCGCGAGCAGTTCCTGGATGTCCTGCCAGCGCTTGGCGTGGCGGGAGCCGGGCGCGTTCGAATGCGCGAGCTCATCGACCAGCACGAGGCCCGGACGCCGCGACAGCGCGCCGTCCAGGTCGAATTCCTTCAGGAGATGGCCGCGGTAGGCGACCTCCTTCAGCGGCAGCACGGGCAGGCCCTCGAGCAGGCCGGCGGTTTCGCGCCTGCCGTGGGTTTCGACGATGCCCGCCAGCACGTCCGCGCCCTGGGCGGCCTGGGCGCGCGCCGCCACCAGCATGGCGTAGGTCTTGCCCACGCCGGCGGAAGATCCGAAATAGACGCGAAGCTTGCCGCGCACCGCCTGCCGCGCGGCGTCGTCCAGGGTTTTCAAGAGGGCGTCGGGATCGGGACGCTCGCCCGCAGTGTCTGCCATGACCGCAACTATACGCCGCGGCTTCAGCGTCCAGCGCTCAAGCGGTCCAGCGCCAGGTTCAGCGTCAGGACGTTGACCGCGGGCTCGCCCAGCACGCCGAGCAAGGGGGTGTCGGTGTGGGCCTTGATCAGCGCGTCGACCTGGTCGCGGGGCAGGTGGCGCGCGCGCGCCACGCGCGCCGCCTGGTAGGCCGCCGCGGCCGGGCTGATGTGCGGGTCGAGCCCGCTGCCGGACGCGGTGACCAGTTCCACCGGCACGGGCACGGGGTTGTCGGGATCGGCCGCCTTCAGGGCCGCGATGCGGGCCTGGATGGCCTTGGCCAGCGCCGGATTGCGCGGCCCCAGGTTCGAGCCGCCGGATCCGGCCGCGTTGTACGGCATCGGCGCGGTGGCCGATGGACGGCCCCAGAAGTACCCCGGGGAGCTGAACGACTGGCCGATGCGTTCCGAGCCGACGAGGCGGCCGTCCTGTTCGATGAGCGAGCCGGCCGCCTCGTGGGGGAAGACGGCGGCGGCGATGCCCGACGTCAGGAAGGGGTAGGCGAGGCCGGTTACCAGGGACAGGGCCGCGAAGACGGTGATCGCGGGGCGCAGGATACCGCCGCGGCGCGGCGTAGGGATGGACGGGTTCATGAGGATTCCTTTGTTGTCAGCGGCCTAGACCCAGCCCAGCGCGGCCAGCACCATGTCGACCAGCTTGATGCCGGCGAAGGGCACCAGCAGGCCGCCCAGGCCGTAGATGAGCAGGTTGCGGCGCAGGAGCACGGAGGCGCCCAGCGGCCGGTAGCGCACGCCCTTGAGCGCAAGCGGTATCAGCACCACGATGATCAGCGCGTTGAAGATCACGGCCGACAGGATTGCCGAGGCGGGCGTGGCCAGCCCCATTACGTTCAGCACGTTGAGCTGGGGGTAGACCGTGGCGAAGGCGGCGGGAATGATCGCGAAGTACTTCGCCACGTCGTTGGCGACGCTGAAGGTCGTGAGCGCGCCGCGGGTCATCAGCATCTGCTTGCCGATCTCGACGATCTCGATGAGCTTGGTGGGGTTGGAGTCCAGGTCCACCATGTTGCCGGCTTCCTTGGCGGCCTGGGTGCCCGAGTTCATCGCGACCGCCACGTCGGCCTGCGCCAGCGCGGGCGCGTCGTTGGTGCCATCGCCGGTCATCGCGACCAGCCGGCCCTCCGCCTGGTAGGCGCGGATGAGCTTGAGCTTGGCCTCCGGGGTGGCCTGCGCCAGGAAATCGTCGACGCCGGCCTCGGCGGCGATGGACGCGGCCGTGAGCTTGTTGTCGCCCGTGATCATCACGGTCTTGATGCCCATGCGGCGCAGTTCGGCGAAGCGCGACTGGATGCCGGGCTTGACGATGTCCTTCAGTTCTACGACGCCCAGCGCGCGGCTGCCGTCGCTCACCATCAGCGGCGTGCTGCCGCGCCGCGCCACGTCCTCGGCCAGCTGCAGCGCCTGCGGCGGCACCGCCGCATCCTGCGCTTCCAGCCACGACTGCACGGCATCGACCGCGCCCTTGCGGATCATGCGGCCGTCCACGTTCACGCCGCTCATGCGCGACTGCGCGGTGAAGGGCACGAACTCCGCGCCTGGCATGGAGGCGGCCGGCGCGTGCAGGGCCTTGTCGGCCAGCGCGACGATGCTGCGGCCTTCGGGCGTTTCATCGGCCAGCGAGGCAAGGCGCGCGGCATCGGCCAGTTCGCGCGGGGACACGCCCGGCGCGGGCAGGAAGGCCGACGCCTGGCGATTGCCGAACGTGATGGTGCCGGTCTTGTCCAGCAGCAGCACGTCCACGTCGCCCGCGGCTTCGACGGCGCGGCCCGAGGTGGCGATGACGTTGGCGCCCATCATCCGGCTCATGCCCGCCACGCCGATGGCGGACAGCAGGCCGCCGATGGTGGTGGGGATCAGGCAGACGAGCAGGGCGACCAGCACCGTCACGGTGACGGCGGCGCCGCCGCCGGCGGCGCCGCCGCCGGCGGCGGCCACGGCGTATAGCGAGAACGGCATCAGGGTGACGACGACCAGCAGGAACACGACCGTCAGCCCCACCAGCAGGATGGTGAGCGCCAGCTCGTTCGGCGTCTTCTGGCGCTTGGCGCCTTCCACCATGGCGATCATGCGATCCAGGAAGCTCTCGCCGGGATCGGCCGCGATTCGCACGAAGATCCAGTCCGACAGCACCCGCGTGCCGCCGGTGACGGAGGAGAAGTCGCCGCCCGATTCGCGGATCACGGGCGCGGATTCGCCGGTGATGGCGCTTTCGTCCACCGAGGCCACGCCGGCCACGACCTGGCCGTCGCCGGGGATGGTTTCGCCCGCTTCAACCAGCACGACGTCGTCCCGGCGCAGCAGGCCCGAGGGCTGACTGACGGCCCGGCCGCGCCAGTCGGCCGGCTGGGCCCGGCCGGCGTCCGCGTCGCGAAAGCCCTTGAGCAGGCGGGCCTCCACGGTCGTGCGCAGCCCGCGCAGGGTGGCGGCCTGCTGCTTGCCCCGGCCTTCGGCCAGGGCTTCGGCGAAGTTGGCGAACAGCACCGTGAACCACAACCAGATGCTGATCGCCAGGATGAAGCCGGCGGGGGCCTCCGCCGCGCCGCGCAGGGCCATGACCCACAGCACGGTCGTCAGGATGCTGCCCACGTAGACCACGAACATCACGGGGTTCTTCAATTGGGCGGAGGGGGAGAGCTTGCGCAGGCTCTCCAGCATCGCGGGGCCCAACAGGGCGCGCGACCACATGCCGAATGCGCGCTCGGAGGCGCCGCTCGATGCGGCGACGGCGTTGCCGCCTCCGGCGCCGGAAATAGGGGTTTCAATCTTGGCCATTTTCTTTCCCAGCCTTTCGATTCCAGTTGTTTGCGGCGTAATCACACGGCTCGCAATGCCTATGCATCAGTGCGCGCAGCGCGTATGGGGCGGGCCTCATCCCAGGTGTTCCGCGACGGGGCCCAGCGCCAGCGCGGGCACGTAGGTGAGGGCTCCCACCAGCAGCACGGCGCCGATTAGCAGCACCACGAAGAGCGGGCCGGTCGTGGGCATGCTGCCCGGACCGGCAGGCAGGCGGCGCTTGGCGGCCAGCGAACCGGCCATCGCCAGGACGGCGACGATGATCGCGAATCGGCCGAACCACATGGCGATGCCCAGCAGCACGTTGTAGAAGGGCGTGTTGGCCGACAGCCCGGCAAAGGCGCTGCCGTTGTTGTTGGCGGCGGAGGTCAGCGCATACAGGATTTCCGAAAAGCCATGGATGCCCGGGTTCAGCACGCCCGCCTGGCCAGCCGTCACCGATACGGCCAGCGCGGTGCCGCCCAGCACCAGCAAGGGCGTCGCCAGGATGACGATCGACACCATCTTCATGTCATAGGCTTCGATCTTCTTGCCCAGGTACTCGGGCGTGCGGCCTATCATCAGGCCGGCGATGAAGACGCCCAGGATGGCGAACGCCAGCATGCCGTACAGGCCGGAGCCCACGCCGCCGAAGACCACCTCGCCCAGCTGCATCAACAGCATCGGCGACAGGCCGCCCATCGGATTCAGGGAGTCGTGCATGCCGTTGACCGCGCCGCAGGAAGCCGCCGTGGTGACCGTCGCGAACAGCGAGGTGGCGGCAATGCCGAAGCGGGTTTCCTTGCCCTCCATATTGCCGCCCGGCGAGAACGCGCCGGCGGCGCTGTCGGCGCCCGCCGCGACGGCCATCGGATTGGCCTGCTGCTCGAAGTAGGCGGTCGACAGCGCGAAACCGGCGAACAGCAGGGTCATCGCCGCCAGGATCGCGACGCCCTGGCGCCGGCTGCCCACCATTTCACCAAAGGTGAAGCACAGGGCGGCCGGGATCGCCAGGATCGCCAGCATTTCCAGGAAGTTGGCCAGCGGCGTCGGGTTTTCGTAGGGGTGCGCAGAATTGGCGTTGAAAAAGCCGCCGCCGTTGGTGCCCAGCAGCTTGATCGCCTCCTGCGAAGCGACCGGACCCATGGCAAGCACCTGCGTGCGCGCCACGGCGGGGTCCGAGACGGCCTGGCCCTGTGCGTCCAGCACGGGCTGGCCCTGGGCGTCCAGGCGCGGCTGGCTGTAGTGCACGGGCTCGACCGTCTGCGCTTCGAGGTAGGGGCTGACGTTCTGGATCACGCCCTGGCTGACCAGGGCGAGCGCCAGCGCGAGGCATAGCGGCAGCAGCACGTAGAGCGTGCAGCGGACCATGTCGGCCCAGAAGTTGCCGACAGTGGCCGAGCAATGGCGCGACAGGCCGCGGATCAGCGCGAACAGCACGGCGATGCCCGTCGCGGCGGAGACGAAGTTCTGCACCGTCAGCGCCAGCATCTGGGTCAGGTAGCTCATCGTCGATTCGCCGGCGTAGCCTTGCCAGTTGGTGTTGGTGACGAAGCTGATGGCGGTGTTCAGGGCCGAGTCCGGCGATACCGCGCCCAGCGCCGCCGGGTTCAGGGGCAGCACGCCCTGGAGGCGCTGCAAGGCGTAGACCGCCGCGATCCCCACGATGTTGAAGGCCAGCACGGCCAGGGCGTACCGCTTCCAGCCCATCTCGGCCCGCGGGTCGATTCCCGCCAGCCGGTAGATGCCGCGCTCCAGCGGACGGCCCCAGGCGGTCAGCCGGGACTGCCCGTTTTCCATGGCGATGCGGATGTAGCGCCCCAGCAGGGGCGCGATGGCGACCAGGACCGCCAGGTACACGGCCAGCAGCCCGATGAATTCGGCGGTCATCAGAATTTCTCCGGTTTGAACAGCGCGACCAGCAGGTACACGAACAGCAGGGCGGCCGTCAGGCCGCTCAACCAGTAGAGCGAGCTCATGGCTGTTCTCCCGAAGACAAGGCTTCGCAGAACCGGAGCAGGGCGAAAGCCAGCCCGGCCATAGCGGCGAAAATGGCGATGTAAATGGCGTCCACGTTTTTTCCTCCCGGGAGCGGGGCTCCCCTCGAACGTCGGGCCTGTGCGGCAAAGGCGGATGCGCGCCGGCAGGTGTAGCGACCAATCAGGACACCGGCAGGTTACGGAGCGGGGGGTAAAAACGGGGTATAGGTTTGGAAGAGGGGGATAAAGAAAACGTAAAAACCGGCCGCCGTGGCGCGTGCACGGTTCCGGGCATCGCCAGGCCGGGCCGTGCACGGCTGTGGATAAGCCGTGAAGCCAGGGCGGGGAGATGAGGAATCCAGGCGCGGATCAGGGAGAAAATCCGGGAAAAATCCCAATATTTGGAAATTTCGGTCGAAAATGCACTTATATGGTGCGGTGAATATGTGAATGAATGCGCTGTCTTAGGGCATTCCCCTAGTGTGACAAGCCCGCATCTGGTGCAGAATCTCATCCCATGCAGGTGAGGAGACAAAGCCCTGCATGGGCAAATACCGGCGGCACCGGTACATAAAAAAAGTAAAGCAGTACCCAGAAAAAAAGCAAAACGCACAACGGCTGGCACCTGGTAGTGCCAGCCGTTGTCGCATAAAAAGCCGGCATTGCTTCCGCAGGGGGCTTTTCAAGCGCCGCGTTTCGCGATATTTAGGTAGGGCCACGCTCATCCTAGCTATGCCGGAATCGCGTTTTTCACATCCCAAATCCGTACCGTCCCCTTATTGGCGCCGCAACCTGTGGCTGATCGCGCTATTGCTCGCCGTCTGGGTGGCGCTGACCTTCGTCCCTTCCTATTTTGCCCGCGGCCTGAGCTTCGACTTCATCGGCTGGCCGTTCGCGTTCTGGATGGCCGCTTATGGCGCGCCGCTGGCCTACCTCATCATCATCGCTGTCTACGCCCGTGTCATGAATCGCGCCGATGAGCGCGCGGAAACGACCGGAGAACACCGCTGATGCCGTTTTTCAGCGGAGACACGCCCCATCAGTTCCGAGTCCGATTGCGGCGGATCTACGTGCTGTACACGGCGGGATTCGCCCTGATGATCCTGCTGATGGCGCTGGCGGAGATCCTGGGCATGCCGCGCAACTGGATCGGCTATGTGTTCCTGCTGGTCACGGTCAGCCTGTATGCCGGCATCGGCATCGTCTGCCGCACTTCGGACCAGGTGGAATACTACGTGGCGGGCCGGCGCGTGCCCGCCATCTACAACGGCATGGCCACGGCCGCCGACTGGATGTCGGTGGCCTCCTTCATCGGCGTTGCCGGCACGCTGTACCTGACAGGCTATGGCGGCCTTGCCTACATCATGGGCTGGACGGGCGGCTACGTGCTGGTGGCGATGTTGCTGGCGCCCTATCTGCGCCGCTTCGGCCAGTACACCATCCCCGATTTCATGGGCGCGCGCTATGGCGGCAACATGCCGCGCCTGGCCGGGGTGGCGTGCGCCATCCTCTGTTCCTTCACCTATCTGGTGGCGCAGATCTACGGCGTGGGCATCATCACCACGCGCATGACCGGGATTTCGTTCGAGCTGGGCATCTTCGTGGCGCTTGGCGGCATGCTGGTCTGTTCGTTCCTCGGCGGCATGCGCGCCGTTACCTGGACCCAGGTGGGCCAATACATCATCCTGGTCATCGCTTACCTGGTGCCGGTGATCTGGCTGTCGGTCAAGCATACCCACGTGCCGGTGCCGCAGCTCTCCGCCGGCGCCGTGCTCCAGCAGGTGACCGAGAAAGAGGTGTATCTGCAGAACGATCCATCCGAAATCGAGGTGCGCCGGCTGTGGCAGCAGCACGCCGACGAAATGGCGCGCCGGGTGCAGGCGCTGCCTGAATCCTGGACGCTGGAAAAGGACAAGCTGCGCAGCCGGCTGGCGCAGCTGAACGCCACCGACGCGCCCATGGTCGAGATCCGTTCGGCCGAGCGCGAACTGGCCAGCTATCCCGCCAGCGTCGAAGAGGCGCGCATCGTGTGGTCGCAGGCCAGGGTTTCCTTCGAGGCGCGCGCCGCGCCGCCCACGCCGCATGCGGAGCCATTTCCCGCGAAGGATCCCGAGGAACAGCGCAATATGCGCGTCAACTTCCTGGCGCTGGTGCTCTGCCTGATGCTGGGCACCGCGGGCATGCCGCACATCCTCATGCGTTCATACACCACGCCCTCGGTCATCGAGGCGCGCCGGTCGGTATGTTGGTCGCTGCTGTTCATCCTGCTGCTGTATTTCATGGCGCCAGCGCTGGCCTTGCTGGTGAAGTACGAGGTCTATACGCAGGTGGTGGGTTCCAGCTTTCTCAGCCTGCCCAATTGGGTGCACGCCTGGAGCGCGGTCGATACCAACCTGCTGGACGTCACGGACCTCAACCGCGATGGCATCGTGCAACTGAGCGAGATCAGCATGGGCGCCGACGTGGTGGTGCTGGCGATGCCGGAGATCGGCGGGCTGCCCTACGTGATTTCGGGCCTGGTGGCGGCGGGCGGGCTGGCCGCCGCGCTGTCGACGGCCGATGGCCTGTTGCTGACTCTGTCCAACTCCCTGTCCCACGACATGTGGTACCGGATGGTGTCGCCGCGCATGTCGGCGGCGCGACGCGTGATGGTCTCCAAGATCCTGTTGCTGGTGGTGGCGTTCGGCGCGGCCTGGGTGGCGGCGCGCAAGCCGGCGGACATTCTCTTCATGGTGTCGGCCGCATTCTCGTTCGCCGCCTCGTCCTTCTTCCCCGCGCTGGTCATGGGCGTGTTCTGGCGGCGCGCCAATAAATGGGGAGCGACCTTCGGCATGGCGGCGGGGCTGGCGGTTACTTTCGCCTATATGACGCATACGCACCCCTGGCTGCGCGAATGGGTGCTGGGCGTGTCCCGCGCCCAGCCGGTGGACCTGTGGTGGGGCATCCAGCCGATCGCGGCGGGCGTGTTCGGGGCGCCGGTGGCCTTCCTGACCATCATCGTCGTGTCCCTGCTGACCCCCGCGCCGGACCGGGCGACGCTGGCCCTGGTGGATTACCTGCGCAATCCGGGATCGTCCCGGGGCGACGCCTATGGGGCGGAGCAGGCGCCCCCGCGCTGAGCGGCCGGGTTCGCGCGGGCGGCCCGAGCCGCGTCCGGCAGCGCCTGGCGCGCGGTCCGCCGGCAGCCCCGGGCGCCTGGCCAGGCCGCCGTCAAGCGGCGCGTCAGCCGATATACGGCGACGCCGCCGAGGCCGTCAATGCGAGACGGATTTCGAGAACACGTTCATCACCACCACGCCGGCGATGATGAGGCCGATGCCGATCAGCGCCGGGGTGTCCAGGTGCTGCTTGAACAGCACCGCGCCCGCGATGGAGATCAGCACGATGCCGACGCCGGACCAGATCGCGTACGCGATGCCCACCGGGATCTCGCGCAAAGTCAGCGACAGGAAATAGAACGAGACCAGGTAGCCGAACACCGTGACGAGGGATGGCATCAGGCGGGTGAAGCCTTCGGACCCCTTGAGCGCGCTCGTCGCGAAGATCTCCGCGATGATCGCCACGCCCAGATAAAGCCATTTCATTTGCGGGACCCTTCCGATTGCCGCAGAAGCACCAGCAGGGCGCCCGCGCCGCCTTCGCGCTCGGGCGCTTCGGAAAACGCCAGCACGTCGTTCTTCTGGACGAGCCAGGTGCGCGCCTTGTCCTTCAGGACCGGTTCCAGCCCCTGCGAGCCGTAGCCCTTGCCGTGCACGATGCGCACGCAGCGGATGCCGTGCTCGAGGCATTCATCCAGGAACGACAGCAATGCGTGGCGGGCCTGCTCCACGCGCAGCCCGTGCAGGTCCAGCTCGGCGCCGGCGCGCCATTGGCCGCGGCGCAGATTGCGCGCGGTGTCGGGGGCGGCGTCGCTGCGCACGAAGGCGGTGCCGCCTTCCGACAGCAGGTGCGTGATTTCCCCGCCGTCGGAGACGCCGGCGTCCGCGCGGGAGGGCGTTTCGCCCAGCGCGTTGGCGCGGCGCAACGCCGGCGAGGGCTGCGGCGCCCGCTTGTGCTCCACGCGGGCGGATTGCTTGAGCGGCGTGACCGATTGCATGCTGCGCTTGAACGCCGCCATCGCGTCCACGGGGGCGGCCTCGGCCTTGCGGACCGCCGCCGCCCGGGACGCGAGCGCGGCGCGCTCCCGCTCTTCCTGGAGGTCTTTCTTCAGGCGTTTCAGGTCGGCCAGGCCGACCTTACTGCCCCGCATTCTCCAGCCACCGTTGTGCGTCCAGCGCGGCCATGCAGCCCGTGCCGGCGCTGGTGATGGCCTGGCGGTAGACGTGGTCCTGGACGTCGCCGGCGGCGAACACGCCCGGGACGGAGGTCATCGTGGCCATGCCGGACAGGCCGCTCTTGGTGACGATGTAGCCGTCCTTCATTTCGAGCTGGCCCTGGAAGATCTCGGTGTTGGGCTGGTGGCCGATGGCGATGAACGCGCCGGTGGCCGCCATGTCCTCGGTGACGCCGGTGTCCACGTGGCGTACGCGCACGCCGGTCACGCCGCTGTCGTCGCCCAGCACTTCTTCCAGCGTATGGAACAGCTTGAGTTCCATGTTGCCGTTCTCGACCTTGCTCATCAGCTTGTCGACCAGGATGGGTTCCGCGCGGAACTTGTCGCGGCGGTGGATCAGGGTGACCTTGCGGCAGATGTTGGACAGGTACAGGGCCTCTTCCACGGCGGTGTTGCCGCCGCCCACCACGACCACGTCCTGGTTGCGGTAGAAGAAGCCGTCGCAGGTGGCGCAGCCCGACACGCCGCGGCCCATGAAGGATTGTTCGGAGGGCAGGCCCAGGTACTTGGCCGAGGCGCCGGTGGCGATGATCAGGGCGTCGCAGGTATAGACCTTGCCGGTGTCGCCCGTCAGGGTGAACGGACGCTTGGACAGGTCCACCTTGGCGATGTGGTCGAACAGCATCTCGGTGTTGAAGCGCTCGGCGTGCTTCTGGAAGCGCTGCATCAGGTCCGGACCCTGCACGCCGTCCGCGTCCGCCGGCCAATTGTCGACGTCCGTGGTGGTCATGAGCTGGCCGCCTTGGGCCAGACCTGTAACAAGAACGGGGCTCAGATTGGCGCGTGCCGCATAGACGGCCGCCGTGTAACCGGCGGGGCCGGAACCGAGTATCAAAACTTTAGCGTGCGTAGGCGTGGACATGGGCGGGTATCTTTAGGTTAACGCCCAATTATAATGAGCCGCATGCCGCGTATCTCGACTGCTTCTCCGCGCGCCTCGCGCAATACCCGAAACGGGCCCTCGCCCCTGCAGACGCGTCTTTCCGCGTTGCTGCGCGAAGCCCGCTGGATCCTCTTCGCCGCGCTGGCGGCGTGGCTCACCCTGGTGCTCGCCACCTGGAGCCCGTCCGACCCAGGTTGGTCGCACTCCGTCCCCGCCGGGGCCATCCACAACCGTGGCGGCACCCTGGGCGCCTACCTGGCGGACATTCTCCTCTATCTGTTCGGCTTTTCCGCCTGGTGGTGGGTCGTCCTGCTGCTGCACCGCGTGCGCGCGGGGTACCGCCGCCTAGCGAGCCATTTGCGCGTTACCAATGGTAAGCAACCGGAAGTGCTGCCCCGCGTCCACTGGGAAGAGGGCATCGGCTTTTTCCTGCTGCTGGTCGGTTCCCTGGGCATGGAAGCCCTGCGCCTGGCCAGCCGGGGCACGCACCTGCCGGGAGCCTCGGAAAGCGCCAGCGGCGCGGGCGGCGTCATCGGCCAGACCCTGGCCGACCTGATCGGCCGCAGCATCGGCTTCACCGGCAGCACGCTGGCATTCCTCGTCATGGTGGCGATCGGCCTGAGCCTGTTCTTCTCGTTCTCGTGGCTGTCCGTCGCCGAACGGGTCGGTTCGTGGCTGGAAGGCCTGGTGCGCCGCATCCGCAATTCCTACGCCGCCCGCGAAGACCGCAAGGTCGGCGAGGTGGCCAAGGCCGTGCGCACCGAACAGGTCGTGGCCAAGCAGGAAAAGCTGGTCCACGAGCAGCCGGTGCGGATCGAGCCCGCCATTACCGTGGTGCCCAAGTCCGAACGCGTCGAAAAGGAAAAGCAGCAGTCGCTGTTCTTCGCGCCCTCGGGCGGCGCCGAAGGCGACCTGCCGGCCATCAGTCTGCTGGATCCGCCGCAGGCCAATCAGGAAACGGTGTCGGCCGAGACCATCGAATTCACCTCGCGCCTGATCGAAAAGAAACTGGCCGACTTCGGCGTGTCCGTCACGGTGGTGGCGGCGCAGGCCGGACCGGTCATCACGCGCTACGAAATCGAGCCGGCCACCGGCGTGAAGGGCAGCCAGATCGTCAACCTGGCCAAGGACCTGGCGCGGGCGCTGAGCCTGGTCAGCATCCGCGTGGTGGAGACCATTCCCGGCAAGAACCTGATGGGCCTGGAATTGCCGAACCCGCGCCGCCAGATGGTGCGCCTGTCCGAGATCCTGGGTTCGCAGACCTATCATGCCAGCCATTCCGTCGTGACGATGGCGCTGGGCAAGGACATCGCCGGCAACCCGGTGGTGGCCGACCTGGCCAAGATGCCCCACCTGCTGGTGGCGGGCACGACCGGTTCGGGCAAGTCGGTCGGGATCAACGCCATGATCCTGTCGCTGCTGTACAAGGCGGACGCGTCCCACACGCGCCTGATCCTGATCGATCCGAAGATGCTGGAAATGAGCGTCTACGAGGGGATTCCGCACCTGCTCGCGCCCGTCGTCACGGACATGCGCCAGGCGTCCAACGCGCTGAACTGGTGCGTGGGCGAAATGGAAAAGCGCTACCGCCTGATGAGCAAGATGGGCGTGCGCAACCTGGCGGGCTACAACACCAAGATCCGCGACGCGATCAAGCGCGAAGAGCCGATCCCCAATCCGTTCTCGCTGACTCCCGACGAGCCCGAACCCCTGGCGCCGCTGCCCACCATCGTGGTGGTCATCGACGAACTGGCCGACCTGATGATGGTCGTGGGCAAGAAGATCGAAGAGCTGATCGCCCGCCTGGCACAGAAGGCGCGCGCCGCCGGCATCCACCTGATCCTGGCCACCCAGCGCCCCAGCGTGGACGTCATCACCGGCCTGATCAAGGCAAACATCCCGACGCGCATCGCGTTCCAGGTGTCATCCAAGATCGACTCGCGCACCATTCTTGACCAGATGGGGGCGGAAACCCTGCTGGGCCAGGGCGACATGCTCTACATGCCGCCGGGCACCGGCCTGCCGGTGCGCGTGCACGGCGCCTTCGTGAACGACGACGAAGTGCACCGCGTGGTGGAGAGCCTGAAGGCGCAGGGCGAGCCCAATTACATCGAAGGCCTGTTGGAAGGCGGCCTGGACGGAGACGGCGAAGGCGCCAGCAGCGTCACCGGCATCGGTGGCGACGCCGAATCCGATCCGATGTACGACCAGGCCTGCGAAGTGGTGCTCAAGCATCGCCGCGCGTCCATTTCGCTGGTGCAGCGCCACCTGCGGATTGGTTACAACCGTGCGGCGCGGTTACTGGAGCAGATGGAGCAATCGGGTATGGTGTCGGCGATGCAGTCCAATGGTAACCGCGAGATCCTCGTTCCCGCGGCAGCCGCCCGAGAGGAAGCCTGATGAAGACGTTTCGCCGACTGGCCGCCGTCGCGGCCCTGGCCCTGGCGCCCGCCATGGCGCTGGCAGCCAGCGCGCAGGAGCAATTGCGCGCCTTCGTGGCCACGGTCACGGCCGCCACCGGTTCGTTCTCGCAGTACACGGTGAACAACCAGGGCCGCACGCAGCCGGCCCAGACCGGCGTGTTTTCGTTCCAGCGCCCCGGCAAGTTCAAGTGGGCGGTGCAAAAGCCCTATGAGCAGCTGGTCATTTCCGACGGCCGCAAGGTGTTCCAGTTCGATCCCGACCTGGCCCAGGTGACCGAGCGCAAGGTGGACGCCGCCATCGGCACTTCGCCCGCCGCCATTCTGTTCGGTTCGGGCTCGCTCGAACAGTCGTTCGACGTGTCGGCCCTGCCGGCCAAGGACGGTGTCGAATGGCTGCGCGCCAAGCCGCGCACCGCGGACGCGGGCTTCTCGCGGGTGGACATCGGCATGAAAGACAACCTGCCCGTGCGCGTGGAGCTGCTGGATTCGTTCGGCCAGACAACCCGCGTAGACCTGTCCGGCATCTCCGCCAATCCGCAGCTTCCCGCCAAGGAATTCGAATTCGTCGCGCCCAAGGGCGTCGACGTGGTGAAGATGTAGCAAGCGCCTTGCCCATGGTGTCAGACACCTGAAACCTCGGGCAGCTCGCCCACGTCAGTGGGCGCGGCGCGGGGGCTCCGCCCCGCCGCCGGGCCGTCCCAAGGCGGGGCAGCCCCCTTGGGGGCAGCTAGCCCACGTCAGTGGGTGCGGCGTGGGGGCTCCGCCCCGCCGCCGGGCCGTCCCAAGGCGGGGCAGCCCCCTTGGGGGGCAGCTCGCCCACGTCAGTGGGCGCGGCGTGGGGGCGCCGGCCCGCCGCCGGGCCGTCCCAAGGCGGGCCAGCCCCCTTGGGGGGGCAGCTAGCCCACGTTAGTGGGCGCGGCGTGGGGGCTCCGCCCCGCCGCCGGGCCGTCCCAAGGCGGGCCAGCCCCCTTGGGGGGCAGCTAGCCCACGTTAGTGGGCGCGGCGTGGGGGCGCCGGCCCGCCGCCGGGCCGTCCCAAGGCGGGCCAGCCCCCTTGGGGGCAGCTAGCCCACGTCAGTGGGCGCGGCGTGGGGGCTCTTATACGCCACGCAGTCCACTTCGACCTTGGCGTCCACCACCAGCGACGACTGCACGCAGGCGCGGGCGGGGGGATTTTCCCCGAAGTATTCCCTGAACACCTTGTTGAACGATGCGAAGTCGCGCGCATCGTCCAGCCACACGCCGCAGCGCACGACGTGTTCGGGTCCGTAGCCCGCTTCCTTCAGGATGGCCAGCACCTGCTGGATGGCCTTGTGGCTTTGCGCGACGATGCCGCCTTCGATGACTTCTCCGTTTTCCATCGGCACCTGGCCGGATACGTGCAGCCAGCCGTCGGCGGCGACCGCGCGGGCGAAGGGCATGTGCGAGCCGCCCTGGCCGGTGCCGCCAGCGACGCCGTAGCGCGTGATGCCGTTCTTGTCGGGAGTGGGGGTAGTGGTCATGGGGGCTCCTTGGGGGATGGATTCGACAGGCGCCGGACGCGCGGGGCGCCGGGCGTCCGGTTAGTAATTCTTTCTCAGGTCGCCGGTGCGGGGCAGCCAGCGGCCGGCGCGATCGCCGGTGGGCTGACCGTGCCGGTACGACAGCGCGCCATTGACCCACACTGCCTCTATGCCCGCGGCCGTCTGCACCGGCGCCGCGAAGGTCGCGCGGTCGATGACGGTGGCGGGGTCGAACAGCACCAGGTCCGCGTGATAGCCCTCGCGCACCAGGCCGCGTTCGGCCAGGCCGAAGCGCGCCGCGGACAGGCCGGTCATCTTGTGGACCGCCTCGGCCAGCGGAAACAGGCCCACCTCCCGGCTGTAATGGCCCAGCACGCGAGGGAAGGCGCCCCAGAGCCGCGGATGCGGCATCGGATCGTTGGGCAGGCCGTCGGATCCCACCATGGTGAGCCGGTGCGACAGCACGCGGCGCACGTCTTCCTCGTCCATGTTGTGGTACACCGCCCCGGCCGGCTGCAGGCGCGCGGCCGCCTCCATCAGGCTCACGCCCCAGTCGGCGGCGATGGCGGCCAGCTTGCGGCGGGCTTGCTCGGGATGGGGCACGGACCAGGTAATGTCGATGTCGAACTCGTCCGTGACCTGCTTCAGATCCAGCGTGGACGAACTGGCGGAGTAGGGGTAGCAGTCGCAGCCCACGTGCTGCAGCCGGCCCGCGGTTTCCAGCGTGGACAGCACTTCCCGGGTGCGGCCCCAGTTGCCCGCGCCGGCGCATTTCAGGTGCGATACCACCACCGGCACGCGGGCATGCCGCGCGATGTCGAAAGCCTCCTGCATGGCATCCAGGATGGCGGCGAATTCCGAGCGCAGGTGCGTGGTGTAGAGCGCGCCGAATTCATCCAGCGCTTCCGCCAGCAATTTGACTTCGTCCGTGTCCGCCTCGAATGCGGAGGCATAGGCCAGGCCGGTGCTCAGGCCGATGGCGCCGTGGGCCAGCGCGTCGCGCAACTGGGCGCGCATCGCCAGCACCTCGTCGCGCGTGGCGGGCCGGTCCAGCCGGTCCATGTGGTTGCTGCGCAGCGCGGTGTGGCCCACCAGCGCCGCGACGTTGACGGCGGGCCGCGCGGCCTCGATGGCCCGTGTGTAGTGCGCGAACGTCGGGTAGCTGAAGTCTTCCCGCTGGCCCAGCAGGTTCATCGGATCCGGAGGTTCTCCGCGCAGGGTCACGGGCGATGCGCTGATGCCGCAATTGCCCACCACCACCGTGGTCACGCCCTGGGACAGCTTCGGCAGCATGCCCGGGGTGCGGATCACGTTCGTGTCGTCATGGGTGTGCACGTCGATGAAACCCGGAGCCAGCGCCAGGTCCGTGCCGTCGATGATCTGGCGCGCGGGCGCGCCGGGCAGTTCGCCGATCGCGGCGATGCGGCCGCCGGCCAGCGCGACGCTGGCGTGGTATCCGGCGTCGCCGGAGCCGTCCAGGACCAGCACGTTGCCGATAAGGGTGTCGTACATCTTTTGTTCCAGGTTCAATCGCCCAGCGGCAAGCGATTCGGGCCGCCGCGGTGCTCGTCCAGCGCCAGCTTGATGCGGCGCAGGCGTTCGCGGTTTTCTTCTTGGTTCAGCATGGCCAGTTCGGTGGAGAGCAGGTCGATCGCGAGCATCATTGCGTAGCGCGAGGCCGAGGGTTTGTAGATGAAGTCCGTTTCGTCCGTCCGGATCGGGAGCACCACGTCGGCGAGCCTGGCCAGCTCGGAGGTCGTATCCGTGATGGCGACCAGGCGCGCGCGGTATTGCTTCACGATGCGGGCCGCCCCCACGATCTCGGGCGTCAGGCCCGAGGCCGACAGCACCAGCACGGCGTCACGCTCGTCCAGCGTGGCCGCGACCATGCGCAGCAGCACGGCATCGCTGTAGACCGCGATGGGGTAACCCAGCCGCACCAGGCGCGACTGGACTTCCTGAGCCAGCACGGCGGAGGCTCCGCCCATGCCGAACACATAGATCATGCGGGCCCCGTCCAGGGCGGCGGCGGCCGTTTCGAACAGTTGCTCCGTGAAGACGGGCAGGTGGGCGCGCAGCGTGCTTTCGATGTCGCCGTAGATACGAGCGTAGAAAGTGCTTTCCTCGGCGGGGGCGCTCGGATCCAGGAAGCGGCTGCCCACCGTGCTGGCCTGCGCCAGCTTCATCTTCAGGTCGCGCGTATCGTCGCAGCCGACGGTGCGGGCGAAGCGCGAGATGGTGGCGATGCTGACGCCCGCCTTGGCGGCGAGCTGGTCGACGGTGGCGCTGGCGCTCCAGATGATGTCGTCGAGGATGGCGTCGGCAACCTTGCGTTCGGTCACGCTCAAAGCGTCCCGCCGACTGCGTATCTGGAAGACGATGTCGCGGATGATATTCATGGGAGTTCCTGGGTCACTGGGCCAGTTCGGGGGCGTCGAGGCGGGAACAGGCCGCGTAGTGGCCCGGGCCGACGGCGACGGCCTGTGTCTCGATTGTCCCGCAGGCCTCGATCGCGTGCGGGCAGCGGGTGCGGAATACGCAGCCGGTGGGCGGATTGACCGGGCTGGGGATGTCGCCCTTGAGCAGGATACGCGAGCGCGGGGCGCGGGGATCCGGCACGGGCGCGGCGGACAGCAGCGCGCGGGTGTAGGGGTGCCTGGGGCGGGCGTATACCTCGCGGGTCGGCCCGCGCTCCATGACGCGGCCCAGGTACATCACCACGACCTCGTCGCACAGATAGTCCACCACGGCCAGGTCATGGGCCACGAACAGCATGGTCAGGCCCAGATCGCGCTGCAGGTCCTGCAGGAGGTTCAGCACCTGCGCCTGCACCGACACGTCCAGGGCGGATACCGGCTCGTCGGCCACGATGAAGTCCGGTTCTACCGCCAAGGCGCGCGCGATGCCGATGCGCTGGCGCTGGCCGCCGGAGAATTCGTGGGGATAGCGCCGGGCATGGTCGGCGTTCAGACCCACGCGCTCAAGCAGTTCCCCGATGCGGGCCGGGCGGCGGTGCTGCGCCAGTTTGTGGGTATCCAGCGCCTCGCCCAGGATCTCGGCCACGGTCATGCGCGGGTTGAGGCTGGCGTATGGATCCTGGAACACGATCTGCATGCGGCGGCGCCACGGCAGCATCTGCTTCTCGGACAGCGTGGTGATGTCCTGGCCGTCGAACAGGATGCGGCCGGCGGTCGGGGCGAACAGGCGCAGCAGCGCGCGGCCGGTGGTTGTCTTGCCCGAACCGGATTCGCCGACCAGGCCGACGATGGTATTGCGCGGGACGTCGAAGCTGACGCCGTCCACCGCGCGCACCACGGGCGCGTTGCGCGCCGACGAGGTGGGGAAATGGACCTTCAGGTCCTGGATCCGCACCAGCGGCTCTTCGGCGCGGACGGGGTCTGGTCTACTCGTCATATCGGATTCACCTTGATGCAGCGCGCGCGATGTTCGGTCCGCACCGGCACGAGTTCGGGCACGGCGGCGAGGCAGTCGCTGGCGGCGAGCGGGCAGCGCGGCGCGAAGGTGCAGCCGGGCGGCAGCGACAGCACGCTGGGCACGTTTCCAGGGATCGCGCGCAGGCGCTCGCCCGAAGCCAGCAGGGCGGCGGTGGGTATGCAGGAAAGCAAACCGCGCGTATAGGGATGCGTGGGCTGCTCGAACAGTTCATAGACGCCCGCGTCCTCGACCACGCGCCCCGCGTACATCACCGCCACGCGATGCGCGATCTCGGCCACCACGCCCAGGTTGTGAGTGATGAACAGGATGCTCATGTTCATCTCGGCCTGCAGCCGGCGCAGCAGGTCCAGGATCTGCGCCTGCACGGTGACGTCCAGTGCGGTGGTGGGTTCGTCGGCGATCAGCACGGCGGGATTGCAGGCCAGGGCCAGCGCGATCATCACGCGCTGCCGCATGCCGCCCGACATCTGGTGCGGGTATTCGTTGACGCGACGGTCGGCGGCCGGGATCTCCACCCGCTCCAGCATTTCACGGGCGCGCTTCATCGCCGCCGCGTAGGAGCCGCCTTCGTGCTGCAGCACGGCTTCGGCGATCTGGTCGCCCACCGTGTACAGCGGGTTCAGGCTGGTCATGGGCTCCTGGAAGATCATGGCGATCTCGGCCCCGCGGATGCGGCGCAGCGTGGCCGGAGAGGCCTGCGCCAGATCGTGCCGCATGCCCTGGCGATCGCGGAACAGGATCCTGCCGCCTTCGATGCGGCCCGCGGGCTTGGGAAGCAAGCCCATGATGGACAGGCTGGTCACGGACTTGCCCGAGCCCGACTCGCCCACGATGGCCAGCGTTTCGCCGCGCGCCAGGTCGAAGGTGACGCCGTCCACGGATTTGGCGATACCGTCGCGGCTGTGGAACCAGGTCTTGAGCCCTTCCACTGACAGCACGATGTCTCGGGTGCTTGCGGTCATGATTACAGCTCCTTGCGCAGGCGCGGGTCGAGGACGTCGCGCAGTCCGTCGCCCACCAATTGCAGCGACAAGACGGACAGCACGATGGCGATGCCGGGGAAGATCATGATCCAGTCGGCCGATCCCATGTATTGCTGGCCTGCGTTGATCATGGTCCCCCAGGTGGGAATGTCGGGCGATACGCCGACGCCGAGAAACGACAGCCCGGCCTCGGCCAGGATCGCATAGGCGAAGATGAATGTGCCCTGCACCAGGATGGGCGACACCAGGTTGCGCAGCACATGCACGGTGACGATGCGCCAGGTGGGCACGCCCAGCGCGCGGGCCGCTTCCACGAAGGGCAGTTCGCGGATCACCAGCGTGGAGGCGCGCACGATGCGGGCCAGGCGCGGCGTGTAGACGATGCCCAGCGCGATCACCACGTTGATCAGCGACGGCCCCAGCGCCGCCACCAGCGAGATCGCCAGCAGGATGTCGGGGAAGGCCATCATGGCGTCGATCAGCCGCGACACGAACTTATCCGCCGAGCGGAAGAAGCCGGCGGCCAGGCCCAGCGCGATCCCCAGCGCGCTGGATACGATCACCACGGAAAAGCCCACCATCAGCGACAGGCGGCCCCCATGGATGACGCGGCTGAACACGTCGCGCCCGAAGTCGTCCGTGCCGAACCAATGCGCGGCGCCTGGCGCCTTCAGCCGGTTCATGATGGACAGCTTGAACGGATCGTAGGGGCTGATCCAAGGCGCCAGCAGCGCGGCGGCCACCAGCACGATCAACACGATCAGGCTGATCAGCACGGTCTTGCGCGCCACCAGCAGGCGCAGCACCTGCCAGCGATCCGTGCCGGCGTTAGCGGTAGTCGGAGTTGTCATGTCAGTGGCTTCAGTAGCGGACGCGCGGATCGACAAGCAGGTACAGCAGGTCGATGAACAGATTGATCAGCACGTAGATGGCCGCGATGATCAGCAGCGCGCCCTGGATGACGGGATAGTCGCGGCGCAGCACCGCCGACACCACCAGGCTGCCCACGCCGGGCAGGCCGAATACCGTCTCGGTCACGACGGCGCCGCTGATCAGAAGCGCGGTGGTCAGGCCCAGCACCGTGAGGATCGGAATCAGCGCATTGCGCACGGCGTGCTTCAGGATCACCCGGCTTTCCGTCAGGCCCTTGGCGCGCGCGGTGCGCACGTAGTCGTCGCGCAGCACGTCCAGCATGCTGGCGCGGATGAAGCGGGTGATGAGCGCGGAGTTCACCAGCCCCAGCACCACGGCCGGCAGGATCAGGTGCGACAGGCGCGTCATGAGCGAAGCGTCGGGGCCGCCATAGCCGGCCACGGGCAGCCAGCCCAGCTTCACCGAGAATAGCTGCATCAGCAGCAACCCAAGCCAGAAGCTGGGAACGCTGGAAGTGAACATCGAGAACGACAGCACCGACTGATCCAGCGTGGTGCCGCGCTTGACCGCGGAAAGTATGCCCACGGGCAGGGCGATGGCGCTGGCGATCAGGAGCGACATGAGCGTCAGCAGCAGCGTGGGTTCGGCGCGATCGGCCAGGGCCGACAGCACGGGCTTGTTCAGGAAGATGGACTGGCCCAGGTCGCCTTGGGCGAGCTTGCCCAGCCACGATACGTATTGCACGGCGAGGGGCTGGTCCAGCCCCAGCTGGGTGCGCAGCGCGGCGATGTCCTGCTGGCTGGCCTGCGGCCCCAGCATCACGGCGGCGGGGTCGCCGGGCGTGACGCGGATGATCACGAACACGATGGTCGCGACGATGAACATCACGGCCACCAGCCCGACCAGGCGGTTCAAGAGATAACGCAACACGATGAACGTCCTAGAAAATACTCGGTGGCGTCGGAGGGGACGCCCATCCGACGCACCCCTCCATCCGACTGGCTTACTTTGCCGACTTCCAAGCGTTCCAGAAGTACGGCCACGGCACGGCCTTGGTGCCCTGGAGCGAAGGCGAGCGCGCGGCCTGCGCGTTGAAGTCGCCGACCTTGATGAAGGGCACCTCGTCATACACGGCCTGCTGCACGTCGGCCCAGCGTTTCACGCGCTCTTCCTGGGAACGGGCCTGGTTGAACGCGCCCAGCACCTGGTTGCGGCGCGGCGTGTCCCACCACCCCGGAGCATCCTTGGACGGGAAGTCGATCAGCGCGGGTTCGGGCAGGAACGGGCTGTGGGTAATGAAGATGTCCCATACGGCCGGGTCCTGGCGGCGCTGGGTCAGGGTGGCCCAGTCCACGACCTGCATGTCCACGGTGAAGCCGGCCGCCTTCAGGTATTCGGCGGCCACCAGCGCCATCTTGTAATGGAATTCGTACTGCTGGCTGGTCAGGATCCGGATCTTGCGGTCCTGCACGTTGGCGCCGTCCACCAGCTTTTTTGCCGCCGCGGCGTCGGCCTTGTTGTAGACCTTGCCGCCCAGGGACGTGGCCCATGGGTAGCCTTCGGGATACAGGTCGCCGTTGAGCTTGTAGAAGTCCTTGTCGCCGAATGCGGCGTACAGCATGTCCTCTTCATTGAGCGCCAGCTGCACGGCCTGCCGGACGGCCAGGTTGGACATGATGCCTTGCTTGGTATTGAGCACCAGGCGCGGCCAGCCGAAGGGCTTGAGCATCACCGGATCCGAGCGGCCGTTCTTGAGCTTGGGCAGCGATTCCACCGGCAGGGAATCGATGTAGTCGAACTGGCCCGCCACCGCGCTCTCGACGCGGGTGTTGGAGTTGCTCACCGGAACGAAGCGGATCTCGTCCAGGTACTGCTTGCGCGCGCCGCCGTAGCCGTCGGGCTCGCCGTCGCGCTGCTTGTAGCCTTCGAAGCGGACCAGCTGGATGTACTGGTCCGGCACGCGCGCCTTCAATTGATAGGGGCCGGTGCCGACGAATTCGGTCAGCGCCGGCGCGATCTTGCCCTTGGGCATGATGACGGCCGCGCTGTTGTTCATCGCCAGCAAGGCGGTCAGGGGCGCGTAGGGCTCCTTGAGCGTGATGCGGATCGTGTTGGCGTCCGGCGCTTCCATGCCGGCGATGATCTTCGCGGCCATCTTGCCGCGCGTGGCGGTCTCGGTCCAGCGCTTCAGCGAAGCCAGCACGTCGGCCGAATCCATCTTCGAGCCGTCGTGGAACGTAATGCCCTGGCGCAGCGGGATCGTATAGGTCAGCCCGTCGGAGGAGACGTCCGGCAATTTTTCGGCCAGCAGCGGCGCGAGATTCCACTTGGCGTCGAAGGTGTACAGCGTTTCGAAGAAATGCTGGGTCAGGATGCCCACCAGATCCGCCGTGCTGGTCATCGGATCCAGCGTCGGCGGTTCGCCGATGGTGGCCACCGAGATCGTTCCTCCCTTGACCGGCGCGGCACAGAGGGCGGGGGACGACAATGCGGTCAAGCCAATTGCGCCGGCCAGCAGCAGGCTATTGAGCCTGCCGCCTCGCGGGGAGGTGCGGAAGTTCATGATTCTCTCTCCAGAGGGTCAAAAACAGGGGGTCGCGTGTGGATCGGGGAGGGCGCGCGGGCGCCTGGCCTGTCAGAAGAAGGTTTCGGCCACGTCGGTAATGCGGTACTGCTCGTCCACCAGGAGCACCTGACGCCATTTGTCGAACGTCAGGCAGGGGTGGGATATGTCGAAGGCGATCATGTCGCCGACCTGGATGTCGTCGCCTTCGCCGATCTGCATGAAGGCGTGCTGGTCCATCATGGCCGTGAGTTTCCAGTGCGCGGGGGCGGCCCCGGGCGTCTGCGCGCCGGGGCGGTACAGCAGGGCGGGCGTGGGCAGGCCGGCGTCGAAGGCGGCGTCGCGCTTGCCCAGCGCGACGATGGCGCGGCCGGGTTCGGGTAGCGACTGCACGTAGGCCCAGACCTGGAGGGCGGGTTGCAGGCCGGGCTCCATTTTTTGGGCTACCGGATTGTGCGCGTTGATGCGTTCGGCCGCCGTGCGGTAGATGCCCACGTCGTGCGACAGGTAGCAGCCCGGGCGCAGCACGATTTCCAGCGGCGCGCCGATGTCGAGCTGCGAGAATTCCTCCGCGACCACGTCGAACCACGCGGAGCCGGCGCCCGAGATCAGCGCCGGGCCGTTCTTGCGCAGGCGGCCGGCCGCGGCCAGTCCGCGCAGGGCGTCCGTGGCGCGGCGCAGGAAGGCGCGGATGGCGCCTTCTTCCTGCAACACGCCCTCGTAGACCTCGATGCCAGCCAGGGCCAGGCCCGGCCAGCGCCCGATTTCCTCGGCCACGGCTTGCAGTTGCGCGTCGTCGCGCACGCCCGTGCGGCCGCCGGCGGGGCCCAGTTCGATCAGCACCGGCAGGATCTGGCCCTGTTCGCCGAAATAGGCCCCCAGTTGAGCAGCGTTGGCAGGCGAATCCACGATGCAGAAGAAGGTGAAGGCGGGATCGCGCAGGAGCTGGGCGATGATGGCCATGTTGGCGCGGCCCACCAGCTGGTTCGCCATCAGGACTTTGCGGACGCCGTGCCGGTAGGCGGCCAGCACCTGCGGCGCGGTGGCCAGCGTGATGCCCCACGCGCCGTTGTCGATCTGGCGCTTGAACAGGGCAGGGCTCATGGTGGTCTTGCCATGCGGCGCCAGCTTGACCCGGTAGGCCTCCATGAAGCGCTGCATCCATTGCAGGTTGTGGCGCACGCGGGATTCATACAGCACGGCCACCGGCAGGCTGACGTCTTCGCGGAGCAGGTTCCACTGCAGCGCCGCCACGTCCGCGGTAGTACAGGATTCGGGGAAGGCGCCCAGGCCTTTGCCGTTTGGGTCCAGGGGAGCGGCGGGGGAGAAGGAGTTGGTCATGATGGGCGCCTGGTATGGAAAATATTTACTCTGAATCAGTAGTTTTTTAATTATCCTGAAAGAAATTTACAGGCGGCAGCTAGGAGTTACCCGTAGTCAGCGGGCGCGCGCGGATGGCGCGACAATAGAGAAAAAAGGAAAAGCCCATGCCGCGCACGCGCGGCGTGCCCGTCGCCTCCATGAAAGGAAGAGCCATGCTGAAAGTCGCTTTGGGCCAGTTCGCGGTCAGCCGCGTCTGGGAAGAAAATGCGCAGGTCTGCATCGACCTGATGGAGCGCGCCCGTGCCGGCGGCGCCGGCCTGCTGGTCCTGCCCGAGGGCATCCTGGCGCGCGACATCACCGATCCGCAGATCGTGCTGAAGGCCGCGCAGCCGCTGGACGGCCCTTTCATCAGCCGGCTGCTGGAAGCCAGCCGGGGATCGTCGCTGTCGACGATGATGTGCGTCCACGTCCCCACGGGCGAGGGGCGGGTATGGAATACGCTGGTCACGCTGCGGGACGGCCGGATCCTGTCTCAGTACCGTAAGCTGCACCTGTACGACGCCTTCACCATGAAGGAGTCCACCAACGTCACCCCCGGAAACGACATTCCGCCTTTGCTCGACATCGCCGGGCTGCGCGTCGGCCTGATGACCTGCTACGACGTGCGTTTCCCCGAACTGGCCCGCCGCCTGGCGCTGGATGGCGCCGACCTGCTGGTGCTGCCGGCGGCCTGGGTGCGCGGCCCCCTGAAGGAAAAGCACTGGGAAGTGCTGGTCACGGCGCGCGCGCTGGAGAACACGTGCTACGTGGCCGCCACGGGCGAATGTGGCGAGCGCAACATCGGCTGCAGCATGGTCGTGGATCCGCTGGGCGTGGTGACGGCGCGGGCAGGCGAGGCGCCGGCCCTGGTGTTTGCCGATATCGACCCCGAACGCCTGGCCCATGCGCGCAAGGTGCTGCCGGTGCTGGCCAATCGCCGCTTCGCGCCGCCGGAGCTTGCCTAGCGGAGGCCAAACGAGGCCTCGCATGGTGTAATGCTGTCTTGATTTACTTGCTGTCTCCCCCCATCTGCTGCCAATGAGCAACGATCTCTTCGCGGCCGATCCCGCGCATCGGCCTTATGTGCCCCTGGCCGAACGGCTGCGTCCGCGCACCTTGTCCGACGTGGTCGGGCAATCGCACCTGCTGGGCCCGGACAAGCCGCTGCGCGTCGCGTTCGAATCGGGGCGTCCGCATTCCATGATCTTCTGGGGGCCGCCGGGCGTGGGCAAGACCACGCTGGCGCGTCTGATGGCCGACGGCTTCGACGCCCAGTTCATCGCCATCTCGGCGGTGCTGGGCGGCGTCAAGGACATCCGCGACGCCGTCACCGTGGCCCAGGTGGCGCAGGGCCAGGGGCGCCGCACCATCCTCTTCGTCGACGAGGTGCACCGCTTCAACAAGGCCCAGCAGGACGCCTTCCTGCCCTATGTGGAAAGCGGGCTGTTCACCTTCATCGGCGCCACCACGGAAAACCCCTCGTTCGAGGTCAACTCGGCGTTGCTGTCGCGCGCGCGCGTCTACGTGCTGCAATCGCTGACGGCCGAAGAGCTGCAACGGCTGGTCGACCGCGCCGAGCAGGCCTTGAACGACGGACGGGAAGAGGGCGAGATCATCCGCATCGAGGCCGACGCGCGCGAGCACCTGGCGGCCTGGGCCGATGGCGATGCGCGCCGTCTCATCAGCGCCGTGGAGGTGGTGGCGGAGTCCGCGCAGGCGGCCGGCCGCGACACGGTCGACGCGGCCTGGCTGGAGATTTCGCTGTCGCAGAACCTGCGCCGCTTCGACAAGGGCGGCGACGCGTTCTACGACCAGATCAGCGCCCTGCACAAGTCGGTGCGGGGATCCAATCCCGACGCCGCCCTGTACTGGTTCTGCCGCATGATCGATGGCGGCGCGGATCCCAAGTACCTGGCGCGCCGCCTGGTGCGCATGGCCGTCGAGGACATCGGCCTGGCCGACCCCCGCGCAACGGACCTGGCCGTGAACGGCGCCGACATCTACGAGCGCCTGGGCTCGCCGGAAGGCGAGCTCGCGCTGGCGCAGGCGGTGGTCTACATGGCCTGCGCGGCCAAGTCGAACGCCGTCTACAACGCCTATAACCAGGCGCGCAAGTTCGCGGCCGAGCACGGCAGCGCGCCGGTGCCCATCCACCTGCGCAATGCGCCCACCAAATTGATGAAGCAGCTGGGCCACGGCAAGGCCTATCGCTACGCGCACGACGAGCCCCACGGCTACGCCGCCGCCGAGCAATATTTCCCGGATGGACTGAATCCCTCCTTCTATCGGCCGACCGATCGCGGCCTGGAGGCTAAAATCCAGCAAAAGCTGGCATTTCTGCGCGAGCTGGACGCGCAGGAACGTGCCAGGAAACGGTAACGGGCGCCGCCCGTTGCTTCACGCAACCTCACCGACCACACCATGCTAGACCCGATACTGCTGCGCAAAGACCTGCAAACCGTCGTAGACCGCCTCAAGACCCGCGGCGTGTCCTTCGACACGGAACGGTTCAACGACCTGGAATCCCGGCGCAAGGCCGTCCAGACCGAAACCGAGTCCCTGCAAGCCCGCCGCAACGCGTTGGCCAAGCAGATCGGTCAGCTCAAGGCCAAGGGCGAAGACGCCAGCGCCGTCATGGCGGAATCGCAGGCCGTGCCTGTGCGCCTGAAGCAGCTGGAGGAAGAACTGGCCGCGCTGCAGCAGCCGCTCAACGATCTGCTGATGTCGGTGCCCAACCTGCCGCATGCCAGCGTGCCCCAGGGCGGGTCCGCCGACGACAACGTCGAAGTGCGCCGCTGGCTGCCGGGCCCCGCGGGAGCCGACGGCAACCCGCCGGCCCTGCCGTTCGAGGCCCGCGACCACGTCGCCGTGGGCGAGCCGCTGGGGCTGGATTTCGATATGGCCGCCAAGCTGTCGGGCGCGCGCTTCTCGTTCATGCGCGGCCCCATCGCCCGCCTGCACCGCGCGCTGTCGCAGTTCATGCTGGACCTGCAGACCGGCACGCACGGCTACACGGAGTGCTATACGCCGTATATCGTCAACGCCTCGACGCTTTATGGCACGGGCCAGCTGCCGAAGTTCAAGGACGACATGTTCGCTGTCTCCAAGGGGGGCGGCGACGACGATCCCAAGCAGGACGATCAGGGCAAGCCCTACGTCCGTGAAGACCAATACCTGATCTCCACGTCCGAAATCACCCTGACCAGTGTCGCCAGGGATACCATCCAGGCCGCCGCGGACCTGCCGATCAAGCTTACGGCGCACACGCCCTGCTTCCGTTCCGAGGCTGGCAGCGGCGGCCGCGACACGCGCGGCATGATACGCCAGCACCAGTTCGACAAGGTTGAAATGGTGCAGATCACGCATCCGGACCAGTCGTACGAGGCGCTGGAAGACATGGTGGGCCACGCCGAGCGCGTGCTGCAGCTGCTGGGCCTGCCGTACCGCGTCGTGCTGCTGTGCACGGGCGACATGGGTTTCGGCTCCGCCAAGACCTACGACCTTGAAGTCTGGCTGCCGGCCCAGAATACCTGGCGCGAGATTTCGTCGGTTTCCAACTGCGAAACCTTCCAGGCCCGCCGCATGCAGGCGCGTTTCCGCAATGCCCAGGGCAAGCCGGAATTCGTGCATACGCTCAATGGTTCCGGCCTGGCGGTCGGGCGCGCGCTGGTGGCCGTCCTGGAAAACCACCAGCAGGCCGACGGCAGCGTGCTGATTCCCGAGGCGTTGCAGCCTTATATGGGCGGCCAGACGGTATTGAAACCCTGACGCGGAATAATGCGTCCATCCTCCATCAGATGGATAAAAAGGCGGAGCCCGAGGGCTCCGTTTTTTTTTATTATGTGGACATATTCCTGTCGTTTTGGCTTATTAACCTGACGGCATGAGTGTCTGATTTTGATGTGAGCAATTGTGTATTCCATAAAAAGGGCCGGATAGTTGCGGCACAATACACTTTGTGTTCTACACGCTTCATTCACTTATATAACAAGGAGTTGTCCATGACTTCAAGAATGATTGGAGATTTTCGTGTGAGATGCTCCGTAGCTCGCGAGGAAGATCAGGGCTATCGCGTGCAAATATGGACCCGCCGGGTCGGTGGCACCGCGCCGGAAAAATGCTGGACCGTTCCCGGGCAGGCGCCGTTCACCACGCTGCACGAAGCAGAGCAGGAGAGCCAGCAATTGTTCCAGGGTATCAATGGCGTGCGCTTCAACGGCGAACCGGAGTTTGCTCATGCGTCCGCATAATGGCTGGTGGCGCGGGTCGAGCACGCCGCGCCGATGGATCGATCTCGTCCAGGAATCGCCGCGCTGGCCCGATGGCAAGGCCCGGCAGGCGGCGCAGCAGCCGGCCGCCCTGGTCGCCGCAAAACCCGTCCAGGCTCGCCCGGCCTGAACAAACCCCATCAGGCGCCGGCACGTCGCCGATAGGGGAATGCAAAAAAAGGCCGCTCCCTGGAGCGGCCTTTGTCATTCAAGGAGCAGCGGATCAGTCGCGGTCGTGGCCTCGGCCGCGATGATGGTGCCCGTGCCCGCGGCCATGGTAATAGCCGCGATCGTAGTAACGGCCCCCGCGGTAATAGACCGGCGCCGGATAGACCACCGGCGGCGCGACGTACACCGGGGCGGGGCGGTAATAGACCGGGGGCGGCGGCGGTGCGTAGACGGGCGCGGGCGCCACGTACACCGGGGCCGGGTACACGATGCCGGGGACGCCGATGGAAATGCCGACGTCCACGCGTGCCAAGGCGGCGCTGGAAATCAGCAGACCCGCGGCACCAACACCAGCGATAAGCCATTTTTTCATATTGCACCTGCCTACTGCATGACGCAGCAAAGTTGAGTATTCGTTGATGCCATTTTCGGACTTTTTCGCCAGCCATTGGTAAGCGCCCCGCCTTCAATCGCGACAATCCGCAACCGTCCCCAAAGAAATCGGCCGCCCCTTGCTGCCTTGCAACAGCGGGCGCCCGCTATGGGGAAACCGGGGTTGAAATGGATTGAAATCGGCTGGAATGCCGTGAAGCCGGGCTTGAGCGTTACAGGTGGTCACTATCGGCGCGGCCGTCGGGGTAACGGTGTTGCGCGGGCGCCCCATTCAAACGGCGGGGGTCAGGCTTCCAGGGCTTGCTGGCGGCGGAATTCGACGACCCAGACCCAGGGATTGGCCGCCCAGGCATGTGCGCCGTAGCGTTCGCACCACGTCAGCGCGAACGCGGTCTGTAGCGGCACGCCCGGCAGCAGGGACGATGCCTGATAAAGCGCGAGTATGCCTTCGGCCCGGGCATCGGCCTCGGTCAGGTTCTGCAGCCGTTGGATGCGCACGCCCACGATGACGGCCGTGGTGAACGGATTGCCGGCTTCGTCCGTCAATATGATGCTTTCGCCGGATTTTCCGTAGGGGCACCGCACCCAGCTGGATGTCCTGCGCAATTCGGAAGGATTGTCCAGGGAAGGCCCCATGGCTACCCATCTTCCGGAATCCGAGGCATCGGCATACCAGACCGTGGTCGGCTTGCTCGGCTGCGGCTTCAGGATGCGCCGGCTCTGTACCTTTCCACCGCTCAAGACTGCCTGTTTAAGCGGCTCGCTGAACTGAAGTGATTGCCTTTTCATACGCTCGCGGTTCCTCTCACGATCAAGGCATATGCGCCATTGCGGCAATTGCCCAGCCGACGCATGCCGACAGCGCGCGGTTTGGGCTTGGCATTAAACAGTATGCCGTGTCGCGCGCGTCATGTCAGGCACCCGGCCGGATTAATGTGTCTTTTTGAATACGGCGCGGGGAAGTTTGTATACTCGAAGCATGAACACAGACCTGCATGATCTCAAGCCGGGGTACTACTGGTACACCATGGCAAACGACCCGCTGGCCATCATTCATATTCATGAAGACGGCGGCGCTACGCTGATGGGTACGGATTACCGCATCGGCGCCGAAGGCGTGGCCGACATGGTCCGCCAGGGCGAGCGTTTTTTCTGGATCGAACCGCCCCAAGTCTGAGCCCAGGCGGCGCCATCGCCCGGCTACGCGCCCGGCAGGCCGCCGCGCGCGTAGCGTAGGAATCCACCATGACCGACCTGTTGTTGAAGAATGTCCGCGTCCAGGGCCAGGCCGCGGACGTGCTGGTGCGCGATGGGCGCATCCAGCAAATCGGCCAGGCGCTCGGCGCGGATCCCGGCATTGCCACGGAAGACGGCGAGGGCGCCCTGCTGCTGCCCGGCCTGATCGAGGGCCATGCCCACCTGGACAAGACCACCTGGGGATCGTCCTGGTACGTGAACGAAGTGGGATCGGCATTGACCGATCGCATCCACAACGAACGGCAATGGCGCGCCAGCACCGGCCATGATGCCGCCAGCCATGCGCGCGCGCTCGCGCTTGCCTTCCTGCGCGAGGGCACGACCCGCATCCGCACCCACGTCGACGTCGACACCGATGCCGGGCTGCGCCACCTGGAAGGCGTGCACGCCACGCGCCAGGAGCTGGCGGGGCTGGTCGAGATCCAGACGGTGGCCTTTCCCCAGTCCGGCCTGCTGGTCCGGCCGGGCACCGCCGAATTGCTGGATCAGGCGCTGGCGAGCGGCGCCGACGTGCTGGGCGGGCTGGATCCCTCTGCCATCGACCGCGACCCCGCCCGGTCGCTGGACGTGCTGTTCGGCATCGCCGACAAGCACGGCAAGCCGGTCGACATCCATCTGCACGAACCCGGCGAGCTGGGCGCGTTCACGCTGGAGCTGATTCTGGACCGCACCCGGGCGCTGGGCATGAACGGCAAGGTCGTCATCAGCCACGCCTTCTGTCTGGGAGGGGTGGACGCAAAGCGGCTGGACGGGCTGCTGACGCGGCTTGCGGAGCTCGACGTGGCGTTGCTGACCACGGCGCCGCCGTCGCGGCCGGTGCCGGCCGTGCGCGCCTGCCGCGAGGCGGGCGTGACCCTGTTCGGCGGCAATGACGGCATCCGCGACACCTGGACTCCCTACGGTAGCCCCGACATGCTGGCGCGCGCCACGCTGATCGGGCTGCGCAACGACCTGCGCCGCGACGACGAGGTCGAGTGGGCGTTCGATTGCGTGACCAGCGCCGCGGCCCGCGCCTGCGGTTTCGCCGACTACGGCCTGGCGCCCGGCGCGCGCGCGGACCTGGTGCTCGTGGACGCCAGCTGCGTGGCGGAAGCCGTCGTGAAGCGGGCGCCCCGCCGCCTGGTGGTGTCCCGCGGCGCGATCGTGGCCCGCAACGGCCAGGACGCGCCCCTCGGTGCCTGACTGGCCCGCAATTCAACCCAGGCCGAGCTGCGACTCGGTCAATTCCACGAACGCCTGCATTAGCGCCGAGCGCACCCCCGAGCGCGGCCAGATCGCGCCGACGGTGCGCGCGGGGCGCGGCGCAGGCAGCGGCCAGCGCCTGACGCTGGCGGACGGGGCGCCGGTGGTGGCCCAGTCAGGCAGCAGCGCGACGCCCAATCCTTCCGAAACCAGGCGGGCGATCGAATCGATTCCGTCGAGCTCGAAGCGCACGTGCGGCCGCAGATTGCGTGCCCTGAGATAGTCCTCCGCCATCTTGCCGCCGACCACGCTGCGGTCATAACGGATGTAGGGTTCCCGGGCGAGAACGGCCAGCGGGTCGCCCACCTGCATGCCGGCGGGTGTCACCAGCACCAGGGGTTCCTGCCGCAGGTCGCGCCAGACACAGGTCTTGGGGATGGAGAACAAGGGGTGCACCAGCAGCGCGCCGTCCAGTTCGCCGGCCAGCACCTTGCTGTAGAGCAGGGTCGTGGGAGCGGGTTCTATGTAGATCTCGATGTGAGGATGGCGCGCCACCCAGGTGCGCAGCACGGGCGGCATGATGCCGGTCAGGGCGGTGGGCGTGGCGCCCAGCCGGAGAGGGCCCGCCGGCAATTCGGTGTCCGAGGCGGCCGAGCGCAGGTCGCGCACGTCGCGCAGGATCGCGCGGGCGCGTTCCAGGATCCGGGTGCCGGCCGGCGTCGGCTTCACCGTGCGGCCGGAGCGCGCGATCAGCGCGCTGCCCATATCCGCCTCCAGCGCGCGCAGCCGCTGTTGCACCGTGGCGGGCGTCAGCCCCTGGTGCCGCGCCGCCTGCGCGATGGAACCGAGCTCCACCACGTGCACGTAGGTCTGCAGGAATCGGGAGTCCATGGCGCCTTGTTTCTCCAGAAGACGTTTTTTCCATATTCTAAATATGGGTGAAGATAATTGTTGTTTTCTTTGGCCGGGGCAAGAATACGTCCAGGGCGTCGAGACTGCGTAAAACAGCGTTGGCGCCGCCCATCGGAACATTCCAGCCACCAAGGAGCCTGTTGTGCCCATCATCGAATCCATAGACGTCTGCGCCGCCGCGGTGCCCCTGGACAAAGTCACCTCGTTTTCGAACCGTAGCGTATCGACGCGGCACTATGGGCTGGTCAAGGTCCGCTCCGCCGAGGGCGTGGAAGGCATCGGCTTTTGCTATGTCGGCAGCGCCGGCGGCGCCATCTTCGAGGCGGCGGTGGAGAGCCTGCTGGCCCCGGTGCTGCTGGGCAAGGATTCGCACGCCGTCGAAGGGCTGTGGCAGGCCATGTACCAGGAAGCCCTGCTGCAGGGCCGCCAGGGCACCGTGATGCGGGCGCTGAGCGCGCTGGACATCGCGCTGTGGGACCTGAACGCGAAGACGGCGGGCCTGCCGCTGCACCGCTACCTGGGAGCGGTCGAGCTCGAGTCCGTGCCCGCCTACGCCAGCGGCGGCTACTACCTCGACGGCAAGACGCCGCAGCATCTGGGCGAGGAAATGGCCAGCTACGTGGAGAAAGGTTTCCGCGCGGTGAAGATGAAGACCGGGCGCCTGTCCCCGCGCGAAGAAGAAGCGCGCCTGAAGGCGGCGCGCGAGGCCGTGGGGCCGGATGTCGAACTGATGATGGACTGCAATAACGCATGGCAGGACGTGACCCAGGCCATGCACTATGTCCGCCGCTTCGAGCAGTACGACCCCTACTTCATCGAAGAGCCCTTCAGCCCGGACGATATCGACAGCCACGCCAAGCTTGCGCGGTTGACGCGCCTGCCCATCGCGACCGCCGAGATCGGTTACGGCCGTTGGTATCACAAAGAGCTGCTGGACAAGGGCGCGGCAGGCATTCTCCAGACCGACGCCGCCGTTTGCGGCGGCATCACCGAATGGAAGCGCATCGCCGCCACCGCGGCCAGCTATGGCGTCGTGGTCTGCCCCCACTGGTTCCACGATGTGCATGCGCCGCTGGTGGCGGCGACGCCGAATGCGCGCTATGTTGAATTCTTCTGGGACGACCAGGTCCTGAACTTCCGCAAGCTCGTCGACCGCCAACTGACCCACAAGCAGGGGCGCGTGATCCTGCATCAGGAGCCCGGCCTGGGATTCGGCTTCGACGAACGCATGGTCGAGCGGTTCGGCAAGTGGACCCGCGTCGGCCGCTGATCACAGGAGAGATCGCATGAGCATCGTTGCCCCCGAGCGCCCGCAGGGCGTCTATTCCCCCGTGCTGACGCCGTTCAACGAGGATCTGTCGCCCAGCGCGCCGCGTTTCGTCGAGCATTGCCGAGCCTTGCTGGAACAGGGCGCGGGCCTGGCGATCTTCGGCACCAACTCCGAGGCCAATTCGCTTACCGTTGCGGAAAAGCGCGGGCTGCTGGACGCATTGCTGGCGGCGGGCCTGCCAGCCGGGCGCATGATGCCGGGCACGGGCGCCTGCGCCTTGCCCGATGCGGTAGAGCTGACGAAGCATGCCGTCAGGGCGGGTTGCGGCGGCGTGCTCATGCTGCCGCCGTTCTACTACAAGGGCGTCAGCGACGAGGGCCTGTTCCGCGCTTTCGCGCGCGTCATCGAGCAGGTGGCGGACGATCGCCTGCGCATCTACCTGTATCACATCCCGCCCGTGTCCGGCGTGCCGATCAGTTTGCCGCTGATCGAGCGCCTGCTGGGCGAGTTCCCCGGCATCGTCGCGGGCATCAAGGACAGTTCAGGCGATTGGGCCAACACGGCAGCGATGCTGCGCGATTTCCAGCCACGCGGCTTCGACGTGTTCGCCGGCACGGAGACGGTGCTGCTGGACACGCTGCGCGCCGGCGGCGCCGGCTGCATTACCGCCACCGGCAACGTCAACGCCGGCCCCATCGTCGAACTCTACCGACGTTGGCAGGAAGATGGGGCCGACGACAGGCAGCGCGCCCTGAACGCGACCCGCGCCATCTTCCAGTCCTATCCCATGATCCCCGCCATGAAGGCCGCCATTGCGCGGCGCCGCGGCGATCCGGCCTGGGCCACCGTGAGGCCGCCGTTGGTGGAACTGAGCGAGGCCGATGCTGCGCAGTTGGCGCAGCGGCTTGCCGTTCTTTCATAACCAGTCGCCGGCGACAGACCGGCGCGAGGAGACAAGCATGCAACGTAGGCAATTCATGACCGGCGCCGCGGCGCTGGGGGCGGCGCTCGTGCTGCCGGCGGCACGGGCGCAGGACATGCCGCCAGGGCCGGTGAGGATCGTGGTGGGATTCCCCGCGGGCGGCGGCACCGACGTGCTGGCGCGCTTGCTGGGCCAGAAGCTGGGCGTGCTGTGGAATATCCCCGTCATCGTTGAAAACCGCGCGGGCGCGGCGGGCCTCATCGCCGCGGAGCAGGTGGCGCGCCAGCCCGGAGACGGCAATACGCTGCTGATGGCGCATGTGAACAGCCATGGCATCGCGCCCGGCCTGCAGCCCAAGCTGGCCTATTCGGTGGAACGCGATTTTTCGCCCATCGCCCTGGTGGGCAAGACGCCCACGATCCTGATCGGCGGCGCGGCGCAGCCGGCCAAGACCCTGTCCGAGCTGGTCCAGCAGTGCAAGGCCCAGCCCGGGAAGATCGTTTTCGGCTCGGCCGGCACCGGCTCCGCGCAGCACCTGGCGCTGGAAATCTTCAAGGCCCGCGCCGGCATCGATGTGCTGCACGTGCCCTACAAGGGATCCGCTCCCTTGATGAACGACCTGATGGGCGGCCACGTCCAGTACTGCTTCGAAGGCATGACCACCGCGACGCCGCTGTTGCAGTCGGGCAAAGTGATCGCGTTGGCGCAGACCCTACAGCAGCGCTCCAAGAGCCAGCCGGACGTGCCCACGGTGGCCGAGCAGGGCTATCCGGGCTTCGAGGCCAGCATCTGGTTCGGCATGGTGGGGCCGGGCAGCATGCCCAGGGCGATGGTTCAGCGCATGAACCAGGACATAGACAACGTCCTGGCGATGGCCGACGTGCAGGAAAAACTGGCGCAGGTCGGCGCGGAGGACGGCGGCGGCAGCGTGCAGCGCTTCGCCGACTTCATGAAACAGGAACAGCAGAAATACGCCAAAACCATCAAGGACGCGAAGATCGTCGCGGAAGGGTGAACGTTCGTCGGAAGGGCTCGGCCGGCGCATTGCCGCAGCGGTTGTCTGGCAAACGAGGACTCGCGTGCGGCGCGCGCGGCGTTCAGCGCGCCTGCGGATCCACCCAGCCGGCCATCGCGGAAATCGAGCAGGCTTTTTCGCTGAGCAGCCGGGCGGTTTCGGATTGCAGGTCGTCGTCGATGGCGCCGACGGGGCCCATCAGCGTGATCGCGGCCTTCATTTCGCCCAGCATGTCGAAGATGGGCGCCGACAGCGACGTGAAATGGGGCAGCAGCGCGTCGCGGCAGCGGCTGAGGTGGTGCTTGCGCACTTCGTCGCGGATGGCCTGCACGTCCTGCGGCGTGTAGGAGTTTCCCGCCGCGCCGCCATATCCCTCGGACTGGGGCGTGGCCATTTCCCGCTCCAGCAATTCGCGGGTGCTGGCCTCCGGGAGGTGGGCCAGGAAGTTCCGGCCGAGCGCGGACGACAACAGGGGAAGCACGCTGCCCACGCGCAACTCCAGTAAGGGCCGGCTGCGGGCGCCCTCCACGCGGTAGACGATGGTCGGCCCCTTGTTTCCCCATACGCCCAGGAACACCGTGTGGCCGGTGACCGCGGCGACCTCGGCCATGATGGGCCGGGCCGTGGTGAAGACGTCGAACTGTTCGAGGGCCGCCAGGCCCAGCCGCAAGGCGTAAGGCCCCAGGCCATAGTGGCCGGTGTCCGTATGCTGCTGCACCACGCCCACCTTCTGGAAACTCACCAGGTAGTAATGGACATTGGGCACCGTCAGTTCACAGGCGTCCGCGATTTCCTTCAAGGGCAGCGGCCGGCCGGCCCGGCGGATCACGTCCAGGATCCGGAACCCCACCTCGATCGATTGGATGCCCCTGCGCGCAGCGGTTGGCGTTTGTTCTGCGTTCTTTTCGACCTTGCCGGCGGGCCTTGCCATTACTGCCTCCACAGTGTTTCTGGCGGGAGTGTAGCAGCGGCGCCAGGCCGTTCCTGCAGAGGGGAAAGCGCGCGCGCCGGGTTTTCCCTAGCTTTTTCCTGCCCAGGCTTAAGTTTGATAATAGTTAATGACTACAGCAATATCAATCTAAAGCGATTGGGGAAAGCAAGCATGGAAGCGAATGTTGCAATGCAGGGCGTCGGCGCAGGCCAGACGCTCAGCCGGAAAGAGGAGCGCCAGGTGGTGGTGGCCTCGACCCTGGGCACCTTGTTCGAGTGGTACGACTTTTTCATCTACGGGACCCTGGCCGTCTTCATGAGCCAGGTCCTGTTCCCGCAGGACAACCCCACCGTCGCCCTGCTGGCGGCGTTGGGCGCGCTGGCGGTGGGCTTCATCATCCGGCCGCTGGGCGCGGTGATGTTCGGCTACCTGGGCGACAAGCTGGGCCGCAAGTACACCTTCCTGATCACCGTGGTGATGATGGGCGGCGCAACCGTGCTGATCGGTTGCCTGCCCACGTACGAGTCCGCCGGCCACCTGTCGTGGATCCTGCTGCTTACCCTGCGCGTCATCCAGGGATTGGCCGTGGGCGGCGAATATGGCGGCGCGGTGATCTACGTCGCCGAGCACTGCGAGCCCAAGCGCCGCGGGCTGCTGACGGGCTGGATCCAGATCACGTCGTCGGCGGGCCTCATCCTGTCGCTGATCGTGATCCTGTGCACGCAGGCCTCGATGAGCGCGGAGGACTTCCGGCAATGGGGCTGGCGCCTGCCGTTCATCCTGTCCATCGTGATGCTGGCGATTTCGATCTACGTGCGCGCCAAGCTGCACGAGTCGCCCGTGTTCACGCGGATGAAGCAGCAGAACCGCCTGTCGAAGAACCCGGTCAAGGAAACCTTCGGCCAGTGGTCTAGCCTGAGGCTGGTGGTGCTGGCGCTGATCGGCGTCACGGCGGGCCAGGGCGCAACCTACTTTACCGGCCAGTTCTACGTCATGATCTTCATGCAGCAGGCGGTGCAGTTGGACCAGACCAGCGTCTATATGCTGATCCTGATCGGGTTCATCATCGGCGCGCCCACCTTCGTGCTGTTCGGCTGGCTGTCGGACCGCATCGGCCGCAAGTGGATCATGATGGCGGGCCTGTTCGTGGCGGCACTCGGCTACCATTCCATGTTCGATGCGCTGCTCAAGGCGGGCAACCCCGCCCTGGCGCAAGCCATGCAAAGCACGCCGGTGCGCGTGCATGCCGACGTGAGCGGCGGCGCGTGCGATTTCGGGCTGCAGGCCGCGATGATCGGCAGCCATGCGGACCACAAGAAGGTGTGCGTGCAGGCCAAGAAATTCCTGGTGGGCAAGGGCATCAATTTCGAGTACGCCGCGCCGCTGCCCGGACAGGAAATCGCGATGAGCGTGGGCGGCAGGACCGTCAACGGCTTCGACCGCGCCGGCTATGCGGCCGCCCTGGCCGCCGCCGGCTATCCCGAGCGCGCGGATCCCGCTCGCGTCGACAATACGACCATCGTGCTGATTCTGGTATTGATGACGGCCGTCGTGGCCATGGTCTACGGTCCGGTCGCGTCCTATCTGGTCGAGTTGTTTCCTGCCCGCATCCGCTACACGGCGCTATCCTTCCCGTACCACATCGGCGCCGGCATCTTCGGCGGTATCGTGCCGTTCACTGCGACCTACCTGGCCCAGGCCAGCGGCAATATTTTCGGCGGCCTGATGTATCCGGTCGCCGTGACAGCGATAGTCGGCGTCATCGGCAGCCTGTTTCTGCCGAACACCCGTGCCCGGGCCATAGACGAAGACGCCGCACACTGAGAGAAAGGAGAGACATGTCCGCGCAACAGAGCTTCAAGGCCGCCGTCATCCAGGCGGCATCCATTCCCACCGACAGCGTCGCCTGCGCCCAGAAGGCGGCGTCCCTGATCCGCCAGGCGGCGGAGCAGGGCGCCCGCGTGCAGGTGTTTCCGGAGGCCTTCCTTGGCGGCTACCCCAAGGGCAATTCATTCGGCGCGCCGATAGGCATGCGCAAGCCTGAAGGCCGCGACGCCTTCGCCCGCTATCACAGCCAGGCCGTCCGCCTGGATGGCGAGGAAGTGGCGGTGATCGCCGAGGCCGCGGCGGAGACCGACAGCTTCGTGGTGATGGGCTGCATCGAGGCCGATGGCGGCACGCTGTACTGCACCGTGCTCTATTTCAATGGCCGCAAGGGGCTGGCGGGCAAGCACCGCAAACTGATGCCCACCGCCGGCGAGCGCCTCGTCTGGGGCTTCGGCGACGGCTCGACCCTGCCGGTCTTCGACACGCCCTACGGCAAGATCGGCGCGGTCATCTGCTGGGAAAACTACATGCCGATGCTGCGCATGTACATGTACAGCCAGGGCGTGGCGCTGTATTGCGCGCCCACCGCGGACGACCGCGATTCGTGGATCCCCAGCATGCGGCACATCGCGCTGGAAGGGCGCTGCTACGTCTTGACTTCTTGCCAGCACCTGCGCCGCGACGCCTACCCCGACGATTTCGAATGCGCGCTGGGCGACAAGCCGGACACGGTGCTGATGCGCGGCGGCAGCGCCATCATCGACCCGCTGGGAGAAGTGCTGGCCGGCCCGGACTTCTCGGGCGAGACCATACTCTACGCGGACATCAATCCCAACCAGATCCTGCGCGGCAAGTACGATTTCGACGTCTCCGGCCACTATGCGCGGCCCGATGTATTCCAGTTGCACGTGGACACCCGCGCCAAGCGCGCCGTTGCCGCCATCGACGACGGCCAGCAGCAGGAGGCTTGATCCATGCATTTCGATTTCAGCGCCTTGCCAGCGCAGACGGTCTACAACGTGCTGACGTCGACCGTCACCCCGCGCCCGATCGCGTGGGTCACCACGGTGTCCGGCAAAGGCGTCGTCAATGCGGCGCCGTTCAGCTTTTTCAACGTCATGGGTCATCAGCCGCCCACGGTCGCCATCGGGCTGATGCGCCATGCCAATGGCGAACTTAAGGATTCGGGCGCCAACATCATCGAGAACGGCGAATTCGTCGTGAACCTGGTGCCGGAATCCCTCGTCCAGCAGATGAACCAGACCTGCGCGGACTATCCGCCGGAGGTGGACGAGCTGGCGGCGGCCGGCCTGACCGCGAAGCCCGCCATCCACGTGCGTCCGCCGCTGATCGAAGGCAGCCCGGTATCGCTGGAATGCGTCAGCCAGGCCACCATCGTGACCGGACCCCGCCAGATCGTGGTCATTGGCCGCGTGCTGGGCGCGCACGTCGACGACGCTTATGTGCAGGACGCGGCGCGCGGCTACATGGATACGCCCGCCATGGCGCTGATTGCGCGCATGCACGGGGGCGGCTGGTATGCCCGCAGTTCGGACCTGTTCCAGCTGGCCCGGCCGACGGCGCCAGTCTGACAAAAAGGCCAATCCTTCGGGATTGGCCTTTTTGCGTTGTTGAATAGAGATCTTGCTGGCAGGCGGATTGCCCATGTGGAATCGTTGCTCCCGCCCGCTCGGCTGCCCGGCGCTGCGATGCTTCGTGGTGTGCCTGTGTTCCGTGTCCGAGTGGCGGCGTGATGGGGGGTAAGCCCGTGGCGTAAATCCGCGGCTGCAAAGCAAAAAGCCTTGCAAGTCGGCGACTTGCAAGGCTTTTTTAAATTGGCGGAGAGGGTGGGATTCGAACCCACGGTACGGGGATACCGTACGCCTGATTTCGAGTCGCATGCGCGCACATTGCGCCATTGATTTGCAAGGTTATTTTCTATCGCGCTGGCCGCATTGAATGCCCAAAATGCGCGCCTTCCGACAAAATTCCCCCCACCATTTCAGGCCCGCTTCTTGTCGCCCATTTTGCCGATGGCTTTGACCAGGCTGGCCTGATTCAGGTGGGCATATCGCTTGGTGCTTCTGGGGTCCTTATGCCCCAAGATGGCACCCACGGTGTATAGGTCCACCTCGTTGTTGATCAGCTCGCTGGCGGTGCTATGGCGGATGTCATGGAAGCGGACATGATCCAGCCCTACCTTGGCCCGGCTCTCCCGTGACCATTTCTGGACGGTGGATTTGGCTGCCTCGACGGGCCACCCGTGGCGATCAAGGTATCTTTTAAGGGTCGGGTGAATAGGGACCCGCTTGACCGCATCGCCGTTCTTAGTGTCATAGACTGCCAGGCTGTCGCCCTCCATCTTAGCCCGGAGGATTTCCGACAGGCGCATGCCCGTGAAAAAACCTGTGACCATCGCCTTGCGCGCTCCCTTGTTGCGGCAGTGCCGAAGCTGGCTCAGGAGCTGCGGGAAGGTCATGTAGACATGTCGCTCGTTCCTGACCTGGGGGACCAGCACGCGCGCGCCAGGGTCATGCTCGCCGTGGTTGTGCTTCTTCCACGCCCAGCGGCAGGCCGCCCGCAACAGCGATATCTCGTACTTGATGCTGGCCGGTGCTTTCGTTTGCCCTTCTTCGGCGGTGATCGCTGCGGCAATCTCTGGCAGTTGATCAACGAACTTCCCTGTGTAGTAAGGGAAGAGGGCCGCGAAGTTGCGGGCCACCTCGTCATAGGTCTTGAGGTGCTTCTTGTCCGCCAGGTAATACTCGATTGCCTTTTCTACCGTTGCCCGATCACGCGCAACGCCGGCCGCGACGGCGTAGAGCCTCGCCGATTCTTTCCGGTCGAAAGCGTCCGCTTCGGTTCGAGTCCAAGCTTTCGGAAGACGCTTTCGAGCGCGGACTCGCTGGTTTTCAATCGTACGGTCGAATTCAAAGATGAACTGACCGCGCTTTGAATCTCGGTGGATCGACATTTTTGTTTGTATTCCAGAAGGTCAGAAACTTCGAAGGTGATGCGTTTCCCGATGCGGTAGCAAGGGATAGGGCCTTTGGGTGCTGCTAAATCATAAACATGCCGCGGGGAGACACCCAGCATGCGCGCCGCCTCCGCTACCTGAACCGGGGTGTTTATGGGTGCATCGCCCCGCGCGGCCGGTGCTTGGTGTTGGGCTGCGTGTGCCATTACTGCTCCTTTTCAATCTCCGCCAGCAGCGCGACCGAATCGGCGTATGCGCGCATGGCTCGGTGTTCGTCGATCTGGTCGGCGCCGAGGGTGTCGGCGCATTCCCGCAGCTGGGCGGCGAGGCGTTCGATCAGGTCATTCATAAACGGCCCCTCCGTCGGTGTGCTGGGTGGGGTGGGTCAGAATGTGCCGTAGCGCCATAGCGTCCCACCATGCGTTGTGCTGGACCGCACCGGGCAGCGTTGTCGGGTAGGCGTCGATGCGATGGATCTCGAACGACAGGTGCGGGATGTTCACCATCTGGCCGGGGGCCGTGATGATGGCCTGGCAAAAGTAGCGCACGTCGTCGGGCCAATCGGTGTTGATGTGCGGGGCTGGGTCGCCGTGCAGGAACTCGGCGATTCGGTATGCGCCGCCGTGGTGTCGGCAATTCACCACCGACACGGGGAAGGGCACGGCCCGCATGATCGGCAACACATTTTCACGCACCCATGGCTGCTGGGCGGCGTGGTCCGTGTAGACCAGATACAGAGACTGGCCGTCCTCGCGGACCAGCGCCAGGGACAGTAGCGGGCCGCCGAAGCCGTCGAATTCGGTATCGAGGTAATAATTCATCTGGCGACTCCTATGATCACTATGTCCATATCTACGGGAACGATCAGGAAGCCGAACGGATCGGAGCCGATATCCTGAGCATTGCGGCGTTCGCCGGTCCACGGATTGAACAACCACGCGGTCTTGCCGTTGAACTCGCGCCACTGGGCGGCATGGCTGGGATAGGGCCGCGTCAGCCCGGTGGCGGGGTCGATCTTCATCAGGTCATCCATTGTTCTCTCCGTTGTTGGTCTCCTGCGCTCCCGGTTGCGCGGCCAACTCTCCGGGATTTCCGGACGGTTGCGCGGGCAGGGCGGCGAGCTGGGACTTGAGCTTGCGTATGTTCGCGTGGATGTTGCCCACGTCGGGATCTCCGTTTTCATCGGGCGGGAACTCGCGGGCATATGCGATGCGGGCAGCTTCCAGTTGCCGAACGCGCACCGCCTCGCTGGCCTGGCGCTGCTTGAGGGCTTGATCCCACCCAGCCGCCCAGCCATCGTCATGGCCGCGCTCATATTCGGCGCTGGCCTGGGGCGCGGCATAGAGCGCGACCACTTCGTAAGGCCCTTCCTGGGTCGCTGCGATAGCCGACCTTCGGACGCACGCCTGCGCTTCTTCTCGCGTGCGATAAGGCACGTATGAATCGGTGCCTACCTTCCAATTCGCCCACGCCACCGGCTTCTGCGCCTCCCCGGCTACAGGGGCGCTTGCTGGCCGCACGCCGTTAGAGCGGTCGCATTCGTCGTTGGAGCACAGTACACCGTCGGCTTTCGCGGCTTGACACACGTCGGTCGGGCATGCCTGGGGCACTACAGGGGCGCTTGCCATGCGCCGGATGATGACGGCGGCAAGCTCTGCGTTCTCGTTGCCATTGATGCTTTCCAGGCCATCGGCAAGCGCCGACATGACGCTTTGATCGCCGATCAACCCATCCACCTCATCGGCGGATAGGTGCTGCGCCGGTGTTGCGGTTACGGGGGTGCTGGCCTGGGCGGCGCGGCGCGACCATTCAGCCAGCGCGGCCTTGAAATGCTCGGCGTAACCCTTTTCGTCCGCGCCCCAGCGCAGCAGGCGTTCTTCGCCCCATACGCCATCATCTTCGGGTTCAGGCGGGGTCGGCACGGATAGCACGCGCTCGATTTGGCTCAGGCAATTTGCGCGGCGAATTACGTTGCCAAGGCAGGCCATCAACGTGCTGGGGTTGCGCGCCAATACGCCGATGCCGAACGTATCATAGACCTGCGTGAGAGTATCTTCGGCACGCTCATCGGCTACAGGGGCGCTTGCCAGAGCGGCGCGCTTTTGACGGTCGGCAAGGACGGAAGAACGCGCATACTCCTTCACATATTCGGATTCGTAAACCTCGTAGGAACCATGCGGGGAAGGCTCCGCATCTATGGCCGACAGGGGCGGGAGTTCCACGCTCTCATCGGCTACAGTGGCGCGCAGCTTGGACAGCACTTGGTTGACAACGATCAGCGCGCGGGCCGCGCCAGCCGGGTCGTCGCTGAAGTGCTGAGCAATGATCGTATTGACTGCCGCCTGGGCGGCGTTGTTCTGGTTGGTCATTTCATCCACCATTGAGCATGAGTTCGTGGTACGCGGCGCGCAGCAGCTCGCGGCCTCGCTTGAGAACGTTTCCGTTGGCTCCGACGAGCTTGAGCCTGATCATGATTTGCGTGAGGGTGTGGCCGCAGTAGTAACCGCAGGCCTTCTTGAGTACGCCGACTTCGATCAGCTTGCGATGGTCAGCGCCGCCGAAATTCGTGCCGAGGAAGGCAACTTCCAGCTCCCGCTCGCTGACAACATGCGTGGTATCTGCCATCACGCCTCTCCCTGCTGCGGGACCTGGGCGGTCAAACTGCGCGCGTATTCGAGTAGCTCTGGAATGGTCCGAGCCCCGTCATCGCCGAGCGCGAATCGGATATCAACTAGCACGCTCACCGGGTCTTTCAGGTCTTTTGCTGTCATACGCTGCGCATACTCAAGCAATTCCTCATAGTCCTTCCAAAGCACATATCGGACGGCCGGCGGGTCACCGGCTGCGGTGCGCTGCATGTGATACTGCCCTGGCTTGTGGGTTAACCACACCTGGCTAGGTGGAGTGTCATGCATTGCTATCCTCCTGCTGCGGGACCTGGGCGGCGAGGGCGGCGTCGATCACAGCCTGCGCGTACTCCCGCATGTGCGTCCGACCTTGCTCGGGCATGTGCGCCCATGGGTAGTCCATGCACTCGGCCATCTTTTGCGCGGCGGCTTCGATGTCGAATTTCGCCTGCGCATCGCCAGCAGCGGGAGCGGGGACAGGAACTCGGTCGATTTCAACTTCTGCGAACTGCCATGCGGAACGCGCGCCTTTTACTAGCAGCTCGCAGGCATCCTTCGGGTCCCCATCCGAGGCTTGGAAGCGATTCCACCAGAGCAACAGAGCACGTAGGGCTTCCCGAACGTTTGGATCGTTCTTTTCAAGGTCAGCCGCCGACAGAAACTCGCCGGGCCACATTGCGTGTAGCCGTTGGCAGATTTCCTCCAGACCGTACTTCTTGTCTGGCCAGGTGTCTGCGATGTAGTCCGCCAGCTTATCCAGAGCGATGGAATCGTCTTCGTCCTGCGCATCCCCCGGCGCTACCGGCACAGCATGCGCCCCGGTATAGATGCAGTGCGATCCCTGCCACACTCCAACGCTGACGCCGCGAGGGTCGGGGTCGAGGGCGACGGTGATGGGCTCCTCGGGCGTTTCGGCACCAGGGGCGGCGGGCAGCGGCATCCAGTGCGTCGGGTGAACAGCGCACGAGCCCCGATCGATGAAGTTGCTGGCGGATCCGTCAAGCGTTTGCCACCACCTGGCGATGGTGACCTCCCCCGCGGCAAACACCAGAATGTTGGGACCGTATCGATGCAATCCATCTGAGAATTCGGGCAGCGTCGGCGCTGATTCAATCGGTTTCCAGCCGGTGGGGATGGGGGTGGGCATGGTTCAGGCTCCAGTGGCGCGCGCGGCGTCCAGTTCGGCAAGGATTCGAGTCTGCTGCAGCAGGTCGGTGGCGTCGTCCTGGTCGAGGCCGGCGCCGATCCTGCGCAGGGTGGGAATTTCAGCGTGCAGGGCGGCCAGCAGCGGCGCGTCGACGGGCATGCCCACTTCCAGGCGCTTGGCCAGCTGGCGCAGCGCCACGGCCTTGAACTCGCGCCCGTGCCGCGTGGCCCACATGTCGAAGAAGTCGGCCATGCCGAGGATCGCCGGCGCGCTGGCGTACCATTCGCCGTCGGCGACGCAGTAGAAGATCGGCAGGCCGCGGGCGTCGACCGTCACGGTTCCGTCGCGCTGGATCTGGTCGATGATCGATTCCAGCGGCGCCAGGGTCTGCTGGGTCTTGATGAGCATGGGCAGCCGGGCCGGGCGCGGCCGGTACTGCTTGCGGCGGGGCTTGCGGGCGTGGGTCATGGTTTCACCGTCACGATGTAGCCGTCGCCCTTGCAGCACTCGCACACGCGCACGCTGCCGGGTTTGATGTACGACAGCACCAGTTCGATGAAGCCGTTTATCTTGGATTCCAGGTCGGCCCAGTTGCTACCGGATAGGCCACGGACGACGATGTCCGCGCTCTTGGCGTAGCTGGACGTGCCGGAAGCGAGTTCCATAATCTTGAACTCGGATTTGGTCAGCGTGCGGCGCACGGTCCGACGGCCCACCTTGTAATCGCTCTGCTTCGGCTCGTGGTGCATGTAGCCCATGAGGGTGACCGTTCCGATATTGCGGTGGTCGGTCACGAAGAAGTCGCCGCTTCGCTCGCGCGCGGCTTCTACCAAAGCGGTCGCCGCGCGTCCGAACAGCGCGTTCCCGTCGATGAACACCGGGTGCTTGTGCCATGTCTCGGGGTATTCGCGCAGGCTGGCGGGGAATTCAACCTTGACGTCTTCCGGTCTGGCCTTCGGCGCGCAGTCGCGGTCAATGACGATGAACTCGAGCGGCTGCGGTTCGAGCTGCACCTGCTGCAACTTCTTCTCGTAGAAGACCGATTTGTAGACCGCGGTCGGGTCGGTGGGGATGTAATGGTCCTCTTCGTCTTCGTCGTACTCATAACGGAAGGCATCCGCGCCCAGCTCGGGCGGGAACGTCGTGACCTCGCGGTACTCGGGCTTCAGACTCCAGCCAACCACCTCCAAGCCCGGGGCCGGGATTATCGCCAGCGTTTCGACACCACCCTGGACCATAAGCCAGCTGGCATTGCCGGGGCAGCTTTGAGCGAGCCCGGCCTGGCCGTTTACCAGCAAGCGATCCGGGGCCATGGAGTGGTAGCCTTTGCGGATGTAGGACGTGCCTTCATGCTCGAGGATGGTGATCTTGTCGGTCATGGTCTTCTCGGTATAAGGTGGCCGGGCACCGGCAGCGGTCGGATGGGGGAGGGAGTCCCGCCGCCGGGCCGGCCATAGTCGTTACGCCGCTTCCGGCTCCAGGTTCAGGCCCAGCGAGCCCTGCTTCTCGACGGCGGGCGTGATGCTGATCGTGATGTCGTTGCCCAGCACCTCGTACAGCTTCTTGACCTGCTCGCCGCTGGGGTGGCACTTCACGCGGAAGGTGATGATCACGCTCCCCCCTTCCATCAGTTCAGCGGCGAATCCGTCCACGTCGGCGGGGTCGAGCTCGATGTCCGACGCGCCGCCCAGGCCGAAGCCGATCAGCACCTTGGCGCCGATCAATTCATGCTTGAGGCGGATCTTCTCGATGAGGTCGCCAAAGCGGCGCACCGTCAGCGCGTCGCCTACCGGCATTTCGGCCTGGTCAGGCGATTCCTCCTGCTTGTAGAGCCACGAACGCAGCGCCGAGTGAAACTCGGACAGCACGCCGTTGCCATCGGTAAAGCTGATCTTCAGGTCAGCGGCGCCGGCCGGCTCTTCGCCGTGGCGCTCGGTGCGCACGTTGATATGCGCCAGGGTCGCGGTTTGCTCGGTGATGGAGAACATGCGGGATTGCTCCGTAGGTTGTGCTGCTGGGAAGGGTTAGGCGGCCTTGCGGCGCAGGGTGGTTTCGTACTGCTCAACCAGGCCGGCAAACGCCATGAGGTCGTCGACGAGGCTGTCGATGTAGTCGTCGTCGCGCTTGAACTCGCGCAGCCACAGCTGCTTGTCGATCGGCGCCAGGGCCGGGCAGTACAGGCCCAGATGCCACCAGGCGCGCCCGGTGATCCACATGCAGCCCTGGACCTGGTCCATGACCTCGCTAGGGTCGTTGTCGATGTGGAAGGCGCGCAGCTTGTCCGGGGCCAGGAAGCATTTGTATTCACTGCCTCCGTCCTCGTTGATCAGGCCGTCCGCGCTGGCGCCGAACAGGCGGTCGTCGGTCAGCACGAAGCCAGCGCGCTCGACCAGCAGGCCGGTCTGCTGCTCATGCTCCATACGGGCCTCGGGCTCCAGTTCGTGCCCGCGGCGCATGGCCCAGTTCTGATAGCCCTCGTCCAGGGCTTGGCCGGCGATGCGCTCGACCGCCAGGCGGAAGGCGTAGTTCTTGGCCTCGTCGGACCAGTCCCCCACCGGCTTACCCGCCAGGGCACGCTCCACTCCCTCCGCGCGCGGCACGGAGCGGTAGCCAGCCTTCTTGGCGGCTTCCTTCTGGTCCATGCCGGCCTTCACGTAGGAGACGAACAGCGTCTGGCGCTCGTCTAGAGTGCCCACGCGCTTGCGGGCCACCGAGAACATGCTCGCGGTGATGACGCCAGCGCGCGCGGCGTGCCATTCCTCGCTGCCCTGCTCGCAGTTGACGATCAGCATCATTGGCCTCCGTTGTCGTCGCGGCCGAAGCCATCGTCAGCCGTCGCGGGCTCGCGGGCCGGCTCGTCGATGGTCTTGCCGTCATCGGGCGGGGTTTCGGTGGGCACGGCCTCGCCGCGCAGCACGGCACCGCGCGCGGCTACGGCGGACTTGAACGCGTTGTAGATGGTCATGTCCTTGGTGGCGCGGACCTCGGCCAGGCCTTCCCTCCAGACGGCGGCCAGGTCCTCGGCCGTCTTGGCTGCGTCCACGGCCTTGCGCAGGCGCGGCAGCAGATCCGGATCGACCGGCGCGGTGCTGGCGGTGGTGGCGAGACCTTCGCCGCCGTCCGTGTTCAGGTGATGGATCGCCTCGGACAGGCGGTCATTCTTCGGCCAGTACTTGTAGGCGCGCTTCACCACCGTCTTCTTGGCCATCTCGCCGTAGTCGGTTTTCCAGGGGGACGACTTGCCGGACTTCACCGACTGCGACCGGTTCATGATCCCGTCGATTTCGTCCCGGCTCATGGGCGTGGTCAGGTAGTCGCCGTCGGCGGTCTTGACCACCACGTAGGCGCCGACGATGTCGCCGCGCTCCTTGCTGAACGGGTTGAAAACGTGCGTCGGTGGCGCGTCGAAGCCGTTCAAGGCGAACGTGTCGGCGGCACGCACAAGCTCGGCCTGCGCCCAGCGAATGGAGCCCGTAGCCACGGCCAGGTCGATCAGACCCATGTAGCTGATGTCCAGGCAGATCCGGCCGTCACGCGGCACGAGGTAGGCCTGGCGCTTGGCCGGGTTCAGGCTGATGCCGATGGCGGCCACGTTCGTCACCGCGTTGATCACCGACTGGCGGTTGGCGGTGGCGACCTTCAGGGCGTAGTCGTTGTTCTGCAGGACCTGGATGGCGAAGCCGGCCTCCTTCTCGAAATTGATCGAAGGGTCGGTCAGCACCGCGGCGAACGAGTCGCGGGTGGCGTAGATGTCCTGGGAGATGACTGCGAGGTTGTTCATTGCTGGTCCCCCAGCAGATAGGCGTCGCTGGTCAGGAAGGCCGTTTCGTTGAAGCACGCCTCTTTCAGAATGTCGTACTCTTCAAAGACATCGGTACCCATCATCCAAATGATGGGACCGCTGAACGCAAAAAGCGTGGCGATCAGGCGGGTTTCCACTGCGTCCGCCTGGCGGCGCACCGTTTCGCGGTAGAAGGGTTGCTTCATCCAAGTCGAGGTGCGCACTTCGTTGGCGAACTTCCGAACGGCCAGCATCTCTTCGGCGACCGCGATCAACGCGTGCTGGTAGATGTTCAGTTCGCTGCAGGGCATGCGGCGAATGGCTTTCAGGTTGTGCATGGTCATTCCTTCGCGACGACCACGGTCTTGCCGCAGCCTTCGCAGTTTGTGAGGGTGGTTTCGTCGCGCTGCTGGACTTCTCCGTAGCCGAAGAGCAGGGCGGTCAGCACGCCGGCCACGACCAGCGCGGCGACGGCGTTGTCGCGGTCTTTCAGGAGGCGGCGGATCATTGGGCACCTCGGGCTTGTTCGCGCATACGGATCTTCTCCATGGCGCTCAGGTGGCCAGCGCGCTGGTTGCACGCGCCATGCGCCAGCACCAGGTTGCTGATGTGGTTCGGGCCGCCGTGCGCCACCGGCACCAAATGCTCGACGGACCGGTCTGCGTCGGAGGTATGGCCGAAGCAGTAGAAGCAGCGGTCGCCGTCGCGCTCTAGAAGCGTGCGCACAACCGGGCTCAGCTTCACGCGCCGAGTGCGCGCGCCGGCCGACCATGCGCCGTTGCTCCTGAACGCCTCCCAGGCCTTGAGCGCTTCGCCGGTGAAGGTGGTGCCGCCCTTGGAATTCCCGTAGACGATGGCCACGCCGCTGGCGCAGTCGAAGCGCACCAGTTCCCATTCGTTGGTCGGACGCAGCACCTGGGCGCCGCGCGCCACCAGCCACTCGATGAACTTGGGGCGCGCGCCCTCGACCTTCTTACGGCTCGGGGTCATTGGGCACCTCGCGCGGCCAGCATGGCGTCGGCGAACTCGTAGGCCATCGAGGCCGCCCATTCGGCGTAGCCTTCGCCGGCGTCGCCTTGACGGAACTTGCGGCCCGCCAAGCCTGCGAGAGCCTGCGCGGCGAAGTAGTCGCGAAGGGTCATGCCCGTAGAGCTGTAATCCGGATCGTCATAGTGGGCATTCCGAGTCGGATAGGCCGGGCCGCCGTCGTTGATCGTGCTCATGCTTTGCTCCAGGAATCGCGGCGGGCGTGCGCGCGCATCAGCGCATCGCCCAGCCGGCCAATCAGGTAAGCGGCAAGCAGGCCGCAGAAGAGGTAGGCGGTCATTTGCCGGCCCGCCATTCGACGATCGCGTCGTACAGCGCCAGCGCGCCGATAAGGACAAAGGCGATCACAGGTAGGCCTCCGCTTCGTCCGGGTCCATCTCGGCCAGCAGGCGGTTCGCCTCGGCGTGGATGTAGTTCTCCAGGTGCTGCGAGAGGAACCGGTGGATGCTCATGCTCACCGTGCCGGCCAGCAGCACCAGCGCCGCGGCGGCTTGGTTGTCGCTGACCTCGTCCAGCAGGCAGTCAGCCCAGATCCGCGCCGATTGGCCGAAGGCGCCAGCCGTGTCATTGCCCAGGCAGGCCACGACAAGCTCAACAGCGCGCTCCCGCGTCACGGTCGGTGCATCAGCGTCCACCTCATCCGCGAAGTAGCCGAAGTCGGCCACGCGCGCGGGATCATCAAGGAAGGCTTGGCGGGCGTTCATGGCTCAGTTCCTCGCGTCGCCGACGGCTACATCCTGCGCCGCCCGCTGGGACAGCGACTGCTGGGCCGCGTAGTCGCCCTCCTGGTTCGCCATCACGCGGTAGCGGTCGAACTCAGGCTTGAACGCCGTTTCCAGGCGGTCGCGCTTCTCGCTGTCGAAAGCCAGCCAGCACGCGGCCAGCTTCTTGACGCCGTTGCCGCCGAACTTCTGCATCGCTGCGACGGCCTGGCAGGTGGTGATCGTGTCCATGGTGTCTCCTTGCCCCGGCACCCGGGGCGGGGTGGGGGTTAGCCGGCCAAGGTCGTCTTGGCGGTGATCTGGGCGGCGAGGGACTCGCACTCGTCGATGCAATAGTCCAGGGAGCGCATCACGCCAGTGGTGCCACCGTGGGAACGGTCACCAAAGTGTGCGCAGTCGAATCCGAACCACCACAGTTCGGACGGCACCGGGTAGCGTTCGCTCTTGCCCGAGTAGGTGACGCTGCCGTGTACGTCGAAAACCAGCTCAGGAGCGTGCAGACGGCTGGCATCGCCAGCGGCGGCACACAAGAGGGCAATCGGGCTGCGCTTGCCGACAGGCTCGCCTTCGGCCGGCGACGTCAGGGCCGGATGCGGCCGGTTGTACTCGGCACCGAAAAGCGGGTGCGAAGCCGGCACGCCCACATAACCGCAGCGGTGCGAATCGCGCACCATGATGACCACGGCGCGGAAGCCTGCTTCGGTGGTCCAGTCCTTCTCAACGTCGTACGCCATGCTGTTTCTCCCGTTCTCCCCGGGGTGGGGAGGTGTTGGGAGAAATATAGCAACGCTACAGAATCAATGCAATAGCTATGCTATAGATTAATTTGTAACGACAAAAGCCGGCTCATGGGGCGGCGGGAAGCGACAAAGCCACCCGAAGGTGGCTTTGCGATGTTTGTGAAGCTGGCGTGGTTGAGGTGGATCCCCAGGGAGCGGGACTGCGTTTGGCCTTGCGGCGAGGGATTAGCCGCAGTCCTTCGGGGCTTCAATGGCCTTGAAGATATTCTCGACGTGGCCCTTCCAAGTAGAGTAGTACGTGTAGCCCGTCGCGTGGGTGACAGAACCGTCTTGGCGCAGATCGATCAGTAGGGCTACGCTAGCCTTCGAAAGGCCGGGCATCTCAACAGTTATCAGGCCTTCATTTGGATTTCCGGGGTTTTGCACAACTTTCCCCGCGTCCCGGCATGTATTCTGGTGCTCGTACAGAGCTTGACTGATCTGTGGAATTGAGAGCGCAAAGGTTTTCTCCGCCCGTAAATGCTCCGGATTTCGAATGTCGGTAGCTGCAATGTTCTGCAAATTTCCACAGCCAGTGACGGCAAGCACCACAACCATAGAGGTCAACGTCCTCATCTCATAATGTCCTTATCACGCCGTCCCAAAATGTCAAACAACTGCGCACATACTGCCCCGCCTCGTCATCCCGCAGCCTGGCGCTAGGCGCGCAGCAGCCGTTCATCCACCCCATTCCTCAGGTCATTGGGAGACCAAAGAATGCGGCCGACGATGTTGACGTCTCGGCCATCATCCCGCGTCAAGGGAATAGGTTTGTAGGCGGGGTTCAGCGACTTTGCCAGCCAGATTCCGTCTCGTGTCCGGGAGATACATTTCACCAGCATGGACCCGCCTTGATTGATGGCGTAGATGATCCTCCGGTTGATCCGCAGCATGTCGTGGATGCGTTCTATAAACATCAGCATCGGGTTGCGGTTGCGGATTGCCGGCTCCATGCTGTCCCCATGTGAGTAGACGATCCGCATCTGCTCAATGGGCAAGCCGAACGACTCCAAGAAGGAGCGGCGAAGCAGGATATGGCCAATCTCCGTTTCTTGGTAGTTTTCGATGCCGAGGCTGCCTGCGGCCAGGCGCACATCCAGTTCCGGGATCGGGATGAACTCGTGATCGTTGGCCGAGTAGCCGGAATCAGGCACGTGCCCAACATCCACTGCGTGGCTGATCAATACTCCGCCTGCCGCATCTTCCATCTGCTTGGTCGTCTTGCCGCCTTCCCATGGTGCTGCCGGTAGGCCTTTGATTCGCATGGGGAACGGGTCGTCCGCGTCGTCTATATCTACTAGCCCGCCGGGCTTGTGCGCGCGCGGTGGCGTGGCCGCAGTGGACGCAGCCGGCGCTGGCTGGGCGATTTGTATTCCCAACTTCAATTGCGCGATGGCGAGAGCGATCGCGCCTTGGAGCGCGCTCAACTGAGCAGGGGACAACGCACGGACCTGATCCTCAGGGATTTCGGGAAAAGGCCACGGTGCAGGAGGTGGCGGGGCGGCGAGGCTTGGAGCAAGGGCGGCTGCCTTTTGCGCTTCGATCGCAAGCCGTGGGCTTATTTCGGCCAGTGAGCAACGGAAACCCTCAGCGTATGCCATAGCCGCCTCCATATTCATCGGGCGGCGACCGGTGATGTGCTGATAGATCATCGCCTGACCACCCTTCACATGGTGGTCGCGAGCGAAAGCCGCGCGATTCACGCCTTCGAAGCGCGCTCGCAGGGCAGAGGCTTCCTCGTCGATGGTCCAAATTTTCATGTAGCGATGCTATTCAATAATTTATGTAGCATGGCTTGTTTTTAAACTGTAGCAACGCTATAGTTTTAGCCATGGACCTGAACAGCTACCTGAATCGGGATAACGCGAGCAGTGCAGCTGCTCTTGCTCGCGATGTGGGCGTTTCCCCGGCGCTCGTCTACCAATGGCGCACCGGACGCCGGCCAGTCCCAGTCGAGCATTGCGCAGCGATTGAGCGTTTCACGGTTGGGGAAGTGTCTCGCCGCGACCTGCGCCCCGACGACTGGCAGCGCATCTGGCCCGAGCTCGCCACCCAGGCCCAGCAGGAGGCGAGCCATGCGTGATCGGCCTAGTCCAGCGGTGGCTCCGAAAGAATGTCCAGAAGGTCGTTCGCCTGATCGCGCAGCCCCTGACTTCGAGCGGGTATTGGTGTCGCTGAACCATTCATCTGCTGCTCGGCACAGTCGCGAACTATCCCTGCGAGTGCACGTGGGTTCGGATGCGTTGCGAACAGCCCAGACAACGCCGCGCACAGTATTTCCAAGCGCCCGGATTGATAGTTCGCTTGGTCGGAGAGGGCTATGACTTGCTGTCGCAGCGCCTCTATCAGATCGTCGCTCATGGCCAGCTCCTTTGCTGATGGTGCGTGTGGGAACCACCAGTTTAAGGCGCTGGGGCTGGCCGCCCAATGCGATGCCCATGGCTCAGTGCACCGTCGCGCCGGCGCGGTCGTCGGTTGCCCATGCCATGCGGTCGCGCTCGGCGCAGAGCTCCCTGAACAGGTCCATCACCGCGGCTTCGCTCGGGTCCACGAAGGCCCGGCGCGCGATGTCCTGGGCGTTGTTCAGGAGTTTTTCGGTTTCGGTCATTTCAATCGTCTCGGGTTGTCGGTACGAAAAATTTTTGCCTGGACCCACGCTGTAACTCACGTTGTAACCCGATGATTTTTTCCTAAAGGAAGCGAAGTGCACACCCATTCCGCAGTTGTTTACGGCGCCAGTTCGTTGCCGGCGCCAGCCGGGAAGCGATTCTTGCCGCTGTCTGCTGTGGCGGCTTGCAAGACCTTCCGCGAGGCCGTCCGCCTTGCCTGGGAACACCGGGCGCGGCCGAACATGACGCAGCGCAGCCTGGCCGAAGAGTGCGGCCTGTACGCGCCGCACGTGAGCAGCTACCTGCATCCCGAACCCCTGGATGGGAAGAACCGGCCGCGGCTGGATCTCCCCGCCGATTGCATCGATGCCTTCGAGGAAGCCGTGGGGAACCACGGCATTCGCCAGTACCTGAACCATCTGGGCCGGCTGACGATCATGGAAGAAGTCATCGCCCAGAGGGCCGCATGAGCTATGACGAAGCCTTGGCCATCACCAAGCGCGCGTTCGAAGAGGCCTTGCGTCAGCACGGCTGGGACCGCGCCAAGGCCTACGAGGAAATGATGCTGCGCGAAGACCTGAACCCCCAGCTGCGCGAGGCCTTCCTTGTGATCGGTCGCCACACCGCATTCTCTACGAGGCATTGATGCGCCAACGTCTCTTGAACCCCAAGACTTTCTTGTTGTTGAGCTTCAGCCAACACGACGCCGCCCAGGCCTTCCTGCGCAATTTGCCGCTGGATCCGGAGAACCCTATCGAGGTCGTCGTGCGCGAGCGCGTGAAGCCGCGCAAGATGAGCCAGAACGCCCTGATGTGGGTGGGTCCGCTGGCCGACATCGCTGAGCAGGCCTGGGTGGGCGGCAAGCGCTTCACGGCCGAGGCGTGGCACGAGCATTTCAAGCGCGAATTCCTGCCCGAAGAATTCGACCCTGAGCTGTGCCAGGAAGGCTACGTGAAGTGGCAGATCACCCCGCGCGGCGACCGTGCGCTGGTGGGCAGCACCACCATGCTGACCGTGAAGGGCATGGCCCAGTACCTGACACAGGTAGAGGCCGCTGGCGCCGAGCTGGGCGTGGAGTTCCGCGCGCGAGGGGATCGCTGATGCTCCGTCGCACACCGCTGACTCGCAAGACCCCGCTCAAGGCCTCCACGGGCCTACAGCGCACCCCATTCAAGCGCCGCGCACCGAAGAAGCGCGCCGGCCATGCGCCGGAGTACACGGCTGCGTGCGAAGGGGAGTGCTGCTACCTGCGCTTCCCTGGCTGCCGCAGCTACCCCAAAGACCCCACGGTCGTGCCTGCCCACCAAAACGAAGGGAAGGGCATGGGCCTGAAGGTCCACGACAAATTCACCGTTCCCGCCTGCCACTTCTGCCACGCGCTCTACGACCAGAGCGGCATTGACCGCGAGATCAAGCGCGCCACTTGGAACTGGGCATACACGCGCTGGGAACCCGTGCGTGCCCAGAAGATGGCCGCGAACGACGACAAGATGATGGAGGCCGCGTAATGGCTGCTGACTGGATCAAGATGCGGACAGACCTGTACCGCGACCCGCGCGTGTGCGTTATGGCCGACCTGCTGATGAACGAAGACGGCGAACTGGCGCGTTACGTGAATCAACATTGCCAGCGTCACATGATCGTAACGCGTAACGTTATGCGTAACGTAACGGTCGGCGCACTGGTTTCTGTGTGGGGTGTCATGCGCTTGCGTGGCAAGGCCGAAGGCGATGATCTCGTATGTCGCGCCGTTACAACAAGCGTGCTGGATGACATCGCGGACTTGCCCGGTATGGGCGCCGCAATGGAGGCCGTAGGTTGGGTCATAAGCACTGAGGAAGGCCTTGTATTTCCTAGGTTTTTCGAGGACCACAACGTCGATCCGGATGCTTCTCCAAAGTCGAAATCTGCTGCACGGCAACAGCGATATCGCGAGCGCCAAAAACAGGGAAGTGACGTAACGCGTGACGTAACGCGTGACGCAAAAGTGACGCCTAGAGAAGAGAAGAGAAGAGAAGATAAAGAAGAACCCCTAAAGCCCCCTTCGGGTGCTTCAGGCTGGTCGCTTCCGGATTGGATTCCTGCCGAACCCTGGCGGCAGTTCGAGGAAATGCGGCGGAAGAAAAAGAAGCCCATGACCGACGCCGCCCGCAAGCTGGCCGTGAACAAGCTGGACGCGCTCCGCGGTGCCGGCCACGACGTGGCGACGATGCTGGACCAGACCATCCTGCATGCCTGGGACACGTTCTACGCGCCGAAGGCGAACACGGCGCCGCAGGGTGTCCTGGGGGACGATCAGCCATGGACGGGGGCAGTGTGATCGGACATCAGACACTCATCGCGGCCCGCATGGCCGGCTACCAGCCCACCGACGCGTGGCTGACCTGCCTGCCGACCGAGCAGACGTACGGCAGCTTCACCCACCCCGAGGCCCAGCTTGGCCGGATGACGAACGGGCGGTGGGTTGGCTTTCCGGACATCCACATCCACGACAGCGAGAACGCCGCGGCGCTGGACCTCCGGCCCGTCGTCGGCTTGGTGGTGCACATCGTGTCACCGACCCGGGCCCGCGCGTTGCAACTGCTTCGCCGTGTCACGGTGTTTTCGCCGGCGCGCGTCATTGCTTCTGGCGCGTGGGGCATCGTTCTCTGGGATCCGGAGGCAGGGCAGCAGGAGTTCCCGGCATGAGCCAAATTTTGACCCCCGACGAGATCGATTTTCAGGCGTACATGGCCGAGGCTGAGCCCCAGGCAAAGGTGCTGGCGGCTGAGGCGTGGCGCGACGAACTGGCGCGCTCGGTGGAGCATGGGGACCACATCTCCGGCGCCAAGCTGCCCTGGGCCAAGACGCACGACCTGATCCGGTTCCGCCGGAGCGAGGTGACGCTGTGGCAGGGCATCAACGGCCACGGCAAGAGCGAGTTGCTGGGGCAGGCCTGCATCGGCTTCGCCAACCAGGGGGAGCCGGTCTGCATCGCCTCGTTCGAAATGAAGCCCCAGGCCACCCTGAAGCGGATGCTGCGCCAGACGGCCATGAACGGCCGGCCCAGCGTCCAGGCCGTCGACCGGCTGATCGAGTGGTCCCGGGACAAGCTGTGGCTGTACGACCAGCAAGGGACGGTGAAGCCGGCCATGCTCTACGCCGTGGCGCGGTATTGCGCAGATCGCTTGAAGGTGCGCCACCTGGTCATCGACAGCCTCATGAAGTGCGTCCGCGGCGAGGACGACTACAACGGCCAGAAAGACTTCGTGGACATGCTGTGCACCCTGGCGCGCGACCTGGGCATGCACATCCACCTAGTCCACCACGCCAAGAAGGGCGAGAACGAGGACATGGTGCCGGGCAAGTTCTCGGCCAAGGGGTCGGGTGCCATCGTCGACCAGGTCGACCAGATGCTGACCGTCTGGCGGAACAAGAAAAAGGAACGCATCGCAGAAGCGGAGCTGCGCAAGGACGGCGAATTGTCGGCCGACACGCTGGACACCCCCGATGCGTTGCTGATCTGCGACAAGAACCGGCACGGCGAGTGGGAAGGGCGCATCCAGCTCTGGCGCCACGCCGACAGCCTGCAATTCACCGGCGATAAGCGTCGCCAGCCCCTGGACATGATTGGAGCTCTTGCATGACACAGATTGACCTGATCGCCGGGCAGCCGGCAGGCGTTCCGCTGGACCCGTTGGCGGGGACGCTGGCGGACAGCTACGCGCGCGCGCCCACATTCGACCTCGAAAAAATTAACACGGACGTCGCCGACCCCTGGGCACGGGATGGCGCCCAAACGGCCCCGGATACCTCGCCACGCCGCGCCAATGCTGGATCTACGGTGGCGCCCATGCCGGGCGTGAACGTCAACATCCTGGCTCTGGACCTTGGCACAAAGCTGGGCTGGGCGATGCTGCCCCGCGGTGGCCAGATTACCCACGGCACCGAATCGTTCGCGCCGCGCAAGTCCTGGTCGCCCGGGCAGCGCTGGCAGCGGTTCCGCACGTTCCTGCATGAGGTGGTCTCGCGCCACAACATCCACGTCATCGCCTACGAGGACGTCAAGCGCCACGCCGGCACGGACGCCGCGCACGCCTACGGCGCCTTCCTGGCGCTTACCGAGCTGGTGGCCGACAGCCACCGCGTGCGCCTGGTGCCGGTGGGTGTGGGCACGATCAAAAAGCACTGGACGGGGAAGGGCAACGCCGACAAGGCAGCCATGGAAGCCCAGGCGCGCGCCTGCGGATTCCGGCCCGATACCGACAACGATGCCGACGCCCTGGCCATCCTGCACTGGGCAGTGGAACAGGAGCGCAAAGCATGAGCGGGCTAGACGTACTGATCCGGGTCGATCGAGATCACCAACTGCTTGGCGTCCTCCATGGCCTCGGCCTCAGTGGTGCGGACCTGGCCGGTGTATACGCTGCGGGTGCGCACAGCATCGGGGCGGTGGGCCGTCAGCGCGACGAAACCTTCGTAGCCGTCGACATGCTCTTCGACGCCGGGTATGCGGCTGATCGGGTCTTCGTTGTTCGAGCCGCCAGTATGGATGGAGACGGGGATAGACATGGTTCACCTATGAAGAAGTTGAATTCTTCATCTTACCCGCACGCATGGGGCGTATTTCGATGACCTGGACACACCAAACCGAGCGCGGTGACCCGCTCAAGGTGCTGGAGCGCCGCCAAGAAGCTTCGCGGGCGCGCACCTGTGCCGGCTGCAAGCAAATCCGCCTGATCACCAGCCCCTTCGGCGGTCGCCGAGTTCTGCGCTGCGCCCTGGGCGAGGAGATCGGCCAACGTTGTTCGAAGTACGAGGAGCGCACCGCGCCATGAAGACGCCGAAATTGCTGTTGGATCGCCTGCCGGCCGACTTCCATGAACGCCTCTGCAACTGGGGAGAGGTCATGCGCGACCGCCACCGGCGCGCGGTGTCGCCCACTTACCAGGTGTGCCGCGACTTGGCCCGCAGGGCAGGGCAGACCCGCAACCTGGAGAACGACGCGGTGCAGGAATGGGACGAGGCCGACGCCGGCCTCATCGAACGGGCCTGGAGCCTGGCCGCGTCCTATCGCATGCACCCGCAGGCGCCGCTCCTATTGCGCGCCTACTACGTGATGGGGCAGCCGCCGTACCTCATCTGCCGCATGCAAGGCATCCGCGCCCGGGAGTTTGATGACATTCTCGTGCGCTGTGTGGCATATTTTCAGCAGTTTGTTGCGCAATTCGAGAATCGCCTGCATAATTCTGCTCAATCCGTGATGACTACCGTCTGACGACGAGACCCGATGCCCGCAGGCGGACGTCGCGCGTCCGGAAGAAACAAGCCCCGAGCCAATGGCCGGGGCTTTTGCTTTATGGCTTCGTTTTCGTCAAGTTGTACCAGGTTCTCCCCGCAGACTCCGTCACCAGCACTTGATATTTCAGCTGCGTAGTTGCGGCAGCAATCTTGGCTCTCTCCAAAACTTCGCTACGCTTGAGAGCCGAGTTGACGAGGTTGTATTCGGCCGGCGGGAGGTCGTACTCCGTTCCGTCGTCCGAGACGATCGTTTTCTTGAATCCATGTTTGGCCATAGCCCCATGGAGTTTCTCGTAGTCGTCCCACTCTCCATCCACGAGGACGACGCGCACTGTGTAGCTTGCCATGACACCTCCAGTTGAAAACGGAAGGGTAAGCGTAACACGCAGTTTCATTTAGAAAATCTGTGGGCACCGCCCACTCAACGCGGAATCGATGCCTGCGGCGTCGCTCCCAGAGGGACCGCGCCATGGCACGACCATCCAAGTACCAGCCCGGGTTCGCCGAGCAGGCCACCAAGCTTTGTCGCTTGGGCGCCACCGACAAAGACCTGGCCGATTTCTTCCATGTGACCGAGCGCACGCTGAACACCTGGAAGAAGCAGATTCCCGAGTTTCTTCAGGCCCTAAATGGGGGCAAAGCCCTGGCCGACGCAGAGGTGGCCGACAGGCTCTACCAGCGCGCCCTGGGCTACACGCATGCCGAGGACGACATCCGGGTATGCGACGGGGTGATCGTCACGACGCCCACGACCAGGCACTACCCGCCGGATACCACGGCCTGCATCTTCTGGCTGAAGAACCGGCGCCCGGACCTCTGGCGCGATAAGCCGGACCCGACTAACGACGACAACGCGCCGCCGCCGGTCAAGGTGGTGATCGAGGTGGTGAACGCGAGCGTCCCTGATGCCGACGCTTAACCAGCCCCAGGCCAGGTTCCTGGCGCTGCCGCACAAGTTCCGCGCGTTCGTCGCCGGCTTCGGCAGCGGCAAGACCTGGGTCGGTGGGGCCGGCCTGTGCCGTCACGCCTGGGAGTTCCCGCGGGTCAACTCGGGGTACTTCGCGCCGACCTACGGCCAGATCCGGGACATCTTCTATCCGACGATCGAGGAGGTCGCCCACGACTGGGGCCTGGCCGCCAAGATCAACGAGTCGAACAAGGAGGTGCACCTGTTCGCCGGCCGCAAGTACCGCGGCACGGTGATCTGCCGGTCGATGGAGAAGCCGGGCGATATCGTCGGCTTCAAGATCGGCAAGGGGCTGATCGACGAGCTGGACGTGATGAAGGCGGACAAGGCCGCGCTGGCCTGGCGCAAGATCATTGCCCGCCTGCGCCACACCGCGGCCGGCCTGATCAATGGCGTGGACGTGACCACGACGCCCGAGGGCTTCAAGTTTGTCTACCAGCAGTTCGTCAAGCAGGTGCGCGAGCGGCCCGAGTTGGCCGCGCTGTACGGCCTGGTGCAGGCCAGCACCTACGAGAACGGCAAGAACCTGCCCGAGGACTACATCCCGTCGCTGCGCGCGAGCTACCCGCCGCAGCTGATCGCGGCGTACCTACGCGGGCAGTTCACCAACCTGACCAGTGGTAGCGTCTACGCGAACTTCGACCGGCGCCTGCACCATACGGACGCTGCCGAGGAGCCGCACGAAGAACTGCACATCGGCATGGACTTCAACGTTCTGAACATGACGGCCACGGTCAACGTGATCCGGGCCGGCCTGCCGCTGACGGTGGGCGAGTTGACGAAGGTCAGGGACACGCCGGAAATGGCCCGGATGCTGAAGGAACGGTTCAAGGACAAGGGGCACGGCGTCACGATCTATCCGGACGCCAGCGGCGGCAACACCAGCAGCAAGAACGCGAGCGAGTCGGACCTGAGCATTCTGCGCAAGGCCGGGTTCACCGTCCGCGTAAACAGCCGAAATCCGGCCGTGAAGGACCGCATCAACGCCGTGAACGGCATGCTGCTGAACGACGAGGGCGCCAGGCGCTGGCTGGTCAATACCGATCGCTGTCCGACGCTGACCGAGGCGCTGGAGCAGCAGGCCTACGACAAGAATGGGGAACCGGACAAGTCCACTGGGCACGACCATCCGAACGACGCTCAGGGCTACTTCCTAGTGCACCGCTACCCGATCACGCCCACCGGCATGAGCCGCATCAAACTTTCAGGAACCTGACCATGCCCGTCGACAGCAAACACCCCCTCTGGCTGGCCAACCAGCTGCGATGGGAGCGCTGCCGTACCGCACTGCAGGGCCAGGATGCCGTGCACGCGGCCGGCGAGAAGTACCTGGCCAAGCTGGCAGGGCAGGACAAGGCGGAGTACGACGCCTACAAGGGCCGTGCGCTGTTCTACGGCGCCACGGCCCGCACCGAGGAAGCGTTGATCGGGATGGTATTCCGCAAGGAACCCACAGTGACGCTGCCGGCTGCGCTGCAACCGATGATCGAGGATGCCGACCTGGCGGGTACGCCGGTGGACACCTTCATCGAGAACGTGACCAAGGAGGTGATCGACGTCACCCGGGTGGGCGTTCTGGTGGATTACCCGGTGGCCAGCGGTGAGTTCATGACCGTGGGCCAAGCCCAGGCCGCCGGCATGCGCCCCTACCTGGCCACCTACAAGGCCGAGGCGATCATCAACTGGCGCACGGCCCGCGTGCGTGGCGTGAACCAGCTGGTGCTGGTGGTGCTAGCCGAGTGCTACACCGAGCAGAAAGACGAATTCACCGCTGAGGAAAAGACGCAGTATCGGGTGCTGGATCTCCAGGATGGTGCATACCGCGTCCGCATCTACCGTACCGACCTGAACACGCCGGCGTTCGAGTACATGCCGATGATGAGCGGAAAGCGGCTTCCCTATATCCCCTTCGTCCTGATCGGGCGCAACGGCGAGGCGATCGACCCGCAGAAGCCGGTGCTGCTGGACCTGGTCGACGTGAACATGTCGCACTACCGCGGCACCGCCGACTACGAACACGCGCTGCACTTCACCGCGCTGCCAACTGCGGTGGTGACTGGGCACGAGCTCCCGTCGGGCCAGTCCCTGAAGATCGGCTCGTCCGAGGCTTGGGTATTCACCGAGGCCGACGCTCGGGCGCAGTACCTGGAGTTCTCCGGGCAGGGCCTGGACAGCATCAAGGTCAGCCTGGATCGCAAGGAGGGCATGATGGCCACCCTGGGCGCCCGCATCCTCGCTCCGGAGAAGCGCGACGCCGAGGCGGCCGAGACGGCCAAGATCCACCGCGCCGGCGAGAACAGCGTGCTGGGTGGGATCGCCCTAGGCGTGGGCCGGTCGCTCGCCAAGGCGTTTCGCTGGGCCGCCGAGTGGGCTGGCGCCGCGGGCGGCACGGTTGAGGTGAAGCTGAACACCGAGTTCTTCCCGGCCGGCCTGACGGCTCAGGACCTAACCGCCCTGGTGGGAGCGCTGCAGGCCGCGGCGATCAGCCCGGAGACGTTCTACGACAACATGCGCCGCGGCGGCATCATCGACGACGGCGTGACGTTCGAGGAAGAGCAGGTCCGCATCGAGGCCGCCGGCCCGGCGCTGGGCACGCTGGGAGGCCCGGATGGCCGGCCTGCAAACAGAGCTGTATGACGCGACCGTCCGGCATGCCATCGACCTGGTGCGCTACAGCAACGGGGCGGTGCGTCGGATCATCGCGCTGCTGAATCAGGTGGACGCTGACCTGGCCGACCAGATTACGCGAGCCATGGACCGCCTGCCGGCCAGTGCCTTCACGGTGGCGCGGTTGGAGGAGGTGCTGAAGGACGTCCGCACCCTGAACGCAGAGGCGTATCAGCAGGTGCGCGGCGAGCTGGAGAAGGACCTGCGCGACCTGGCAGGCTACGAGATCGGCTACCAGGGTCAGCTGTTTGACTCGCTGGGCATCGAGCTCACTACGCGCGGCGTCACGGCTGGCCAGGTGTACGCCGGCGCCATGGCACAGCCGTTCCAGGGCAGGCTGCTGCGGGAATGGATGGCCGGCCTGGAGACAGGGCGAGCCAGTCGCCTCCGAGACGCGGTGCGCATGGGCTATGTGGAGGGACAGACCATCCAGCAGGTGGTGCAGCGCGTGCGCGGCACCCGGGCGAAAGGCTACGCGGATGGCCTGCTGGAGATCGATCGGCGCAACGCGGAGGCCGTGGTGCGCACCGCCATCAGCCACACCGCCGGCTTTGCGCGGGACCGCTGGTACGACGCCAACGACGACATCATCGGCGCGCTGGCCTGGGTCAGCACGCTGGATTCGCGCACCAGCCAGATGTGCCGGCTGCGCGACGGGCTGCGGTACGAGCCGGACTCGCACAAGCCGATTGGGCACAAGGTGCCCTGGGGCGCCGGGCCTGGCCGGTTGCATTGGCAGTGCCGCAGCACCTCGGTGCCGATCCTGAAGGGGATGGAAGACGACCCGCTCATCGGCACCCGGGCGGCGAAGGATTACCGAGACAGCGCGCGCGGGAAGGGCGAGCAGGTGCGGGCGACAACGACCTATGCGGACTGGCTCCGCAGGCAGCCCGCCGCGATCCAGGACGATATCCTGGGCCCGACCCGCGGCGCGCTGTTCCGCAATGGGGGTGTCGAGCTGGAGAGTTTCTACAACGACCGGGGCGTATACCTCACGCTGGCTGAGCTGCGCCGCAAGGACGCTGCCGCGTTCGCCCAGGCCGGCGTAGAATAGCGCGCATGCCCCTCCACCTCGTCCCTGACGCCCCGAAGCCGGCGGAAACGGAAAAGGACCGGATCCGGAAGCGGATCAAGGCCCTGCCGAAGCCGAAAGATATGATCCAGTGCCCCCGCTGCGGTGGGCGCGAGGTCATCGAGACGCGCATCGGCGTGTTTGAGACAGCTAGGACGTGGAGCGGCGGCACAAAGGTGCTGTTGTGCGCGCTGTGCTTCATGCGAGGAGCGAGAATCGTATTGAAGTAGCATTGGCTCTTTCTATTTCGGGAGCCAGCCATGCAACAAGCGATTCGAGAGTTTGTCGACCAATATGCGAGGGACTGCGTCGCGACGTTTGAATATCAGGGGAAGTCCAGCTTGCACATATTGCCTAAAGCTATTCCCGATTTTTCTGGCGATCCTTCCATTATCGAGGCTGAGGTAGAGAGGCAGATTTCCTCTTCTTTGCCGATGGTCAATGTGACCGTGCACATTGATGGGCACAAGAGGATTGAAACAAAGCTGGTGCAACGCATGATGTAACCACAGTATTGCCAGGCCCGCCATTGAGCGGGCCTTCTTCTTTCTAAGCCCTGCTGGCCGAGCCAGTGGGGCTTTTGCTTTTGGGGCTGAGCCCTGCAACCGTCCAGAGGACAACACCATGCCGCTTGACCGTAATGACCCCGAAGTCAAAGCCCTGATTGACGAAGTGGCCGCCGAGGCCACCGAGGCGCTGAGCGCCAAGAACAAGGAACTGCTCGCCGAGCTGCGCACGGCGAAGGCGAAAGCCAAGGGCTCCGAGATCGACCCCGAAGAGCATGCCCGGCTCCAGACGCAAGTCGAGGAGCTGACCGGCAAGCTCGACAAGGTGACGAAGGACAGCACCCGCCAGATCGAGAAGCTGACCAAGGACCTGGCCGACAAGGAAGGCGCCCTGACCCAGCACCTGATCGATGGCGGCCTGTCCACCGCGCTGGCCAAGGCCGGCGTGGCGCCGCACTTCATGGACGCCGCCAAAGCGATGCTGCGCGGCCAAGCGGCCATCAAGGACGGCGCTGCGGTCATCGGCGACAAGCCGCTGGCCGACCACGTCACCGAGTGGGCCGGCACTGACCAGGGCAAGCACTTCATCACCGCGCCCGCGAACAGCGGCGGCGGCGGCCAGGGCGGCAATGGTGGTGGCAAGACCAGCGGCAATCTGGGTGGCACCCGCGACGAGCGCGTGGCTGCCCTGAAGGCCCAATTCCCTGAACTCGCGGGCTGACCCCGCACCACGCAAAAGGAACGACCATGTCTCTCTCGCAGATGCAGGTTTTCAACAAGTACATCATGCCGGCGATCATCGAGACGCTGGGCCAGCAGATCCAGAAGTTCAACGCGGCGTCCGGCGGCGCCATCATGTTGTCGACGGGCGGCTGGGAGGGCGACTTCCTCCAGGAATCGTTCTATGCCGCCATCCACAGTGCGCGCCGCCGCGTCGATCGCTATGCCGCCAACGGCAGCGCGACCCCCACCGATCTGACCCAGCTGAAGCACAGCTCGGTGAAGGTCGCCGGCGGCTTCGGCCCCATCCGTTTCGAACCGGGCCAGATGACGTGGCTGAACAAGCCCACCGCCGAAGGCATCGAGGTGGCCTCGCGCAACTTCGCCGAGGCGCTGCTGCAGGATCAACTGAACTCCGCCATCGCCGCCAGCGTCGCCGCCATCAGCAACCAGGCCGCCGCCACCAACGACGTCTCGGCCACTGCCGGCCTGACGTACTCGGCGCTGAACGACGCGCACGCCAAGTTCGGCGACAGCTCCAGCCTGATCGTGGCCAACGTGATGACCGGCCAGGTCTACCACAAGCTGATCGGCCAGAACCTGGCCAACGCCCAGCAGCTGTTCCAGTACGGCGCCGTCACCGTGGTCGACATCCTGGGCAAGACGGTGGTCGTGACCGACGCACCGGCCCTGTACGCCACGGGCACGCCCAACCTGCAGAAGGTGCTGGGCCTGGTCGCCGGCGCCGCCACGGTGACCGATGCGGGTGACGTCATCACCAACATCGACACCACCAACGGCAAGGAGCGCATCGAGACCACGATGCAGGTGGACTACACCTTCGGCCTGGGCCTCAAGGGCTACACCTGGGACGAGGTGAACGGCGGCAAGTCGCCGAGCGACGCCGAACTGGCCACGGGCACCAATTGGGACAAGGTGGCCACCGACATCAAGCACACCGCCGGCGTGATCGCCATCGGTGACGCTTCCAAGTAAGGAGCCATCATGACCCAGAAGACCAAGCTTCCCATCTGGTACCTGGCCGGTCCGTTCTACCGTTACGAGCAGGACGTCAAGGCCGAGGCGGCCAAGGCTGGCGTGCGCATCATCGATGCCAACGCCACCGAGAGCCGCGACGGTGCGGCCAAGGACGTGCCCAAGGTCACCCTGAAGCCGGAATACCGGTCGAAGGGCAAGGCCGAGGCGGCCAAGGCGGACGACAGCCTGCCCTCGCATGGCCTGACCGTGGACCAGCTGAAGGAGGCGCTGGCCGCCAAGGGCGTGACGATCCCCGAAGGCGTCACGCTGAAGGCCGACCTGGCCGCGCTGCTGGACGCCCCGGCCGCCTGACCGCCGTTTGACGGTCGCCCCTGCTCACGCGGGGGCTTCCGTCAGCCTGTGGAGATACCCCAATGCCCCTGATCGTCGAAGACGGAACCGGCCTGCCGAACGCGGACAGCTACGTGAGCGTGGAGGCCTGCCAGGCGTATGCCGCCGCCCACGGCCTGGCCTTCGCCGGCGAGGAGGCCGCGCTGGAAGCCGCCCTGCGCAACGCCACGCTGTATTTGGACGGCGAGTACACCTGCCGCGGCGACCGCGCGACAGACACGCAGGCGCTGGAATGGCCGCGCACTGTGGCCGAAGGCGTGCCGCGCGAGGTCGTCAACGCCTGTTGCGAGCTGGCAGCGCGCGCGCTCAAGGGCCCGCTGTGGCAGGACGTCAGCAGCACCACCGCCGGTGCCGCCATCGAGAAGACCGTCGGCCCGATCACGACGAAGTACGCCAGCGCGGCCGGCGCGCGCAACGACGGCCAGACGCGCTACGCCGGCGTGACCGCGATGCTGCGCCGCTGGCTGTCGTCCTACGGCTCGTCGGTCAAGCTGGTGAGGTGCTGACGGTGGCCACCTTCGACTATGCAGACATGGCGGCCACAGCGCAGGAGCTGTTGGTGGAGTTTGGCGGCCGGGTCACCGTGCGCCAGGTCGTGACGGGCGAGTACGACCCTGAACTGGGAGAGGCGCCCACCACCACGGTCGACAACGATGGCATCGGCGCGCTGTTCGACTACACGGCGCAGGCCGCGGGCTTGGCCAACATGGCCGGCTCCGTCATCGAGACCGGCGACAAGCAGCTATACCTGGCGCCGGACCGGGCCGCGGGTGGATCGATGCCCGAGCCGAAGCCGGCCGACCTGGTGTTGGCGCAGGGCGCCACCTGGCACGTGGTCACGGTCAAGACACTGGCGCCGGCCGGCCTGGCGATGCTGTTCGAATTGCAGTTGAGGCGTTGATGTACGATCGCGGCCATGTCAGTTAATCATGGAGGCGATAGTGGAAGGCGTGACGGAGGCTTTGGGCGGGCTGACTGTGGCGAGCTTGGGATCGTGGATTGCGCTCCTCAAGGACAGCCTTTCTGTGGTTGCCGCTGCCCTGGCGGTCTGGGGCATCGGTGCGTGGCGTCGGGATTTTGTAGGGAAGCGGAGAATTGAGCTGGCCGAAGAGGCGTTGCGGCTCTTCTATCAGGCTCGTGACGCTATCGCGGCAATGAGAGCGCCCATGGCTTTCGGCGCGGAAATGGCGGATGTGGTCCGCGACGATAGGGAGTCCTCGGAGAAGTTCCACTGGCGTCAAACGGTAGCCCCCCTGTTCAAGCGCTATAACGAGCGGACTGAGTTGTTTGCGCAGCTTTCCGCACTTCGATATAGATTTATGGCGCGCTTTGGTGAAAAGTCGGCGGAGCCATTCCAGCAGATTCAGCATATTGTGCACTCGTTGTTTGTCAGTGCGAATATGCTGGTGCAAACGGCAGATGACGTCCCCGTCATCGGCGCCGAGGATGGAGGCGTGCAGGCCAAGGCGAGAGAGCACCGAAGGGAGCTACGCCGAGGCTGGGAAGCGGACATTTGGGGCGTCGGCGACGAGCACGACAAGATATCGAAGAAGGTAGATGAGATCGTCAAATCGATCGAGGTGGTATGCAGGCCGATCATTAAGTAGTACCGGACAACGAAGCAATGGGTCGCTCAGGCGGCCCTTTTTTTTGGCTCGCATATGACCTTTTCTGCTGATTTGGGTAAGTTTTCGGCGCGCGCCAAGGGCGGCATCGATACGGCCACACGGCAGGCTACCGTCCTGCTGGCGCAGGGCGTGATCATGAAGTCCCCGGTGGACACGGGACGATTCCGAGCGAACTGGCAGTTCTCCGCGGCAGGCATTCAGCGTGCCACGTCCATGGCGGTCGATCCGGGTGGACAGGTAACGCTCCATCGGTTGGTTGCCGAGATCCGCCAAACCGGCTCGGGCGGCGTGACCTACCTGTCGAACTCGCTGCCCTACGCGGTGCGGCTGGAAAACGGCTGGTCCAAGCAAGCGCCGCAGGGCATGGTCAGGCTGACCGTGCAGGAGTTCCAGCACTACGTGAGCCAGGCGGCGAAGGACGCGAACAAATGAGCCAGGATCTGATCCGCGCCGCTTTCGAGAAGCGGCTGAACGACTGGGCGAAGGCGCGCACGCCTGCGCTGCTGGTGGCCTGGAAGAACACGAAGTTCACGCCGCCCAACAATGCCGTGTACCTGCGCGCCTACGTGCTGCCGGCCGCGACCATCAGCCGGGACGCAGCCGGCGATCACCGGCAGTACCGCGGCCTGTTCCAGGTGAACGTGGTGATGCCGATCGGCGCCGGGTCGCGTGCTGCTGAGCAGATCCAGGCGGAACTTGACGCGCTGTTTCCCGTGAACCTGGTCATGCAGTCCGGCGGCCTCGCGGTGCGCGTGCGCACGCCGATCAGTAGCGGACAGGCCGCCACGGGCGACACCGACCACACCGTGCCCATATCCCTGGGATACGACGTTCAGTTTTACCCCGACTGACCCGGCCCTGAGCCGGTTTTTTTTGACCCCACAGGAGCCATTCTCATGAGCGCCATTTTCCCCAATGGCACCGTATTCTCGGTGTCGACCGTTCTGGGTGCGGCCTTGGCCGTGTCCGCCATCACGAACGCCAACCCGGCGGTCGCCTCGGCCACCACGCCTCCGGTTGACGGCAGCATCTTGATTGCCAAGTCCGGTTGGACTGAGCTGAACGAGCGCGTGGTGCGCTCGGCGAACGCCGCCGCCAGTACGTTCGAGCTGGAGGGTATCGACACCACCAGCCTGTTGCGGTTCCCGGCCGGCCAGGGCGCGGGATCGGTGATCCCCGTCACGACCTGGGTGGATCTGTCGCAAGTCACGACGGTCGAGAAGACCGGCGGCGAGCAGCAGTTCTTCCAGTGGCGCTACGTGGAAGACCGCAGCAGCCGCCAGCGCCAGCGCCCGACCTTCAAGAACGCCAAGGTCATTACCCTGACGCTGGACTACGACCCGGCCCTGGCCTGGTATGCCGCCCTGACTGAGGCCGACGCGGTCAAGGACACTGTGGTTCTGCGTGCGCGCCTGCCGAACGGCGATGCCCTGTACTACCTGGTCTACCCGTCCTTCGATGCCGACCCGTCGATGACGCTGGACCAGAATATGCAGAACACCGCGACGTTCTCCATGACGTCGGATTTCACGCGCTACGCGCCGCTGCCGTAACGGGGGGTCGGGATGAGCAAGGTCATTTTCAAGCTGCAGCCCACCCCGACCTTCACCGTGCCCGTGGAGATTCCCCGGCACGGTGAAGAGCCGGCCAAGATCAAGATCACTTTCAAGCACAAGACCCGCGATGAAATGCAGGAATTCATGGAGCGCGCTGGCACGTCGGATGCGTCCCAGGATGTTGCGCTCGTCAACGAGATGATTGCCGGCTGGGAAGGGCCTGACATGCCGTTCGGCGATGAAGCTATTGCGCTCCTGATTCAGAACTACCAGGGCGCCGTGCCTGCGCTGGTCCAAGCGTACAGCCTCGAGATTCTGCAGGCCCGCCGAAAAAACTGATTGCCGCGGCGGAAGAGCTCTACCGGCCGGATCCGGACAAGGCCAGCCTGGCTGAGTTCGGGCTCCGGCCGGAGGACTTCCCCGTCGCGGTCATCGAGTTATGGCCCGAAAACGTTACGCCCAAGGTCGTATTCGAGGCTATGAGCTCGCAATGGCGCATCGGCTTTTCTGGTCCTACTGGGCTGGACTACGGGGCGCTGGCCGGCGTCATGCGACTCCTGGGCGTTCCGGGTGAAGCGGAGATCGATGTATTCGACGGTGTGCGCGTCATGGAATCCGCGGCTCTGCGGATGATGAACAAGAAATAGCCCCTCGGGGCGGAAACGGTGCCTTATGGCTGATGAAGTCGCATCCCTTGTACTGCGCGTCGACAGTACCCAAGCCAAAGGTGCGTCTGGAGACTTGGATAAGCTGACCGCTTCCGGCACGAAGGCCGAACAGGTGGTGGCCCAGGTCGGCTCCGCCGGCAAGGCGGCGGCAGCGGGTTTGGGGGCCATGGGCCAGGCTGCCAAGGCGGCTCAGGCGCAGACCGCGGCCACGACGAAGACCGCCGGCGAGTTGCAGATGGCCATGCGGTCTCTGCCCATGCAGATGACCGACATCACGGTCGGTCTGACGACTGGGCAGTCGCCGTTCTACGTGCTCATGCAGCAGGGCGGCCAGCTGAAAGACCTGTTCGGCGGTATCGGGCCCGCGATCCGAGCGGTTGGCGGTTATGTCGCCGGGCTCGCCACTCCGTTCACGATTGCGGGTGCTGGCGCTGTAGCGCTCGCCATAGCGTTCGAAAAGGGGGCCGCCGAGGCGCGGGCGTTCCAGTCGGCTATCGTCATGACCGGTGGCGCGGCTGGAGTGACGACGAACGAGTTGGCCGCAATGTCAAAGCGGATCGGGGACATTCGCGGCACGACTGGCGCGGCGGCCGAGGCTCTGACGAAGCTGGTGGATATCGGCAAGCTGGGCGGGGATGTCATCGAAGGCTTGGGCCGGGCCGCAGTCGTGACCCAGACGGCCACTGGCCGGGCCGTCGATGACATGGTCAAGGACTATGAGCGCATTGCTGATGCGCCCGCCGAGGCCATCGCCAAACTGAACGAGCGGTACCACTTCCTGACTTTGTCGGTCTACGACCAGATCAAGGCGCTGGAAGATGAGGGGCGGACGCAGGACGCTGCACGCTTGGCGCTGACGACATACGCTCAGGCCATGGAGCAGCGCAGCGCCGAGGTGGTGCAGAACATCGGGCTGCTCGAAAAGGCATGGCGTGGGGTCACTGGCGTTGCCAAAGACGCTTGGGACGCCATGTTGGGTATCGGGCGCGACCTGACGCCCCAGGATCGGATTGGGCAGATCCAGAAGGAACTGGACCAGATTGGCGGAGCGTTCTTTCACCAGGACCGCGCCAAGGCGCTTCGCGCGCAGCTGACCGGCCTGCAAGAGCTGGTGAAGTGGCAGAACGCCGCCGCGAAGGCCCAGGCCGATGAAGCGGGCGCCGTGGCGCGCGGCATCCAGGCGCGGCGCGACCTGGACAGCTACATGGACTCGCGCAAGGGCGCGTCTCTGGCAGCATCCCTGGAGGCCGAGAACAAGGCCTTCAAGAAGGCCACGGCCGAGTTTTCACAGGATAGCCAGGAGTATCAGGACGCGCTGAAGGCCCACACCGATCGGGTGGCGCAGATCCAGAAGCAGTTCGCGGGCCCGAAGGGCGCGGCCGGTACGGTCGCCGCCGGCGTGCGCGAGCTGGAGCAGGCGCGCCAACAGGAAGCTGCGCTGCGCGCCCAGTTGGAAAGCGCGGTACGGATCACCACGGCGCGCCAGGAGCTGGTCAAGTTCGAACAGCGCATTGCCGATCTGAAGGCCAAGGATCAGCTCACGGCCGACGAGAAGAGCGTCCTGGCCAATGAGACCGCCATCCGTCAGCAGTTGGAGCACAACGCCGGCCTGGCAGACCAGATCGGCCTCCAGAAAGAGGCGGTGCACCTGAAGACCCTTGAGGCTTCGGCCCAGGAGATGCTGGCAGCGGACCTGCAGCGCTACAACGACCAGCTGCAGGGTTTCACGGGTAGCCCGCGGCTGCGCGAGCAGCTGCAGGCACAACAGCAGATCTACCGCGAATTCCAGCGGCAGGTGCGGCGCGCCGCCGAGCAGGAAGCCGCCGGCGAGCTTTCGCCGCAGGGCTACGCGGACCGCGTGCGAGTTCTCAAGCAGAGCCTCGACGACCGTCTTTCCCTACAGGCCGACTATTACAGCCAGCTCACGGCCATGGAAGCCGACTGGCGCAATGGGGCCATCGGTGGGCTGAATGACTACGCCTACGAGGCCTCCAACATCGCCGCGGCCACGCGCAGCGCCTTCACGGATGCATTCAAGGGCGCCGAGGATGCGCTGGTGACGTTCGTCACCACAGGGAAGCTGAATTTCTCCGATCTGGCCAACAGCATCATCGCCGACCTGGCGCGCATTGCGATCAGGCAGAGCATTACCGGCGTGCTGGCGAGTAGCTTGGGCTCAGCCTTGGGCGGCATGTTCGCGGGCGGTGGAGGCGCGCCGACAGCCGGCCAGGTCGCGGGCGCTACGCAGGGGGTTAACGCAGGCCTGCCGCTGTCGCTGGCGAGCGGCGGCTACACCGGCGACGCGCCGCGCGACCAGGCCACCGGGATCGTGCACGGGCAGGAATACGTCCTGAACGCTGAGACCACCGCACGCCTGGGTCGCGGCACGCTCGATGCGCTCAACGCCGGCGGCCCTCTGCCGATGTCGGATGCGCGCGCAGGGAGTATCACGCCTGTCACCACTGGCACGGCCACGCAGGGCGGCGATGCGCCCAAAGTCCAGATCAACCTCATCAATCAGAGCGGCGAACAGATGGAAGCGCAGCAGGGCGGCTCCCGGTGGGACGCTGGTCTCTCCACATGGATTTGCGACGTGGTCCTGGCCAGGGCGCGCAAGGACCGGGGCTTCCGTCGCCAACTGCAGGAGCCGGCATAAATGGCCACCTTCCCGACCTACGCCCGCATTATCGATGCGGGGTATTCGAAAAAGTCCGATTATGGCGTGCTGCGCACCGACATGGACGGCGGCATCACCAAGCAGCGGAGGCGCTGGACCACGCCCATTATCACCAGGGCGGTCACCATCCTGGTGCAGAGCGTCGAGGACCGTGACGCCTTCGACGCCTGGATGGACGACGAGATTGGCGGAGGCGCGGGCTGGTTTGATTGGAAGGACGAGAGCGGCGTGGTAAAGCAGGCGCGTATCGTCGCCGGCGACGTTTCCTGGACCACGCCCGGTGTCGTCTGGACCGGCTCAGCGAAGCTGGAAACGGTGGGTTGATATGGCGCGCAATTTTTCCCCCAAGGCTGACCGGAACATCCTGGCTACGAGCGCGGATGAACCGCTCCTGGAGCTGATCGAGATTACCCACCCGGGCCTTGCTGTGCCCGCGCGCTTCGTCAACGACACGGTGGACATCGTCGTCGAGGGCAACACCTATTTCGCCTGCCGCTTCGATCTGTCCCTGCCCGATGACCAGGATGAGCAGGTGCCGAGCGCCCGATTAGCGGTCGACAACATTGGACGGGAGCTTACGCAGTGGCTGGAAGTGAGCCAAGGCGGCGCGGGCGCCAAGTGCCGGCTGATCCTCTTGCTTCGGTCCACCCCGGCGAACCTCGAGTTCGACATGACGATGGACCTGACCGGCTTGGCGATCACCAATTACCGGGTCACGGGCGATCTGGGGTTCAAGAACACGCTTATGCAGTCGGCAATCACCGTGCGGTACGACCCGACCACTTCACCTGGGAACTTTTGAGATGCACTGGTCCGATCGATACCTGAACCGGCCCTACGTGCCGGAAACCGGCGACTGCGCGGCGTTCGCCGAGCTGGTGGCCGGGGAGGTGCTAGGCATCTACCCGAAGCTGCCGGAGCTTCACGAGGACGCATTGCGGGCGCAGGCCGCCCAGATTGCGCGCGCCAAGGGGGATTTCGCTGAGCGCGTGCAGGAGCCGATCGAGGGGCATCCCGTGCTGCTGATGTCGCGCGGCGACCTCTTTCACATCGGGGTTATGTGCCAGTTTGCGGGCGAGTGGTGGGTGCTGCATGCTGACAAGACGTTCGGCGCGGTCATTCGCCAGCGCCTGCGCGCCATGACCATGATTGACTACAAGATTGAAGGGTTCTACCGGTGGAAATCGTAGAAGCACGGACCCGGGCGGAACGGGAACAGCCCGCCCTCGTGGTGGTGAATAACCCGTTCGTCGCCTCCGAAGACCGTCAGACGTTCTGTGACGCCTTTCTTCCCGGCGAGACCCTTGGCCGATACTGCGAGCGCGTCGGCGTTGCCTTACCGTCGCGCGTCATCAACGTCTGGCAAAACGGCCGTCCCGTCCCCGGGGATCTGTGGCGCCGGCTGATCCCGCGGAATGGCGATCAGATCGTCATCCGCGCGCGAGGCGAGGGCGGCGGAGGCGGCAATAAGGTGCTGCGCACCGTGGCGATGATAGCGGTGGTCGTTGTGTCTATCTTCGCCCCCTATCTGGCGCCTGCGGGCTGGGGGGCTATTGGTGCGGCGGGCGGGCTAACTGCTACGGGAGCATTGATTTCTGCTGGAGTGATGATCGGTGGTTCCCTCCTGGTCAACGCCCTTCTGCCGATGCCGGGCCCGACCGCAGCAAAGCTGGGCAGTGGGCAGAAGTACGAGAGCAGTCCCACCTACGCGATTCAGGGCGGTCGGAATCGCATGCGCGCCTGGGAGCCGATGACCCTGGTGTTTGGTCGGCACAAGGTCGTGCCAGACGCCGGTGCGAAGCCCTACTCACAGTATGTGGGGGACGTCCAGTTTCTGAATCAGATCTTTCATTTCGGGCTGCAGCTGAATGCCGTTTCGCTGAATGACTTCAAGATTGGCGAGACCCCCGTCTCCAACTATCAAGGAGTCCAGCTGCAATCTTCGGACCCCAACACCGGGGCGTTATCCATGTTCTCCGGAAACGTGGACACCCTGCAGGGGTTCACGCTGCAGTCTGGGGTGATCAACACTCGCACGACGCCTAGCGATGTGACACACATTTCTGTGGAAATTGCATCGCAGTTGTTCTACGTGAGCGACTCTGGGGCGCTGGAACCGCGATCTGTTGATGTGCGATTGCAGTATCGACCGGTCGGCGGAGCCTGGGCAGACATTGGACTCCTGAACGATGCGATCTATGCGACCCATTATTGGGCAAAGATGCAGATCGAAACCGGCACGGGCGGAGGAGAAGCGGGCGAGAGCTTCCAGCGTGAGCAGCAGGTCGGGTTTGGATCGACGAATCCCGCTGACCATACGGACGGTGAGACCTTTGTCATCAAGCCTGGATACAGCTTCGGCGGCGGGGATGCGGGGGTGACCGTTGTGCCGCCGGTCATGGGTGTTTGGCGCTGGAAACCGCACCCGTTTCAGATGGGACAGCCATGGTCCGGAATCGCGCCCGACCCTCTGATCGGCTACAGCACAAATCCAGGCGTTCGCGTCACCGGGGCCAGGCAGGAGCCGACGCGCCAAACTGTCTCATGGAACGTCCCGGTGGGTGCGTACGAGGTCCGCGCCTGGAAGGTGACGGCGGACATACAGAGTAGCCGCGAATCGAACCAGACGGCGATCAGCCAGATCCTCTGCTACCAGACCGATACGGCCGACTATGCGGGTCAGCTGCGTGTGGCCCTGCGTATCCAGGCATCATCTCAGCTAAACGGCGCCGTTGATGAATTCAGCGCGATAGCCTCAGCATGGTGCTCGGCCTGGACGGGTTCGGAGTGGAAGTGGACCACGACGAGTAACCCGGCATGGTGGTTTCTATGGTTCGCGCGAGGGAAGGTGGGCAGTGATGGGCACCGAATCTATGGCGGCGGCCTCAGTGATGCGCAGATTGACATAGCCGGCATCAAGGCGTGGGGGCTGTGGTGTGACCAAAAACGTCTGACGTTCGATTACGTCCTGGATCAGAAGATGAGCGCCGCGGCCGTGCTCCAGATGATCGCCAGGGCGGGGCGCGCTTCAATGACGTATCAGACGGGAAAGCTCGGGGTCGTATGGGACGCCGAGAACCTCCCGGTCTCCGCCATGTTCGGGCCGTTCAACGTTCGCGCGGGCTCCTTCAAGGTGGAGTATGTGAATGAGGGAACCGTCGACGAGATAGTAGCCAACTTCGTGAACAAGGACGCTGGGTGGGTGATGGACGAGGTCCGGGCCAAAGTGCCTGGTGCCGTCGCCACGAACAACCCGCTGCAATTGGATCTGGACGGGTGTACGAACGCCGACATGGCCGGGCGCGAGGCGAACTTGATCGCTGCTAGCCAGGTGTGGAAGCGCCGGCGCGTCTCTTGGGAAACGGACCTCGAAGGGCTGGTCTGCACGCGTGGGGACGTGGTGTCGTTCTCCCATGACCTGACCGTATGGGGATACGCCGGCCGCCTCATGCCGGGCAGTGGTGGCACGCTGATGAAGTTGCAGCAAGCCGTGCCCAGCGCTGGAAGCGGCACGGTCATGTTGCGCGATCCAGATGGCAACATGAAGATCGTGAGGGTGTCCTCCGATGTGGGAGAGGTTGACGAGCTCACCATCGTGACCGACCTGGACGGGTTCCCAATGCCGGGGGATGAAGGGTACGAGGACTGTTCTCCCTTTGACTGGGCATGGCAGTTCGATCCGTTGTCGACCCCGGGCCGGAGGTTCAAGGTTTCGGGGGTGGCTCCGGCCGGAGATGGCCTGCGCTTCGAGGCGATCGATGACGACCCGGAGTACTACGCCTGCGAGTCGAACCCCTACCTGTACACGCCGCCCCGCGATGGTGGGCTGCTGACCGGCGTGGTGTTCTCCCTGAGCGCTACCGAATCGATCGTGAGCGTCAGCGCCGACCAGATCCGCGTGGGACTCTCCTGGGCGCTGTCCCGCGATATGCCGGTGCAGATCAAGGTAGCAGTAAATGGCGTGCCGCGCGTCGCGCAGACCGTCGAGGGGCGCTCGCTCGACCTCGTTGTGCAGACGGGAGACGTGATCGTCGCGACGGTGGTTCCCAAGGGGCCGACCGGGGCTGGCACGCCGAAGACGTTGACGTACAAGGTCGAAGGCCTGGCCGCGCCTCTACCGCCGGTGGAGGGGCTGACGACGGTGTTCCGAGATGGCCTGACCGTGTTGAGTTGGCGGAAGGTAATGGACGTGCGGGAGCCAGCCTACGAGGTCCGCGTTGGCGACAGTTGGGAAAACTCGCGCCTTGTGGGCATAACGAGCTCGCAGGACATGCTGGCGGTCGGCAACGGCGGCTACTGGGTAGCGGCACGGTTCAAACTGTCCAATGGAACGGTCGTGTACGGGCCCGCTGCTGGCATTGTGATTTCGGGCGCGGTGTTGGTGCGAAACGTCCTCCTGGTTCAAGACGAGGCGCCGGAATGGACCGGCTCTCTTTCCGGCGGGGCCATCGTCTACGAAGGCAATCTGTCTTTGGCCGCTCAAGGTGACTTGCTGGCAAGCCCTGATCTCTTGGCAGAATCGGATCTGCTGTGGATGGGGGGTGCAGCACCGGAGGGGACCTACACCAATTCGGTGAGCGACCAGGTTGATATCGGTTACGTGGCACCTGTTCGCATCGATTTCGACATGGAATTTCTGGCGATTAGTCAGGACGATGACCTGCTGACCATCCCTGACCTGCTCGCGGTCGATGACCTCTTGAATGGATCTGCACGGCAGGCCATCACGCTAAGGCCGCAGATCCGCCACGCGCAGGAGGATGGGGAGTGGTCGGAATGGGTGGACTTCGTCCCTGGCCTGGTCAACGCCAGGTACTTCGATGTGCGTCTCTACTTGGCTACCTCCAATCCCCGGATTGTTCCGCTCGTGTCGAGGTTCCGCTGGACCGTCGATGTGCCAGACCTGGTTCAGCGTGCCGAGTCCGTAACTGTTCCGGTCGCGGGCATGCGCGTGATGTTTCCTAAGCCCTTCCACGCGCGGCCCAATCTTCAAATCACGATTCTGGACAGTCAGAACGGCGACCGTGCGGTTATTCCTGCGGTGACGTCCGACGAGTTCGGTTTCGACATCAGGATTTTCAACGGCTCCACTTCGGTGGAGCGCTCGATCAACTGGATTTCTCAAGGGTACTGATATGCAGGCAAATCCCAAATTGTCGACCACTCCGCCGCTGCCCGGGGTTGTGGCGGTCCCGGCGCTGAATGATGCGCTTCAGACCATCGCGACGGACTTCTCGGGCGATACTGATCCAGCTGCCCTGGCATGGCCGTTCTCGAAATGGGCGGACACCAGCACCGGTCTGCTGAAGCGGCGGAACGCGGCAGGAACGGAATGGGTCGATGAAGGGAGCCTTTTCCGGAGGGCGTTGAGCATTATCCCGTCGGACGAGATTCCCACCTCTGATATCGGCTTGATCGCCACGCCTTCCCAGGGGCTGATGGAATGGGATGGAACGCGGTACACGGCGACGAACGGGGCGCATGGCCAATGCCGCCTCGTATTCGTCAGTACCACTGAATGCCGGCTGAGGCCGCACAACGGGAACGGCTTAGTCATCAACGGACGGCAGTACCGAATTCCAGAGGCCGGTGTCCCCATCACCACGGCTGGGCTGTCGGCCAACGTAGGGTACTACGTGTACGCCAAGGACAACGGCTCCGGGGGATTGGTCCTTGAGGCCATGGTCATGGGGACGAATCCGCACAGCACCCATACGGACGGCGTTGAGATCCGGACGGGCGACCCGACCCGTACCCTCGTCGGCTGGGTCGGCACCGGCCCCGCAACTCAGTTCCTGGACATTTCGACTGAGCGGCGCGTAGCGAGCTGGTTCAACCGCCGCCGCCGGCCCATGGGCGCCTCCGTAGGGAGCGCGACGACCTCTAACGTCAACGTGGCGCTCAGCACGGTCACCTCCATGTTTTCGTGGGGCGGGACTGCCTCGGACGCGTTTGTCGGCGGATACGGCACGATGACGAACAGCACGGCCTTTTGCTCCGTGCACCTGCGGCGAGACGGCACCGCCTTCACTTCGGAATGCGCGTCCGGCTCCCCCGCCGCTTCGCCGGTCAACTCGCTGGGTATTGCGGAAAACGGGGCCGACGGACTTCACACGTATCAGTTGTGGGGCCTTGTGTCGGCGGGCACCCTGAATATGGCGTTTGTCTACATGACCGCGTCCGAAATCTGATCGAACTTTTTCTCAACACGCAGCAATCACCCCGGACCAAGGCCATGACTAAGCGTATCGGACCATCTTTTGTTTCTGAATTGGAGGCCGCCGGACTTATTGGGCTTCCGTTTTCCTGGCAGCCTGATGGCGTGATTATTTATGGCGAAGACTTGACCGTCGAGCAGCGCGCTATCCTCGATGCAGTCGTCGCGGCCCACGACCCGACCGCGCCGGCGCCGGTTCCTGTGCCCGAGGCTGTAACGAAATACCAGGCCTGCGTCGTCCTTGCGCGCCATGGTTTGCTGGCCCAGGTCAATGCCTTCTTCGATGCTCTGCCGGCAGATGATCCGCGCCGCCTCGCGTGGGAGATGGCGGGAGCCGTCCAGCGCCATAGCGACAGCACGCTGGATGCCGCCGGCCACCTCGGGCTATCCGCGGCTCAGGTGGACAGCATGTTCATTGAGGCCGGTCAGGTGGAGTAGCTCGTCAGTCCGCAAATTCCTTTGGCCCGCTTCGGCGGGCTCACACATGGCCGCCTTCGGGCGGCTTTTTCATGCCCGCGCAGGAGGGGAGTGATGGCAAGGCTGAGCGAGAAAGAGGCCGGAGGGCGCAACGTCTTGGCCTTCTTGGACATGCTGGCGGTGTCGGAGGGGACGGACGACGGCCGGCAACCCACGAAGGATGATGGCTATGACGTGCTCGTGGGCGGGGGCCTGTTCAGCGGTTACGCCGACCATCCCAATGTGCTGGTCAGGCTGAACCCCACGCTCTCGTCGACCGCCGCGGGGCGCTACCAGATCCTCTATAGGTACTGGCCGCACTACCAGGCGCTGTTGGATCTACCCGATTTCGGGCCCGAGTCCCAGGACCGGTATGCCATCCAGCAGTTCAAGGAGCGGCGTGCGCTTCCGGACATCCAGGCGGGCCGATTCGATGAGGCGGTGGCCAAGGTCCGGAACATCTGGGCCAGCCTGCCGGGCGCCGGCTATGGGCAGCACGAGCAGAAGATTGAGCGTTTGCGCGATGCATACGTGCGCGCTGGCGGCGCGCTGGCGGAGGCGTGATGCAGCTGCCGGAAGAATTCGCGGGCGGTGGCGTGGGTGGCTGGATTGGGGCGATCGCTGCGACGGTGATCGGCGGGGGGCTGATGCTGCGCAAATGGTTGTCACGCGATGCGGTCGACCGGGCCGGTGATCGTGCGGAGGTCAATATCATCGAGACGCTCACCGCCCAGCTTGCAGCCGCGAATGCGCGGGCCGACACATTCGCGAAGGAGCGGAACGACGCGATCCGCGAGATTGGCGACTTGAAGGCCCAGGTGGCCCAGCTGACCGCCAAGGTCGAAATCATGCAGAACCAGCTGGAGAGGATGTATGGACAAACCAATCCGAGCGGCACTTGACCTGGTTCGTCTGCGTCACGGACGTGCCCTGGCAGTGATCGAAGGCTGGTTCCTCGTCGTCATGATGGTGGGTGGCGGAGTGGGGATCGGCTATTCGCTTGGCGGCGTGCGCGCCGACTATGTGCTGGCGAACCAGGCAATGGAGCGCAACTCAGAGATCGCGCGCATGCAAGAAACGAATCGGCAGCTGCTGGCCATCATCCAGGACCGGTTGCCGGCCGTGACGTCGTCAGCGGCGCAGGCGGCCGACAAGGCGGAGAGGGCGGCGGACCAAGCCGCGGGCGCCATCCAGGCTGCCAAGGGCGCGGCCAGCAAGGCTACCACGGCGGCTACGAAGGCGACCGCCGCGGCGAAGTCGGCCAGCACCGTCGTCAAGAAGGTGGACGAAGTGCTGGCCCCGCCGTCGCCTCCGCCGCCCAAGAGAGTCCCTGAATGGTTGAACACGCCATGACCCCGTTGCTGCGCGCTGCTGCGCCATATCTTATCGGGGCCGCCCTGGTGGTGGTCGCGCTCCTGGGCGTGCGCTGGTACGGCTCCAGCCAATACCATGCCGGCGGTGATGCACGCCAGGCCGAAATCGAGAAACGCCAGGCCGCCATCGAGCGCGCCTGGCAGGAGGAAAGAGACCGTGCTGATGCCCAATTCCGCGGCGCCATTCTGGCGCGGCAGCAAGCCGAATCCAAACTGGCCCAGGCTGAGCGTGATCGTGATGCCGCTTTTGCTCGCATTGGGGGGCTGCGCAAGCAGCTTGCCGCCCGGGACGCCCAGGCATCCTATGCCGGCGGCAGACCTGATGGCGCCGGCCCCGACTGGGTCGGCCTATTTGGAGAGTGTCTCGACCGAGCTCAACGCCTTGGACGCCGACTTGGCGAGGTGGGAAAAGACGCTGCAGGATGGGCTGACCAGGTGAACGGGCTTCAGGGCTATATCCGTGCGCTGGGGGTCAAGCCCTAGCGCGGCTCCATCCCCTTGCTGCGCCAAATAGGTAAAGGTAGACTTAACCCTGTCCGCCAAGACATGGGTTCAGGCTCTCCGCCGGGACCAAGAGAAGCTCTTAGGGATCCTACCCCCTAAGGGCTTTTTGTTTTTATGCCTTCTCCGCGCGCTTCGCCTGCCAAAACCAGTGGCTGTGCTTTGCGCGCCGGGCCTTCTGCTTGCGGAAGAAAAGCCTGACGCGACCTGCGTGGCCGGCATCAATCACGACGTCATAGTCGCGATCCTCGGCGGTGGCGGCCGGAGGAAGGGTAAGGGAGGCCTGGGCCACATAGGGGCCGGGCACCTGTTCGAGAATTCCGTTTCCGTTCATGGCATCAAAATACTGTATGGTTGCACAGTATATTGCGCCTTAAATGGGGTCAGCTTTCGGCCTTTCCCATGGGCTCGGCGACCAGTCGGTCAGCCGGGTAGGGCAGCAGGAAATCCCGGGTGTCGGCCACTGGCGCGGTCAGCCAGTCTTCGTAGGCCCCTTCTGGCAGGATGACGACCATGCGTTTTTCCTTGCCGGCCTGGTGGTAGTCCTTGAACAGCGGGTCCTGGTCGGCGTTGATGGTGAGCATGGTGTAGCTCTCCTGCCACTGGCCGGCGGCGTCCCGGTAGCGATCCCACAGTCCGGCGATTCCCAGCGGCGCGCCGTCGGCTCGGGCGAACCGGGTGGCCACGGCTTTGCCCGAGCGCCAATCCGGTTCGAATATGGCCTCGGCCGGAACGATGCACTTCTGCCCGCGGCGCCAGGCATTGCCGAAGGTGAACGACTTGGCCGCCGTCTCGCTGCGCGCGTTGAAGGTCGACAGCTTGCTGGCCTTGTCCAGGCCGTCCGCCTTCGTCATCCCGCTGATCAACCCCCAGCGGCCCACTACTGCCTCGCGCTCCGGCACGGCCTCGTCGCCAGCGTCATGCTCCGGCGGCCGGCGGATGAACGGGCCGGCGTAGCGCGGCCACATATCCGACTTCGGCGGCAGCGGAATTCCGCGCGTGCGGAAGTACTTTTCCAGCTGCTCCTGCTTCTTGAGCGCGGTGTAATGGCTGCACATGGTGCCCTCCCGGTCGAAGGGCCAGTATAGGATCAGCCGGGAGCGGGCCGCATCCCGGTTTGCCGCTGCAGCAAGATCTCCGCGACGTAGGCGGCGACCATGGCTTCCAGCAATTGCCGATCAGCCTCGGTGAGCTCGTCGTAGTATTCGGGTGTGATGGTGTCGAAGGGCCAGGGTTCCATGACCTGACTGTAGCGTGGCCCAATCTCTACATCTGGTCATCGACGAGATTACCGGACCATTCCTACCTGGCCCTGGCGTCGGTCAAAATTTCCCCCACCAGCCCAAAAGCAAAAGGCCCCTTTCGGGGCCTCTGCAAAGCACGTAAGTGCTTGAATATTGGCGGAGAGGGTGGGATTCGAACCCACGGTACGGGGATACCGTACGCCTGATTTCGAGTCAGGTACATTCGACCACTCTGCCACCTCTCCTTTCCACTACCGGGTGTCGAAAACGGCGGAAAATCAATTCCACAAAAGAATCCCTGGTCGGAAGGATCTTCGTCGTCGAAGTAGCGAAGCCCGCAATTCTACAGGATTTTTTTCGTTTGTGTAAAGCGGTGTCTGAAAGACGCCCATAGCGGGTTTCAACTGACTTCCGGCGGCGGCATTCTTTGCCCAGAATCTCGACAGCGCCAGCATTGCGCGCCGCCCCTCCGGCGTCCACCCGTAGCCCATCGCCCCATGGATCTGATCCTCATCCTTCTGCTAGCGGCCGTGATTTGCGTACCCGTTACCCAGCAGCTGGGCCTGGGCGCCATCCCGGGCTACCTGATCGCGGGGGTGCTGGTGGGGCCGTCCTGCCTGAAGCTGGTCACGAATGTCGACACCATGATCGGGGTGTCCCAATGGGGTGTGGTGATGATGCTGTTCATCATCGGGCTGGAGCTTTCGCCCAAGCGCCTGTGGGCCATGCGCAACGAGGTGTTCGTATTGGGATCCCTGCAGATGCTGGTCTGCGGCCTGCTGCTGGGGGTGGTGTTCGGCGCGGCGCTGCGGCATCTGGCCGGGATGGGATGGCAGGCGGCGGTGCTTTGCGGCCTGTCGCTGGCCTTGTCGTCCACGGCGGTGGCCTTGCGCCTGCTCGAGGAGCGCGGGCTGATGCGCATGCCGCTGGGGCGTTCGGCGCTGGGGCTGCTGCTGTTCCAGGACATGGCGGCGATCCCGATGCTGGTGGCGGCCGGGCTTCTGGGCTCGGACGGCACGTCGGCGCCATCCTTCAAGGAGGCGCTGATCGCGGTGGTCGTGGTTGCCGTGGCCTATCGCCTGCGGCTGCTGGGCTGGGCGGCGAAGGCGCAGCTGAACGAACTGTTCACCGCCGCGGCGCTGCTGATGGTGGTGGGCGCCGCCCAGCTGTTCGACTACGCGGGCCTGTCGGCGGGCCTGGGCGGATTCCTGGTCGGCGTGCTGATGGCCGAGTCGCGCTATCGGGACGAGCTGGAAAAATCCATCGATCCTTTCAAGGGCTTGCTGCTGGGGCTGTTCTTCGTGGCCATCGGCATGTCCGTGAACCTGAAGGTGGTGGAGCACCACTGGATCTTCATCATCGTCGGCGTGACTGCGCTGCTGCTGGTCAAGGGCCTGGTGCTGTACGGATTCGCCCGCTTCCTGGGCCTGCCCCGGTATCACCGCCTGTTGTTCGCGGTCGCGCTGGCGCAGGGGGGCGAGTTCAGTTTCGCCATTTTCAATGAAGCCTGGGACAACCATCTGGTGGATCTGGAGCAGCGTGACGTGCTGTCCGTGGTGGTGGCGATCTCGATGGGCGTCGTGCCGGTGCTCATCAAGCTGCTGGAACGCATCCCCGAGAACCGGGGCGGCATGGCGGATCTCCCGGCCGCGGGCCCGCCCGGCCCCGAAACGCCGTCTCCCGGCCCCCAGGACAAGCCGCCCGCCGCCTGACGCGGCCGGCGGTGGCGGCATGGCATGATTGCCGTCTTGCGGGGCAGCTACACTTGACGCCTGCCTTGTTCCCCGACCTACATGCCAGATCACAGGAGATCGCTCATGCTCAAAGGAAAAGTCGCCCTTGTCACCGGTTCCACCAGCGGCATCGGGCTGGGTATCGCCACGGCTTTCGCCGCGCAGGGCGCGGACATCGTCTTGAACGGTTTCGGCGACGCCGCGGAAATCGAGAAGGTCCGGGCCGGATTGGCCGACAAGCATGGCGTGAAGGTGATCTACGACGGCGCCGACCTGTCCAAGGGCGCGGCCGTGCGCGATCTGGTCGAGAACGCGGTGCGCCAGATGGGCCGCATCGACATTCTGGTCAACAATGCCGGCATCCAGCACACCGCGCAGATCGAGGACTTCCCGGTCGAGAAGTGGGACGCGATCCTGGCGCTGAACCTGTCGGCCGTGTTCCACGGCACCGCCGCCGCGCTGCCGCACATGAAGAAGCAGGGTTACGGCCGGATCATCAACATCGCCTCGGCGCACGGCCTGGTGGCGTCGGCCAACAAATCGGCCTATGTGGCGGCCAAGCATGGGGTGGTGGGCTTCACCAAGGTCACGGCGCTGGAAACGGCCGGCCAGGGCATCACCGCCAACGCCATCTGCCCGGGCTGGGTCCGCACTCCGCTGGTGGAAAAGCAGATCACGGCGCTGGCCGAGAAGAGCGGGGTGGACCAGGAAACCGCGGCGCGCGAACTGCTGGGCGAAAAACAGCCCTCGCTGCAATTCGTGACGCCCGAACAGCTGGGCGGCACCGCCGTGTTCCTGGCTTCCGACGCCGCCGCGCAAATCACGGGAACGTCCGTCTCGGTCGATGGCGGCTGGACGGCGCGCTGAATATAAAAAAAGGAAATCCTGCAATGCTGTTTCTGCTTTCTCCCGCCAAGAAGCTGGACTACGACTCGCCCCTGCACGTCGAGACGCATACCCAGCCGTTGTTCGTGGACCAGGCCGCTGCCCTGATCAAGGTGCTGAAGACCAAGTCGGCCGAGGATATCTCCGAGCTCATGAGCCTGAGCCCCGCCCTGTCCGAGCTCAACGTGCAGCGTTACGCCCACTGGAAGCGCAGCTTCACCCAGGCCAATTCGCGCCAGGCGGTGCTGGCCTTCAACGGCGACGTGTACGAAGGACTGGAGGCTTCCACCCTGTCGGCCAAGCAGCTGGATTGGGCGCAGGACCACGTGGCGATCCTCAGCGGCCTGTACGGCGTCCTGCGTCCGCTGGACCTGATGCAGCCGTATCGCCTGGAAATGGGCACGCGCCTGGTCACGCCCAAGGGCAAGAACCTGTACGAGTACTGGGGCTCGGCCATCGCCGACTATCTGAACGAACGGCAGGCGGGCCAGAAGGCGCCGGTGGTCGTCAACCTGGCGTCCGAGGAGTACTTCAAGTCGGTCGATCTGAAGACCCTCAAGGCGCGCGTGGTGCAGTGCGTTTTCCAGGACTGGAAGAACGGCGCGTGGAAGGTCATCAGCTTCCACGCCAAACGCGCGCGCGGCCTGATGGCGCGCTACGCGATCCTGCACAAGGTCTCCAAGCCGGAAGGCCTGCAGGGCTTCGATCTGGAAGGCTACACGTTCGACGCTACCGCCTCGTCCGCAGACAAGCTGGTCTTCCGGCGCAAAGCGTAGGCGTCAGGCCGCGGCCGCCACCGGGGGCGCGTGCGCGGGGTCGTCCAGGGCCTGCAATTCCTGGCGGATCATGTGGGCGGCCTTGATCATCTGCTTGACCGGGTAGACCAGGGCGGCCTGTTCGCCTTCCGTTTCGAACTGCGTGGGCAGGTTGGCGGGCGCCTGGGCGCGTTTTTCGTCCAGCAGGTCCACGATGCCGGTCAGCGCCCGCTGCACGGCCTCGGGCGTGGCGGGCAGGGCGGCCATGATGGGCACCGCGGCCGTGATCTGCGAGGCCAGGATGTGGTTCTGGATCAGCAGGTTGTTCAGTTCGGGCACGCTCACCTGGTGCGACTTGGGTTCGCTCATCATCCGGTAGAAGGCTTCGGCGAAATTGCTGAACGAGATATGCACGTTCTTGCGAGCCAGCCGCCAGGCGAGGTCGGCGTCCGTGACCGCCGGGGTTTCGCCGGCCGAGGCGCCGACCGGGGCGCCGTGGGCCTGCATGGCTTCGACGTAGCGCAGGCCCGCCACCAGGTATTCGCGGTTGGCCCGCGTGGCCGCCGCCGCCAGCGGCCTGAGATAGCGGGCTTCCCACCAGGGCAGGATGTAGCTGCATACCAGCGCCAGCGCGCATCCCAGCAGCGTGTCGATGGCGCGTTCGCCGATCACCGACATGGAGACGGTGCCGGGCGACACGAAGTGGAACACCAGCACCACGAACAGCGTGTTGAAGATGGCGCTGGCCATGTAGTTGAGCTGCACCAGGCTGTTGCCCATGATGCAGGCGCCCAGCAGCACAGCGAAGAGAATCCCGGGGCGGTCGGTCAGGTTGAACAGCAACAGGGCGCACAGGCAGCCGATCACCGTGCCCATCAAGCGCCAGCCGTTGCGCTGGCGCGTCAACGCGAAGCCCGGCTTCATGATGATGACGATGGTCAGCATGATCCAGTAGTTGTGCGCGGAGAATTCCGGCGACAGCCAGCGGCTGGCCAGCGTCATGGCGATGGCCGCGGCGGCCGTCACGCGCAGCGCGTAGCGGAAATGAGGCGAATCCAGGCGCAGGTTGCTGGTCAGCAGCCCCACGCGGAATTCCTGGCGCGAAATGAAGCGCGTCAGCGACTTGTTGATGCGCAGCACGTCGGTGGGCTTGGCGTCCGGAGAGGCCGCGGTGTGGTCGGCCAGCCTGTCCACGATGCGCGCCGAATTGCGCAGGCGGCGCAGCACCTGGACGATCAGCGCCAGCATTTCGGGCTCGCGCTCTCCCAGGCCCTGCTGCTTGAGCTGCTCGATCTCGTACTCGATCGCGCGCAGTTCGGCCTTGGCGCTGCTGCGGTATTGCACCTTGCGCCCGCGCGAGACGTCCAGCGCGATGCGGTTGAGTTCCAGCGACATCTTCACCAGCGCATCGCGCATGAACATCAGGCAGTCGCTGCCGGCCAGCGCGCGGCGCAGCGCGGCGTAGTCGGTATGCGTGGCCACCAGCGTATCCAGGAGCTGCAGCATGTCCACGAACATGTTCCAGATCATCACGCGCTGGCGGTCGCCGAGGCCCTTGCCGCGGGGCAGGGCGCGCAGCACCATGTCGCGCGCCGCCTGGTGCTTTTCCGTCATGACGGATTGGCGCTGGATCAGCGTGCGGTAGGCTTCGTCCAGGTCCGCGGTATCGTCATAGAAGGTGGCGCGGGCCGCTACGTAGTCGGCGGTGGCGAACAGCGCCACCGACATGGCTTGCTGTTCCTCGCGCAGCCAGAACATGCGGGAAAAGCCCAGGCTGAACACCACGTAGAACAGCGCCCCGCCCAACGTGGCCGTTGCGTGCGCCAATACTTCATGGGGCTCGAGCGGCGAGTGCATGGTCAGCGTCATCAGCAGCAGGCCGGCAAAGCCGATCAGCCCGCCGCGCTTGCCGAACACGGTGAACATGGAATAGACGAAGCACTGGACGATGACCGCCAGCCAGATCAGCACGGGATGCGTGGAGGCCAGCCCCGTGACGACGACGGTCAGGGTTCCCAGCGCGGCGCCGCCCAGCATTTCGTTCGTGCGATGGCGCTGCGGGCCGCCGGGCTGGTCGATGATGGCCAGGCACTGCGCGCCGAAGGTCGCCACCAACCCTGTCGTGTAGTTGCCGAAGATGCCGCCCAGCACCAGCACGGGCAACAGCATCCCCACCCCCTGGCGCACCCCTCCGAAGAAGTAGTGGCTATAGAGGAAGCGGCGGATGCTGGCGATGCGCAAGTCCATGGGCGGCGATGAGGTTCTGGATAACGGAATCAAGTATAGAGAGAGTCGTGCTTTTTTTGGGGTCAGATGGTTACCGAACCTTCCGCGCAACGCTCGCGGGAAAGCCGATTTGCCACCTTTGACGCAACGCGGTAAATTGCTCCACTTGCGCCGGCCTGCCTATCCGAAGCCGGTGCGTTGAGGCGGATGGCCAGGGTCACCTCCCACCCCATCCCGCAGCAGTTACACCTGCCGTTGGCCGCGCCACAAGCGTGTGTTGCCAAGGCTTCCATTTCGACCTCCAGCGTCCCCCAGGGGCGTTTGCACTGCGTTCTGTCGAGCGTGTGCCGGGTCGGCAAGGTGTCCGGGTGGCGTGGCTCCGTGAGCCGCTAAGCGCCGGATCATGTTGTCGTAGCCGGTATGGGTTCAGTTGCCGCCGTATCCGGGCGAGCAGCAGGCAGGGTTTGCAGGGCCGGTTTTGAAAGGAATGACAACATGGAACTGAATGGCGCCGATATCGTCGTGCGCTGCCTGGCCGAAGAAGGCGTGGAACACGTTTTCGGCTACCCCGGCGGCGCGGTGCTCTACATCTACGACGCGATTTTCAAGCAAGACAAATTCCAGCACATCCTGGTGCGCCACGAGCAAGCTGCCGTGCACGCCGCCGATGCCTATTCGCGCTCGTCGCAGAAGGTCGGCGTCTGCATCGTGACCAGCGGCCCGGGCGTGACCAACGCCGTCACCGGCATCGCCACGGCGTACATGGATTCCATCCCCATGGTCATCATCAGCGGGCAGGTGCCCACTGCGGCCATCGGCGAGGACGCCTTCCAGGAGTGCGACACCGTCGGCATCACGCGTCCCTGCGTCAAGCACAACTTCCTCGTGCGCGACGTCAAGGACCTGGCCGAGACCATGCGCCGCGCGTTCTACATCGCGCGCACCGGCCGTCCCGGCCCGGTGCTGGTCGACATCCCCAAGGACGTCACCGTCGCGCAGTGCAAGTACGCGCCGCCCAAGGGCGAAATCTCGATGCGTTCCTACGCGCCCGTCAACAAGGGCCACCAGGGTCAGATCAAGAAGGCCGTGCAGATGCTGCTGTCCGCCGAGCGCCCGATGATCTACACGGGCGGCGGGGTCATCCTGTCGAACGCCGCGCCCGAGCTCAACAAGCTCGTGACGCAGCTGGGCGCGCCCTGCACCAGCACCCTGATGGGCCTGGGCGGCTACCCGGCCAGCAGCGGCCAGTTCGTGGGCATGCCCGGCATGCACGGCACGTACGAAGCCAATATGGCGATGCAGCATTGCGACGTGCTGCTGGCCATCGGCGCGCGCTTCGACGACCGCGTGATCGGCAATCCCAAGCATTTTGCGCAGAACGCCCGCAAGATCATCCATATCGACATCGATCCTTCGTCGATCTCCAAGCGCGTGCGCGTGGACGTCCCGATCGTGGGCAATGTGAAGGATGTCCTGGCGGACCTCAGCGCGCAGTACGACATCGCCTCCGCCGAGCACAAGCCGGCCTCCATCGCCAAGTGGTGGGAGCAGGTCGAGGCCTGGCGCGGCAAGGAATGCCTGAAGTTCGCCAACTCGGACGAGGTCATCAAGCCGCAGTACGTGGTGGAAAAGCTCTGGGAAGTGACCGGCGGCGACGCCTTCGTCACGTCCGACGTGGGCCAGCACCAGATGTGGGCGGCCCAGTACTACAAGTTCGACAAGCCGCGCCGCTGGATCAACTCCGGCGGCCTGGGCACCATGGGCGTGGGCCTGCCGTACGCGATGGGCGTGCAGATGGCCAATCCTGGGCACGACGTGGCCGTCATCACCGGCGAAGCGTCGATCCAGATGAACATCCAGGAATTGTCGACCTGCCACCAGTACCGCCTGACGCCGAAGATCGTCTGCCTGAACAACCGCTTCCTGGGCATGGTCCGGCAGTGGCAGCAGATCGACTACGGTTCGCGATATTCCGAGTCCTACATGGATTCGCTGCCCGATTTCGTCAAGGTGGCCGAGGCCTATGGCCACGTGGGTCTGCGCATCGAACGCCCGGCTGACGTCGAGCCCGCGCTGCGCGAAGCGTTCAAGAAGCACAAGGACCGCCTGGTCTTCCTGGACTTCATCACCGACCGCACCGAAAACGTGTGGCCGATGGTCAAGGCCGGCCGCGGGCTGACCGAAATGCTGCTCGGCTCTGAAGACCTGTAAGGAGGCCACCCATGAAACACGTGATTTCCGTCCTCCTCGAGAACGAGCCCGGCGCGCTGTCGCGCGTGGTGGGCCTGTTTTCCGCGCGGGGCTACAACATCGAAACCTTGACTGTGGCCCCCACCGAGGACGCCACCCTGTCCCGCATGACCATCGTGACCACCGGTTCCGACGAGATCATCGAGCAGATCACCAAGCACCTGAACCGCCTGGTGGACGTGGTCAAGGTCGTCGACCTGACCGAGGGCGCGCACATCGAGCGCGAGCTGATGCTCGTGAAGGTGCGGGCCGTGGGCAAGGAGCGCGAGGAGATGAAGCGCATGGCGGACATCTTCCGCGGCCGCATCATCGACGTGACCGACAAGTCCTACACCATCGAATTGACGGGGGTGCAGGAAAAAGTACAGGCCTTCCTCGAGGCCCTGGACCGCAGTGCCATCCTGGAAACCGTGCGCACCGGCGTGTCCGGCATCGGACGCGGTGAACGGATTCTGAAGCTTTGACCGACCGCACCCTACACCTGAACTAAACAAATATCCAAAATACTGGAATCTGGAGCACAACCATGAAAGTTTTCTACGACAAAGACTGCGATCTCTCCCTCGTCAAAGGCAAGACCGTCGCCATCATCGGCTACGGTTCGCAAGGCCATGCGCACGCGCAGAACCTGCATGACTCCGGCGTGAAGGTCGTGGTCGGCCTGCGCAAGGGCGGCGCCTCGTGGAACAAGGCCGCCAATGCCGGCCTGGAAGTCAAGGAAGTCGCCGACGCCGTCAAGTCGGCCGACATCGTCATGATGCTGCTGCCCGACGAGAACATCGCTTCGGTCTACAACAAGGAAGTCCACGCCAACATCAAGGCTGGCGCCGCGCTGGCGTTCGCCCACGGCTTCAACGTCCACTACGGCCAGGTCGTGCCGCGCGAAGACATCGACGTCATCATGATCGCGCCGAAGGCCCCGGGCCACACGGTTCGCAACACCTACAAGCAAGGCGGCGGCGTGCCCCACCTCGTGGCCGTGTACCAGGACAAGTCGGGCGCCGCGCGCGACGTGGCCCTGTCGTACGCCAGCGCCAACGGCGGCGGCCGTGCCGGCATCATCGAAACCAACTTCCGCGAAGAAACCGAAACCGACCTGTTCGGCGAACAGGCCGTGCTGTGCGGCGGCACCGTCGAACTGATCAAGGCCGGTTTCGACACCCTGGTGGAAGCTGGCTATGCGCCCGAAATGGCCTATTTCGAGTGCCTGCACGAACTGAAGCTGATCGTCGACCTGATCTACGAAGGCGGCATCGCCAACATGAACTACTCGATTTCGAACAACGCCGAATTCGGCGAGTACGAAACGGGTCCGAAGATCGTCACGGACGAAACCCGCAAGGCCATGCGCCAGTGCCTGACGGACATCCAGACCGGCGAATACGCCAAGAAGTTCATCCTGGAAAACGCCGCCGGCGCCCCGACGCTGACCTCGCGCCGCCGCATCAACGCGGAATCGCAGATCGAAGTGGTGGGTGGCAAGCTGCGCGCCATGATGCCCTGGATCGCCGCCAACAAGCTGGTGGACAAGTCCAAGAACTAATCCCCGCACCGCGCGGGGGCCGTCCCCGCGCAATCAGGGTCAGAGCGGCATGCCTGCGAAGGCATGCCGTTTTTTTTGCCGCGAAGCCTTTTGGGGAACTGCACGGCCCTGGCTGCGGCCCGCAAGCGGGGCCAGATGGGTTAACCTTTCAATGTCCGTTGTAAGTTATTGAGACCATGCCCAATTTTTCCATGCGCGATTCCGAGAACCGCCACCGAAGCATCTACCTGCTGCCCAACGCCTTCACGACAGCGGCGTTGTTCGCGGGGTTCTATGCCGTCGTCCAGGCCATGAACGATCGTTTCGAAGTCGCCGCCATCGCCATTTTCGTCGCCATGGTGCTGGACGGCATGGACGGCCGCGTGGCGCGCTTGACCAACACGCAGTCCGCCTTCGGCGAGCAATACGATTCGCTGTCCGACATGACCTCCTTCGGCGTGGCGCCCGCGCTGGTCATGTACGAATGGATCCTGAACGACCTTGGCCGCTGGGGCTGGCTGGCCGCGTTCGTCTACGTGGCGGGCGCCGCGCTGCGCCTGGCGCGCTTCAACACCAATATCGCCGTGGTGGACAAGCGCTACTTCCAGGGATTGCCCAGCCCGGCGGCTGCCGCCCTGGTGGCCGGCTTCGTCTGGCTGGCCGTGGACAACAAGCTGCCCATCCACGACAGCCTGATGGCCTGGGTGGCGTTCACGCTCACCATGTACGCCGGCATCACCATGGTGTCGAATGCGCCGTTCTTCAGCGGCAAGAGCTTCGCGCTTGGCCGCAGCGTGCCTTTCTGGGGCATCCTGCTGGTGGTGGCCGTGTTCGTCTTCGTCTCCAGCGATCCCCCGGTCGTGCTTTTCGGCCTGTTCGTGCTGTACGGCCTGTCGGGCTGGGTTACCTGGGCCTGGCGCTGGAACCGGGCTCGCCGCCTGACGCAGGAGCGCCGGGGTCACACGTCCTGACCGGGGTCCCAACAGGCACAAAAAAACCCGCCGCAAGGCGGGTTTTGCTTTGCCAGCGATGCCTGGGGCTCACCACCGCATGAACCGGTCGTCGTCGTACATCGGGTCCGGGCCGGGGTGGAAATGCGTGACCTTGTTGCCGTCGCGGCCCATGTACACGTACATCAGCGAATTCCAGACGCTGTTTTCCTTGTAGCGGTACGACCAGATCACTTCGCGCTTTTCGCCCAGGCCGGCTTCGTCGATGCGGGCGGGCGGGCCGAATTCGCAGCGCACGCGGTCGGGGCCCCAATCGCCGACTTCCAGCACCTTGAAGTGCGCGTCCGTCAGCAGGGGCACCACGCGGTCCACACGTCCGTCGGCGCCGACGTTGGCGCCCCAGGCGTACTGGCCCATGGGCTGCTGGGTCCAGATCACGCGGCGTCCGCCGTTGGCCTGCGGGCATTCGAAATTGGGGCGGCCGAACTTGGTCATGACCTCGGCGTAGGGCGTGCCCGGCGGCACCTCGGCCATGTTCGCGCACGCCGCCAGGCCGGCCAGCGCCGCCGCGGCGAACGCGGCACGGGCGATTCTGTAATATTTGGACATATCGTTCTCCTGGGGAGGTCGGGGCGCGGCGGCCCGATCCTGGAAAGGGGACGGACGGGCGTATTGGGGTAATTCTAGCGAATCGGCTATAATCATCGAGCTTTATCAAGTGTATTGATTCTGCAAGATATTTTGCGCTGGCCACGGAGGCCTGGAAACCCAAGCGCGCGCCCGGTGCCGAGCACCGCGCTTCGCGTCTATTGTCCAGGTGCCGTTTGAGTCATCATTGGCAGCAGTGAGAAAGCGAATTCAGCCAGGTTCGCGCAAATTTTTTACAAACCACGTCAGGGCGCCTCGGCCCTGTCGCATGTCCGAAGAGGTCATCAATGTCTGTAGCTGACATCAAGAAATCCGATATCGTTGCGCAATTCCAACGCGCTCAAGGCGATACCGGCTCCCCCGAAGTTCAGGTGGCTCTGCTCACCGCCCGCATCAACGAACTGACCGGTCACTTCAAAGAACACATGAAGGACCATCACTCGCGCCGCGGTCTGCTGCGTATGGTCAGCCGTCGCCGCAAGCTGCTCGACTATCTCAAGGGCCGCAATCCCGATTCGTACCGCGCACTGATCGAAAAACTCGGTCTGCGCAAGTGATCGACGGGGCTGGCTCCCCATGACGCAACCGTGGTCGGTGCGACGCATGTCGCGACGGCCACGGTTTTTCATTTGTAAGGAATAATCGTCATGTTCAATAAAGTGACTAAATCGTTCCAGTACGGCCAGCACACGGTCGTCCTGGAAACTGGCGAGATCGCCCGCCAGGCCTCCGGCGCCGTGATGGTGTCGATCGAGGACACCGTTGTCCTGGCCACTGTCGTGGCTTCGAAGAAGGCCAAGCCGGGTCAGACGTTTTTCCCGCTGACCGTCGACTACATCGAAAAGACCTACGCCGCCGGCCGCATCCCCGGCGGGTTCTTCAAGCGTGAAGGCAAGCCCTCCGAAAAGGAAACGCTGACCTCGCGCCTGATCGACCGTCCCCTGCGTCCGCTGTTCCCCGAAGACTTCTACAACGAAGTCCAGGTGGTCATCCATACGCTGTCGGTCAACCCCGAGATCGATCCCGACATCGCCGCCATGATCGGCGCCTCGGCCGCGCTGGCCATTTCGGGCATCCCGTTCAACGGCCCGATCGGCGCCGCGCGCGTGGGCTACATCGATGGCCAGTACGCCATCAACCCCACTGCCTCGCAACTCAAGTCCTCGAAGCTGGACCTGGTTGTCGCCGGCACCGAAAACGCCGTGCTGATGGTGGAATCGGAAGCCGACCAGCTGTCGGAAGAAATCATGCTGGGCGGCGTGGTCTACGGCCACGAGCAAATGCAGGCCGTCATCAACGCCATTCACGAACTCGTGAAGGAAGCCGGCAAGCCCGATTGGGACTGGCAGCCTCCCGCCAAGGACGAGGCCCTGATCGCCGCCGTCACCGCGGCCGCGCAGGAAGGCCTGAACGCCGCCTACCAGGTCCGCGAAAAGCAGGCCCGCACCACCCAGCTGCGCGAAGTCTACGCCGACGTGTCGGCCAAGCTGAACGCCGCCGCCGCCGAGAAGGGCGAGCCGGCCCCCGACGCCGTGACCGTCGACAACATCCTGTTCTCGCTGGAATCGGCCATCGTCCGCGGCCAGATCCTGAACGGCGAGCCGCGCATCGACGGCCGCGATACCCGCACCGTGCGTCCGATCAGCGTGCGCCTGGGCGTGCTCCCGCGTGCTCACGGCAGCGCCCTGTTCACCCGCGGCGAAACCCAGGCGCTGGTCGTTGCCACGCTGGGCACCAAGCAGGACGAACAGATCATCGACGCGCTCATGGGCGAGTACCGCGACCGCTTCATGCTGCACTACAACATGCCTCCGTTCGCCACCGGCGAAACGGGCCGCATCGGTGTGCCCAAGCGCCGCGAAATCGGTCACGGCCGCCTGGCCAAGCGCGCGCTGATCCCGCTGCTGCCGGCTCCGGAAGACTTCCAGTACACCATCCGCATCGTGTCGGAAATCACCGAGTCCAACGGCTCGTCGTCGATGGCTTCGGTCTGCGGCGGCTCGCTGGCCATGATGGACGCCGGCGTGCCGGTCAAGGATCACGTGGCCGGCGTGGCCATGGGCCTGATCCTGGACGGCGGCAAGTTCGCCGTGCTGACGGACATCCTGGGCGACGAAGACCACCTGGGCGACATGGACTTCAAGGTCGCGGGCACCGAGAACGGCGTCACCGCGCTGCAGATGGACATCAAGATCCAGGGCATCACCAAGGAAATCATGCAGGTGGCGCTGGCTCAGGCCCGCGAAGGCCGCCTGCACATCCTGGGCAAGATGAAGGAAGCGCTGGACGGTTCGCGCGGCGAGCTGTCGGCTTTCGCCCCGCGCATGCTGACCATCAAGATCAACCCCGAGAAGATCCGCGACGTGATCGGCAAGGGCGGCGCCACGATCCGCGCGCTGACCGAGGAAACCGGCACGCAGATCGACATCTCCGACGACGGCACGATCGTGATCGCCAGCGTCGACGAAGCGCAGGCCAAGGAAGCCCAGCGCCGCATCGTCGAGCTGACCGCCGACGTCGAAGTGGGCCAGATCTACGAAGGCTCGGTGCTGCGCCTGCTGGACTTCGGCGCCATCGTGCAGGTGCTGCCGGGCCGCGACGGCCTGCTGCACATCTCGGAGATCGCCAACTACCGCATCGCCAACATCAACGATGTGCTGAAGGTCGGCCAGCAAGTCCGCGTCAAGGTCATCGAGGCCGACGACAAGGGCCGCCTGCGCCTGTCCATCAAGGCCATCGGCGGCATCGAGCAGCAGCAAGCCGCTGCCGCGCCCGAAGCCGCGCCGCAATCGGAACCGCAGGCCGAATAAGCCCGCGTAACCGGTAGCACGGGACGGCGCCTTCGGGCGCCGTTTCTTTTTTTGGGCAGGCCGGGGCCGGCAATCGCGCCTCCCAAATTCCCCCACTTCCTGTAAAGTCTTGCGCGGAGAGTAAGGCCCGCCAGTCCAGAGCGCGGCCTTCGAGCGTTCTCGCGGGGGGAAATGGATGAGCAAGGCATGACCGGATGGCTGAGATCCGCTGGCGCTGCGGCGCTGCTTGCAACGTTGCTGGCCGGCTGCACGAGCAGCCCGGGACCGGGCCAGCGCGGGCCCAACAGCGAAGGCATGTCCGCCGACCAGTTCGGCCAGACCGATTTCAACCGCACCGTTACGCTGGAGGTGCGGGACAATCTGGCCAGCCTGTATGTCCTCCTCGACAAGCTCTACCGCCGCAACCCCAGGGAATGGCGCAAGACCGGCGTGGCGGACCTGGCGAAGGCCATTGCGCTCGTGAAGCATTCCATCGAAGTCCGGATCCCCCCCGGCGATCTCGCGGGCCTGCGCGACGTCCAGATCCTGGCGGTGTCGCTGGATCCCAATTACTCGGGCGACCGCGTGGCCGCGTTCATCTATGGCCTGGCCGACACCATCATTGCCGCGCACAACGGGAAAACCCGCCTGTACGCCACGGACGCATTGGACGGGCAGCGGATTTACAATGCCGCACGGAACGTCGAGGCGGCCGCCTGGCTGCTGGCGTCGCGCCGCAACAGCCAGGGCGAACCCCTGCTGCTGGCCAATGAAATGTCCTTGAACGCCACGAACCTCAGCTTTGAGCGCGAATTCGGCGCCATCATCGGCCGGTTGGACCTGATCGCCAACCTGCTCGGCGAGAACACGCGGCGCATCGGGATCAACTACGCGCAGGGCCTGCTGCTATTCAATTTCCTGCCGGTGCGCTAACAGGATTCTCCATCGTGATCGATATCGCTTCCATTCAGACCGCCCGCGAAAACCTGCGCGGCCAGGTGCTGAAGACGCCGTTTACCCTTTCCCGCACGCTGTCCGATATCTTCGGCGCCGAAATCTGGCTGAAGTTCGAGAACCTGCAGTTCACCGCGTCGTTCAAGGAACGGGGCGCGCTGAACCGCATGCTGACGCTGTCGGACGCCGAGCGCGCGGCGGGCGTGATCGCGGTGTCGGCCGGCAATCATGCGCAGGGGGTGGCCTACCACGCGCAGCGCATGGGCGTGCCGGCGGTAATCGTGATGCCGCGCTTCACGCCTACCGTGAAGGTCGCCAATACCCGCCGTTTCGGCGCCGAGGTCGTGCTGGCGGGCGACACCTTCGACGATGCCAAGGCGCGCGGCTACGAACTGGCGCAGGAGCGCGGGCTGACCATGATCCACCCGTATGACGACGAGGCCGTCATTTCGGGGCAGGGCACGGTGGCCCTGGAGATGCTGGAGGACCAGCCGCAGCTGGACACGCTGGTCATCGCCATCGGCGGGGGCGGCCTGATTTCGGGCATCGCCACCGCGGCCAAGGCGCTCAAGCCCGGCATCGAGATCGTTGGCGTGCAGACCGAACGCTTTCCTTCCATGTACGCGGCCGTCAAGGGCGTGTCCATGCCACAGGGGGCGTACACCATCGCGGAAGGCATCGCCGTCAAATCGCCGGGCGAGCTGACCCGGCCCATCGTCAGCCAGTTGGTCGACCGCATCGAACTGGTCAGCGAAAGCGATATCGAGCACGCCATCGTGGTGTTGCTGGAAATCGAGAAATCGGTGGTCGAAGGGGCGGGGGCCGCGGGGTTGGCCGCGCTGCTGCGCGCGCAGGAAGAAGGCAGCGACCGCTACAAGGGCAAGCGCATCGGCCTGGTCCTGACGGGTGGCAACATCGATCCCTTGATGCTGGGAGAACTGATCGAGCGCGGCATGGTGCGCGCTGGCCGCCTGGCCCGCATCCGCGTGGACCTGCGCGACCTGCCGGGCGCGCTGGCCCATGCCACCAAGCTCATCGCCGACGCGCAGGCCAACATCACCGAGGTGCACCACCAGCGGGCGTTCACCTCATTGCCGGTGCGCAATGTCGAAGTGGATTTCGTGCTGCAGACGCGCGGCCCTGAGCATATCCAGGAAGTGATCGAACTCCTGAACGCGGCGGGCTTCGCCGCCAGCAACCACGACCACTGAAGGAGTCAGGCCGAGCCGGCGGAGGCGGCGTCGCGCGCCAGCAGATTCTTCAGGCCGTACAGCCGCTCCCGGTGCAGCGTCGCCGACAGCGGTTCGGGTTCGCGCCCCAGCGCGACGTAGTCGGCGGGCACCTGGGCCGCCGCCTCGCGGATGCGGTCCGCGCCGGCCTGCCACCATTGCACCAGCATGCGGTCGGGGTTGTAGACGTCCAGCCCCTGGCGCCGCAGTTCCGAACGGTTGAAGTCCTTCAGATTCCAGGTCAGTACCTGCACCACGGGCGGCTGCTGCAGGCCGCAGCGGGCGCGCCGCGCCAGGCCGGCCGCGATCACGTGGAAATCCTTGGGGTCGCTGTAGCGCAAGGACGCCTCGTAGACCTGGGTGTCCACTTCCCGGGCGCCGGGAAAGCGCGCATTCATGTCGTCCCACAACTCGGTCATGACCTCGGGCGGTATCGCCCAGATGCGCGAGGCGTTGCGCCGCCATTCCTCTCCGATGCGGTCGGTCCAGACCGGCACGAACACGCCCGCCTCGGCCAGCCGCAGCAGCAGCCGGCGCAGGATGCCCGACATGAGGACGCAGGCGTCGAGAACGATGAAGGGCGGTGAGGAGGACGTGGCGGTCAAGATACGGTCGGGGCCGGCCCGGTCGGTGAAGGAAAAGGGGAAAAGGCGAGGCGGCGAACCGGCCCGCGGCGCGGGCCGATGCAGGCTGGTGGTGCCCGAGACCGGAATCGAACCGGTACGACCGCGAGGTCGAGGGATTTTCTTACCACTTCGGCTTTCGCCGCCAGCGCAGGGGGCGCTGTTCGTGGTCTGGAGCACGCCTTCACCATAGCCTTGCGGCCTTAGGTGCCCGCCGTCTGCTCTCTACACCTTCCCCGGTCTTGCTGGCGGGGCTTGGCTCGGCGTTGGCTCGGAACGTGTCCAGGGCATTCGCCGAGTTTGACGGGCTACACCTTTGGAGTTTCCTCCAAAGGGCTCAAATTAGTTCAAGTCCCTTGTGTCTACCAATTTCACCACTCGGGCATTGCGCGGCCCGCGAAGGGCCGGCAGCGGGCGAGACTATACCATCCCGGGGCCGGAGGCGGCGCCCGGCCGGCCTTGCGCTCAGGAGATGAATTGCACCGGCGGGCGGGGCCGCTCGTCGACGGTCAGCGAGAACACGTCCGGACGCGAATAGTGCCCCACCACGTCGAAATCATAGCGGGCGCGCACCAGCTCACCGATGTCCACCCGGGCGGTCAGCAGCCCGGGCTTGCCGCGCAAGGGGCCGGCCAGGACGTCGCCCAGCGGGCCGACGATGACCGATCCGCCATTGATCAGCGGCCGGGCCGCGTCCCAGCCCGGCACGTCCTGGCCCAGTTCGGCGGGCGAGGGCTGCACCTGGCAGGCGCTGATGACGAAGCAGCGGCCCTCGTGGGCGATGTGGCGCATGGAGCATTGCCAGATGTCGCGTTCGTCCACCGTGGGCGCGCACCAGATTTCGACGCCCTTGGCGTACATGGCGGTGCGCAGCAGCGGCATGTGGTTTTCCCAGCAGATGGCGCCGCCGATGCGGCCGGCGGCCGCGTCGATGACGGGCAGGGTCGAGCCGTCGCCCTGGCCCCAGATCAGACGTTCCGTGCCGGTCGGCATGAGCTTGCGGTGCTTGGCGGCCAGGCCGGTGCCCGGTTCGAAGAAGAGGGCGGTGCAATACAGCGTGCTGCCGCCGCGTTCGATCACGCCGACGACGAGACTGGCCCCGGTCCGCTGCGACAGGCCGGCCAGCGCTTCCATTTCCGGTCCGGGCACGTCGATCGCGTTTTCGTAGTAGCGGGCGTAGGCCTCGCGGCCCTCGGGCAGGCGGTAGCCCAGGCGCGTGCCGAACATTTCGCCCTTGGGGTAGCCGCCCAGGAGCGCTTCGGGCATGACGACGAGGGACGCGCCGGAGGCCGCGATCTCGTTTTCATAGGCCAGGATGTTCTCCAGGGTCTGGGCCTTGCCTTCCGGGGATGAGCCGATCTGCAGCGCGGCAACGGTTTTGGGGGTCATGGCGGTATCTCGGTGCGTGGGGGGGCAACTAGTGTCCGGCTCCCTCTAAAATCAATCAATCCCGCCCAGAGATAAATGATATGAATAGAATTGATATCGAATCGACGGATCTGAACCTGCTGAAGGTCTTCGAGGCGATCTATGACGAAGGCGGCGCGGGCCGCGCCGCCTTGCGTCTGGGCGTGACGCAGTCGGCCGTCAGCGCGGCGCTGGGCCGCCTGAGGGCCCTGTATGGGGACGCCCTGTTCACCCGGACGGGCCGGGGGCTGGCGCCGAGCCTGCGCGCGCGCGAGTTGCGGCCCGTCATCGGCGAGGCGCTCGACAAATGCCGTCAAAGCCTGGCGCTGGCGCGGCCGGGCGCGGCGGACTTCGCCGGCCGCTCCGTGACGCTGGGCCTGTCGGACGATTTCGAGATCGCGCTGGGGCGCGAGGCGATCGGCGCCCTCGCGGAAAGCGCGCCGGGCCTGCGCCTCATCTTCCGGCAGACCCACAGCCGGCTGGCGGCGGACATGCTCATGGCGCGGGAGGCGGATCTGGTGATCGCATCGGGCGGCCTGGCCTCGCAGGCCTTGCAACGCGTAACGGTCGGGCAGGGCGGCTATGCCTGTCTGTTGGATCCCGCGAGCCTGGCACCGGGCCAGCAAACCCTGTCCGTGGCCGAATTCGTCCGCCGCCAGCATGTCCTCGTGTCCTCGGGCGGTTTTATCGGCGTGGTGGACGAAGTGCTGCACGGCCTGGGGCTGACGCGCCGCGTGCAGGCCGCCACCACGCATTTCTCGGCGCTGGCCTTCCTGCTGCGCGGAGGCGATTCCCTTTCGACGCTGCCCACGCACGCGGCGCGCGGCCTGGCCGCGGCCACCGGCCTGCGCATGCTCCCCTGCCCGATAGCCATGCCGGGCTATGCCATCGAAATGGGATGGCGGGGGGACGCGCTGCGCGACGAGGCGGTGGCGGCGGTCAGGCGCAGCGTGCTGGGCGTGCTGGAAGGCTACGATTGGGCGGATTAGCGCCGGTTTCAGCGGTACACCATCACCGGCAGCGTGGAGTGCGCCAGCACTTTCTGCGTCTGGCTGCCCAGCAGCATGGCCGCCATGGCGCCATGGCCCCGCGACGACATGGCGATCAGGTCGCAGCCCTGGGTCATCGCCAGGTCGATGATCGCCTGGTAGGGGTTGTTGCTCTCGCGCATTTCCGTCGTGCAGGCCACGCCGGCGGCTTTTGCCCGGGCCGCGGCATCCGCCAGGTAGGATTGGGCCAGGTCGCGGGCGTGGCGTTCGTATTCCGTGCGCACGCCTTCCAATTGCACGGTTTCCATGGAAATCGTCTGGAAGGGGCTGTAGACCGTCAGCACCGTGACGCTGGCGCCCAGCGCGCGGGCCAGGCCCAGGCCTTGGTCCAGGCCGGAATAGGCCAGGGCGGATCCATCGATGGGGATGAGTATGTGCTTGTACATGACAACCTCCTGAGGGTGAGGAGGGCGCGCGAGTCCGGGCGCCCTCCGAGGAGCGTGAACAGCAGCAGCACAATCAATACTACCCCTTGCGGGGACATTCCGGGGCATGGCGGAAGGCCAAATGAAAAAGCCCTTGCGGCGCAAGGGCTTGATTCCATATCTTGGCGGAAGCGGTGAGATTCGAACTCACGAACGGTTGCCCGTTGCCGGTTTTCAAGACCGGTGCAATCGACCACTCTGCCACGCTTCCGGGTCGTGCATGGACCGCGTATCCTCCGGCAATCCGGCCATCTGGCAAACAATCCGCCCGACGCGGACGCGATCCGCAGTAAAGGGCGCAATAATAATCCATTTGCTGCAAAGGAGGCACGCGATGCACGCCGTAGAAATCTCTCGCCCCGGTGGCCCCGAGGTCCTGGTCCCCGTGGAGCGGCCCACGCCGGAAACCGGCGCGGGTGAAGTCCTGATCAAAGTGAGCGCCGCGGGCGTCAACCGCCCGGACGTCTTCCAGCGCAAGGGCAACTACGCCCCGCCGCGCGGCGCCTCGGACCTGCCGGGGCTGGAAGTGGCCGGCGAGATTGTCGGCGGCGACGTCGCCGGTAGCGGTTTCGCCGTGGGCGACAAGGTCTGCGCCCTGGTGGCGGGCGGCGGCTACGCGGAGTACTGCGTGGCGCCGGTGGAGCAATGCCTGCCCATCCCCAAGGGCCTGTCCGACATCGAGGCCGCCGGCCTGCCGGAAACCTATTTCACCGTCTGGAGCAACGTGTTCGACCGCGGCCGCCTGTCCGAGGGCGAGGCCCTGCTGGTGCACGGCGGCGCCAGCGGCATCGGCACCACGGCGATCCAGCTGGCCCGCGCCATGGGCCACAAGGTCTACGCCACGGTGGGCAGCGACGACCGGGCCCGCGCGGTGGAGGCCCTGGGCGCCGAGCGCGGCATCAACTACAAGACCCAGGACTTCGTGAAGGAAGTGCTGGACGCCACCGGCGGACGCGGCGTGGACGTGATCCTGGACATGGTGGCCGGCGACTACATCGCCCGCGACATGCAGTGCCTGGCCGACGACGGCCGCATCGTCATCATTGCCCAGCTGGGCGGATCCCACGCCAACGTGGACACGGCCCAGGTCATGCGCCGCCGCCTGACCATCACCGGCTCAACCTTGCGTCCCCGCCCGGTCGCCTTCAAGGGCGCCATCGCTCGCGCCCTGCGCGAGCAGGCCTGGCCGCTGCTGGAAAAAGGGGCCATCAAGCCCATCGTGCACGCCACGTTCCCGCTGGCGGAAGCCTCCCGCGCCCACGCCATGATGGAAAGCGGTGAAAACATCGGCAAAATCATCCTGACAATGTAAGAATCGCGCGGCGCTCGGCGTAGCGCCGCGCAACAGGATACAATCACGGGTTTCGCCTGGAATTTTTTCCAGGCAGGCCCGTGGGCGCTTGCCGTCCGCAATTCCTCTAGGCCCCTCTCTAGACAATTCGCCATGACTTCAGTCGAAAACCGCGCCCGCCTCGTGCTGGGCAACTGGAAGATGCACGGTAACCTGGCCGAGAACGCCGCGTTGCTGACCGAGCTGCGTGCCGCGGATGCTGCGAGCCACTGCGAAATCGGCGTCTGCGTTCCGTTCCCGTACCTGGCGCAAGCCGCTTCGGCCCTGACCGGAAGCAGCGTGTCCTGGGGCGCGCAGGACGTCAGCGCGCACGACAAGGGCGCCTACACCGGGGAAGTCTCCGGCTCCATGCTGAAGGAGTTCGGCTGCCGTTGGGCCCTGGCCGGCCACTCCGAGCGGCGCGTGCTGCATGGCGAAACTGACGAAGCCGTCGCCGCCAAGGCCCAGGCCGCCCTGGCCGCCGGCCTGACGCCCGTGGTCTGCGTCGGAGAATCCCTGGCCGACCGTGACGCCGGCAACACCCTGGCCGTGATCGAGCGTCAGCTCAAGCCCGTGCTGGCGCTTGGGGCCGAAGCCGTGTCGCGCATGGTCCTGGCCTACGAGCCGGTCTGGGCCATCGGCACGGGCCGCAGCGCCAGCCCCGAGCAGGCGCAGGAAGTCCACGGCGCCATCCGCGCCGCCTTGCGCGCCCTGGGCGCCGGGCAGGTGCAAGTGTTGTACGGCGGCAGCGTCAAAGCTGCCAACGCCGCCAGTTTGTTCGCCATGACTGATATCGACGGGGCCCTGGTCGGCGGCGCGTCGCTTGTGGCCGAAGAATTTCTGCGAATCGCCGCCATCTAAGTTTCCGTTCCGGAGTCTGCAATGCCCTTGATGCTCAAACTTCTGCTGGCCGTCCAAGTGATATCGGCGCTGGCTATCATCGTCCTGGTCCTGCTGCAGCAGGGCAAAGGCGCCGACATGGGGTCCGCTTTCGGCAGCGGCTCGGCCGGCAGCCTGTTCGGCGCCACCGGCGCGGCGAACTTCCTGTCGCGCGCAACCAAGTGGGCGGCCGTCGTCTTCTTCGCGTCCACCGCCGGCCTGGCCTATGTCAGCCACAAGGGGTCGACCAGTTCCGCCGTCGATTCCGGCGTGATGCAGAGCTACCCGGCCGACCGTTCGGTTCCCCAGGTGCCGGGTTCGGCGCCCGCGACGCCGTCGGGCGCCTCGTCCGTGCCGGGCGCCGCTTCGGTTCCCGCGGCGCCGGCCAAGCCCGACGCGTCGGTGCCCTCGGCCCCGGCGGCGCCCGCCGCTCCGGCTCCGGCCGCGGGCGACAAGCCGACGGAAACGCCCGCGAAGTAATCCCCAGCAAACGAAAAGGCCGGCGCATGCCGGCCTTTTTTCATCGTCGGATCTCCCGGGAAGAAACCCTTCGCCGGGCGGGCGGGTAAGGTATCGTTGCGTTCGCCTCCGCTTCCCCGATCATCGACCCGCCATGGCTACATCCAAACGCTCATCCCGAACCTCGTCCGCCGCCGCCGATGCGCAACGAGGCTCGCCGCAGGCCATGCTGTCGCGCATCCAGAGCCTGCTGCCGTCGATGGGGGCGGCTTCGCAGCGCATCGGCGAATTCGTCATCCGCCATCCCGCCGAAGTGGTCCACATGTCGGTGAGCGAAGTCGCGGAACGCACCCAGTGCAGCGAAGGCAGCGTGGTGGGCTTTTGCAAGCTGCTGGGCGCCACGGGCTTCCAGCAATTGAAGATCGCGCTGGCGCAGCAGATCGTGCAGCCGGTGCAGTACATCCATGAAGACCTGGCCGCCCAGGATACGCCGGGGCAGGTCATCAGCAAGATTTTCCACAGCAATATCCAGACCTTGCAGGAAACCGAATCGGTGCTGGACGTGGCGGCGCTGTCGGCGGCGGTGGAGCTGATCCGCGGCGCTCGCCGCGTGGAGATCTACGGGATCGGCAGTTCGGCGGTCATCGCCCACGACGCGCACTACCGCATGTTGCGCATCGGGCTGCATGCCACGGCCGTCACCGACTCCCACGTGCAGGCCATCAGCGCGTCGCTGACCGGGCCCGACGTCGCGGTGCTGACCATTTCCCACTCGGGCAGCACGCATGAAACCGTGCTGGCGACACGGCTGGCCAAGGAAGCCGGCGCGCGCACGGTTTGCATCACCAATTTCGGCAAATCGCCGATCCAGGAATACGCCGACGTGGTGCTGCACACCATGTCGCGCGAGACCCGCTTCCGCACCGAGGCGATGACCAGCCGGCTTGCCCAGCTGGCCATCATCGACACCCTGATCGCCTGCCTGGCCCTGTCCGATTACGACAAGGCCGTCTCCACGCTGCGCAGCACCTTCGACGTGCTGTCGAACAAGCGCTACTGATCACCGATCGCCCTCGATGCCCGCCGGCAGTTCATGCCGGCGCGCGCATGCGCTATCGAGCAGGCCGGCCACGTCCGGGGCATCCGCGTGGGGCGCATTGCCGACCAGCAGATACCCGATGCCCAGACGCACCGCGCCCAGCGCATCGGTGCGCACGTTGTCGCCGATGACCGTGGTGTCGGCCGGCGTCAGGCCCAGCCGGCGCAAGCCTTCCTCCAGCAGCAGGGCGCCAGGCTTGCCGAGCACCTGCGGCCGCGCGCCGGGAGCGCAGGCCAGCACCGACTGCAGCAGCGCGCCCGTCTCGGGAACGACGGCCCCTTCCGGACCGGGGTGGGTGAGGTCGCCATTGCTGACCATCAACGCCGCCCCTCGCGCAAGCTCTCGCGCCAGGGTCTGCAGCGTGCCATAGCCAAAGGCCAGATCGCGCGCCAGCAGCACGATGTCCGCGTCGCGGGACACCAGCGCCAAGCCCAAGCCGGCGGCGCAGGCGCGCAGCGCCTCCGAGGCGCAGAGCATCAGCCGGGCGCCTGGATGCTGGCGGGCGATATGGCGCAAGGCCTGTTCTCCCGCCAGGACCAGCGCTTCGGGCGGCACCGGCAGACCCATCGCCCGTAAGCGCGGCGCCAGGCCCGCCGCCGTATCGGTGGAGTTGTTGGACACGATGACATAGCGCTGCGCCCAGCGAGTCAGCAATTCGCTGGCGCCGGGTATCACTTCATGTCCGCGTATCAGGGTCCCGTCCAGATCCAGGATCAGACCGCGCGAGCGCGCGGTCCAGGGCGGTTCGGCGGCAGGGGCTTGCGGGGAGGACGGGCGGGGAGTGCAGGCAATGCGGGTCATGGATCGGCGAGGAGGCGTCGAAGCGCGTGCGGGTTGAGGGAGCGGGCGCCCGCGACGATTCGGGCACACCCGGCGGCTGTGATTCTATCTGAATAAAATTCAAAAATTCATTTTTTTGATTTGAGAAATTTTCATTTGCCTGTCATGTGCGGTGACTAATCTGCGTTCCGGAATCGGGGGCAGCGCTTCTTGCGCCCCGATCGCAATTTCTCCAAGACCAGGAACGACCCAATGAAAATCCGCACCTGCGCGCCCGCCCTGGCGCTGCTTTCCCTGCTGGCCGCCGCGCCTTCCGCGCAAGCCCAATCCCTGGCCGACGGCTCGCAACAGCGTCCGCTGCGCGTGCTGCTCATTCCCGCCGATGGCGGCACCGAGTCGGGCACCAAGGCTGACTACGCCCCGATCTTCAACGCCATCACGCGCAGCACGGGCCTGCATTTCCAACTGACGGTGGGCCAGTCCTACGGCGCCGTGGTGGAAGGCATGTGCAACCAGTTGGCGGAGGTCGCATTCCTCGGCCCGGTTTCCTACGTGCAGGCGCACGAGCGCCAATGCGCGCAATTGCTGGCCGTGGGCGTGCAGAAGGGCGAATCCGCCTACTACGCCGCGATGTTCGCCAAGGCGGATTCGCCGATCGATACGCTTGCCGACCTGAAGGGCAGGCGCGCCGCGTTCGGCGACGTGAATTCGGCCTCCAGCTTCACCTTCCAGGTGGCGTCCATGATCAAGGACGGCATGGACCCGGCCAAGGACCTGGCGGCGCTGCAGCTGACCGGCAGCCATGCCAGCAGTCTGGCCGCGCTGGTGCAGGGCCAGGTCGACGCGGCCGCGCTGTCGTTCGATTCCTTCGACAAGGCCGTGCGCCAGGGCGCGGTGGATCCGAAGTCCGTCAAGGTGATTTTCAAAAGCGAGCCCATTCCGTACCCGCCGCTGGCGATGAACACCAAGCTGCCGGAGCCGCTCAAGGCCACGCTCAAGCAGGCATTTTCGACGGTGCACCAGGCGCCCGGCGTGACCCCTGACATGGTGCGCGGCTATGGCGGCGCCAAGCTCGACCGCTTCGATACCGAGTTTTCCGAGGCGCAGTTCGCCGGCCCCGCGTCGAAGATGGCCCTGCTGACGGACGCGATCAAGAGCGAAATCCTGCAGAAGGCGGCACAGCGGTGATCGCCGGCGCAACGGAAATGGACATGCTGCGCTACGAATCCGTGGGCATGCGCTACGCCGACGGGACCACCGCTCTGGAATCGGTTTCGCTGCGGGTGCCGCGCGGCCAGTTCTGCGTGGTCCTGGGCGCGTCGGGCGCCGGAAAATCGACCTTGCTGCGCATGGCCAACGGGCTGACCGCGCCGACACGGGGCGAGGTGTGGGTCGATGGCACGCAGGTGCAGGCATCGTCGCTGGCGGCCGTTCGGCCCCGGATCGGCATGGTGCATCAGCACTTCAACCTGGTGCCGCGCGCCACCGTGGCGACCAACGTGCTGTCCGGCGCGCTGCCCGGCCTGCCGGCATGGCGCGCCTATCTGATGCGCTTTCCGGCGGAGCTGCGCGAGCGCGCCTGCCGGCTGGTGCGCGAGGTCGGCCTGCAACCCGAGCACCTGCGGCGCCGGGTGAGCGAATTGTCCGGCGGCCAGCAACAGCGCGTGGGCATCGCCCGCGCCTTCATGCTGGCGCCCGCCGTGCTCCTGGCCGACGAACCCGTGGCCAGCCTGGACCCGCGCATCAGCCGCGATATTCTGGAACTGTTGCGCAATCAGGCGCGGGAACGCGGCGCGACCGTGCTTTGCAGCCTGCACCAGGTCGATCTGGCGCGGGAATTCGCGGACCGCATCGTTGCCTTGCGCCACGGCCTCATCGTGTTCGACGGGCCGGCCGGTCAGTTCGATGAAGCGACTGCCCGCGCGCTGTATCAGGCCGCGCGGCCGACGGGCGCCGCCATGTCTCCCGGGCCGGCGAGCCCGCGCGCCGCTCCATCGATACGGCCGGTGGCGCTGTCCGCGGGAGGCGCGCAATGAACGCCCACGCGGAAAACGCCGCATGGCGCCTGGCGCCGCCCTATGGCGCCCGGGCGCTGCTGATCGCATGTGCGGCGCTGATGCTGTTCCTCTACACCGGCCAGCGGGTGGAAATGGGCCGCATGGCGGCGCTGACCCTGGATGGCGCGCTGGCCGCGGTCGGATTGAAGGAGCGTTCCCAGGTCACGTCGGGCCTGCGCTCCTTGGCCGGCAACTTGTTCCCGTTGCAGATTTCGTATCGCACGGAGACCTCGCGCATCGAAGGCTTCGATCCTGAAAGGCTGCCCTGGCTGTCGCGCGTGGAAACCGCGCAGGTGACCGAAAGCCGGCTGAATCCGCACACGCTGAAAATGGAAGACGAGGCATCCACGCAGACCTACCTGGTGGAACCGCTGGGCTATCTGTGGCGGGTGGCGATCAAGATGGTCGAGACCTTCGAGATCGCGATCTGGGCGACGCTACTGGCCGTGCTGGGCAGCGCGCCGCTGGCCTATTGCAGCGCGCGCAACTACGCGCCCAACCGGCTGCTATACGTAGCGGCGCGGGCGGCGGTCAGCATGTTCCGCGCCATGCCGGAACTGATCTGCGCGTTGTTCCTGGTGCTGGCCTACGGCTTCGGCCCGATTGCCGGGGTGCTGGCGCTGGCCATTCATTCGATGGGATTCCTGGGCAAGTTCTACGCCGAGGATATCGAGACGGCAGACACGAAGCCGCAAGAGGCGCTGGCCGCGATCGGCGCCAGCAAGCCGCGCGTGCTGGCCTACGCGGTGCTGCCGCAGGTCATGCCCAAGTTCACCGGCTACACGCTGTACATCCTGGACCGCAACGTGCGCATGGCCACGGTCGTGGGACTGGTGGGGGCGGGCGGCATCGGGCAGGAGCTGAAAGGCCGCTACGACATGTACCAGTACGCCCACGTCGGGACCATTCTCGCCGTGATCTTCATCACCGTGTTCCTGCTGGACCAGGTTGCCGCGCGGTTGCGGCGCCGCTTGAGCTGAGCCGGCGCGGCGGCCTGCCCGGCGGCCGCGCCCCGATAGGTTTCCCGCCGGGCCGACCCGGCAACGTTCCCTGACCAGGAGTTTTCATGACCCCGTACTTTGCACTGGGCCGCGCCCTTGTTGCGGCCATCGCCCTGAGCCTGACCCTTGCCGCTTGCGGCGGCGACGACGATTCGGATGACGACACGGCCTCGCCGCCCGGGACCGGGCAGCCCGGGCAGCCCGAGCCTCAGCCGCCCGCGCCGCAACTGCGCTGCGCGCCTTGAACGTCGTTCCGTCCAACCCAACGCATGAGTCGCCCCATGACCAAGACCCGAATTTCCCATTCCGCCAGCGCGTCCCCGTCCTTGCCGGGCCGCCGCCAGTTCTTCCGCGCATCGGCCCAGGCGGCCGGCGCGCTGTCGGCGATGGCGTTGCTGCCCGCCTCCATCCAGCGCGCGCTGGCGATTCCCGCGGCGGTCGACAGCGGCACGATCAAGGACATCAAGCACATCGTGATCCTGATGCAGGAGAACCGCTCGTTCGACCACTACTTCGGCACCATGCGCGGCGTGCGCGGCTTCGGCGACCGGTTCCCGATTCCGCTGGCCAGCGGCAAGTCGGTGTTCTTCCAGCCCGATCCCAACGGCGGCCAGGACATCCAGCCCTTCCGCCGCGATTCCCGGACCAGCAACGCGCTGATCGGATCGGGCACGCCGCACAATTTCCCCGACCAGCAGGCGGCCTGGAACCAGGGGAAGATGGACCAGTGGATCCGGTTCAAGAACCAGGCGACCATGGGCTTCTTCATGCGCGAGGATATTCCGTTCCAGTTCGCGCTGGCCGACGCATTCACGGTGTGCGACGGCTATCACTGTTCCATCCTGACCGGCACCGATCCGAACCGCATCGTGTTCTGGTCGGGCGCCAACGCCAATCCTGAACTGCGCAAGCAGGGCATCAATTGCACGGACACCGATTCCGAACCCGTCAATTCGCGCTGCTGGCCCAGTCCCTCCAACTGGGTGGCGGGCCGCGCGCAGGAGGCGGATGGCTCCGGCCAGATCGACCCCGTGACCGGCGCCTACAACTACAAGTACAAGAACAGCCCCTTCAAGTGGGACACCTTGCCGGATCTGCTGCAGCGCGCCGGCGTCAGCTGGCACATCTACCAGAACATGAACAACAATTGGACGGGCGCCATGCACGGCTGCCTGGCCTTCCAGAGTTTCCGCACCGCGCAGCCGGGCTCGCCCCTCTATGAACACGGCCTGACGGGCGGCCCCGAAAAGAACGACGGCGCCGTGAATTTCCTGGCCCAGTTGAAGCAGGACGTAGCCAATGGCACATTGCCGGAGGTGTCGTGGGTGTTGCCCACGCAGGCCCTGGCCGAGCACCCGGGCAGCAGCGAAGGCGTGGCCGGCGCGGCCGACTTCATTGCCGACGTGCTGGACGCGCTGACCGCCAACCCCGACGTCTGGAGCAAGACCGCGCTGTTCGTGACTTTCGACGAGAACGACGGTTTCTTCGACCATGTGGCGATGCCGGCCGTGCCGTCCTATGACGCCAACGGCGTATTGATGGGCAAGTCCACCGTGCCGCTGGAGGGCGAGTATTTCGATGCCTCCGTGGGCAACTATCTGAAGGCGGAAGACACGATCACCGGCAGCATCCGTCCGTGGGGCCTGAGTTCGCGCGTGCCGATGTACGTGGTGTCGCCGTGGAGCAAGGGCGGCTGGGTCAATTCGCAGGTGTTCGACCACACCTCGCTGGGTCGGTTCCTGGAGCAGCGCTTCGGTATCCAGGTCGATGCCATCAGCCCGTGGAGCCGCGCGGTCTGCGGCGACCTGACCACCTGCTTCGACTTCGCCAACCCGAACGATCCAGCCGTTCCCAAGCTGCCCGACACGAGCAACTATCCCGCCATCAATGCGGCCCAGAAGCTCCTGCCGACCACCGCGGTGACCCAGGCGCCAGCCATCCCGCAACCGCTGTACCAGGAAACCGGAACGCGGTTGTCCCGCGCGCTGCCCTACGAACTGCACACCAGCGCCCGGCTGGGCCGGGACGGCGCCGTGGAGCTGCTGTTCAGCAACACGGGCGACGCCGGCGCCGTGTTCCATGTCTACGACAAGCGGAATCTGGACTTGATCCCGCGACGCTACACCGTTGAAGCGGGCAAGACGCTGTCGGACACCTGGACCGGCGGCGACTACGACCTGTGGGTCTACAGCAGCAACGGCTTCGTGCGGACCTTTGCCGGCAACACGCAGCGTGGCGCGGCTCTCGAAGTGCAGGTCTGCTACGAACCGGCGGGCAGCGCCCTGTACGTGAAGGTCTTCAACCGCGGCGCGGCCCGCCTGCTGGCCACGTTGCAGTCCAACGCCTACCGCACGGATGGCCCCTGGACCCTGGCGGTCGAGCCGGGCGGGGTGGCGGAACACCATTGGTCCATCAAGGAAAGCGGCAATTGGTACGACTTCTCCGTGACCGCCGAAGGCTTCGAGCGCCGTTTCGCCGGACGCATGGAGAACGGCCGTCCGGGAGTCAGCGATCCGGCCATGGCGCTTCATCTGTGATCCTCCAGGCGTGAGCGGGCCGGGCGCGCATCGGGGGGGGCGCGCCCGGCCGGGGGGCGGATACCAGTAGTGAGGCCGGGCCTGCGATAATGCCGCTTGCGCGGCGGCCGGCGAGGGATTGCAGGCCGCCGCCAGCACAGGCATACCCCGGATCGGCCCCATGGAAAAGCGTTTGATGCCATCGATGATGGCGCTTCAGTGTTTCGAGGCGGTGGCGCGGCACATGAGCTTCACGCGCGCCGCCGAGGAACTCCACATGACCCAGAGCGCGATCAGCAAGCAGATCGCGCAGCTGGAGGCGCTCCTGCGCAATCCGCTCTTCCTGCGGGTGCGGCGCCGCCTGCAGTTGACGCCCGCCGGGGCCTTGTACCAATCGGAGGTGCGGGCCATCCTGAACCAGGTGGATATGTCCTCGCGCTACATCCTCACCTACGGCAGCGAGACACAGGTCCTCACCATCGGCACCCAGCCCACGTTCGGCGCGCGCTGGCTGATCCCGCGGTTGCAGCGCTTCATGTCCGCGCATCCCGGCATCCAGGTCAAGGTGCGCAGCGAAACCCGGCCCTTCGACCTGATGCAGGCCAAGATCGACATTTCTTTTTTCTTCGGCCACGGCACCTTGCCCGGCGCCCAGTGCCGCGAACTGTTCGAGGCGGAGGTGGTGCCGGTCTGCGCGCCCGGCTTCCTGCCGGGGGACCGGGTGGACAGCCTCGAGGCGCTGAGCGGGCAGGCGCTGATCCAGTGCGCTTCGCGGCCCGAGGCCTGGCACGACTATTTCTCGCGCCAGCATTTCCAGTCCGACCGCAGCTACCACGGCCCCCGTTTCGACACCTTCTATATGTGCGTGCGCGCGGCGGAAGGCGGCTGCGGCATCGCCCTGACGCCGCGGCTGCTGGCCGAAGAGGAGCTGCAGGCCGGCAAGCTGGTGATTCCCTGGGGCTACGTGCAGCCCAGCGACGGCGCGTACTTCGTCGCCTATTCGGAGCATTCGGCGGAGGTCCCGAAGATCAAGCAATTCGTCGCCTGGGTGGAGGAAGAGGCCGCGCAGAAGCGCGCCCTGGACGCCCGGCGCGCGCGGTCCATGAAAAAACGGACTGATTAAGCCGATTTTTTTCATTTGATTGCGGCAGCGCGTCATGATTTCATGCGGCCATCCTTTGTCTACCGATGTGCCGAGCCTTCCATGAGTCAGAATTTCGTCAGCCCGGACCAGATCCGCGCCTGGTTCTCCCGCGCCATGTCCGACATGTACAAGTCGGAAGTGCCCCTGTATGACACGCTGCTGGACCTGGTCGCCCAGGTCAACGCCAAGACGCTGGCCGAACAGCCCGAGCTGGCCGCGCAGCTGGCGCGCACGGGCGAGATCGAGCGCCTGGACATCGAGCGCCACGGCGCCATCCGCGTGGGCACGGCCGAGGAACTGGCCAATATGCGCCGCGTGTTCGCCGTGATGGGCATGCAGCCCGTGGGGTACTACGACCTGTCGCCGGCCGGGGTGCCCGTGCATTCGACCGCGTTCCGCGCCACGCACGAGGCCGCGTTGCAGGCCAGCCCGTTCCGCGTCTTCACCTCGCTGCTGCGCCTGGAACTGATCGACGACGCCGCGCTGCGCGAGAAGGCCGCCCGCATCCTTGCGGCCCGCCAGATCTTCACCGCGCGGGCGCTGGAACTGGCCGCCCGTTTCGAGGCCGAAGGGGGCCTGGACGAAGCCTGCGCCCGGGAGTTCGTGGGCGAGGCCCTGCACACCTTCCGCTGGCACGGCGAGGCCACGGTCAGCCTGGACGACTATCGCGAACTGCACGGCCAGCACCGACTGATCGCCGACGTGGTCGCTTTCAAGGGCCCGCACATCAACCACCTGACCCCGCGCACCCTGGACATCGACGAGGCCCAGGCGGAGATGCCGCGCCGCGGGGTGTCGGCCAAGGCCGTGATCGAGGGCCCGCCGCCGCGCAAGTGTCCCATCCTGCTGCGCCAGACCAGCTTCAAGGCGCTGGAGGAGGCCGTGAGCTTCACCGGCGTCGACGGCAAGCCCGCCGGCGGCAGCCACACGGCCCGCTTCGGCGAGATCGAACAGCGCGGCGTCGCCTTGACGCGCAAGGGCCGGGCGCTGTACGACCATCTGCTGGACCTGGCGCGCACCCGCATCAGCGGCGCGCCCAACGAAAGCAACGCCGCAGCCTACATGCAGAATCTGCAGGAATGCTTCGCCGCCTTCCCCGACGACTACGCGGAACTCCATGCCCAGGGACTGGCCTACTTCCGCTACTACCTGACGGGCAAGGACGGCGCGCCTGCCGACACCGATGCGCAATCGCTGATCGCCCAGGGGTACATCCGTTTCGAACCGCTGGTGTATGAGGATTTCCTGCCGGTCAGCGCCGCGGGCATCTTCCAATCGAACCTGGGCGACAAGGCGCAGGCCGAGTATGCGCAGAACGCCAGTCAGGCCGCCTTCGAGCAAGCCCTGGGCGCGCCGGTGCTGGATGAGCTGGCGCTCTACCAGGACACGCAGGACCGTTCGCTGGCCGCCTGCCTGCAGGCGCTTAGCGCGCCGGTGGCCGCATGAGCCGGCTTGACCGCTGTCTGTCGGTGCGGGACTTCGAGCGCGAGGCGCGGCGCATCATGCCGCGTTGCGTCGAAGGCTACGTCTGCGGCGGCACCGAGGATGGCGCGTCGCTCGACGAGAGCATGCGCGCCCTGCGCGACATCGGCTTTCGCCCGCGCGGCCTGCGCGTGGTCGACCAGCGCAGCAGCCAGGTCAGCCTGTTCGGGCAGGACTACGCCATGCCCGTGGGCTTCGCGCCTACCGGGTTTTCGGCCATCGTGATGCACGAGTGCGACCTGGCGCTGGCGCGCGCCGCGCAGGATGCGCGGATTCCGTTCATCATCAGCGGCGCTTCCAGCGTGCCGCTGGAGCGCTTGCAGGAGGCCACGGGCAAGCGCTGCTGGTACCAGGCCTACCTGCCGGGCAACATCGAGCGCATCGCCAAGCTGATGGCCCGCCTGCGGCTGGCCGAGATTCCGGTGCTGGTCGTCACCATCGACACCTGCGTCGGCGCGAACCGCGAGAACCTGCAGCGGCTGGCCTTCACCGTGCCTTTCAAGATGAGCCCCAGCGTGGTGCTGGACGGTATGCTGCATCCGCGCTGGACACTGAATGTCTTCATGCGCACGCTGTTCGGCAGCGGCGTACCGCGGTTCTCGAACCTGTACGAGGAAATCGGGCCGCCCATCACGCAGGACCCACCCAACGGCTTTCGCGGCGAGCGCGACAAGCTCTCGTGGGAGCACATCCGCTGGATCCGCGAGAACTGGCCCGGCAAGCTGGTGCTCAAGGGCGTGATGCACGCCGAGGATGCGCGCCAGGCCTGCGAGGCCGGCGCCGATGGCGTCATCGTCTCCAACCACGGCGGACGCCAGCTGGATGGCTGCATTTCGCCGCTGCAGGCGCTGCCCGACATCGTGGCGGCGGTGCCTTCGGGCTTTCCGGTCATGGTCGACGGCGGCTTTCGCCGGGGATCCGACGTGCTCAAGGCAATCGCCCTGGGCGCGCGCATGGTCTTCACCGGCCGGCCGCAGCTTTTCGGCGCCGCGGTCGCAGGCAATGCCGGCATCCGGAAAGTGGCCGAGATATTCCGCAGCGAGATCTCGACCGACATGGCGTTGCTCGGTTGCAGCACGCTTGCCGACGTCACGCCGGACCTGATCGCGCCGATACGCCCTGCCTGCCCCGCATAGGGCGGGCGGGGCCGCGGCGCGGTCTTCCAGGGCAGCCTTGCCCAGACAACAACAAAAACAGCGGCGCCCACTCGGGCGCGCTTATCCGTTTTCGACAGGAGGAAACATGAAGAAAATCTATACCAAACTGGCTGGCGCCGCGGCGGTGCTCGCCTGCGTCGCATCCGGGCCGGCCCAGGCCCAGGCAGGCGCCTATCCGTCCAAGCCGGTGCGGCTGGTCGTGGGCTATGCCCCGGGCGGCACGACCGACATCAGCGCGCGCATGATCGCGGACGTGCTGGGCAAGGAATTCGGCCAGACGTTCGTGGTGGAGAACAAGCCCGGCGCCAACAGCAACATCGGCGCCGAGTCCGTCGCCCGTTCGGCGCCCGACGGCTACACCCTGTTCGTGGGCTCTATCTCCACCGCGATCAACCAGTCGCTCTATTCCAAGATGTCCTACGACGCGCTCAAGGACCTGGATGCCGTCGCGCTGCTGAACGTGGTGCCGAACATCCTGGCGGTCAACGCCAGCGTGCCCGTCAAGACCGTGCAGGAGTACATCGATTACGCCAAGAAGAATCCCGGCAAGCTGACCTGCGCCTCGCCCGGCAACGGTTCGTCCGCGCACCTGGGCTGCGAGCTGTTCAAGATGAAGACCGGCATCGACATCCTGCACGTCCCGTACCGCGGCAGCGGCCCGGCCGTGGCCGACCTGCTGGGCGGGCAGGTGGACTCGATCTTCGACAACCTGCCGCCGCTGCTGCCTCACGTGCGGGCCGGCAAGCTGACCGGCCTGGCCGTCACCACCGGCTCCCGCGTTCCATTCGCGCCCGAAATCCCGACCATCGCCGAATCCGGCGTGCCGGGCTTCGACGTGGCGGCCTGGTTCGGCCTGTTCGCGCCCGCCGGCACCCCGCCGGAAATCGTCCAGAAGGTCAACGCCGCCGTCAACAAGGCCCTGACCTCCGACGCCGCCCTGGCCGCCAGCTACCAGACCAACGGCTTCCTGATGCCCCCGCCGCCCAACACGCCGCAAGCGTTCAAGGCCTTCATGGAAAGCGAAACCCGCAAGTGGGGCGAAGTCGTCAAGGCGACCAATCTGCAGATCAACTGAGGGGGACGTCCGGCGCGGCCCTGAGGCCGCGGGGCGTTTCCGGAAGGGACGGGTGGCGTCCGAACGACAAAGCAGGGTCGGACTCACCCGAATTCCGATTTGCGTGATAGAATGTTCGACTTTCCAGGAAAGCATGTCTTTCCGGATGGATTGGCCGACGTGGTGAAATTGGTAGACACGCTATCTTGAGGGGGTAGTGGCGAAAGCTGTGCGAGTTCGAGTCTCGCCGTCGGCACCAAGAATTTGTTCCAGGCGCGTCCTGGAACCCGAAGAAAGCCCGCAAGATTGCTTGCGGGCTTTTTTGTTTTGGCCGCGCGGGGCGTTACCAGGCTCTATCCGCCAGGGCCTGGTGGAGATGATCGATCAGGATCCGGACCTTTGGCGATACGTGGCGCCGGCTGGGATACAGGGCATGGATGCCCATGTCGAACGAGCGGTACGCCGGCATGATTTCTTCCAGCGCGCCGCTGCGCAGGTCATCGCCGATGAGGACCGTGGGCTGAAGAATGATGCCCTGGTGCTGCAGGGCCGCATAGCGGCAGGTGTCGCCGCTGTTGCTGCGCATGCGGGGCGCCACGACGATGGTGACCGGGCCATCGGGGCCGGTGAAGGTCCATTGGTCGCCGGTCGAAAACAGGCTGTAGGACAGGATGGCGTGGCCCGCAAGTTCGGAAGGATGGGTCGGGCGGCCGTGTTCGTCCAGGTACTTGGGCGACGCGCACAACGCCATGCGCGTGGTGGATAACAGGCGGCTGATGAGCGAGGAGCTGCGCAGCCGGCCGATGCGAACCACGAGGTCGTAGCCTTCTTCCACCACGTCCACCAATCTGTCGGACAAAGTGATGTCCAGCGTGACCGCCGGATTCTGCGCCATGAAGGGGCCCCACAGCGGCGCCAGGTGCAGCAAGCCGAAGGTGACCGGCACATTCACCTTGAGCAGTCCCCGGGCCTCGCCGGTCCGGGCGGTGATCTCGGCTTCCGCCTCTTCGACTTCCGCCAGCAGTGTCTTGCACCTTTGATAGAACGTTTCGCCTTCGCCCGTAAACGACAGCCGGCGGGTAGTGCGATTCAGCAGGCGCACGCCCAGGCGTTTTTCCAGGTCGGCAAGCAGGCGAGAAACCGCAGCCTTGGATAAGCCGAGGTCGTCGGCGGCGCCGATGAAGCTGCCCCGTTCCACGATGGCAACGAAGACACGCATTTCATTGAAACGATCCATAGGGCCGAATTATTGTCCTGGAAACGTAAACAATATATCTCAGGAATGCGTATTTATTTCGAGCTTCGGGACAAATAAAGTAGCGGCCATGTTTGCACCGGGCCTTTTTCCAACTTGCGGGCCCGGGTGTGGATCCACCGGATATTCCACCCGATCAACGACTTGCCAAGGAATCACATCATGACCGCCAACACCCTGAACCACGCCGCCTCGGCCGGCGCCGCCTCGTCCAGCTCGAATTTGCTGGCCCTGCTGGGCCGCCTCGCCATCGTCGCGCTCTTCCTGCCCGCGGGCTGGAGCAAAATCACCGGATTCGCCGGCACCGTCGGCTATATCGGTTCGGTGGGCCTGCCGGCGCCCAGCTTGGCCGCCATCGTGGCGATCATCGTTGAAGTCGGCGCCAGCCTGGCCTTGCTGGCCGGATTCCGGACCCGCGCCGCCGCCCTCGTCCTGGCGATTTTTACCGCCGTGGCCACCTTTTCGTTCCATGCCTTCTGGTCCGTGCCCGCCGAGCAGGCGATGATGCAGCAACTGCTGTTCTACAAGAACATCGCCGTGATCGGCGGCTTGCTGGTCCTGGCCGCCCATGGCGCCGGCGCCTTCAGCCTGGACGCTCGCCGCGGCCGCTGAGCAACGGTATCTCGTCTTGGGCGCCGGAAACGATCCCCGGCGTCCGCGCTCAAGGCAAGGTCAGGTGCTTGATCCAGGACGGGGCGAAAAATCCCAGGAGGATGCCCAGCATCGCCGCCAGCCCGTAGCCCTCGGCGTTCGCGCCGAGCAGAGCGGCGACCAGCACGCAACCGATGACCGAGAAGCCGATTTGCCATAGCGCCGGACGACGGAAGGCCCTGGGTTCGATTTCCGGCGCGGCGATGGCGCCGAAGAAGCCGCCGGCGACGGATAGCAGCGCAAGGGCCGGCGCCGAGAATCCGATGCTCAGTCCGCCCAGCAACGCGAACGCCGCGGCGAAGCCCGCCACGATGGCGATGATCAATCCGGCTTTCGAGCGACGGGTATGCTGCACGGCGTGGGCCTTCTGAAAAAACGGGATCCCCGGCTGGAAAACGAAAGTACTGGGGACGGATTATCTTACCAGTATGGCAATTCGGCGGGCACGAGAACGCCGCGGTCCCTGCGAGGCCGTCCGGCGCCTTTGCCGGCACGCGCGCAGGCCTTCACTTCACACTGATCAACCAGTCGGAAAAAATGCTGAAGGGCGGGCCGTTGGCGCGCGCGGGGTTGCTGACCAGGTAATAGCCATGGCTGCTGCGCGCGGTATGGGCCAGGGGCTGGACCAGGTGGCCGGCGGCGAAATCCTGCGCGATGTAGGCCCGCTGGGTGACCGCGATGCCCAGGCCTTCGGCCGCGGCCTGCAGGCACAGCACGGCGTTGGCCAGCGGAATGAAGCGGGTATCGCCGCTTGCGGCCAGGCCCGCGGACTGCAGCCAGCGATCCCAGCAATCGGGCGCGATCATGGATTTGAGCAGGGTTTCGCCCAGCACGTCTTCGGGGCTGCGCAGGCGCTTGGCCAGCGCGGGCGAGCAGGCTAGCACGAGTTCATCGGGGAACAGCAGGTCGGCGCGCAGGCCCGGCCAGTCGCCGTCGCCGCAACGCACGACGAAGTCGGCGTTGTGCAATTCTGTGTCGTCGGCGCGCGAGACCGTGGCGATTTCGATGTCGATGTCGCCGTGCCGCAGGTAGAGCGAGCCCAGCCGGGGCATGAGCCACTTGATGGCGAAGCTGGGGATGACCTTGACGCGGATGCGCCGGTTGGCGCCCGCTTCGGCCGCCTTGGCCAGCACGCCGTCCAACTGATCGAACAGCTTCGCTGCCTGTAGCGCCAGTTCGGCGCCGACCGCGGTGAAGGCGATGTCGCGGCCGTCTTTCTGCACCAGTTGCACGCCCAGTTCGCTTTCCAGCCGCCGCACCTGGTGGCTGACGGCGCCGGGGGTGACGTGCAAGAGCTCGGCGGCCCGGCCCACGCCGCCGCTCCGATACACGGCATCCAGCACCCGGAGCGGGCCAAGACGATTCCTGAGCTTATGCATTGTTGAAATCAACTCAATATTAAAAGAATAAGTTTCGACAGACGCCTAAGGAGAACGCGCCTACAGTCTGCCTTGTACGACAAAACTATATCAAGTGTCCGGGGCGCGAGGCCGAGTCGAGCCGCGGCAAGGAGGAGACGAAATGAGCGGGTTTTATCGGCGCAAGGCCGGCATCTGCGTATTGCTGCCCATGTTCTGTGCTGCGTTCTGGGGCGGGGGCGCCGAGGCAGCCTATCCGGAACGTTCCATCCGGTTGATCGTGCCTTTCGCGGCGGGCAGCGCGGCCGATACGCTGTCGCGCGTTGTGGCGTCGGCCCTGGCCGATGAACTGGGCCAGCCGCTGGTGGTGGACAACAAGGCCGGCGCGGGCGGCACCATCGGCACGGCGGATATCGCCCGCGCCAAGCCGGATGGCTACACCTTGGGCATTGCCGCGCAGGGGACGTTCGTCAACAACCAGGTGCTGTATCGGGCGCCGGGCTACGACTCGATCAAGGACTTCAGCTTCATCGGCGAGATCGCCGACGTGCAGAACCTGCTGGTCGTGGCCGAGAAGTCGCCTTACCAGGATGCCCGCGCCTTGCTGGCCGACGTCAAGGCCAAGCCGCCGGAGAGTTTCCGGTTTTCCTCCAGCGGCGTGGGAACCAGCCACCACATCGCCGGCGCCACGGTGTCGCAGTACCTCGACAAGGCGCTGATGCACGTGCCCTATACCGGCGCGCCCCAGGGCCTGAGCGCGATCATCAGCGGCGATGTGGACATGGGTTTCTACAACCTGCCCGTGGCCATCGGGCTGGTGAAGGCGGGCAAGCTCAAGGCGCTGGCCGTCACCGGGCCCAAGCGTTCCTCGTTGCTGCCGGAGGTGCCCACGCTGCAGGAGAGCGGCCTGAAGGACTACTCCGTCACGCTCTGGTGGGGGCTGGTCGGCCCGGCGGCGTTGCCGGCCGACGTGTCGACGCGCCTGTACACGGCCCTGGACAAGGTCATGAGCCAGGCGGCGTTGCGTGAAAAGTTGATCGGCCAGGGCTTCACCTTGCCGGGCATGCCGCTGCCCAAGCCCGCGGATTTCGAGGCCCTGGTGCGCCAGGACCTCGCCAAATGGGTTCCCGTCCTCAAGCAATTGGGAACCGCCGCGCAGTGATGCCGGCGCAACGCTCTCGTCAAGGAATCTATTGTGCAATCCCCCTCCTTGGCCCGCCCCTTGGCGCGCCAACTGGCTGACTTCGTCCTGTCCACGCCCGTCGAGGCGCTGCCGGCTCTCGCCATCGAGCACGCCAAGATGAGCCTAGCCAGCACGTTGGCCAGCGCCTCCATGGGCTACGGTATCGAATCGGCTCGCATCGTCCGCGAGATCGAACTGGCCGATGGCGGAACGCCGGCGGCAGGCCTGTGGTTCGACGGCGGCCGCCTGCCGCTGGCCAGGGCGGCGCGCGTCAATGCGGTGGCCAGCGACGCGGCGGCGTCGGACGACAGCGATATGCGCAGCATCGCGCACATCGGCACCATTGTTTCCAGCGTGGCGCTGGCGGTGGGCGAGCGCGAGGGCGCAAGCGGCAGGAACGTGTTGGCCGCGATGGTGCTGGGCTATGAAGTCGCCGGGCGCATCGACGAGTCCCTCACGCCGGGCCGCATGCAGCGAGGGTTCCATGGCTCGTGGTCCACGGTGTTCGGCGCCTGCGTCGCGGCGGGCCTGCTTTTGCGCCTGGACGCGCCGCGCCTCGCCCATGCCATCGCGCTCTCGGCGACCTCGGCCAGCGGCATGGCCATCGCGGCCGACACCAGCTGCGCGCGGGAATATCACGCGGGCCAGGCGGCAAGCGCCGGCATCGCCGCCGCGCTCGCGGCGCAGCGGGGGTTCGAGGGCGAGCTGGGCGTGCTGGAGCAACCCCGCGGCCTGCTCGATGCCCTGGGAGGGCAGGCGCGCGAGGACATCGTGCGCGACTGGGGCGCTTCCTGGGACATCGTGACCGACATGGCGATCAAGCTCATGCCGGGCGCCCATCCCTTTCATGCAACCGCCGAGGCGGCCGCCGAGGCCGCCCGCGCCGGCGCCGTCCGCCCGGACGGCATCGCGCGCATCGTCGTGTCGGCGGCCGTGCAATGGACCAATTTCAAGGGCGATCCCCATCCGCGCAACCTGGTGGACGCGGCGCACAGCCTGCCTTATTTCGTGGCCGCGTCGATCGCCGACGATGGCTTCGGCTGGAGCCATATGGACGAGGCCCGCATGGCCGATCCGGTCATCGCGGCGTTGCAGGACAAGGTCGAGTTCGATCCCGATCCGCCGCCCCTGCCGGACCGCTTTCCGCACCGGCATGGGGGCACGGTCACGATACACATGCAGGACGGCGCGGTGCATCGCGCCACTTGCCGGGCGCCGCGCGGCTCGGGCGCGCGCGGCATCGATTGGCGCGACGTGGAGGCCAAGTTCCTGCAGCTGTTTCCGCTGGCGGGCCTGCCGGCAGGAACGACCGGCGCATGCCTGGAGGCCATCGCGCAGCTGGACAGGGCGGATTCCGTCCGCGCGCTGGCGGGAATGCTGAGCCGGCGCTGAACCGCTTTTTCCACCAAGGCACAAGGCCGCAAAGGCCGTCCCATAGAGAGGAGACAACATGAAACGACGCATCGTATCCGCGCTTGCCGGCATCGCCCTTTGTCTGGGGGCGGGTCAGGCGGCCAAGGCCGAGGAAAGCTTCCCGTCGAAGTCCGTCACCATCATGGTGGGCGTGGCGCCGGGCGGCAGCCTGGACGCCCTGGCCCGCTTGATCGCCAGCGAGCTGGGCAAGGCCACCAAGACCACTTTCGTGGTGGAGAACGTCACCGGCGCGGGCGGACTGCTGGCCTTCCAGCGGCTTTCCCGCTCGGCGCCGGACGGCTACACCCTGATGTTCAGCAATCAATCCATGGTGCTGATCCCGCTGTTGTATCCCAAGGCCGGCCTGGACATCGTCAAGGACACGACGGCGGTAGGCACCATCGCCAATGTGCCGATGGTGCTCAGCGTGAGCAATCAGAGCGGCATCCAGGACCTGCCCTCCATGCTGACCGGAATGCGCAGCGGCGAGCTCAAGTTGAATTTCGGCTCCGGCGGGCCGGGCACCACCGCGCACCTGGCCGAGGCGATGTTCCTGCAGATGGCGGGCGTGCAGGCCGAGCTGGTGCAGTACCGGGGGTCGGGGCCGGCCATTACCGACCTGATGGGCGGCACCATACAGTCGGTGCTGGACCAGACGGTCACCATGCTGCCCTTGCACCGGGGCAAGCAGATCAAGGCCATTGCCGTGGCATCCAAAGAGCGCTTGCCCCAGATGCCCGATGTGCCGACTTTCGCCGAGGGCGGCGTGCCCCAGTTCGACTTGCAGATCTGGAACGGGCTGGTGGCGCCCAAGGGCACGCCCAAGGCCGTGGTCGACAAGCTGGCCCAGGCCTTGACCCAAGCGGTCCAGTCGCCAGATTTCCGCGCCCGCATCGACAGCCTGGCCGCGCGGATTCCCTCGGCCGAGGAGCGCAGCCCCGAGGCCTTTTCCGGCGTGCTGCGGCGTGATCAGAAACAGTTCGCCGAGCTGGCCAGGCAGATCGGTCTGCAGGCCCGCTAACCCCCGCCGCCGGCGGCATATTTCGAGGATGGAAAGATGAGCGAGACGATTTACGGATTCATCGGCCTGGGCAATATGGGCGGCCCGATGGCGGGACGCCTGCTGGATGCCGGCTACCCGCTGCACGTGGCAGACAGCAACCCCGCCGCGCGCCAGCTGCTGGCGGCCCGCGGCGCCGTGGCCCACGACAGCGCGCGGGCCGTGGGAGACGCGGCCGACGTGGTCTTCCTGAGCCTGCCCGATGGCAAGGTGGTGGAGCAGGTGCTGGGAGGCGAGCGCGGGCTGGCGCGGGCGAGCCGGGCCAGCTGCGTGGTGGACCTGTCGACCATCGGGCCGGCGGCGGCGCGGCGCGCGTTCGACACGCTGGCCGCCCAAGGCATCGAGTACGTGGATGCCCCGATCAGCGGCGGGCCGACCGGCGCCGAACGAGGCACCCTGGCGGTCATGGTGGCCTGCCCGCCGGCGCGCTACGAGGGGCTGGCTCAGGTGCTGGGCCATTTCGGCAAGCCCTTCTATCTGGGCCCCGAAGCGGGGCAAGCCCAGGTGATGAAGCTGGCCAACAACCTGCTGTCGGCCACCGCCGTGGCGATCACCTCCGAAGCCATGGCGCTGGGAGTGAAGGCCGGCCTGGATCCCAGCGTCATGATCGACGTCATCAACGCCGGGTCCGGACGCAACTCGGCCACCATGGAGAAGTTCCCCAAGGCCGTGCTGACCGGCACCTTCAACGTGGGTTTCGCCGCGCGGCTGGCGCACAAGGATGTGCGCCTGTGCCTGGAAGAGGCAGAGCGCCATGGCGTGCCCATGGTGGTGGGCTCGTCGGTGCGCGAGATGCTGGTGATGACCACGGCTATCCGCGGCCAGGACGCCGACTATGCCGACGTGGCGCGCGTGGTCGAGGACTGGGCGGGCGTGAAGGTCCGGTCCAGGCAGTAACCGCCGTTCGCAAAACAGGGAGGCGACATGGGAGTGCTGGATGGCAAGGTGGCGATCATCACCGGCGGCGCGGGCGGCATCGGCCGCGAGATCGCGCGGGCCTATGCGCGCGAAGGCGCCAGGGTAGGGTTGCTGGATATCGACGAGGCATTGCTGGCCGAGGCCGCGCGCGATGTGCCGGGCGCGGCGCCGCTCGCCTGCGATATCCGCGACCGCAAGCAGGTTTTGCGCGTGGTCGACGCCTATGCGGGCGAATCGGGCGGCCTGGACATCCTGGTCAACAACGCGGCGTATTTCTTCTATGCGCCCTTGGTCGACATGCCGGAAGACGAGGTCGGCAAGATGCTCGACGTGGGACTGAAGGGCGCGCTGTGGTCGCTGCAGGCTGCCACTCCGCATCTGATCGCCCGCGGCGGCGGCGCCGTCATCAACCTGTCGTCGGTGGCGGTGTCCGTGTCGATTTCGCGGGCAGGGGTCTACAGCGCCATCAAGGGGGCGCTGGATGCCCTGACCCGGCAGCAGGCCGTCGAGCTGGGCGGCCACGGTATCCGCGTCAACGCGCTGGCGCCGGGGCCCGTCGTCACGCCCGGCGCGAGTTCGGTGATTTCCGAGGAGGGCTGGGCCGCGCGCCGCCGCCGCACGCCATTGAACCGCCTGGCCGCCGGGGCCGACGTGGCCGAGGCGGCGGTGTTCCTGGCATCGGACTCTAGCGCGACGGTGGCGGGCATCACGCTCAAGGTGGACGGCGCGATGACCGTCCTGGGTTACTAGCGCCCGGGCGTCCGAGGCAAAGGAGAATGCAGATGGACAGGAAACGTGTCGGCTTTATCGGCCTGGGCAATATGGGCGGCCGGATGGCGCGGCGGCTGGTCGGCGCGGGCATCGCGGTGCGCGGGCATGACAGCGATCCGGCGCGCGCGGCCGCGGCCGGGGCCGAGGCCGCCGCGACGATCCGCGAGGTCATGGCGTATGCCGACGTCGTCATGCTGTCGCTGCCCGACAGCAACGTGGTGGAGTCCGTGGTCGAGGGCGCGGACGGCATCCTGGAGCACTGCCGCGACGGCCAGATCGTTATCGACCTGAGCACGGCGGCGGCCAGTTCCACGGTGCGCCTGCATGCGCGCTTCGCCGAGCGGGGCGTGCGGTACGTCGATGCCGGCATATCGGGCGGCGCGGCCGCGGCGGAGAAGGGCGCGCTGACCTTGATGGTGGGGGGCGACCCCGAGGCCATCGAGGCCGTCGGCTGGGCGTTCGCGCCCATCAGCGCCAAGGTCGTGGCCATGGGCGGCAGCGGCGCGGGCCACGCCACCAAGCTGCTCAACAACTTCCTGAACGCGGTCAGCCTGGCCGCCACCGCCGAGGTCATGGTGGCCGGCAAGAAGGCCGGGCTGGACCTGCATCGCCTGCTTGAGGTGATCAACAGCAGCAGCGGGGTGAACTTCGCCTCGCTCAACCGCTTTCCCTTCATCGTCGACGGCAACTACCTCGAAGGCGGATTGACCAGCAAGCTGATGAGCAAGGATGTGGTGCTGTACGTGGACATGGTGCGAGAACTGGGCGTGGCCTCATTGAACGCGGCCGGCCCGGTGGCCTGCTTCGGCCTGGCCACGGCGCTGGGCTACGGCGACCAGATCAGCAATCGCGTGGTGGACGCCATCGGCGACGTGTCGGGCGGGGTCCGCCTGAAAACCGTTTGAACCAAGGAGCTTCGATGCAAGTCTTTCATGGCAGGGACGAAGGCAAGCCTTCCGAACAGCGCAGCGCGACATTCTCCGGCGTGGTCTGGGCCGATCCGGTCATGCCTGCGGCGGACAACGTAGGGATCAACCACGTTTTCTTTTCGCCGGGCGCGCGCACCTTCTGGCACACGCATGAGCACGGGCAGGTCCTGCACGTGACCTCGGGCCGGGGCTGGATCTGTGTCGAAGGCGAGGCGCCCCAGGCAATCCGCCCGGGCGACGTGGTGTGGATACGGCCTCATGAGCGGCACTGGCACGGCGCGGCGGCCGACACCTTCATGGCCCACCTGGCCATTTCACTGGGCAAGGCCGACTGGCAGGAAGCGCTGCCGGAGGCCGAATACGCGCGCGCGGGGGAGCAATCATGATCATCGAAACACGCATCTACCACTGCCTGCCCGGGCGCCTGCCGGCGCTGCACGAGCGATTCAGCACGGCGACGCTGGGCTTTTTCGGGAAGCACGGCATCCGGCCGCTGGGATTCTGGACGACGCTGGCGGGCCCCAGCAACCACGCCCTGACCTACATGCTGCAATGGGAAAGCCTGGCGGAGCGCGAACGCAAATGGAATGCCTTCCAGGCCGATCCGGAATGGATCGCCAAGCGCGCCGCCAGCGAGGCCGAGCGGCCCATCGTGGAGCGCATCGAGAACTTCTTTCTCAGCCCGACCGACTACTCGCCCCTGCGCTGACCGGGCCTAGCCGCGCTCTTGCCGCGCTGCCTGCGCGCGCAGCCAGTCCGCGACGGCCAGGACCGGCGCCGAGGAAGGGCGGCCGGCGTACATGGCCAGGTGATAGGTATGGCCGTCTATCGCCGGCCCGAAGGGCTGCACGAGGTGGCCGGCTTCCAGTTCTTCGGCGATCAGGGCCAGGCTGACCAGCGCAACGCCATGGCCGGCGACGGCCGCCTGTATGGCGTGTCCTTCATCGGAAAAGCGCAGCTGGCCCGCTTCCCCGGGCTGCGGCAGTTGCGCGACCGCGAACCAGCGTTCCCAGGTCGGGTTCTCCGGCTGGGCCCGCTTCCAGTCGAAGCGGATCAGTGGCGCGCGAGCCAGATCCTCCGGAGATTCGATGCCCAGGCGCGGATTCGCCACGGGCGCGAACCGGTCGGTGAACAGCGGCTCGATGATCAGGCCGGGATACGGCCCCCGCCCATAGCGGATCGCGATGTCGACCGCCGCCGATCGCAGGTCGGCGACGTCGTCGCTGGCCTGCAGCTGCAAGTCGATGCCGGGGTGCCGGTTGCGGAAGTCGGCCATGCGCGGCACCAGCCACTTCACGGTGAATGCATTGGTCGCGGAGATCGCCACCTGGGCCCGCGCGCGGGGTTGCGTCAATCGCGCCAGCGCCGCCTCGAAGGCATCGAACCCGTCGCGCAGGACCGGGTATAGCTGCGCCCCTGCGTCGGTGAGCGACACCTTGCGCACCTGGCGATCGAACAGCGCGAGCCCGGTCTGCGCCTCCAGCGCGCGGATCTGATGGCTGACGGCCGTTGGCGTAACGGACAGTTCCTCCGCCGCGGACTTGAAACTGCCCAGGCGCGCGGCGGCTTCGAAGGCGCGCAGCGCGGAGAGCGGCAGAAATCGGCGTTGCATGGTTGGCATCTATAGATGAATTTATCTCTTCTTATAGCTGACAAATGAACCTTTGTCACAGGGGCTGGAGATTCCTAAATTAGCGGCATGGATCGGCTGTTCATGGCGGGTCCTCCGATAAATCATAAGTGAAGGAATTCGCACCATGCTGCAACGTGTCATCACCCAGCCCGACCACTACGCTCCCTTTCTGCTTTCCCAGGGCATCCGGTTCGGAAACCTGTTGTTCATCTCCGGCCAGGCGGGGGCGGGCGACGACGGCAAGATCGTGGCCGGCGGTTTTCCCGCCCAGGGCGAGCAGGCTTTCCTGAACCTGCAGCGCGCGCTGGAAGCGGGCGGTTCGAGCCTGAAGGACGTGATCAAGGTCACCATCTTCGTCACGGACATGGGGCATTTCGACGACGTGGTGGCGCTGCGCCGCCGCTTCTTCTCGGCGCCCTATCCGGCCGACACGATCGCCGAGATCAAGGCGCTTTACGACCCCGCCGCCATGATCGAGATCGAGGCCATCGCGGCCGTGCGTCCGCAGGAGGGCCGTTGACATGAGCACCCTACCCGATCGTCCGGCAGGCGATGCGCAGGCCGCGCACGCCGGATTGTTCGCGCCGCTGCGGGTGGGGCGGGCGCTGCGCCTGCCCAACCGTCTCGCCGTCGCGCCCATGACCCGGGTCAGCGCCACCGCGGACGGCCGCGCCACGAAGCAAATGGCCGATTACTACGCGGCTTTCGCCGCCGGCGGTTTTGGCCTGGTGATCACCGAAGGCATCTATACGGACAAGGCCTACGCGCAAGGCTATTTCTTCCAGCCAGGCCTGGCCGACGACGCGCAGCGCGACGCGTGGCGGGCCGTGGTGCAGCGCGTGCACGCGCGCGGCGGCCGCATCGTCGCGCAACTCATGCATGCGGGCGCGCTGTCGCAGGGCAATCCCCACCGCAATACGACGAAGGGCCCATCGGCCGTGCTGCCAAAGGGACAGCAGATGACGTTCTATCGGGGCGAAGGACCCTACCGGATGCCCGAAGCGATGTCGGACGAAGACCTCGCCGCAGCGGTCGATGGCTATGCGCAGGCCGCGCGCCGGGCGCAGGAAGCCGGGTTCGACGGCGTCGAAATACATGGCGCCAACGGATATCTGCTGGACCAGTTCCTCACCGCCCACACCAATTTGCGCGAGGACGGCTACGGCGGCAGCCTGAACAATCGTCTGCGCCTCACAGCGGAGGTCGTGCAGGCCGTCCGGCGGTCCACGGCGGAACACTTTGCCGTGGGGCTGCGCTGTTCGCAAGGCAAGGTCAACGACTTCACGCACAAGTGGGAAGGCGGCGAGGCTGACGCGGCCCGGATCTTCCGCACGCTGGGCGCGCTGCCCATCGATTACCTGCACACGACCGAGTTCGAGGCATGGCGTCCCGCTTTTGGTGAACAAGGCCCCAGCCTTGCCGCGCTGGCGCGCAAGCACGTTCCGGTTCCGGTGCTGGCCAACGGTTCGCTGCATGACGCGGCGCAGGCCCGCGGGCTGCTGGAAAGGGGCGAGGCCGACTTCGTTTCGCTGGGGCGCGGCGCGCTTACGCATCCCGACTGGCCAGAAAGGCTGCGCGCCGGGGCGAGGCTGGAGGCGTTCGATCGGGGCTTGCTGGCGCCGATCGCCGACCTGGAGAATGCGGCGCGGCACCGGGAGGGCGGCGACCGGGAATGACTCGGCACATGCGCGAAGCCGGCCGCTCGACAAGTCGAACCCATGCAAGGAAAATCATTGTGCTAAGCGCCAACGTCTCCGGCATCGAGATGACCAATCGGGTCGGGCCGCCGGGCCACGCTCCCTTCAGCGTGCCCCGGCGATTGCAAGGAAGCAATTGCCGATCGGGTCGAAGGTGTGCGCGCTTCAAGATCCGGCAGCGTGATACGGCCGGGATATCCGGAGAGGAGACCGCCCATGCCAAAGTTCGTGACGATAGGATATGGAACCCGGGAGGGTTATGACCGAACCCCGATAGCCGTGCGGAACGCGGCGCACGCGCACGACGCGAAGTTGCGGAAAGACGGTGTGTCGATGGGCATCGCGGGCAAGCCGGTGCAGGTGCGCAATCCGGACGCCGCTGGCGTGGTTACGGAGGATGGGCCGTTCATGAGACCGCCCTTGCCGGTGGCGGGCTTTGCCATCATCGAGGCGGCGGACCTGGCCGAGGCGGTGGACATGGTGTCGCGCACGCCCTGCGCGGTGGCGCATGGCGTGGTCGAGGTGTGGCCGCTGGAACTGCCGTAGAGGCGCGGGGCGCAGATCCAACGGAACCTCCCGCAACCGGCCCGCGGGGAGATCGTCCTGGTCAGCAGGGCAGGCGCGGCCGGGTCTCGGCAGGGGCCTGCCGGTCCCGGCCCAGGCGGCGCAGTTCGTCCAGGGTGAGGCGCAGCAGCCGGGTGGGCTGCTCATCGCGGCGCATGTACATGCCGACCGAACGCGATAGCGCCTGTTGCAGCCGGGTCTTGCGCACGCCGCGCTGCGTGGCGTTGTCCAGCGAGGATTCCGGCAGCAGCGCGATGCCGCAGTTGTGCTGCACGAAACGGGCGATGGTGTTCAGGTCCCGCAGGGAATAGACGGGATGGAAGGGCTGGGACGCGGCCTGGAAGGCGCGTTCCGTCAATACTCGCACGCTGGTGCCGGGCGGCATGCTGATGAGCGGCAGGCGCGCCAGTTCCGCTGGCGCCCAATGCGTAATGTCCGGTTGGACCTGGGCGCTGTGAAACAGCACGAAGGGCTCGGTGAATAGTTCCTGGTAGACGAGGTCCGAGGCGCCGACGTCGTTCTTGGTCGTGACGGCGATGTCCACGCGCCGCTCGCGCAGCAATTGCAGGGCTTCGTTGGCGATGGGATCGAACACGTCCACCTGGATCCGCGGCTGCCGTCGCCCCAGGCTCTGGATCAACAGGGGAATGAGCGAGGCCGCGAGCGTGGGCAGGGCCGCGACGGCCACGCGGTTGTTGCGGTCGCGCAGCCGCTGGTTCAGCTCCAGCATGCCCTTTTCATGCAGCGCGGTGATCCTGCGCGCGATGTCCAGGATGTCCTGGCCTTCGCGCGACAGGCGCACCATGCGGGTGGTGCGCTCGAAGAGTTTGACGCCCAGCGTCTCTTCCGTTTCCTTCAGCAGTTTGCTCAGCGTGGGCTGCGTGACGTGCAGCATTTCGGCCGTTCTCTGAAAACTCAGCGTTTCGGCCAGCAGCACGAAGATGCGCAATTGTCTCGTCGTCAGATTCATTCTTTTTGTCTATCAATCCCGTCCAAATCGGAACTTAACCTCGGCGCCTTGCTGCCTTAGCCTTTGCGTCACGGACTTTCTCTGGAGCTGGGATGTTTCGTCTTGATGGAAAGGTAGCGCTCGTGACCGGATGCGGAACGCTGGGCGAGGGATGGGGCAATGGCAAGGCCGCCGCCGCGGTGCTGGCCAGGCAGGGAGCGGCGATCTACGGCTGCGATATGAATATCGACGCGGCGCGCCAATCCGCCGACGCGGTGGCCGCCGAAGGCGGGAAGATCGCGGTCCGGCAATGCGACGTGACGGATGGCGCGCAGGTGGCGGAGCTGGTGCGGGCCTGCATCGAGACCTACGGCCGCATCGATATCCTGGTCAACAACGTCGGCCGCTCGGAACCCGGCGACCCGGTCTCCATGACGGAGGCGCTCTGGAACGATCAGATCCAGGTGAACCTGACGTCCGCATTCCTGTGCTGCAAGCACGTCATACCTCTCATGAAGCGCGCCGGTGGAGGCTCGATTATCAACATTTCGTCCATCGCCGGGTTGCGCTATGCGGGCAAACCCCAGGTGGGCTATGCGGCGGCCAAGGCGGCCCTGATGCAGATGACGGCCGCCACCGCCGTCATCTATGCGGCCGATGGCGTGCGGCTGAATTCGGTGGTGCCCGGATTGATGTTCACGCCGCTCGTCGAACGCCTGGCGCAGAAGTACGCCAAGGGCGATTACGAGGGTTTCGTGGCGCACCGGCATGCCCAGGTGCCGTCGGGGCGCATGGGCGACGCCTGGGACGTGGCCCATGCCGTGGCCTTCCTGGCCAGCGATGAGAGCCGCTACATCACGGGGCAGCAGATCGTGGTGGATGGCGGCATCACCATGGCCACGCGCTGAACGGGGGGCGGGCGATGAATACATGCGGGCAAGCGGGCGCGGGCGCGGGGCGCCTGGCAAACAAGGTGGCGCTGGTTTTCGGGGCGGGCTGCGTCGGACCGGGATGGGGCAATGGGCGCGCGATCGCCGTGCGCTTCGCCCAGGAGGGCGCGGTGGTGGTGGCGGCGGACAAGCGGGCCGAATCGCTGCCGGAGACGCTGGAGCTGGCGGGCGAGTGCCGGTCGCGCATCCACACCCATCTCTGCGATGTCGGCGACGCGGCCCAGGTGGCGGCGCTGGTCGATGCGGTGGTCCAGCGCCATGGCCGGATCGACATCCTGGTCAACAACGTGGGCGGACCGGTCCCGGGCGGCCCGGCCGCCCTGTCGCAAGCCGATTGGCACAGGCAGCTGGACCTGAACCTGACGTCGGTCTTCACGACGTGCAGGCACGTCCTGCCCATCATGGAGGCGCAGGGCGCCGGCGCGGTGGTCAATGTGTCTTCGACCTCGGCCATCCGCTGGACAGGCGCGCCGCAGGTCGGGTACGCCGCGGCCAAGGCCGGCGTGATGCAGTTCGGCCGGGTGGTGGGCGTGGAGTACGCCGCAAAGGGCGTGCGCATCAATACCGTCCTGCCGGGCCAGCTGCATACGCCGCTGGTGGACGCTTTCCTGGCGGGCCAGCAGACCGGCGGCGATATCGAGGCCCTGCTGGAACGGCGGCGGCGGCGCATTCCGCTGCCGCTCTCCGGGGACGGCCGGGATACGGCCAATGCGGTGCTCTTCCTCGCCTCGGACGAGGCGAGATTCATCACGGGGACCGAGCTGGTGGTGGACGGGGGCATGAGCGCCCGCTGCGACTGAAGATCAATCAAAGGGAAATCACGATGGCGCGCATTGACTACGCGGATATCACCAAACCGGAAACGAAGCCGCTGGTGGAACGCATCGAAACGGAACGGTCCGGCCTGCCGAATCTTTACCGGATGCTGCTCAACAGCCCTCCGGTGGCGCAGGGCTGGCTGGCCTATCTCACGGCGATACGGCAGCAGAGCGGCCTGCCGGCCAGGCTTCGGGAGATGCTCATCCTGCGCGTGGCGGTGCTGAACCAGGCCGACTACGAGTTCGAGCAGCATCTGCCCATCGCCGTGCAGGCGGGATGCTCCCCGGCCCAGCTGGCCGGGCTGAAGGCCGGCGACTTCGCGCCGCTGGGCGCGGCAGAGCGCGCGGCGATGGCGTACTGCGACGAGATGACGCGCGAGATCCGGGTCCGGGACGCCACGTTCGCGGCGGTGCGCAAGGCCTACGACGACAAGGAAATCGTGGAGATCACGGCCACCGTGGCCGCCTACAACATGGTGTCGCGCTTTCTGGAGGCGATCCAGATCGATCACGAATGAACGGCTCGCTTGAAGGCCGGTGAACAACGAGACAGGGAGACAAGCATGCATAGCTTCAAAGGATTGCGCGGCGCGTTCGCGTCCATCGCTCTGGGCCTGGCCTTGGGCGCACCGGCACAGGCCGGCTTTCCGGAAAAACCGGTGCAGTTGATCATTCCGTTCGCGCCTGGAGATACCGACCAGATGCTGCGCCCCATAACCGAGAAGATGGGCCAGTACCTGGGACAGCCCATCGTGATGAACTACAAGCCCGGCGCGGGAGGCGGCATCGGCGCGGCCTACACGGCATCCGCCCCGGCCGATGGCTACACCATCGTCGGGAGCTCGCCCGGGGCGCTGGTGGTGGTGCCGCTGGCCAACAAGGAGATCAAGTACACGACGGACTCGTTCGCGCCCGTGGCCGCGATCTCGCTGGGCGGCATGATGATCGTGGCGTCGAGCAAGTCCAGGTACAAGACGCTGGCCGACGTGGTGGCCGACGCCAAGGCGCGTCCCGACGGCGTTTCCTACGGCACGTCGGGCGCCATGGGTATCAGCCATCTGCTGGGCGAGACTTTCGCGTCCGAGGCCGGGATCCAGCTGCGCCACATTCCTTTCCAGGGCAGCGCGCCGGCGGTCACCGCGCTGCTGGGCGGGCACACGGATATCGCCGTGTCCGCCGTGGGCCCGGCCCAGGCGCACATCCAGTCGGGCGGCCTGCGGCCCCTGGCCATCTTCAGCAGCAAGCGGCTTGCCGCCTATCCGGACGTCCCCACCCTGCGCGAGCTGGGCTATGACGTCGGCAGCCCGACCATCTACGGTCTCATGGCGCCCAGGGACACGCCGCCCCAGGTGATCGATACCCTGTACCAGGCCGCCCGCAAGGTCGTCGCCGATCAGGGCGGCGAGGTGAACAAGACGCTGGGAACGATAGGCGCGGAGGTCAGCGTGCTGAGTCCGCAGGAGTACGGCGCCTATCTGCGGGAGCAGCGGGCGCTGTTCTCCAAGGCGATCGGCCTGATCCGCGAATAGGCGGCCACCGGCCGCCCGGGAGCGGCGCTATCGGCAATCCCGCGAATAGCCGCAGCGCAGCTGGTCGGGGAAGTCCGCTCCGGCGGCGCCGTCGGCCAAGCCCTCCGGCACGTTCCAGGCGATGAGCCGCGCGCCGTCGGCGCTTCCGACCTTGCGGGCGTAGATCCACAACCTGTCGCCTTTCCAGGAGAACGCCATGGCGCTGACGCTCTCGCTCTTGGGAAGGCGCAGATTGAGCAGGGGCTTTCCTTCCGCCATGTCCAGCACGGTGACGGCGTTGTCGGAGCCCCCCACCGCGAGCAGCCGGCCGCGGGCGGAGCGGGCCAGGCTGGAGGTGTAGTTCGCGGCCGGTGTGTCCACGTCGAACCGCGCCCGTCCGGTGGACAAGTCCACGACCCGGAACCGGCGGGCGTCGTTGCCATGGATCGTCGCCAGCGCCCAGTTGCCCGGCAGGCTGCCGAAGAACAGGTTTTCGGTCGAGGCCTTGGCGCTGCGGGCCACGCGCGCGGTGCCGGGGTCGATGCCGTAGGCGCCGCGGTCGGCGGACCAGAACAGGCCGTCGCCGAAATGGATGCGGCGGCTGTGCGCCCGGGGCATAGCCCGCTCCAGGACGTCGTCGACCTGGCTGCGCAGCGCGCCGTTCCATGTATGCCGGCTCCATTCGCCCTGCGGCGAAAGGACGAACAGACTGTCGCTTGCCCGGACGGCGACGCCGCCCGCCGGACGCGCGGTCCAGCCATTCGCGGGCCAGTAGGAAAGATCCCGCGGCAGCGCATGGGAAACGGACTCGCCCTGTCCGGGGCGCCACGCCAGCACCGCGCGGGCGCCGTCGCTTCCTATGCTGCTGCCCCAGACCATGCCGCTCGCGTCAATCTTCAGGTTGAATGCCGGGCCGAACTCGGGCGCCGCGTCGCGCCGCTCCACGGTATCGCCTTGAGGCAGGTAGCGGTGGGATGCGCTGCCGGAGGCCAGGAGGCTGCCGTCGGGCAAGGCAAGCAGGCTCCAATCGTGATTGTCGTAGCGCCGCAGCATCGATTCGTCGGCGGGCAGTTCGGTCCCCGGCAGCGAGGCCTCCGGCAGCGATGCGCTCCGGACCACAGGGACCGCGGCCGCGCCCGCGCCGAGGCCATAGGCGTCGAAGTAGCCTTGCATGATCCGATCCGCGTCGGCGGACGGCAGGGCCTGCATGCCTTGGGCGAATCCCGCCACCGCGCGCTCCAGCGCAGGGTCGGCGCGGGAGGAAGACTCGGTCTTGCGCTCGATGTGCGGATAGGGAACGCAGGTCACGCCCACCATGCAGCTGAACAGCTTGAATTGGCGCGATACCGAAGTGGAGGTGCCGCCGAACCAGACCAGCGTCATGGGGCTGCGGCCCGCCATGGGGGAGATGTCCATGACCGTGCCGTAGTCCTTTTGCGCGGGCCGGGATTTGGCCTGTTCGCGATGGAACGACCAGCGCGGAATCGTTTGCGCGAAAAAAGGCGCCTGCCTGATGGTCTCTGCCGCATGCTCGGATTGCGCGGCAACGGCCTGGGCGAAATTCGCGCGCTCGGCTTCGGTGATGACGCCCGCACGCAGCGCCTGGTCCAGGACCGGCGCCGCGGCTTGCGATGCCTGGCGGCTCAGGGCGTTCCGCAGCGCGGGATCGCGCATTGCGCTGATCCGCGCCCAGTAGGATTCCATGCGGGACAAGGCCGCGCTGTCGTCGCGCCATTGAAAGCCGCGCTGGCCGGGCGATGCCAGGTCTCGTTCCAGGCTGCCCTTCACCGCGTCATAGGGCTGAGGAATCAGGTAGTAGAGGCCTTGTTCGTAGGCGGCGCCAGGCTTCGGCCGCATCATTATCGGCGCAGCGTCTGCAGCCGGGGATATTAGTATCGCGGCGGCCAGTCCTGCCGACAGCCATGCTGCGGCCCGATGGCTGCTCTTGGGAGGGGTGTCCGTCACTGCGCGGCTTTGAGGGCGATGAAGAGGACCCGATTGTAGATCGGCTTGAGGAGGGGCGGTCCTTGTCGCGGGCCGGGCAGGGGCGTAGCCTGTTTCGGTATGCTGCCCGCCAGGAGGACCCGTTGCATGGCCACGCCCGAACAGATCATGAAGCACTACGACGCCGACCCCGACGTGGATCCATGGGTCCGCGCCAGGCCGGCGCCCGCGCCCGTCGAAGTCGTTCCCTACGATCCCGAATGGCCCAAGCGCTACGGCGAGCTCGAGGCGCGGATACGCGAGGCGCTGGGGCCGTCGGCGCTGGGCGTCGAGCACGTGGGATCGACGGCGGTGCCGGGCCTGGCGGCCAAACCCGTGATCGATATCGATCTCACGGTGGCGGATCCGGCGCGCGAAGACGCGTACGTCCCGGCCTTGCAGGCGATCGGCTATGTCCTGGCGCTGCGGGAGCCTTCCTGGCACCAGCATCGCCTGCTGCAACTGGACGAGCCCAAAGTGAACCTGCACGTGTTCGGCCCGGACTGCCCGGAGAATATCCGGCACCGGATGTTCCGGGACTGGTTGCGCGGCCATGACGAGGACCGCGATCGGTATGCCCGCGCCAAGCAGGTCGCGGCGGGGGGCATGATGGAGGTAATGGCGTACAACAAGCGCAAGGAAGCGACGGTGCGGCAGATCTACGAACGCATGTTCCGCGCGGCCGGCTTCCTGTGACCGGCGCTCAGGCCCCCGGCAGCATGTAGCGCGCGGACACGGCGAGGATCCGCTGGGCGGATTCGCGCAGCTGGCGCGCTTCGCGGTAGGCCTGCAGCGATACGACGGCGTCGTAGCGGCGGGAGCTGCGCGGGCCGGCGAGCAGCGCCGGGCGGCGGGTCAGAATCGGGGATATCAAGCGTTGCATGTCTGGATCTTCCTGCGGGCGCCAGGCCCGGTATCTATGGCTGGCATCGTAAGCCGGCCTCGCACGCGCGCCAACGATTTCCCTTCTATATGGATATCCGGGGGGTTCCCCGGGAGTTCTCCGGGGCTTGCGCGCATTGCGCCGCCAGTATCGCCGGCGCATATGACAGTCTGATGCCAGCGCCGGGCAGGGGGCGGCGCCTACATGCGCGCGGACGCGATGCCCGCGACCCACACCCAACGCCCGCCGCGCAGTTCGAAGTCGTAGGTCATGGCGTCGGACGGCATGTGCAGGAACGGCGCGAACCAGACGCGCACGCGGCCGGGCGCCTGGACGTCCCAAAGCGAAACGCCGCCAATGGGGCTGGCGGGAGACAGGCCCAGCATGGAAATATAGGCTTCCTCCCGCGGGCTTTCGCCCTCGGGCTCGACCGGCCATTCGCCCAGCTCCTTGCCGCCCGAGTAGAAGACCAGCCCCGTGGCGAACGGATCGGCGGCGTCGCCGCCGAAGCGGGCGATATTGAGCTGGCCCATGCCGTCGTCGGAGCGGGCGCACAGGACGCGCTCGAACAGCGCGAGCAGGGCCTCTTCCTGCGCAATGCCGAGACGGCCGCGCATCAGCGTGGAGACCGGGGCCTGGCCCTCGACGCAGTGGCGCGTTTCCAGCAGCAGGCCGCGCCCGGTGCGCTGGACGGAGTCGTCGCGCTTGGCACCGCTCAGCATGCCGCCGATGTCGCGCAGCACGGATTGCCGGCCGGACGATTGCGCGAAGGAAGAGGAGCCGGCCGTCAGGCCGGCAATGATCAAGGCCCCGCAAAGGGCCGACGAGAGGGGGATGCGCATTGCCGTGTTCTGTCGCGTTACCGATGGGGGGTCAGGATGCCTTCAGGCGCGAAGGCACTTCGTCCGTGTCGCTGCATACGGCCAGCACCTCCGCCGGCTTCTTGCTGAGCGACAGGTAGACGTGCCCGATGCTGCTGTCGAAATAGGCGGTCTCGAGCTTGCCCAGCACGACGCTGTCGCCGTTTTCGAACTGGATGCGGACCTTGCCGGACAGCACCACGGCGAACTCCTGGCCCGGGTGCCGGATGTAGTCCTCGAATTCCACCACCTCGCGCGCATCGATCAGGGCGAACATGGGCGTCATTTTCTTGCCGGGGTATTCGCCCATCAGCAAACGGTAGTGATAGTTTTCCGTGACGTAGTCGCGGGCGTCGCCCAGCTTGTTCTTGACGAAGGTGGGGGCGACGGCGGCCTGGGGAGCGTCCCCCAGCATGAACATGCGGGTCATGTCGATGTCCAGCGCCCGCGCCAGCGCGGCGAATTTCTCGTAGCTCAGGGCGATCTGCCCCAGCTCCGCCTTCGAGAGCGTCGACACTGCGATGCCGCTGGCGCGGGATACTGCCTGCAAGGTCAGTTTCCTTGCCTTGCGCTCGGCCCGCAGGCGAGCGCCCATTTCTTCCTTGCCCACGATCTCGGGCGGGGAGGTATTGCCGGATAGGGCCATGTAGCGGTCTGGCATCAAGGGTTGAGGGCTGGGGCAGGGCCCGCAAGCCCCGCCGCGTGTATGCCGGATTGTAAGGGGTGAGCGGGTCAGGCGGGAGGCAGGGCGCCGGTGCGCTCGACGATCATTCCGTAGTGCTCCGGACGCCGGTGGGCGGCGAAGTTGAAGATGTTGGCTCGGTAGTGCTCCGACACCGACAGGTCGCAGACGAAGTTGATGACCTCGTCGTCCTCGGAGAACGCTCGCACCATGACCTCTCCGGTCGGCGCGACGATGCATGAGCCGCCGATCATCGGGTTGCCTTCCTCGACGCCGGCCTTCGCGGCGGCGGCGACCCAGCAGGCATTCTGGTAGGCGCCCGCCTGCAGGGACAGCAGATGGTGGTGCATGCGCAGGTGGATCGGCTCGTTCCACTGGACGTAGCCGGAAGGCGTGTTGTAGCCGGCCATGACGACCTCCACGCCCTGCAGTCCCATGACGCGGAAAGTCTCGGGCCAGCGCCGGTCATTGCAGATGCACATGCCGATGGCGGCGTCGGGCGTGCGCCAGACCGGAAAGCCCAGGTCGCCGACGGCGAAATACTTTTTCTCCAGGTGCTGCAGCGCGGCGCCGTCGCGCGCCTGGGCGTCGCCGGGGATATGGATCTTGCGGTATTTGCCGACGATGCCGCCGTCGCGCCCCACCAGGATGCTGGTGTTGTATTGCCTGCCGTCGGCCAATTCGGCATAGCCCAGGTAGAAGCCGATGCCTTTCTCGCGCGCCGCGTCGAACAGCGGGCGGGTCAGGGGGCCGGGCATTTCGGTTTCGAAGAACGCCTGCACCTCCGCGGGATCGTCCAGCGACCAGCGGGGGAAGAAGGTGGTCAGCGCCAGTTCCGGAAAGGTGACCCAGGCGGCGCCCCGCCCATGGGCGTCCTCGAGCAGGTCGAGCAGGCGGCGCACGACCTGGGCGCGGGTGTCGTTGCGCTGGACGGGGCCCAGCTGCGCGACGGCCAGGTGGAGCTTGCGCGCGCTCATGCCGCGCTCCGGTTCAGCACGCGGCCGGCATGCTCGCCGGTGAACGCCTGGTCCCGCCAGACCGGCGCGCCGTTGACGTAGACGGAATGAATGCCCGCAGCCCGTTCCGTGGGGCGCTCGAACGTGGCGGAGTCCGCCACGGTTTCCGGGTCGAAGACCACCAGGTCCGCGAAGTAGCCGGGCTGCACCTGGCCCCGTTCGGCCAGGCCGAACTTGGCGGCGGTCAGGCCGGTCATCTTCCAGACGGCGGTTTCCAGCGGGAAGAGCCCCAGGTCCCGGGAGTAATGCCCCAGCACGCGCGGGAAGGTGCCCCAAAGCCGCGGATGAGGGCGCTCATCGTGGGGCAGGCCGTCCGAGCCGATCATGGTGGGACCGAACGCCAGGATGCGCTGGACGTCGGGCTCGTCCATCATGAAGTAGATGGCGCCGGCGGGTTGCAGTTCCTGCACCACGTCGTACTTGGACTTGCCCCGTTCCGCGGCGACCTCGTCCAGGTCGCGCCCGCTCAGTTCCGGGAAGGGCTTGCACCAGGTGATGAGGGTGCGCCCCGCGAGGAGAACGCGGTCCTGCTTGAGCATGGTGGATCCCGCCACGTAGGGATAGGCGTCCAGCGAGACGTCCTGCGCGGCCATGGCGGCTTCGATCAGACGCAGCGTTTCCTTGGACCGCCCGAAATTCGGCTTGCCCATGACCTTGTGGTGGGAAATGACGACGGGCACGCCCAGTTCCCGGCCGATGCGGAAGGTTTCCTCCAGGGCCGGCACGATGTGCTCGCCTTCGTCGCGCATGTGCGTGGCGTAGATGCCGCCGCGCGTGCCGAGCGGACGGCACACTTCGATGATTTCCTCGGTGCTGGCGCTGGCGGCTGGAGGATAGAACGTGCCGGTGGAGATGCCGATGGCGCCGCTGGCCAGCGCGTCGTCGGCCAGCGCCTGCATGGCCTGGATTTCGGCGGCCGTGGCTTCGCGCTTCAGGTCCGGCATGACCGCGGCGCGCAGCGTGGAGTGGCCGACCATGCATGCGGCGTTGACGGCGGCGGGCGCGGCGCGCAGGGCGTCGAGATAGTCCGAGAACCGCTCGAAGCGGTAGGAGCCTCCTTCGTCGAGCAGGTCCAGCGGCGCGGGCGGGCTGGCATGCGCCAGCGGCGCCAGGCTGATGCCGCAATTGCCGGTGACGACCGTCGTGACGCCCTGCGAGATCTTGGGCGTCATGTCGCGGTGCTTGAGCAGGTAGTTGTCGTCGTGCGTATGCGAGTCGATGAATCCTGGGGCGACCACCTTGCCGGCGACGTCGATGCGCCGGCCGACGGCGCTGCCGCTCAGGTCGCCCACCGCGGCGATCCGGTCGCCGCGCACGCCGACGTCGGCGCGGCGGCCGGGGGCGTTGGTGCCGTCGATGACGGTGCCGCCGGCGAGGATGTAGTCGAATGGGGTGGAATCGGGCTGGGCCATGCGTATCTCCGGCTAGGCAAAGTGACAGGCGACCTGCTGTTCAGGGGCGATGTGACGGGGCTGCGGGGTTTCTTCGGCGCAGCGCGGCTGGGCCATGGGGCAGCGGGTGCGGAACGCGCAGCCCGAGGGCGGAGACAAGGGGCTGGGGATTTCGCCCTTCAGCACCTCGACCGGCGTGCGTTCTCCCTGGCGCGCGGACGGCACCGCCGCCAGCAAGGCGCGGGTATAGGGGTGGGCGGGACGCCCGAATATCGCATCGCGCGTGCCGGTCTCCACGATCCGGCCCAGGTACATCACGGCGACCCGGTGGCTGATGTGGCGCACGACGCTCAGGTCGTGCGAAATGAAGACGTAGGTCAGGCCCATGTCGCGCTGCAGGTCCATCAGCAGATTGATGACCTGGGCCTGGACCGAGACGTCCAGCGCCGATACCGGCTCGTCGCAGACGATCAGCCCCGGGTCCAGCGCGAGCGCGCGCGCGATCACGATGCGCTGGCGCTGCCCGCCCGAAAATTCATGGGGATAGCGGTCGGCGGCGTCGGGCCGCAGGCTGACGCGGGCCAGCAACTGGGCGACGCGTTCGCGGATCGCGGCGCGGCCATGGCCGAAGTTGCGCAGGGGCTCGCCGACGATGTCGCGCACCCGCATGCGCGGGTTCATGGAGGAAAACGGGTCCTGGAAGATGAACTGCATCCGCTGGCGCATGGCGCGCAGCTGGCGTCCGTTCATCGCCGCCAGGTCGTGCCCTTCCAGGAGAATGCGGCCTTCGGTGGGCTCGGCAAGCCGGATCAGGCACTTGCCGGTGGTGGATTTGCCGCAGCCCGATTCGCCGACCAGGCTCAGCGTCTGGCCGCGCGGGACCGACAGGGACACGCCGTCGACGGCGCGCAGTACTTTCGCTCCGCCGGCGCCGTCCACGGGGAAATGCTTCTTGAGGCCGATGACCTCCAGCATGGGTATCGCGTCGGGGGCGGGCGCGGACACGGCGGGAGCAAGGGGAATGTCGTGCAGGTTCATGGCGGGTCTCACGCAATCATGGCGTTGGTCGCGGGCGCCGTCTCCGCCTCGCGGGCCCAGCACCAGACCCGGTGCCGGCTGCCGGCGTCGACGGCGGGCGGAGCGGCCTCGCTGCAGCGAGGCTGGGCCTGGGAGCAGCGCGCGGCGAAGGCGCAGCCGCGCGAGGCTGGCGTCATCACCGGCACGATGCCGGGCAGCTCGGCCAGCCGCGCGTCGTGGCCCTGGCCGTCGACGAAGTCGGGCAGGGAGCGGATCAGCGCCTGGGTATACGGGTGCTGCGGACGGTCCAGGACGTCGTCCACGCTGCCTTCCTCCACTTTGCGGCCCGCGTACATGACGATGACGCGCTGGCACATCTGCGCCACCACGCCCAGATCGTGCGTGATCAGCACGATGGCGGTGCCCAGCCTGGCCTGGATGTCGCGCAGCAGGTGCAGGATCTGCGCCTGGATGGTGACGTCCAGCGCGGTGGTGGGCTCGTCGGCGATCAGGACCTTGGGCTGGCAGGCCAGCGCCATGGCGATCATGGCGCGCTGGCGCATGCCGCCCGACAGCTGGTAGGGATATTCGCGCACGCGGCGCGCGGGGTCGGATATCTGCACCAGGTCCAGCAGTTTTTCGGCCTGCGCCAGGGCCTCGCGGCGCGACAGGCCCTGGTGCAGCATGAGCGATTCGCTGATCTGCCTGCCCACGGTGAACACGGGGTTCAGGGAGGTCATCGGTTCCTGGAAGATCATCGAGATCCGGTTGCCCCGGATCTCGCGCATGGCCTTCTCCGGCAGGGCGAGCAGGTCGCGTCCGTCGAACTCGATCCGGCCGCCCGCGACGCGGCCAGGCGCCCGCAGCAGGCGCATGATGGACAGCGACGTGACGCTCTTGCCGCAGCCGGACTCGCCGACCAGGCCCAGGGTTTCGCCGGGCAGCAGGTCGAACGACAGGCCGTCCACGGCGACCACCGTGGTGTCGTCGCCGTCGAAACAGGTGGTGAGTTCGTGCACGCGCAAGACAGGTTGGGTTTGCATGTGCGCTCCTACAGCTTTTTGGCCAGGCGAGGGTCGAGCATGTCGCGCAGCCCGTCGCCCACGAGGTTGACGGCCAGCACGGCCACGCCCAGGAACAGGCCCGGATACAGGATGATGTGGAAGGCCACGGCCACGAAGTTGCGGCCTTCGGCCATGATGTTGCCCCAGCTGGGGGTCTGGGGCGGGATGCCCACGCCCAGGAAGCTCAGCACGGCCTCGGTCAGGATGGCCGACGCGGCGATGAAGGTGGCCTGCACCATCAGCGGCGCGAAGAGGTTGGGCAGGATGTGGCGCAGCAGTATCGCGGGCACGCGGGTGCCGGAGGACACGGCCGCCTCGATGTAGGGCTGTTCGCGGATCGTCAGGACCAGGGCGCGCACCAGCCGGACGACGCGGGGGACTTCCGGAATGACGATGGCGATGATCACGGTGCCCAGGCCGCCCTTCAGCGTGGCCATCAGCGCGATGGCCAGCAGCACGCCCGGGATGGCCATCAGCCCGTCCATGATGCGCATGATGAACGCGTCCAGGCGGCGGAAATAGCCGGCCGCCATGCCCAGGGCGACGCCGCCCACGGTGGCCACCACGGCCACCACGACGCCGACCACCAGCGAGATGCGGGCGCCCCAGATGGTGCGCGAATACACGTCGCGGCCCAGGGCGTCGGTGCCGAAGAAATGCTCGGACGAGGGCGGCTTCATGCGCGCCATCGGGTTGATGTCCTGCGGATCGACCGTGGCGAGCCAGGGGGCGGCCAGCGCGATCGCGGCCAGGGCCAGCAGGATGGCGCCGCCCACGTACAGCATGGGGTGGCGGCGCAGGGACTTGAGGACCCGGCGGTAGCGCGGGCGCCGGGAGGACAGCGGCAGGGTAGCGGTAGTCATGCGTGTCCCCATTCAGTAGCGGATGCGAGGATCGAAGAGCCGGTAGCTCAGGTCGACCAGCAGGTTGATCAGTACGTAAATGCCCGAGGCCACCAGCAGCACGCCCTGGATGACGGGGTAGTCGTGGCGCAGCACGGCATCGATGGTCAGGCGGCCCAGGCCCGGAATGGCGAACACCGTTTCGGTGACGACCACGCCGCCGATCAGCAGGGCGACGCCCACGCCGATGGTCGTGACGATGGGGTTGGCGGCATTCTTCAGCGCATGCCACACGACGGGGCCCGCCGACAGGCCCTTGGCGCGGGCGGTGCGGATGTAGTCCTCGGACAGGGCCTCCAGCATGGTGGCGCGCGTCATCCGGGTCAGCAGGGCCATGTAGACCAGGCCCAGCGACAGGCAGGGCAGCACCAGGTGGCGCAGATAGGGCGCCACGCCCGCGGCCAGCGGCTTGTAGCCCTGCACGGGCAGCCAGCCCAGCTTGATGGAGAAACCGTAGACGAGGCTGTAGCCGATCAGGAACACGGGCACCGAGAAGGCGCAGACCGCGCCGATCATCACCAGCCTGTCCAGCCAGCGGCCCGCGTTCCACGCCGCCAGCACGCCCAGCGGCACTGCCGCGATCACGGCGAACAGCATGGTGAATATGGCGATGGACAGCGTGGGGCCCATGCGTTGCCCGATCAGCTCGGATACCGGCATCTGCGTGGAGATGGAGGTGCCCAGGTCGCCGGTGGCGATATGGGCCACCCAGATGCCGAACTGCTGAAGCAGCGGCTTGTCCAGGCCCAGGTTCTGGCGGATTTTCTCCACGTCGTCGGCGGTGGCGTTGTCGCCCGCGATGACGGCGGCGGGATCCCCCGGCGACAGGTGGATCAGCAGGAACACCACGACCGCGACCACGGCCATGACGGGAATGACGGCCGCGATGCGGCGCAGGATGTATTTCACGCTGGTTTCCCCCAGGCTTGCGGCCGGGCGCACGAGGCGCCCGGCGTCCGCCTTACGGTTTTTCGATGTTCCACATCACCGGGATGCCGGTCTTCAGCAACTCGGTGTGCTTCAGGCCGCGCACCGCGGATACGGGCTTGAATTCGCCGAACATGACGTACGGCACGGTCTGGTAGGCGCGCACCTGCATCTGGCTGGCGATGTCCTTGCGCTTGGCCGGGTCCGTTTCGCGGATCCAGCTGGTGCGCAGCGTGTCCAGTTCCTTGTCGCAGGGCCAGCCGGGCAGGCTGTTGCCGCAGGCGGCGGATAGCCAGGGGTTGGTCACCGGGGTGCTGGCGTCGTAGTAGCCGCCCCAGGTGAGGAACACGCTCCAGCCGCCTTTCTCGGGCGCGTCCTTCTTCAGCCGCCGCGCGGCCAGCGAGGCCCAGTCCATGGATTGCAGGTCGACATTGATGCCGGCCTTCTTCATGTTCTGCGTCAGCACCATGACGGCCGGCGCGCTCAGGTGGTCGGTCGGGTACAGGACCACGACCTTCTCGCCCTTGTAGCCGGCTTCCTGCAGCAGTTGCTTGGCGCGCGCCGGGTCGGCCTTGGCGTAGGGCGCCGCGCCGGCGTCGGTGGCCAGCGGCGAGCCGCAGACATAGAGAGTGGGGCAATAATCCACCCGGTATTTCTCCGGGTAGCCCATGGCCGACAGCATTTCCTTCTGGTTGACCAGGTGGTACAGCGCCTGGCGGGCGAGCGGATTGTCGAACGGCGGATGCAGCGAGTTGACGATGACCATGCCTTGCGACGCCACCGAGGTGCCCAGCGTGATGTCCGGGTTGGTTTCGAGGACGGGCAGGAAGTCCGGCGTGGTCTGCTCGATCATGTCGACCTCGCCGTTCATCAGCGCCGCGGTAGCCGTGTTGCCGTCCGGGATGTAGACCCATTCGACGCGGTCCACCTTGACGTTCTTGCCGCCGGCCAGCCCGTCGGCGGGTTCGGCGCGCGGCACATAGGCGGGGTTCTTCACGTAAACCACTTTGTTGCCGGGCACCCATTCGTCGCGCTTGAACAGGAAGGGGCCGGAGCCGACCATTTCCGTGACCTGCGTGTTCGGGTCCGTCATCGCCAGGCGCTTGGGCATGATGAAGGGCGGCATGCCGGAGGGCTTGGACAGGGCGTCCAGCACCAGGCCGAAGGGCTCCTTCAGCGTCAGCGTGAAGGTATTGTCGCCCGTGGCGGCGAGTTCGGCGCCGGCCGCCATCATGGCCTGGCCGAGCGTGTCCTTCTTCGCCCAGCGCTGGATCGAGGCGACGCAGTCCTCGGCCTTCACGGGCGTGCCGTCATTGAACTTCAGGCCGGCGCGCAGAGTGAAAGTCCAGGTCTTGCCATCTTCGGAGGCGGTCCAGGTGTCCACCATCTGGGGCTTGACCTGCCCTTTGCTATCCTGCGAGAACAAGGTGTCGAACACCATGTAGCCGTGATTGCGCGTGATGTAGGCCGTGTTGAACAGCGGGTCCAGCGTCTTGAGGTCCGCATGCGGCACCAGGCGCAGGGTCTTGGACTGCGCGAATGCGCCCGAGGCGGCGCCCATGGCCAGCAGCGCGGCTGCGCCCAGCAAACTGAAACGTCTGATCATTCTTGTCCCCTTGGTCATTCCGCCGCCCGTCCCGGGCGGCAATGGATGGCGCCTCATGCCGTGAACGGCCATTTCGGCAATTTGCGTTTGGTGTAAGGCAGCGCGTTGTAGTCCTGCGTGATCGCGCCCGGCGTCTCGACATAGATGACGTGGCGGCCGACTTGCGAGTACGAGGCGTAGAAGTGTTGCGACGATTTCACGATGATGAGCTTCATGGCCTTCAGGTCCACGCCGAACTGCGTGAACAGGTCGGTGCCCATGGCCTGGGTGCGGTTGGTGGTGAGCGCGAGAGTCACGCCCTGGCTGCGCACCACCGCGACGTCGCCCAGCAGCGCCGGCGTGCCTGCCAGCCCCGTCATGACGGCGTCGCGCTTGAGCGCCACGATTTCGCAATCCAGGTCCAGCGGCTGGCCGGACACCGGTGCCACCTTGCCGCCGATGCGCAGCTTGATCTGCGCGCCTTCGCCGGCCTCGAAACAGAGCTGCACGGCGACCGGGTCCCAGAAGGGGCCCGTCGCCACGTCGCGGATGCCGCGCGCCAGCACGCGCTCCAGGATGAAGGTGGCGTCGCTGGGCGCGCCGCCGCCGGCGTTGTCGGCGGAGTCCGCCAGCACCACCGGGAAGTCGTTCAGCGCCAGCGCCTGGTCCAGCGCCTCGTCGGCGCCGGGATAGGGAGGGGCCAGACGGTCGCGAAAGCCGATGATCTCCTCGCCCAGCGCGCGCGCCAGCGCGTCGGCCCGGGCCTGGTCGCCGTCGGTGTATACCAGCACCTTGGAACCCATGTCAGGCGTATCGCCCCAGGGGAATCCATGCGCGATGGAAACGGACAGCACGCCTTCCTTGCCTTCCATGGCGAGCAGACGGTCCACGAAGCCGCGCATCGGTTCGCGGCTGGTGTGCATGATGGAAATCATCTCGCAGTCATACACGGCGCGTTTGGGCTGGATGCGGCCCTCGGCCCGCGCCACGCAGAGATCCACCAGGTCGTAGGCGCGATCCAGGATGTCGGTGTGGGGGTATTCCTTGAAACAGACCAGAAAGTCGGCGCTTTCCACCATGGCGTCCGTCATGTGGCAATGCGGGTCCAGTTCGGCGCCGATCACCGTGTCGGGGCCGACGATCTCGCGCGCCCGGCTCAGCAGGTCGCCTTCGCAGTCGTCGTAGCCGTCGGCGACCATGGCGCCGTGCAGGCCGAACAGGGCGATATCCACCTTGCCCGCGCGGCGCAGGTCCTCCAGCAGTTCGTCCCGCAAGGTTTCGTAGGCGTGGCGGGTCGTGATGCCGGCCGGCGTGGCGCCCGCCGTCATGCCCTCGATGAGCGTCCAGTCCCTGCCCTGCGCGCGCTGGCGCGCGGCCCAGAGCGGGCCCGAGAACATCTGCATGCGGTCGGGGTGCTGGCCCGCCGGATAGTAGCCGCGCGCGCGATAGGCGGACAGGCCCGTCGGAATGGGAGAGAAGGTGTTCGTTTCGGTCGCGAGGGACCCGGAAAATATTTTCATGCTGCCGCTCCGCGTGAAAGGTGGACGGGGCGCGGGCGTGGCCGCGCGCGCCGAGGAAAGAATGCGCCGCGCGGCGCCGGGGCCGCGCGGTGTGCCAGGCGATCGCGCCGCCCGGGGCCGGTTCAGGCCTCGGACACGGGGCCCGGCGCGCAAGCGCCGCCCAGCCAGGCCTGTACTTCGATTTCCACGTCCACGTCCAGGGCAAGCTTGGCCTCGACGGTAGAACGGGAGGGGAAGTCGGACGGGAAGCGGCTGCGGTAGGCCTCGTTGAATTGCGCGAACAGCGCCAGATCCGACAGCCACACCGTCACGCGCACCACATCCTTGAGCGTGGCGCCCGCCAGAGCCAGCGTTTCCTCGATTCGGTCGAGCGCGGCGTGGGTCTGGCCGCCGATGTCGCCGCGCACGACCTGGCCGTTCGCGTCCATCGGAATCTGCCCCGACAGGAACAGGAAGCCGCCCGCCTGGGTGGCGCGCGAAAACGGCAGGGGCAGGGAGCTGGGATAGCGGGTGATGGAGTTCATGGCGTGTCCGGATCGATGTGGAAGGTCAGCGCAGGCGCGCGGGGCGCACGGCTTCGGCGTCGACGCCGTGCGCGTGCAGGTGGGCGGGCACCGGCTGGCGCAGGAGCAGCGCGGCGGCGAGTTCGGAGGTCGCGGCGGCGGTCTGGATGCCATAGCCGCCCTGCGCCGCCAGCCAGAAAAAGCCCGGCGCGTCGTTGTCCCAGCCGACCACGAAATCGCCGTCGCGCACGAACGAGCGCAGGCCGGCCCAGGTGTGCTTGGGACGGCGGATGGTGAGCGAGGTGGCGGCTTCGATGCGGTAGATGCCGGTGGCGACGTCCAGCTCTTCGGGCACCACGTCGTGCGCGGCGACCGGGTCGGCGTTGGCGGGCGAGCCCAGAAGCTGGCCGGCGTCGGGCTTGAAGTAATAGCTTTCGTCGACGCCGACGACGGCGGGCCACTGGGAGAAGTCCACATCCTCGGGGCCGGAGAAGGTGAAGGCGGTGCGGCGGCACGGCTGCAGGCCCACGGGGCGCGCGCCGCACAGGGCGGCGGCGTGGTCCGCCCAGGCGCCGGCGGCGTTGACCAGCACGCGGGCGCGCAGGCGGCGGCCGTCCGCCAGGGCCAGCGTCCAGGCCTCGTCGGCGTGGGCGGCCGACACGACTTCGGCGTTGTTGTGCAGGACCGCTCCCTGCCGGACCATGCCGCGCAGGAATCCCTGGTGCAGGGCGTGCACATCGATGTCGCGGGCGTCCGGCTCTTCGATGGCGCCGCAGATCTGGTCGCCGCGCAGGCATGGCACGCGCGCGATGGCCTGGGTGGCGTCGATCAGCGTGACGTTGGGCGATTGGCTGTGGAAGTCGTCGAACACTTCCCGCAACAGGTCCTTCTGGTCGGGGGTGGCGACGTACAGCACGCCGCGCGGGCTGAGCAGGGGATGTTCGCTGAATCCCTGGGGCGGCTTTTCGTAGAAGGCGCGGCTGGCGCGCGTAAGCGCCTTGATCTGCGCGGTGCCGTACGTCTCCATGAACATGGCTGCCGAGCGGCCGGTGGAGTGATAGCCCGGCTGGGCCTCTCGCTCCAACACGGCCACGGACGCCGTGGCGCTCAGGCGGTAGGCCACTGAGGCGCCGGCGATGCCCGCGCCGATCACGGCGTAATCGTATAGGGGTTCTGCTGTCATTTTTGTCGGAAGCGAGAATTCTCTTATTTGATAATTCTCGAATACGATAGTTTCTGGACGGCAGACAGGTAATAGGGGAATGCCCTGATGGCGTGGAACGGAACCTCGGGCGGGCAGGACGCCGGCGCGCGGGCTGGCGCGCCGGAATGCGGAAGGGGCGGAGAGCGCGCCCGCGGGCGTCAGGTCAGGCGCGTGCCATTGGGCACCTCGCCGTCGGGCACGCCAAGCACGATGCCGCCTTCGGCGTCCGCGAAGCCCAGCACCAGTACTTCCGACTTCACCGGGCCGATCTGGCGCGGCGGAAAATTCACGACGGCCATGACCCGTTTGCCGGGAAGATCCTGCAGTGCGTAGTGTGCGGTGATCTGCGCGGAGCTTTTCCTGAGGCCCACGCCCGCGCCGAAGTCGATCGTCAGTTTGTAGGCGGGCTTGCGCGCTTCGGGAAAGGCCTCCGCCGACCGGATCGTGCCGATGCGGATGTCGACCTTGAGGAAATCGTCGAAGGCAATGGCCGGGGCGGGAGGAGAGTCGGGGTCCTGCGTGAAATGCATGCGTGCTCCGCTATGTCGGGGATTCGCCGCATCAGTGGAACGGTTTGTTCCGTCCAAAATTGCGGTTTTATGGTCCGGGCATATGCTTTGCGCAATAGCCCGCCGGTAGAATTCATCCGTGCATTTTCCCCTATCTACCAGTCGGAAGGCTATATCGTTATGAGCAACGCTTATCTCGACGCTCTGAAGAAGCGTCGCACGCAGTATTCGCTGGGCCGCAACCTGTCGACCTCCAAGGAGGAACTGGCAACCCTGATCCAGGAAGCGATCAAGCACAGCCCCTCGTCCTTCAATTCGCAAAGTTCGCGCGCGGTGATCCTGTTCGGCGCGGAAAGCGAAAAGCTCTGGGACATCGCCATCGAAGAAGTGCGCAAGGTCGCGCCGGCCGAAGGCTTCGAGAAGACCGAGGCCAAGCTCAAGAGCTTCGCCGCCGGCGTGGGCACCGTGCTGTTCTATGAAGACCAGGACGTGGTGCGCAGCCTGCAGGAAAAGTTTGCGCTGTACGCCGAGAACTTCCCCGTCTGGTCCGAACAGGCGGGCGGCATGGCCCAGTTGTCGGCCTGGACGGCCCTGGCCAATGCCGGCGTGGGCGCCAGCCTGCAGCACTACAACCCGCTGATCGACGCCGCCGTGGCGCGCCAGTGGAATGTGCCGGCCTATTGGAAGCTGCGCGCGCAGATGCCGTTCGGCTCCAACGAAAACGGCTTCGGCGAAAAGCCGTTCATGGACGACGCCGAGCGCTTCCGCGTGGTGGGCTGACCGGCCTCCGTCTCTGAAATGCCCGCCTTCCCTCAGGAAGGCGGGCATTTTTTTTGGGTGGCTCCAAGCCTCCGGAGCTTTTCCTATCGTGACAGGCAACCCGGCGGCGTGATCTCTTCGGGGCCGTAGTTGATTCCGGGCCGCACGTCGAAGCCCGCGGCGCGGGCGGCGCATATCATCGGCGCCGTGCTCATTTCGTTGACCGCGCGGCTCAACTGCCAATACAGGTGCCCGGAAGAACGGGGGCCATCCAGCCACCACAGGTATTCCTCGGTCGCCATCATGCGTTTGAGCGCGGCGGGATCATGCCATTGCGCGCGCGGCAGCAGGGACAGGCGGTTCAGCTCGAAAAGCAGTTCGCGGTCCGCGGGAGACAGGCGCAGCGGAAATGCGGCGAGCAGCGCGGGATCGTAGGCCAGCGGTACGCTGGTGCGTTTGCCGGGGGCATCCAGCATGCCGGACAGGCTCACCCGCAGATCGGTGCCACGCAGGTTCAACGCGCCGCCCGCGCGGAAATACTCCAGCATGATGGCGCGATCATCCAGCGCCAGTTCCAGGACCTGCGGGCTCTTTTCCCCGTATTGGCGCGCGACCAGGGGGCGCGCCAGCGCCAGGTAGCGCACCGATTCGGCCAGGTCCGCGCCTCTTGCCAGGATCCGGTAGGCCGACAGCAGCGCGGCGTCGTCGATGGCGCGGCCCCCTTCATGCGCCTGCGCCACCAGGGTTGCCGCGCGCCAATAGATCTGCCCCCAGGTGGGGCCGCCTTTGACTTCGCGGCGATCGCCGATGTAGCGGGTGCCCGCCAGCAGGCCGATGGCGGCGTCCACATCGTTGCGTTCCATGGCGCGGGCTGCGGCGGCGTGCGTGCCCAGGGCGTTGAAATCGCCTGGAATGGTGGCGATGGCCTTGCCCGTCATCGCGACGAGGCCGCAGCCGCCCAGGCCGGCCAGCGGGGCCAGCGCAAGCGAGGCCAGCAGCAGCCGGAGCGCGGTTGCGCGCAGGCGGGCTGCGGAGAACATGCGGGTGCGGGGAAAGCGGCGAAGCGCCTGGCAGGGGGAGGGACTGCGTGGGGGCAAGGAGGCTGTCACGGATTCGGATGCATGAGGGCTTCGGGAGTGAAGGTGCCCGAAGTGTACGCAAGAATTCCGTGGACGAGACGGCCCGGGCCGCGCAGGCAGAGTCCTATTTTCCGCTTCCTTGTCCTGAAGCGGTCCCGGACCTGGGCAGGCATCGGGGCCGGCGCGCCCTCGGCACAGGCGTGCCCGCAGGCGGCCGGCCTGGCGGGACGTCAGAGAATGACGCCTCCGGCCGGGTCGATCTTCTGGTCGGACTTGGGCGGCGCGGCGCGCTTGGGCGGCGTCTTCTTGGCCGGCTCGGCGGGCGCTGCGGCCATCCGCGCGATCGAACCCTTGGCGATCGCTTCCAGCTGGCCGTTCACCAGGGCGCCGTAGGCCACTTTGGCCTTGATCTCGCCGATCTTGATCGAAGCGACCTTTTCCTCGGTGGCGCCCAGCTTCTCGCCGGTGTCGGGATCCACCAGCTCTTCGCCGGTCGCGTAGATGTCGTAGACCTGGCCTTCCTTCACGCTGCCCATGCCGCGGTTGATGATCACCCGGCCGTTCTGCACCGCCACGACCTTGGCGGGGTTCACGATTTCAATGATGTCGCCGACCATCTTGCCCTGGAACTGTTCCATGGCGGCGCTGATCTTGTTGCCGCCCGAGGCGAAGGAGGCCGAGTCCGACCATTTCACGGCGCGGGTCGCGGCCTCGACCAGCGTGTAGCGCACCGACGCGCGCGTGGATTGCGAGACTTCGCGGGTGGTTTCCCCGGTGAGGTCGATATTGTTCTCCTGGACCCGGGTCGACACGCTGGCCTGGGTCAGGTCGATGATCAGCAGGAAATCCGCGCCGGCCGCCTGGCCGAGCCTGGCGCGCTGCTGGTCGGACACGTTGTCGCTGGCCAGGAAGTCGTTTTCCTTTTCGAACGCGTCGTCGTTGGTGCGGTCCAGCACGGTGAAGCGCCCGCTCTTGACCAGCTTGTCGGTGACCGATTGCCGCATGTCGGCGGACAGTGCGCTGCGGCGCAGCTTGCCGGTCGTGACGATGGCGATGCTGTCGCGCTCGAGCTTGGGCGTCTTCGCCTGGTACTCGAACTTCTCGATGGTGACGGAGAGTTCGACCATGCAGCCCTTGCTGCCGCCGCATTCCTGCTTGGTCACGGAATAGCCTTTCACCTTGCCTTGCGCGCGCACGTCGTTGGTGCTGCCGACGCCGGCCTCGACCGTCGTCTTGCTGGACATTTCGGCTTGCGACGAGGCGTTGGCGTTCAGGCTCTGCTCATTGTTCGTGACCGCATCCTTGATCAGGCCGCTTTCCGTATTCTGTTCGGTGCGCTTGGCGTTGAGTTCGGCCGAGGCCTGGCCCTGCGCGTCCCGCTTGACCTGCACGTAGGCCTTGGGGCTGGCCGAGCGCGTGGCCACGGCCGCGCCGTTGACCTGCTTGATGGCGTTGCCCAGCGCCGATTCGACGGCCTGTTCGAAGGTATCGCCGTACCCGACCGCAGGCACCGTGACGTCCTCGGCGCTGGCCGCCTGGACGGCGCAGAACAGCGCCGTGCCCAACATCCATTTCTTCATCATGAATCTGCTCTCGAAAAAAAGACCGCCTGCTGCGGGCAGGCGGTCCATTCGTCCATGGCCCTTACCAGGTCACCGTGCGGTTGTCGCCGCGCTTGATGATGGCCTCTTCGCCTTCCCAATAGGCCAGCCCGTTGTCCAGGTTGGTCAGCGTCAGCTGGAAGTAGTAATCGACCTGCTGCATGCGGCTGTCGACGCGGTTATTGCGCTGCATGATCTTGCCCGAGAGCGAGAAATCCGGCGCGACGACGCGGCCGTCCTTCTTCACCGTGGCCTGGTTCATCATCTTCGACCCCTTCAATGCCCGCGACTTGGCGGTCATCGCGTCTTCGGGGCCGTTCAGGCCCACGGCCGTCGTGATGACGAAGCGGCCCGAATTGAGCAGGCTCACGCGGATCTTCTTGGTCAGCTGATCGGTGTCGATGCGCTGCGCCGTATCGTTGGTGATGTTGGACATCGCGATCACGAAGCGTCCGCCCTGGGCGGCCTTCGGATGCACCATCAACGGCGAGTTCAGCATGTCGTTGACCATCTTGTTGGCGGCCGACTCGAAGTCCTTGTAGTCGAGGCCCATCACCGCGACCTTGTCGTTCTTCTGGTCGACGTATTGGGTCGTGGGGGCGCAGCCGGCCAGCGTCGCCGCCAGCAGCGCGGCCGAAAGAGAAAGCTTCAGGCTCATGGTTTTCCTTGTAGATCGTTATTTGGAAGCGAGGATGTCGACGCGAGGCGGCGTGGCGGCATTGATCGCACGCACGTACACGACAACCGGCCTTTTTTCCTGGGGCAGGTCGACCACGATGTCCTCGTGGCCGGGGACGCCCAGCGTCAGCTGGTTCGACTGGGGATAGGGCACGCTCATCAGCTGGAAGTTGTGCGGCAGCGTGGACCACGAACGCAGGTCGGCCTGCGTCGAAGCCGCCTGGGCGATCGCGGCCAGCGTGCCCAGAAGCGGGCTGGAATCGTTCAACTGCTTCTGCAGCACGGTCTTGGCCGTGGCGCGCACGATTTCCTTGATGAGGATCGCATTGAACCGGGTCTTGAACTCGCCGCGGATGATGGTGTCCATGTCGGCCAGCATCTGCGTCTGCTGGCGGCCGACGGTCAGGTACGGATAGGCGGGCGTGCCATCGCGCATGACGGGCAGCGCGATGCCGGTGTACTTGACGTTGCCGCTCACCAGGAAAAGGGGCAGGTCGACCCGCAGCTGTTCCTTGTGCGCCGCCGTGCCGTTTTCGAACACGACCCAGACCGCGGGCTTGAGCTTGCCGCCCTTGCGCTGGGCCGCGGCCATGTCGATCTTGACCTGTGTGTTCTTGGTGAGCGCGTACGCCCGTTCCAGGCTCTTGCGCGCCTTGTCGAGGTCGGACGGTTCTTCGCCGTTGAACAGGAAGTACAGGCCGTGCAGGTAGAGCGCCGCCGGGTTCACATAACCGGCATAAGGCGCCCACTGGGACAGGTCGACGCCGGCCTTGAGCAGGGCTTCGTCCGTGCCGGACATGCTGCGATTCACCAGGTCGGCGTTTTCGCCTTCTTTCACTTCATCGCGCTGCTTGGCGATTTCCGCTTCGAAGTACTCGGCGGCGCGGCGCTGGCGATCGTCGCTGCGGTTCCATTCGACGCGGGCATTTGCGTAATCGCCCTGCTGCCAGAAATTCAAGGCCTTGTAGGTATTGAGCATGACCGTGTCGTACACGGCCGGCGCATAGGGCAGAACGTTGTCGTTGGCCACGAGCGACAGCGCATGGTTGCCGGCGCTGGCCGCGATATTGCGCGTGTCGTCGTCCTTCATGAGCTCTTCGGCGCCGTCCAGCATCTGCGTGGAACGCTCGGACAAGCCGCTGTGCCGCAGCAGGGCCCCGGCTTCCAGGGCCCAGGGGAGATCGGTGGGCGGAGCGTCCTGCGGGCCGGCGGCCAGGACCGCGCTACTGGTGGCCGCAGGCAGGTTTCCGGCCGCCAGATCCCGTGAAAAATCCTTACGCGCTTGGGGATTGGCGCAACCCGCCAACACCAGAGCCAAGCCTGCAACAGCAGCCCACTTCATCGCTTCTCCGCCGGATAATACTATTTGTTAATAAACGTGAAGGTATTTAGTATTTTGCTCACATTTAATCACAATATTACATTGTCAGCAATTTGTGGATGCTTTTAGTCTTATTTTGTTGAAATATATCCGGTTGCGCGCCGTGCGCGCGGATGTCGATTCCGTGCGCCTCGGCCGTCGGTTTATTCCGTCAAATGGCGTGCCTGGGGTAGGGATCCGCGCGCCGTCGGAGGGCGCGGGCAGGCCGGTGTTTTGGCGTTATCCGGGCGAAGACGGAACGCGAGTTTGAAAACGCGTTTGCCCGCCTTGTTTCGATTAACGCCGGAAAACGCGATTTATTTATATTGCGCGCGCGCCGCGGCTTGGGGCGGTCCATGCGGTGCTGCGGTTGGCCGCAGCGGCCTGAGTTCGAGGCTGTCCAGGCCAGCCGGGGAATCCAGTTCCATGATGGCCTCCAGGCGCCGGCGTGCCTGGGCGGGGGACCATCCGGCCGAGATCATCAGGCGCCGGGATATGTCCAGCACCTGATCCGCACGCAACGCGCGCTCCGGGTCGCCGAGCGCGTCCCGAACCGCTTGCCGCAAATCGCGGCCATTCCTGAGCGACACCGTCACGGCGGCGCCGAAATGGCGGGGATACCGCGCCGAGCAGGCTGCGTCCGGCGCGGCGCGGGTCAGGGACCGCAAGCGCGCGTACCCGGGGTCCGCGATGGCGCCGTCCGAGAAATCCTCGATGTCGGGCCAGCCCTTGGACAGGGCAACGGCGACGGCATGTTGCAGGCTGAAGCGGGCTTCCAGCGGGGATGCCGGCTGCGCGCGATCGCAGAATGCGAGGGCGTCGTCATAGCTTTCCACGCGGATCGAGCGAATGTCTCCGGTTGGCAGGTCGCGCCAGCCAGCCTGGGCGCGCCAGGCGCTTCTCAGCGCCAGCGCGGCGTCGATGGCGGGATGGGCATGGCGGCAAGCCGCCCAGGGCTTGAAGGTGGTCCGGTGGATTTTCCATGGGCCGTCCGGGTCGGCGCCTATCCGCTCCGGCCGCGGATCCGGGCAGGTGGCGGCGTAAAAGCCTTTCTCTCCTTCCAGCGCGCGGGCCGGGCCGCGCATGCCCGCCAAAGCCAGCAGCGCCGCCTGGACGCCCGTCTGCGATGCGCGGGCCATGTGCCAGGGTTTGGCGTCGCAGGGATCCAGGCGGATCTGCCACAGGCCCGAGGACTGCGTGATGGCCAGCGCGAGCGCGTGGGCGGTCTGCGCGGCGTCCAGTCCGAGCAGGCTCGCGGCCGCGGCGGCGGCGCCCGCCGCCCCGCAGGACGAGGTGTTGTGCCATCGCTCGTAATGGCCGGGGCCCGCGGATTCTCCGATCCTTATCATGGCCTCGTAGCCCCGCAAGATGGCGAGAAGCGCGGCGGCGCCGCTGGAGGCCCGGCGGCGGGCGAGGCACAGTACGGCGGGGATGACGACCGGCCCGGGATGCACCAGCGCTTCGCGATGGAAATCATCCAGCTCGTGCATGCAGCCCAGCGAGGCGTCGTGCAACAGCTCGGCCCACGCGTCGGCGGGGTCATTGCCGGGCAGCGAATACCCCGCGCGCAGCGTCTGGGCCTGGGGCGTGGCGGCGCCGAGGGCCGCGGCGCCGGTCCAGGCGGCCACGTGCAGCGCGGCGCGTCCGCGGTCGGCGGCCGACGCGGGGCGCAGGCAGATCCGCGCGAGTTCGCCGACGAGGCTCATGAGAGCTTCATGACTTCGCCGCTGGCGCGCGGATCGCGCGCCGTCCAGCTGCCGGCCTCGACGGCGGCGATGAAGTCCAGCACCGCCCGGTTGAACGCCTCGGGTTCCTCCAGGTTCAGCGTGTGCCCCGTCTTGGGCAGCACGAGCAGGCCGCTGGCGGGCAGGGTGCGCTTGAGGAACAGGGCCGGCTCCAGGGCATGGTCGTCTTCGTCGCCCGCGATGATGAGCGCGGGAGCCGCCAGCGCGCCGAGCGGCCCGGCCAGCGTATCGAGGGCGGGGCGCGCCGCCTGCACGCCGCGCAGGGTCAGCGCGGCGCCGGTGGCGTCATGCCGGCCGAGGGCGTCGGCGAATGCCCGCCAGCCGCGCGGGTCCTTGTTCTGGTACTGGACGCGCGCGGGGCCGGCGGCATAGATCGGCCCGTAGCAGGCGCTGCCCAACGTCTCGAAGCGTTCGGCCGCCTGCAGCGAGGCCTCGCGAAACGCGGCATGGCCGGACGCGAGCGCGCCATAGCCGACTCCGGCGATTGTGAGGGAACGGACACGTTCCGGATGGGCCAGCCCGAAATGCAGGGCGGCGAAGCCGCCCATCGACAGCCCGACGATGTGGGCCCGGTCGATGCCGCAGGCGGCCAGCACCGCGCCCAGGTCCCGGACGGCGTTTTCCTGCGAATAGGCGGCGGGGTCGGACGGCACGTCGGAAGGCGGGTAGCCACGGGCGGCGTAGACGATGCAGCGGTGGCGGCGCGCGAAGGCCCGCAGCTGGGGCTCCCAGCTTTCGTGATCGCCCGCGAATTCGTGGACGAACACAACGGGCGAACCCTGCCCGGTTTCCTCCAGATGCAGGCGGTATCCGTCATGCGTGGTGGCGATGGTCATGGCAGTTCGGGAGCGGAAAGAGGAAGGGGCCGGCGTTGCTTGAACCAGTCGGCGATCTGGCTGCCGGTCATGAAGTCGACCTTGGGATGGCGCGCCAGCAGGTCCAGCATTTCCTCGAAGTAGCCAAAGCGGTGAGGAACCCCCATCAGGTGCGGATGCAGGCCGAGCGCGAGCACCCTGGGCTGGGTTTCGCACTCGCGTTCGAACAGCGCCAGCGTGCGCGTCAGCCGCAGCAGGAACTCGGGGGAGGAGTGCTTTTCGATGGCATAGATGATCGAATCGTTCAGCTCCAGGTTGTAGGGCATCTGGATCAGCGCACCGCGCTTGACGCGCATCCAGTTGGGCAGGTCGTCCAGCACCCAATCGCACACGTACTCGACGCCGGCGTCGGCAAGCAGGTCCGGCGTGTCCGGCGTTTCGCGCAGGCCGGGGCTGAGCCAGCCGCGGGGGAGGCGCCCGGTGAAGGCGCGCAGCTTCTCGAGGCACGCGCTGATGAGTCCGGCTTCGCCGTCGGCCTGGTTCAAGGACTTCTGGTGCATGCCGTGCCCGATGAATTCCCAGCCCGCGGCAAGCATGGCCTCGGCGGCCCGCGGATAGGCATCGATCACGCTGGCGTTGCAGCTGGTGGAGGCGGGCAGGCCGCGCGACTGGATGGCGGCGAGCATGCGCGGCAGGCCGGCGCGCATCCCGTATTCCGCCCAGCTGAAGTTCGGCACGTCCGGCACGGTCTCGCGCCCGTGAGGCGGGGTGATGATGGTGCGCGGCATGGGCTGGTCGAATGGCCAGTGTTCGACGTTGATGACCAGGTGCACCATGATCCTGCCTTGCCCGGGCGCGGCAAGAGCGGGTGGGTCGGCGGAAAATGCGTAGGGGATACGGGGCGTTGCCATGGTGGATCCTGGAGGTCAGTGCCGCATTTGCTTGAGGATGTCGCGCTTGAGCCCATTGAACGCCTCTCCGGTGATCAGGTCGAGCGAGCGGGGGCGCTCGATGGGCACCGTGATGCGCGTGGCGATGCGGCCTGGGCGGGCGGACATGACGTAGATCGTGTCGGCCAGCAGGATCGCCTCGTCGATGTCGTGCGTGACGAAAACGACCGTGGTCCGCAGCGTCTGCCATACGGAAAGCAGCAGCTCCTGCATGGTGAGCCGAGTTTGCGCGTCCAGCGCGCCGAACGGTTCGTCCATCAGCAGCACCTTGGATCCCAAAGTGAGCACGCGCGCGATGCCTACGCGCTGGCGCATGCCGCCCGAAAGCTGGATGGGCAGGTGCCGGGTGAACGCCGACAGCCCGGTGATGCGCAGCATCTCTTCCGCGCGGCCGGCATATTCGGCCTTGGACTGGCCGGCGATCTTCGGACCGAATACGACGTTCTCCCATACGTTCAGCCAGGGGAACAGCGCGGCTTCCTGGAATACGACGCCGCGCTCGGGGCCCGGGCGCGTCACCGGCTGGCTGTCGACGGTCAGGCCGCCCGCCGTCGGCGACTCGAAGCCGGCGATCAGGTTCAGCAGGGTGGACTTGCCGCAGCCGGACGGCCCGAGCAGCGCGACGAACTCTCCCGCCTGCACGTGCAGGTCGATGCCGTCCAGTGCTTGCACCGGGGTCGCTCCCGGATAGGTCTTGCTCAAGTTGGTGACGGATATGTCGGACATGGCACCCTCAATGATTCTGCAACATGCGCCAGACCAGAATCCGGCGTTCGATGATGACGATCAGGCGGTCGCTGAGAAAGCCCATCAGGCCGATGGAAACCATGTCCGCCAGCACGATGTCCATGCGGCCCACGTAATAGGCGTCCCACAGCACGTAGCCCAGGCCGGATTTCACGGCCACCATTTCAGAGACGATCACGGCCGTCCAGGAGATGCCCAGGCCGATGCGCAGGCCGGTGAAGATGGCGGGCATCGCGGCGGGCAACACGACCCGGCGCAGCAATTGGGCCGAAGAGGCGCCCATCATCCGCGCGGCGCGCACCAGGTTGCGGTCGACGTCGCGCGCGCCTTGCGTGGTGTTGACGACGATGGCGTAGAAGCCGCCCAGGAAGATCAGGAAGATCGAGCCCATGTCGCGGATGCCGAACAGCGCGATGGAGAAGGGAAGCCAGGCCGTGATGGGGATCGGCCGCAGGCCCTGTATCAGCGGGTCCAGCGTCTGCGAAACCAAGCGGCTCCAGCCTATGGCCAGGCCCAGGGGGATGCCCAGCAGCATGGCCAGGACGAAACCCTGGATCACGCGCAGGGCCGAGTACTGCACGTTGCTTGCCCAGGTGCCCTGGTAGGGATTCAGTCCCATCCCCGGGGGGCCGAAGATCCAGGCATACCAGGCGCGCGCAACCTGGACGGGGGTGGGAACCACGCCCGCCATATCGGGGGACTGCCCCACCCATTGCCAGACGATGAGAATGAGGACGGGAACGGCGAGCCCCAGCCCGGCCTGGCCGATGGCGCGGCGGGAGCGGCGGATCGGCGTTGCGCATTTCAGTGTTGAAGCGTTCACCAGCATCTCCTTGGCTTGCGGCGGCCGGGAAGACCGCCGCGCAAGCCGCCCAATCACATGACTTCCTTGAGGAGCCCTTCATCCCATACCGTGTCGATCTGCCCGCTCACGTCTTTCGGAATGACGCCCAGTTCGTTGAAGGTCTTGGCCTGGCGGCGCAATTGCTCCAGGTCCAGCACCCCGCCCAGCTTGATCAGCTTGGCCGATTCGCGGGTGACGTTCAGGGGCAGCCCGGTGTACTTGGAATACGCTTCGGCGAATGCCTCGGGATCCTTGGCGAGCCTTTCCTCGGCGTTCTTGTAGGCTCACAGGAAGCACTTGACCGCCTCGCGCTTGTCGCGCAGCGCGTCGCGCGTGCTGGCGAGCAGCCCCAGTTCCGCGCCCACCGCCTTGCTCTGGCTGTATTCGAGGTTCTTGGCGAAAAAGGCGGTGCCATCGGCGACCAACTGGGATTCGAACGGCTCCCACAGGGCGACCGCGTCGACGTCTCCCCGCTGCAGCGATTGCACGAATGCGGTGCCGCCGCCCTGGATGTTCACCGCGGTGAAGGTGTTGTACGGCACGCCCTTCTCGGCCAGCATGGCCGCCCACTGGAACCAGACGGCCGATCCCGGGGCGATGCCGATGCGCTTGCCGGCGAGGTCCTTCCAGTCATCCATCTTGACGCCCTTGCGCGTCACCAGGTATTTGGGCGAGGACGCGACGCCGGACAGGCCGACCAGCTTCTGGCTGCCCTGGGCGAGCGCGATGGCCAGGTCGGCGGGTCCGATGCCGGACACGTCCACCGATCCCGACAGCAGGGCGGTGCGCGCGTCGGCATAACGGACGAATTCGACGGGCTTGACCTCCACGTTGCAGGCCTTCAGGTCATCGGCGACGAAGATGATGGGAGAGAGATGGCCGACCTTGACATAGCCCACCGTCAGCACCTGCTTCTGGGGCGCCGGCGCCGGGCGGGGGCCAACCGCGTGGCTGGCCGAGGCGGCCGCGCACAGCGCGCCGGCTAGGGTCATCCTGTAGAGCGTTTTCATGCATTTTCCCCTTGTTGCTTGATAAACACTGCGGGCGGCGCGGCGGCGCCGCGCCAGGAGGAAATCGAGCCGGACGGCGCTCAGTTTCCGGTGAATGCGGGCGGCCTCTTCTCCCGGAAGGCCAATTGGCCTTCCTGGTAGTCGCGGCTGAAAAAGCAGGCGCGGACGGCTGCGTCCACTTCCTGCGCGGCAGGCGCGGAGGGGTCGGCCGCCAGGTGGCGCAAGGCCATTTTGGCGGCGCGCAGGGTGAGCGGCGCATTGCCCGCCACCTCCTCGATGCGCCGCGCCACGGACTGGGAGAATTCCTCGTCGGCGTAGGCTTCCTGCACCAGGCCGATGCGGGCGGCTTCCGCGCCGTCCACGATCCTGGCCGTCATGAACAGATCGGCCGTGCGAGCCGTGCCCAACACGTCGCGCATGCGCTTGAGGCCTTCCATCGAGTAACCGAGCCCGAGCCGCCCCGCCGGCATCCGGAAGCGCGAGCCCAGGGTGCAATAGCGCAGGTCGCAGGCCAGCGCCAGCGCCATGCCGCCGCCCATGCAGATGCCGCGCACCGCGGCGATCACCGGCAGGGGGCAGGCGCTCAAGGCCTGCATGGCGCCGGCGACCGCGGCGTCGTAGCGGGCGATCTGCCCGGGGTCCTTGCGCTGGGCGCCGAATTCGGAGATGTCTGCGCCGGACACGAAGGCACGGTCTCCGTCGCCCTCCAGCACGAGCGCGCGCGCGCCTTCCCGGGCGCCCGCTGCCTGCACGGCGCTCGCCAGGTCTTCCCACATCGCGAGCGACATGGCGTTGTAGCGCGCGGGGTTCACGATGCGGATACGCGCGATGCCGCCGTCGAAGACGACGTCAAGGCGGCCGGGGGCGGGAGGAGAGGTCTGGGTCATGGAAAACTCCGCAGTGCGTCAGATGGCGCGGGCTTCGCGCAGCCGTTCGATATCCGCGTCAGCGTAGCCGGCTTCGAGCAGGATTTCCTCGGTATGTTCGCCCCAGCCCGGGGCGGTGCGCGCGATGTCGGCGGGGGTGCGGGCCAGGGTGACCGGCTGCGTGATCAATGTGCGTTCGCCGCCTTGCCACGCCGGGCAGCTGCGGGCGGCCTGCAGGTGCTTCACTTGCGGGTCTTCGAACATCTGCGGCACGGAGTAGACAGGGCCGGCCGGCACCCCGGCCTCATTCAGCAACGTCACCCAATGGTCCACCTCCCCGTTCAGGAACATGGCCTGGATTTCACGGTTCAAACGCTGGCGGTTGGCCACTCGCAGCTTCTCGGTGGCGAATTCCGGGTCCGACTCCCAGTCGTGGCGTTCGAGCGCGGCGCAAAAGCGCTTCCAGTTGCCCTCGCCGGCGGCGCCCAGGTTGAACATGCCGTCCTTGGCGTGGAACAGTCCCATGGGACTGCTGGTCGGGTGGTCGTTGCCTTCCTGGCGGGGAACGTCGCCGTCGTTCAGGTAGCGGGCCGCCTGGAAATCCATCATGGCGATCTGCGAGTGCAGCAGCGAGGCGTGGACCCACTGGCCTTCGCCGGACTGTTCGCGTTCCAGCAGCGCGGTCAGGATGCCCAGCGCGGCATACAGGCCCGTGCTGGAATCCGCGACGGCCAGGCCGGCGCGCACCGGCCCCTGGCCAGGCAGGCCGGTGACCGACATCAGCCCGCCCATGCCCTGGATGATCTGGTCGAAGCCCGGCCGGCGCGCATAGGGGCCGCTCTGGCCGAATCCCGAGATGCTGGCGAGGATCAGCCTGGGGTTGATCCGGCGCAGCGATTCGTAGTCGACGCCCAGGCGCTGCTTGACGTCGGGGCGCCAGTTCTCGACCACCACGTCGGCGCCAGCCGCGAGGCGCTTGAATACCTCCAGGCCCTCCGGCGTCTTCAGGTTCAGGGTCAGCGAGCGCTTGTTGCGGTTCAGATTCTGGAAGTCCCCGCTCCAGCGGTCGGCCGCGAACATTGCCTCGTTGGGATCGACGCCGGGCGGCGGTTCTATCCGGATCACGTCCGCGCCGAAATCGGCGAGCATGCGCACGCAGGTCGGGCCGGCCCGCACGCGGGAGAGGTCTAGCACACGGAAGCGCCGCAAGGCTGGCGAGGCGGAGAGTTGTGGCATGGTCTCGGCTTCAAGGAGGTGAGGGAAGAAAAGAAGCGGCGTGCGGGCGCGCCTGCTCCACGTGGCGGGCGAACGCCAGCAGCCGGGCTTCCTGCCCGGGGCGGGCGACGGCCTGGACGCTGATGGGCCGCTTGCGCGCGTCCAGCCCGATGGGAAAGACGACCGCGGGCAGATCCAGGTAATTGACGAAAGACATCCAGCAGAACAGATCCAGCAGGCGGCGCGGTTCGAACGTGCCCGCGCCGGTCAGGACCTGCCGCCAGTCCGGCACGCCGCGGGGCAGGGCCGGCGTCAGCAGCAGATCGGCGCGGCCCAGCGCCTGAGAGATGAACTGGCGGGCGTGCGCGCTGCGCTGGCGCTGCGCGTCGAGGTACCAGACGGCTGGCAGCGCGGCGCCCGCCAGCGCCACGCCGCGGGTAAGGGGCGTCAGCGCCGGCGCTTCCCCGCGCAGCGCGGCCTGGTGGGTCGCCGCGGTTTCGGCATGCAGCAGCGTGTCCGCGAGCCGGCTCCAGACCGGCAGGCCCTCAAGCGTCACGGGGATTTGCCGTGAACCCGGGGGCAGGCCGTCCACGACTTCCTGCAAGGCCCGTCCAATCCCGGCATCCAGCGATACGGCGGGATTCGGATGTTCCCAACAGGTCGCGATTCGCCATGTCGCCGTTGCGGACTCGCGCGCCCAGGCGTTCGCGCCTTGCGGAAAAAGCCGCCGCGCCTGGGCCGGGGCAACCAGGGTTTCGAGGATGAGAGCGGCGTCCGCCGCGCTGCGGGCGAGGATCCCCGCCGTATCGAGGCTGGGCGCCAGCGGCGCGATGCCGTGCGCGGGCAGCAACCCTCTGGCGGGCTTGAATCCGAGGACGCCGCAGGTGGCCGCCGGAATGCGCACGGAACCCGCGGTGTCCGTTCCCAGTGAGCCATAGCACAAGCCCGCCGCCACGGCGACCGCCGATCCGCTGGAGGAGCCGCCCACGGCGGCCTGGGCGTCGATCGGATTCACCGGCAAGGCGTAGTGGGGGTTTTCGCCGGTCGCTCCGCAGGCATGTTCCGCCATGACCAGCGCGGCCAGCGGCTTGCTGCCGGCGGCTGCCAGGCGCCGGATCAGCGTGGCGGCGGCGCCGGCCGGGCGGCCTGGCGCCGCCGCGGGATCCGTGCCGCGGCCGGGAGCCCGGCCCGGCAGTTGGAAGATGTCCTTGTGGGCAAGGCCAACGCCAGCCAGCGGCAGTGCGGGATCGGGCAGTTCCGCAGGCGTGTCGAATACGGCGGCGGCGCTGTGGCGGGTGTCCGCGGCGAACGCCGCGTGTTGCCGCGACAAGGCGTCCCGCAGGCCGACCTCGCCGCTGCGCAGGGCGGCGCGCAGCTGCCCGATGCCGTCGGGCAGGCCGGCCGGGGTCATTGCCCCGGCTCCTGCCGGCGCGCCGGGGGCGCGAGGCGGGCGAGAGTCTTGGCGACGCCGCGCACTTGCGCGTCGCTTGCCGGGATGCCTTGCAGCGCAAGGAGTTCCCGCAGGCCCAAGGCCAAGGGCGGCAAACCGGCCTTGTCGTCCTGCAACGGTTCGGCTCTGTCAGGAATAGGCATTCCTTCCCCTTGTTTGTATTATTTAACCGCGTATAAATATATTTATAGGACAAGGGATAATTTAGAGCAATAGAATTTTTATACGTGAAAACCATGAAAGTCAGTGAACGCATCCGCCTGGCCGTCGAGGAGGACATCCGCGCCGGCGTCCTGAAGCCCGGTGACGCGATCGACGAGCAGGAACTCGCCGCGCGCTTCGGCGTGTCGCGCACGCCGGTGCGAGAGGCGCTGATCCAGCTGAAGGTGCAGGGCATGCTCGAGAGCCAGCCGCGCAACGGCATGGAAGTGGCAAGAATGGACGTGCAGGAACTGCTGGCCATCTGGGAGCTGATGGCCGAGATGGAAGGCGTGTGTACGCGCATGGCCTGCCAGCGCATGTCCGACGACGAGCGGCAGGAGCTGGCGCGCATCCATCGCGAGGCGGCGGCGCTGGTCGAGGCGGATGACGCCGAGGGCTGGCGCGAGGCCAATCACGCGTTCCACGAGGTGCTCTACCATGGCTGCCGCAATCCATACCTGCGGCAAGAACTCCTCAGCCTGCGCGCCCGCACGGGCGCCTACCTGCGCCATGCATTCAGCGCGGTAGGGAGGGTGCGGGCCTCGTACGAGCAGCACGGCGAATTGCTGGAGGCGATTCTGGCGAACGATCCGGAGCGCGCGCACCGGATGATGATGCGCCACATAAGCCTGGCCCAAGGCGCCAAGGGCCTGGCCGATTTCCTGATCAACCTGCCGCGGTCCATGGTCAAGAACTAGCGGGCCCGTCGCCGAGACGGAAATACAAATTCCACGAGACGGCCGTTCTAGCGCCGTCCCGGGAACTGCGGGAAAGTACCCATCGTTGCAACTGATGGTGGGGAGCCCGCTATGTATCTGATATCGCTGGGCGCCGGCGTGCTCGTCGGCGTGATCTACGGGCTCATCCATGTGCGATCGCCCGCGCCGCCGGCCATCGCGCTCGTCGGCCTGCTCGGCATGCTGATCGGCGAGCAGCTCGTCCCCATCGCAAAGCGCGTCGTTCACCGGGAGCCGGTATCCGTCTCCTGGTTCCGCAGCGAATGCGCTCCGAAAATCACCGGACTGCCTTCCCGCGCGCAGGGCAAGGACGGCGGGCCGGACGGTCCGCCCGCCGCCTGACGGGCCGCCATGGGCAGCCGGGCCACCCGGCATTCACGGCGATTCCTCGCCACAACCCGCTCGACCAAGGAGCCTTCCATGTCCAACCCGAAACTCGAACTGCTGACGCCGCACAACTGCCAGATCATTTTCATCGACCATCAGCCGCAAATGGCTTTCGGGGTGCAGTCGATAGACCGGCAGGCGCTGAAGAACAACACCGTGGCGCTGGCCAAGGCCGCCAAGGTTTTCGGCATTCCCGCGATCATCACGACGGTGGAGACCGAGAGCTTCTCCGGCCATACTTATCCCGAGCTGCTGGACGTTTTCCCCGGCCAGAAGCTGCTGGAACGCACGTCGATGAATTCCTGGGACGACCAGAAGGTGCGCGATGCGCTGAAGGCCGCCGGCCGCAAGAAGGTCGTCGTGGCGGGCCTGTGGACGGAAGTCTGCAACAACAGCTTCGCGCTCGAAGCCATGGACCAGGGCGGCTACGAGATCTACATGGTGGCCGACGCCTCGGGCGGAACGTCCAAGGAAGCGCACGACTACGCCATGCAGCGCATGGTGCAGGCCGGCGTCGTGCCCGTCACCTGGCAGCAGGTGATGCTGGAATGGCAGCGCGACTGGGCGCGCCGCGATTCCTATGACGCGGTCATGCAGATCGTCAAGGAACATTCGGGCGCCTATGGCATGGGCGTGGATTATGCCTATACGATGGTGCACAAGGCGGCGGAACGCACGGCGTCGAAGCACGAAGTCCTGGCGCCGGTCGCCGCCGGCAAGTCCTGATCCCTCGAACCCCGGCCGCGGCGCGCGCGGCGCGGCCCGGCCCGGCGCCGCGCGCGCCGCGGCGTGCCAAAGCGAGCAAAACATGAACCAGGCAGCCACCGCCCGTCCGCGGGACGAAAAAGGTCCATCGCCATTCGCGTCCCGCAATTTCACGGTTCTCTGGGTAGCGACCGTGCTCTCCAACATCGGCACCTGGATGCACGACGTGGGCGCCGGCTGGCTGATGACGTCCATGTCTCCGTCCCCGATGATGGTCGCCATGGTGCAGACGGCCACGTCCCTGCCCGTGTTCCTGCTGTCCCTGCCCGCGGGCGCCCTGGCGGACATCGTGGACAGGCGCCGCCTGCTGCTGATGGTGCAGGTGGGCCTGTGCGCGGTGGCGGCGGCGCTTGCCTGGCTGGTGTGGGCCGGCCTGGCCACGCCCGTCGCGCTGTTGTTGTTCACGCTGGCGATGGGAACCGGCACCGCCTTGATCGCGCCCGCCTGGCAGGCCATCGTGCCCAGCCTGGTGCCGCGCGAATCGCTGCAGCAGGCGATCGCGATCAACAGCGTGGGGGTGAATATCAGCCGGGCCATCGGCCCCGCGCTGGCCGGCTTCCTGATCACCGCGGTGGGATTGGCGCTGCCGTTCGCCGTCAATGCGCTGAGCTTCCTCATCGTGGCGGCGGCGCTGCTCTGGTGGAAGCCGCCCGCGGACCGAGGCAGCTCGCTGCCTCCGGAACAGCTGTTGGGCGCGATGGCGGCGGGGCTGCGCTATGCGCGCAATAGCGGCGCCCTGAAGGCAACCCTGGTGCGCGCGGTGGCGTTCTTCGTATTCGCAAGCGCGTTCTGGGCGTTGCTGCCATTGGTCGTGCGCACCGTGCTGCGTGGCGGGGCGGAGCTGTACGGCATCATGCTGGGCTGCGTCGGCGTGGGGGCGGTGCTGGGCGCGTTCCTGCTGCCCCGCATCCGCAAGGCCTGCGGCGCGGATCGCGTGGTCATGCTGGGCACCTGCGGCATCGCCATCACGCTTGCCGTCGTGGCGCTGGTGCCGGTGCCGGCCGCGGCCATCGCGGCAAGCCTGCTGGCGGGCGCGTCCTGGATCGCCGTGCTGTCTTCCCTGAATGTCTCCGCGCAGACAGCGCTGCCCGATTGGGTGCGCGCGCGCGGCCTGTCCATTTTCGTGACGGTGTTCTTCGGCTCGATGAGCGTTGGCAGCCTGCTGTGGGGCCAGGCGGCAAGCCTGTTCGGCATTCCCCAGGCCATGCTGGCGGCGGCGGTTTGCGCGCTGCTGGCCATTCCGCTGACCTGGCGCTGGAAACTGCAACTGGGCGCCCAGCTGGATCTCGCCCCCTCCATGCATTGGCCCGCGCCCGTCCTGAGCGGCGACGTGCGCCACGACCGCGGGCCCGTCATGATCACCGTGCAGTACCACGTCGACGCCGCGTCGCGCGACGCCTTTCTGGAAGCGATGGAAAGGGTCGGCGAGCAGCGGCGGCGCGACGGCGCCTATGCCTGGGGCATTTTCGAGGACACGGGCGAACCCGCGCATTTCATCGAATATTTCCTGGTGGCGTCCTGGGTGGAACACCTGCGCCAGCACGACCGCGTGACCGTGTCGGACCAGGACCAGCAGGTTTCCGTGCGCCGGTTCCACCAGGGCGAGCAGGCGCCCGTGGTGCGGCACTATCTGGCGCCCGAGCGGGCGGGCAAGCGATGAGCCATGCCGCCGCCATTCGACCGCAACCGCGGGACCACCGTTAAAACGCCGTCGCGCTGGGCATGACGCCCGCCGCGTCCATGGGAAGGAGCGCAACCATGAAGACCGAACCCGATCTGATCCTCCACGGAGGCAAATTCACGACGCTGGACCCATCCAGGCCCGAAGCGCAGGCCGTGGCCATCAAGGAGGGCCGCTACGCCGCGGTGGGGACGGAGGCCGAGATCATGCCGCAGGCGGGCGCCGGCACGCGCGTCATCGACCTGGGCGGCCGCCGCGCGATTCCGGGGCTGATCGACAGCCATACCCACGTGATCCGGGGCGGCTTGAACTACAACATGGAATTGCGCTGGGACGGCGTGCCCAGTCTGGCCGACGCCATGGCCATGCTGAAGCGCCAGGCGCAGGACACTCCGCCGCCGCAATGGGTCCGCGTGGTGGGCGGCTTCACGCGGCACCAGTTCGCGGAGAAGCGCCTGCCCACCCTGGATGAGATCAATGCGGCCGCGCCCGACACGCCCGTGTTCATCCTGCACCTGTATGACCGCGCGCTCCTGAACCGCGCCGCGCTGCGCGCGGTCGGCTATACCCGCGACACGCCCAATCCGCCGGGCGGCGAGATCCAGCGCGACGCCAGCGGCGAGCCGACCGGGCTGCTGATCGCGCAGCCCAACGCGACCATCCTGTACGCCACCCTGGCCAAGGGGCCGAAGCTGGATCCGGACATCCAGCTCAATTCCACGCGGCATTTCATGCGCGAACTGAATCGGCTGGGCGTGACCAGCGTGATCGATGCCGGCGGCGGCTTCCAGAACTATCCCGAGGATTACCAGATCATCGAGAAGCTGCACAAGGACGGACAACTCACGCTGCGCCTGGCCTACAACCTGTTCACGCAGAAGCCGAAGCAGGAGCTCGCGGACTTCCAGAACTGGGGCAGCCAGGTCCGGCCGGGGCAGGGCGACGATCTGTACCGCCACAACGGCGCGGGCGAAATGCTGGTCTATTCCGCCGCCGACTTCGAGGACTTCCGCCAGCCGCGACCCGAGATGCCTCCAAATATGGAGGCGGACCTGGAGCCGGTGATTCGCCAACTGGTCGCCCAGCGCTGGCCCTGGCGCCTGCACGCCACTTATGACGAGACCATCTCGCGGGCGCTGGACGTGTTCGAGAAGGTCAATGCCGATCAGCCGTTCGAAGGCCTGCACTGGTTCTTCGATCATGCGGAAACGGTCAGCCCGCGCAACATCGACCGCATCGCGGCATTGGGCGGCGGCATTGCCGTCCAGCATCGGATGATGTATCAGGCGGAGGATTTCGTGGAACGCTATGGCGCGCCGGCCGCCGAGCAGTCGCCGCCGATATCCAGGATGCTCGCGGCCGGCGTGCCGGTGGGCGCCGGCACCGATGCCACGCGGGTGGCCTCGTACAACCCCTGGGTGTCGCTCAGCTGGCTGGTCACCGGCCGCAGTCTGGGCGGCCTGCGCATGTACCCGGCCGCGCAGCGGCAAAGCCGCGAAACCGCATTGCGCCTGTGGACCGAAGCCAACACCTGGTTCTCCAACGAAGAAGGCAAGAAGGGCCGCATCGCCGTGGGCCAGCTGGCCGACCTGGTGGCGCTGGACCGCGACTACTTCACCGTGCCCGAGGATGAAATCATCGCCATCGAAAGCGACCTGACCCTGCTGGGCGGCAAGGTGGTGTGGGGGGCGGGCAGCTTTTCCAAGGATGCGCCGGCGTTGCCCCCGCCGGCGCCGGACTGGTCGCCCGTGCGCGCCTTCGGCGGCTATTTCTCGCGCAAGGCGGCGAGCCAGGACGGCTACCTGGGATCGATGGCGGCTCGTTGCGGGTGCGCCAGCGCCTGCGCCGTGCACGGGCACGAGCACCTGGCGGCGGCGCGCCGCGACATGCCGGTGTCCGACGCGGCCTCCTTCTGGGGCGCGCTGGGCTGCGCCTGCTGGGCGGTCTAGGGGCGGCTCCATGATGACGCACCCGGTCGCCGCCTGGCCTTCGTCGCCCCTGCCGGGACGCCTGGCCCGGCTCGTCCTGACCCTGCCGTTCTGGTGGAGCGGCCTGAGCAAGCTGGGGGATTTTTCGTCGGCGCTGGGGGAGGTCGCGCACTTCGGGCTGCATCCTCCGATGCTGTTCGCGGTGCTGGTGATCGCCGTCCAGCTGGGCGGCTCGATCCTGCTCATCGCCGGCGTCTGGCCCTGGCTGGCCGCGGGCGCCTTGGCCGCCTTCACGCTGGCGGCCTCCTTGATGGGCCATGCGTTCTGGAATCTGCCGGACCCACAGGCGCGGTTCCACGACATGAATGCCTTTCTTGCGAACATGGGGCTGATCGGCGGACTGGCGCTGGGCGCCCTGACCGCGCGGGCCGCCAAAAAGCGCGAAGGCCCGCGCCAAGCGCCGTGAGCGTGGACGGGACCTCTAGGCCTCCAGGCGTTCCATCATGCGCGCGTAGTGGCCTTCCAGGAATTCGACGAACGCGCAGATGTTCGTCGATTGCTGGCGGTGCTGCGGGTAGATTGCGCTGATCGGCAGCGGCTTGGGCGCCTGGCGCTCGAGCACCGCGACCAGCTCCCCGCTGCGCAGCGCTTCGCCCACGATGAAGCGGGGCAACAGCGCGATGCCCAGGCCGGCGATGGCGGCATCGCGCACGACCTCGCCATTGTTGGAAAGCAACGGCCCGCGCACCTCGAACGTCCGCTGCGCGCCGTCCACGGTGAACGGCCAGCCGGTCTTGGCCTCGCGGCCGTACAGCAGGCAATCGTGACGCTTCAGGTCCTCGGGCGACAGCAGCTGGCCGTGATTCCGCAGATAGGACGGGCTGCAGCACGCCACCATCCGCAGTTCGCCCAGGCGACGCGCGATCAGCGTGGAGTCGGGCAGGGCGCCGATACGCAGCGCCATGTCGAACGATTCGCCGACCAGGTCCACATGGCGGTCGTTGAGTATCACCTGGAGTTGCAGGGCGGGGTGCTCGGCGAGGAACTGGGCGATCAGCGGGGACAGGTGGCGCAACCCGAATGACATGGGCGTGCTGATCCGGAGCGTTCCGTGCAGTTCGGTGCGCCGCCGCGCCATGGCCTGTTCCGCGTGGGTCACGTCGTCCAGTATGCGTTGCGCGTGCGCATAGAACTCCCTGCCTGATTCGGTCACGGTGAGCTTGCGCGTGTTGCGTACCAGCAGCCGGACGCCCAGCGATGCTTCCAGGCTCGCGATGCGGCGGCTGACGAATTGTTTCGACAGCAGCAGCTTTCCCGCGGCTGCCGTGAAGCTGCCGGTGTCGACCGCGGCGGCGAAGATACGGACGTCGTCGAATTGCATGGCGCGGGCAGGAATCAATGGCCTGCCATTTTACCCAGCCCCCGTCGCGCCACGGCGCATTTTGCGTCAACCCGGAAGCGACAATGAATCGCGCGCGGCCTACTTGTCACGCCGGTTGGCTAGGGTACAGTTCCACGGCATGGGAGCGCATCAGCAATGGGGGGAATCATGCCGCTTACAGAAGAGCCGCCAGTCGTTCCGGTCACGCATCCTCCTCACTGCATCGCGGCCCTGCGCACGCCTCTGCTGGCGGCGGCAAGGTTCCGGCACGTGGGCGACCACTCGGATGCGCTCGTGCACCCCATCCCGCAGGCCAATGCGTATTCGGTGATCTTCCAGATGCAGGATTTTGCGTCGCACAAACTGTGGATGGACCGGAAGCTCGTCCACGCCGGCGGCCACTCCATCGCCACCATGGCGTTGACAGACCTGACCAGCGCCTACGCCTGCCAGCACCTGTCGGACTATGACAATGTGCGGTTGCAGATCCGCAACGAGGTGCTCGAAGAACTGGGCGGCGAGCTGTATGCGGGCAAGGTGCCTGGCCTGCGCCAGCAGCAAGGCGCCGAGGACGAGACCATGCGGCTGCTGGTCCAGGCGCTCATGCCCAGCCTGATGCGCCGCGAGCCGGGCGACGAGGCGTTCATCGAACACCTGACGTTGGCCATGGTCGCGCATCTGCTGCGCAGGTACGGCGAAACACGCATGCGAGGCGCGGACGGCAAGCCGGCAGGAAAACTGAGCGGCTCGCAGTTGGCCAAGGCGACGGAATACGTCGAAGCCCACCTGGCGCAGAACATCGCGCTGGCCGATATCGCGAAGCACTGCGGCATGTCCCGCGCGACCTTCGCCCGGGCCTTCAAGGCCGCGATGGGCATGACGCCCTTCGAATGGGTGCGCGAGCGCCGGCTGGAGCATGCGATGAACCTCCTCCGGCGATCGGACCTGAGCCTGGCCGATATCTCGGCCGAATGCGGCTTTTCCGACCAGAGCCATTTCGCCCGCATCTTCGCGCGCAACGTCGGCCTGGCTCCGCGCGCGTGGCGGGCCGAGCAGCGGAAATAGAACACACAGCGGCTTGCTCGCGACAGGAGCGCTTCCGGCTCATGCACGCGGATTCGGGACGGCGGGGGAAGGTTGCGCGCGGGATGACGGCCCGTTGGTAAGAAATGCAGGATTTTGCGGGTATTGTATCGATATGTAATTCCCCGTCGGCGCCCTGCGATGGCTCGCGCCGGTGCCGGATCGCGATCGATGGCCCTGAGCGCGCTGACCGTCGGACGGGGCGGTGGCGGCGCCCGGAGCGGCGACGCCTTGCAAGATTTGGAAACGGTCTGGGCATCCGCGCGGCCGATTCGTCCATACCCCGGACGTAGAATCGCGCTTTTCATCAGTGCCATCCGGCTGAAAGGACCGAATCATGAAAAAAACCATCCTCCTTGCGTCCGTATGTGCCGCGCTGCTTCAAGCTTGCGCTCCGGCTTCCTCCCCTCGCGAAGGATCGTCCCCCATGCCCGCCAACGCCGCCACCTCGCCCGCCAGTTCCGTGACGCTGCCCGCCTACGAGTGGCGCCTGGCTTCCGCCACCGATGCGTCGGGAAAATCCATCCCCGCCCTGCAGGCGGGCGTCGAACACCAGCTGCGCCTGACGTTCACCGATGACGCCTTGAACATCCGCGGGGGCTGCAATGCGCAGTTCGGCGGCTACACCTATAAGGATGGCGTCCTGCGCGTTGCCAACCTCGCCTCCACCATGAAGGCGTGCGAACAGAGCCTGATGCAGCTGGACGCGGAGATCGGCCAGCGCATGAAGGGCGACCTGCGCGCCACGCTTGGCGGCGATACCGCGGAGCCCGCGCTGGAACTGGTGGCCAAGGACGGCAGCGTGCTGAAATTCGTCGGCGAACCCACGCCCGAAACGCTCTACGGCAGCACCGGCCAGATCATGTTCCTGGAAGTCGCCGCCAAGAAGGCGGAATGCAGCCATCCCATGATCCCCGGCTATCAATGCCTGATGGTGCGCGAACGCCGCTACAACGAGGCGGGCATTCAGCAGCCCGCCAAGGACAAGTGGCATCCTCTGTACCAGTCCATCGAGGGCTACGAACACCAGGACGGCGTGCGCACCGTGCTGCGCGTGAAGCAGTATGACTGGAAGAATCCGCCCGCCGACGCGCCGTCGAAGGTGTACGTGCTGGATATGGTGGTCGAGCAGGACGCTTCCGGGAAGAAGTAGGCGCCTCGGGGGCCGGGCTGGCTTGATGTATCTCATTCCGGGCTGTCCGCCCGGAATGAGACAATCGGGGGCAACGGAGCCTTCCAGTCATGAATGCCTATCCCTTGCTGCTCATCCTGCACCTGTTGGCTGCCTTCGTTTTCGTCGGCACCGTGACCTTCGAGGTGCTGTTCCTGGAACCTGTGCACAAGCGTTTGCCGCCCGAGGTGCGCAAGGCGCTGGGCGCCCAGCTTGGTCCGCGCGTGCGCTCCGTGGTTCCCTGGGCCGTGCTGGCGCTTTACCTGGCCGGCCTGGGCCTGGCCTGGCAGCATCGTGGCGCGCTCGCCAGCCCGGCCGGCTCGTCTTTCGGCATCCTGCTGACCTTGAAGATCGCGCTGGCCCTCAGCGTGCTGGTCCACGTCGTGACCGCCTTGCTGCTGGCCAAGCGCAAGCGGCTTGCCGGGCAGTTGCAGCGGCGGATGCATGTCAGCGTGTTCTGCCACATGGTCGCCATCGTGATTCTCGCCAAGGCGATGTTCTACGTCGCCTGGTAGCCCGCAGGCGCGGCCGAGCCCCGGTCTCATCTCGCCAGCCGCGGGCACGCCATGACGTACGCGGCATGCTCCGACGCCAGCGCCGCATCCCGCCACACCATGCCGGCGATGTCCCGACTGCGCATCGCAAGGCCCACTCGGCGAACTCCCCCCGAGACAGCGCCGTCTGCGCTTGCGGCAGCGGCTGGAAGTCTATCTCAGGAAGTCAGCGAACCCGTCCGGCATCAGATGCCATCCAGCGCCAGCGTGGCGGGCCGGGAGCGGGCGAGCTGCCTGGGCCCGGCGGGGTCTTCGACCAGCTGGCCGCCCTGCAAGCGGAATACCCCGACGGCTTGCAGCAGTTGGGCGGCCTGGGATTGCAGGGCTGTCGACGCGCTCGCGGCTTCCGCGACGCGGGCGGCCGTCTGCTGGGTCAGCTCGTCCATTTGAGCGACGGCCCGGTTGACCTCTTCGATGTCCGTGCTTTGGGCCTGGCCCGCATCTTCGATCTGGCTTACGATGCCCGCGACCCGGTCTATGCTGGAGACGACTTCGCGGATCACGCCCGAGGCGGCGTCCGCCTGGAGGGAGCCGTTGCTGGTCTTTTCCAGCGAGCCATCGATCAGGGAGCGGATCTCGCGCGCGGCGCCGGCGCTGCGCTGAGCCAGCGCCCGGACCTCGGTCGCCACGACGGCGAAGCCCCGGCCGCTCTCGCCCGCGCGAGCCGCCTCCACCGCCGCGTTCAAGGCCAGGATGTTCGTCTGAAACGCAATGCTATCGATCAGCCCGGTGATTTCCGAAATCTTCTGCGCTTCCTGCTGGATTTCCCCCATGGTGGCCGCGACGCCGGCGACGGCCGTGCTGCCCGTGCCGGCGATCTGGCGCGCCTGATCGGTCAGTTGCCGGGCCTGCTGCGCATGGGCGGCGTTGTCATGGACATTGGCGGCCAGGTCGCGCATGGACGCTGCGGTCCGCGCCAGCGATTCGGCCTGCGTGCGTGAGCGCTCTTCGAGCTGCAGGTTGCCCTGCATCATTTCGCCGGAGGCGGCCGAGAGGGCGGATGCCGTGGTCCGCACTTCGCTCAGGGTCCGGTGCACGGCGTCCATGGTGGTCTTGAAGCTGCGGGCCAGGCCGCTGTTCATGCTCAGGCCGCCGAACCGCAGGTCGAACACTCCGGGCTCGCGCCCGATATGCGCGCTGAGCCGGGCCAGCTCTTCGGCGGCGATGCCGGCGCGCTCCATCTTCCAGGCCAGCCAGCCCAGGGCGGCGGCCTGCACCACCACATAGGCGGCGTGCAGCAGCACCATGCCCAGGCTGGGTTCGGTAAAGCAGAGCGCGCCATACCCCCATTGCTGGAGATAGTTGAAGGAAAGGTGATGCACTGCGATCACCACGGCCCCGCACAGGATGGTCCGCCAGTCCCGGTAGGCAAGGAGCAGGGAGAGCAGGACGAAGATGCCGAAGTGGATCTCGGTCTGGCCCGACATCAGGTGGATATGGAGCGCGGCCAGGACCATCAATCCACAGGCGACGGTGAGACGGGTGGTCAGGGCGCCGGGGCGCCAGAGGATCAGCAGCGTGGGAATTCCCGCCGCCAGCAGGCCGGCCGTGATGGCGGCGGCCCAACGGCCGTATTGCGGCGCCATGCACAGGCCTACGATGAACAGCAACCAGAGCAGCGGCAGCATGGCGCGGTCGGTCCGGCGATACGAGTCTTCCAGCAAGCGGCTTGCGGTGCGCATGGGTAGATCCTCGGGCAGGGGAGCGCGAAGAGCCGCGCAGGCTAGATTTTGATAGACGAATAGCAATTTGTGAATATTTATTCCAAAATATTTTTTTGATTTGTTGCGGCCATCCCTCAGCGGGCAGGCCACGCTGCGGCGTTATATTCAAAAGCTCCCCCTGACAGGAGCCCCTCATGCAGACCCATGAAATCCATCGTGGCCGGCTGATCGATCACATTCAACTGGTGGTGCGGGACCTGGCCGCCAGCCAGCGGTTCTACCAGGCGGTATTCGATGCCCTGGAGGTGCCGATGGGCGGCACGGGCGACGATTTCTTCTGGGCGGACGAACTGTTCGTGTCAACGGCGGACAGCAAGGCGGCGCTGGGACAATTGACGGGCCGTCACCATCTGGCGTTCCAGGCGCGCGACCAGGCGATGGTGAACGCGTTCTACCAGGCCGCGATGGCCAACGGCGGCAAGGACAATGGCGCGCCCGGCTTCCGGGACTACCATCCGGGCTATTACGGCGCCTTCGTGCTGGATCCGGACGGCAACAATATCGAAGCGGTGTTCCACGGCGAGGCCCAGCGCAGCGCGCCGTCGGTCAAGGTGACCTTCTGACGGCGCGGCGCGCTGGCCGGTCACACCCCCAGGTAGGCGCGGCGCAGGCCCTCGTCGGCAAGCAGGTCGGCGCCGCGTCCGGACATGACGATTTCGCCGTGTTCCAGCACGTAGCCGCGCTCCGCCATGCTTAGCGAGCGGTGCACGTCCTGCTCCACCAGCAGGATGGTGATGCCGCGCGCGTTGATGAGCGGCAGCTTATCGAAGATGTCCTTGACCATGATGGGCGCGAGCCCGATCGAAGGCTCATCGAGCAGCAGCAGCCTGGGCGAGGTCATGAGGGCGCGGCCGATGGCCAGCATCTGCTGTTCGCCGCCGCTGAACGAGCGGGCGAGCTGGCGGCGGCGTTCGCGCAGGCGCGGGAACAGCTGGTAGACCCAATCCAGGTTCTCGCGGCTGCGGCGCTTGTCGCGCAGCACGTCGGCGCCGACCCGCAGATTGTCCTCGACGTCCATGTGGCCGAACAGGCGCCGGCCCTCCATCACCTGGGCCATGCCCAGGCGGGCGACCAGATGGGCGGGCAGGCCGCTGATGCGCTCGCCCATGAAACGGATCTCGCCGGAGAGCGCGGGCAGGGAGCCCATGACCGTGCGGATCAGCGTGCTCTTGCCGGCGCCGTTGGCGCCGACCAGGCTCACGACCTCGCCTTCTCCGACGTGCATGTCCACGCCGCGCAGGACCTGCACGTCGCCGTAGCCCGCGTCCAGTTGCCGTATCTCCAGCATCATGCCGCGGCCTCCCCGAGATAGGCCCGCACCACCAGCGGGTCGTTGGCGACCTGCTGGGGCAGGCCGTCGGCGATCTTGCGCCCCTGCTGGATGACGACGATGCGGTCGGAGAGCTGCATGATGGCCTTCATGTTGTGTTCGATCACCAGGACGCTGATGCCGTCGCCGCGCAGCGACAGGATCAGCGCCACCATTTCCTCGGTCTCGACCGGCGTCAGTCCGGCCATCACTTCGTCCAGCAGCAACAGGCGGGGCTGGGTGGCCAGGGCCTTGGCGACTTCCAGGCGCTTGCGGCCGGACAGGGTGAGGGTACGGGCCACCTGATGTTCGCGTCCCGCCAGCCCGACCCGGGCCAGCACGGCCTGCGCCGCCTCGGCGGCCGCGTCCGGGTCGCGGTGGCGCAGGAAGGCGCCGATCATGGCGTTCTCAAGCACCGACATGTCGCCGAAGGGCTTGACGATCTGGAAGGTGCGCGCCAGGCCCGCGGCGCAGATGCGCGCCGGGTCCTTGCCGTTGATGCGGCTGCCTTTGAAGCGGATGTCTCCGCCGCTAGGCGGCACGAAGCCGGATGCCATGGAGAACAGGGTGGTCTTGCCGGCGCCGTTCGGACCGATCAGGCCGACGATCTCGTTGGCGCCCACCGTGAAGCTGACCCGGTCGGAGGCTTGCACCCCGCCGAAATTGCGGCTGACGTCGCGGAATTCGAGCAGGTTCATTGCGTGCCTCCCATGGCCGGCCCGGCGGGCTTGGCCGCACCGGCGCCGCGCCGGGCGGGCGCGCTTGCGCGGCGGCCCAGCAATGCCATCAGGCCGCGCGGCTCCCAGCGGATGACGATCATCAGCAGCAGGCCATACAGCATCATGTCGGCGCCGACCATGCCGCCCGTCAGCGAGCGCGCCAGCTCCTCGCCCGGCAGTAGCAGCACGGCGCCGAGCACCGGGCCCCACAGCGTGCCGCGACCGCCGATGATGCAGACCACGGCGATGATGACCCCGAGGTTGGCGCCGAATACCTTGTCCGGGCTGATGTAAAGCACGAACTGGGCGTAGAAGGTGCCGCCCAGGGCCGTCATGGCCGCGCTCAGCGCCGCGGCGGCCAGCTTGTAGCGACGCACCGGCACGCCCAGCGCCATCGCGGCTTCCTGGTCGTTGCGCACCGCGGTCAGACAGTAGCCGAAGCGGCTGCGCAGCACATGGCGGTTGACCAGCAGGGCGGCGATGGTGAACGCCAGTGCCACGAGGTAGTAGAAGGCCTTGCCCGTATGCTGGAAGTACAGCGGCGCGTCGCGCAGCAGCGTCACTTCCATGCCGCGCGGCCCGCCCAGCAGCGTGTCGGCGTTTTCGACCAGGGTCTTGAGCACCATGCACGAGGCGATCGAGGCCAGGGCGAAATAGGCGCCGCGCAATTGCAGGCAGCAGATCCCCACCAGCAGGGCGGCGGCGATCGCCACGGCCGCGCCGGCCCACATGCCCAGCCAGGGGCTGATGCCCAGGTTCACGAACAGCCAGGTCGAGGTGTAGGCACCGAGGCCGAAGTAGGCGGCGTGGCCTAGAGACAGCTGGCCGGCGATGCCGCCCAGGATGTTCCAGGACAGCGCGAGATAGGCGTACAGCAGGGTCATGGCGCCGACCGACATGAGGTACTGGCTGCCGCTGGCCAGCGGCAGCAGCGCCAGCACGCTGAGCAGGGCGATGCCGACCGGCGGGGAAAATTTGTTCTTGGCCATTATTCGTTCTCCACGCCGAACAGCCCGCTGGGCCGGAAATACATGGTGGCGAGAAACAGCAGGAAGATGAGCGCCTCGGCGTAGGTGACTGGAATCAACTGGCTGCCGACGGATTCCAGCACGCCCACCAGGATGCCGCCCCAGAACGCGCCGGCCACCGAGCCGATGCCGCCCAGCACGACGATGACGAAGGCGCGCAGGCCGAAGACGTCGCCGACGAAGGGATTGACGGGGTACAGCGGCAGGAGCAGCGCGCCGGCCGCGCCGAGCACCAGCAGGCCGATGGCGAAGGACAGCCGGTAGACGCGGACGCTGTCGATGCCCAGCACGCTGGCGGCCTCGCGATCCTGGCCGGTTGCGCGGATCGCGCGGCCCGTGCGGGTATGGCGCAGGAACAGCACCAGGGCCGCGGTGATCAGGCAGGCGAACCCCAGGCCCGCGATCTGCGGATAGGTAAAGATCAGGTCGCCCGGCATCCAGACCTCGTTGGCCCAGGGCGCATCGATCGTGCGGCTGTCGGGCCCCGCCAGGGCGAGAAACGCATTGTCCAGGAAGATCCACAGCCCGGTGGTGAAGATCAGCACGCCGATGGGCTCGCGGGAGGTTTCCTTGCGGTAGATGCCGTCGATCAGCCAGCGCTGACAGGCGTATCCGACGACGAACAGCGCGGCTGCCGTCAGCGGCATCGCGGCCAGCGGATGCAGGCCGAAGTGGCTGGTGAGCGCGAAGCACACGTACATCGACATCATCAGGAACGCGCCGTGCGCGAAGTTGATGATTTTCATGACGCCGAATTGCAGGCTCAGCCCGAGCGCGATCAGGCCGTAGACCGCGCCGCTGGCGATGCCGCCGAGCAGCGCCTGGAGTAGGGTAGTGGTCAAGAGAGAGGCTCCTTGCGGGAACGGGGCCGCCCGGTCGCGGCGCGCGGGGGCGCCTCGCGGCCGGGCGGCCGGGTCTGTCAGGGCTTGGCCTGAGCGGCTGGCCACGTCATCTTGTAGGACTTGGACGCCAGGTTCTCCGGCCATACCGTGCGGTACTGGCCGTCGGCGGTGATCTGCTGCATGACGTAGCGCTTTTCGGGGTTCTGGCCCTTGGCGTCGATCACGATGTCGTAGCCCACCAGCTTGTTCAGGTCGGTGCCTTGCAGGCGCGTCTGGGCCAGGGCGTCGCGGATCGCCTCGGGGTCGGCGCGGCCGGCGCGCTCCAACGCATCCTTGATGACCCACACGGCGGCGTAGGCGCTGACGGACAGTTCGTTGGGGTCGACCTTGTAGGCGGCCACGAAGTCGTCCCAGAACTTTTTGGCGAACGGCGTGGTGATGGAAGATTCGTAGCCCGCCCAGCCGTTGGTGGTGTAGACCTGGCTGGCGATGTCCTTGCCCACCAGCGGGATGAAGGTGCTGTCGATCTGGCCGGCTGCGCTGCCGATGAAGGTGCCCCCCACGCGCAGTTGCGCCAGCAGCTTGTGCAGCTGCACGGCGTCGGCGCCGTAGGACGTCACCGTGACGACGTCGGGCTTCTTGCCCTTGATCTTCAGCACCAGCGGGCGCAGGTCGGGCGAGTTGGGCGGATAGCCCTCGTCCAGCACCAGGTCGATGCCGGCGGCCTTGAACTTGGCGCGCAGCGTGTTGGCCATGTCCTGGCCCCAGTCGGTGTTCTCGTAGACCATGGCGACGGTCCTGGCCGGCTTGCCGGTGGCCTTGCCCGCGTATTCGATGAAGTCGGCCATGCTCTCGGCGTTGCCGGAGGCCGGGATCTGGGTGGGGCGGAACACGTACTTGAACCCGCGCTCGGTAATGTCGGCCTTGGCGGCAAGGTCGACCACCCATGGGACGCGGTTCTTTTCGGCGACGGCGGTGGCGGGGAAGGTCACGCCGCTCTGGAAGGCGCCCAGCAGTACCGGCGTCTTTTCGCGCGTGATCAGGCGTTCCACCTCGGTCATGGCGACCTTGGCGTCGCCGCGGGTGTCCACTTCGACCAGTTGCAGTTGTGCGCCGCCCAGCGCCTTGATGCCTCCCGCGTCGTTGATGTGCTTGACGGCCAGGTGGGTGGCGCGCGACATGTCCTTGCCGATCGAGGCGGTGGCGCTGCCCGACAGCGGAATCAGGTAGCCGATCTTCACTGGATCGGCGGCGCTGGCGGCGCCGTGGAGCAGCAGGCTGGCGCCGGCGGCGGCGAATAGGCGCCGGAAGGTGGCCGGGCGGTGAATTGCGCTTGCGTTCATGAGTGTTGTCTCCAGCTGTTGTTGTGGTTTCCGTTGCAGGGCCGGGCCGGCCTCAGCCTGGCGGCGGCGCGCCGACGGCGGCGTGCGCCGCGCGGACCAGCCGGTGCGCGCGATCGTCCAGCAATACCGTGCGGCCCATCCGGTTCATCGTGTAGGCGAAGGACAGCCCCAGTTTGGGCGAGGCGAAGGCCAGCGATCCGCCGGCGCCGGTGTGGCCGAAGGCCTCCGCGCCGAAACAGGCGCTGTCCAGCCCGCGCCCGCGATTGTCCATCTGGCGCATGAAGCCGCTGGCGAAGCGCGAGGGCACGCGCAGGCAGGCATCGTCGTCCGTCTGCGCCGACAGGGCGGTGGCCGCGGCGAGCGTGTCTTCGCGCAGCAGCCGCACGCCGTCGCGCGTTCCGCCCATTGCCAGCGCGCCGTACAGCCGCGCCAGGCTGCGCGCATTGCCGATCCCGCCCGCCGCGCACAGCCCCGCCGCATGCCCGGCCCGGCTGTTGAAGCCGGAAGGCCGCCAGCCGCCGGTGTTCTTGGCGTACAGGGCGGTAGGGCTGTCGGGCTCGTCCTTCAGGGATTGCTCGAAGGGGCTCAAGGGCGGTTGCGGCGCCGGAGGCGGCACGATGGGCGCGACGCGGGCTTCCTCGCTTTCGGGCAGGCCGATCCAGAAGTCCAGGGCTAGCGGCCGGGCGATGTGGCGGTGGAAGAATTCGCCGGGCATGCAGCCGCCCAGCCGGCGCACCAGCTCGCCTACCAGCCAGCCATAGGTCAGGCCGTGATATGCCACGCGCGTGCCCGGCATCCAGAACGGGGCGGCCCGGGCCAGGCGGCCGGTCATTCCGCTCCAATCGAAGGCGGCGTCCGGCGGCAGCGGATCGCGCAGCGCCGGCAGCCCCGCCGTATGGTTGAGCAGCATGCGCGCGGTGACGCCGTCCTTGCCCGCGGCGGCGAACTCCGGCCAGTAGCGGGCGACGGGGGCGTCCAGATCGAGTTCGCCGGCCTCGGCCAGCATGTGGGCGCACAGGGCCGCGGCCGGCTTGGTGTTGGAGAACACGATGCAGACCGTGTCGCGCTCCCAGGGGCGCTGGCGTTCGGCGTCGGCCCAGCCGGCCCACAGGTCCACCACGGGACGGCCGTCGATCTCCATGGCGACGGATGCGCCCAGTTCGCCGGCATCCCGGAAGTTGCTCGCGAAGGCGTCGCGCACGGCCTCGAACCCGGGAGCGCAATAGCCGTGCACAGCCACGTTCGTGTCGCCTTCGGCCAGGGGAAGGGTCGCGTTGGACATGGCTAGCGCGTCAACGGCGCGCGAGCGCCGAAGCCCAGCAGGTAACGGGCGTCGTTCGACAGCCCTGAGGCGATTTCGGGAGCCAGCGTACTGGTGAAATCGGCAAATCCGCGCAGCCAGGACACGTTGTAGTTGCAGAGGATGGCGCGGCGCTCGGCGCCGGTATGGTTGGGGCCCGAGCGGTGCCAGGTATTGGACAGCCAGATCGCGACGGATCCCGCCGGGGCCGTCAGCGTGACTTCGCCTTCGAGCGGGCCGCTGCCCCAGGGAGGCGACTTGCGCAGCTTGTGGCTGCGCGGCATGACGCGCGTGGCGCCGTTGTCGGCGGTGAAGTCGTCCAGCATCCAGACGTTCTGCAGCGTCAGCGGGAATTCGGGCAGCGGTTCCGCGATCTGGCCCAGCGGCGCGTCCACGTGCCAGGCGCCGCCGCCGGTTCCCGGCCCGATGCTGGTGGCCTGGAAATCGTGCAGGTTGCAGTCCACGCCCATCACGTGCCGCACCATGGGCAGCACCTGAGGATGCTCGATCAGCGGGATCATGTCGGGCGCCTTGTTCAGCAGGTTCCAGACGCGCTGCGACTTGTCGTTGTCGAACAGCGTGGGCAGGTGCAGGAAATTCTTCGACACCTTGTTGATGGGAACCGGCCAGCGCGTGCCCTGGTTGTCGCGGCGGTACTGGTGAATGCGCGCGACCATGCGCAGGGCTTCCTGGTCGCTGACCGTATAGTGCTTCTTGTAATAGGCCAGGATTTCGTCGTCGTCTTCGTGCCGCTCGTCGTCCAGCGGAAACGGCGCGGCGCGCTCGGCGGCCATCAGGCCGGCCACCCGTTCGCGCGCATGCGCCAGCTGCCCGGCGTCCAGCACGTTCTCGATGACGGCGTATCCTTCTTCCGCGAGTTGGTTCTGCAACGCCTGCAGATCGATTTGCTTCATGTTCCTCCCCTTGTGTTGCGGTTCACTGCGAAATCGGGCCGGACGTGGAGACGGGCTCCAGCGCGCCGCGCGCGAGCTTGCCGATGCTGGTGCGCGGCAGCGCGCCCGCCACGCCGATGCGGCGTGGCACCTTGTAGCCTGCCAGATGCGCGGCGCAATGGCTGCGCAGCGCATCGAGGTCCAGCCGCTGGCCGGACGCGGGCGTGACCCACGCATGGACCACCTGGCCCAGCCGCTCGTCGGGCACGCCGAAGGCGGCGGCCTCGCCCACCTCTGGCCGGGACAGCAGCACCTGCTCGACCTCCAGCGGATAGACCTTGAAGCCCCCGACGTTGATGCAGTCATGGCGGCGGCCGCGCAGGTGCAGATAGCCGTCCGCGTCCACGACGGCGACGTCGCCCGTATGGAACCAACCCTCCCGGAGCGCCTGGCCGGCGTCCGGGGCGGGCAGGCGGTAGCCGGCCATGACGTGCGGTCCCCGCACCCGGATCTCGCCGGGCTCGCCCGGCGGCATGATCCGGCCGCCGCCGTCCAGGTCCACCACCTGCAACTCGCCTCCCGGGACGGGCAGGCCCACGGAGCCGGGCTTGCGCGCGCGGTGCATCGGGTTGAACGCCAGGCAGGGGCCGGCCTCGCTCATGCCGTAGCCTTCGTAGATCGGGCAGCCAGCGCGTTCCTCGAAACGCGCCAGAACCTCTCGGGGCAGCGGCGCGGCGCCCGAGAAACAGGCCCGCAGCGTGCCGAGCCGCTCCGCGCGCAACGCCGGGCTGAGCAGCAGGTCATGAAAGATCGCCGGCGCCCCGGGCAGAAGCGTCGCGCCATGGGCGGCGATCGCATCGATGGTGCGGGCGGCGTCGAAGCGCCGCATGATCACCAGCTCGCCGCGCGCGTGCAGGCTGAGGTAGAGCGACATCGACACGGCGGAAACGTGGAACAGCGGCATGACGCAAAGCACGACCTCGGCGCCGCGCCGCGTGGGCAGCCAGGCTTCGCGCTGCGCGATGTTGTAGGCGATCTGGCGGTGCAGGATGTTCACCCCCTTGGGCCGGCCGGTCGTGCCGCCCGTGTATTGCAGGGTGGCCAGGTCCTCGTGCCGGGGCAGGTCGCCGGGCAGCGCGCGGGCCTGCGGCAGGAGTCCGAGCAGGCCCGAGCCGCCGCCCGTGCAAACAATTGCGCCGGCGTCCAGCCAGGGGCAGAGCGCGCGCAGGTCGGGTTTGACGCTGTCGTCGTGCAGCACCATGCAGGGCGCGGCGTCCTCCAGCATGAAGGCCAGTTCGCGTTCGCGATAGCCCGGGTTGAGCGGAACCGCCTGCGCGCGCAGCGCGTGCACGGCGAAGGTGGCGACGGCCAGGTCCAGGGAATTCTGCATCAGCAGGGCGACGCGATCGCCGGGCCGCACGCGCTCGCCGAGGCGGTGCGCCAGCGCGCCGGCCAGCCCCGCGTATTGGGCGTAGTTCAGGCGCGCGCCCTCGAAGGACAGGGCCGGAAGATCCGGCGTCTCGCGCGCGGCGTCGCGCAGCAGATGGATGACCGAGTCCGCCACCGGAGGCAGGACGGCCGGAGAGACTTCCGCGTTCATTCCTGGCGGGCTCCGGCATTGCGCGCGGCCTTGGCATCGGTGGCCTGCCAGACCGTGGGCCGGCCTTCGCCGCCCAGCAGCGTGATGGGATCGGCGTTGTCGATATGGCCGTACTGGCCTTTGTAGATGCTGTAGCCGCAGAGCTCCTGAAGCCGGCGCGGAAAGCGCCGGGCCACGTCGGCCGGGATGCCCAGCTGCAGGTTTTCCTGCTGGCGCATCCAGCCGGCGCAGTAGTAGCACGACAAGGCATAGCGCCGCGCGCTGCTTTCGTTCGCGCCGCCCTTGTGCCACAGGGCGCTGTCGAACAGCATCACGCTGCCCGCCTTCATCGTGGCCTGCAGGGTGTCGATGTCCTGCGCGCCATAGGGGGGTGGACTGTCGTAGCGATGGCTGCCCGGCACGATGTGGGTGGCGCCGTTCTCCGGTGTGAAATCGCTCAGTGCCCAGATGGCATTGACGGCCAGCGGCGGCCGCGGCCGGGGCAAGGCGAGCTGCTGCGTGTCTTCGTGCAGCGGCTGGGCTCCCTGGCCCGGCGCCAGGGTCAGCGAGCACAGCGACGACAGCAGCAGTTCGCGGTCCAGCAGGCGTTCGGCCAGCGCCAACACCTCGGGCTGAAGCGGAACGTCCCAGAAGCGGGGATCGTAGACCAGCAGGTTGTTGATCCGCACCGTCTTGCGCCCCTCGAACGAGGTCTTCGCGAAGCCGAGATTGTGCTCGGCCTCGATCCGGATCAGCGCTTCCAAAAGTTGGCTGACCTGGGCGGGAGGAATGATGCCTTCGAGCACCACGAATCCGTCGCGTTGAAAGGCTGCGATCCGCTCGTCGAGCGGCTCGGGTGTGGACATCTTTTGTCTCCTGGCAGTCTTGCCGGCGGCGCCTGGATCGAGCGTCCGGCGATATTGGTCTGTGCGTATAATCCGCCGGTAGTCCCTGCCTTGCCAGCGCGAAGCGTCCACGGCAATGGCGCAAAGCGTCCATCCGCGCCAGGATGGCGGCCCCGTCGAGACGATCCGGTATCCAAGATGAGCGCCCAGGCCTATCACCACACCACCGATGTCATCGCGCCGCAGGACCAGTTCGCGTATTGGCGCGATGCGATCTGCGACGCCTACGTTCCCCTCGAACCCGAGCGCGACGCGGCGCGCAGCTTCCGCGGGCAGATCGACGGCCTGCTGCTGCCCGACCTGCACGGCTCCACCATCACAGCGCAGTCCCACGTGGTGCGGCTATCGCCCGCCGGCCTGGCTGCCCGCACGCATTCCCCTTTCTTCGCGAATCTGCTTTGCGCCGGCGAGGCGGTCGTCTCGCAAGGCGGGAACACGCTGCTGGCGCGGGCCGGCGACGTCTACGTCGTCGACTGCGCCTCGGCCTGGGAGGTGGATTTCCGCACGGATTTCCGCATGTTCTGCATCGAAATCCCGGAAGGCCTGCTACGGCCCCAACTGGGCCGGCGCGGCAGGCTCGCCACGCCGGTGCTGGATGGCGGCTCGGGTGCCGGGCGCGTGCTGGCGAGCTATATGCGCCTGGTCAGCGAATTGCCCGCGAACGAACTGCAGCAGGTCCAGGCCCTGATGGTCAAGCATTGCAGCGAGCTGCTTTCCCGCACTCAGCTGGAAGAAGCCGGCGCCGGCGCGCAGGTCGCCGAACGGGTGCGGTACGAAGTGCTCGAACGCATACTGGCGCTGGTGCAGCGCCGCCTGGCCGACCGCGGCCTGACTCCGGCGTCGGCCAGCGAAGAGCTCGGCATTTCGCGCAGCTATCTGTTCAAGATCATGGCCGAGCACGGCTTGAGTTTCGCCTCCCACGTGCGCCAGTGCCGGCTGGAGCAATGCCGCCTGGCGATCGAGACGCAGCCGGGCCGTTCCATCGCCGACATCGCCGCCAGCTGGGGCTTCGAGGAAGTCTCCACGTTCAACCGCGCGTACCGCGCGCGCTATGGCCGCACGCCGGGAAGCGAACGGGGGGCCGCGCCGGCCGGGGAAGGCAGGCGCGGCTGAGGCGCCGTCAGGCGCGGGAGAGCAGGCCCGAGCCCATTCCCGCGCGCCGCGCAATGGCATATGCGCGCCTGCCGGGGATTTCGTCACTGGGTCCGGACCGGGGGCGCCGCAACGGGTTTTACCGTATCCACGTACTTCTTGTAGCTCGCGAGATATTCCGGACTGTTCACGTCCGGCGTGTTTTCGCTGCTCCAGTTGTTTTCCAGTCCGGCCTGCTTCCAGGCGGCCAGGTCGCGCGCGACATCCTCGCGGGTAACCGTGGTGTTGGTGTCGGGCGGGCTGGTGGACAGTTGCGCGCTTGCCGGGCCGGACAGCAGGGCGGCGGCCGCAAGGGCGGCTGGCACGGCGGCGCGGAACAATAGGGCGGTCTTCATGAAGTGCTCCTCGATGGCAAGAATGAACGCAGCATTGGGCCCGGTGTCCTTGGACTCACGGCAGGGCAGTCTTGGGCAAGGACAGCTGCGCGACCGGGACGGCCTCCCCCTGGCTTCATGCCTTCGGATCCATCGTAGGGCGTAGCCGGCCGGCGGCGCATACCCAAAATGAAGTACGCTCGCTGCCGGCGAGGAAGACGCGAGCCCTGAAGGGAAAGCCAGGCCGCTTGCGCGTGGTGAGGGCGAACACGGATTCCAGCCCGCCGACGAATAATGGTGTCAGACTAAGATCCGACTCCCCAATCAATCAGGTGTGCCTATGTTGACGATCTTGGGCTTATTGACTGCGCCGCTCGCTATTGCAGTGTTCATCTGGGGAAGCATCGTCGTTGTGCCTTGGGTGTGCCGACTGGCCGTCAACGTCACGAGACGGTTTTCGTTGTTTTTTGCCAGAGTTCTGATGAGGAAGCTGGAGCCAATCAGTGCGGCCCGAAGCTACACGTTCTCTGGTTTGTATGCTTTCGGATTCCTTTTCCTTCTTAGATTGCTCTACACCTATTCAGCGCTGCTCTTTACGTCTCTGGTCTTGATCGGGTATGTGATTGTCGTATTGGGGCTGTCTGCTTCGCTGATCGTGAGATTGTTGGATTCCAAGAAGATCTGGGCGGATGTCTTGATGAAGATTCTCCTGTTCGTTGTGCCTATCGTTGCAACCTTCTTGGCCAAAGGCTACGGCGCATTATGGGTAGGGGAAATTATCAGAGCGGACGCTAGAAATGCGTCGATGGCGCATGCCGCAGCAACCGGGTTCTTTGCGGTTTTTTTTGTGGCCGTGTTGTTGGCCTTCGCGGCAATCGTGTTCGAAGTGATATTCCTGGTCGCATTGGGAAGTTCGAGTAAGAAGGCAAAGCGGGGCGCAACCGGCGCGTGGAAATCGGTCAGGTGTATTTTTCGTGGGTGTGACGACTGGAATGAAAGAATCTATTTGAAGCAGGAGGCAAGGAGGTGGGGGTTGAGGATCCTCTTGCTATGCACTTTCATCAGTTGCATCGTCGCGTTCAGCGCCAGTACATGGACAGTCGCCAAGTTTGGTCGGATCGCTCTCAGCGCCGCGGTTTTTGAATTTGACGCGGCGCCGGCCGACCGTTGTGAGTTGACGTCGAACGAAAAAACGCTGAGTGAGTTTTCGGTCGTGAAGGCGTTGTTCTTGAATGGCCAGCAGGAGAAGGCGATCCTGCTGGAGAGAGGCGGGAATCTCCTGGAGCCAGTAGCGCTCAAGAAGCTCCAGGGGGAAGTTCCTGACACCAGGGTGCTGCGCCTGGGGCGGGTGGTCGCCTGTTACAAGACGGATGGTGTGGCCGAAATCGAACAAGGTAAAAAAACCGCGCAACAGCGGCCGGCCCTGACGATCCGTCCTTGACGGCTCTTGCCATGCCCGGGATGGCCGGCTACAGCAACGAGGCCAGTCTGACCAGTTCGGACTGGCGGCTGCACTCCATTTTGCGGAGGAGGGACGCGACCTGTTTGCGCACCGTCAGCACCGAGGCGTTGCGCAGCATGGCCACTTCGTCCACGCTGTGCCCGGTGGCCAGCCCCGCCAGCACGGCCGCTTCCGCGCGGGTGATGGCGAACACGGATTCCAGCCTGTCGATATCCGGGGGAGCGAATGCGCTCTTGCGCCGCATGCGCAGCAGCAGCATGCGTCCGCCAATGAGGTTGAGCGCCTCGGGCGCCATGCTGATGTCGAGCCAGAACAGTTCGCCCCAGCCGGAGGCCGAAGCCAGCGAGCGCCCCTGTCCGTCCCGCGCGACGGCCAGGCAGTGCGACTCGAACAGCGCCTGCAGCTTGCCGTCGGCGTGGCGCAGCCGTCCGCCACGCACGTGCCATCCATTTCCATCGTCCAGGTAGCGCGCGGCGAGCGTGGACATCTTGTCGACCATGGCGTCCTTGCTGATCAGCAGGACCGCCTCGCCGACGTCGGTGAACGCGCTTTCGATGGATCGCCATCCGATGGCGAGCATGCTTTCGCGCCGCGCCAACTGCTTGCGCAGCGCGCGGAAGTAGCCGGCATAGGCGCCGGACTGCAGCCGGTCGCCGGCCCTGGCGTCGACCGTCGAGCGCTGGAAGCCGACGGCCGCATGCATCACGGCGTTCGATTCGACGACCAGCGACAGGATCTGCGCCATGCGGTGCTTGACCATGAAGTCCGTATAGAACTCGGTGCGCTGAAGCTGTCCTCGCGCATACATCGTGGCGGTGTCCAGCCACGTTCCGCAAGGCGACAGCCGGGAATCCCGTTCGAGGACGTCGCAGCGGTAGTAGTGATTCTGATAGTCCGCGGCGCAGGCTTCCGAGAAGCCGATGGCGGACAGGTTCAAGAGGTTGTGCCGCGCGTCGAAGACGATGAGCGTGCCGCTGTCGGCGCCCACCATGTCGCGCGCGGTGCGCAGGATGTCTTGCCACGGCGGATCGGGGTCGGCAAGGTGGCTGACGGCCTCGGTGGCCCGCCGGACCGCAATCGGGTGCTGGGCCATTTGGTGCCTCCGGCTCTGGTTCAGGCAGCAGCCGCTGCCGCGCATCGCAGATTGTTGTGGGCGGCTCCGGCCTCGTCGGGGGGAGCGGCGCGCGGCGAGGGTTCGTGCGCGCGGCGGGGTCGGGCGGTTCCGCGCGGGTGGCTGCCGGCCGCCGCGGATCCCATGGGAAATTATCCTCGCAAATCCGTGCCCCGGAGCAAAATCGCGGACCCCGCGGGGCGCTGCCGGCCGGCCGCCGGCGCCGATCTGGTGCGCCCGCACCGGATTGTTTCAATCAACCGCGCCGCCGGGGCCGGGGCCGCCCGCGGCCGGAAGGCCGGTTACATCCTTGGCGGCTGGCTGGATCGCCGCGCGCCAGAGGTCCAGGAAGTGCTTTTTCTTCAGCGGATCCAGGTAGACCAGCAGGCCCACGCCCAGGCCGACGGGGCGCACGCCGGCGGCGGCGATGACCGAGGCGCTCACCGGCCGCATGCCGGACTGCTCCGAGACCATCTCCTGTCCCCGTGGGGACAGCAGGTAATCGAGAAACAGCGCGCCCAGGTCCGCGCGCGGCGCCTGCCGCGGAATGATGGCCGAGCGCGACAGCATCAGCGTGTAGTCCTGGGGGTAGATGATGGCGAGCGGGGCGCCCCGGGCGATGCGGTGCCGCGTATAGGATTCCAGCAGGTTGTAGGCCAGGGTGATTTCGCCGCGTTCGAGCCGGTCCAGGGCGTGTTCCGTCGACTCATGGACCGTGACTCCGTTGCGGCCGAGGGCGGCCAGGAGCGCGCCGGCCATGCTGTCCAGGCGCGTGTCCTGGGTGGCGGCCAGATAGCCGATGCCGCTGCCCTCGACGTCATAGGTGGAGATGGCCCCGGCCAGCGGCTGGCCGGGCGCCTGGAGCAGGGACAGCAGTTCGCGCCGCGTGCGCGGTGCGCGCGCCGCATCGAGCCTGTCCGTGTTGTAGACCATGACGATGGGATCGGTGCCGATGCTGAAGACTTCGTCGCGCCAGTTGGCCCAGCCGGGCAGGGCGAGGGTCGCGGGCGAGACGTGCGCCTGCGCATAGCCGTCGTTGACCAGCTTGGTCTGCAGGTCCATGGCGCTGCTGATGATGATGTCCGGGCCGGCCTTGGCGGCGGGCGCCTGCCAGGCGCGCGCCACCGCCTGCGCGTACAGGTCTTGGGTGGACAGCTCGGTGTACTCCAGGCGGATGGCGGGGTTCAGCCTGCTGAAATCCTCCAGCACGCCGCGGAACACCTGCACGCTGTTGGAAGCGTGCACGACGAGCACATTCTTGCTGCCCGCGGGGCCCAGCGCCAGCCCGCTGCCGCTGGTTTCGGCGCACAGGCCGGCCATGGGCAGGAGCAGCGCGGCCGCGGCGGCGAACCGGCGCAGGGCGGAGAAGGCCTTACGCATCATGCGGGATCCCCGGCAGCGTGATCACGGCTTCCAGGCCGCCGCCCACGCGGTTGCTCAGGGCCAGCCGGCCCTGGTGGATATCGACGACGCGCTTGATGATGGACAACCCCAGGCCGGCTCCCGGCGCGCGCGGATTGGGGCCGCGGGCAAAGCGCTCGAAGGCCGTGTTTGCCAGCGCGGGCGGGATGCCGGGGCCCTGGTCGGATACCGTGATGCGCCAGTCCCGCCCTTCCGGTTCCAGCCGCACGTCGATGTGGCCGTCCTCCGTGGCGCCGTGGCGCAAGGCGTTGTCGATGAGATTCTTGAAGGCTTCGCGCAGCATCAGGCTGTCGCCCATGACGCGCGGCGGGTTCGCGGCGCCGGCATCGGGCAGGCGCAGGCGGACATCGGGCTGGGGATCGGCTTGCGGAACGGTGTCGTACAGCGCCTGGCCGAGCAGCTCGGCCAGGTCGACCGGCTGGAATTGCCTGACGTTGCTGCGATGGATGACGCTGGCGTCGCTCAGCAGCTGGTTGACCAGGCGCGAAAGCTTCCCGGCGTTGCGCAATACCGCCAGCAGGCTGCGGCGCTGCTCGGCGGGATCTTCCTCGTCCAGCGCCACCTCCATCTGGGCGTGCAGGGCGGCCAGCGGCGTGCGCAGCTGGTGGGCGGCTTCGGCGATGAAGAGGCGCAGCGTGTCCAGGTTCTCCGAGAGCCGCGACATGAAACCGTCCAGGGCGTGCACCAGGGTGTCGAGCTCCTCGGGCACGGGCGCCGCGATGGGATGCAGATCCGACGCGCTGCGGCCGGCCAGTTCGCGTTCGATGCGCCGGATGGGCGAGAGCGAGCGCTGCAGGCCCCAGTAGGCGAGCGCCAGCGCCGCGGCGGCGAAGCCGATCAGGGCCAGCGTGCCTTTCCAGAGTATCCCTTGCGCCAGCGCGTTGCGGGCTTCGCGCGTCTGGGCGACCTCGATGACGGCCGTTTCGGCATCGCGCGGGCCGGCGATCTTGCGCTCCATCCAGGCGATGCGCACGGGCTCGTCCTGGTAACGGGCCTCGAACAGGCGCGGCGTATCCGCGGGGCCGGCTTCGCCGCGCCCGGGGGGCGAAGGCAGGTCCGCGTAGCCCGAGACCAGTTCGCCGTCGGCGGCGGTGACACGGTAGAACACGCGGTCGCGCGGCGCCTGTTCCAGTAGCGCCAGCGACGCGTAGGGCATGTCCATGCGCCATTCCCCCTGCACCAGCTGCAGGCTGTCCGCGATCGACAGCACCGACGCGCGCAGGAGCTGGTCGTAGGTGGTGTCGGCGGTCTGGTGGGCATAGCCGCGCACCAGCAGGTAGAGCGCCGCCAGCGCGGCCGCGAACAGGGCGAGCAGCGTGGCCAGCAGGCGGCGGCGGACGGAAATGCGGCCGTGCTGCACGGTCAGGGCGTATCGGAGCGCTCGGCCGCGTCGTCGGCGGCCGTGAGCAGGTAGCCGGTGCCGCGCTGCGTTTCGATCCGCAGGGGCGAGCCTTCCAGTTTGCGGCGCAGCCGCGCGATGTAGACCTCGATGGCGTTGGGGGCGGCGTCGTCGTCGAAGGCGAACAGCTTGCTGGCGATTTCAGCCTTGCTGACGGCGCGGTTCATGCCCGCCAGCAGGATTTCCAGCAGGCTGTATTCGCGCTTGGGGAGATCGACGCGCTGGCCGGCCAGGGTGACCTGGCGCGCGGCGCTGTCGATGACCAGGTCGCCGAAGCGCAGCACCCCCGTGGCCTGGGCGCTCGGCCGGCGCAGCAGGGCGCGGCAGCGGGCTTCCAGTTCGCGGAAATCGAAGGGCTTGGCAAGGTAGTCGTCCGCCCCGGTATCCAGGGCGTGGACGCGGTCTTCGATGTCGATACGGGCCGTCAGCGCCAGCACGGGCGTCTTGCTGCCCCGGTCGCGCAGGCGGTGCAGGATGTCGAAGCCAGACATGCGGGGCAGGCCGATGTCCAGGATGACGAGGTCGAAGGTTTCGTATTGCAGGACTCCGTCGGCGCCGAGGCCGTCGCTCTGGGCATCCACGGCATGGCCGAGCCGGCGCAGCCGGCGCACGATGGCGTCGGCCAGGTCCTCGTCGTCTTCGATCACCAGTATGCGCATAAGGGAATTGTCGCATGGGGGGGGGGTGTGTTGCCCCCACGCCGCGCTCGCTACGCTCGCTTGCTGCGCCCCAAGGGGGCGCTTCCGCCTTGGGACGGCCCGGCGGCGGAAGGAGCCCCCACGCCGCGCTCCGCTACGCTCGCCTGCTACTGGAAAAAACGACAGGTTGTCGACAGCTTTTGTTCCTAGTCTTGCGGTCCTGCCTCCCCCGCCGGAGGCATCGCATAACAACGACGAGTCGGAGATAACCCTCATGCTATTGACCCTGCTTGGCTTCGGCATGGTGATCACGTTCATGACGCTGATCATGACCAAGCGGCTGTCGCCCCTGGTGGCGCTCATCCTTGTCCCCATTATTTTTGCCTTGCTGGGCGGCTTCGGGGCGGGCATCGACAAGATGATGCTGGACGGCATCCGCAAGATCGCTCCGACCGGCGTGATGCTGATGTTCGCCATCCTGTATTTCGGGGTCATGATCGACGCCGGCCTGTTCGATCCCATCGTCGGCCGCATCCTGCGGGCGGTGAAGGGCGACCCGCTGAAGATCGTGGTGGGCACGACCGTGCTGGCGCTGGTGATCTCGCTGGACGGCGACGGTTCGACGACCTACATGATCGTGGTGGCGTCGATGCTGCCGCTGTACCGCCGCTTGAAAATGAACGCCCTGTCCATGACCTGCCTGGCGATGCTGGCCAGCGGCGTCATGAACCTGACCCCGTGGGGCGGGCCCACCGCGCGCGCGGCCAGCGCGCTGCACGTGGAGGCGGGCGACATCTTCGTGCCCCTGGTGCCGGTGATGGGCGTGGCCATCGCGGCTATCCTGGCGCTGTCGTTCTTCCTGGGCCTGCGCGAACGCCGCCGCCTGGGCGTGCTGTCGCTGCCGGGCGGCGCGTCGCTGCACGCGGGCTACGACGAGGAGGGTCCCAAGACGCTGCCCGAGATCGAGGTCGACCAGGATCTGCGCCGGCCCAGGCTGCTGTGGGTGAACGCCGGGTTGACGCTGGCGCTCATGGTGAGCCTGATGCTGGGCGTGCTGCCGCTGCCGGTGCTGTTCATGATCGCCTTCGCGATCGCGCTGGTCATCAATTATCCCGATCTGGCCGAGCAGCGCCGCCGCGTGACGCAGCACGCCGGCAACGTGCTGTCCGTGGTGTCGCTGATTTTCGCGGCGGGCATCTTCACCGGCATCCTGTCGGGCACCGGCATGGTCGAGGCGATGTCGCGCAGCCTGCTGGCGGTGATCCCTGACGCGATGGGCCCGTACCTGGCCGGCATTACCGCGCTGGTCAGCCTGCCGTTCACTTTCTTCATGTCCAACGACGCCTTCTATTTCGGGGTGCTGCCGATCCTGAGCGAGGCGGCGCAGGGCTACGGCATTTCCGCGGTGGAGATGGCGCGGGCGTCGCTCGTGGGCCAGCCCGTGCACCTGCTGAGCCCGCTGGTGCCGTCGACCTACCTGCTGGTGGGGCTGGCCGGCGTCGACTTCGGCGACCATCAGCGCTATGCCCTGAAGTGGGCCACGATGGTCTGCCTGGTAATGCTCGCCGCGGCGCTTGCGTTCGGCCTATTCCCGCTTGTCGGGCAAACTTCCTGAGGACTGTTCATGGCGCTGCGCATTGCTTATGTCACCAGCGGGATGGGCCATACCGGCACCGCGATCTGCCAGGCGCTGCGCCTCGCGGGGCACCGGGTGGTGGCGGGCTGCGGTCCGCGATCCACGCGCAAGACCCATTGGCTCAAGGAGCAGAAATCCCTGGGCTACGACTTCATCGCGTCAGAAGGCGACGCCACGGACTGGGCGTCCACGGAGGCGGCTTTCGCCAAGGTGCGGCGCGAGGTCGGCGAGATCGATGTGCTGGTCAACAATGCCGGCGCGATGCTCGACATGCGATTCCGGCAGATGAGCCACGCCGACTGGGCCGCTGTGCTGCGCAGCAACCTCGACACGCTCTTCAACAGCACCAAGCAGGTCGTCGACAGCATGGCGGACCGGGGCTGGGGCCGCATCATCAACATCGGTTCCGTCGCCGCGGAGAAGGGCCAGATCGGCCAGATCAACTACGCCACGGCCAAGGGCGCGGTCATCGGCTTCACCCGCTCGCTGGCGCAGGAAGTGGCGGCGCGCGGAGTCACGGTCAACCTGGTGTCGCCCGGCTTCATCGCCGACGACACCGTGAAGGCCTTTCCGCCGGCGCTGCTCGACCGCATCGTGGAGAGCGTGCCCGTGGGCCGGCTGGGCACCGCGCAGGACCTGGCCGGGCTGTGCGCCTGGCTGGCGTCCGACGCGGCCGCTTTCGTCACCGGCGCCAACTATGCGATCAACGGCGGCGTGTACATGGGCTGAGCGCCGGCGCGTCAGTTCTCCAGCTTGACCGCGCCGCTGTCCAGCAGCTTCTTCCACTTGGCGTTGTCCGCCCGTATGAAGGCCTGCAGGTCCGCGGGGGAGCCGCCGCCCGCGATCATGCCGGCGTTGTCGAGGGCGGCCTTGAATTCCGGCGCGCGGATGGCGGCCTGCAGCGCCTTGTTCACCTGCTCCAGCTGCGCGGCGGGCATGGCGTTGCCGGCCGCGACCGAGAACCATTGGGTCGCCGCATAGCCCTTGAATCCGGATTCCTCCACCGTCGGCACGCCGGGCAGACTGTCCAGGCGGTAGGGCGTGGTGACGGCGTAGGCTTTCAGCGTTCCGGCCTTGATCTGCGGCATGACCGGGGCCGACCCCAGGATGGCGAGCGGAATCTGTCCGCCCGCCACGTCCGCCACCGCCTGCCCGCCGCCCTTGTAGGGCACGTGCACGATGCGGGTGCCGGCGTACTGGTTCAATAATTCTCCAGCCAGGTTCTGCGACGTGCCGTTGCCGGAACTGCCGTAGCTCCAGGCTTCGGGCCGCTGCTTCGCGTCGTCCAGCACCGCCTGCAACGACGCGCGCGCCTGCTTCGCGGGGCCGACGATCACCATCGGGCCTTCGGCCATCAGGATCACGGGCGACAGCTCCCGGCCGATCTCGGGCTGGGGCGTGGGGTAGATCAGGGGCCCCGGCACGGTCAGCAGGTAGCCGTCGCCGGCCTTGCTGCGTGCCACCAGCTGCAGGGCGATGGCGCCCGCGGCGCCGGGACGATTCTCCACGACGACGCTCAGGCCGCTCTGCCGCGCCAGCTCCTGGGCGGCGATGCGGGTCAGGACGTCCGCGGTGCCGCCGGGCACGAAGCCGACCACCCACGTGATCTGCTTGGCGGGCCAGTCCAGTCTGGCGTCCGTCGCGCCGGCGGATGCGGATAGCGCGGCGCCCAGCAGCAGCGCGCCGCAACGGATAGCGAACTTCATTTCTTTCCCCTGGTATTTTTTATGTCGATCGGTCCGCCCGGCGTCAGTTGGGATCCAGCTTGCCCGGCGGGGTATTCGGGTGCGCAATGCACGATTGGTTGAACGCCTGCACCATTTTCAGGATGGGGCCCAGCACCCAGGTATTGAAGATCAGAATGTCGCTTTCCTCCTTGGGATCCTGTTTCAGGTTGAACAGGTAGGGGGATTCGAGCTTGCCCTTGCCTTCGTTGACCTCGGGCTCCCAGTAGAAGTGCAGCTTCCAGTCCCGCCATTTGACCGCGCGCAGGTCGTTCTTGATGTAGAACAGGAAGCCCTCGCGCTGCGACGCCGGGCTCGCGCCCGTGAAGAAATCGGTCTGGTCGATGCCGTCGATGGGCCGGTCCTGCGGGATGGGCGCGCCGCCGATCCGCGACAGCGTGGTGTAGAGGTCGGTGACGTGGACGATCTCGTTGGAAACCTGGCCCGGCGTCACCTTGCCGGGCCAGCGGATGATGAAAGGCACGCGCAGGCTGCCTTCCATGGCGGTGTGGTAGGTGCCGCTCCAGGGGCCTGCCGTGCCGCGGTAGGGCTTGCGGAACTCGGGGCCGTTGTCGCTGCAGAAAATGAAGACCGTATCGTCGCGCAGGCCCAGTTCGTCCACGGCCTGGGATATCTGTCCGACGCGGTGGTCCATTTCCACCATGGAATCCGCGAAGTCCCCCGCGCCGGTGTGCCCGGCGAAATCGGGGTGCGGCAGGGTGGGGAAATGCAGGTGCACCAGGGGCAGGTAAAGGAAAAACGGCCGGCTCGCCTGCGCGTGCTTGCGCATGAAGCCGATGGAACGGTCCACGAGTTCGGCGTCGATGCCGCGGCGGGCGTCCAGGTCGTAGACCTTGACGTTTTCCGAAGGCGCACCCGCCTGCCCCTGCATGATGTGCGGAATGTCGGCGACGGCGGGGTCGAAGCCGATCGACGAGGTGAACTGGCTTTCGTCGGTCGTGCGGGGGATGCCGTACCACTCGTCGAAGCCGCGGTCCGACGGGTAGCGCCCGGGGATGTCGCCCAGGTGCCATTTGCCGTAGTGCGCGGTGGCGTAGCCCTGGGACGACAGCTGCTGCGCCAGGGTGATCTCGTCGCGCGCCAGCCCCTGCGGCAGCCCGGGAGGCACGGATTGCAGGCAGCCCGTGCGGATGGGATGGCGGCCGCTCATCAGGGCCGAGCGCGTGGGCACGCAGTCGCTTTCCACGTTGAAGTTCTGCAGCAGCAGGCCTTCCGTGGCAAGGCGGTCGATATGAGGCGTGGGGGCGCCGCGCAGGGCGCCGCCGCCGTAGCAGCCCAGTTCTCCCCATCCCAGGTTGTCGGCCACGATCAATACGATGTTGGGCTTCTTGTCCATGCGCTGCGCCTCGTGTGTTTCCTCGGGTTTATGCCGGGGATTCTAGGGGGGCGTTTACGGCGTAATATTCCTGAAAGTATGAATAACCATAAATACTGTTCATGAATCTATCGCTGCGCGACATTGAATACTTCCTGGCCGCGGTCGACCACCGCAACCTGGGCCGCGCCGCGGCTGCCTGCGAGATCAGCCAGCCGGCCCTGTCCAAGTCCCTGCAGCGGCTGGAGGCCGACACGGGCCTGGCGCTGCTGGACCGCAGCGGCCGGGGCCTGCGGCTGACCTCGGCGGGCCTGGTATTCCTGGAGCACGCCAGGAAACTCTGGGCGGAGTACCAGGACGCGGTCCGGCACGCGATGGAACTGCGCGTGGGCGAGGCGGGGCTGCTGCGCGTGGGCGCGACGGGCGCAACGGTGGACAGCTTCGTGATGTCTGCGTTGCGGCTGCTCTTGCCACGCCGGCCCGCCTTGCGCATCCAACTGACGCAGGGCCTGTCCGACGACCTGAACGAACAGGTGGCCAGCGGCAAGCTGGATCTCGCGGTCACCCCTCTTTATGCCGACGTGCCCGCCACCTTGCAGCAGGAGCCCATACTCGAAGACCGCTTGTGCGTGGCCGCGAGCCGCAGGCATCCGCTGGCCGCGCGCCGGAAACTGTCGCTGCGCGATCTGCAGGGCCAGCGCTGGATACTGCCCGCGCTCACGTCGGTCGCGCGCAAGGCGCTGGATGCGCGCTATGCGGAAGCCGGCCTGGACCTGCCGGCGGCCGCGCTGGAGGTCGAGCATTTCTCCAAAGGCACGCTGGAGCTCCTGGCGCGTTCGGATCTGCTGGCCGTTGCGCCGCAGAGCGCGCTGGGCGCGGACCGGAACATCGCGGTGCTGCCGGTCGCGCTGGGCAAGCCGCTACAACGCCACATTGCGCTGATCTCGCGCCATGCCGCGACCTGGTCGCCACTGATGAAGGAGTTCCGCGGCGCGATCCTGGACAGCGCAATGCGCGGCTAGCGGAATGCCGCCCATGCCAGGGTCAGCGAGAAAACGCCCAATACGACCGAAGCGCCGCGCTGTGCCTGCGCGGGGCTGATCCAGCGTATCTTTTCGTTGGCGAGCGATGCGCCGAATGCGATCCAGGCCAGCCCGATCGGCACCAGCAGGGTCGAGAAGAGCGCCATGGACGCCAGATAGACGGACAGGCTCCAGAATGCCGTCGGCGGGAAAATCGCGCTGGCGAAGAGCAGGCCCTTGGGATTGAGCAAGGTCGCCACGAACAGCGTGCGCATGCCGATGGCGTGCCGCGCCGCCGAAGGCACGGCGCGGGCGCTGCGCCACATGCGCACCGCCAGGAAGGCGATATAGATGCTGCTCGCAATGCGCGCGCCGGCGGGCAGCCATGGCGAGGAGCGAGCGGCGTGTTCGAGCACGCGTCCCCAGAGCGAGATCGATACGACATAGCCGGCAAGCTCCGCGCCCGCAAGCCGCGCCGAGCGCGCGAAACCCTGGCGCAGGCCGGCGGCGGCCAGCAAGGTATTGGTCGGGCCCGGCATGGCCAGGATGACGGCGATACCGGCGACGAACAAGCCTGCGGTGGTGGCGGTAAACATGCGGTTAAGGGGCGCTGTGGGGAGGGGCGTCTTTTAGCATGGGCGACGAACTTTTGCCGGCGGCGCCCCGGTCTTGACGGCTCGATTCTTCGCGTTTTCAGCCTAGGGGAATTCCCTAGCGGCGGCTCGCCCAAGCTTGGCGCGGATCCAGCCGTGGCAACGCTTTCCGAGGAGATTCTAATAAAGGCAATACTTTTTTAAAAATATTGATATGGTTCGAATCCTCCCCGCTATCTAGAATCCGCCGCAAGTCGCGCCGCGCCCTGCCGCAGCGCGATGTCCGGGAACACGGCCAGGCACCGCACCGGGCCGCGGCACTACTAGACAAGGGGAATCAATGCTCTCGTACACATTGCGGCGGCTGCTCATGACGTTGCCCGTCATGCTGTTCGTCGCGCTGTTCGTATTCGGCCTGCTGGACCTGGCGCCGGGCGATCCGGCGGCGCTGCTGGCCGGAGAGGACGCCACGCCGCAGGACATCGCGCGCATCCGCGCGACGCTGGGCCTGGACCAGCCGTTCCTGCACCGTTTCGGCGAATGGGGCTGGAACGTGCTGCACGGGGACCTGGGCACGTCGCTGTTCACCGGGCTGCCGGTCAGCCACATGATCGGCCAGCGCCTGGCGCCGACCTTTTCGCTGATGGTGATGACGCTGATCGTGTCGGTGGTCGTGGCCATTCCGATCGGCGCGCTGGCGGCCTGGAAGCACAACCGCGTGCAGGACCGCGGCATCATGGTCCTGGCCGTATTCAGTTTTTCCGTGCCTTCCTTCGCGGTGGGCTATCTGCTGGCCTGGATCTTCGGCCTGCAATTGCGCTGGTTCCCGGTGCAGGGCTATGCGCCGCTGTCCGCCGGGTTCTGGGCGTCGGTGCACACCCTGGTGCTGCCGGCCCTGGCGCTGGGCAGCGTCTACGTGGCGCTGATCACGCGCATCACCCGGGCGACGCTGCTGGAAACGCTCAGCCAAGACTATGTGCGCACCGCCCGCGCCAAGGGCGTCGGCAACCGCGGCCTGCTGTTTCGCCATGCGCTGAAGAACGCGGCGGTGCCCATCATCACCGTGATCGGCAGCGGCGTGGCCCTGCTGATCAGCGGCACGGTCGTGACCGAGACCGTGTTCTCCATTCCCGGCCTGGGGCGCCTCGTGGTCGACGCCATCCTGCGGCGTGACTACCCCGTCATCCAGGGCGTGATCCTGCTGTTCAGCTTCATGTACGTGCTGGTCAACCTTCTGGTCGATCTGCTTTACCGCGCCTTTGACCCGAGGATCAAGTACTGATGAATACCTATACCGGCTTTCTCAAGCGGCATCCCACCACCGCCGTGGGCGGCGCGCTGCTGCTCCTGCTGTTCCTGGTGGCGCTGTGCGCGCCCTGGCTGGGCACGGTGGATCCGACGGCGCTGTCCCCCATCCACCGCACGCGCTCGCCGAACGCGCAATTCTGGTTCGGCACGGATCTGCTCGGGCGCGACGTGTACTCGCGGGTGATCTACGGCGCGCGCGTTTCGCTGATCGTGGGCTTCACGGTGGCGGCGCTGTCCACGGTCATCGGCGTGCTGATCGGCCTGGCGGCCGGCTTCGTGCGCTGGGTGGACGCGGTGGTGATGCGGATCATGGACGGCTTCATGTCGATCCCGACCATCCTGCTGGCCATCGCGCTGATCGCGCTGACCCGCGCGTCCCTGCAGAACGTGATCATCGCGATCACCATCGCGGAGGTGCCCCGCGTGGTGCGCCTGGTGCGCGGGCTGGTGCTGTCGCTGCGCGAGCAGCCCTACGTGGAGGCGGCGGTGGCCGCGGGCGCCAGCCGCGTGCGCATCGTGCTGCGGCATATTTTCCCGAACACGCTGGCCGCGCTGATGGTGCAGGCCACCTACATCTGCGGCGTGGCGATCCTGGCCGAGGCCAGCCTGTCCTTCATCGGCGCCGGCGTGCCGCCGTCGGTGCCGTCGTGGGGCAACATCATGGCCGAGGGGCGCGCGCTGTGGCAGATCAAGCCGCACCTGATCGCCTTCCCGGCGGTGTTCCTGTCCATCACGATCCTGGCGATCAACATGCTGGGCGACGGGCTGCGCGACGCGGTGGATCCGCGCATGGCCAAGAGGATCTGAACCATGGACACGACAATGACACAGAACCGTCGAGTGCTGGAGGTCGAAGACCTGTCGATCTCGTTCGGCCGCGGCGACAACGCGTTCCGCGCGGTCAAGTCCCTCAGCCTGCACGTGGACCGCGGCGAGACGCTGGCCATCGTGGGCGAATCCGGCTCGGGCAAGTCCGTGACTTCGCTGGCCGTCATGCGGCTGGTGGAGTTCGGCGGCGGCCGCATCGAGAGCGGCCGCATGACCTTCCATCGGGGGCCGGGAGAAACCGTGGACCTGGTCGCGGCTTCCGAGGACAGCATGCGCGCCATGCGCGGCAACGATCTCGGCATGATCTTCCAGGAGCCGATGACCTCGCTCAACCCGGTGTTCACGGTGGGCGCCCAGATCGTCGAGGCCATCCGGCTGCATCAGCCCGGCGACGCGAAGTCGGCGCGGGCCGCCGCCATGCGCATCCTGGACCAGGTCCGCATCCCGGACGCCGCCGCCATCATGGGGCGCTATCCGCACGAACTCTCGGGCGGCATGCGCCAGCGCGTGATGATCGCCATGGCGCTGTCCTGCAAGCCGGCGCTGCTCATCGCCGACGAACCCACCACGGCGCTGGACGTCACGATCCAGGCGCAGATCCTGCAGCTGATCCGCGAACTGCAGCACGAGATGGACATGGGCGTCATTTTCATCACGCACGATATGGGCGTGGTGGCGGAGGTGGCCGACCGCGTCATGGTCATGCGCAAGGGCGACGTGGTCGAGAACAACGACGTGCAGGGCCTGTTCCAGGCGCCGCAGCATCCCTACACCCAGGCCCTGATGGCCGCCGTGCCGCGGCTGGGCGCCATGCGCGGCACCGCGCTGCCGGCGCGTTTCCCGCTGCTGTCGGGCGGCGGGGTGGAGCGGCCGCCCAAGCCGCCGGCAGCCGCCGCCAAGGACGAGGTGGTGCTGAGCGTGCGCGGCCTGGTGACGCGCTTCGACGTGCGCGGCGGCGTGTTCGCCCGCGTCAAGAAACGGGTGCATGCCGTGGAGCAGGTCAGCTTCGACCTGCACGCGGGCGAGACCCTGTCGCTGGTGGGCGAATCCGGCTGCGGCAAGACCTCGACGGGGCGTTCGCTGCTGCGGCTGGCCAAGACCACCCGGGGCACCATCGCATTCCAGGGCAAGCCCGTGAGCCAGGACGATCCGGCCTCGTTGCTGGCGCTGCGCCGGAACATGCAGTTCGTGTTCCAGGACCCCTTCGCATCGCTGAACCCGCGCATGCGGGTGGGCGATTGCGTGAAAGAGCCGATGCTGATCCACCGGCTGCACAGCGGCGCGCAGGCCGACCGGCGCGCGGCGGAACTGTTCGAGCGCGTGGGGCTGGATCCTTCGATGATGCGGCGCTGGCCGCACGAATTCTCGGGCGGCCAGCGCCAGCGCATCTGTATCGCGCGGGCGCTGTCGGTGGATCCCAAGGTGCTGATCGCCGACGAGTCGGTATCGGCGCTGGACGTGTCGATCCAGGCGCAGATCGTCAACCTGCTGATCGACCTGCAGCGCGACCTGGGCGTGAGCTACCTGTTCATTTCGCACGATATGGCGGTGGTGGAGCGCATCAGCCACCGGGTCGCGGTGATGTACCTCGGCCAGATCGTCGAAATCGGCCCGCGCCAGGCGATTTTCGAGAACCCGCAGCACGCCTATACGAAAAAGCTGATGCAGGCCGTTCCCATCGCGGATCCCGCGGCGCGTCGCCGCGCAGCGCTGGAACTCAGCGAACTTCCCAGCCCGGCGCGGGCGGTGGGCGACGAACCCGTCGTGCAGCCGCTGGTGCAGGTGGGCGAGGGGCATTTCGTGGCGCGGCACCGCATCGGCGGCGCGTACTGATTTTTCCTTTTTATCCCGGAGATGAAAAATGGATCGTAGGAATTTCCTGTTGGCTTCGTCCGCTTCGGCGGCCGCCTGGGCCTTGCCCGGCCTGTCGTGGGCCGCGCCCGCCAAGACCTCGTTCCGCTGGGTTCCCCAGGCGGACCTGACCCTGTTGGACCCGATGTTCACCACCGTGGCCATGACCCAGGTGCACGCCCAGCTGGTATTCGACACGCTCTACGGCCTGGACGAGCAGTACCAGCCCAGCCCCCAGATGGCCGCCGGCCACGTCAGCGAGAACGACGGCCTGCTGTGGAAAATCACGCTGCGCGACGGCCTGGTCTTCCATGACGGCGCGCCGGTGCGCGCGCAGGACGCGGTCGCCAGCATTCAGCGCTGGGCCAAGAAGGACCTGATGGGCCGTTCGCTGATGCAGGCGACCGAATCGCTGACCGCGCCGGACGACAAGACCATCCAGTTCCAGCTCAAGAAGCCCTTTCCGCTGATCCTGCACGCGCTGGGCCGGCAGTCGGGCAACATGGCCTGCATCATGCCCGAGCGCCTGGCGAAGCTGCCGGAGACCGAGGCCGTCAAGGAAATGGTCGGCAGCGGCCCCTTCACCTTCGCCTCCGGCAAATGGGTCTCCGGCTCGCGCGTGGTGTACGAGAAGTTCGCCGGCTACGTGCCGCGCAAGGACGGGAAGAAGCCGGTGTTCACGGCCGGCCCGAAGCTGGCGCACGTGGACGAAGTGCACTGGCACATCATCCCGGACCGCGCGACCGCGATCGCGGCCCTGCAGGCCAACGAGGTCGACGGCGTGGAGATGGTGGACAGCGACTTCCTGCCCATCCTGAGCCAGGATCCCAGCATCCGCCTGGTCAAGCGCAGCCTGCCCACCATCGGCGTGATGCGCTTCAACCACCTGCATGCGCCGTTCAACAACCCGGCGATCCGCCGCGCCGTGCTGAGCGCGGTCAACCAGACCGAGTACATGACGGCGATGAACGGCGCGGACTTTCCCGAGTACTGGAGCGACCGCTGCGGCGTGTTCGTCCCGGGTTCGCCCATGGACAGCGATGCCGGCATGGATAAACTCACCGGCAAGCGCGATCTCGACGCGGCCCGCGCGGCGATCAAGGCGGCCGGCTACAACGGCGAGACCGTGGTGCTGCTGGATCCGGTGGACTTCCCGACCTGGCACGCGGCGGCCCTGGTGACCGCCGACCTGTTCAAGCGCCTGGGTTTCAAGGTGGACGTGCAGACCATGGACTGGGGCACCGCCGTGCAGCGGCGCAACAACCAGGAAGCGCCCACCGCGGGCGGCTGGAGCGTGGCGTTTACCGGCAATACCGGCCCCAACAACCTGGACCCCGCCGGCCACCTGGCGCTGCGCGGCAACGGCAAGCAGGCGTGGTTCGGCTGGCCCACCAGCGAACGCCTCGAACAGCTGCGGCTGGATTGGTTCAACGCGGCCGACCTGGACGCCCAGAAGAAGATCTGCCGCGAGATCCAGCTGCAGGTATTCGAGGACGTGCCCTACATTCCGCTGGGCGCCAGCTATCCGGTCAGCGCGCTGCGCAGCAACTGGAAGGATTTCCAGCCGCAGATGTCGTTGTTCTACACCGTGCACAACGCCTGACCGAGGATTTCCGTATGAGCAGCAAGGCTCCGAAAGTAGCCATTCTGGGCTTCCACCTGGAATCCAACGCGTTTTGCCCGCCCTCGGTCGAGGCCGACTTCCTGGCGCAGTGCTGGGAGGAGGGCGAGGCGATCAGCGCGTTGGTCCAGGGCCCCAGCCGCCTGCCCAGCGAGGTGGCGGGGTTCTATGACCGCATGAACCAGCTGGGCGAGTGGACCCCGGCGCCGTTGATCGTGATCGGCGCGCCGCCGGGCGGTCCGGCCGGCGCCAGCGTGTGGGCCACCTTCCTGGCGCAGGTTGAGCGGCGCCTGCGGGCGGCCCTGCCGGTGGACGCGGTATACGTGGCCAACCATGGCGCCTCGTCGGCGGTGGGCGAGAACGATACCGAGGGCGTCCTGATGCGCCTGCTGCGGGAGATCGTCGGCCCCGACGTTCCCGTCGTGGCCACGCACGACCTGCACTGCAACGTCTCGGCCGAGACCGTGTCGGCGCTCGACGGCCTGATCGCCTACCGCACCAACCCGCACGTGGACCAGCGGGAGCGGGCGGCCGAAGCCGCGGACATGATCCACGAGATCCTGGGCGGCACCCGCATGGTCACCGCCTACGTGCGCCTGCCGCTGACGCCGCCGTCCGTGACACTGTCGACGGCCAGCGGGCCCTACGCCGATCTGGTGGCGCTGGGCGCCTCGCTGACGCAGAAGCCGGACGAAGGGCCGATCGCCAATGTGGCGGTATGCGCGGGCTTCGTTTTCTCCGATCTGCCGAAATGCGGCGTGACCATCACGGTCACCGCCCGCGGCGACCTCCAGGCGGCGCGCCGCAAGGCCTTGCAGGTGGCGCGCGCGGGCTGGGCCGATCGCGGCCGCTATGTGGCCAACACCGTCGAGGTGGCGCGCGCGGTCGAACTGGCGCGCGCCGCGTCCCGGCCGCTGCTGTTCGCCGACGTGGCGGACAATCCCGGCGGCGGCGGGCGGGGCAACACCACCTGGCTGCTCAAGGCGTTCGACGAAGCGCGCATCCCCGGCGTGGTGCTGGGGGTCTTCGTCGACCCGCAACTGGTGGAGCAGGCAACGGCGCTGGGCGTGGGGGCGGCGTTCGAAGCGGTGTTCAACCGGGTCGAAACCGAATACTCGCGGCGCTACGCGGCGCGGGCCCGGGTGTTGAAGCTGACGGACGGCGAAGGCATGGGCCGGCGCGGCATCCTGAGGGGGCGCAAGTTCTCGATGGGCGCCACCTGCCTGCTGGAGCTGGTCGATTCGGGCATGAAGGTCGTGGTGGGCAGCTTGCGCCGCCAATTGGCCGAACCCGCGATGCTGGAGATGCATGACATCGACATCGCGCGGGCGGGGCACCTGATCGTCAAGAGCCGCGGCCATTACCGGGCGGGCTTCGATGAGTTCTTCCCGGATGCGCGCATCCACGACGTCGATAGCCCGGGCCTGACCACGCCGAACCTGAAGCAGATCTCGTTCAAGGGCCTGCCCCGGCCCGTGTGGCCGCTGGACGACGCCGCGGCCTGGCGCGAGCCCGACTGGGCGGCCGAGCTCCAGGACTAGCCGGCCGGCCCGGCCCGCGCCGGCCTAGCGGGCGGCGTCGGGCCCCACCGCCGGCCAGGCCGGCTCGGCGTAGGCGGCGTCGATATGCGCGGCCAGCGCCTCGACGAAGCGGGTGACGCTGGGCGGCAGCTGGCGGCCGGCCATGGTCTGGATGTGCATATTGCGCTGGTGCAGGTCGGCGTTGGACATGGGGATCGCGATCAGCTCGCCGCGCTCGGTCGAGGTCATGACCGTCAGGTCTCCGGAAAAGCTGATCGCGCCCCAGCGCTGGCAACTGGTCTGGATCGCGCCCTGGTTATTGCAGGTCATCGCCACGTTGAGCTCGATCTTTTCGTGCATGCAGCACAGGTCGATGATGAAGCGTATCGTGCTGCCGGGGCCCATCAGCGCCACGGGGTGCTGGCCGATGTCCCGCATCGATAGCGTCTTGCGGCCGGCCAGCGGGTGGTCCGGCGCCATCACGGCGAAGACGGGCATGCGGCGCGCATACTGCACGTGCACCCCTTGCGGCGGAGAGAGGTTGTAGCTCATGCCGATATCGTCCTCGCCCTCGCGCACGCGCCGGTTGATTTCCGAGGATTGCAGGATGTTGAGCTCGAACCGCAGCGCCGGTTCGAGCGCGCGCATTTCACCGATCACGCGCGGCAACAGCTCGCGTCCGAAGGCCTGGTTGGCCGAGATGCGGATGAGCTTCTGGCCGATCTGGCTCAGGTCGCGTATTTCGGCGCGGGCGCGTTCGGCCTCCAGCGAGGCGCGGCGCGCATACGCTTTCAGAAGTTGGCCGGCTTCGGTCAGCACCATGCCGCGCGCATGGCGGTCGAACAACAGGATCTGGTGCTCTTCTTCCAGCTTGCGCACCATCCGGCTGACCGCCGAGGGCGCCACATGCAGTTTCTGCGCGGCGACGGTCAGCGAGCCGGAGTCCACGACTTCCAGGAAATAGCGCAGGGCAGTGTTGAGCATGGCGGCGGATAGTATTGCGGCGTGCCCATACTAACAGGCCCGGGTCATCCTCCCGGCACCAGGGTCTCCATGTGCTTGTTGAAGCGCTCGCCCTCGACCATCAGCCAGTCGCAGAACGTCTTCAGCAGCGGATCGTGGCGGCGTTCCTCGCGGATGATGATGAAGTAGCCTGGCGATTGCACGGTGAGCGGTCCGAATGGCGCCACCAGCCGCCCGTTTTCGATGTCGTCGGCCACCAGCGACGAGTAGCCGATGGTCATGCCCAGTCCGTCGAGCGCGGCCTGCAAGGCGAAATAAAGATGTTCCAGTTCCAGGGATTCGGCCGGCACGACCCGGCTGTGCTGGACGCTGGCGAGCCAGTCGTTCCAGGCGCTGCGCCGCGCGCGGCAGTGCAGGAAGGTGTGGCGCGACAGATCGGTGATGCGGGCTAGCGGCAGCCTTTGCAGCAGGCCGGGCGCGCATACGGGAAAGAAGCTCTCGTTCAGCACGCGGCGTTTGTAGAGGCCGGGCGCGGGCTCGGCCTCGCGCCGGATCACCACGTCCAGATTCGAGGGCAGGAGGCGAAAGGGCTCCAGCCCGGTGGAGATCTCCACTTCCACTTCCGGATACTGCTGCCGGAATCTCGCCAGGCGGGGGATCAGCCAGCGCATGGTGAAAGTGGGCAGCGCGTTGACACGCAGCACCTCCCGCGAGCGCAGGCTGCGCGAGGCCGAGGCGATGGCGTCAAGCGCCGGGCTGATGGTATCCAGGTACAGGCGCCCCTGGTCGGTGAGCTCGATCCGTTTGCCCAGGCGCCGGAACAGCTTCACGCCCAGCCAGTCTTCCAGCGCCTTGATCTGATGGCTGATCGCGCCATGGGTGACGGACAGTTCGTCCGCGGCCTGCGTAAAGCTCAGCTGGCGGCCGGCGGATTCGAAGGCGCGAATGGACGTCAATGGCGGCAGTCTGGGTTTCATTGTGAATTTGTCTCACAACAGTCGCGAAAAATGATGCCTGGCCTCGGCGCGTGCGCCGTGCTGGAATACGCCGAACGATTGCAGACCGGAAATGTCGGTGCGGGAGGCCGTGCCGGGAAGATCTGTGAATTTTACTCACTGGAGGGTGGCAGGCATGCTGCAGGGCAAGGTCATACTGGATCTGACGTGGGTGCTGGGCGGGCCGTTCGCCGGCCAACTGCTGGCGCAACTGGGCGCCGAGGTCGTCAAGGTGGAGCCGGTGAGCGGCGACTATGCCCGTTCGGTGCCTCCGGTGTCCGATACGCAGGATTCGCCTTTCTTCCTGTCGGTGAACCGCGGCAAGCGCAGCGTGGCGCTGGACCTGAAACACCCCCTGGGCCGCCAGGCCTTCCAGGACTTGGTGCGGGAAGCGGACGCGGTGATCTACGGTTTCGCATCCGACGTGCCGGCGCGGCTGGGCCTGGATCACGCGACCCTGGCCGCGATCAACCCCCGCATCGTGGTCGGCCAGCTGATCGGGCTGGACGATCAGGGGCCCTATGCGGGCGCGCCGGCCTTCGACCTGATGCTGCAGGCCATGTCCGGCCTGATGAGCATAACGGGGGAGCCGGGCGGCAAGCCGGTGCGGGTGGGCTATCAGGTAGCGGATCTGGCCGGCGGGCTTTATCTGGCGCTGGGGGTGGCGGCGGGCCTGGCGCAGGCGCAGGCCACCGGCGCCGGAGAACGCGTCCAGGTGTCGCTGTTCGACGCGCAGATGGCCATGCTGACCTGGCAGGCGCAGGGCTATCTGCAAGGAGGCCCCGCGCCGCGCGCCAGCGGCGCGCGGCATGCCATGATCGCGCCCAGCGATATCTATCGCACGTCGGACGGGCGCTGGATCGCGCTGGCGCCGACCGGCGACGCGTTCTGGCAGGCCCTGTGCGCCGCGATCGGGTTGCCCGCTTTGGCCACGGATGCCCGCTACGCCACGCCGGCGGCGCGGGTCGCCAATGTGGAAGCCCTGACCGAGGACCTGGCCGGCGCCATCGGCGGGCGCACGGCGCGGGAATGGTTGGACATCTTCAAGGCCCGGCGGGTGCCCGCTGCGCTCGTGCTGGGCGTGGACGAGGCGCTGGCGCATCCGCTGGCCGCGTCGCGCGGCATGGTGGAGGCCGTGGCCCGGCCGCAAGGCGGCGAGCCCGTGCCGATGTTGGGCAACCCCTTCAAATTCGCCGGCCAGCCGCAACTGGGCTACCCGCCCGCATTGGGCGAGGACACGGAGGCGCTGTTGCGCGGCATGGCGGGCTATGACGATGACAGGCTGGCCGCCTTGCGGGCGGCCGGCGTGATCCGCGCGCGCGCCACGGCGGCGGGAGCGGCGCGATGAACGGCAGACAGGACGATCGCGATGCCGGGTTGGGCGAGGACGCGCGCGCCTTGTTGCGCGGCGTCGCGGCATTCGCGCACAGCGAGCTGGGGCCCTTGGCTGCGGCGGGCTGCGGCGAACAGCCCTGGGCCGGCGACCTGATCCGGCAGGCGTGCCGGCGGGGCTATGCGGGGATCGAGGTTCCGGCGGGCGAGGGCGGGCTGGGCCTGCCCTATCGCATGCGCGCCAGGGTGGCGGAAACCCTGGCGGCGGCGGATTTCGCGTTCGCCTTCGCCTTCATCAACCAGCACAACGTAGCGCTGCGCATCGCCGAGCACGGCAGCGCGGCGGCGCGCGCGCGCTATTTGCCCGGCCTGTTGACGGGAGCGCTCATCGGCGGCACCGCCATGTCGGAACCGCGCGCCGGCAGCGATTTCGCCGCCATCGCCACGCGGGCGCGGCGCAGCGAAGGCGCGGGCTGGATCCTGGACGGCGAGAAGGCCTGGGTGGCCAACGCCGCGGGCGGCGAACTGGCGCTGGTGTTCGCGCAGACGGATCCCGCGCGCGGACCGGCCGGTATCGCCTGCTTCATCGTCGACCTGCGGGCGCCACAATGCGAGCGGGTGGCGGGCGCGCCGCTCGAAGGCCTGGGCGCGGCGGGCATCGCCGGCATCCGCCTGACGGGCTATCGGGCCGAGGACAGCGACGTGCTTTACGCGCCGGGCCAGGGATTCGCCATGGCGCTGGCTGGCGTGAACAAGGCGCGCACGCACATCGCCGCGATGGCCGCGGGCCTGCTCGACAGCGCGCTGCGGCTTGCGGTGCGCCACGCTTCGACGCGGCAGGCTTTCGGCCGCCCGATCATCGAGCAGCAGGGCTTGCGCTGGTCGCTCGCGGACGTGTCGATGCGTTTGCAGATACTGCGGATGCTGGCGGACCGCGCCGCGGGCCTGATCGACGCGGGATCCGACGAAGCCGTGCCCGCGGCCGCCATGGCCAAGAAATACGCCGGGGAAGAATGCCTGGACGCCGTGTCCGCGTGCGTGCAGGTCCTGGGCGCGGGCGGATTGCTGCCGGCCCACGGCATGGCGCGGCGGCTGCTGGCGGCCAAGGCGCTGTGCTTCGCCGACGGAACCACGGAAATGATGAACGAGCGCATCGCGGCGGGGCTGGCCGCGCGGTTCGCCACGGCGCCGCAGGCCACCGCGCCGGGCGTCTCTGTCGATGGGGAGAGAGGAGTGCAGTATCGGGCATTGAAATTGACGCGAGGAGAGGACGGCGGCACGCAGGCCGGGCTGGAGCAGATCGCCGAGGACGAGCTTCCCGACGGCGAGGTATTGGTGGACGTGGCGTATTCGTCGCTGAACTACAAGGATGCGCTGGCGATCACAGGAAAGTCGCCCGTGGTGCGCAGTTTTCCCATGGTGCCGGGCATCGATTTCGCGGGCACGGTGCGCCATAGCGCCGATCCGCGCTTCAAGCCGGGCGATGCCGTGCTGCTCAACGGCTGGGGCCTGGGAGAAACCCGCTGGGGCGGCCTGGCGCAGGCCGCGCGCGTGCCCGCCGACTGGCTGCTGCGCCTGCCCGCGGGCATGGACCCGCGCCGGGCCATGGCCATCGGCACGGCCGGCTATACCGCCATGCTCTGCGTAATGGCGCTGGAGCGCCACAACGCCACGCCCGAGGGCGGGCCGGTGCTGGTCACCGGGGCCAACGGCGGCGTCGGCACGGTCGCCATCGCGCTGCTCGCGGGCAGGGGCTACACGGTTACGGCCAGCACCGGACGTCCGCAGGAGGCGGACTATCTGCGCGGTCTCGGCGCCAGCGGCATCCTGGACCGCGCCACGCTGTCGGGTCCGGGCAAGCCGCTGCAGAAGGAGGCATGGGCGGCGGCGGTCGATTGCGTAGGCAGCCACACGCTGGCCAATGTGCTGGCCGGCATGCGCTACGGCGCGCCGGTAGCGGCCTGCGGGCTCGCCCAGGGCATGGACCTGCCCGCGACCGTGGCGCCGTTCATCCTCCGCGGCGTGACGCTGGTCGGCGTGGACAGCGTCTACGCGCCCATGGGGCTGCGCGCCGAGGCGTGGCGCAGGCTGGCCGATGAGCTGCCCCAAGGCATGCTGGAAGCCAACACGCGCGAGCTGGGGCTGTCGGAGATCGCCGCGGCCGCCGTGCCGCTGCTGGAGGGCAGGATACGAGGCCGCATCGTCGTCGACGTGAATCGTTAGCGGCCGCCGAACCGAAAGGGCCGCAGCATAGCGGCCCGCATACCACCACCAAAGGAGACTGGGCATGATGAAGCAACGATGGCGTTCCGTCATCGCTGCGGCGGCGCTTTGCGCCGCCGCGGGGGCGGCATGGGGACAGGGATATCCGGACAGGCCGGTGAGGCTGATCGTGCCGTTTCCACCGGGCGGTTCGGTGGACTACGTGGCGCGCAATATCGCCCCGGTGCTGTCGCAGAAGCTGGGGCAGACGGTGGTGGTGGACAACAAGGGAGGCGCGTCGGGCACCATCGGCACGGCGGAATTGGCGCGCGCGCCGGCCGACGGCTATACGCTGATGCTGGCCTTCGACTCGCACGCGGTCAATGGTTCGCTGTACAAGAACCTGCAATACGACACGATCAAGTCATTCGACTACATCAGCCTGATCGGCACCATGCCCGCAGTGCTGTTGACGGCCAAGAAAACGGGCATCACCACCTTGCAGCAATTCCTGGACTATGCGCGCGCGCATCCGGGGCAGATGAATTACGGTTCGTCCGGCGTGGGCGGCTCCAATCACCTCAACCTGGCGGCGCTCGCCGCCCGCACGGACATCAAAGTGACGCACGTGCCTTACCGCGGGGGCGGGCCGATGTTCAATGCGATCCTGGGCGGCGAGGTGGACGTGGTGATTGCCAGCCTGCCCACCATCGTTGGCTTCGTGCAGGGCGGCCGGCTGAATGCGCTGGCGATCGGTTCGGCGAAACCGGTTCCCGCGTTGCCGGACGTTCCGCCCATCGCCGAGCGGGTGCCGGGTTTCGAAGCCTATTCCTGGGTCGGCATGCTGGCGCCGGCGGGCCTGCCGCCCGACGTGCGCCAGCGCGTGCAGCAGGCTCTGCGCGACACGCTCGCAACGCCTCAGGTCAAGAACGGCATGGAGCAAGGCGGCTTCAACATCGTCTCCAGCACGCCCGAGGAGTTCCAGCGGCGCGTGCAGGCCGAATCGAAGCGCTGGGACAAGCTCATACGCGACACGGGGATCAAGATCGAGTGATTCCTCGCTTGGCGGCGGGCTCGCGCCAGGGAGCCCGCCATCCTGGCGCAAGCGCTCCCGCCGCCGCCCGCCGCGTCAGCCCTTGAGCCCCAGGCGCTTTGCCAGCTTGTGCAGGTTGCTGGGGTCCACCTCGAGGGCGCGCGCGGCGACGGCCCAGTTGCCCTGGTGCGCCGCCAGGGCGCGGCGGATCGCCTGGCGCTGGCAGGCGTCCACCGCGTCGCGCAGCGCCAGGGTGGGGCCCGCGGGCTCGGGCGCGTCGATGTCTTCGTCGGGCCCGGCCACCTCCATGCCTCCGTCGGACAGGTCCAGCAGCTTGGCGCCCAGCGTAACGATTTCGTTGCGGCTGGCGCCGTGGCTGACGGCCTTGATGGCCGCGCGGCTGATGACGTGCTCCAGTTCGCGCACGTTTCCGGGCCAGCGATAGCGGCGCAGCATTTCCTCGGCTTCCGGGGACAGCCTCAGACTGCGCAGCCCCAGGCGAGCGCGGTTCAACTCCAGGTAGCGGCCAGCCAGCAGCAGCACGTCGTTGCCGCGGTCGCGCAGCGGCGGGATCGGGATCGGGTAGACGGACAGGCGGTGATAGAGGTCGGCGCGGAAATCGCCCGCGCGGACCAGATCCCGCAGGCTGCGGTTGGTGGCGGCCACGATGCGCACGTCCACCCTGCGCGGCCGGTCGTCGCCCAGCCGCTGGATTTCGCCGTTCTGCAAGGTGCGCAACAGCTTGGCCTGCACCAGCAGCGGCAGCTCTCCCACTTCGTCCAGGAACAGCGTGCCGCCGTTGGCGGCCTCGAAGCGGCCCGGGCGGTCGGTGACCGCTCCCGAGAAAGCGCCCTTGGCATGGCCAAACAGTTCGCTTTCGGCCAGCGACTCGGGCAGCGCGGCGCAGTTCACGTGCACCAGCGGCTTGTCGCGGCGGCGCGAAAGACGATGCACGCGATGCGCGAACAACTCCTTGCCCACGCCGGTTTCGCCCAGCAGCAGGATGGGCAGTTCGGAATCGGCCACCACCTCGATCTCGTGCAGCAGCCGGCCGATGGATTCGCTCTGCCCGAGGATGTCGTTGCTGTCGGGGGCGGCGCTGTCCGCCGGCTCGGCGCCGCGCGCCACGCGCAGCGCGCGGATCTCGGCCTCCAGCCGCGTGGTCCGCAGCGCCGCTTCCAGCACCACGATGTAGTCGCGCAGGTCGGATTGGGCTTGCGCGTCGAAGGTGCCGACTTCCAGCGCATCCAGGGTCAGCACGCCCCAGGGCCTGCCCTCGACGTGCAGGCTGGTGCCCATGCAATCGTGCACCGGCAGCGGTTCGCCCGCCATGCCGTTGATCAGCCCGTCGTAGGGATCGGGCAAGGTGCTGTCGTGATGGAAGCAGGTGACGCCGCGCCGGGCCAGGATGGCCGCCAGCCGCGGGTGATGCTGCACGGCGAAGCGGCGTCCGAGGGCGTCCTGCGTCAGGCCGTCCACCGCGACGGGGCGCAGGTGGTCTTCTTCCAGTTGCAGCAGCGCCACGGCGCCGCAGCGGAAATGCGTGCGCAGGCTGGAGAGCAGCCGTTGCAGGCGGACGGCGGGGGGAAGGTCCACGACCAGATCGGCGAGCAGGAGATTTTGCATGGGGTGAATTCTACCGCCAGAAGGTGAATATGACCGCGACCGGCAAGGGTGCTATTTACCATTTAATTTGCAGGTGTTTGATAAATCACAAGTTTTTTCTGGCACGGATTTCGCTCTAGTCCAGGTACCCGTCACGATCACTGGAGAAGACGATGAGCATGGTCGAGCAATCCCTGGGACAGTTGGCCCGCAGCATTCCCGGCGCCACCCAGGTTTTTCATGAATACGAACTGGACTTCTGCTGCGGCGGCAAGAAAAGCCTGGCCGAGGCGGCTGCCCAGCGTTCGCTGGATGTGTCGCAGATCGAGGCCCGGCTCGTCGCGCTGGCGCGGAACGCGCCGCAGGAAAGGGATTGGGGCCTGGCTTCGCCCGCGGAACTGATCGATCACATCCTGGAGCGCTATCACGAGGTACACCGCCAGCAGCTGCCCGAACTGATCCGGTTGGCGCTGAAAGTGGAACAGGTGCACGCCGCCAGCCCGGATTGTCCGACCGGCCTGGCGGACCACCTGCGCGTCATGCAGCAGGAACTGGAAAGCCATATGCAGAAAGAGGAGCAGGTGCTGTTCCCCATGCTGGCCCGCGGGCACGGCGCCATGGCGACCATGCCCATCCGGGTCATGCGCATGGAGCACGACGACCACGGCGTGGCGCTGGAGCGCCTGCTGGCCCTGACCAACGGCCTGACCCTGCCGCGCGCCGCCTGCAATACCTGGCGGGCGCTCTACCTCGGCATCCGGACCTTCAAGGAAGACCTGATGGCGCACATCCACCTGGAAAACAACATCCTGTTCGAAAACGCCGCCGGCCCGGCCGAGCCGCCCGCAATGCAACGGGCGGTGGGCTGAAAGACGCAGCGCTGGGCGGGGCGGCCAGCCCCGCCCAGGAGGAATCCGGCATGAACATCGACAAATTCAAACAGCAACACGTGGATATCCTGCAGGGTATCGCCTCGCTGCGCCGGCTGGCGCATGCGGGCGTTGCCCGCAACGCGGCCGAGATCGCGCGCGGCATCGTGTCCATCAGCGCGACGATCAAGCTGCACCTGGCCGTCGAGGACAGGGCCCTGTACCCGGCCGTTGCCCGTAGCGCCGACGCCGACCTGGCCCGCACCAGCCGCGCCTTCCAGGATGAAATGGACGAGATCGCGCGCAGCTACGAGGACTTCGCCCGCCGCTGGAACAATGCGGGCAGCCTGGAACGGGACGAAGCCGGCTTCCGGGCGGACGCCAATATCGTGCTGCGCCGCGTCCATGAACGCATGCAGCGCGAAAACCGGGATCTCTATCCCCGCATCGAAGCGCTGTAGCGCCTAGCGTTCCTCGGGAGGGACGCCCGCCAGGCCGCGCAGCAGGCTGGCATGGGCGTCCAGGTCGACGGGGCGATGCTTGCGCTCCGTGCTGGCCGGGTACCGGCCCAGGTAGTTCCCGCCCTTGCGGTCGCTGGCCGGCCGCACGGGGCGGGGCGCGAAGCCGCCGCCGCAATTGGGGCAGACGTTGCCCAGCAGGCCTTCCGCGCAATCGGCGCAGAAGGTGCATTCGAAGCTGCATATCCTGGCCTTGGAGGATGCCGGCGGCAACGCGGTGTCGCAGTGTTCGCAAGTCGGACGCAAGGCGAGCATGGGGAGCTCCTGGGACGGTGGACTTCCAGGGTAGGCGCTTACGCGCCGGGCGGCCATGCGGATCCGGACACAAAAGGAATGAAAACGGCCATGCGCGAGGCGCGTATCCGGCCGCCGCCGCCTGTAAACTCGGAAAACCTCACGGGGCGACAGGGGATTCTTGATGGCCGGAAGCAGTTTCTTTGCATTGTTCGACGACATCGCCACCATCCTGGACGACGTATCCGTCATGACCAAGGTGGCCGCCAAGAAAACCGCCGGGGTCCTCGGCGACGACCTGGCGCTGAACGCGCAGCAGGTCACCGGCGTGCCCGTCAACCGCGAGCTGGCGGTGGTCTGGGCGGTGGCCAGGGGCTCCTTCGTCAATAAACTGATCCTGGTGCCGGCGGCGCTGCTCATCAGCGCTTTCGCGCCCTGGGCCATTACGCCGCTCCTGATGCTGGGCGGCGCGTTCCTCTGCTATGAGGGCGTCGAGAAGCTGGCCCATCAATACCTGTCGCACGGCGATTCCCCCGAAGGCCACCACGCGGCGCTTTCCGAAGCCCTGCAGGACAGGGCTGTCGACATGGTCGCCTTCGAGCGGTCCAAGATCAAAGGGGCGGTGCGCACCGATTTCATCCTGTCGGCGGAAATCATCGTCATCAGCCTGGGGGCGGTGGCCGACGCCGACTTCGTCCGCCAGGTCATGGTGCTGTCCATCATCGCCGTCGCCATGACGGTCGGCGTCTATGGCTTGGTGGCCGGCATCGTCAAGCTGGATGACCTGGGCCTGTACCTCAGCCGCAAGACGTCGCGGGCCCTGGCCTGGCTGGGCAGCCGCATCGTGGGCGCCGCGCCCTACCTGATGAAGACGCTGTCCGTGGTGGGCACGGCGGCCATGTTCATGGTCGGGGGCGCCATCCTGACGCACGGCATCGCGCCCGTGCACGGGCTCATCGAACACGCTGCCGCCGCCGTGGGCGAGGGCGGCGTGGTCCCCGCGCTGGTTTCCACCCTGCTCAACGCTCTCTTTGGCGTCGTTGCCGGGGCCGTGGTGCTGGGGGCCGTCGGCCTGGCCACGCGGCTGTTCGCCAAGCGCTGACGCCCGGCGCGCCCTCGGCGGGCGCGCCGCCCCAGGGCCTGTTCATACTAAATCGAGCCTTGCGCAGGCCCTAGGGAATCCCCTGCCTTGTTGCGCCGGCATAGTGATGCCTAAAATTGGCGCCAATTTATGTGATCATTATTTCGACCACCGGCATAGACCACGGTACGCCCAAGGTGCCCGTGGAAAAGAGGAAATCATGCAGTCCGACGCAGCACTCGCCATCCAACCCGACGCCGCCCGCGCCCGGGCCATCTACGATCTGGGCCACAGCACCGTCTTCGCGGCGCGCACCGATCCGCGCTTTTCCTATTGCATGTACGTGCCGCCGCATATCGACGCGGCCAAGCACCCCATGGAACTGGTCGTGATCATGCACGGCACGGGCCGGGCCTTCGTGGAATACCGCGACGCGTTCGCGGAGTTTGCCCGCTGGAACGACTGCATCGTGCTGTGCCCGCTGTTTCCCGTCGGCCCGTTGGGCGATGGCAACCGCGACGGCTTCAAGCAGCTGCGCGAAGGCGATATCCGCTATGACCAGATCCTGCTGGACATGGTGGCGGAGGTGGGCGAGAAGTTCGGCCGCGATTTCAAGCAGTTCGCCCTGTTCGGCTATTCGGGCGGCGGCCAGTTCGTGAACCGCTTCGCGCTGTTGCACCCCGAACGCCTGTGGGCCGTGTCGATCGGCGCGCCGGGTTCGGTGACGCTGCTGGACCCGGAGCAGGACTGGTGGGTGGGCGTGCGCGACGTGGAAGCCCGCTACGGCAAGCGCATCGACGTGGATGCCCTGCGCAAGGTGGCCGTGCACATGATCGTGGGCAAGGCCGACCTGGAAACCTGGGAAATCACGCACCGCGAAGGCGGCAAGTTCTTCATGCCCGGCGCGAATTCCGCCGGCAAGAACCGTCCGGAGCGCCTGGAATCGCTGCGCCGTTCGTTCGAGGCCGCGGGCGTGGACGTGACGCTGGACATGGTGGACAACGTGCCGCACGACGGCCTGAAATGCGTCGGCCAGGTCCAGGATTTCCTGGCCGTGGCGCTGGCCAGGCTGCGCAATGCGTAACACCGGAATCTTGAAGCGCGCGCGGCGCGGATGCCCGCGCGCGGGGCAATAAGGAGAGGGTCATGCTGCGTTTCGCGCTATCCCGTATCGTCATGGCCGTGCCCACGCTGCTGATCGTGGCGGTGGCCGTGTTCGTGATGATCCGGCTCATCCCCGGCGACCCGGCCCAACTGCTGCTGGGCGACCTGGCCACGCCGGCCGCGCTGGCGGACCTGCGGGCCAGGCTGGGCCTGGACCAGACCTGGGCGACCCAGTTCGGAATCTGGTTCGGCAACATGCTGCACGGCGACCTGGGCGCCTCCATCAATACCGGCCAGCCGGTGCTGCCGCTGGTGTGGGACCGCTTCCTGATCAGCGGCCGCGTGGTGCTGGTGGCGGTGCTGTTCGCCGCGCTGGTGGCGGTGCCGGCGGGCATGATCGCGGCCTGGAAGCAGAACAAGGCTCCGGACCTGTTCCTGGTCGGGACGGCCACGCTGCTGGTGTCCATCCCGACTTTCTGGCTGGGCCTGCTGCTCCTGATCTTCTTCGGCCTGAAACTGCAGTGGCTGCCGGTGGTGGGCTACGTGTCGATCGGCGACGACTGGAAGGCGGGCCTGCTGTACCTGGTCATGCCGATCGCCACGCTGTTCCTGCACGAGATCGGCGTCCTGATGCGGATGGCGCGTGCCAGCACGCTGGAAGTCCTGAGGCTGGACTACATCACTCACGCGCGCGCCAAGGGCCTGTCCGAATCGGCCGTGCTGATGCGCCACGCCTTCCGCAATGCCTTCGGCCCGACATGGACCTTGATCGGCCTGGTGCTGGGCAACCTGCTGGGCGGCATCGCGGTGGTGGAAACCGTGTTCACGATTCCCGGCCTGGGCCGTCTGCTGGTGGATTCGATCTTCGCCCGCGACTATCCCGTGATCCAGGGCTGTCTGCTGTTCGTGGGCGTGGTCTACGTGATCGTGAACCTGCTCATCGACCTCTGCTATCCCATCTTCGACCCGAGAGTGACCGCCGAATGAAAAAGCGAATCCCGGCCAATGCGCTACTGGGCGGCGCGATCGTGGCGCTGATGATCGTCGCGGCGATCATGGGCGCCTTCTGGACGCCCCACGACCCGCTCAAGATCAATTTCGCGGCGCGCCTGCGCCCGCCCGGCGGGGATTTCCTGCTGGGCACGGACGAGTTCGGCCGCGACGAACTGTCCCGCCTCCTGGCGGGAGCGTCCAGCAGCGTCTGGATCAGCCTCCTGACCGTGACCTTCGCCATCGTGGCGGGCACGGCCATCGGCACCCTGACCGGCTTTGTGCGGGGCTGGACCGACCGCGTCATCATGGCGTTCAACAATGCGCTGCTGGCCTTTCCCGGTCTGCTGCTGGCGCTGGGCCTGTTGGCCGTGGTGGGCGCGAACAAGTACGGCATCATCCTGGCGCTGGGCCTGGCCTATACGCCCTCGGTGACGCGCATCGTGCGCGGCACGGTGCTGTCCCTGCGCGAGAAGGAATTCATCGAGTCTTCCCGGGTGCTGGGCAACTCCGAGCTCTACACCATGTTCCGCCACGTGCTGCCCAACTGCGTGGCGCCGCTGACCGTGCTGGCCACGTCGATGTTCGGCTGGGTGATCCTGGCGGAAAGCGCGCTGTCCTTCCTGGGCCTGGGCGTTCCGCCGCCCGCGCCCACCTGGGGCAACATGCTCGCGGCGGCGCGGCCGTTCATGGCGCAGGCATCCTATCTTTCCATTCTTCCCGGCCTGGCCATCGCGCTCGCGCTGCTGGGGATCAACCTGCTGGGCGACGCGGTGCGAGACCGCCTCGATCCCCGCATGAGGGGCGTGCAATGAGCGCACTGGTATCCGTATCGAATCTGTCCCTGACGGTGGGGCCGGGCGGACGCGAGATCGTCGGCGGCGTGTCGTTCGACGTGGCGCCGGGCGAGATGGTCGGCATCGTCGGGGAGTCCGGCAGCGGCAAGACCCAGGCTGCGCGCGCCATCATGGGGCTGACGCCTCCGCCGCTGGTGGTGGCGGGCGGTTCCATCCTGTTCGAAGGCGTGGACGTCACGAAGGCGAGCGCGGCGGCGCTGCGCAAGCTGCGCGGGGCGCGCATAGGCATGGTGTTCCAGGAACCCATGACCTCGCTCAATCCCTCCATGTCCATCGGGCGCCAGCTGGACGAAGGCCTGAAGCTGCACCGCAGGGACCTGCCGGCGGAAGCGCGCCGCGAACGCATCCTGGAAATGCTGCGGCGCGTGGGCATCCGCGACCCGAAGGGGGCGATGGAGGCCTGGCCGCACGAGTTCTCGGGCGGCATGCGGCAGCGCATGATGCTGGCCTCCGTGATGCTGCTGGAGCCGGCCCTCCTGATCGCGGACGAACCCACCACGGCGCTGGATGCGGTGGTGCAGCGCGACGTGCTGGAACTGATGGTGGACCTGACCCGCGAACACCATACCGCCGTGCTGATGATCAGCCACGACCTGCCCATGGTGGCGCGCTACACCGAGCGCATGGTGGTCATGCAGCATGGCAAGGTGCTGGAAACCGGCACCACGGCCGGCATCCTGGAACGGCCGCAGCATCCCTACACGCGCAAGCTGCTGGACGCCATGCCGCGCCGCCTGCCGGCGCGACCGCAGACGAAGGAAGCGCCGATCGTCGAGGTCAAGAACCTGATCGTGGACTACGCGGGCCATCAGCGGCTGTTCTCCCGCACGGGGGCCAAGCGCGCGCTGAACGGCATCGACCTGCACGTCAAGCCGCGGGAAGTGGTGGCGGTGGTCGGCGGTTCCGGGTCGGGCAAGACCACGCTGGGGCGGGCCATCGCGGGACTCCTGACGCCCACATCGGGCCAGATCCTGTTCCGGAACCAGCAGGTGGGCTGCCGCACGCCGGCCTGGCGCGACTACCGCCTGAACTGCCAGATGGTGTTCCAGGATCCCTATTCATCGCTGGATCCGCGCATGACCATCGGGCAATTGGTGGGCGAGGGCCTGCGCATGCTGAACGACATGCCCGCGGCCGACAAGCGCCGCCGCGTGGACGAAGTGCTGGCGGAAGTGGGCCTGGGCTCGGAATACGCCAAGCGTTTCCCGCACGAACTGTCCGGAGGCCAGCGCCAGCGGGTGGCGATCGCCCGCGCGGTGGTGCGGCGGCCCGCTTTCGTGATCGCGGACGAGCCGGTTTCCGCGCTGGACGTGACGGTGCGCGCGCAGGTGCTGGACCTGTTCGCCGATCTGCAGGAGCGCCACGGATTCTCCTGCCTGTTCATCAGCCACGACCTCGGCGTGGTGGAGCAGGTGGCCGACCGCGTGGTGGTGATGCGCGACGGCGGCATCGTGGAGCAGGGCAGCCGGGACGAGGTATTCGACCATCCGCGCGAGGACTATACCCGCAGCCTGCTTTCGGCCATTCCGGCGCTGGAATCGACCGAGACCGGCGGGGTCCGCCTGCGCTGGCGGCTGGAGGGGCAGGAACCCTTGCGGGCGACGGCGTAGGCCCTGGGGATGGCGCCGCGCGGGCTTGCTGGCGCGGCGCTGACTTGCCCCTAAAATACGCGCTTAGGATTTGATTGACGGGAGGGGTTCATGCCGAAAGCGGCGGCGACACGGCCCGGCCTGGTTGATCGTATTGCCCATGATATTCAGGCGGGCGTATATGGTCCCGGCGCCTGGCTGAAACAGATCGACCTGCAGGAACGTTACGAGGCCAAGCGCCTGGACGTCCGGCGGGCGCTAGACCAATTGGCCGCGAAGCGGCTGATTGCGCACATTCCGAACCGGGGCTACCACGTGTATGCCATGGACCCGGACCAGCACCTGCAGATCCGGGACATCCGCATCCTGCTCGAAACGGGCGCGGCTGCAGACCTGATGCCCAACGTCACCGCCGCCAAGGTGAGGGCGTTGCGCGCCCTGGCCGAGCGTTTCGCCGAGCTGCTCCAGGACGGCACGCTGCTGGAGCAGTACGAAGTCAACCTGGCGTTCCACGCCGGCATGTACGACATGTGCCGCAACCGCGAGCTGGCCGCGCTGATCCAGGAAACCCGCGCCCGCGGGCCGGCGGCGCCGGCCAAGGAATGGGTGACGCGCTCGCGCATAGAGACCTCCGCGCGCGAGCACTTCGACATGGTCGAGGCGCTGGAAGCGCGCGACGTGAAACGGCTGCAGAAAATCATCGCGGCGCACGTCGGCCAAGACATCTCCTGAACCTCTTCTCCCCATCGTCCGCGGCGGCCATCCTGGAAAGGAGGCCGCCGCGGCGCATTTCGCGCTCCGTTTCAGGGATACCCCGTATGGCGGCGGCCGGCGGAGCGTCCATAATTGTCTACTTATTTTGGCGCCAATATGTGCGTGAATCTTGCGCCGCACGCCCCGGGAGTTTTTGCATGCACCACGTTTTCGTCCCCAGAGCGCTCGCGCTCAGCCTGGCCCTGGCCGCAGTCGGTCCGGCCCACGCGGAATTGTTGACCGTCGCCCAACCGGCCGACATCCGCTCGACCAATCCCGGCGTCAACCGTGACAACACGACGGATGGCGTGGTGCTCAACATTGTCGAAGGTCTCGTCGGCTACCGCGAGAACGGCACGGTGGGTCCCTTGCTGGCCAAGTCGGTGGATCTGTCGGAAGACGGCCTGACCTACACCTTCAAGCTGCGCGACGGCGTCAAGTTCCATAACGGCGCCGCGCTGAGCTCGGCGGACGTGCTGTGGAACTGGCAGCGCTACATGGATCCGAAAACGGACTGGCGCTGCCGCAGCGATTTCGACGGCCGCAATGGCCTGAAGGTGACGGACGTGTCGGCGCCCGACGCCCAGACCGTGGTGATGAAGCTGGACCGCAAGTCGGCGGTCTTCCTGGATTCGCTTGCCCGCACCGACTGCGGCATGACGGCCATCCTGTCCAAGGATTCCGTCGCCGCCGATGGCTCCTGGATCAAGCCGGTCGGCACCGGCCCGTTCATGCTCAAGGAATGGAAGCGCGGCGAGTACACCCTGTTGTCCGCCTTCAAGGACTACGTCTCTCCCGCCGGCGATAAGCCGGACGGCTACGTGGGTTCCAAGCGCCCGCTGGTGGACGAGGTGAAATTCCTGGTCGTGCCGGACCCGTCCACCTCGAAGGCGGGCTTGATGTCGGGCGCCATCGACGCCGGGCAGATCACCAGCACCGACTTTACCGAACTGAAGAGCGCGCCGAACCTGAACGTGTTCGGTCCGCACGACGCCACCAAGCACGCGCTGCTGTTCCAGACCCAGGACCCGGTGCTGAAGAACGTGAAGCTGCGCCAGGCCATCGCCGCCTCGCTGGACATCCCGCAAGTGGTGGCGGCTGCCTCGGAAGGCCTGGGCCAGCTGAACAACTCCGCCGTTTATGCCGGCTCCGCCTACTACCAGGACGCCGAAAAGCGCACCTACAAGTACGATCCGGCGCGCGCGCAGCAGCTGCTGAAGGAAGCCGGCTACAAGGGCGAGCCCATCGTCATCTACGCCAACAAGCGCGCCCACGTGCCCAGCTACCAGGTGGCGGTGATCGCGCAGGCCATGATGCAGGCGGTGGGCATCAACGCCAAGATCGAAGTGCTGGAATGGGCCACGCAGCTGGACCGCTACAACACCGGTAAATACCAGATCAGCTCGTTCACCTATTCGTCGCGCCTCGATCCCGCGCTGAGCTTCGAGCAGTTCGCCGGGGACAAGGCCAAGCAGCCCCGCAAGGTCTGGGACGACCCCGCCGCGCAGAAGCTGATCGACGAGAGCTTCCTGGAATCGGACCCGGCCAAGCGCCAGGCCCTGTTCGACCAGCTGCACGCGCTGATGCTGGAACAGACGCCGCTGCTGGTGCTCTACAACGGCGCGGACGCCTGGGCGAATAACAAGCGGGTCCAGGGCTTTTCGGTCTGGGAGGGCAAGCCGCGCGTCTGGGAAACCAAGGTGGCCGCCGGGAAGTAGGGGGCGGGGACGCCAGGCACATGAGCAGGTCGCGGCCTTGCCTGGCAACGGAGGCCCGCCAGCAAAAACGCCACGGCGGGATCCGCCGTGGCGTCGGGTAAACCGATCTGACGGGCGCTCGCCAGGCGCCGGGGCCGGTCGGGCGCTGCCGCAAAAACCGGCCGGCGCTATTTCGAGGAAGTTCTCTCCACTTCCCAGGCGCGCGGCTTCTTCACCGCCCAGGGCTGGTATCCCTGCACATTCGCCCGGTACGCCCCGATGTCCAGCCCGTTGTAAAGCGGAATGCTGGGCACCTCCGCCAGGAACAGCTTATGCAACTGGTCGAACGCGGCCTGCCGCTTCGCATGGTCGGTATCCACCGATGCCGTATCGATCAGCTTCAGCGCTTCCGGGCTGTCCCAGACCTTGCGGGGCTGTTTTGCCTTGTCGCCCGTCACCATCTCGTAGTTCAGCGCCGCGTCCAGGCGGGCGGAATAGGGGAAGGCCATCATCTGGTAGGTGCCGGCGTTGTAGCGGTCCAGCTGCGTCGCCCACTCCACCACCGACAAGCGCGCGTTAATGCCCGCGGCCTGCAGCATGGCTTGCAGGATCACCGCCGAGTTGTACGACTGCGGGTAGCGCTTGGTCGTCATCAGCACCAGTTCCTGGCCCTTGTAGCCCGCCTCCTGCAGCAGCTTCTGCGACAGCGCCACGTCATAGTTCCAGCCCTGCTTCTGCGCGGCATCGTGATAGGGAGACACCAGGGGCACGATGGAATTGTTGGGCTGGGCCAGCCCCTCGGTCACGGCGCCGGCGAGCTGGGCGTAGTCGATGGCGTGAGCCAGGGCCTGGCGCATCTTGGGATTGGAGAGCAGCGGGTCCTTGGTCTGCAACAGCAGCGCCGTCATGCTCATCACGGGCGCGTACGCCACCTTGATGTTCGGCGTCTTCTGCAGGACCGGCACGTCGCTGTTGGACAGGTCTTCGATGATGTCGATGTCGCCGCGCTCCAGCGCCGCCTTGGCCGTGGAATCGTCGGGCACGATGACGAACCGCACCTCGTCCACCAGCGGGCGCTTGGATCCGGTGTAGCCGTCCCGCTTGCCGCCGAGGTTGGCGTAGTCGGTGAACTTCGTCAGGCGCACGTATTCGCCGCGCTTCCATTCGGCCAGCGCGAAGGGGCCGGTGCCGATGGGTTTGTCCCAGGTGCCGTCGGCCTTGACCGAATCCTTGTGCAGGATGCCCGTGCCGCCGCAATCCGTGCGCGCCAGCGACGCCAGGAACAGCGCGCTGGGCTTCTCCAGCCGGTACACGACCGTGTGGGCGTCCGGCGCTTCCACGCCGGTGACCTTCACGGTGCCGCGGCCATCGAATTCGCTGGCGCAGCGCCAGCCCGACTTGGCCGCCGTGTAATGCTGCCAGCTCCACAGCACGTCCGCCGACGTCAGCGGCGCGCCGTTGTGGAATTTAACGTCGTCGCGCAGCTTGAAGGTATAGGTCTTGCCGTCGGGGCTGATGTCGATCGACTTGGCCAGCAGGGGGCGGACCTCGGCGTCTTCGCCATAGGCGACCAGGCCTTCGACGATGTGCAGCACGACCGCGTCGCTATTGCTGTCGCGGTTCACGCCGGGTTCGGTCGAGCGGATGTCGGCCGTCAGCGAAATGCGCAGGGGCGCGGCACCCTGCGCCCACGCCGGGGCGGACAAGCCGCCCAGGGCCAGCGCAACCGCGGCGCTCAATAGATGGATTTTCATGTCTATGTCTTCCTCGGGTTGCGCCGGCGTCCGCGCGCTCAGGCGGCGGCCAGCAATTCGGGTTCGGCGTTCAGGCTGTACCGGGTGAAGCTGCGGTTCAGGGCGGGCAGCGGAGCGACTTCCATCAGGCCGGCGGCGGGTTCCATGATGACCATGGCGACCGTGGCCGACAGGTTGTCGTGGCTGCCCGGGCGCGGCGGGCGGCACACCGAATAGGGCGTGCCGAAATCGTCGAACAGGGCGCGCTTGAGGTCTTCCCGCGTCAGTTGCTGGCGCTCGTTCAGCAGACGGCGCACGCGCCAGTCGCGGTAGGCGCTTTCAGGCGTGCTGGCGCGGCCCGTGTCGCGCAGCTTGCTCAAGGCCACTTCGCTGACCCAGTGGTTGGCGTGGACGATCAGGTCGTCGCTGCCGGGGTAGATGGGGAAGGCCTCGTCGATAGTGCATTCATAGTCCACGCCGAACCCCGCCGCCATGCCGATCATGATGTTGTTCGAGCAGGACTTGGGCGTCGTCGCCACCGCCTTGATGGCGAGCGCGAAATGCTCCTGCTCCAGCACCTTGCGGCGGATCAGCGACAGCGGCACGCCCAGCTGGCGGAAGTCGCGGTCGGATTCCAGGTAATTGGCGGTGATGGAGACGCCGGCGCTGTTCAGGCCGCTGCGCGCCAGGCCGCCCGCTTCGACGAAGGTCAGGATGTCGGGGCCGTTGTCGTTGCGCACGCGCAGCACGATGGCGGTCTCGGCGCACTCGGCGCGCCAGTCCCAGTTCTGGCCGTGGATGAGGCGCCCGTTGGCCGAGCGCGTGGGCAGGATCATCGCGCCGGTGCAGCCGTCGCCCGGCTCCAGTTCGGCGGCTTTCTTCTTCTCGGCGCGGGCCTTGGCGATCACCTCGGTGCGCGCGTTGACCATCACGATGTCCTCGAAAGGCACGTCGGCGCCGGCGGCGATGCCGCGCATTTCCTCCAGGTAATGGGGGGCGAAATTCTCGATTTCGCGGGCGAAGCTGGTGATGAGCTGGGTGCGCGCCATGGCGTCATAACCCAGATCGACCAGCGTCTGGCCATACATCGCGGCGCTCTTGCGCACGCGGTCGGCGGCTTGCTGGCCATAGGAGCGGCCGCGGGCCTCGGGCGAACCCGAAACCGATACGAAGGGAAATTGGGTGATCTGGGTCATGGACGGATGGCGGCGAATTTCGCCGCGAAAGCAGGGATGAGAAATGAGTGCCGAAAAATGTTAGCTTATTTTGGCGCCAATATTGCTCAGGGTTTACCAGGGCAGACGCCGGCGCGGGTATGCGCCGGCGTCTGCCGCCACCGGCGTCAGCGGGCCCGCGCGTGGCGGGCGGTCAGGTCCGCGCAGGTCATGAACGAGGCGCCGGCGGTCCGGAAGCGGTCCAGCAATTGCTCGACCTTTTGCAGGCGGGCCGCCCGGCCGACGCCGATGTCCGCGCGCGGGTGCAGCGTCAGGCAGGCGTAGCCGTCCGCCTCCAGCAGCGCGTCGCCTTGTTCCACCCAGTGCGCATAGGCGCGGTCCTGGGTAACGCGTCGGCTGAAATGCGTGGCGTCGCACAGGCCTTCGCTCCAGGGCAGTTCCAGCATGCCCGGCCCGCCGTCGGCGTCCAGGGCATAGGGGGCGTCGTCGTCGATGGCGCTGCTGTCGTAGCGGTAGCCAAGCCGATGCAGCAGCGGCACGGTGCGGGGCGTGAATCCGCTGCTCGTGTAGCGGAAACCTTGCGGTAGCGAGCCGGTCAGTTTGGCCAGGCGGTCGCGGGCCCGCTCCAGCACTTCGCCTTCCCGGTCCCCCAGCGCAGCCAGGTCTTCGAAGGCGTTGCCGTGGGAGGCAATTTCGTGTCCGTCGCGCAGGCTTTGCTCCAGCAGGCCGAGGCACCGCTCGGCCTCGAAGGCGGGCCAGAACAGGGTGGCGCGGACGCCTTGCCGGCGCAGCATGTCCAGCACACGGGCCAGCCCTCCGCCATAAGCGTAGCGGCCGTGCGCGTCGCGGCCGTGCAGCGAGGATTCGGGCTGGGCCGCGGCCTCGGGGCCAATGCCGTGCACGTTCAGGGTGACAAGTACGGTCTTGCCGGCGCTCATGCGCTTCTCCAGGCATCGGGATGGGCCAGGCAGTGGCGGGCCAGCGTTTCCAGCGTCATGACGTGCACGTCGGGCTGCGCGTCCACGTAGGCAAGGAAACGGTCCAGGGCGGCGGCCCGCGCGGGCGTGCCGGAGCCTCCGGCCGCCTTGGGATGCACGGTCAGGTGCACATAGCCTTCGGCCCGGCGCAAGGCCTCGAACTCCTGCACCCAGTTGTCGCAGGCTTCCGCTGCCAGGCTGTGGCCCGTGAAATAAAAGGGGTAGTCGTCCAGCGAGACGGTATTGTTGGGCAGCATGATGAAGTCCGCCGCCGTGCCGTCCCCGCGCTCCGCGTCCGGCGGCAGGTAGGGCCGGTCCCGGTCTTTTTCGCTGGCGTCGTAGCGGTAGCCCAGGCGCCGCAGCACGGGCAGGGTGCGGTCGCTCTTGCGGCCCGACGGCGAACACCAGCCCACAGGCGTCACGCCCAGTTCCTGCTGGATGATGCGGTGGGTCTTCTCCAGCAGCGCGGGTTCGTCCTCGCCCAGATCCCAGGCTTCGTGCAGATAGCCGTGCGCGGCGATTTCGTGCCCCGCCGCCAGGATGTCGTGGAAGACGGCAGGGTAGTGCTCCACGTCATAGCCGCAGGCGAAAAACGTGGCGGGCATGCCGTGGCGGGCCAGTATCTCCAGGTGGCGGGGCACGCCTCGCCGGATGGCGTAGCGGCCCGCGGTGTGCGGGCCGGCGGGAAACTGCTTGCGGCCGACCTCGACGGCCGGGCCGTCGACGTGGACGGTGACGCAGAGCACCGCGCGCACGGGCGCTGCGTCCGCGGCGCGCAGCCCCTGTGCGCGCAATTCGCCGTCCAGCGCCAGCCAGGGGTTGGGGCAGGCGTCGGGTGCAACGCCATAGGGAATCCGTTGCATCAGCTGGCCTTGATGTTGGCGTTCTTGATCAGGGCGCGCCATTTGTCGCTTTCCGAGGCCACGAAGCGGCCCAGTTCCGCGGGCGTCCCGCCATGCAGTTCCAGCCCGTTTCGCGTCAGCTGCGCCAGGGCTGGCTGCTTGAGCGCGCTTTGCACGGCGTCGTTGAGCGTCCCGACGATGTCGGCGGGCGTGCCGGCGGGCGCGAACACGCCGTTCCAGCCGATGGCCTGATAGCCGGGAAAGCCGGATTCAGCCACGGTCGGCACCTCGGGCAGCGCTTGGGCGCGCTGCGCCGAAGTCACGGCCAGCGGGCGCGATTTACCGCCCTGGATGAATTGCTGCTGGTTGATCACCACGTCCATCAGGATCGGGAACTGTCCGCCCAGGAAGTCGTTGACCGCCGCCGCCGCGCCCTTGTACGGAACGCCGGGCAGGTCCAGCCCCGCCGTGGCCTTGAGCAGCTCCATGGCCAGGTGCGCCGAACTGCCGTTCTGCGTGATGCCGTAGAAGTACTTGCCCGGATTGGCCTTGATGATGGCCACGAGCTCCTGCAAATTGCGCGCCGGGAACGACGGATGCACGACCAGCACGTTGTTGTAGTAGCAGACCATCGACACCGGCGCGAAATCCTTGATGGGGTCGTAGGCGATGTTCTCGTACAGGCTCTGGTTCACGGTATGCGTGCCGGTGGAGCCGAGCGCGATGGTGTAGCCGTCGGGCACGGCGCGCGCCGCCTGCTGAGTGCCGATGATGCCCGCCGCGCCGCCTTTGTTGATGACGACGACGCTTTGCTTGAGGGCTTCGCCGATGCCCTGGGCCAGCGGACGCGCCACCAGGTCGGTGCCGCCGCCGGCCGGGAAGGGCACGATGAACTGGACGGGGCGCTCGGACGGATAGCCGGCCGCCCAGGCTCGGCCCGGCCGGCCCAGCGCCGCGCCCGCCAGGGCGGCGGCGGAAGCCCCCAGGAAATGGCGGCGGCTGATTCCGCCTTCGGTGCCGCGAAATTGCTTCATGGATATTCCCCTTGTCGTGGTCCGCAAGCCTTCGTCCCATGGATTGGCATACGGGTGCTAAGTGACAAATATCATTATTCGATAAAAATTTAACTATTCCAAGTTTAATTTATCTATAAATGATAAAAACTGGAATATTCATAGCTTTGATCTTTAACCCACGCACGTATCGATAGGCTGGGTCGATGACGCAATGGCCACCCGTGGCGCCTGTGATACGCTGCGCCCGATTCCGCGTTGTTCCTGGCCCCGACCCCATGTCCACCCTGAAGCGAGCCCTAGCGATTCTTGACCTCTTCAGCCTCGAAACCCCGGTGCTGACGGCGGAAGAGATCATTTCTCGCCTGGCGTATTCCGCGCCCACGGGCTACCGGTACATCCGCGATCTGTCGGACCTGGGCTATCTGCTGCGCATGACGGGAGGCGGCTACAAGCTGGGGCCGCGCATCATCGAGCTGGACCACCTCATCATCGACGGCGACCCGGTGCTGGCCGTGGCGCGGCCCATCATGCGCGAGGTGGTGGATCAGGTGGGCGGCGACGTGCTGCTCAGCGTGATCCATGGCCTGCGCATCCTGAACATCCATCATGAACGCGGCCCGGACGAACTGGGCATTCCGCATGGACGCGGCCGCGCGCACCCGCTGTTCCGCGGCGCCACCGCCAAGACCATCGTGGCATTCCTGCCGCGCAAGGACCAGCGCCGCCTCTACGAGGCGCATCCGGACGAAATCCGCGATCTGGGCTTGGGCGGGACGCTGGCGGAATTCACTGGCGCGCTGGACCAGATCCGGGTGCAGGGCTTTTATCTGGGCGTGGGCGAGATTTCGCCGGAGCGCGCGGGCATCGCGGTGCCCGTGTTCCAGGAAGACCGCCGCATTTTCGGCGCGCTGACGGTCACTTTCCTGGCGACGCGTCTGAACACGATTGCGCAGGACAAGACTGCCGCGCTGCTGCAGTCGGCCGCCCGCCGCATCGAGTCGCTGGCACTGGCGACGCGCATGAAGGAGCAGGCCCCCGCGGCGTGAGCGCGGGGCGGGAACGGCCCGGCCGGCTACTGCGGCGCCGCTTCCTGCGGCGCGCGCACCGGAGACCCCATGGCCTGGAACAGCGCCGCCGTTTCGGTCAGACGGGCATCGGCGTAGTCGATCTCGCGCAGCCGGGCGGCGACGTAGTGCTGCTCGGCCGCGTACTCCGTATAGGGCGGCAGCGCGCCCAGGCGGACCCGGCTGGCCGTGTTGCGGTAGGATTGTTCCGCGGCTTTGCGCGATGCTTCGGCCGAGGCCAGGGCCTGTCCGCCCGCATCCAGGCGCGACAGCGTGTCGGCCACGTCGCGGAACGCCGTCAGCACGGTTTGCTTGTACTGCAGCAGCGAGGCTTCATAGCGTTCCTTGGCCGCGCTGCGTTCGGCCATCAGCGCGCCGCCATGGAAGATGGGCTGCGTCAGCGACGCGCCGACGGCCCAGATGGCGCCGGCGCCCGACATGGCCGTGGCCCAGTTGAAGCCCGCCTGCCCCATGGAGGCCGACAGCGACAGGCTGGGGAACAGCTGCGCCGTGGCCGTGCCCACGTCGGCGGCCGCGGCCTGCACCACGGCGTCGGCCAACAGGATATCGGGGCGCGAAGCCAGCAGTTCCGACGGCACCACCACGGGCACCTGCCCGGGCACGGCGAGCATGCCGAACGCCAGGTCGGGCGGAGCCTGGTCGGGGCTGCGGCCGAGCAGCACGGCCAGCGCGTGCCGCGTGGCATGCCAGCGGGCGCGTAATCCGGGCAGCGAGGCCTCCAGCGTGGCGGCATCCTGGTCGGCATCGAGCGCATCGTTCTGCGACGCGGCGCCCAGCTCGTAGCGCCGCTGCGTGTCGCGCGCGACCTGGCGAGCCAGCACCACCTGTTTTTCGGTCAGCGCCACGCGCTCCGCCAGCGCGGCGGAGGCGATGGCGCCGGTGACGATATTGCCGGCCAGCGAGCGCCTGGCGGATTCGAGCTGGAAGGCCTGCTGCGCCACCTGGGCGGCCAGCGACAGGTTCGCGAAGCGCGCCGCGCCGAACAGGTCCAGATCGTACCGGGCCTGGACCTGGCCGGTGAAGACGTTGTAGCGGGCGGTGGGTTCCGGCAGGTTCGGCATCGTGAGCGCGCGCCTGCGCGAGGCGTCCGCGCCCGCGTCGACAGCAGGCAGCAGCGACGAATTCACCTGGCCGCGCAATTGTTCGCGCGCGCCGGCAAGATTGCGCTCCGCCGCGGCCAGGTCGGGACTGTTGGCCAGGCCCTCTTCGACCAGGGCGTTCAGCGCGTCGGAACCATAGCGCTTCCACCATTCCGGAACCGGCCGGGCGCCTTGTTCGAAGCGCTGCGCCACGCCCTGGGCGGCGGCGCCGGTGGCGGGCGCCGGCTCCACGCCGTATTGCGCGGGCTGGGCCATGGCGGGCGGCTTGCTGCTGGGAGCGAAGGCGCAGGCGCCCAGGGCCAGCACCAGGGGCAGGGCGGCGAGCCGGACGGAGCGGATCGGGAATCGGGCCATCGTCATGCTCCCCGCTCCACCGTGTCGCCGGCGTTCGCGCCCGGCGGCACGCCTTCGGGCTCGTCGCGCTCGTCGTGGCGGACGCGGAACCAGGCGGCGTAGAGCGCGGGAAGGAAGAACAGCGTGAGCACCGTAGCGCTGGTGATCCCGCCCATCAGGGCGGTGGCCATGGGGCCGAAGAAGTTGCTGCGCAACAGCGGGATCAGGGCCAGCACGGCCGCCGCGGCGGTCAGCGTGATGGGGCGGAAGCGCCGCACGGTGGCGCCTACGATTGCGTCCACGCGCTTGTGGCCCGCGCCTATGTCCTGTTCGATCTGGTCCACCAGGATGACCGAGTTGCGCATGATGATGCCGAACATGGCGATCACGCCCAGCATGGCCACGAAGCCGAATGGCTTGCCGAACATCAGCAGCGCGGCGACCACGCCGATGAGCCCGAGGGGGGCGGTCAGCACCACCATCATCACCCGGGCGAAACTCTGCAGCTGAATCATCAGCAGGGTCAGCACGGCGACCGCCATCAGCGGCATCTGGGCATTGATGGACGACTGGCCCTTGCCGCTTTCCTCCACGGGGCCGCCCACTTCGATGCGGTAGCCGACCGGCAGCGCGGCGCGCAGGGCGTCGAGCTTGGCGTCGATGGCGCGGGTGACGTCGATGCCCTGCGCGCCGCCGGTCACGTCGGCCTGCACGGTGATCGTGGGCTGGCGGTCGCGTTCCCAGATGACGCCGTATTCCAGGTCGTAGCGGACATGGCCCAGGCTGCCCAGCGGCACGGGGCCGTTGGGGGTGGGCATGGCCAGGGTGACCAGGCGCGCGGGGTCGATCCGCTCGGCCAGCGGCGCGCGCAGGCTGACGTTGATCAGCTTGTCGCGTTCGCGGTATTGCGTCACCGCGTAGCCCGACAGCGTCATGGCCAGGAAATCGGAGATGTCGCTGGAACTGATGCCCAGCTCGCGCGCCTTCTGCTGATCGATCTCGAAGCGCACCGAACGTTCCGAGGGCTCGTCCCAATCGAACTGCACGTTCGTCGAACGCTTGTCGGCGCGGACCTGGGCGGCCACCTTTTCGGCCACCGCCCGCACTTCAGCTATGTCGTCGCCGCTGACGCGGAACTGCACCTGGAAGCCGACGGGCGGCCCGTTCTCCAGCCGCGACAGGCGGCTGCGGATGGCCGGAAATTCATTGCGCAGCATGGGCTGCAGCCACTGGGCCAGTTTTTCCCGCTCTTCCACGGAATGGGTGGTGATCACCAATTGGGCGAAGTTGGGCGTGGCGAGCTGCTGGTCCAGCGGCAAATAGAAGCGCGGCGCGCCACTGCCGACGAAGCTCACCGAATGCTCGATCTCGGGACGTCCTTCCAGGGCCTTTTCCAGCCGCTCGACCTGGCGCAGCGTCGCCGCGAACGAGGCGCCTTCCTGCAGGCGCACGTCCACCAGCAGTTCGCTGCGGTCGGAGCTGGGGAAGAACTGCTGGGGCACGAGTCCGAAACCGGCCATCGAGATCGCGAACGCCACGATCGTGCCACCCAGCACGAGGTAGCGGCGGTCCACGCACCACGCGACCCAGCCGCGCAGGCGCAGGTAGAAACGGGTGTTGTAGATGTCGTGTTCGTGGTCGTCGGGCAAGTGGGCCTCGCGCTTGCGCTCGGGCAGCATGCGGTAGCCCAGCAGCGGGATCAGCACCACGGCGGCGAACCAGGACGTGATCAGCGCGATGGCCGACACCTGGAAGATCGAGCGGGTGTATTCGCCGGTGCTGGACTTGGCCAGCGCGATCGGCAGGAAGCCCGCCACGGTGACCAGGGTGCCGGTCAGCATGGGAAAGGCGGTGCTGGTGTAGGCGAACGCCGCCGCGCGCGCGCGGCTCCAGCCCTGTTCCAGCTTCACGGCCATCATTTCGACCGCGATGATCGCGTCGTCCACCAGCAGGCCCAGGGCCAGCACCAGCGTGCCGAGCGACACCTTGTGCAAACCGATGCCGAACACATCCATGAACAAGGCCGTGACCGCCAGCACCACCGGAATGGAGATCACCACCACCATGCCGGTGCGCAGCCCCAGCGAGACCAGGCTCACGATCAGCACGATGGCGACGGCCTCCGCCACCGAGCGCAGGAACTCGTCGACCGAGTTCGACACCGCCCGCGGCATGCTGGACACTTCCTTCAGAGTGAGCCCGGCAGGCAGTTGGGCCTGGAGCTCGCCGAACCTCGCGGTCAGCGATTTGCCCAGATGAACCACGTCCTGCCCGGGCTGCATCGTGATGCCTATGCCCAGCGCCAGGCGGCCGCCCAGACGCATCTGCTCCACGGGCGGGTCGTCGTAGCCGCGGCGGATCGTGGCGATGTCGCCCAGCCGTACCGATTTGCCGTCGATCCGGATCAACGTGTCCGCCAGCGCGCGGGTGTTCGCATACTGGCCGGTGGGGCGCACGAACACGCGGTCGTCGGCGGTGGTCAGCGTGCCGGCGCTCGCCACGGCGTTCTGGCTGTTGATGGCCTGGGCGATCTGCTGGGGCGATGCGCCCAGCCGGGTCAGCTGCGTGTTGGTGATCTCGACATAGACGTGCTCGGGCTGCTCGCCAAAGTAGTCCACCTTGGCCACCCCGGGCACGCGCAGGAGCACGGTGCGCAGCTTGTCCGCGTAGTCGCGCAGCTGGGCCGGCGAAAAACCGTCGCCCTGCAGCGTGTAGATGTTCGTGTAGACGTCGCCGAATTCGTCGTTGAAAAAGGGGCCTTGCACGCCCTGGGGCAGGGTCGCCGCGATGTCGCCGACCTTCTTGCGGACCTGGTACCACTGCTCGGAGACGGTGCTGGCGGGCGCCGAGTCCTTCATGGTGTAGAAGATCAGGGACTCGCCGGGCCGGGAATAACTGCGCATGAAATCCGTATTGGAGGCTTCCTGCAGCTTCCTGGCGATGCGGTCGGTGACCTGCTCCTGCACCTGCTGGGCGGTGGCGCCGGGCCAGAGCGTCTGGATGACCATGACGCGGAAGGTGAACGGGGGGTCCTCCGACTGCGCCAGTTTCGAGTAGGAGAGCACGCCGAAAAGGGTCACCAGCGTGATGATGAAAATGACCAGCGGCTGGTGGCGCAGCGCCCACGCCGACAGGTTGAAGCGGCCTTCCTCGTGGCGGGTCGCCCGGCCGTCCTGGTCGGGGCGGCTCATGAGGCGTAGTCCTCGGGATGCAGCGGCGGCACGGGGCGCACCTTTTCGCCGGCCGTCACGGTATGCACGCCCTGCCACACCACGCGCTCGCCGGCTTGCAGCCCCTTCGCGAGGGTGACGGTGCGCGCGTCGTAGCGCAGCACTTCGACGCGGCGCAGTTCCAGTGTGTCTTCGCCATGCTTCACGACCCAGACCGCGGGCGCCGGCCCTTCATGGAACAGCGCGGTGGCCGGAACGGTGTAGGTGGCGCGCGCTTCGTCCGCGGGATTGTCGAAGCTGATGCTGGCGGTCATGCCCAGCCGCACTTCGGGGCCAGGCGCCTCCAGCGTGAGCTTGGCGCGATAGGTGCGGCTGCGCGGATCCGCGGCGGGCGAGATCTCGCGCAGCACGGCGGCATAGGTCCGGCCGGGCAGGGGGCCGAGGGTGACGCTCGCCCGCTGGCCGATGGCCAGACCGGCCAGCACGCTTTCCGGCACGTCGCAGAGGGCGTCGATGTCTCCGGCCCATGCCAGGCTGTACACCGGCTCGCCCGCGCTGACGTTCTGGCCGGTATCGGCCTGTTCCGCCGTGATGACGCCCGCGTGGTCGGCCAGCAGTGTCGTGTACTGCAGTTGGTCGGCCGACAGCGCGGCCTGCTGGGCGGCCTGATCTCGCTGCGCCAGCGCGGCGGCGTAGGCATTGCGGGTCTGCTCCAGCTGGGTCGCGGCGATCAGGTTCTCTCGTGCCTGGGCGCGGTCGCGGTCCAGTTGCCGGCGCGCATAGTCGAGCTGATGCTGGGCGGCCGACAACTGCGCGCGGGCGCTTGCCGCATTCTTGCTGGCGTCGGCCGGATCCAGCCGGGCCACGACCTGTCCGGGCTCGACCGCGTCGCCCAGCCTGACGCTGCGTTCGATGATCTTGCCGCTCACGCGAAAGGACAGCGGCGTGCTGTAGCGCGCCTGGACCTCCCCCGGCAAGGTCCAGGCGGGCAGTCGTTCATCGGCCTTTGCCGGCATGGCTACGACCGGGCGAGGGGCGGGCGCCGGAGCTTCGTTGCGGCCGCAGCCGCCGATGGCCAGCGCCAGGGCCGCCGCGGCGGACAGCGCCAGCGCGCGCGGCCGGCGGCGTGCCTGGGAAGGGGGCGGCGCCGCGTCGGCGGCGAGGTTGCGGGCGGCAAGGCGCGCGCAAGGGCCAGGGCAATTCACGGAACACCTCGCGGCGCGTGGAGGGAAGGAAACAGGCTTCGAAGGCCGGATCCGGCCTCGATACGGCATGGATTCTAATACAGGTGTGTATCTGGATTCAATGCTGAATCCAAAACCGGGCCGAATGCTAAACTCCCGCCATGTCAAAAGTCCGCCTTACGCGAGAGCAGAGCCGTGACCAGACGCGGCAGCGTCTGTTCGACGCTGCGCAATCGATTTTTCTGGCCAAGGGGTTCGTGGCCGCCAGCGTCGAGGACATCGCCGAACAGGCGGGGTACACGCGCGGCGCGTTCTATTCCAATTTCGGCAGCAAGTCGGAACTGTTCCTGCAATTGCTCAAGCGCGACCACGAGAACGTGATGGCCGATATGCGGGCCATCTTCGAGGACGGCGAGTCGCGGGCGCAGATGGAAGCCCGCGTGCTCGAGTACTACTCCACGCACTACCGCGAGAACGACTGTTTCCTGCTGTGGATGGAGGCCAAGCTCCAGGCCGCGCGCGACCCGGATTTCCGGGTGGGCTTCACGACCTGTCTGCGCGAGCTGCGCGAGGCCACCACGGAATACATCCGCCAGTTCTCCGCGCGGGTGGGCACGCCGCTGCCCTTGCCGGCGGAACAGCTGGCGCTGGGCCTGCTGGCCCTGTCGGACGGCATGCAGTTCAGCTATGCCTTCGACCCGCAGGCCGTCACCCCGGAAATGACCGAGGCGGTTCTGGCCGGGTTCTTCCGCCGCGTGGTGTTTGGCGGACCCAGCCAGGAATAGTCAGGCCAGCAATTCCGAGATCTCGATCAGGTTCAGGTCCGGGTCGCGCAGGTAGACCGAGCGGATCTTGCCGGTCGCGCCGGTGCGCGGCACGGGGCCTTCGATGATGGAGGCGCCGGCCTGGCGCAACTGGGCGATGACCTCGTCCAGGGGGCGATCGGCAATGAAACACAGGTCCAGCGCGCCCGGCACCGGCAGATGGGCCTTGGGCTCGAATTCATGGCCGCGCACATGCAGGTTGATCTTCTGATTGCCGAAGCGCAGCGCCTGCCGGCCCTCGCCGAAGGTTTCCAGGCGCATGCCCAGGATGCGGGTGTAGAAATCCACCGTGGCGTCGGGGTCCGTGCAGGTCAGGACCAGATGGTCCAGGTGATCGATCATGAGCGTCTCCGTATTGTCAGCCGGGCTTGGGGCATGATAGTAATACCTGCGGCGCATTGGCCGGGCTGAGGGGGCCGCGCGCCGCAATAATCAACCCCTCGGGCGAAAGGAGCGGCTGCATGTCTTCAGAAACCCGACCATCCACCATCAACCGGCCGGTGTTTTTTCCGGCGGCCATCTTCACGCTGCTGCTGGTCGGTTTCGCGATCCTGGCGCCGAAAGCCGCGCAAAGCCTGTTCGAATCCGTGCAGGGCTGGATCCTGGGCAACGCCAGCTGGTTCTATATATTGGTCGTGGCCATCATTCTGCTGGCCGTGGTGTTCCTGGCGGTGAGCCGCTATGGCGACATCAAGCTCGGACCGGACCACAGCGAGCCCGACTACCGCAATTTCACCTGGTTCGCCATGCTGTTCTCGGCCGGCATGGGGATCGGGCTGATGTTCTTCGGCGTGGCGGAACCCGTCATGCACTTCATGTCGCCGCCGGTAGGAGAAGGCGGCACGGTCGCGGCGGCCCGCGAGGCCATGAAGATCACCTTCTTCCACTGGGGCCTGCACGCATGGGCCATCTACGCGGTGGTGGCGCTGATCCTGGCGTTCTTCAGCTACCGGCATGGCTTGCCCTTGACGCTGCGATCGGCCCTGTATCCTCTGATCGGGAACCGCATCTACGGGCCGATGGGGCACGCCGTGGACATTTTCGCCATCATCGGCACGGTGCTGGGCGTGGCGACGTCCCTGGGGCTCGGCGTGGCGCAGATCAACAGCGGCCTCAACCATCTGTTCGACACGCCCATCGGCGTACCCACGCAGATCATCCTGATCATCGTGACCTGCGGCCTGGCGACCCTGTCGGTGGCCAGCGGCCTGGACAAGGGCATCCGCATCCTGTCCGAAACCAACCTGGTGCTGGCCGCCGTGCTCCTGCTGTTCGTGCTGGTGGTCGGGCCCACGGTGTTCCTGTTCCAGACCTTCGTGCAGAACACCGGCGCCTACCTGTCCGACATCGTCAACAAGACCTTCAACCTCTACGCCTACGAGCCCACCGACTGGATCGGCGGCTGGACGCTGTTCTACTGGGGATGGTGGATCGCATGGTCGCCCTTCGTGGGCCTGTTCATCGCGCGCATATCGCGCGGCCGCACGATCCGTGAGTTCGTTACCGGCGTCCTGCTCGTGCCGGCGGGCTTCACCCTGTTCTGGATGACGGTGTTCGGCGATACCGCCATCCACATGATTCTGGTCGACAAGGTGCAGGGCCTCGCGGAGGTCGTGCAGGCCGATTCGTCGCTGGCGCTGTTCGCCTTCCTGGAGCAATTGCCCTGGAGCAGCGTGCTGTCGGTCATCGCGATCGCGATGGTGGCGGTATTCTTCGTCACGTCGGCGGACTCGGGGGCGCTGGTGGTCGACCTGCTGGCATCGGGGGGCTCGGACCGCACGCCCGTTTGGCAGCGGATTTTCTGGTCCTTGCTGATGGGCGCCGTGGCCATCGCCTTGCTGCTGGCCGACGGCCTGACCGCCTTGCAGACGGCGACCATCGCCAGCGCGCTGCCGTTTTCGGTCATTCTGCTGCTGTCGTTGTGGGGCCTGTTCAAGGCGCTGAAGCTGGACGCGACCAAGCGCGGCATCCGCTATCAGTCGCTGACCCTGTCGCGTCCCGCGCGCGGCGGCCAATCCTGGGAGCGGCGCCTGCGGAACATGGTCATGATGCCGCGCCGCGCCCACGTGCTGCGCTTCATCGCGGACGTGGTGCGGCCGGCGCTGGAGGACGTGGCCGATGAACTGCGCCGCCAGGGCTACGCTGTGGCAGTGCGCGAGGACGGGGACGAGGGCGCCGTCACCCTTGAGGTGTCGCATGGCGATTACCTGGACTTCTGGTATGCCGTCAGGCCCGAGGCCTTCGTGCGGCCCAGCCTGACGCCCGAAGAGGCGGCCGACGAGGAGGAGCGCAAATACTTCCGCGCCGAAGTCCATCTGCGCGAAGGCGGACAGGACTACGACATCATGGGCTGGAGCCGCGACGCCGTCATCGGCGACATCCTCGACCAATACGAGCGCCACCGCCATTACCTGCACATGGTGCGCTAGCCGCCACGCCCGCCCGCCCGCCTGCCTGCCGCCAGTTTCCTGGCGGCTTTTTTTTGCGCAGTCTCCGCCAATAACCCTGCGCTATCGCGGGGATTGCGTAAACCATTTTGACCAAATCGCGGCTATCATCGAATATTCCAAGCGTATTCTTTGAAAAATAGCGAGCGAATCATGAGGTCGAATTCAGGAGCGTGGACGGCAGGGGCCGTCGCATTGGCGGTGGCGCTGGCCGGCGGCGGCCTGTATTGGAAATACGGCGGCGCAAAGCAGGGCGGCGGCTGGGCCATGGCGCCGGCCAAAGTCGCCGTCGCGGCCGCCGAGCAGGCGGACTTCCCCGTCACCCTGGCCGGCATCGGCTCGCTGGAGGCCTCGCGCCAGGTGCAGGTGGCGGCCGAGGTTGACGGCAGGGTGGCGCAGATCCTGTTCACGCCCGGAGAAAGCGTGAAGGCCGGCCAGTTGCTGGTGCAGCTGAACGACGCGCCGGAACAGGGCGAACTGGCGCGGCTGCAGGCCCAGGCGCGCAACGCGCGGGCCCTGCTGGATCGCACCCGCCGCCTGTTGCCGCAGCAGGCCGCCACGCGCGAACAGCTGGACCAGGCCCAGGCCGACTACGACCAGGCCGCCGGAGACATCAAGCGGGTGCAGGCGCTGATCGAGCAAAAGCGCGTCAAGGCCCCGTTCGACGGCGTGCTCGGCGTGCGGCGCGTGAATCTGGGGCAATTCGCCCGGGCGGGCGATCCCCTGGTGTCCCTGACCGACGGGGCCACCATGTACGCGAACATCACGCTGCCTGAGCTGGCCCTCGGCGCGCTGCGCGTGGGCCAGCCCGTGGCGGTGACGGTGGACGCCCATGCGGGGCGCGCCTTCGATGGCAAGGTCACTACGGTGGAGCCGCAGGTGGATCCGGGCTCGCGCACCGTGCGAGTGCAGGCGACCCTGCCCAATGCCGACGGCGCGCTGGCCGCCGGCATGTTTGCGCATGCCGAGGTCGGCCTGCCCGCCCGGCCGGACGTGATCACCGTGCCGGAGACCGCCGTCAGCTACAGCGCCTACGGCGATTCCGTCTATGTGCTGACGCCGCCGAAGGCGGGGCAGGAAGCCGCCGGCCCGACGGTGCGGCAGGCCTACGTGAAAACCGCCGAGCGCGCGCGCGGGCGCGTCGTCGTGACCGAAGGCCTGCGGGCCGGAGACCGCGTGGTGACCTCGGGCCAATTGCGCCTGCACAACGGCGCGGCGGTGGAGGTCAGCGCCGAGGACACCGTGGCGCTCGGCGGCGCGCAGCAAGCCGTGGCGCAGGCCCGCTGAGGGCGCGGAGCAGACCATGAAATTCACCGATCTCTTCGTGCGCCGTCCGGTGCTGGCCCTGGTGGTCAGCACCCTGATCCTGCTGCTGGGCATCAAGGCCCTGAGCGGCCTGCCGGTGCGGCAGTACCCGCTCACGGAAAGCACCACGATCACGATTACCACGCAGTACCCGGGCGCATCGCCCGACCTGATGCAGGGCTTCGTCACCCAGCCGATCGCGCAGTCGGTGGCCACGGTGGAGGGCATCGACTATCTGTCTTCCTCATCCACCCAGGGGCGCAGCGTGATCACGGTGCGCATGAAGCTCAACGCTGATTCGAACAAGGCCATGACCGAGGTGATGGCCAAGGTCAACGAGGTCAAGTACCGGCTGCCGCAGGATGCGTATGACCCCGTGCTGGTGAAGTCCGCCGGCGAAGCGACCGCGGTGGCCTATGTGGGTTTCTCCAGCTCGACCCTGTCGCTGGCCTCGCTGACCGACTACCTGTCGCGCGTGGTGCAGCCCCAGCTGTCCTCGATCGACGGCGTGGCGAGCGTGGAGCTGTACGGCGGGCAGAAGCTGGCCATGCGGGTGTGGCTGGACCCGAACCGCATGGCCGCGCGGGGCATTTCGGCGGGCGAGCTGGCCGACGCGCTGCGGGAGAACAACGTCCAGGCCGCGCCCGGGCAGGCCAAGGGCCTGTACGTCGTGTCCAACATCCAGGTCAACACGGACCTCGTCAACGTGGCCGAATTCCGCGACATGGTCGTCAAGCGCGACGGCGATGCCATCGTGAGGCTGGGCGACGTGGCCACCGTGGAACTGGGCGCGGCGTCCACGGATTCCAGCGGCCTGATGGACGGCGAGCCGGCGGTGTACTTCGGCCTGAACGCCACGCCGGTGGGCAATCCGCTGGTCATCGTCAAACGCCTGAACGAACTGCTGCCCAACATCAAGCAGAACCTGCCCCCGGGCACCAGCGTGCAGGTGCCGTTCGAGCTCGCCCGCTTCATCAGCGCCTCCATCGACGGCGTGGTGCACACGCTGATCGAGGCCATCGCCATCGTGGTGGTGGTGATCTTCCTGTGTCTGGGCTCCTTGCGCGCCGTGGTGATTCCGGTGGTGACGATTCCCCTGTCGATGCTGGGCGGGGCGGCGATCATGGCCCTGTTCGGGTTCAGCGTGAACCTCCTGACCCTGCTGGCCATGGTGCTGGCCATCGGCCTGGTGGTGGACGACGCCATCGTGGTGGTGGAGAACGTGCACCGCCACATCGAGGAGGGCAAGTCGCCGGTGCGCGCGGCCCTCATCGGCGCGCGCGAGGTGGCGGGGCCGGTGATCGCGATGACGATCACGCTGGCCGCGGTCTATGCGCCCATCGGCCTGATGGGCGGCCTTACGGGCTCGCTCTTCAAGGAGTTTGCCTTCACCCTGGCGGGGGCCGTGGTCGTCTCGGGCGTGATTGCGCTGACCCTGTCGCCCGTGATGAGCTCCTTCCTGCTGGACGCGCACGTTTCCGAAGGGTGGATGGCGCGCCGGGCAGAGCATTTCTTCGGCCGCCTGGGCGACGCCTACGGCCGCCTGCTGGACGTGTCGCTGCACCATCGCTGGGTGACGGGCGTGGTTGCGGTGGCCGTGCTGGCGAGCCTGCCGTTCCTGTACAACGCCGCCCAGCGCGAGCTGGCGCCGGTAGAGGACCAGTCCACGGTGCTGACCGCGGTGAAGTCGCCGCAGCACGCCAACATCGACTACGTCGAAAAATTCGGCAAGAAGTGGGACGACGTCATGAAGACGTTGCCGGAGCAGAACGGGCGTTGGCTGATCAACGGTTCAGATGGCGTCTCCAACAGCATCGGCGGCGTGGATTTCGTGCCCTGGGAGCAGCGCAAGCGTTCGGCAGACGAAATCCAGGCCGACATGCAATCGATGGCCAACCGGATCGAAGGCAGCAATATCTTTGCGTTCCAGCTGCCTTCCCTGCCTGGCTCCACCGGGGGGCTGCCGGTGCAGATGGTGCTGATGAGCGCTTCGGACTACCCGGTGGTCTACGAGGCCATGGAGGAACTGAAGAAGGCGGCGCGCGAAAGCGGTCTCTTCATGGTGGTCGACAGCGACCTGGACTACAACAACCCGGTCGTGCGGCTCAAGGTGGACCGGGCCAAGGCCAATAGCCTGGGGGTCACCATGAAGGCGATCGGCGACACGCTGGCCGTGCTGGTGGGCGAGAACTACGTGAACCGCTTCGGCATGGACGGGCGTTCCTACGACGTCATTCCGCAGAGCCTGCGCGAACAGCGCATTTCGCCCGAATCGCTGGCGCGTTACTACGTCAAGAGCGCCAGCGGCGCGCAGGTGCCGCTGTCGAACATCGTGGCCGTGTCCATGGACGTCGAGCCCAACAAGCTCACGCAGTTCAATCAGCTCAACGCCGCCACCTTCCAGGCGATCCCCATGCCGGGCGTCACCATGGGCGACGCGGTGCAGTTCCTGACCCGGCAGGCGCAGGCGCTGCCCGCGGGCTTCAGCTACGACTGGCAGTCGGACGCGCGCCAGTTCACCCAGGAGGGGACGGCGCTGATGATCACCTTCATCTTCGCCATCATCGTGATCTATCTGGTGCTGGCCGCGCAGTACGAAAGCCTGCGCGATCCGTTCATCATCCTGGTGAGCGTGCCCATGTCGATTTGCGGCGCGCTGATCCCGCTGGCGCTCGGGATGGCGACGGTCAACATCTATACCCAGATCGGGCTGGTGACGCTGATCGGGCTGATCAGCAAGCACGGCATCCTGATGGTGGAGTTCGCCAACGAGATGCAGGTCAGCCACGGGCTGGACCGGCGCGCGGCGATGGAGCAGGCCGCCCGGATCCGGTTGCGCCCCATCCTGATGACCACGGCCGCCATGGTCATGGGGCTGATTCCGCTGCTGTTCGCGACCGGCGCGGGCGCGCACAGCCGCTACAGCCTGGGCCTGGTCATCGTGGTGGGCCTGCTGGTGGGCACGCTCTTTACGCTGTTCGTGCTGCCCACCGTCTACACCGTATTCGCCCGCGACCACCGGGCGGCGAACGATACGCCGCGCGCGCGGGAACTGGCGCTGGCGCAGGCCGAGGACGCCGCGGCGCCCGGCGCCTCCGCCTAGCCGAAGGAGCCGATCATGAATGACCTTTCCCGATACACACGCCTGCGCCGCGGCGCCACGGCGCTCCTGGCGGCGCTGGCCGCCGCCGGCTGCGCGGTCGGGCCCGACTACCGGGAGCCGAAGCCCCGGCCCGTCGTCCTGGCCAGCCCCGAACAGGCGCTTTTTTCCGCGGACCGCGTGCAGCGCGATTGGTGGAAGCAGCTGCAGGATCCGCAGCTGGACCGCCTGATCGCGCTTGCGCTGGAGCGCAACCTCGATATCCGCATCGCGCAGGCTCGCCTTGCCGAGTCCCGGGCGGTGCTGGACGAGAAGGAACTGGACAGGCTGCCCACGGTGACCCTCGACGGCGGCTACGAGCGCAGCCTGTCCCAGGCCAACCCGGGGCCGGCCGGGCGACGCAATCTGGCCGAAAGCTACCGGGCGGGTTTCGACGCCACCTGGGAACTGGATCTTTTCGGACGCTTGCGCCGGGCCGCCGAAGGCGCGGCCGCGCGCAGCGAGGCACAGGCGGCGGACCTGGCCCAGGCCCGCATCGTGGTGGCGGCCGAAGTGGCGCGCAACTATTTCGAGCTGCGCGGGGCGGAGCAGCGGCTGTCGGTGGCGCGCGCGAACCTGGCGAGCCAGCAGGACAGCCTGCGCGTCATCCAGGCCATGGTGTCCGCGGGCCGCGGCGACGAGGGAGACCTGGCTAGCGCGCGCGCCGAACTGGAAACCGTCCAGGCGAGCGTGCCGGTGCAGATCGCGGCCCGCCGCCTGGCGCAGTACCGGATCGCGGTGCTGGCGGGCCTGCGGCCGGTGGAACTGGGCGAGCTGGACGCGGGCAAGCCGCTGGCCCCCCTCAACGTCCGCCTGCCGATCGGCGACGTGGGCGCGCTGCTGTCCCGCCGCCCCGACATCCTGGCGGCCGAGCGCGGCATGGCGGCGGCCAACGCGGATGTGGGCGTGGCGACGGCCGAGCTGTATCCGCGCGTCGACCTGGGGGGATTCCTGGGCTTCATCGCGTTGCGCGGCGCGGACTTCGGTTCCTCGGCCAGCCGGGGGTTCAGCGTGGCGGCGGGGGCGAACTGGCCCGCGTTCCACCTGCCCACGGCGCTGGCGCGCAAGCGCGGCGCGGTCGCGCGTTCCGAAGGAGAGGCGGCGCGCTACGAACAGACGGTGCTGCGCGCGGTGGAGGAACTGGAGTCCGCGCTGACCGAGTACGGCCAGACCCAGCAGCGGCTGGGCAGCCTGGCGCAGGCGGCCGCCCATAGCGGCAGGGCGGCCGAATTGGCGCAGCTGCGCTACCGGGAAGGCGGCACGCCCTATTTGACGGTGCTGGACGCGCAGCGTACGCTTTTGCGCGCCCAGGACGCCGTCGCCGTGGCGGAGACCGAGTCCTATACCCGCCTGATCGCGCTCTACAAGGCGCTGGGGGGCGGCTGGGAGGCGGGCCGGGAGACGGCGGGTGTTCCGGCCCCGGGCTAGCGCGCCCCGGGCTGACGCGCCCCGGGCCGCCCCCCGCGGCGCCGTTCGTGGCACCATAGGAAACCATCCGGAGCTTCATTACACCCATGTCCGACAGCCTGTCCCATCCCGTCGCCTGGCCGCATCAACCCGCGGACCGAGTGCTCATGACCCTGAAGACGCGCGGCCCGCAGTCCATCGCGGTCATCGCGAAGGCCATGGACGTGACGGCCGAGGCGGTGCGCCAGCAGATGGCCCGGCTGCACGCGGACGGGCTGGTCGACGCCGAAAGCCGCAGCGCGGGCCGGGGCCGGCCCACGCAGATCTGGTTCCTGACCGAGGCCGGGCACGCGCGCTTCCCGGACACCCATGCCGAGATGACGGTGCAGATGATCGGCGCCGTGCGCCAGGTTTTCGGCGACGAGGGCGTGGACAAGCTGATCCAGGTGCGCGAAGCCGCCATGCTCAGCAGCTATCGCGAGGCCATGCAGGGCGCCAGGAGCCTGAAAGGGCGGCTGGAACGCCTGGCGGAAGTCCGCAGCGCGGAAGGCTATATGGCCGAGTTGCGCCAGGACGGCGCGGATTTCCTGTTCATCGAGAACCATTGCCCGATCTGCTCTGCGGCCAAAGCCTGTATGGGCTTTTGCCGCAGCGAGTTGGAACTCTTCAACAAGGTGCTTGGCGATGAGGTGCAGGTGGAACGGGAAGAACACATCCTCACCGGCGCGCGGCGCTGCGCCTATCGCGTGCGCAAGCGCGGCCCCGCCGGCCGCTCATGACGGACCGGCTTCCTGGTCCCATCCGCCCAGGGCCTTGTACAGATCCACCGCGTTGACCAGCCGGCGCTGCTGCAAGCGGATGTATTCCTGCTCCGATTCGAACAGGCTGCGCTGCGCCTCCAGCATTTCGAGATAGCTGGCCACGCCGCGGTCATAGCGCCGTTCGGCCAGGCGCTGGCGTTCGCGGTCGGCATCGCGCACCTTGCGCTGCGCGTCGATCTGGTCGCGCAGCGTGTCGCGCGCCGACAGCGCATCGGCCACTTCGCGGAAGGCCTGCTGGATGCTGCCCTCGTATTGCGCCACGGCGATGTGCTTGCGGGCTTCCGCCAGCGACAGGTTGGCGCTGTTGCGTCCGGCGTTGAAGATGGGCAGCGTGAGCCTGGGCGAGAACACCCAGTTTCCCGTGCCCGGCCCGAACAGGCCGGAAAAGCTGCCGGCCGTGGTGCCGATATCGGTCGTCAGCTGCACGGACGGGAAGAACGCCGCCCGCGCCGCGCCGATGTCGGCGTTGGCGGCCCGCAAGGCGTCCTCCGCCTGGCGCAGGTCCGGGCGCCGAGCCAGCAGGGCCGACGGCAGGCCCGCCGCCAGCGGCGTCAGGCTCTGGCTTTCCAGCGCGACGGCGTCCGTGTCGGGCGGCAGCGAGAAGTCGCCCGCGAGCAGCCCCAGCGCATGCACGGCCTGGCGGTACTCCCGGCTCAGCTCGGCGCGCGTTGCGCGCGACGATTCCACCAGCATCTGCGCGGTGCGCAGCCCCATGGCTGTTTCCAGCCCCGCGTCGTAGCGCCGCTGCGTGAGCGTGAGCGAGGACTCGCGCAGCGCGAGGGTGCTGTCCGTCAGCCTCAGCTGTTCGGCCAGCGAGCGCTGGTTGAAGTATGCCGTGGCGGTTTCCGACACCAGCGACAGCGTGGCCGCGCGGTGCGCTTCCTCGCTGGCCAGGTAACGGGACAGCGCGGCATCGCTCAGGCTCTTGACCCGTCCGAAGAAATCCAGCTCGAACGCGGCGACGCCGACCGCCGCCCGGTAGCGGTTCGCGACCGGCATGCCGGTTTGTCCGGGCTCGGTGGCGCGTCCGCGGGTGAATTCGCCCGTGCCCTCCACGGACGGCAGCCGGTCGGCCCGTTGCACGCCATACAGCGCGCGGGCTTCCTGGATGCGCAGGGCCGCCACGCGCAGGTTGCGGTTGTTGTCCAGCGCGGCTTCGATCCAGGCCTGCAGCGCCGGGTCGTTGAAATAGCCGCGCCAATCTTGCGGCATGGCGGCCTGCCCGTCCACGGGCGGCGTGCCATAGGCGGCCGGCACCGGCGCGGCCGGGCGTTCGTAGGCGGGGGCCAGCGAGCAGCCGGCCAGGGCCAGCGCAAGCAGGGTCATTGCCATAGCCTTCATGGCGAGGTCTCCAGCGATTCGCGGCCTTCGGGGCGCGCGGGGCGGACGCGCATGCCAAGCACGCGGCCCACGATAAGGAAAAAGAGCGGCACCAGGAAGATGGCCAGCACCGTGGCGGTGACGATGCCGCCCAGCACGCCCGTGCCGATCGCTGCCTGGGCGCCGGAGGCCGCGCCGGTGGCCAGCGCCAGCGGCAGCACGCCCACGCCGAAGGCCAGCGAGGTCATCACGATGGGCCGCAGCCGCAGCCGCGCCGCCTCCAGCGTGGCCGACACCAGGCCCTGGCCGTCGCGCACCAGGTCCTTGGCCACTTCCACGATCAGGATCGCGTTCTTGGCCGACAGGCCGATGGTGGCGATCAGCCCGACCTTGAAGTAGATGTCGTTGGGCATGCCGCGCAGGGTTACGCCGAACACCGCGCCGATCACGCCCAGCGGCACCACGAGGATCACCGCCAGCGGAATGGACCAGCTTTCGTACAGGGCGGCCAGCGCCAGGAATACCACCAGCACCGATAGCGCGAACAGCACGGGCGCCTGATTGCCGGACAGCCGCTCTTCATAGGATTGGCCCGACCAGTCGAAACCGATGCCCCGGGGCAGGTCCGCCGCGAGCTCCTCCATGGCGCGCATGGCTTCGCCGCTGCTGTGCCCCGGGGCCGCCGATCCGTTGATGGTGAAGGACGGGAAGCCGTTGTAGCGATTGAGCTGCGGCGGACCCATCGTCCATTCCAGCGTGGCGAAGGCGGAGAGCGGCACCATCTGGCCCTGCAGGTTGCGCACGTGCAGGCGCGACACGTCGTCCACGTCGACGCGGCTCTTGCCGTCGGCCTGGACGGTGACGCGCCGCACCTGGCCGTTGAGCATGAAGTCGCCGATGTAGTCCGATCCGTACATGACCGCCAGCGCCGTGTTGATCTCGTCCATGGATACGCCCATGGCCTGGGCCTTGTCGCGGTCCACGCGCAGTTCCAGCTGCGGAGCGTCTTCCTGGCCCGCGAACACCACGTCGGCCATCGCCGGGTGCGCGGACGCCGCCGCCAGCAGGTGCTGGCGCGCCTGGGCCAGGGCCTGGTGGCCCAGGCCGGCGCGGTCCTGCAGGCGGAAGTCGAATCCCGACGTGGAGCCCAGGTCGGGCAGCGGCGGAGAGTTCAGCGCATGCACCATGACGTTCCTGCGCGCGGCGAAGGCGGCGTTGATGCGCTCGACCACCGCGTCCACGTGCAGGTCGGGATCGCGGCGCTGCTTCCAGTCTTTGAGGGTCACGAAGAACATGGCCGAGTTCGGGCCGCTGCCGTATTGGCTGAAACCGTTGACGGAATAGACGTATTCGACGGGCTCGTTCTCCATCATGTAGCGCTCGACGTCCTTCACGATCGCCATGGTCTCGGCCTGGGGGGAGCCCTGGGGCAGGATGACCATGGCCATGAAGCTGCCCTGGTCCTCCTCGGGGAGGAAAGACGACGGCAGGCGCGCGAACAACAGCGCCACGGCGGCGATCACCGCCAGGTACGCCAGGCCGAAGCGCACCGGCCGGGACAGCACCCCGGATACCGTCGCCGTGTAGCGGACGGTCAGGCGCGCGAATGCCCGGTTGAACCAGCCGAAGAAGCCCCGCTTCTCGTGGTGTCCGGCGGCGACCGGCCGCAGCATGCTGGCGCATAGCGCCGGCGTCAGCGACAGCGCCAGGAATGCCGAGAACGCGATCGACACGGCCAGCGTCACGGCGAACTGGCGGTAGATGTTGCCGACCGCGCCGTCGAAGAACGCCATGGGCACGAACACCGACACCAGCACGACCGTGATGCCCACGATGGCGCCGCTGATCTGGCGCATGGCCTTCACGGTGGCTTCGCGCGGAGGCAGGCCTTCCTCGGTCATGATGCGCTCGACGTTCTCGACCACCACGATGGCGTCGTCCACCAGGATGCCGATGGCCAGCACCATGCCGAACATCGTCAGCACGTTGATGGAGTAGCCCAGCCCCAGCATCACGCCCAGCGTGCCCAGCAGCGCCACCGGCACCACCAGCGTCGGGATCAGCGTGGCGCGGAAGTTCTGCATGAACAGGTACATCACGCAGAAAACCAGGGCCACCGCCTCCAGCAGGGTCATCAATACCTTCTGGATGGAGATTTCGACGAAGGTGGACGTTTCGTACGGGATGTCCCAGCTCACGCCGGGCGGAAAGTACTGGGCCAGTTCCTGCATGGTCGCCCGGATGCGCTTGGTGGTTTCCACCGCGTTCGATCCCGGCGCCAGCTTGATCCCCAGCCCGGTGCCGGTCATGCCGTTCACGCGGGACAGGTACATATAGTCGGTGCCGCCCAGCTCCACCCGGGCCACGTCCTTCAGGCGCAGGGTGGCGCCGTCCGGCTGCGCGCGCAGCGGGATGTTGGCGAATTGCTCGGGCGTCTGCAGGGATTCGGCCGCCACGATGCTGGCGTTCAGCGGGGCGTCCTTGGGCACGGCCTGATTGCCGAGCTCGCCGATGGTGACCCGCGCATTGTGGCTGCGCAGGGCCGCGACGAGATCGCCGGGCGTCAGCGACATGGCCGTCAGCTTGGCCGGATCCGGCCAGATGCGCATTGCCGCCTCGGCGCCGAAGGACTGCACCTTGCCCACGCCCTCCACGCGGCGCAGGGCCTGCAGCACGTTGGAGGCGGCCAGCTCGCCCAGCTGCATGTCGTCCAGGGCGCCATCCGACTTCAGCGACACCACCAGCTGGATGTTGTCGGCGGCCTTTTCCACGCGCACGCCGTCGCGGCGCACGGCTTCCGGCAGCCGGGGCTCCACGGCCTTCAGGCGGTTCTGCACCTCCACGGCCGCCAGGTCCGGGTTGGTGCCTTGCTTGAAGGTCAGGTTGATGCTGGCCCATCCCGTCGAGTCGCTCGAGGACGAGGTGTACATCAGTCCGGGCGCGCCGTTCATTTCGCGCTCGATGATGGCGGTGACCGCTTCCTCGACCACCTTGGCCGAGGCGCCGGGATAGCTGGCGCCCACGTTGACCACGGGAGGCGCGATGTCCGGATACTGCGCCACCGGCAACGCGCGGAGGGAGAGGATGCCGACCAGCGCGATCAGCAGGGAGATCACCCACGCGAAGACGGGACGATCGATGAAAAAACGCGCCATGGCGGCTTATCCTTGTTGGGCGGAGGCGGGGGGGCGCGCCGGTGCGCCGGGCGCGGGCCGCTCTACCGCTTTGATCTTCTGGCCCGCCGCCAATTGGGCGGCGTTCTCGACGACGATGCGTTCGCCGCCTTCCAGGCCTTGCGTGACGATCCAGTTGGGGCCCAGCAGGCGGTGGGCCTCGACGGCGACCTTCCGCAGCTCGCCGTCCTCGCCGGCAGCCAGCAGGTGGGCGCCCTCGGCGTTGCGCAGCAGGGCGTCGCGCGGCACCAGGTAGGTGTCTCGGTTGATCGCCTGCTCCAGCCGCACCCGCACGTACATGCCAGGCAGCAGGACCCGGTCCGGGTTGTCGAACAGCGCCCGCATCGTCACGTTGTCGGTGCCGGGGTCGACCGCCAGATCCTCGAAGGACAGCGTGCCGCCGCGCCCGTACTCGGAGCCGTCGGGCAGCAGCAGCCGCACCCGCACCTGGTCCGGCGATACGCCTTGCAAGGTGCCGGCGCGGATCTGCTTTTGCAGCCGCATGACGTCGGCGGCCGGCTGCGCGAAGTTCACGTAGATGGGATCGATCTGCTGGACCATCGTCAGGGGCGTGGCCTGGCCTTCGCCCACCAGCGCGCCCTCCGTCACCAGGGCGCGGCGCGCCCGGCCGTTGATGGGCGAGGTGACGCGCGCATAGCCCAGCTTCAGCTTGGCGCTCTGCAGGTTGGCGCGGGCCAGCGCCACCTCCGCGCGGGCCTGCCGCTCCTGCGCCACGCTTTCCGCGTGGTCGCGTTCGCTGATGGCCCGGTCGGACACCAGGTCGGCATATCGGCGCAGCTTGTCGGCCGCGGCGGACAGGTTCGCCTGCGCGCGCGCGAGGTTCGCCGCTTCGGAATCGTAGGCGGCCTGCAGAGGCGCAGGATCGATCTGGAACAGGGCGGCGCCGCGCGCCACGTCCTGTCCTTCCTCGTACAGGCGCGCGGTGACGATGCCGGCCACGCGGGCGCGCACCTCGGCTTCGCGATAGGGCTCCAGGCGGCCCGGCAGTTCGGTGGCGACGCTGGTGGGCGTGGCCACCGCCACAATGACGCCGACCTCGGCCGGCGCCTGCGCGGCCTCCTGAGGCGCAGGCTTGGAGCAGCCTGTAATAAGAATCGATACGGATAAGAGAGCGACTAAGGGCAAGGAGACTCGATGCTTCATTTTTAAAATTGTTGTGATGTGCCCGCAGGGGGCAGGGAATGCGGAAAGGCGCCGACTTTCCAGGTGGGGAAGCGAGTCTAGCATTTAATCCGTCATGCTTGATTAATTACTTTGTTCGAAAGTATGCTTCGGGCTTCACACTTATTCACACAACACGGAAAGACGGCTCTCGGATCGGGAGGCCGTCTTTTTTTTTAAGGGAGGTTTCCGCATGGCCCGCAAGACGAAAGAAGAGTCCCAACGCACCCGCACCCGCATCCTGGATGCCGCGGAGCGCGTGTTCCTGTCCAAAGGCGTGGCTGGCACCACCATGAGCGACATTGCCGACCAGGCGGGCATTTCCCGGGGCGCCGTCTACGGCCATTACAAGAACAAGATCGATGTCTGTATCGCGATGTGCGACCGGGCGCTCGGCGAGGCGGCGCCGCTGACGCAGGTGTCGACGGACGGAGAGGCGCTGGAGGCGCTCTACGATTCGATGCGCCAGTACATCCAGATCTACGCCGAAGAGGGGTCCGTGCAGCGCGTGCTGGAGATCCTGTACCTGAAGTGCGAACGCAGCGACGAGAATGCGCCGCTGCTGCGCCGCCGCGACCTCTGGGAACGCCATGCCCTGCGCACGTCCGAGAAATTGCTGCGCGCCGCCGTCAAGCGCGAAGACCTGCCGCGCGCGCTGGATATCAGGCTGTCCAACATCTACCTGCATTCGCTGGTCGACGGTGTGTTCGACAGCCTTTGCTGGTCCGACCGCCTCAAGGGCGATCTCTGGCCGCGCGTCGATCGCATGCTCCGCGCCGCCATCGACACCCTGCGGCTCTCCATGCACCTGCGGACGCCTCAAGCCGCGTAGCCCCTCAGCCGGGCACCCCTCAGCCGGGCGCCCCTCAGCCGGGCGCCCCTCAGCCGGGCACCCCTCAGCCGGGCACCCCTACAATCACCGCATGACCCTCAAGCAACTCGAAGCCTTCTACTGGGCCGCCACCTGCGCCAGTTTCGCCGTGGCCGCGGAGCGCCTGCACCTGTCGGTGTCGTCGCTGTCCAAGCGCATCACCGAGCTTGAGGAGGCCCTGGGCCAGCCGCTGTTCGACCGCAGCGGGCACAAGGCGGTGCTTACCGACGCCGGCCTGCGCCTCCTGCCCCAGGCGCGCGACCTGCTGGCCGCCGCCGAGCAGTTGCGGGCCTCGCTGGCGGAAAGCCCGGGGCTGCGCGGCCGCTGCCGCTTCGGCGTGGGCGAACTGACGGCGCTGACGTGGCTGCCAGGTCTGATCCGGGGGGTGCGCGCCGCCTATCCGGACCTCGTGCTGGAGCCCTATGTCGATATCGGGCAGGTGCTGGAACGGCGCGTGGCCGACGGCGAACTGGATTTCGCGGTGATCGCCGGCAGTTCGTCGCGCCCCGGGATCGCATCCACGCCCATCGGGCAGGCCGACTTTTCCTGGTCGGCCTCGCCGGCCGTGCTGGCTGGCGCCACCCGCATGGTTCCCGAATTGCTGGAGCGTCTGCCGTTGGTGACGCTGCCGGCGGGCGCGGGCACCACGCGCATCATCGACGGCTGGCTCGCGGGCCGGGACGCGGGGGGCGAGCGCCTGTGCTGCAACAACTGGGGCGCGGTGGTCGGCCTGCTGATCGAAGGCACCGGCGTGGGCCTGCTTCCCAGCCATTGGGCCAGGGCGCTGCAGGCCGAGGGCAGGCTGCGCGTGCTGGATTGCGATCCCGGGCTGGCGGCCTTGCCCTATGCGTTCCAGTATCGGCGCGACGACACCCGGCCGCTCGTCGGCAAGCTGCGCGACCAGGTCCGGGCCGCCGTGGATTTCTCGGCGCCTTGCCGGATTCCGTGAGCGCGAGGCCGCTTCCCGCGGCTCGGCATGGCGGGGGCTTTGTCCGCAAGACGGCCGTCTCCCTCGGAATTTAGGCCCGCGACCGCCGAGGCTCTATACAATCGCCGCGCGCCTGGCGCAGAATCCGACAAGAACGTGCGCAGCGGGGGATGGGCCCGGCAGTGCAGCATGGCTCGGGTCTGTTCCTCCATGCCGGGCGGCGTGCCGCAGGCGCGCGGGGAAGCAGGCCGACCTGAATCGACGGAGATATTCATGCGTAAACTTTGCCTCGCCATGGCCATGGCGGGAATGCTGGCCAGCGGATTGGCGCAAGCCCAATCGACCCTGCGCATCGGGCTGCAGGATGACCCGGACGTGCTGGATCCCGTGCGTGCCCGCACTTTCGTCGGCCGCATCGTTTTCGCCTCGCTGTGCGACAAGCTGGTGGAGATTACGCCTGACCTGAAGATCGTGCCGCAGCTGGCGCAATCCTGGACCATCAGCCCCGACAACAAGGTGCTGACCTTCAAGCTGCGCACGGATGCCGTCTTCCACGACGGCACGCCGGTGAACGCCGCGGCCGTGAAGGCCAACCTGGACCGCGCCCGCACCCAGCCCGACAGCAACCGCAAGAGCGAGCTGGCCACGGTTGCCAGCGTGGAGGCCCCGGACGCCGGGACCGTCGTGCTGAACCTGTCCGAGCCGGACGCGTCGCTGCTGTCGCAACTGTCGGACCGCGCCGGGATGATGATGTCGCCGGCCTCCTTCGACAAGGATCCGGGCGGCAAGCCCGTGTGCTCGGGGCCGTACCAATTCAAGGAGCGCGTGCAGAACGATCGCATCGTGCTCGAAAAGTTTCCCAAGTACTGGGATGCCGCCAACTATCATTTCGACCGCCTGGTCTTCACGCCGATCCCCGACACCACGGTGCGGCTGAACAACCTGCGCGCCGGCGACCTCGACATCATCGAGCGCGTGGCCCCCAGCGACGCCAAGGCCGTCAAGGACGACAAGAACCTGCGCCTGGCTCCCGTGACGGGCCTGGGCTTCCAGTCGATCTCGGTCAACCTGGGCAACGGCGCGCGCGCCGACAATCCGCTGGCCAAGGACAAGCGCGTGCGCCAGGCGCTGGACCTGGCGATCGATCGCGACGTACTGAACCAGGTGGTCGGCGAGGGTATGTTCCAGCCTGCCTACCAGCCGTTCCCGCCGGCCAGCTTCGCCTACAACACCGCTTTCGAGCACAAGGGCCGCGATCCGAAGAAGGCCCAGGCCCTGCTGAAGGAGGCCGGCTTCGACCGCGTCAAATTCGAGATCACCTTCGGCAACAACACGACCATGCAGCAGGTGTTCGAACTGGTGCAGGCCATGGGCGCCGAGGCGGGCTTCGACATTACCCTGCGGCCGGTGGAATTCGCGTCGCTGCAGTCTTCGCTCGCGCGCGGTGATTTCGAGGTGGGGCAGAGCGGCTGGTCCGGCCGGGTGGACCCCAGCGGCAATATCCACCAGTACGTGAGCTGCAAGGGCAACCTGAACGACGGCAAGTTCTGCGATCCCGCGGTGGACAAGCTGCTCAACGACGCCCGCGCCGAATCCGACGAGGCCAAGCGCCGCGCCCTGTATGACCAGGTGCTGACGGCCATGCAGGACCAGCGCCCCATCGTCTACCTGTTCTACCTGCCGTGGACGTTCGGCGTGCAAAAGAAGCTGGAAGGCTTTGTGCCGTACCCCGATGGCCTCATCCGGCTCAAGGGCGTAACCGTCGCGAAAAAATAGATCGGATTCCGTGTCAGGCACCCGGAGAACGCCGTCGCGGATTGACGTCCGCCTCGCAGGGGTGCCGGACACTGCGTATCTCTATCGCGGTCCTTCTTGGTGTCTGACAGCTTTTGTGAGGTAGAACGTGGATATGCCGTCCAGCGCGCCGCATGCGCAAGTCAACAACAGTCTCTACGTAGCACGCGCTATGGGGGACGCCACGGATCCGGCTTTGCCGGTCCGTAGGCGTCGTCCCCTTGAGGCGACCCGCGCAGCGGGTAGGGGGTAAGCCATGTTTACAACGCGTCCGGAAATTCTCGGCACCTTCGGTGTCGTGACCTCCACCCATTGGCTGGCCAGCGCGGCCGGCATGTCGCTGCTGGAGCGTGGCGGCAACGCGTTCGACGCCTGCGTCGCCTCGGCCTTCGTGCTGCAGGTGGTCGAGCCCCATCTGGTCGGTCCCGCCGGTGAAGTGCCCGCGGTCTTCCATTCGGCGCGCACCGGCCGCGTCGAGGTGCTGTGCGGGCAGGGCACCACCCCGGCGGCGGCCACGCTGGAGCGCTACCGCGCCGAAGGCCTGACGCTCATCCCCGGCAACGGCCTGCTGGCCACGGTCATCCCCGGCGCCTTCGACGCCTGGATGCTGCTGCTGCGCGACCACGGCACGATGCGCGTGCGCGACGTGCTGGAGCCGGCCATTTACTACGCGGAGCATGGCCACGCGCTGATGCCGCGCATCTCCAACACCATCGCCGGGCTGAAGGACTTCTTCGAAACCCACTGGCCCACGACGGCCCAGGTCTATGTGCCGGGCGGCAAGGTGCCGGAAGCCCGCAAGCTGTTCCGCAACCCGGCGCTGGCGCGTACCTGGACCCGGGTGCTGAAGCAGGCCGAAAGCGCCGGCGGAGATCGCGAACGCCAGATCGAGGCGGCGCGCGACGCGTTCTATCGAGGCTTCGTGGCCGAAGAGATCGAGCGGTTCGCGCGCGGCACCGACGTCATGGACGAGAGCGGCTCGGCCCATCGGGGCGTCATCACCGCGGACGACCTGGCGGGCTGGTCCGCCAGCTACGACAAGCCGGTCGCCTACGACTACCACGGCTATACGGTGGCCAAGGCCGGCCCGTGGAGCCAGGGCCCGGTGTTCCTGCAGACCTTGGCGCTGCTCAAGGGCATGGACCTGGCGGGCGTCGGCCCGACCAGCGCGGAATTCGTGCATCGGATCACGGAGGCCATGAAGCTGGCCTTCGCCGACCGCGAGGCCTATTACGGCGATCCGGCCTTCGTGGACGTGCCGCTGCAGCACCTGTTGTCCGACGCCTACAACGACGAACGCCGCGCGCTGATCGGCGACATGGCCTCGCAAGACCTCTTGCCGGGCCGGGTGCCGGGCTTCGAGGCGCAGGTGGCGCGCGTCATGGACACGCTGCAGCGCCTGTCGCCGGTCTCCGCGCCCGGCAGCGCCACCAACGAGCCTACCCTTGCCGACATGCGCGCCTCGGCCAAGCGCGGCGACACGACGCACGTCGATGTCATCGACCGCTGGGGCAACATGATCTCGGCCACGCCGTCCGGCGGGTGGTTCCAGTCCTCTCCGGTCATTCCCGAGCTGGGGTTCGGCCTGAATACGCGCGCGCAGATGTTCTGGCTGGAGGAAGGCCTGCCCGGCACGCTGGCGCCGGGCAAGCGCCCGCGCACCACGCTCACGCCCTCCCTGGCGCTGCGCGACGGCAAGCCCTATCTGGCTTTCGGCACGCCGGGCGGCGACCAGCAGGAACAGTGGCAATTGCTGTTCTTCCTGCGCCACGTCCACCACGGACTGAATTTGCAGGAAGCGATCGACCTGCCGATGTCCCACACCATGCATTTCCCCACGTCCTTCTATCCGCGGGACCGCAAGCCGGGGCATCTGGCGCTGGAGGCCAGCTTCGGCGCCGAGGTCATCGAGGCGCTGCGCCAGCGCGGGCACCGGATCGAGCAGGTGCCGGAATGGTCCGTGGGCCGACTGACCGCCGCGTCGCGCGACGCCGACGGACTGCTGCACGCGGCCGCCACGCCGCGCCTGATGCAAGCCTACGCCGTCGGCCGCTGACCTGCCGCGATCCGCGCGGCGGGCTCTGTTGCGGCGGTTTGCCGGCATGGGGTATGTTTGACCCATGACGCCATCCCAGCAGAGCCCCGCGGCAGGGGCCCGGTCCCTGACGGGGCAGGAACCGCTCTTCATCGTCCTCAACACAGGATCGGGGCGCGGCGACGCGCAGGCGCTGCAGGATACCGTCCGCCGCATGCTCGATGCGGCCGGGCGGCGCTATGCGCTGATGCCTATCGAAGATCCTTCCCGGCTGGCCGAATCGGCCCAGGCCGCCGTTCGGCGCGCGCGCGGCGAGCAGGGCGTCGTCATCGCCGCGGGCGGCGACGGCACGCTCAACGCGGTCGCCGGCGCCGTGCTGGGCCAGGGCGTGCCGTTCGGCATCCTGCCGCAGGGCACCTTCAATTACTTCGGCCGCAGCTACGGCATCTCCCAGGACACGGAAACGGCGCTGCGCGGTTTCCTGCAAGGCCAGCCCCGGCCGGTGCAGGTCGGCCTGCTCAACGGCCGGCCGTTCCTGGTCAATGCCAGCCTGGGCCTGTACCCGCAATTGCTCGAAGACCGCGAGGCCTACAAACAGAAATACGGCCGCAGCCGCATGGTGGCCCTCTGGTCGGGGCTGGTCACGCTGCTGCGCGCGCCGCGCCAACTGAGCCTGCTGCTCGACTACGAAGGCAAGGCCCGGAACCTGCGGTCCCCCACCTTGGTGGTGGGCAACAACAAACTTCAGCTCGAACACGTGGGCATCCCCTCCGAAGAGCTCGGCCAGGGCCGCCTCATCGCCATGGCGGCTCGGCCGGTCGGCTCGCTGGCTCTCTACGGCCTGCTGCTGCGCGGCCTGGCCAGCCGGCTCGGCGACGCCGAGCACGTCGTCAGCTTCGCTTTCGATCGTTTGACCGTGGACGTCCGCGGACGCCGGCGGGTCAAGGTGGCGATGGACGGCGAGATCTCCTGGATGAATACGCCGCTGGAATTCAAGGTGGCTGCCGATCCGTTGCCGCTGGTGGTGCCGGCGGACCCGCAATGCCTGGACCGTTCATGACGCGCATTCTGCATCTTTCCGACACCCACTTCGGCACCGAGCGCAAGCCGGTCGTCGAAGCCGCGCTGGACCTGGCCCGCGCGCTCGCGCCCGACCTGGTCGTGCTCAGCGGCGACATCACGCAGCGCGCCCGGCGCGGCCAGTTCGCCGCCGCGCGCAAATTCATCGAACGCCTGTCGCTGCCCGTCCTGGCGGTGCCGGGCAACCACGATATTCCCCTGTTCAACGTGTTCGCGCGGGCGCTCAATCCCTATGGCAACTACAAGCGCGCCCTGGGCGCCGTGCTGGAACCCGTGTTCGAGAACGATGGCCTGCTCGCCATCGGCGTGAACACGACCAGACCGCGCCGCCGCAAGGACGGCGAGATCTCGGCCGGGCAGATCGCTCGGGTCGCCCTGCGTCTGCGCCAGGCCCGGCCCGGCCAGCTGCGGGTGGTGGTGGCGCACCACCCGGTGCGCGCCAAGGTGGAATCCGACTTGTCCAACCTGCTGATCGGACGCCAGCACGCGCTCGAGGCCTGGGCCCAGGCCGGGGTCGATCTCGTGCTTGGCGGCCATATCCATCTGCCCTACGTGCTGCCGCTGGACCCGTCCGCGCCGGCCGGCGGCTGGATCGTCCAGGCGGGGACCACCTGCTCGCATCGGGTGCGCGGCAAGATTCCCAACTCGGTGAATGTGATTACGCGCGAGGCAGAGGGCGGCTGCCACGTCGAGCGGTGGGATTACGCCGCGGGGACGAATGCATTCGCGCCGGTCGACAAGACGCTTGTCGCGCGGTAGCGTGGCCGGCGGCGAGAATCTTCTCATGGACGCTTGCAAATGACGGACGTCTATGCCGCGTGGGCCGCGGCCCATGCCCTGCTGTTGTTCATCCTGCTGCCGCTTTTGAGCGGCGCGGGGGCGTTGCTGTTCGCGCGCTGCTGCCTCGGCCTGTCGCGCCGAGGGCGCGGGCTGTGCTTCGCGCTGGGCATCGGCGCCTCCTTCGCGGTGTTCCTGGCCCTGGCCATTGCGGTCGGCAGCCAGGGCGCGGTGGTGGAGTTCGACAGGGCCCTGGCCGGTTCCCTGAGCATGTCGATGTCGATGCCCCTGCTATGGCTGCTGTCCTGGTTCACCTATCTGGGCGACCGGAATTTCCTGACGGGGATAAGCGTGCTGATGACGCTGTACCTGCTCTGGAACCGGCAATGGCGGCTGGCGGCGTTCTGCGCCATCACCACGGGCGCGGGCGGCGCGCTCAACTGGCTGCTCAAGCAGAATTTCGAACGGCTGCGCCCGGAACACGACCACGGCTACGCCAGCGCGGCGGGATGGAGCTTTCCCAGCGGCCACTCCTCGGCCTCCATGGCGGTCTACGGCACGGCCTGCTATCTATTGTGGAGGCTGGCGCCGCCGTCCTGGCGGCTGCCGGGCATTGCGGTCCTGGCGGCGCTCATCGTGGCGATCGGGCTCAGCCGCATCCTGCTGCAGGTCCATTTCGCCAGCGATGTGATCGCGGGCTTTTCGGTCAGCCTGGGCTGGCTGGCCCTGTGCGTCGCGGCGGAGCGCGGCCTGCGCGCGTCAGGCGAGCGGGGCGAGCGCCTGCAATAAGCGCGCTTCGGCGGCGCCCGCGGCCTCGGCCGCGACCAAGGGCGCGCAGGCGTAGCGCCCGCCCGCCGCGACGATGGCCTGGTTCAGCCGGCGCGCGCGCTCCGCGGACGGCGGCTCCAGGTCCACGATCAGCTTGCCGGCGATGGCTGCGGTTACGTTGCCGTCGCTGAAGCGCTCCAGGGTGCGGTCGATCTCGCGCTCGCGGGGCAAGGCGAGCACGATGGTGTCCGATTCCGCAAGCGCCTCGCGCGCGGACGTGGCAAGCGTGGCGCTGCCGCGGAAGTCCTCGCAGCGATCGGGCTCGATGTCGTACAGGGTGAGGGCGATGTCCGGCTCCGCCGCCAGGAGGCGCTGGGCGGCCTGCGTGCCGGTCCTGCCCATGCCGACGATGCTGACGCGCAGGCTCATGGCTTGGGCACCGACCACGTGCTCACGATATGGGCCAGGGGCTCGTCCGAGCCCTCGCCGGTCAGGATGACTTCTCCCGCCGACAGCCGCCCCACCTTGAGCAGCCGGGCGTCGGCGTAAATCGCGCCCGCCGGGCTCTTGCGCAGGAAATTGATCGTCAGGCTGGCCGTGACGGCGTGCGCCTGCCCGGTGGCGCCCACCACCGCGGCGTACATGGTCAGGTCGGCCAGCCCCATCAGCATGGGGCCGGCGACGATGCCGCCCAGCCGCTGGTGGGCGTCGCGCGCGGGCAGCACGGCGCGCGCCGTGCCGTGGCCGATGCGCAGCACGTCGATGCCCAGCAGCATCGAGAAGGGGTGCTGGTCCGCCAGCAGGATGTGAAAATCGGCGAGGCTGATCAGCGGCGCCTCGGTCCGGGTGTCCAGGTCGGTTGCGGTCATCGTTGTTCCAGGGCGTGGCAGTAGTTGTCCAGCAGCGCGTCCGCGCGCTGGCCCAGGGATTTCAGGCGATGGGTGTGCTGCAGGAGCAGCAGCCCCATCAGGTAGGTGAAGAGATTCATCTGTTCGACCTCCACCACGGCGGCGCTCCACGACTTCGTCCTGGCCAGGGCCTGGCCCAGCAGGTCGACGCACTGGCGCAGGCGCGCATTGAGCCTTTCGTCCATTTCCCGGCCCAGCCCGCGCGGCCCCAGCCCCTGGAACAGGTACATGCCCAGCGAGAAGTCCGTGCGGCGCTCGGCGTAGTAGCCGAAGAAGGCGTGGATCGCGCTGCGCGCGGCCGTCCGGGCGTCCGCCGCTTCCGCCGCGCGGCTCAGGTGGGCGTGCAGGCGCTCCAGGGACTCCTCGAGCAGCGCGCCATAGATGGTTTCCTTGCCGGCGAACCATGGGTAGATCGCGCCGGTGGTGCAGCCGGCTTCCGCGGCGATCGCGCGGATCGTCGTTTTTTCCAGGCCGTCGCGCTCGAACACGCGCTGGGCGGCATCGAGAACGAGCTGCCGGCGCAGCGCGTTCAGGCGTTCATTGCGGCCGGTGCGGGAAGAGGAGGAGGGCATGGCGTGGAAGCAGGATCCGGTGCGTTCGATCATATCGGCGATTTTTATTTATAACAATGTTATTTGCCAGGCGCCGGACGAAGCCGGGACGGGCCGGGGGAGGCTCTAGAGGGATACGCGGGCGGGCGGCTGCGCGCAGCGCCGGAATGGGGACTCGCCGGCATGAAATCCGGCGCGAACATGGCCGCCGAAATGGGCCCAATAATTAGGGGCAGGGCTGAAAGTCGCATGAATAGGACCTTGTCCACTTTTGCTAGGGTAAGCCCCAACGGGATCGTCGGAGCGTCGGCGGGATGTTGCAATATCCCAACAAGCCTGTCGCAAACCTGCACTTTTCTGATGCCGACCATAGCCAGCCCCCCTGATTTTTGATGCAATAGCGTCAACTTCCCTTCGCGGAGTTAGGGGGGCGGCAGGCTGGTTTGCTGGATTGCTGCTCTTGTCACTCAAATCAACGGAGATTTCTTAAATGAAAAAGACTCTGCTCGCTGCCGCCCTGCTCGCCGGTTTTGCCGGTGTCGCCCAGGCAGAAACGTCTGTCACCCTGTACGGCATCATCGACACGGGTATCGGTTACAACAAGGTCAAGGGCGACGGCTTTGACGGCAGCCGCATCGGCATGATCAACGGCGTGCAGAACGGTTCGCGCTGGGGTCTGCGTGGTTCGGAAGATCTGGGTGACGGCCTGCGCGCTGTTTTCCAACTGGAATCGGGCTTTGATTCGGGCAACGGCAAGTCGGCTCAAGGTGGCCGTCTGTTCGGCCGTCAAGCCACGGTCGGTCTGGCCTCCGACAGCTGGGGTCAACTGGACTTCGGTCGTCAAACCAACATCGCCTCGAAGTACTTCGGCTCGATCGATCCGTTCGGCGCCGGCTTCGGCCAAGCCAACATCGGCATGGGCATGAGCGCGATGAACACGGTTCGCTGGGACAACATGGTCATGTACCAAACCCCGTCCTTCAGCGGCTTCCAGTTCGGCGTTGGCTACTCGTTCAGCGTTGACGACAACGCTGGCGCCGACCGCGTTGGCTTCCGCACCGCCGACAACGTCCGTGGCATCACCACCGGCCTGCGCTATGTCAACGGCCCCCTGAACGTCGCTCTGTCGTACGACCAACTGAACGCCAGCAACAACCAGTCGCAAGCTGCTGTTGACGCTACCCCGCGTTCGTATGGCATCGGCGGTTCGTACGACTTCGAAGTCGTCAAGCTGTCGCTGGCCTATGCCCGCACGACCGACGGCTGGTTCGGCGGCCAAGGCATCAACGGCATCACCTCCGGTGACGTCCTGGGCACCAACATCTTCGCTGACGGCTTCAAGGCCAATTCGTACATGGTCGGCCTGAGCGCCCCCATCGGCGGCGCCAGCAAGCTGTTCGGTTCGTGGCAAATGGTTGACCCGTCGAACGACAAGCTGACGGGCGGCGACGACAAGATGAACGTCTTCTCGCTGGGCTACACCTACGACCTGTCGAAGCGCACCAACCTGTACGCCTACGGTTCGTACGCCAAGAACTACGCCTTCATCGACGACGTCAAGTCGACCGCTGTCGGCGTCGGTATCCGTCACCGCTTCTAATCCAAAGCAGGGCGCAAGTCCTGCCTGGATTCAAAGCGTGCGAACGGGCTTCGGCCCGTTCGCATGAAAGCCACCCTTCGGGGTGGTTTTTTTTCGCTCTGTGGACGGATTTCCGGCGCCTGGCGGAGGGGTTCGGGCCGGCTGTTGTAAGCTTGCAGCGCTGTCCGGAAAGCTGCGACTGTTCCATCTGAGGAATGCAGTCTTTCACCTGCTGTTCGGGCTACAGAGTTCAGCCAGAAGTAACCGCGCGAATGCTACAATCCTAAGGTTTGCGCATTTGACGGACGCCTGAATGAACCTGCAACAGTATTTCCCCGTCCTGCTGTTTATCGTAGTGGCCACCCTCATCGGGTTCGCGCTTCTAACGGCCGGCTCCCTCCTTGGTCCGCGGCGTCCGTACGCCGAGAAGCTTTCGCCGTATGAGTGCGGCTTCGAGGCTTTCGAAGACGCCCGCATGAAGTTTGACGTGCGCTACTACCTCGTGGCGATTCTGTTCATTCTTTTCGACCTCGAAATCGCGTTCCTGTTCCCGTGGGCCATCGCCCAGGGCACGGTCGGGCTCGTCGGGTTCTGGACGGTCATGGTCTTCCTGGCCGTGCTCACCGTCGGCTTCATCTACGAATGGAAAAAGGGCGCGCTGGATTGGGAATGACCCGCCGGGTTATCTCACAGCACGCTATCAGAGACGAATATGGCTATAGACGGCATTCTCAAGCAAGGGTTCATCACAACCAGCGCCGACAAGTTCCTTAACTGGGCGAAGACCGGCTCCATGTGGCCCATGACCTTCGGTCTGGCCTGTTGCGCGGTCGAGATGATGCACGCGGGCGCGGCCCGCTATGACCTGGACCAGTTCGGGATCATCTTCCGGCCCAGTCCGCGCCAGTCCGATCTGATGATCGTCGCCGGCACGCTGTGCAACAAGATGGCGCCGGCTCTGCGCAAGGTCTACGACCAGATGCCCGAGCCGCGCTGGGTGGTTTCCATGGGCTCCTGTGCCAATGGCGGCGGCTACTACCACTACTCGTATTCGGTGGTCCGCGGCTGCGATCGAATCGTACCTGTAGACGTCTACGTGCCGGGCTGCCCGCCCACGGCCGAGGCGCTGGTCTACGGCTTGCTGCAAATGCAGAACAAGATCCGTCTGACCAACACGATTGCGCGCTGATTCTTCGCCCCGCCCGCGGCGCATTCCGCCGCCGGCCTCGCGAAGCCAGCGTATCGGTTCACCTAAGCGTACAAGATGATGACCAGGCTCGAAACCCTGAAAAACAATTTGCAGACCACCCTCGGCGCGGATATCGCGCTGACCGAGGCGCTGGGCGAGCTGACGCTCGAAGTGCCCGCGCAGCAGTGGTTCTCGGTCTGCAACAAGCTGCGCACCGAAGCCGGCCTGCGCTTTGAAACCTGTATCGACCTCTGCGGCGTCGACTACCTGACCTGGGGCAACGGCACCCGCCAGATGCCCGAGGAAGCGAATGCCAGGATCCACCGCGCGCGTTTCGCCGTGGTCGCGCACCTGCTCTCCATCGAGAACAACTGGCGCCTGCGCGTGCGCACCTGGGCCGAGGACGATGAGTTCCCGGTGGTCGCATCGCTGATGGAATGCTGGCCCTCCGTGGGCTGGTTCGAGCGCGAAGCCTTCGACCTGTTCGGCATCGTCTTCGAAGGCCACCCGGACCTGCGCCGCATCCTGACCGACTACGGCTTCATCGGTCATCCGTTCCGCAAGGACTTCCCGTTGTCCGGCACCGTCGAAATGCGCTACGACCCCGAACAACGCCGCGTCATCTACCAGCCGGTCACGATCGATCCGCGCGAGATCACCCCGCGCGTGGTCCGCGAAGACTCCTACGGCTTGGGGCGTTAAATCATGGCAGAAATCAAGAACTACACGCTCAACTTCGGTCCCCAGCACCCGGCCGCGCACGGCGTGCTGCGCCTGGTGCTCGAGCTCGACGGCGAAGTGATCCAGCGCGCCGACCCGCACATCGGCCTGCTGCACCGCGCCACGGAAAAACTGGCCGAGCACAAGACCTACATCCAGGCGCTGCCCTACATGGATCGCCTGGACTACGTGTCCATGATGTGCAACGAGCACGCCTACGTCATGGCCATCGAGAAGCTGCTGGGCGTCGAAGCCCCGCTGCGCGCGCAGTACATCCGCGTGATGTTCGACGAGATCACCCGTCTGCTGAATCACCTGATGTCGCTGGGTTCGCACGCGCTGGACGTGGGCGCCATGGCGGTGTTCCTGTACGCCTTCCGCGAGCGCGAAGACCTGATGGACTGCTACGAGGCGGTTTCGGGCGCGCGTATGCACGCGGCCTACTACCGCCCGGGCGGCGTCTACCGCGACCTGCCGGACTCGATGCCGCAATACGGCGCCACCAGCAAGTACCGCGGCGACAAGGAACTGCGCGCCATGAACGACGCGCGCTCGGGTTCGCTGCTGGACTTCATCGAAGACTTCACCAACCGCTTCCCGGGCTGCGTGGACGAATACGAAACGCTGCTGACCGACAACCGGATCTGGAAGCAGCGCCTGGTCGGCATCGGCGTGGTCGAGCCCGAGCGCGCGAAGGCGCTGGGTTTCACCGGCCCGATGCTGCGCGGCTCCGGCGTGGCCTGGGATCTGCGCAAGACGCAGCCCTACGAAGTCTACGACCTGCTCGATTTCGACATCCCCGTCGGTGTCAACGGCGATTGCTATGACCGCTACCTGGTCCGCGTCGCCGAAATGCGTGAAAGCAACCGCATCATCCGCCAGTGCGTGGAGTGGCTGCGCAACAACCCGGGCCCGGTCATGATCGAGAACCACAAGATCGCCCCGCCCAAGCGCACCGCCATGAAGACCAACATGGAAGAGCTGATCCATCACTTCAAGCTCTTCACCGAAGGTTTCCACGTGCCTCCCGGTGAAGCGTACGCCTCGGTGGAGCATCCCAAGGGCGAATTCGGCATCTACGCGGTGTCCGACGGCGCCAACAAGCCTTATCGCCTGAAGATTCGGGCGCCCGGCTTTGTCCACCTGCAATCGCTGGATGAAATGTCGCGCGGTCACATGATCGCCGACGCCGTCACCATCATTGGCACGCAGGACATCGTTTTCGGCGAGATCGATCGCTGATCCGCTGAGAACAGTCACGAGCACGCCCGCATAACCCGGATTCAAACTATGCTGCTTTCCGAACAGGCCTACCAGAAAATCGACCGAGAACTCGCGAAGTTCCCGGCCGACCAGCGGCAGTCCGCCATCATGGCCTCGCTTGCCATCGCGCAAGAAGAGAAGGGCTGGTTGGCTACCGAAATCATCGAAGATGTGGCCAACTACATTGGCGTCCCGCCCATCGCGGTCCAGGAAGTCGCCACTTTCTACAACATGTTCGACGTCAAGCCCGTCGGCAAGAACAAGATCGCCGTCTGCACGAACCTGCCCTGTGCCTTGCGCGACGGCGAACGCGCGGGCGATTACCTCAAGCGCAAACTCGGGGTCGATTACCGCGAGACCACCGCCGATGGCCAGTTCACCCTGGTGGAAGGCGAGTGCATGGGCGCTTGCGGCGATTCGCCCGTGCTGATCGTGAACAACAAGCATATGTGCGTGCGCATGACCGAAGAAAAGCTGGACGCGCTGGTCGCGGCCCTCAAGGCGCAAGGAGAGTCGGCATGAACGCGCCCGACCTGTACAAGCAGTTCGCGCAAGGGCTGGATCCCAACCCGCTGAACGACCTGTCCAATTCGATGTGCCTGCACGGCCGGCACATCCAGCCGCAGATCCTGGCCGACGTCGACGGCGCCAACTGGCGCCTGGCCGACTACGTCAAGCGCGGCGGCTACGAAGCCCTGAAGAAGATCCTGACCACCGGCATGAAGCCGGAGGACGTGATCGCCGAAGTCAAGGCGTCGGGCCTGCGCGGCCGCGGCGGCGCAGGCTTCCCGACCGGCCTGAAGTGGAGCTTCATGCCGCGCGCCTTCCCCGGCCAGAAGTACCTGGTCTGCAACTCCGACGAAGGCGAGCCGGGCACGTTCAAGGACCGCGACATCCTGCGCTTCAATCCGCACATCGTGATTGAAGGCATGGCCATCGCGGCCTACGCCATGGGCATCAGCGCCGGCTACAACTACATCCACGGCGAAATCTTCGAAGTCTACGAGCGCTTCGAGGAAGCGCTGGAAGAGGCGCGCGCCGCCGGCTTCCTGGGCGACAAGATCCTGGGTTCCGACTTCAGCTTCCAGCTGCACGCGTTCCATGGCTATGGCGCGTACATCTGCGGCGAAGAAACCGCGCTGCTGGAATCGCTGGAAGGCAAGAAGGGCCAGCCGCGTTTCAAGCCGCCGTTCCCGGCCAGCTTCGGCCTGTACGGCAAGCCCACCACGATCAACAACACCGAAACGTTCGCGGCGGTGCCTTGGATCATCCGCAACAGCGGCCAGGCCTACCTGGAAGTTGGCAAGCCGAACAACGGCGGCACCAAGCTGTTCTCGATCACCGGCGACGTCGAGCGTCCCGGCAACTACGAGATCCCGCTGGGCACCCCGTTCTCGACCCTGCTGGAACTGGCGGGCGGCATGCGCGGCGGCAAGAAGCTCAAGGCGGTGATTCCCGGCGGCTCCAGCGCCCCGGTGCTGCCGGCCGACATCATGATGGAAACGACGATGGACTATGACTCCATCGCCAAGGCGGGCTCCATGCTGGGCTCGGGCGCCGTGATCGTCATGGACGAGACGCGCTGCATGGTGAAGTCGCTCTTGCGCCTGTCGTATTTCTATTTCGAGGAAAGCTGCGGCCAGTGCACGCCGTGCCGCGAAGGCACCGGCTGGCTCTACCGCATGGTGCACCGCATCGAGAACGGCCAGGGCCGCCCGGAGGACCTGGATCTGCTCGACAACGTGGCGGGCAACATCATGGGCCGCACCATCTGCGCCCTGGGTGATGCCGCCGCCATGCCCGTCCGCGGCTTCCTCAAGCATTTTCGCGACGAATTCGCGCACCACATCGAGCACAAGTCTTGTGTGGTCCCGCAATATCTGTAGGTCTCAGGAACAGCAATGGTTGAACTAACCGTCGACGGCAACAAGGTCGAAGTGCCCGAAGGCAGCATGGTCATGCATGCCGCCCAGAAAGTCGGGCTTTACGTGCCGCATTTCTGCTACCACAAGAAACTGTCCATCGCGGCCAACTGCCGCATGTGCCTGGTTGAAGTGGAAAAGGCGCCCAAGGCGCTGCCCGCCTGCGCCACGCCCGTGACCAATGGCATGGTCGTCCACACCTGCTCCGAGAAGGCGCGCGCCGCTCAGAAGTCGGTGATGGAATTCTTGCTCATCAATCACCCGCTCGACTGCCCGATCTGCGATCAGGGCGGCGAATGCCAGTTGCAGGACCTGGCGGTGGGCTACGGCGGCTCTTCCTCCCGCTATCAAGAGGAAAAGCGCGTGGTCTTCCACAAGGACCTGGGCCCGCTGGTTTCCGCCGAGGAAATGAGCCGCTGCATCCACTGCACCCGCTGCGTGCGCTTCGGCCAGGAAATCGCCGGCGTCATGGAACTGGGCATGCTGAACCGCGGCGAGCACTCCGAGATCACGACGTTCGTCGGCCGTTCGATCGAGTCCGAGCTGTCGGGCAACATGATCGACATCTGTCCGGTGGGCGCGCTGACCTCCAAGCCCTTCCGCTACAGCGCCCGCACCTGGGAGCTGGCGCGCCGCCGCTCGGTCAGCCCGCACGACAGCCTGGGCGCCAACCTGGTGATCCAGGTCAAGGGCGACCGCGTCATGCGCGTGGTCCCGTTCGAAGACGAATCCATCAATGAATGCTGGATCAGCGACCGCGACCGCTTCTCGTACGAAGGCCTGAACAGCGAAGACCGCCTGTCCGCCCCGATGATCAAGGGCACCGACGGCAAGTGGCAGGAAGCCTCCTGGGCCGACGCGCTGCAAGCCGTGGCGCAGGGCCTGTCCCGCGTCCGCGACAGCTTCGGCGCCGGCCAGATCGGCGCCCTGGCGTCCGAATACGCCACCACCGAGGAATACGCGCTGCTGGGCCGCCTGGTCCGCTCGCTGGGTTCCGAGAACATCGACTTCCGCCTGCGCCAGACCGATCCGTCCTTCGACGCCGCCCTGGCCGGCGCGCCGTGGCTGGGCATGCCGATCGCCGAACTCGACAACCTGGACCGCGTCCTGGTCGTGGGTTCGTTCCTGCGCAAGGACCATCCGCTGATGGCGCAACGCCTGCGCCAGGCCGCCAAGCGCGGCACGCAGATCCTGATGGTCGACAGCGTCGCGGACGACCCGCTGATGCCCGTGGCCGCCCGCATTACCGTGGCTCCCTCCGAACTGGCGCGCGCGCTGGCCGAAGTGGCCGTCGCGCTGGCCCAGGCCAAGGAACAGGCCGTGCCGGCCGAGTTCGCCTCGGTCGCCCCGGGCGAGAACGCCAAGAAGATCGCGGCCAGCCTGGCTTCCGGCGCCAACACCGCCGTGCTGATGGGCAATCTGGCCGTGGCCAGCGCCCAGGCCTCGACCCTGGCCGCCAACGGCCGCGCCGTGGCCGACCTGGCCGGCGGCAAGTTCGGCTTCCTGACCTCCGGCGGCAACACCGTCGGCGGCTACCTGGCCGGCGCGATCCCGGGCAAGGGCGGCAAGAACGCCGCCGCCATGCTGGCCGAGCCGCTGAAGGCCTACGTGGTTCTTCACGCCGAGCCCCTGCTAGATGCCGACAACGGCCAGCAGGCCATCGCCGCGCTGCGCGGCGCGCAATTCGCCGTGGCCCTGACGCCTTACCGTTCGGCCGCCGCCGAGTGGGCCGATGTCATGCTGCCGGTGTCGCCGTTCACCGAAACCTCGGGCACCTTCGTCAACGCGCAAGGCCTGGCCCAGAGCTTCAAGGGCACGGTTGCGCCGTTCGGCCAGACCCGTCCGGCCTGGAAGGTCCTGCGCGTGCTGGGCAATGTGCTGCACCTGGCGGGCTTCGACGACGAAACCTCCGAGTCCGTGCGCGACGCCGTGCTGGCCGGCGGGGTCGAAAGCCGCCTGTCCAACGACATCAAGGCGCCGCTGGGCCTGGGCCAGGCCGGCAGCGGCCTGGAGCGCGTGGCCGACGTGCCGATCTACCGCAGCGATGCGATGGTCCGCCGTTCGGAGCCGCTGCAAGCGGCCCCGGCCTCGAAGAAGCCGGCTGCCGCCATGAACGGCCGCACGCTCACCAGCCTGGGCCTGACGGCCGGCGTCAAGGTGCGCGTGACGGGCGGGCAGGGCGCCGTCGAGCTCGAAACCGTGCAGGATGACGCCGTGGCCGATCGCGCCGTGCGCATCTCGGCAGCCTTTGAAAACACCGCGGCCCTGGGTGGCGCATTCGGTCAAATCAGCGTGGAGCGTGCCTGATGGAATGGCTTAATGTTCTTGAGAGCCAGGGTACGGCACTGCTGGGCCCGACGGTCTGGATGGTCCTCTGGACCCTCATCAAGATTGTGATCATCGCCGTGCCTATCATCCTGTGCGTGGCCTACCTGACGTACTGGGAACGCAAGATGATCGGCGCCATGCACGTGCGCATGGGTCCGAACCGTGTCGGTTTCAAGGGGCTGCTGCAGCCCTTCGCCGACGTGTTCAAGCTGCTGACCAAGGAAGTGGTGGTCCCGTCGCAGGCCAACAAGGTGCTGTTCGTCGTGGCCCCGGTGGTCACGCTGATGCCGGCCCTGGCCGCGTGGGCGGTCGTGCCCTTCGGCCCGGACGTGGTGCTGGCCAACGTCAACGCCGGCCTGCTGTACATCATGGCCATCACGTCGATCGGCGTGTACGGCGTGATCGTCGCCGGCTGGGCGTCCAACTCCAAATACGCCTTCCTGGGCGCGCTGCGCGCATCGGCGCAGATGCTGTCCTACGAACTGGCCATCGGCTTCGTGCTGGTGACGGTGCTGCTGGTCTCGGGCAGCCTGAACATGTCCGAGATCGTGCATGTCCAGAACCGCGGCTGGTTCGCCGACAAGGGCCTGACGTTCCTGTCCTGGAACTGGCTGCCGCTCTTGCCGCTGTTCGTGATCTACGTGATCTCGGCCGTGGCCGAAACCAACCGCCACCCGTTCGACGTGGTCGAAGGCGAATCCGAAATCGTGGCCGGCCACATGGTCGAATACTCGGGCATGGCCTTCGCGCTGTTCTTCCTGGGCGAATACGCCAACATGATCCTGCTGTCCTGCATGGCGTCGATCATGTTCCTGGGCGGCTGGGCGTCCCCGATCGACATCGCGCCGCTGACCTGGATTCCGGGTTGGATCTGGCTGGGTCTCAAGACGTTCGTCGTGGTCTCGTTGTTCGTGTGGTTCCGCGCGTCGTTCCCGCGCTACCGCTATGACCAGATCATGCGCTTGGGTTGGAAAATCTTCATCCCGCTGACCGGCGTTTGGCTGGTCGTGGTGGCGATCTGGATGCAGACGCCCTGGAACATTTGGCGCTAAGCCGCCAGGCAGAGGCAGGATATGGAAGCGATCAAGGATTTCTTCGGCAGCCTGATGCTGACCGAATTGCTCAAGGGCATGCGCCTGACGGGCAAGTATTTCTTCAAGCGCAAGGTCACCTTGCGCTACCCCCAGGAAAAGACGCCCGCGTCGGCGCGTTTCCGTGGCCTGCACGCGCTGCGCCGCTACCCCAACGGGGAAGAGCGCTGCATCGCGTGCAAGCTGTGCGAAGCGGTCTGCCCGGCATTGGCGATCACCATCGAGTCGGACCAGCGCGACGACGGCACCCGCCGCACCACGCGCTACGACATCGACCTCACCAAGTGCATTTTCTGCGGCTTCTGTGAGGAAAGCTGCCCCGTGGACTCCATCGTGGAAACGCACATCCACGAATACCACGGCGAAAAGCGCGGCGACCTGTATTTCACCAAAGACATGCTGCTCGCCGTGGGCGACCGCTACGAAGCCGAAATCGCCCAGCGCCGGGCTGAAGACGCTCCCTACCGTTGAAGCCCAGGGTCTGATCCATGACTTTTACCACTGTCCTGTTTTACATACTGGCCGCCGTGCTGGTGATCGCGGCGTTCCGCGTGATCACCGCGCGCAGCCCGGTCACCGCCGTCCTTCACTTGATCCTCGCGTTCGCCAACGCGGCCATGCTGTGGATGCTGCTTGGCGCCGAGTTCCTCGCGCTGCTGCTCGTGCTGGTGTACGTGGGCGCCGTGATGGTGCTCTTCCTCTTCGTGGTCATGATGCTCGACATCCGCATGGATACGCTGCGCCAGGGCATGAAGACCTACCTGCCGCTGGGCCTGGTGATCGGCCTGGTCATGGTGCTGGAGATGGCCTTCGTGCTGGGTTCGACCTGGTACGGCGCGGGCCCGCAGGCTCCGGTCGCCGGCGACTACAACAACGCCCGCGCGCTGGGCGAAGCGATGTACACCCAGTACATCTACGCCATTGAAGTGGGCGCCGCGCTGCTGCTGGTCGGCATGGTCGCCGCCATTGCGCTGACCCTGCGCCGCCGCCGCGACGTCAAGTACAACGACCCCGTCGCCGCCGTGCGCGTGCGTGCCAAGGACCGTTTCCGCCTGGTGAGCATGACCGCCCAGAGCGAGCGCGCCCAGTCGCAGATCGGTGCCTCGTCCGCCGCCGCGCACCAAGGAGAACAAAAATGACGCTGACGCTGGCCCACTACCTGATTCTGGGGGCGATCCTGTTCGCCATCGGGATCTTCGGCATCTTCCTGAACCGCCGCAACCTGATCATTCTCCTGATGTCCATCGAGCTCGTGCTCCTGGCCGTCAACATGAACTTCGTGGCGTTCTCCAGCTGGTTCGGCGACACCGCCGGCCAGGTGTTCGTGTTCTTCATCCTGACCGTGGCCGCCGCCGAAGCGGCGATCGGCCTGGCCATCCTGGTGCTGCTGTTCCGCAACCTGAACACGATCAACGTTGACGAACTCGATCGCCTGAAGGGCTGACGGGGTATTGGAAGAAAATGTCTAGCTCACCCAATCTCTACTTGCTCATCGCGCTGGCCCCGCTGGCCGGAGCGATTCTCGCGGGCCTCTTCGGCACCGGGTTCCTGGGCCGTCCCATCGGCCGCCGCGCATCGCACATGATCACCATCCTGGGCGTGCTCATCTCCACCATCGGTTCGGTGGTGGTGCTGAACGACGTGCTCAACGGCCTGCGCTTCGACGGCGCGGTCTACACCTGGAGCCTGATCGGTCAGACCAAGCTGGAAATCGGCTTCCTGATCGATCCGCTGTCGGCCATGATGATGGTCGTCGTCACCTCCGTGTCGCTGATGGTGCACATCTACACCATCGGCTACATGGCCGACGACCCCGGCTACCAGCGCTTCTTCTCGTACATCTCGCTGTTCACGTTCTCCATGCTGATGCTGGTGATGTCGAACAACATGGTGCAGCTGTTCTTCGGCTGGGAAGCGGTGGGCCTGGTGTCGTACCTGCTGATCGGCTTCTGGTACACGCGTCCCACGGCGATCTTCGCCAACATGAAGGCGTTCCTGATCAACCGCGTCGGCGACTTCGGTTTCGTGCTGGGCATCGGCCTGCTGTTCGCGTATGCCGGCACCATGAACTACGGCGAAGTCTTCGGCCAGGCCGACAAGCTGGCCGCGCTGACGCTGCCCGGTTCCGACTGGATGCTGCTGACGGTCGCCTGCATCTGCCTGTTCATCGGCGCCATGGGCAAATCGGCCCAGGTTCCGCTGCACGCCTGGCTGCCCGATTCGATGGAAGGCCCGACCCCGATCTCCGCGCTGATCCACGCCGCCACCATGGTGACGGCCGGCATCTTCATGGTCGCGCGTTTCTCGCCGCTGTTCGAACTGTCGAATACCGCGCTGTCGTTCATCATCGTGATCGGCGCCATCGGCGCGCTGTTCCTGGGCATCCTGGGCATCATCCAGAACGACATCAAGCGCGTGGTCGCGTACTCTACGCTGTCGCAGCTGGGCTACATGACCGTCGCGCTCGGCGCCTCGGCCTACTCGGTGGCGATCTTCCACCTGATGACCCACGCTTTCTTCAAGGCGCTGCTGTTCCTGGGCGCGGGCTCGGTCATCATCGGCATGCACCATGACCAGGATATCCGCAACATGGGCGGCCTGCGCAAGTACATGCCCATCACCTGGCTCACCTTCCTGCTGGGCACGCTGGCGCTCGTCGGCACGCCGTTCTTCTCGGGCTTCTACTCGAAGGAACACATCATCGAGGCCGCCGGCGCCGCGAACGTCTGGGGCGCGAGCTTCGCGTACTACTCGACCCTGATCGGCGTGTTCGTGACCTCGCTGTACTCGTTCCGTGTGTACTTCCTGGTCTTCCACGGCAAGGAACGCTTCGACACGACCGGCCATGGCCACGGCCATGACGACCACCACCACGCGGCCGACGTCGACCAGGAACCGGATGGCCACGGCCATCACGGCACTCCCCATGAGTCGCCCTGGGTGGTCACGCTGCCGCTGGTGCTGCTGGCGATCCCGTCGGTGCTCATCGGCGCCTGGGTGGTCGACCCGATGCTGTTCGGCAAGTTCTTCGACGGCGTCATCAAGGTCCTGCCGCAACATCCCGCGATGCACGAGCTGCACGAAGAGTGGCACGGCTGGGTGGCCTTCGGCCTGCACGCCTTCCAGACGGTTCCGTTCTGGCTGGTCGTGGCCGGCGCGGTCATCGCCTGGTACTGCTACCTGATCAACCCCAAGGTTCCGGCCAAGATCCAGTCCAGCCTGTCGGGCATCAACAAGGTGCTCGAGAACAAGTACTACGTGGATTGGGTCAACGAGCAGATCATCGCCCGCGGCATGCGCTGCCTGGGCCGTGGCCTGTGGCAGACCGGTGACCGCGGCATCATCGACGGCCTGCTGATCAACGGCAGCGCCCGTGTGGTGGGCTGGGTGGCAGCGATCAGCCGCCACCTGCAGTCCGGCTTCATCTATCACTACGCGTTCGCGATGATCATCGGCATCATGGCGCTGGTGACTTTCTTTGTGCTGATTCCCCAATGATGGCAAGCGAGATGGCATCCAACACTTTCCCCTGGCTCACGCTTGCGATCTTTGTCCCGATCGTATTCGGCCTGCTGGTGCTGGCGGTGGGCCGTGACGACCGTCCCGGTCTGACCCGCGGCCTGTCGCTGATCGGCGCGATCGCCGGTTTCCTGGTCACGATCCCGCTGTACACGGGTTTCGACTCCTCCACGGCCGCCATGCAGTTCGTGGAGAAGGCCTCCTGGATCGAGGCGTTCAACGTCAATTACCACCTGGGCATCGACGGCATCTCGATGTGGTTCGTGCTCCTGACCGCCTTCATCACGATCATCGTGGTGCTGGCGGGCTGGGAAGTGATCACCAGCCGCGTCGCCCAGTACATGGCCGCGTTCCTGATCCTGTCGGGCCTGATGGTGGGCGTGTTCTGCGCGCTGGACGGCATGCTGTTCTACGTGTTCTTCGAGGCCACGCTGATCCCGATGTACATCATCATCGGCGTCTGGGGCGGCCCGAATCGCGTGTATGCGGCGTTCAAGTTCTTCCTGTACACCCTGATGGGCTCGCTGCTGACGCTGGTCGCGTTCATCTACCTGTGGAACGCGTCGGGCGGTTCGTTCGACATCCTGACCTGGCAGCAGACCAAGCTGGGCTATACGCCGCAGATCCTGATCTTCGTGGCCCTGCTGGCGGCCTTCGCAGTGAAGGTCCCGATGTGGCCGGTGCACACGTGGTTGCCCGACGCCCACGTCGAAGCTCCCACGGGCGGCTCCATCGTCCTGGCCGCGATCATGCTGAAGCTGGGCGCTTATGGTTTCCTGCGCTTCTCGCTGCCGATCGCTCCGGATGCCTCGCACAGTCTTGCCGGCCTGATGATCACGCTGTCGTTGATCGCCGTGATCTACATCGGCCTGGTCGCGATCGTCCAGGACGACATGAAGAAGCTGGTGGCCTATTCGTCGGTTGCCCACATGGGCTTCGTGACGCTGGGCTTCTTCATCTTCAACACGGCCGGCGTCGAAGGCGCCATCGTGCAGATGATCTCCCACGGTTTCGTGTCGGGCGCCATGTTCATGTGTATCGGCGTACTCTATGACCGCATGCACTCGCGCCGCATCGCCGACTACGGCGGCGTGGTCAACGTGATGCCGCGCTTCGCCACGTTCTTCATCCTGTTCTCGATGGCCAACAGCGGCCTGCCGGCCACCAGCGGCTTCGTCGGCGAGTTCATGGTGATCATGGGCGCGGTCGAGCACAACTTCTGGATCGGCCTGCTGGCGGCAACCGCCCTGATCCTGGGGGCTTCGTATTCGCTGTGGATGGTCAAGCGCGTGGTCCTGGGCGACGTCGCCAACGACCACGTCCGCGAGCTGACCGATATCAACCGCCGCGAATTCGTGATTCTTGGCGTGATGGCGATCGCCGTGCTGTACATGGGGATCTATCCCAAGCCCTTTACCGACGTGATGCACGTTTCGGTGGAGGCCCTGCTGCAACACGTTGCCGTCTCGAAACTGTAAGACAAGACAATGATGCAATCCCAAATCGATTTCGCCCTGGCGACACCGGAAATCCTCTTGCTGATTTTCGGCCTGGCTATCCTGCTCGTCGACGCGGTCAGCAATCACCCCGAGCGCAAGCCGACGTTCCTGCTGACCATGCTCGTGTTGGGCGTGCTGACCGTCGTGTCGGCGCTGCAATGGAAAAACGGGGTCACGGGTTCGACCTTCAATGGCCTGTACGTCACCGACGAACTGTCGCACCTGCTGAAGATCGCGTCCTACATCGCGGTTGCCGCGACCCTGGTGTACGGCCGCGTCTACGCGCAAGTCCGCGACATGCTCAAGGGCGGCGAGCTCTACGTGCTGACGCTGTTCGCCCTGCTGGGCCAGATGGTGATGATTTCCTCCGGGAACCTGATTTCCATCTACCTGGGCCTGGAGCTGATGTCGCTGGCGCTCTACGCGCTGATCGCGCTGCGCCGCGACAACGTCGTCGCCACCGAAGCCGCCATGAAGTACTTCGTGCTGGGCGCGCTGGCCTCGGGCTTCCTGCTCTACGGCATGTCCATGGTCTACGGCGCCACCGGCCACCTGGACCTGGCCGAAGTCGCCAAGGTCATCGCCGCCGGCAAGGCCGAGAAGCTGGCGCTGGTGTTCGGCATCGTGTTCCTGGTTTCCGGCCTGGCGTTCAAGCTCGGCGCCGTGCCCTTCCACATGTGGGTGCCCGACGTCTACCAGGGTTCGCCCACCGCCGTGACCCTGATCCTGGGCGCCGCGCCCAAGCTGGCCGCCTTTGCCATTACGCTGCGCCTGCTGGTGGACGGCCTGCACGGCCTGGCCGCCGACTGGCAGCCGATGCTGATGATCCTGGCCGTGCTGTCGCTGGCCATCGGCAACCTGACCGCCATCGCGCAGACCAACTTCAAGCGCATGCTGGCCTATTCGACCATCTCGCACATGGGCTTCGTGCTGCTGGGCCTGATGTCGGGCTCGGTCGCGGGCAAGCCGGAGCTGTCGTCCGCGGCCTACGGCGCGTCGCTGTTCTACATGCTCACCTACGTGCTGACCACGCTGGCCAGCTTCGGCATCGTGCTGCTGCTGTCGCGCCAGGGCTTCGAGTGCGAGCAGATCGATGACCTGAAGGGCCTGAACCGCCGCAGCCCGTGGCACGCCGCCATCGTGCTGCTGCTGATGTTCTCGCTGGCCGGCATCCCGCCGCTGGTGGGCTTCTACGCCAAGCTGGCCGTGCTGCAGGCGCTGGTCAGCGCGGGCCACGTGACGCTGGCGGTGATCGCGGTGCTGTTCTCGCTGATCGGCGCGTTCTACTACCTGCGCGTGGTCAAGGTCGTGTACTTCGACGAGCCGGCGGCAGACGCCGCGCCGATGGTGGCCACCGCCGGCCAGCGCGGCATCCTGTCGATCAACGGCGCCCTGATCCTGGTGCTGGGCGTGTTGCCTGGCGGCCTGATGGCGCTGTGCGTGCAGGCCATCCGCAGCTCGCTGAGCCTGTAAGCGGAAAACGGGGACATGAACCAGACCCTGGCGGTATGGCTGCTGATCGCGCTGGCCCTGGTCAGCGCGAATCTGCCGTTCCTGACCGAGCGGGTGTTCGCGGTCATGCCGTGGAAGCGGGGCGGGGCCCTGGCCGTCAAGCCGTTCTGGGTCCGCCTGCTCGAAGTGCTGGTGTTCTACGCAATCGTCGGCGCGCTGGGCTTCGCATTCGAGTCCGCGCTGGGCAACCGGTTTTCCCAGACCTGGGAGTTCTATGCGATTACCCTGAGCCTGTACCTGGTGCTGGCCTATCCGGGGTTCGTGTACCGGTATCTGTTCAAGCGGCATCCGCGCCTGCGGACCTGAACGGTTTCCGTCCCCGAAAAAACGCCCCTTTGGGGCGTTTTTTCATGGCGGGCATGGGTATGTGCCGGCCAGCCCCGTTGGCGTCGTCTGGGGCCATTCCCACGCGGTCTGGACGTATCCCCGGAGCGCGCGACCCCCAGGCGGTCATGCCGCGCGCCGCGGCGGGCTTGATCTCCGGGAAAACCCGGGTCGGGGTGTTGTTTTTTCATCTTTTGAAGGGGATTGGCCTATCGATTCAGGTTTCATTCAGCAAGCGGGTTCAGAATCGCAAACGTTAAAAAAACAAGAATCGTTGCTATTCACAATCGGAGAAGCTGGTTTGAAGCCCCAAGACTCGTATTCACTGAATACGCTCACTACCTCGCTGGCCGCCGCCATCGCAGTTCCCGCCCTGTTCATCAGCCCTTACGCTTCCGCCCAGTCCGCTGATGGGGTGACGCAGCTTGCGCCCGTGCGAGTGGAAGGCGAGGGGTCTTCCTACCAGACGACGACCGTGCCGTCGCCGAAGATGACCGCGCCCCTGCTGGATACCCCGCGCACCGTGCAGGTGGTGCCCAAGCAGGTGATCCAGGACCAGTCGGCCTCCACGCTGCAGGACGTGCTGCGCAACTCGCCGGGCATTACCTTCGGCGCGGGCGAGGGCGGCCGTCCGGGCGGCGACCTGCCGATCATCCGCGGCCAGAATTCGGCCGGCAGCATCTTCCTGGACGGCATCCGCGATTCCAGCACGCAGGTGCGCGACACCTTCAACCTGGAAGAGGTGGAAATCATCAAGGGGCCGGACTCCGTGTATTCGGGCCGGGGCGGCGCGGGCGGCAGCATCAACATGATCAGCAAGACGCCCAAGCCCACCGACTTCACGGAAGGCACCGTCCAGGTCGGCACGGACAACAACTACCGCGCAACGATCGACAGCAACTGGCGCCTGGACGAAAAGGCGGCCTTCCGCCTGAACGTGATGGGCAACAAGGGCGACGTGCCGGGCCGCGACAGCGCGGTGGATTTCGAACGCTGGGGCGTCGCGCCTTCGCTGACGCTGGGCGTGGGCACGCCGACGCGCATCACGCTGAGCTACTACCACTACCAAGACGACAGCATGCCCGATTACTCCATTCCGTATGACCCGAAGACGGGTCAGCCGGTGACGGAGACCATGGGCGTGAGCCGCAAGAGCTTCTACGGGCTGACCGGCCGCGACTTCATGAAGACGCGCGACGATGTGGCCACCGTCGACTTCCAGCACGACTTTTCCGACAAGCTGCAGCTGCGCAACGTCTTGCGCTATGGCCGCGGCACGACCGACTTCGCCGCGACGAACCCCGACGACAGCAAGGGCAACGTCCCCAACGGCCTGGTGTACCGCGCGCTCAAGTCGGGCTATTACGTCACCAAGAGCTTTGCCAACCAGACGGACCTGACCGGGGAATTCGAAACCGGCAGCCTGAAGCACTCGTTCGACCTGGGCTTCGAATACAGCAACATCAAGCAGGACAAGGACGGCTATACCCAGACGGGCGTGCCGACCAGCACGACCTGCACGACGGTGTCGGCGATGTGCGCGTCGCTGTGGGATCCCGATCCGGGCACGAACTACCCCGGCCATCTGCAGCGCAACGGCAACCCCGCGCGCTACAACACCGACACCGTCGCGCTTTACGGTTTCGACACGATCAAGTTCAACGAGCAATGGCAAGCCAGCCTGGGCCTGCGCTGGGACAACTACCGCACCAGCGGCAGCAACATCGCCAAGGGCCGCAACGATCCGGCGGGCACGCCGGCGTTCTACAGCACCAGCCGCGAAGACAATCTCTTCAACTACCAGGTCGGGGTGGCGTACAAGCCCGTGCCCAACGGCACGATCTACGCCACCTATGGCACGTCGTCGACGCCGTCGGCCGTCGCCGCCAGCGCGGTCAGCGACGCCGCAACGGCAGTGAGCCAGTCGCTCGAGCCGGAAAAGAGCCGCACGGTCGAATTGGGCACGAAGTGGCAGGTGTTCGATGACCGCCTGACGCTGTCGGCGGCCGCCTTCCAGGACATCCGCAAGAACACCAGCGTCGCCGTGTCGGCCACCGAGACCGAGCAGGTCGGCGAGGCCAAGGTGCGCGGCATCGAACTGGGCTTCTCGGGCAGCATCACGCCCAAGTGGAACGTGTTCGGCGGCTACACCTTCATGGACAGCGAAATGACCAAGGGCGCGTTTGATAGCGGGGCCGTGGGCCAGGACCTGCCCAACACCCCGCGCAACGCCTTCAGCCTGTGGACCACCTACAAGGTGCTGCCCAAGCTGACGGTCGGCGGCGGCGCCTACTACGTGGACAAGGTGTACGGCAATTCGGATTCGTCGAAGAACGCCAACGGCACGCCCAAGGCGCGCTGGGTGCCTTCGTACTGGCGCTTCGACGCCATGGCGGCCTACGAATTCAACGAACACGTATCGGCCCAGCTGAACGTGCTGAACATCTTCGACGAGACGTACTACACGAAGGCCTATGCGGCGCACTATGCCGCGCTGGGCACGGGCCGCGCCGCGCTGCTGTCGCTGCGCATGCGCTACTGATCCCGGTCCCGGGAACGGAAAAAGCCACCGCGAGGTGGCTTTCTTTTTTGGGGCGGGAGGGCGTCGGACGCCCGGGAGGCGCCAGGGGAGCGGCGGACGGCTCAGCTTTCGAACCAGTTCAGGACGCCGTCCAGGCCGGACACGTTGAGCGCGTAGCGGGTCTGTTGACGCACCAGCGGCTTGGCGTGGTAGGCGACAGGGAAGCCGGCGGCTCCCAGCATCTTCAGGTCGTTGGCGCCGTCGCCCATGGCGATGATCTGTTCCTGGACCGCGCCGTGCTGCCGGGCGAACGCGCGCAGGTGCGCCTCCTTGGCATCGGCGTCCAGGATGTCTCCCAGTACCTTGCCGGTCAGCACGCCGTTGGAAACTTCCAGGGTGTTGGCATGCGCGCTGTCCAGGTTCAGCCGTTCACGCAGGCGCTCCGTGAAGAAGGTGAAGCCGCCGGAGACCAGGAGCACCTTGATGCCGGCGGCCTGGGCCGTGGAGATCAGGCGCTCGGCGCCTGGGTTCAGGCGCAGTTTTTCCATGTACACCTGTTCCAGCGCCTCGGCCGGCGCGCCTTCGAGCAGGGCGACGCGGCGGCGCAGGCTCTCCGAGAAGTCCTTGATTTCGCCGCGCATCGCGGCTTCGGTGATGGCGGAGACCTTGTCCTTCACGCCGACCACGCCCGCGATCTCGTCGATGCACTCGATGTTGATCAGCGTGGAGTCCATGTCCATGGCCAGCACCTTGCAGCTCGAAAGCGTCAGGCCCGCGGGCACGAATGCGGCGTCGACGCCATGGCGTTCGGCCCAGCGCACGACCTCGGCGCGCGTTTCGTCGTCGTGCTGCACGTCGAGCAGGCGGGCGGCGGTGGCGCTGATGCGCGCGATGCCCTGGGCCTGGGCCAGGGCCGCCAGCTGTTCCGCGTGTTCGACGCTCAAGGCGGGAGATTGGACGACAAGATGATGGGTAGTCATAGAAACTCGAGAGAAGGGTACGGTTACTTCAAGGCGCGCAGCACGGCGCGCACGGCATCGGCGCGGGCCGGAACCTGCGGGGCCTTGATCTCAACCCGCAATTTATCCTGTCCCGCCAGTTTGATGTGGCGCTGTCGCTGGACGAGCTCGATGATCCTGCCGGGATCCACCGAGGTCTTGGCGCCGAACTGCAGCAGCGCCTGCGTTTCGCTGGCGTCGATCTTGACGATGCCCAACGGCTGCGCCGCCAGCCGCAGGCGGTGCGTGGCGAGCAGCGTCTGCGCGGCTTCCGGAAGCTTGCCGAAGCGGTCGATCAGCTCTTCCTGGATGTGGATCAGGTCGTCCTCGTCGCCGGCGTGAGCCAGGCGCTTGTAGATGCCCAGCCGGGCGTGCACGTCGGCGCAATAGTCCGACGGCAGCAAGGCCGGAGCGTGCAGATTGACCTCGCAGGCCAGGTTGAAGGGAGCGTCGAGGTCGGGTTCTTCTCCGGCGCGCAGGGCCCGGACGGCCTCGTTGAGCATCTCGTTGTACATCGAGAAGCCCACTTCCTGGATGTTGCCCGACTGCGAGTCCCCCAGCACCTCGCCCGTGCCCCGGATTTCGAGGTCGTGCATCGCGAGGTAGAAGCCGGATCCCAGTTCTTCCATCGCCTGAATCGCCTCGAGGCGTTTCTTGGCGTTGCTGGTGATCGCGTCTTCGCCCGGCGTCAGCAGGTAGGCGTAGGCCTGGTGGTGAGACCGGCCGACGCGGCCGCGCAACTGGTGCAGCTGGGCCAGGCCGAAGCGGTCGGCCCGGTGGATCACGATGGTGTTGGCGCTGGGAACGTCGATGCCGGTTTCGATGATGGTGGTGCACAGCAGCACGTTATAGCGCTGCTGGTAGAAGCCCTTCATCACCTGTTCCAGCTCGCGCTCGGGCATCTGGCCGTGGGCCACGGCGATACGGGCCTCGGGCACCAGTTCCTCGAGGCGGGCGCGGCGGTTGTGGATGGTCTCGACCTCGTTGTGCAGGAAATAGCATTGGCCGCCGCGCTTGAGTTCGCGCAGAAGGGCCTCGCGCAGGGTGCTGCCGTCCTCGCGCCGGACGAAGGTCTTGATGGCCAGGCGCTTCTGCGGCGCGGTGGCGATGACGGAGAAGTCGCGGATGCCCTCCAGCGACATGCCCAGGGTGCGCGGAATCGGCGTGGCGGTCAGCGTCAGCACGTCGACCTCGGCGCGCAGCGCCTTCAACGCTTCTTTCTGGCGCACGCCGAAGCGGTGCTCTTCGTCGATGATGACCAGGCCCAGGCGCTTGAACTTGACGTCCTTGGACAGGATCTTGTGGGTGCCGATGACGATGTCGACGCGGCCGTCGTTGATGCCCTCGATCGCGGCCGACACTTCCTTGGCCGAGCGGAAGCGCGATAGTTCCACCACTCGCACCGGCCAGTCGGCGAAGCGATCGGAGAAGGTCTGCGCGTGCTGTTCGGCCAGCAGCGTGGTGGGGCAGAGCAGGGCGACCTGCTTGCCGTTCGCCACCGCCAGGAAGGCGGCGCGCAGGGCGACCTCGGTCTTGCCGAAACCCACGTCGCCGCAGACCAGGCGGTCCATGGGGCGGCCGGAGGTCATGTCGGCGATCACGGCTTCGATGGCGGCAGCCTGGTCGGCCGTTTCCTCGAAGCCGAAACCCTCGGCGAATGCCTGGTAGTCATTCAGCGGCAGGTTGAAGGCATAGCCTTCGCGCGCGGCGCGCTGGGCATACAGCGCCAGCAGTTCCGCCGCCGTGTCGCGCACCTGCTTGGCGGCCTTGCGGCGGGCTTTGTCCCATTGGCCCGAGCCCAGCTGGTGCAGGGGCGCGGCTTCCGGATCGGCTCCGCTGTAGCGGGCGATCACGTGCAGTTGGGATACCGGCACGTAAAGCGTGCTGCCGCTGGCGTATTCGAGATGCAGGAATTCCATCTCGCCTTCGCCCATGTCCATGTTGACCAGGCCGTGGTAGCGGCCGATGCCGTGCTGCGCGTGGACGACGGGATCGCCGGCGCGCAGCTCGGACAGGTCGCGCACCATCGCCTCGACGTTGCTGGCGCGCTCCTGGTCGCGCTTGCCGCGGCGGCCGGTGGCCGCGAGGCCGGGGTACAGATCGTTCTCGGTCAGGAAGACCAGTTCGGCCTGAGGCAGTTGGAAGCCGGCGGACAGCGGCGCCGCGACGATGCCGAAATGCGCGTCCGAGGCCAGGAAGGTTTCGATGGCGTCCGGCTGCGCGTCGGGCGCGATGCCGAATTCGTTCAGCATCTGCACCAGCGTCTCGCGCCGGCCGGCGGAATCCGCGCATAGCAGCACCCGCGTCTGGCTCGTCTGCACCAGGGCGCGGAGCTTGGCGATGGGGTCGTCCGACCGCCGGGCCACGCTGACGTCGGGCGCGGGCCGGAAGTCGGGATGGGGCTGGCCGGCAGCCAGCGACAGGCGGCGGAAGGCCTTCAGGCGGGCATGCAGCGCCTCGCTGTCCAGGAACAGCGCGGACGGGGGCAGCACCGGACGTTCGCGATCGCTCTTCAGGAAGCCGTAGCGGCTGGCGGTGTCCTGGTTGAAGCGCTGGATCGCATCGTCGATGTCGCCGACGGTGACGGTGACCGTGCCTTCCGTCAGGTAATCGAAGAGGGTGGCCGTTTCTTCGAAGAAGAGCGGCAGGTAGTACTCGACGCCCGCGAACGGGATGCCGTTGCCGATGTCCTTGTAGGGCAGGGCGCGCGACGGGTCGCCTTCGAAGACTTCGCGGAAACGGGCGCGGAAGCGGGTGCGAGAGTCCTCGTCCATGGGGAACTCGCGACCGGGCAGCAGCTGCACTTCGCGCACGGGATACAGGCTGCGCTGCGTATCCACGTCGAAGCTGCGGATGGTCTCGATTTCGTCGTCGAACAGATCCAGGCGGTAGGGCACGGCCGAACCCATCGGGAACAGGTCGATCAGCCCGCCGCGCAGGCAGAATTCGCCCGGCGCCGTCACCTGGGTGACGTGGTTGTAGTTGGCCAGCGTCAGCTGGGCGCGCAGCGCCGCTTCGTTCAGCTTGTCTTTTTGCCTGAAGGAAAAGGTGTAGGCCGCCAGGAACGAGGGCGGAGCCAGCCGGTAGAGCGCCGTCGTGATCGGCACCGTCAGCACGTCCACCGATTTCGTCATCAGCGAATGCAGCGTGTGCAGGCGTTCCGAAATCAGGTCCTGGTGCGGGGAGAATGCGTCGTAGGGCAGCGTTTCCCAGTCGGGGAGCTGCCGCACGCGCAGGTCGGGGGCGAACAGCTGGATCTCTTCCGCCAGGCGCTGGGCCTCGACCGGCTCGGCCGTGAGGATGACCAGGGGCGCGGACGCCTGGCGCGCCAGGTCCGCCAGCAGCCAGGCGTCGCCCGAGCCCGGAGGCCGCGGTTGCGCGTAGCGCGAACCGGGCTTGAGCGCGGACAGAGTGGGGGCCGTCGCGGGGACGGAGGGCGCGGCTGTGGCGGGGAGAATGGGGGCAGGCATCAGGCTGGCAGCAGGCATCAAGCGGAAGATTATAAAATCACCGCACCATGTCTGCCTCCATCATTGCGATCGTGCCCGCAGCGGGCGTCGGCGCCCGCGCCAGCCGGCCCGGGCACGAGACCGTTCCCAAACAATATCGTCCCCTGTCTGGAGAGCCCATGCTGCGCCACGCGGTGCGGGCGCTGCTGGCCGACGACCGGGTGTCCCAGGTGCGCGTGGCGGTGACGCCGGGCGACGGCTGGGTGGATGCGGCGCTGGCGGGGCTGCCCCGCACGGTGTGGCGGGCCTGCGGCGGCGCGACGCGCGCCGATACGGTGGCCGGCGCGCTGGCCGATAGCGGGGCGGGCGACGATACCTGGGTGCTGGTGCACGACGCCGCGCGCCCCGGCTTGCCCGCCGATGCGCTGGGCCGTCTCATCGACGCCTGCCTGGCGGATCCCGTGGGCGGCCTGCTGGCCTTGCCGGTGGCCGATACGGTCAAGTCGGGCCATGGGCGCGTCGAGCGCACGCTCGACCGCAATGGCCTGTGGCAGGCGCAAACCCCGCAGATGTTCCGGGCCGGCGTGCTGCGCGACGCGCTGACGGCGGCCGCCGTGAGCGGCATTGCCGTCACCGACGAAGCGTCGGCCGTCGAGGCGGCCGGCTATGCGCCGCTGCTCGTGTCCGGCGCCATGCGCAATTTCAAGGTGACGTGGCCGGATGATTTCGAACTGATGGAAAAATGGCTATGAGCATTCCCTTTCGCGTCGGGCAGGGCTTCGATGTGCACGCGCTGGTCGAGGGCCGGCCGCTGATCATCGGAGGCGTCACGATCCCCCATACGCACGGCCTGCTGGGCCACTCCGATGCGGACGTGCTGCTGCACGCGATCACCGACGCCCTGCTGGGCGGCGCGGGCCTGGGCGATATCGGGCGTCATTTCCCGGACACCGACCCGGCCTTCAAGGGGGCCGACAGCCGCGTGCTGCTGCGCGAGGCCATGGCCCGGGTGCGCAAGGCCGGCTGGGAGCCGGTCAATATCGACGCCACCCTGCACGCGCAGGCTCCCAAGATCGGCCCGCACGCGCCGGCCATGGTGAAGAACATCGCCGCGGACACGGGATTGGCGGAGACCGAGGTCAACATCAAGGCCAAGACAAATGAAGGCCTGGGTTACCTCGGCAGAAAGGAAGGCATAGCGGCGACGGTCGTGGCGCTGCTCGCCCGGGTCTGATCCTGGGATCGGCCCCGGATTCGATCGCCGCCGAAGTGGCAAGAAAAGCAAAAGGGCCCGGTTGGGCCCTTTTTGCCTTGAGAAGGCGGTGCTTTACTTGCCTTGGGCAGTCAGCGCCAGCGCGGCGGCGTTGACCACCGCGGCGATGCGGCCGGCGTCGCGCAGCTGTTCGGTCGACAGGCCGTCGTTCTTCAGGTTCTCGTAGTGCGAGGCCACGCAGAAGTGGCATTTGCCGATGATGGAGGCCGTCAGCGCGAACAGTTCGAAGCGCTTCTTTTCCACGCCGCCATGAGTGGCGTAGGCGTTCATGCGCAGTTGCGCGGGCAGGCTCTTCAACTGGGCGTCGCCGGTCATTTCCACGTAGGGATACCAGGTGTTGTTCATGCCCATGAGGGCCGAGGCGGTCAATGCGGCGTTGGCGTCGGCTTCCGACAGGCCGCTCTTGAAGGCGTCGACCAGCGCCGGGCTGCGCGCGGCGTAGGCGGCGGACAGGGCGGCGCCCACCGCGTCTTCGGGTGCCAGCGTGGAGCGGGCGATCACGGCGTCCAGATTCAGGCGGATGTCCTTGGCCCAATCCGGCAGCTGTTCCTTAATGGTCGTAAGAAATTCCATAGTTTTTACCTATAATCTAGCGCAGTTAAAGCCCAGCGCGGGACCTGCTGGGCAGATCCCTGGCCGGGCTGGAAATTACAGCGTGGCGCCGCCAACCGAACGGTTGCACGGGCACAGCTCGTCGGTTTGCAGGCCGTCGAGCAGACGCAGGACTTCTTCCGGGTTACGGCCGACGTTCAGGTTGTTCACCGAAACGTGCTGGATCGTGTTGTCCGGGTCGACGATGAACGTGGCGCGCAGCGCAACGCCAGCACCCTTTTCACGCACGCCCAGTTGGTCGATCAGGGCGCCGGTGGTGTCGCCGAATTGGTAGTGACCCAGCTTGTTCAGGTCCGGGTGCTCACGGCGCCAGGCCAGCTTGACGAATTCGTTGTCGCTCGAACCGCCCAGCAGGACTGCGTCGCGGTCTTCGAAATCCTTGGCCAGCTTGTTGAAGCCGACGATTTCGGTCGGGCAAACAAACGTGAAGTCTTTCGGGTAGAAGTAGATCACCTTCCACTTGCCGGGGAACGAGCTTTCGGTGATGTCTTCAAACGCCGACACGCCATTTTCTTCGTGCTGGTTGAAGCCGGGCTTGACGCCGGTGACCTTGAAGGGCTCGAGTTTGTCGCCAACAGTTTTCATGTTTACTCCCAGTTGTTGGTGGAATTAAGGCTGTGCCTCAAACCGTAAATTCTACGCTATGGATTATCGTTGTCTAATTGATAATTCCTAAACTTGGCTTTGGGCAGCTCTATCCTGGCGGTCAGGCCGCCTCCCTCGCGGGGAAGCATGCGCAGGGACCCGCCCACGTGCTTGAGGAGCCGCTCGACGATCGCCAGGCCCAGCCCGGCGCCACTGACGCCGGTGCGGGCGGCTTCGCCGCGGGAGAAGGGCCGCAGCAGGCGGTCGACATCCTCGGGGGCGATGCCCGGGCCGCGATCGGACACCTCGATCGCGATCATGGCACCGTCGGCTTGCAATGTCATGACCAGATGGGCCATCCCATCGGACGAGCGCCCGTAGCGGCGGGCGTTCTCGATCAGGTTGCTGACGATGCGCTTGAGGTCCAGCGCCGTGATGCGGGCGCGCAGGCCGGGCTCCAGCGAGGCCTCCAGTTCGCCGCCCAGCGAGGCGGTATGGCTGCGTTCGCGTTCGTAGAGCTCGGCCAGCACGGCGGAAATATCCGTGGCCAGCTGCGGCAGCGTGCCGGCCGGCCGCGCGTACTCCATCAATTGGCCGATACTGTGGTCGATCTGGCCCAGGTCTTCGTCGATCGCCTGGCGGGCGTCTTCGGAGACGCCGCTCAGTTCGATCTCCAGCCGCATGCGCGCCAGAGGCGTGCGCAGGTCGTGCGAGATCCCCGCCAGCATCAGCTCGCGGTCCGCCTCGGCCTGCCTGAGGTCCTTGGCCATCCGGTTGAACGAGGCGTTCAGGTCGCGGATTTCGAGCGGGCCCTGCTCGGGCAGGGCGGCGGGCGTCTCGCCCCGGGAGAGTACTTGCGCCGCCCGGGCCAGCCGCGATAGCGGCCGGTTGACGAAGCCCACGCTGACCGCGGCCCCCACCAGGGACAGCAGCAATGCCGTGGCGCCCCAGCCCAGCCATTCGATCCCGCCGGTCAAACCTATCTGTTCTCGCTCGAAAACGAGCCAGTACAGGTCCTTCTCTATCTGGAAGCTGACCCAGAAGCCGGGCACCTGGTTCACGCCCCAGGCGATCTGCGTCTCCGGGCCGAAGCGCGTGCGGATGTGCTGGGCAACGCGTTGCCAGTAGTCGTCGTCGGGAAGCGCCTCGGCGAAGTCCGTGACTTCGCGCGGGTAGACCTGGATGCCTTCGTTGGTGGCCAGGTCCAGCAGGAGCTTGCTCCGTTCGTCGTTATGGGAATAGATCAGCGCGGTGCGCGTGATATTGACGGCCGTGATCACCCGCTGCGCCATTTGATTGGCGCGCGGTCCCAGCTCCATGCTGAAGAAAACTTGTAGCCACGCGCCCAGGCTGACGAGCATCAGCGCGGCGAGCAACAGGAACGTGCGGCCGAACAAGCCGAGCCGCAATCGAGATGTCAGGTTCCTGAAGGTTCTGCGCAAGCGGGGCACGAGGCTGCGCTCCTGCCCGGGGCGGGCCAGCCGGTCAGCTGCCACCATCCGGCACGAACACGTATCCCAGACCCCAGACGGTCTGGATGAATACGGGCTTGGACGGATTGGGCTCGATCAGCTTGCGCAAACGCGAGATCTGGACGTCGAGGCTGCGATCGAAGGCCTCGTATTCGCGGCCGCGGGCCAGCTCCATGAGTTTGTCGCGCGAGAGCGGGATCTTGGGGTGCCGTGCAAATACCTTGAGCACCGAGAATTCGCCCGTGGTGATGGGCACCTGTTCCCCGTTGCGCGTGAGCGTGCGGGTGGACAGATTCAGCACGTAGGGGCCGAAGGCGATGGATTCGTTCTCCTGGCTGGGAGCGCCGGGGTGTTCCTCGGTGCCTCGGCGGCGCAGGATGGCGTTGATCCGCGCCAGCAGTTCCCGGGGGTTGAACGGCTTGGACAGGTAGTCGTCCGCGCCCATCTCCAGGCCGACGATGCGGTCGATCTCTTCCGCCTTGGCCGTCAGCATGATGATGGGAGTATTGTCATGGCCACCGCGCAGCCGGCGGCAGATGGACAGGCCATCTTCGCCGGGCAGCATCAGATCCAGCACGAGCAGGTCGAAATGCTCGCGTTGCCAGAGTTTGCCCATCTCTTTCGCGTCTTCGGCGACGAAAACGTTGAATCCCTGCTCGGACAGATACCGGCGCAGCAGATCGCGCAAGCGCGGATCATCGTCGACGACGAGGATTTTTCGGGTGGGGGTGGTGTTTTGCGTATTCATGGCCGGAAATGTAACAGTGACAAGAACCAGCGGCTAGTGGGCGTTCACAAGATATTACACATTGCGATCCATCGTTGAAATCCCCCTTACAACCGGGGGCGGAGCCGCGGTATTTCGTACAATCTGCATCTATGGAACTAAACCTGCTGGCCTTGGAAACCTCTTCGTCCCGTTGCGGCGTGGCTCTTTTGCGCGCGGCCGGCGGCCGGCTGGAGGTCAGCGTCAGGGAACACGAGGGCTCCCAGGAGCACGCGGAACGGCTCTTGCCCATGGCCAACGAGCTGCTGGCGGCCTCCGGCCTGACGCCAGGCTCCCTGCACGCGGTGGCTTTCGGCCAGGGGCCGGGCGGCTTCACGGGCCTGCGGGTGGCTTGCGGCGTGGCCCAGGGCATGGGCCTCGGGCTGGGCATTCCCGTATTGCCCATTGTCTCTCATCAGGCGGTCGCCGCACAGGTGGAGTCCACGCCCGGGGACGCGATAGTCGTGGCGCTGGACGCCCGGATGAATGAAGTCTATCTGGCGGTCTACCGCCAGGCGGGCAGTGCGGACGGCGAAATCGCCTGGCAAACGCTGCAGGCGCCGATGCTGATCGCGGCGGCCGAGGTCGTGCCCTGGGCCGCGCATCACCTGCCGGGCTGGTCGGCCGCCGCCGGCCAGCCGCTGGGCGTGCTGCTGGCGGGCGACGCGTGGGATGCCTACGCCGCGGAAATGGCCTATCCCGCGCAGTGGCGCCGCGCCGCCGGCGCGCAGCGGCCGGAAGCGGCCAGCGTGGCCCGTCTTGCGCGGCAGGGCTGGCTGCGCGGCGAAGCCCTGGCTCCCGAGCTGGCCGCGCCGCTCTATGTGCGCGACAAGGTGGCTTTCACCACCGCCGAGCGCATGCTGGGCCAGGGCGGCAACCCCAAGGCTCAGTCCTCGCTGGCGCCCGCGGTTCCCCAGCCCATGACGGACGCGGACCTGGACGAGGTGGTGGCGCTGGAGGCGCACGTGCAGTCCTTTCCCTGGACCCGCGGCAATTTCGCCGACGCCCTGGCGGCCGGCTATGGCGCCTGGGTGCTGCGGCGCGACGGCAAGCTGGCGGGGTTCTGCGTCGTCATGTTCGCCCCGGACGTGGCCCACCTGCTGGTGATCGCCGTGGCCAGGAAACTGCACCGCCAGGGGCTGGGCGGCATTCTCCTCGACTGGTGCGAACAGCAGGCGCGCGAGCGCGGCCTGGAGGGCGTGCTCCTGGAAGTGCGGCCCTCGAACGCGTCCGCCATCAGTTTCTATAAGCGGCACGGCTACCTGCAGATAGGCGTGCGCCGCGGCTACTATCCCGCCGAAAAGGGCGGCCGGGAAGATGCGCTGGTCATGCAGAAGCGCTTTGCGGCCGCCGCCGGAGAAGCCGCATGATGGCGCCTGTCTCTTCCCCCGCGCCGGCCGCTCCCCGGGTCAATCCCCTTCAAAGGATCTGGCTGCGCGAAATCGGCATGGAACGGCTGTGGCTGCGTCCGGCGCCGGCGGCAAGCCGGCCGGCCGCCGAGCCGCAAGTCCCTGTTTCAAAACCCGTTTTTCCGGTATCCGCGCCCGCGGCGGAAGCGCCGCCCGCCGAAGCCCCGCCGGCCCGGCCCGCCGCCGCCCCCGCGGCGCCCGCCGCGGAGCCCGTGCCGGGCCGCCCGGGCATCCCCGCTTCCATCCTGAACCGCAAGGGCCCGCCGCCGCCGCCGCCCCCAAAGGTGGTGGCCGAAGCGGCCGCGCCCGCGCCCATCCCGGTGGCCGAGGCCATCAGGAATTCCAGCCTGGACGAGATGCGCGAGCAGGTCGTGGCGTGCGAGGCTTGCGGCCTGTGCAAGGGCCGCCGCAATGCGGTGTTCGGCCATGGCGGCCAGCCGACGCGCTGGCTGGTGGTGGGCGAGGCTCCCGGCGAGCAAGAGGATCGCCAGGGGCAACCTTTCGTAGGCAGGTCGGGCCAGTTGCTGGACGCGATGCTGTCGGCGGTGTCCATGAGCCGCGAGCGCGACGTTTTCATCACCAATGTCATCAAGTGCCGCCCGCCGGGCAACCGCAATCCCAAGCCCGAGGAGATCGCGGCCTGCAGCCCGTACCTGATGCGGCAGATCGCCCTGCTCAAGCCGGAGCGGATTCTGGTCCTGGGCCGTTTTGCCGCCCAGACGCTGCTGGGCACCGACGCCACGATCGGCAGCCTGCGAGGACGCGTCCATCAGCTGAAGACGGACGAGGGCGTGCAGATACCGGTGGTGGTCAGCTATCACCCGGCCTACCTGCTGCGCAGCCCCGGCGAAAAGGCGCGCGCCTGGCAGGACCTGAAGCTGGCGGCCCGCATGGGCTGAGCCTCCGCCAGGCAAAAAAAAACCGGGCGCAAGCCCGGTTTTTCATTGGAGGATCAATCGCTTAGTGCGAGGAGTCCAGCGCGCGGCCGTGGCCTTCCTGGCCGATTTGCTCGTGCAGCTCGGGGTTGGCCTGCAGGTTGCGTTTGCTCCAGCGCATGAAGACCACCATCAGCACGGCGACCACGGTGCCGAAGATCACGATGATCAGGTTGATCGGCAGCTGCAGCCACAGCAGCAGCGTGTACATGGCCACCATCAGCAGGATGTTGAGCTGTTCGTTGAAGTTCTGCACGGCGATGGAGTGGCCGGCCGACAGCAGGACGTGGCCGCGGTGCTGCAGAAGGGCGTTCATCGGAACCACGAAGAAGCCCGCCAGGCCGCCCGTGATCAGCAGCAGCAGGTAGACGCTCCAAGGCGAATAGACCAGCGGCATCAGCAGCACGACCAGGCCCATGGCCGCGCCCACGGGCAGCACGGAGAGCGCGCGGCGCAGCGGAATGCGGCCGGCCAGGATGGAGCCCACCACCGTGCCCAGCGCGGCCACGCCCATCAGCATCGAGGCCTTGTCCAGCTGGTAGCCCAGGTGGCTGCGGCCCCATTCGATGACGATCAGCTGCAGCGTGGCGCCCGCGCCCCAGAACAGCGTGGTGACGGCCAGCGAGATCTGGCCCAGCTTGTCTTTCCAGAGCACACAGACGTAGCCCCAGAAGGTGCGGACGAGGCGCACGGGGCTTTTCTGCTGCGGCGGGTAGCGCACGTGGGTGTGCGGAATCATCAGGTTGCACAGCGCCGCCAGCAGATAGACGAAAGCGATGACCAGGATCGCCGCCTCGGCGGGGGTATGGACCAGCTTGCCGATGAACGAGTGGTTGAGCAGGGCGGCGGAAACGGACGACGAAATCAGCACGCCGCCCAGCACGGTGCCCAGGATGATGGAGAAGACCGTGAGGCCCTCGATCCAGCTATTGCCCTTGACCAGCATGGCCGGCGGCAGCATTTCGGTCACGATCCCGTACTTGGCGGGGGAGTAGGCCGCGGCGCCGATCCCCACGATGCCGTAGGCCATGCAGACCAGGTAGGTTTGGTATTGCTCGGGGATGCCGATGTTGGCGTAGGAGAACATCAGCATGCAGCCGCCGACCTTCAGCGCGTTCGTGGAGAACATCACGCGCCCCTTGGGGAAGGAGTCGGCCAGGGCTCCGACGAAGGCGGCCAGCACGACGTAGGCCAGCGCGAACGACCATTTCATCATGGGGGCCAACCAGTCGGGGCCGTGCAGTTCCTGTATCAAGGCGATGGCTGCGATGAACAGCGCATTGTCCGCCAATGACGAGAAGGCCTGCGCGGCCATGACCAGATAGAAACCACGTTTCAAGAATGTCCCCGTTCTTCGGCCAGAGCCCGGCCAGTCCGCGTGAAAATTTATGTGTCGTGCCAAAAAGTGTCAGGGAGTATAGCCGGAGCCCAAATGGCGGCCATTGAGCGTTTGCCCGTGGGTTGACGGTTGCTGACGTTTGGGGGCGGACCGGCTGCGGTATCATACGAGCCATATGAGAGCCGGCCCTCGATGGGCCGGTTTGCAATCTGCGCGGCAGGTCCGTTAACGCCTTTCGTTCAACCCACCCCGTCGTCATCGTACTGTGCGTCTTACTCAGCTCAAACTCGCCGGCTTCAAGTCCTTCGTCGATCCCACCGTGATTCCCGTGCCCAGCCAACTGGTGGGCGTGGTGGGTCCCAATGGCTGCGGAAAGTCGAACATCATCGACGCCGTGCGCTGGGTGCTGGGCGAAGCCAAGGCCTCGGAACTGCGTGGCGAGTCCATGCAGGACGTCATTTTCAACGGTTCCGGCAACCGCAAGCCCGCCGCCCGGGCGTCGGTCGAAATGGTGTTCGACAACAGCGAGGGGCGCGCCGCCGGCCAATGGAGCAGCTACGCGGAAATCGCCGTGCGCCGCGTCCTGACCCGTGACGGCACCAGCAGCTATTTCGTCAACAACCAGCAGGTCCGCCGCCGCGACATCCACGACATCTTCCTGGGCACCGGGCTGGGCGCCCGCGGCTACGCCATCATCGGGCAGGGCATGATCAACCGCCTGATCGAGGCGCGCCCGGAAGAACTGCGGGTATTCCTCGAGGAAGCGGCCGGGGTGTCGCGCTACAAGGAACGGCGCCGGGAAACCGAGAACCGCCTGTCCGACACCCGCGAAAACCTGACCCGCGTCGAAGACATCCTGCGCGAGCTGAACACCCAGCTGGAAAAGCTGGAGGCGCAGGCCGAGGTGGCCACCCGCTACCGCGAACTCCAGGCCGACGGCGAAAAGAAGCAGCATGCGCTGTGGTTCCTGAAGGAAACCGGGGCGCGCGAGGAGCGGGCCAAGAAGGCCCAGGAAATGGCGCAGGCCCAGAACGAACTGGAAGCCGCCATCGCCGGCCTGCGGGCGGGCGAGGCGGCGCTGGAGTCCAGGCGCCAGGCCCACTACGCCGCCAGCGACGCCGCCCACGCGGCCCAGGGGGCGCTGTACGAAGCCAACGCCCAGGTGAGCCGCCTGGAAGCCGAGATCCGCCACGTGGTGGATTCCCGCAACCGTCTGCAGGCACGCCGCGAGCAGCTGCAGCAGCAGATCGGCGAATGGACCGCCCAGCGCGAGCACTGCACCGAGCAGATCGCCCAGGCCGAGGAAGACCTGGCGGCCGGCGCCGCCCGCACCGAAGAGGCGCGCGCCAAGGCCGAAGATGCCCAGGCCGCCTTGCCGGCGGTGGAGCAGCGCGTGCGCGAAGCCGCCGCCGGGCGCGACGAGATGCGCGCCGCCCTGGCCCGCGTGGAACAGAACCTGGCCCTGGTCGCGCAGACGCAGCGCGACGCGGACCGCCAGATGCAGGCCCTGGAGCAGCGCCGCGAGCGCCTGCAGCAGGAACTGCGCGAATTGCACAGCCCCGATCCGGTCCGCCTCGAGCAACTGGCCGGCGACCGCGTGGCGGGCGAAGACCAGCTCGAGGAAGCCCAGGAAGAACTCGCCGCCCTGGAGGGCCGCGTGCCCGAAGCGGACGCCGAGCGCAGCCGCGCCCAGGCCGCCGCCCAGACCGACGCGCAGAATCTTGCGCGCCTGGAAGCCCGCCTGTCCGCGCTGGTGAAGCTGCAGGAAGACGTGCAGAAGCAGGGGGCGCTGGAGCCCTGGCTCGCCAAGCATGAACTTGCCGGGCTGACCCGGCTGTGGCAGAAGCTGCACGTCGAACCCGGCTGGGAAACCGCCCTGGAAGCCGCCATGCGCGAACGCATGGCATCCATGGAAGTGCGCAGCCTGGACTGGGCCCGGGCCTTCGCCGAGGACGCGCCGCCCGCCCGCCTGGCTTTCTACCAGTTGCCGGCCGCCGCGCCCACGCCGCCCGCTCCGGCCGGGCTGACCCCGCTGGCCAGCCTGCTGCGCATCACCGACCCCGACCTGCGCACGCTGCTCAATGAATGGCTGGACGGTGTCTACACCGCCGCCGACCTGACCCAGGCCCTGTCCATGCGCGCCAGCCTGCCCGCCGGCAGCGCCTGCGTGGTCAAGGCCGGGCACCTGGTGGATGCGCACAGCGTGCGCTTCTACGCGCCCGACTCCGAGCAGGCCGGCCTGCTGGCCCGCCAGCAGGAAATCGAGAACCTGCAGCGCGAGATCAAGGCCCAGCAGCTGATCGCCGACCAGGCGCGCGCCGCGGTGGCCCGCGCCGAGGCCGCGTGGCAGCAGGTGTCCCAGGCCATCGCCCCGGCGCGCCAGCGCGTGGCGGAAGTCACGCGCCGGGTGCACGACATCCAGCTGGAACATTCGCGCCTGCAGCAGCAGGCCGAACAGTCGGGCGAGCGCGCCTCCCGCCTGCGGCAGGACCTGGAGGAAATCAAGGTCCAGGAAGAAGACCTGCGCGCCACCCGCGAGGAAGCCGAGGCCCGTTTCGAGGCGCTGGACGAAGAGCTGGCCGAACACCAGTCCCGCTTCGCCGATGCCGAGATCGACGGCGAGACGCTCGCTGCCCAGGCCGAGGCCGCCCGCGCCGGGCTGCGCGAACTGGAGCGCGCCGCCCAGGAAGCCGAATTCGCCGAACGCAGCATCCAGGTCCGGATCACCGATCTGCAGCGCAATCAGCAATTGGCGGCCGACCAGAGCCAGCGCGCCAGCGTCGAACTGGAGCAATTGCAGGAAGACCTGGCCGAGCTGGACGCGTCGGCTTCCCAGGCCGGCTTGCAGGACGCCCTGGAGGTGCGCGCGGAGCGCGAGGAAGCGCTGTCGCGCGCGCGCCAGGAAATGGACAATCTGGCCGCCTTGCTGCGCGGCGCCGACGAAGACCGCCTGCAACAGGAACAGACGCTGGAGCCGCGGCGCGCCCGCATCATGGAGCTGCAGTTGCAGGAGCAGGCCGCCCGCCTGGCCGAAGAGCAGTTCACGGAACAGCTGAACGCGCGCGAAGTCGACCGCGAGGCCCTCGCGCAGGAACTGGCCAACCAGTCCGACGAATGGCGCCGGGCGAGCTGGCTGCAATCGGAAGTGAGCCGCATTTCCCGCCAGATCGAGTCCCTGGGCTCGGTCAACCTGGCCGCGCTGGACGAACTGAACAGCTCGCGCGAGCGCAAGGGCTTCCTGGATTCGCAGCACCAGGACCTGATGACCGCCATCGAAACCCTCGAAGACGCCATTCGCAAGATCGACCGCGAAACGCGCGAGCTGCTCCAGGAGACCTTCAACGTGGTGAACGGCCACTTCGGCGAGCTGTTCCCCAAGCTGTTCGGGGGCGGGGAAGCCCGGCTGAGCATGACGGGCGAGGAAATCCTCGACGCAGGCGTGCAGGTCATGGCCCAGCCGCCCGGCAAGCGCAACAGCACCATTCACCTGCTGTCGGGCGGCGAAAAGGCGCTGACCGCGACCGCGCTGGTGTTCGCGCTGTTCAAGCTCAACCCGGCCCCGTTCTGCTTGCTGGACGAGGTGGACGCTCCGCTGGACGACGCCAACACGGAACGCTATGCCAATCTGGTCGCCAACATGAGCGAGCAGACCCAGTTCCTGTTCATCTCGCACAACAAGATCGCGATGCAGATGGCCAAGCAATTGGTCGGTGTAACCATGCAAGAGCAAGGGGTTTCGCGTATCGTTGCGGTAGACATAGATTCGGCCGTGCAGATGATGGCCTCCGAAGCGGCATAAACCAATATTCAGAAGGGCGCCGGGCGTTTCGGCGCGGGATTGATACATGAGTGATTTGCAGATCGGGCTGATAGCCCTGGGCGTCCTGCTGATACTGCTGGTGCTGGGATTCAACTGGTGGCAGGACCGCCGCGTGCGGCGCAAGATGCAGACGCATTTCCCTGCGTCCGAGCAGGATCCCCTGCTGGGGGCGGGCGCCGCTGCCGCCGGCGCCGCCTCGGGTCCGGCGCCTCGCCGCGAACCCGGCATGGGCGGCGAGGCCCCGCGCGCGCAAGCCGGACAGGCGGCCCCGGTCGATCCGGGCACGGACGCCGACGATGCCGCCGAGCCGGATCCCGCTTGCGAAGTGGTCATCGAGATCAACTTCGCCGAACCGGTGCGCGGCGCCGAGCTGCTGCCCTATATGCAGAGCCTGCGCCACGTGGGCCGCAAGCCCATGCGCGTGTTCGCCGAAACCGACCAGCGCCGCCATCGCGCCCACATCCATGCGGGCGAATCCTACGCCTCGATGCAGCTGGCCGTGCTGCTGGCCAACCGCAGCGGCCCGCTGACCGCCATCGAATGGTCGCAGGCCTGGGCCCGGGCCCAGGACATGGCCGAGCGCTTCGACGCCACCATCGAAGGGCCGGACCAGCAGGCCGTGCTCGAGCAGGGCGCGCGCCTGGACGATACCTGCGCCGCCCTGGATACCCAGGTTGGCCTGACCCTGTTGCTGGGCACGGCCCAGCCCGCCGCCGAGGTGCTGGGCGTGGCGCGCGATGCCGGCTTCGTCCCCGATGGCAACCGCCTGGCCTGGCCGGCGGAGAACGGTGTGGCCCGCTTCACGCTGGCCCGCGCCGACGGCGCGGCGTTCGACGCCGGCATGGGCGGAATCGAACGGCTCTACCTGTTGCTCGACGTGCCGTGCAGCCCCGCGGACAGCCGCGCCTTCGGCCGCATGGTCGACGTGGGCCGCGACCTGGCCGCCCGCCTGCGCGCGGAATTGGTCGACGACCAGGGCAAGCCGCTGGCCGATGGTTCTGAAACGGTCATCGACGAACGGCTGCAAGTGCTGTTCGGCCAGCTGGAGCAGGCGGGCCTGCCCGCCGGCAGCGAACGCGCCCAGCGGGTGTTCGCTTGATGGGGTTCGCCCCAGGAAGCGCTGCGCGCCTCCTCCCAGGGGCGCCGCGGCGGACCGGCGAGGCCGGCTCCGCGCGGCCCCGCGCCCATTCCAGCGTCTCGTGCGCGAGTCGCGAGCCATGGGCGGTCCGCGGTGTTATGGATAACTGATATGAAAGGCTCTTCCGGCGGTGAAAACGCGGCGCAGGCCGCGGCGCGCCTGCGCGCCGAAATCGAACAGCACAACGTCCGCTATTACGTCTACGACGAACCCTCCATTTCGGATGCCGAGTACGACGCCCTGATGCGGGAGCTGCAGGCCCTGGAGGCCGAGCATCCGGAGCTCGTGACGCCCGAATCGCCTACGCAGCGGGTCGGAGCCGCCCCGGTGTCGGCCTTTGGCGCCGTGCGCCATGCCGTGCCCATGCTGTCGCTGGGCAATGCCTTCGACGAGGAAGACGTGGTGGCCTTCGACCGCCGCGTGACGGATACGCTGCGCGGCGCCGGCCTGCTCGGCCCGGCGCAGCAGGCGGACTATTTCTGCGAACTCAAGCTTGATGGGCTGGCCATCAGCCTGCGCTACGAGGACGGCCGCCTGGTGCAGGCCGCCACGCGCGGGGATGGCCAGACCGGCGAAGACGTCACCTCCAATATCCGCACCATCAAGGCGATTCCCCTGCAGCTCACGGGGGCCGCGCCCAAGGTGCTGGAGGTTCGGGGCGAGGTGCTGATGAACCGCGCCGACTTCGAAAAACTGAACCAGGCCCAGGCCAAGCGCGACGAAAAAGTGTTCGTCAATCCGCGTAACGCGGCCGCCGGCAGCCTGCGCCAGCTGGATCCGCGCATCACCGCCAAGCGGCCGTTGCGGTTTTTCGCCTATGGCTGGGGCGAGGTCCATGGCCTGCCGGGTTCGCAGGGCGGCCTGTTTGCCGAGGCTTCGGCGGGCGCGGCCGAAGCCTCGCAATTGCCCGAGAAATCCCATGGCGCGATGCTGGACTGGCTCGCCTCGCTGGGCCTGCCGGTCAACGTGAGGCACAACCACCGGGCCACCGGCGCCGAAGGCCTGATGGCCTTCTACGCCAAGGTCGGCGCGATGCGGGCTGAGCTGCCCTACGACATCGACGGCGTGGTCTACAAGGTGGATTCGCTGCCGGCCCAGAAGGTGCTCGGCTTCGTGGCGCGCGCCCCGCGCTTTGCGCTGGCGCACAAGTTCGCGGCCGAAGAGGCCACCACCACGCTGCTGGACATCGAGGTGCAGGTCGGCCGCACCGGCGCCATCACGCCGGTGGCCCGCCTGAAACCGGTCTTCGTCGGGGGCGTGACCGTCACCAACGCCACGCTGCACAACGAGGACGAGATCCGCCGCAAGGATGTGCGCATCGGCGATACGGTGATCGTGCGTCGCGCGGGCGACGTGATTCCCGAGGTGCTGGCGCCCGTGCTGGAAAAGCGGCCCGGCGACGCCCGGGAGTTCGTCATGCCCACCGCCTGTCCGGTGTGCGGTTCCGCCATCGAACGCCTGGAAGGCGAAACCATTGCGCGCTGTACCGGCGGCCTGTTCTGCGGGGCCCAGCGCAAGCAGACCCTTTGGCACGCGGCCAGCCGCAAGGCGCTGGACATCGAAGGCCTGGGCGAGAAGCTGGTGGATCAACTGGTCGACAGCGGCCGCGTCAAGACGCTGGCGGATCTGTACAGCCTGCGTCCGCTCGAGCTGGTGGGGCTGGACCGCATGGGCCAGAAGTCCGCGGACAACCTCGTGGCCGCGATCGAAAAGGCGCGCACGCCGGGGTTGGCCCGTCTGCTGTTCGCCCTGGGCATCCGCCACGTGGGCGAAACTACCGCCCGCGACGTGGCGCGCCATTTCGGCAGCATCGACGCCATCATGGATGCCGATGAAGAGATGCTGTCGGCCGTGCCCGACGTGGGGCCGGTGGTGGCCGCATCCATCCGCCACTTCTTCGCCGAACAGCACAACCGCGACGTGATCGGGCAGTTGAAGGCGCAGGGCGTGAGCCCGGTGGCCGAAGCGGCCCCGCAAGGCACGACCCTGGCGGGCAAGACCTTCGTGCTGACGGGCACGCTGCCTAACTGGACGCGCGAAGAGGCGTCCATGCACATCCAGGCGGCCGGTGGCAAGGTCAGCGGCTCGGTGTCCAAGAAAACGGCCTACCTGGTGGCGGGCGAGGACGCCGGCAGCAAACTCACCAAGGCCCAGGAACTGGGCGTGACCGTGCTGGACGAAGACGGGCTGAAAGCCCTGCTCGGAATGGCCGGCTGAGGCTGGCTTTCCGGAAATTATTCCTTTCCTCCAAAAAAACTGCCCGCGATGCGGGCAGTTTTTGTTTCGGCGGACAGGCTTACTGGATCTTGGCCTTTTCGCGCAGTTCCTTCTGGTAGTCGGCCAGGGTTTGCTGGCGCAGCATTTCTTCGAGTTGCGTGCGGACCTGGTCGAGCGGCGGGAATTCCACCGGACGGGTGTCGTCGACCATGATGATGTGCCAGCCGAACTGGGTCTGCACCGGCTTGTCGACCAGTTCGCCCTTCTTCAGCTGGGTCACGGCCTGCGCGAACGGCTGGACGTAGTTGGTCGGGGGAGCCCAACCCAGGTCGCCACCCTTCTCGGCGCTGCCGGGGTCCTTCGAGTTCTTCTTGGCCAAGTCGTTGAACTTGCTCTTGTTGCCCTTGATCTGGGCGAGCAGGTCATTGGCCGTCTTCTCGTCTTCGACGAGGATGTGACGGACCTTGTATTCCATCTTGCCGGCCTGTTCCTTCTTGATCTTCTCGTATTCGGCCGTGACCTTGGCTTCCGAGACGGGGTGCTTGGCCAGGTAATCGGCCATCAGGGCGCGGACCAGGATGCCTTGGCGGGCCAGTTCGATTTCGGTCTGGACGTCGGCTTGCTTGGCGATGCCGCTGGATTCGGCGGCCTGCACGAAGATCTGGCGATTGATCATTTCCTGCTTGACCTGCTCGCGCAATTGCGGCGAATCGGTCGCGCCCTGGCTGACCAGCAGCTTGACGAATTGATCCAGGCTCTTCTGCGGAATGGCCTTGCCGTTGACGGTGGCCACGTTCTGGGCAAAAGCCGGCACGGCGATGACGCAGGCCGCAGCCAGCATGACGATGCGTTTCATGAATATCCTTTTACTTTCTATTTGGGAGCCTGGGCGTCAAGCGCAAGCGCATGAATCGGATAAGGGATCAAATCTTGCAAATGATGATACACCAGCCGATGCCGCGCGACGGGGGAGAGCCCCGCAAAGCAAGACGCAACGATGATCACGCGATAGTGGCCGGCGCCGTTTTTACTGCCTTCGTGTCCGGCGTGCAAATGCGAGTCGTCCAGGATGTCCAGGCTGACGGGTTCCAGGGCGGCGAGCCGTTCCCGGATCAGGGCGATGCGGTCGGTGGTGTCTGACATGGCGGTGAATATGAAAGTTCCGGCGCGCGGGCGCCGGCCGGAAGAAGGCGGGGCGGGGGGATCAGGGCTTGCCGGGCGGGGAGTCGGGGCCCGAGGGCGTCTGCTCCTCGGCCTGGATGTGCTTGCCCAGCCACAGCGACTGCCCGATCACGAAGACCACCATCAGGCCCATCAGGCCGAAGGCCTTGAAGCTGACCCACTGCGACTCGGTGAAGTGGCCGGAAAACGCCACGTAGAGATTGAGGGCGCCCGCGATCAGGAAGAATGCGGCCCACACCAGGTTCAGCCGTTCCCAGGCCGCATCCGGCAGCTGGATCTGCTTTTCCATCAGGCGGCGGATCAGGTTGCGGCCGAACAGCAGGCGCGCGAAGACCAGGGCGCCGCCGAACAGCCAGTACAGCACCGTGGGCTTCCATTTGATGAAGACGTCGCTGTGCAGCCAGATCGTCGCGCCGCCGAACACCAGGATGACCGTGAGGTTGATCCAGTGCATGGCCTCGGTGGCGCGGCCGGTGGCCTTCAGCCAGATGATCTGCGCGACGGCCGCGGCCATGGCGACGCCCGTGGCGATGAAAATGTCCGTGTACCGATAGGCGATGAAGAAAAGGAACAGCGGAAACAGGTCGAACAGAAACTTCTTCATTCAGTCTTCTACGGGTTCAAACGTCATCGACAGGGAGTTGATGCAGTAGCGCAGGCCGGTAGGCTCCGGGCCGTCGGGGAAGACGTGGCCCAGATGCGAGTCGCAGACGTTGCACAGCACCTCGGTGCGGACCATGCCGTGGCTGGTATCCCGTTCCTCGCGGACCTTTTCCGGGTCCAGCGGCTGGAAATAGCTGGGCCAGCCGCAGCCGGCGTCGAATTTGGTGTCGGACGCGAACAGCGCCGTGCCGCAGCCCACGCAGCGGTAGATGCCATGCGAGAACGTATTCCAGTAGCGCCCGGTGAATGCGCGTTCCGTACCCTTTTCGCGGGCGACGACGTATTCTTCGGGGGAAAGCTGGGCACGCCATTCGGCGTCGGATTTGCGTACTTTGTCCATATGAGCTCTTGGAGTCCCGATGCCCGAAATGGTTCGGGCATAATCCCGCCCCATGTTAATCGAGTTTGACCAGGCGGTTGTATCGACGCCCCAGGCGGAAGTGTTGCGCGGGGTGAGCGCGACGCTGGCCGAGCGCCGCGTCGGCATCGTCGGCCCCAATGGCGCCGGCAAGAGCACGCTGGCGCGCCTGGTCAACGGGCTGGTGCTGCCTTCCTCGGGCAGCGTGCGGGTAGGCGGGCTGGATACCCGGCAAGACCTGAAGGCGGTGCGCCGGCAGGTCGGCTTCGTTTTCCAGAACCCCGAAAACCAGATCGTCTTCCCCATTGTGCGCGAAGATCTGGCGTTCGGCCTGAAGCACCTGGCGCCCGACCGCCGGCAGCGCGAGGCCCGCATCGAGGCGCAGCTGGGCAGCCTGGGGGTGGGGCACCTCGCCGACCGGACCAGCCACACCCTGTCGGGCGGCGAACGCCAACTGGTGGCGCTGGCGGCGGTGCTGGTCATGGAGCCCGGGCTCATCGTGTTCGACGAGCCCACCACCCAGCTGGACCTGCGCAACCGCAACCGGGTGCGCGAGGCCATCGCCGGGCTGCCCCACGATGCCATCGTCGTCAGCCACGATCTGGAACTGCTGGAGGACTTCGACCGGGTGCTCGTCGTGCGGGACGGCAATATCGCGGCGGACGATGCTCCGGCCGCCGCCCTGCGCTGGTACCGGGAGCATTGCGCATGATGGAGCCCCTGTATGTGCCGGGCGGCACGCCGCTGCACCGCCTGCCTGCCTGGCTGAAGCTGCTGGCGCTGATCGCGGCGGGGGCGGGGCTTTTCCTGCTGCGCGACCCGCGCTGGCTGGCGCTGGCATGCCTGGCGGCCTGCCTGCTGGTCTGGTCCACGGGCGTGGCCGCGGCCGCGGTCTGGAGGCAGCTCAAGGGGCTCGTCTGGGTGTTGCTGGCCGTGGGCGCCTTCACCGCCTGGTTCCAGGGAGGGATGGCGGCGCTGGCCGTGCTGCTGCGCGTGGGGGCGCTGGTGGGGCTGGCGCTGGCCGTCACCCTGGCCACCCGCACATCCGACCTGATCGCGGTCTGCGAAACGGCGCTGATGCCGCTCCAGCGCGCCGGGCTGGTCGATGCCGGCAAGGTTGCGCTGGCGCTGGCGCTCGCCTTGCGCTTCGTGCCCGAGATCTGGCGCAACTTCCAGGAAATCCGCGAGGCGCAGGCGGCCCGCGGGCTCGGGGCCAATCCTGTCGCGCTCATCGTGCCTTTGATCGTGCTGACCCTGAAAAGGGCCCAGGAAGTCGCCGAAGCCATCGACGCGCGCAGCGCCTGAACACCATCCACCAGCAAGGGGAAAACCCATGAAATCCAGCAACACCGTGCTGATCGCGTTGTTCGCGGCGCTGATCGTCGTCCTCAGTTTGATCCCGCCCATCCCGCTGCCTGCCATTCCGGTGCCCATCACGCTGCAGACCCTGGGGGCCATGCTGGCGGGCGCCATGCTGGGGCCCGCGCGGGGCGCGCTGGCCTGCCTGCTGTACCTGGCGCTGGCGGCCATCGGCCTGCCCGTGCTGCCGGGCGGGCGGGGCGGGTTGGGCGCGTTTCTCGGCCCGACCGGCGGTTTCCTCGTGGGCCTGGTGGCGGGCGCCTTCGTGACGGGCTGGCTGGCCCGCCGGCTGGCCGCAAGGGCCTCCGGCGCGGCCCAGATCGCCGGCTACGCGGCCGCTTGCGTCATCGGCGGCATTGCCGTGGTGTACGCCTTCGGCGTGCCCTGGCTGGCCATGGTCGCCAAGATGGAACTTGCGAAGGCCGCGCTGGCGGTGGCGGTGTTCGTGCCCGGCGATCTGGTCAAGGCATTGGTCGCCGCGTGGGTGGCGTCCAGGGTGGAGCGCGTGTGGCCCATGGTGGGGCGCTGAGGCGGGCGCCCTGGGGCAAGGGAATCCCCCAACTGACGCGCTACGCGCTTTTCTAGTACAAGTTCGCCATTAACGAATGCGTTTGCTGAAACGTGTTTCTTTAGCACATCAGGGATTTACCGGAGTTGCGCGTAGTCATCTGATACTGTTTTAACCCTATAATATTTTTTTCTGTATAACTTTAACTAGGCTCGCTTAGCCTCTGTCGAGGCGCCTCTGAGCCACCACAGGAGACAAAAATATGCGCAAGCACTTCGGCTTGTCCGCGGCGGCTGCCGCTGTTGCCCTGACCTTGCCGCTTCTGGCAAGCGCGCAGGTCAAGGTCGGCGTGACGGTGGCCAGCACCGGCCCCGCCGCGTCGCTGGGTATTCCCGAGCGCAACACCGTGGCGCTCCTGCCCAAGGAAGTGGCCGGCCAGAAGATCGAATGGATCGTCCTGGACGACGCCACCGATACCACGCAAGCCGTCAAGAACTCGCGCAAGCTGGCTTCCGACGACAAGGTCGACGTGCTGATCGGCACTTCCGTCACGCCGGGCTCGCTGGCCATGGTCGACGTGGCCGCGGAAGCCAAGGTCCCGATGATCAGCGTGGCCGCCAGCGCCAAGATCGTCGAACCCGTGGACGAGAAGCGCCGCTGGGTCTTCAAGACTCCGCAGAACGACGCGCTGATGGCGGGCGCCCTGGCTGACGCCATGGCCAAGTCCAAGGTCAAGACGCTGGGCTTCATCGGCTTCGCCGACGCCTACGGCGACGGCTGGCTCGACGTGATGCAGAAGGCCGCCAAGGCCAAGGGCATCGAGATCGTCGCGGTCGAAAAATACAGCCGCACCGACACCAGCGTCACCGGCCAGGTGCTGAAGCTCGTCGGCGCGAAGCCCGACGCCATCCTGATCGCCGGCGCCGGCACCCCGTCCGCGCTGCCGCAGAAGGAACTGAAGGCCCGCAACTACGGCGGCACCATCTACCAGACGCACGGCGCCGCCAACAACGACGTCCTGCGCGTTTGCGGCAAGGATTGCGACGGCATGCTCCTGCCTGCCGGCCCGCTGCTGGTCGCGGCCCAGCTCCCGGACAGCAACCCGGTCAAGAAATCGGCCCTGGCTTACGTGGAAGCCTACGAAAAGGCCAACGGCGCGGGCTCCACCAACACGTTCGGCGGCCATATGTGGGACGCCGGCCAGTTGGTCGTGGCCGCGCTGCCGGTGGCGCTGAAGTCGGGCGCCAAGCCGGGCACGCCGGAATTCCGCGCCGCCATGCGCGACGCCCTGGAAGGCGTGAAGGATCTCGCCGCCTCGCAAGGCGTGTTCAATATGTCGCCGACCGACCATGCCGGCTTTGACGAGCGCTCGCGCGTCATCGTCAAGGTGGAAGGCGGCAAGTGGGTCTACCAGCCCAACCTGTAAATCCACGGGATCGCCCGATCCACGGGTGCACAATGCGGCGGCGCCGGCAAGGCGCACGTCCGCGGCACCCGGGCAATGCTTCGCACCGGCCTTTCCGGCCGGTGTGTCGTATCAGTGCCCCGGACGCGGCCGGGGGCACCAAGAAACCACAAGGTAGTTGTTAGATGGATTCCTCAATTGCGCTAATCCTGCTGCAAGACGGTGTCGTCAACGGCGCCATCTATGCCCTCCTGGGCATGGCCCTGGTGCTGGTATTCGCCGTCACGCGCGTCATTTTCATTCCCCAGGGCGAGTTCGTGGCGTTCGGCGCCCTGACCCTGGCGATGCTGGTGGATGGCAAGGTGCCCGGCACCGCCTACCTGCTGCCGCTGCTGGGCATCGTGTGCCTGGCGCTCGAACTGCTGCGCGCGCTGCGCACCCGCAGCGCCGCCGGCCTGCCCAAAGCCCTGGTGACCTGCGTGGCCCTGCCGCTGGCGCTGCTCTGGCTTACCGTTACCTATGCCGCGCCTGGCAATTCGCTGTGGCTGAACATGCTGCTGACGCTGTTGCTGGTGATCCCGATGGGCCCGATGGTCTATCGCATCGTCTACCAGCCGCTGGCCGAAGCCACCGTGCTGGTCCTGCTGATCGTTTCCGTGGCGGTGCACTTCGCGCTGACCGGCCTGGCCCTGGTGTTCTTCGGCGCCGAAGGCTGGCGCACGCCGGCGTTCGTCAGCGGGCAAGTCGACCTGGGCTTCACCACCTGGTCCGCGCAAAGCCTGTTCGTGGTCGCGACCTGCGCCATCCTGATCCTGGGCCTGTGGCTGTTCTTCGGCAAGACGCTCTACGGCCGGGCCCTGCGCGCCACGGCGGTCAACCGCCGCGGCGCCCGGCTTGTGGGGATCAGCACCACTATGTCCGGCAGCCTGACCTTCACGCTGGCGGTCGCCATCGGCGCCATGTCCGGCATGCTGATCGCGCCCATCACCACGGTCTACTACGACACCGGTTTCCTGATCGGCCTGAAGGGCTTCGTGGGCGCCATCATCGGCGGCCTGGCCAGTTACCCCGTGGCGGCCGCGGGCTCGCTGCTGGTGGGCGTGCTGGAAGCGTTCTCGTCCTTCTGGGCCAGCGCATACAAGGAAGTCATCGTCTTCACCCTGATTATCCCGGTTCTGGTCTGGCGTTCGTTCAGCACCCATCACGTGGACGAAGAGGAATAAACGTCATGAACCGCATTCTGCTTGCCGTCTTCATCGTCGTCCTGGCGGGCCTGCCGATGCTGTCGGCCACGCCCGAGTTCTGGGTGACGCAACTCAACTACATCGGGCTGGCCAGCCTGGTCGTGCTCGGGCTGGTGCTGCTGACCGGCGTGGGCGGTCTGACCTCGTTCGGCCAGGCGGCGTTCGTGGGGCTGGGCGCCTACACCACCGCCTACCTGACCACGCAGTACGACGTATCGCCCTGGCTGGCCCTGCCGGCCGGGCTGGTCCTGACCGCCGTGGTGGCCTACCTGCTGGGCGCCATCACGCTGCGCCTGTCGGGCCATTACCTGCCGCTGGGCACCATCGCCTGGGGCCTGTCGCTGTACTTCCTGTTCGGCAATATCGACTGGCTGGGCAAGCACGACGGCATCGCCGGCATCGAGCCCATCAGCATCTTCGGCGTTTCCCTGGCCAGCGGCCGCCACATCTACTACCTGATCTGGGTATTCGTGCTGCTGGCGCTGTGGGCGACCCGCAACCTGCTGAACTCGCGTCCCGGCCGCGCCATCCGCGCGCTGAAGAGCGGCGCCGGCATGGCCGAGTCCATGGGCGTGAACACGGCTGCCTACAAGGTCGTGATCTTCGTCTGGGCGGCGCTGCTGGCCTGCGTGTCGGGCTGGCTGTACGCGCACATGCAGCGCGCCGTCAGCCCCAGCCCCTTCGGCATCAATTACGGCATCGAATACCTGTTCATGGCCGTGGTGGGCGGGGCGGGCTACGTCTGGGGCGCCTTGCTGGGCTCCAGCGTCATCCTGGTGCTGAAGGACCAGTTGCAGAACCTCCTGCCCAAGCTGCTGGATACCAACGCCAACTTCGAGATGATCGTTTTCGGCGTGCTGCTGATCCTGATGCTGCAATACGCCCGCAACGGCCTGTGGCCCATCCTGGCCGGCTGGTGGGAGAGCATAACGGGCGCCGACGGCTCGCGCCGCAACCTGGCTCCGCCCGCGCAAGCGCCGGCGCTGCCCACGCGCGCGCGTCCGCAGGCCGGCCAGGTGGTGCTGGAAGTGGATGCCATCCGCAAGGAGTTCGGCGGCCTGGTCGCCGTCAACGACATCTCCTTCAAGGTGAGCTCCGGCGAAATCATGGGCCTGATCGGCCCGAACGGCGCCGGCAAGAGCACGACCTTCAACCTGATCAGCGGCGTGCTGCCGGTCACGCGGGGCAAGGTCACCTTCATGGGCGAGCGCATCGACAACCGCTCGGCGCGCGAGATCGCCAAGCTGGGCGTCGGCCGCACCTTCCAGCACGTGCAGCTGCTGCCCAGCATGACCGTGCTGGAGAACGTGGCGCTGGGCGCGCACCTGCGCTCCGACGTCGGCGTCCTGGCGGGCGCCCTGCATTCGGACCGGGCGCGCGAAGCGCAGTTGCTGCACGAGGCCGCCGAGCAGATCAAGCGCGTGGGCCTGGGCGAATACCTGTACGAACAGGCGGGCAACCTGGCGCTGGGCCAGCAGCGCATCCTGGAAATCGCGCGCGCGCTGGCCGCCGACCCGATGCTGCTGTTGCTGGACGAACCCGCCGCCGGCCTGCGCTACAAGGAAAAGCAAGACCTCGCCCGCGTGCTGGAGCAACTGCGCGCCGAGGGTATGAGCATTCTGCTCGTCGAACACGATATGGATTTTGTGATGCGCCTGACCAACCACCTGGTGGTGATGGATTTCGGCACCAAGCTCGCCGAAGGCGTGCCGGCCGACGTGCAAAAGAACCCGGCGGTGCTGGAAGCCTATCTGGGCGGCATCGACGACGACCTGCCCGAAGCGGACCAGGCCAAGCCCGTGTCGGCAGGAGGCGTGTGATGAGCGCGACGCAATCCCCCGTTCTTGAAGTCAGCAAGCTGTCGGCCCGCTACGGCAAGGTCGGCGCGCTGGTGGGCGCCACGCTCACCGTGCCCGCCGGCAGCATCGTTACGGTGATCGGCGCCAACGGCGCCGGCAAATCCACCATGCTGAACGCGATCATGGGTTCCTTGCCGCATACCGGCCATGCGGCCGGCGCGGTGCAATACGCGGGAACCGACGTATCGGGCTGGCAGGTGGAGCGCCGCGTCGCGGCCGGCATGTCGCTGGTGCCCGAACGCCGCGAACTGTTCGGCACCATGTCGGTGGAAGACAACCTGCTGCTGGGCGGCTTCCGCCGTTACCGCGCCCGCGAGAGCGGCTGGCGCGACACGCTGAACGAAGTCTTCGATCTGTTCCCGCGGCTGCGCGAGCGGCGCGGCCAGCAGGCCGGCACGCTGTCGGGAGGCGAGCGCCAGATGCTGGCTGTCGGCCGCGCGCTGATGGCCAAGCCCAACCTGCTGATGCTGGACGAGCCCAGCCTGGGGTTGGCTCCGCGGATCGTGCGCGAGATCTTCCACATCATCGCCCGCCTGCGCGAAACCGGCGTGGCGATCCTGCTCGTCGAGCAGAACGCGCGCGCGGCGCTGCAAGTGGCGGACTACGGCTATGTGCTGGAAACCGGCGAGGTCATCCTGCACGGTCCGGCGCGCGAACTGGCCGGCGACCCGAAGGTCATCGAAAGCTACCTGGGCCTGGGCAAGGGCGGCGAGCAGGCCGAACAGGCCGGGCAGGCCTGAGGCGGCGGGGACGCCACAGCGGTGTCCCCGCCCGCATCTTCTTCACGCGCGGGCTTCAGGCCCGCGCGATCCATTCCATCACCGTTTCCTCTTCCATCGCGGGATCGGAGGTGGACGGCTTGCCCGTTTCCACCCGGCCGGCGAACCGCCGCAGGAAGGCGGGATCTTCCGCCAGGCTCACCGCGAAGTCATACCAGCCGCCGTTGTCGTCCAGCGGCCAGGCGTAGACGGCCTCTAGGCCGGCTTCGAGGGTCTGCGTCGCCGAGGGCCGCCCGTAGGCCTGGTCTTCGATCGTGAACGTACAGGCCTGCGAGCCGGCATTGCGGACGGAAAGGCGCAACTGCGCGCCGCCGCCGTCGTGGCGGGCGCGGACCTCCAGGCCGTGTTGCGCGGGCGCGGTCAGGCGGCCCGCGCAATGGCGGTGAAAGCCGTTGGGGCCCAGTACCCAAAGATCGTAGCGGCCGGCGTCCGCGCCGGCGTCCCAGACGCCCGACAACTGCTTGCCCGCTTCCACCGTATAGCGGCGCGGCCCGCGCTCGAGATGCAGCCGGTCGTAGACATGCAGGACCGCGCCGGCGCTGCCGGTGTTGTCGAAATGCAGGGTGACGTGCTGGCCCGCGGCGGCGGCGTTCGCCTGCAGCGCATAGGGCAGGGCCCGCGACGGCCGCGTGCCGGCCTCCTGCCGCGCGGCGCCGGGCCTGGCGGGCGCGGGCGGCGCGACCGTGCCGGGCAGGGCGGCCGCCCGCTCGGCGGCGCGCGCGGTGGGCGGCAGGCCGCGCAGCATGTCTGCATCGTTGGGCGTGGCGAAGTTGAAAATCGAGGTCAGGTCGCCGCAGACCGCCCTGCGCCACGGTGAAATGTTCGGCTCCGTCACGCCGAAACGCCGCTCGATGAAGCGCAGCACCGACGTGTGGTCGAACACCTCGGAATTGACCCAGCCGCCGCGTGTCCAGGGCGACAGCACGTACATGGGCACGCGCGGCCCCAGCCCGTAAACGCCATGCCGGTGCGCGGGGGTATCGTCCTTTTCGACGCCGGTGACGATCTCGTGATATTCCCCGGCCGTATCGACGGTGGAGGCGCCGGCCAGCGCGCCGGAGGGATCGCGCGAAGGCGGCGCGGGCGGCGGCACGTGATCGAAGAACCCGTCGTTCTCGTCGAACATCAGCAGCAGGACCGTCTTGCTCCATACCTCGGGGTTGGCGGTCAGCGCGTCCAGCACCCGCGCGGTGTAATCCGCGCCCTGCGCCGGGCTGGAGGGGCTGGGATGCTCGGAGCCGGCCTTGGTGGCGCAGATCCAGGACACCTGCGGCAGCTTGCCGTCCAGCACGTCCTGGCGCAGCAGGTCCAGGCCGCGCGTGGTCAGGGCCTTTTCCTTCAGCGCGGCAAGCGAACCGGGCACGCCGCGGTAGGCGTCGCGGTAGGCCTTGAAGCCCGCGGTGGGGTTGAGCGAATAGTTGTCCGCCATGTCCTGGTAGATGCGCCAGCTGACGCCGGCCGCTTCCAGCCGTTCCGGGTACGTGGTCCAGGTGTAGCCGCCGGCCGGATCGCCGCCCGACAGTTTGTTGTAAAGATTGCCCAGCGCGGGGCCGTTGCCCCGGCCCAGGCCGTCATTGGTGCCGGTCCACAGGAACAGCCGGTTGGTGTTGGTGCCGCCGGTGAACGAACAGTGGTAGGCATCGCACACGGTGAATGCGCGCGCCATGGCGTACTGGAAGGGCATGTCGCCTTCCGTGAAGTAGGCCATGGAATGGTTTTTCTTGGCGGCCGGCCACGTGCCCATGCGGCCGGCGTCCCAGGCCGCCTGTGCGTTCGACCAGGTGTGCGGCGTGCTGGCTATGCGCATGTACTCGGCCACTTTGCGGGTGTCCGCGTGGAAGGGCAGGACGGTGCGCGGCCCTTCGCCGGCCTGGTCGTTGTATTGCGCCCAGACGGTGCGGTGCGCGCGCTCGGGGCTGTCGGGCACGGGGATGGGGAAGCGGTCGCCGAAGCCGCGCACGCCCGCCAATCCGCCGAAATAATGGTCGAACGAGCGGTTCTCCTGCATGAAGACCACGATGTGCTCCACGTCGCGGATCGTGCCGGTGCGGCGGGCGGCCGGAATCGCGAACGCGCGGCGCAGCGGCGCCGGCATCAGGGCCAGGGCGCTGCCCGCGGCGGCGAGCGTCGCGCTGTTTCGGAGGAAGTCGCGGCGGGTGGGCATGGAATTCCTCCGGGTGGATGCGGGACGGCTTGCGGTTGCCTACCTGCCCGACGGCCAGCGGCCGCCGAGCGCCTGCGTGGCCGAAGCAGCGGCCTCCTGGGCCAGCTTCGACATTTTCTTGACGGCGGCGGGGGAGAAGCGCTCTTTCGGCCCGGACAGGGAAATGGCGCCGCAGATGTCGTCGTCGGGGCCGAACACCGGGCTGGCCACGGCGGCGCAGTTGGGGTCGCGCTCGCCCATGGAAGTCAGGACCAGGCCGGCCTGGGCGGGGGCCTGTCCATCGATCAGGTAAGCGGTGATCAGCTTGCCCGCGGCCCCCTTGTCCAGCGGCAGCAGATCGCCCACGCGAATGCGGTCCAGCGTGGAATGATGGGAGTCCACGCGCAGCAGGCACACGCGCGATTGCGCGTCGTGGTAGACGTGGAACGACGCGCTTTCCGTTCCTTTGTCCACCAGCCCCTGCAGCAGGGGGAGAATGGTTTCCGTCAGGCGGTAGGTGGCCTCATAGGCCCGCCCCAGCTGATGGGCATACGGGCCCAGCGCGTAGCGCCCGTCGGCGCGGCGCACCACCAGGGCTGCCTTTTCAAGCGATGCGATAAGCCGCAAGAGCGTGCTCTTGTAGAACCCCGTGGCCCGGGAAAGGTCGGCAAGCGTGATGGGATCGGTGCGTTGCGCGATGGCCCCGATGATTGCCAGGGCGCGTTCGACGGCGGCGACGCCGTCGGTGGAATTGTCCTGAGTGGGGGTACGGCTCATTGGAATGATAAGGGGTGATTTTGCGGGGGTTCCCTACTCCGCGTCGATCACCCGGCTGATGACCGGGAAATAACGGTTGCCATGTCCCTGGGCCAGCGCCGCATCGAACCAGACATCCACGTTGCGGGCGCCAAGCGCTTGCACGCCGGTCTGTTCCGCCAGGGCCAATGCATAGCGCAGGTCTTTGCGGGCGTAGTCCACCGGGAAGGCTTTTTCGGGAAAATTCCCAGGCAGAATAGCCTTTAAGCCGTGGTTGCGCAACGCGAAGCTATCGGCCGATCCGCGGGTGAAGGTCTCCAGCACGACTTGCGGATCCACCCCGGAACGGCGGGCGATGGCGCGGGCCTCGGACAGGGCGACCACCGTCTCGAACAGCACCATATTGTTCAGGATCTTCACCACCTGGCCGCTGCCGACGGGGCCGCAATGGGTGATTTCGTTGGCGAAGGTGGAGACCAGGGGCTTGACCGCCGCGAAGCTCGATTCAGCGCCGCCGATCATGACGGACAGGGTGCCGGCTTCCGCGGCGGCGCGAGTGCGTGCCACGGGGGCGTCGATGAAGGTCGCTCCCTTCGCCTCGAACTCGCGCGCCAGTTCGCGGGTGACGTCCACCGGCGAAGTGCTCAGGTCCACGATCAGCTGGCCCGCGCGCGCATTCGCCAGCAGGCCGTCGGCGGCGCGCGATAGCTGCGCGACGATCTCTCCGGACGGCAGGGACAGGAACACCACTTCGCACTGCTGCATGATCTGCGCGCTGGTCGCCGCCGTCACGCCATGCGGCGCCAGGCGCAGCAAGGGCGCGGGGTCGGTGTCGCAGCCCAGCACCGGCAATCCGCTTTTGACGGCGAGGTTGCGGCATATCGGTTCGCCCATGACGCCCAGGCCAATGAAGCCGACGCGTTGAAATTCAGCCATTTAAGTAGTCTCCGAGAGGAATGTAGGGGGGCCGCAGGCGCGGCCGGGAATGGAATGGGGGGGCCGCGGCTACATGCCGAAGTAGACGCCCTTGGATTGCTGGTAGAGCCGCAGTCCGCTCACGCCCTTTTCGCGGCCGATTCCGCTTTGCTTGAAGCCACCGAAAGGGGTGGAGATCGACAGCTGCTTGTAGGTGTTGATCCACACGCTGCCCGCTTCGAGGCGGCCCGCCACGCGCCACGCGCGGCGGTAGTCGGCCGTCCAGATGCCGGAGGCCAGCCCGTAGGCGCTGTCGTTCGCCTGTTCGATCAGATCTTCCTCGTCGTCGAACGTCAGCGCGCACAGCACGGGCCCGAAAATTTCCTCGCGCACGGCTTGCGCATCGCGCGAGAGCCCGCCCAGCACGGTAGGCCGGTAGAACGCGCCCGCGGCCAGGCCGGCGCCGTCGGGCCGTTCGCCGCCGGTCAGCACCTGCGCGCCTTCGCGCCGGGCGGATTCCACCATGCTCTCGATCTTGCCGCGATGGGCGAATGAGGCGATCGGCCCCATCTGCGCGCCCTCGGCATCGGGCAGGTCGACCTTCAGCTGGGCCGCTCGGGCCACCAGTTTCGCGATGAAGGATTCGGCGATGCCGCGTTGAACGTAGAGCCGAGAGCCGGCCACGCACGATTGCCCGCTGCCCTCGAAAATGCCGCCGATGACCCCTTCGATGGCCGCATCCTGGTCCGCGTCCGCGAACACGATGTGCGGCGACTTTCCGCCAAGCTCCAGAGCGACCGGCATGAGTTTTTCAGCGGCGGCATGCGCGATGGCGCGGCCGCTGCCGGTTCCGCCGGTGAACGACACCATGCGCACGCCGGGGTGCTCGACGAGACGGCGGCCCACGGTCGATCCCAGTCCGGTAACGACGTTGAGGATGCCGGGGGGCAGGCCGGCCTCGAGCGCGATGCGGCCGAGCACCAGGGCGGGGGAGGATGTGACCTCGGAAGGCTTGAGGATCACGGCATTGCCCGCGGCCAGGGCGGGAGCGACCTTCTGCGCTTCCATCGTAAGCGGCGAATTCCACGGCGTGATGGCTACGATGACGCCATACGGTTCGTAGCGCGTCATCGAAAGATAGTTGCCGCGCGGCGGTGTCACTTCCGCCTCCAGCGTTTCGCAGACGCCAGCGTAGTAGCGGAAAGTGGCGGCGGCGCTGGCGACCTGGGCCTTGCACTCTGCCCACACCTTGCCGTTTTCGATCATCTGCAAGCGCGCGAGCACGGATGCATTGGCGTCCATGCCGTCCGCGATGCGGCGCAGGATCGCCGCGCGCTGATGCGGCAGCATGTTGCGCCAGGCCGGCTGGCGCTGGGCCTGCCACGCCGCGTCGACGGCCTGGTCCACCTGGGCGTCGGACGCCGCGCTGATGAGGTAGTTGCGCGCGCCGGTGGCGGGGTTGATGGATTCGAACGCGTTGGAGTCCTGCGCGATCCATTGCCCGCCTATCAGCATGGATTTCAGGGTGTCCGGTGTGTCGGCCATGATGCTCTGCTCCTCTCTTGGTGGCATTTCCCGGATGGATCGCGGGTTCCCGGAAAACACCTGGTCATTGACATGTCTGGTTTGAAAAAATATAAAATAGAATAAGCGTTCTGTCTACTGGAACGATAATAAGTGGGTCCAAACCGAACACAAGAGGAGACATTCCGATGCGATGCAATTGGTTGCGCGCCCTGGCTTGCGCCGCGGTGCTGTTATCCGGAGCGGCACAGGCCGGCCCGTATCCCGAAAAGCCGGTGACGATGGTGGTGCCCTATCCGGCCGGCGGAGCCACCGACGTGGTGGCGCGCGCCGTGGCCGAGAAACTGACGCAGTCGTGGGGGCAGACGGTCATCGTCGAAAACCGCGCCGGCGCGGGAACGACGATCGGGGCCAGCGCGGTGGCGCGCGCGCAGGGCGACGGCTATACGCTGTTCATGACCACGTCGGCGCACACCATCAGCGGTCACCTCTACACCAAGCTCAACTACGATCCCGTCAAGGACTTCGCGCCGATCACGCTGGTCACCAAGGTGCCGCTGGTACTGGTCGTCAACCCATCGGTCCCCGCCAAGAACCTGCAAGAGTTCCTGGCCTATCTGAAGAAGGACGGCGCGGCGGTCAATTTCGCCTCGCCGGGCAACGGCACGGCGCAGCACCTGAGCGGCGAGCTGTTCAAGATCGCCACGCAGTCCGCCATTACCCACGTGCCCTACCGCGGCGATGCGCCTGCCTTTACCGATCTGGCCGGCGGCCAGGTGCAGATGATGCTGGCGACGATCACGTCGGCGCTGCCTTTGATCCAGTCCGGCAAGCTGCGCGCGCTGGCCGTCGCCAATGGCAAGCGCGTGCCGGCGCTGCGCGACGTGCCCACGTTCGCGGAAGCCGGCATGCCCGGCTTCGAGGCGGCGACCTGGTTCGGGCTGCTGGCGCCCTCGTCGCTGCCGCCGGCGCAGGCGCGGCGCATCTACGAGGACGTGTCGAAGATCGTGGCCACGCCGGAGATGCAGGCGCGGATCGAAGGACTGGGAGGAGAGGTCGTCAACAGCACGCCCGAGGCCTTCGCCGCCTTCATGGCTCAAGAGCAGGAGAAGTGGGGGCAGGCCGTCAAGGCTTCGGGCGCCGTCGCGGCGCAATGACCAAGACCGGCCCGTAGTGCCGCGCCCATGCAGCGCGGAGCACGGCGCCGGGATTCAATGGAGGAGACACATCATGCAAGCATCGAAACTGCTGGCCGCGGGGGTATTCGCCCTGTCCGCGATCGTTCCCCTGGCGGCCGGAGCCGCAGGGTATCCCAGCGCACCCGTGAAGCTCGTCGTCGGGTTCAGTCCCGGAAGCACCATCGATACCGTGGCGCGCATCATGGGGGACGCGCTGTCCACCAGGATGGGACAGCCGTTCGTGGTCGAGAACAGGACGGGCGCGAACGGCATGATCGCCGCGCGCGCCGTGATGCAGGCCAAGCCGGACGGCTACACGATCCTGGTCAGCAACTCCAGCTCGATCACGGTCAATCCGCTGCTCTACAAGGATCTCCAGTACGACCCCTTGAAAGACTTCGCGCCGGTGACGACCGTGGTGTCGGTGCCGTTCATTCTCACGATCAATGCCGAGAATCCGCGCGTGTCGGGCGTGCACGACGTCAAGTCGCTCGTCGAACTGGCGCGCCGCAATCCGAACACCATTAGCTACGGGTCGGCCGGCAACGGCAATCTGATGCACCTGGCCGGCGCGCAGCTTGCCACGATGTCGGGGGTGCAGATGCTGCACGTGCCCTACCGCGGCGCCGCGCCCATGGAGGCCGGCCTGATGTCCAAAGAGGTCGACTTCGGCTTCGACACGCTTTCCGGGGTGCCGCTGATCAAGTCGGGGAAGCTCAAGGCGCTCGCCGTCTCCACGGCCGAACGCTGGCACGACCTGCCGGACGTGCCCTCGGTGGCGGAGGTGGGGTACCCGGGGTTCGATATCTCGTTCTGGGTCGGCGTCTTCGCGCCGGCGGGCACGCCGCCCGAGGTGGTCGAGCGCCTGAACAAGGAAATCGCGCTGGCGGCCGAGGATCCCGCCGTGCGCGCCCGGCTGGCGCTGCAAGGCAATCCGTCCACGCAGCCGTCCCCGCAAGCCTTCCGCAAGAAGATCGAGGACGAGCTCAAGCAGAACGAGGCGCTCATCAAGCGCGCCAATATCAAGATCGATTGAGTTCGCGGCCGGTTCCGGATCGGCCGCGGGCAGGAGGGAGAGAAAAGTGTCTTGGGAAAAGGAACTGAGGGAATTGGCGCTGCGCAAGGAGCTGGCGGCGCGGATGGGAGGCGAGGAAAAGGTGCGCCGCCACCGCGAGGGCGGCAAGCTGCCGGTGCGGGAGCGCATTGCGAAGATGGTAGACCCCGACTCGTTCCGCGAGGTCGGCGCGCTGGCGGGCAGCGGGACCTATGACGGGCAGGGCAGGTTGACGGACCTGACTCCGTCCAACCTGCTGATCGGCCGCGCGCGGGTGCAGGGGCGGCCGGTGGTCGTTGCCGCCGACGATTTCACCGTGCGGGGCGGCGCGAACGACGGCGCGGTCGGCGACAAGCTGGTCGAGGCCGAGCGCATGGCGCAGGATCTCCGCTTGCCGTTGCTGCGGATGGTCGATGGCACCGGGGGCGGGGGATCCGTGCGCAACATCGAGATCAAAGGCCACACGCTGCTGCCAAAGCTGCGCATGTGGCCGTTGATGGCGCAGAACCTGGCCACGGTTCCGGTCGTGTCGCTGGCGCTTGGATCGGTGGCGGGCCTGGGCGCTGCCCGCGTGGCGGCCAGCCACTATTCAGTCATGGTGCGGGACACCTCGCAATTGTTCATCGCCGGGCCTCCCGTCGTGGCGCGCCTGGGCCAGAAGCTGGAGAAGAACGAACTCGGCGGCAGCGATATCCATACCCGCAACGGCGTCGTGGACGACGAAGCCGACACGGAAGAGGCCGCGTTCGCGATGGCGCGCCGCTTCCTATCCTATCTGCCCCGGTCGGTGCACGAACTCGCGCCGCGCGGCGAGCCGGGCCAGGGCGCGGCGGACCAGGAATGGCTGCGCGCCGCCGTGCCGGCCGATACGCGGGCCGTCTACAAGATGCGGCCCATCGTCGAGGCGCTCGTGGATCAGGGCTCGTTCATGGAGATCGGCCGGCGCTGGGGCCGGGCCGTGATCACCGGGCTGGCCCGCATCGACGGGTGGCCCGTGGTGGTGTTCGCCAGCGATCCCTATCACTACGGCGGCGGCTGGGACGGCCCGGCCGCCGAGAAGTTCACGCGCCTCCTGGACCTCGCGGAGACGTTCCATCTTCCCGTCGTCAATCTGGTGGATGTCCCGGGGTTCCAGATCGGCCTGCAGGCCGAGAAGACCGGCGCCATGCGCTATGGCGTGCGCGCGCTTACCGCCGTGGCGCAGTCGACCGTGCCCTGGTGCTCGATCATCGTGCGCAAGGCCTTCGGCGTGGCCGCCGGGGGGCACCAGAGCGCGGGGCGCTTCAATTTCCGCTATGCGTGGCCGTCGGCGCAATGGGGGTCGCTGCCCGTGGAGGGCGGGCTGGAGGTGGCCTACAAGGCCGAGATCGAGGCCGCCGCCGATCCCGAAGCCAAGATGGCCGAGATCGAGGCGCGCGTGCGGAGCCTGACCTCGCCATTCCGCAGCGCCGAGGCGTTCGTCGTCGAGGACATCATCGATCCCGCCGCCACCCGCGAAGCGCTGGAGGAGTTCGTCTCGCTGACCGCGCCGCTGCGGGAAACGGGGCCGCGCGCCTTCGGCTACCGCCCCTGATCCGCCGATATGGAACCCTGACATGAAACGAGTGATCGTCGCCAATCGCGGGGCCGTCGCCCGCCGCATCATCCGCGCCCTGCGCGGGCTCGGCATCGAATCCGTCGCCGTCTATTCCGAGGCCGACCGGGACCTGCCCTATCTGAAGGAGGCGGACCTCGCGATTCCCATCGGCCCGGCGCCCGCCTCGCAAAGCTACCTCGACCAGGCGGCCTTGCTGCGGGTTGCCTCGGAGGCGGGCGCCGATGCGCTGCATCCGGGCTATGGCTTCCTGTCCGAGAACGCGGAATTCGCCGAAGCCGTCGAGAGCGCGGGCATGGTCTTTGTCGGACCGTCGCCGCGCTGGATACGCATGCTGGGCCACAAGACTCAGGCACGCGACGCCATGCGCGCGCTGGGTATGCCCATGGCGCCCAGCAGTCCGGTGCTGGGCGCGGATCCGGACGCAGTGAAGCGCGCCGCCGCGGTCCTGGGCTATCCGGTGCTGATCAAGCCCGCGACCGGCGGGGGCGGCATCGGCATGATTCCGCTGCAGGGGCCGGAAGAGGTCGAAGCCGCATGGGCCAGGGCGCGGGTGATCGCCGAACGCAGTTTCGGCGGCTCCGACCTCTATCTGGAAAAGCTCCTGCGCAACCCGCGCCACGTGGAGTTCCAGTTTCTGGCGGACCGCTATGGAAAGGTGCGCAGTATCTTCGAGCGCGACTGCTCCATCCAGCGCCGGCACCAGAAAGTGCTGGAAGAGGCGCCGGCGCCGGGCCTGGACCGTGCCGCGCTGCGGGACATGGCGCAGCGCCTGGAGGGAATGCTGTCGAACCTCGGATACGACGTGATCGGCACCGTCGAGATGCTGTACACGCCCGAGTCCGGCTTCTCGTTCCTGGAGGTCAACACGCGCCTGCAGGTCGAGCACGCCGTGACGGAGGAGGTGACGGGTATCGATCTGGTCGCCGCGCAGCTGCGGCTGGCGGCGGGCGAGCCGATGCGGGACGTCCTGCCCGAACCTCCGCTCCTGGACGGGCACGCGGTGGAGGCGCGTGTCTATGCCGAAGACCCGGTCCGCTTCCTCCCCTCGCCGGGAGTGCTGCGCGAGTTCGGCCTGCCGGCCCTGCCGGGCGTGCGGATCGAAACGGGCTACGCCGAGGGGTGCCGGGTTTCCAGTCATTACGACCCGATGCTGGCCAAGGTGATCGCGCGCGGCGAGAGCCGCGAGCAGGCGCTCGATCTGCTGAAGGCGGCGCTGGAGCAATGCCGGATCGAAGGCCTGAAAACCAATATTCCCTTCGTCCTGCGCGTGCTGGACGATCCCGAATTCCGTGCGCGGCGGGTTTCCACCGGCCTGGCGGAACGCATTCTCGAAGGCGCGCGGGTGGCCGCGCAAGCCGCTTAACTCTGGGAGACGACGATGTTCAAAGTGGAAACGCCCGTGGTGGGCCGGGTTGTGGCGGTAACGGTCAGCCCTGGCCAGCGAGTGGAGGCCGGCGATAGCGTCGCCAAAGTGGAATCGATGAAGATGGAGATTCCGGTCGAGGCCGAACGCGCCGGCACGGTGGCTCGCGTGCTGGTCGCGGAAGGAGACGAAGTGGCCGAAGGCCAGATCGTCGTCGAACTGGAGTGAGGCGGCGATGCTGATAGAAACCGAAAGGCTCGAATCCGGCCGCATCGCCCTGCTGCGATTGAACCATCCACCGGTCAACAGCCTGGGCGCGGATTTGCGGACGCAGTTGCATGCCGCGATCCAGTCCGCCCTGGAAGACGGCGCCGTGCAGGCGATCGTGCTGGCGGGAGACGGTGATTTCTTTTGCTGCGGGGCGGACATCCGGGAATTCAATACGCCGCTTTCCGGGCGCGAACCCACGCTGAGGACGCTCATCGAACTGATAGAGCGGGCCGCCAAGCCGGTGGTGGCGGCAATTCATGGCGCCGCGCTGGGCGGCGGCCTGGAGCTGGCGCTGGCCTGCCACTACCGAGTGGCCGGAACGGGCGCGTCGCTGGGCCTGCCGGAGGTGAAGCTGGGAGTGCTGCCCGGGGCGGGAGGCACGCAGCGCCTGCCGCGCCTCGTGGGCGTCGCGCACGCGCTCGACATGATCGCGGGCGGCGACGCCATCGACGCCGTGACGGCGGCGCAATGGGGCCTGGTCGACGAGGTCTGCGCCGGCGAATTGCGCTCCGCGGCCGCGGCCTGCGCGTTGCGGGCCGCGGGCCGCCCCTTGGCCGATCGCGTCGTGGGGGCGAGAACGGTGGCGGCGCCGGAGGACGCGCGCGTATATGAACGTGCGCGCGCGCAGGCCGCCCGCCGTTACCGGGGCTGCGAGGCGCCCCTGGCTTGCGTGGACTGTGTCGAGCGCGCCGCCAGCGCCAGCCTGTCCGAAGGCCTGGCCTACGAGCGCGAGAGATTTCTCGGACTGGTCAACGGCGACCAGTCCAAGGCCTTGCGCCATCTATTCTTCGCCGAGCGCGCCGCGTTCAAGCTGCCGGCCGGATGGCGGGCCGAATCGTCCATTGCGAAGGTCGGCGTGGTGGGCGCCGGCACCATGGGCGCAGGCATCGCGATGAGCCTGGCCAACGCGGGCCTGGACGTGGTGCTGGTCGAGCGCGACGCCGAGGCGCTCGAGCGCGGCTGGGCGGTCATACGCCGGAACTATGCGGCGACGGCAGCCAAGGGCCGGCTGACGGCGGACCAAGTGGCCGAACGCGAGAGCCGCATCCGCCGCAGCCTGGCGTTCGAGGCGCTCGCCGACGTCGACCTGGCGATCGAGGCGGCTTTCGAAGACATGGCGGTCAAGCGCCAGATCTTCGTGACGCTTGATGAGATCTGTCCGCCGCGAGCGATCCTGGCATCCAACACCTCGCGCCTCGACATCGACGAGATCGCCGCCTGCACCCGGCGGCCGGCGCGCGTGCTGGGCACCCATTTCTTCAGTCCGGCAAACATCATGCGCCTGCTGGAAGTCGTCCAGGGCCGCGAGACCGATGGGGCGGTGATCGCCGCCGTGTTCCGCCTGGCTCGCAGGATGGGAAAGCTGCCCGTACTGGTGGGGGTATGCGACGGCTTCGTCGGCAACCGGATGGTGACGCCCTATACCCGGGAGGCGCATTTCCTGCTGGAGGAGGGCGCGACGCCCGCGCAGGTGGACGGCGCGCTGCAGCGCTTTGGCCTGGCGATGGGGCCATTGCGCATGGCGGACATGGCTGGCCTGGATATCAGCTGGGCGTTTCGCAAGCGCACGGCGCCTGCCCGGCCGGCCCATCAACGCTATTCGCGGGTGGCGGACCAACTGTGCGAGCAGGGCCGCTTCGGCCAGAAGTCCGGCAGGGGGTTCTACCGGTACGAGACCGGCAGCCGCGATCCTGTGGAAGACCCGGAGGTCCTGGCGCTCATCGCGGCCTGCGCGGCGCGGGATGGCATCGAGCGGCGGACGGTGACGGACGAGGAAATCGTGCAGCGGACGATGTACGCCCTGGTCAACGAAGCCGCGCGGATCCTGGAGGAGGGGGTGGCGCGCCGGGCGTCGGATATCGACGTGATCTACGTCAACGGCTATGGCTTTCCTGCGTTTCGGGGCGGCCCTCTGTTCTATGCCGAACGGCAGGGGCTGCCCGCCGTGCTGGACGCGATCAGGGGGTTTCACGCACGGCACGGCGATCTGTGGCAGCCCGCGCCTTTGCTGGAGCAGCTCGTGGCGAGCGGACGTTCGTTCGCCGACCTGTGAGCGGAAGCGGGGCGCCTTGCCGCGCCCGCTTGAAAAAACAATGAGGAGATGAGCATGGAAACAGGAAAGGTGGAGCCCGCGGCTTGCGGCCCGCAAGAACAGTATTTCTCGGCCCTGGCCGACGGATGCTTCCGGATACAGCGCTGCGAGGGCTGCGGCCAGCACCAGTTTTTCCCCCGCGTGCTGTGCGTGCACTGCGGCGCGACGGCGCTCTCGTGGATCGAGCCGGCGGGCACCGGCACGGTCTATTCGGTCAGCCTGGTGCGGCGCAAGCCCGAAGCGGGCGGGGACTACAACGTGGCATTGATCGATCTCGACGAGGGCGTCCGGCTGATGAGCCGGATCGACGAGGTTCCCCTGGACCGCCTGCGCATCGGGATGCGCGTGCGGGCCCGCGTGTCGCGCGAAGGCGAGCGCGCGCTGGTGGCGTTCGCTCCTGCGGAGGCCGCATGATGTCGCTGGATTCTTTGCGCGGCAAGGTCGCGATTGCGGGGGTGGGCCATGCCGGGCTGGGCGAGGCCCACGGCTACACCGAGATGGAGGTGCTGGCGCAGGCGGCGGTCCGGGCCGTGGAGGATGCCGGGCTGACCATGCGGGATATCGACGGGCTGGCGACGTGCAGCGCTTCGGCCACGATGTGGAGCATGCCGGTCGCCGAGTATCTGGGGATCCGCCCGAGCTACATCGAGGCCACCATGCTGGGCGGTTCCAGCTTCGTTGCCCACCTGCTGCCTTCGGTGATGGCCCTGGTGTCGGGCCAATGCAATGCGGTGCTGGTCTGCTACGGCAGCACGCAGAAGACCGCCACGTTCGGCAGGAAGGAGGGCGTGAAGGCCCGCAGCCTGCTGGATCCGCAACCTTTCGAACACCCGTATTCACCGATGCAGCCGGTGACCTCCTACGCGCTGGCCGCGGCCCGGCACATGCACCAGTACGGCACGACCCGGGAACAGTTGGCCGAGGTGGCGGTGGCGGCCCGCGCATGGGCCAGGCTGAATCCCGAAGCGGCCATGCGCGATCCGCTGTCTATCGACGACGTGTTGCGCTCGCGCCCGGTTTCCGATCCGCTGACGGTGCGGGATTGCTGCCTGGTGAGCGACGGCGGCGGCGCCTACGTGATGGTTAGGGCCGACCGCGCCCGCCACTTGAAGCAGGCCCCCGTGTACGTGCTGGGCAACGCCACCGCGGTCTGGAACCGGCAAATCTCTTCCATGGCGGATCTGACGGTGACCGCCGCCGTGGAGTCGGGCAAGCGCGCGCTGGACATGGCGGGCGTGACGGTCCGTGACGTGGACGTGGCGGAGCTCTATGACGCCTTCACCATCAATACCCTGCTGTTCCTGGAGGATCTCGGCTTTTGCCGGAAAGGGGAAGGCGGCGCGTTCGTGCAGGGGGGCGGCATCGCGCCCGGCGGGCGCCTGCCCGTGAACACGAACGGAGGAGGGCTGTCCTGCGTCCATCCCGGGATGTACGGGATCTTCCTCGTCATCGAGGCAGTCAGGCAGTTGCGCGCGCAGGCCGGCGAACGCCAGGTGAGCGGCGCGGAGATCGCGCTCGTCCACGGCAACGGCGGCACGCTGTCCAGCCAATCCACCGCGGTGCTGGGCAGCGCGTCCACGCGCTGAGCCAGGATCCTCAACGTCTGGGAGCAAATCATGCTGGACAAAACAGTCGACTCGCTGGAAGCGGCGGTGGCGGGCGTGCCGGATGGCGCGGTGATCCTGATCGGCGGCTTCGGCGCCTCGGGCGTGCCGACGGAACTGATATGCGCGCTGCTCGATCAGGGCGCGCGCGAACTGACCATCGTCAACAACAACGCGGGCAACGGCAAGCGGGGCCTGAGCCAGTTGGTGGAGGCGGGGCGCGTGCGCAAGATGATCTGTTCCTTCGCCCGCTCATCGGACCGCAAGAATCCGAACGCCGCCGCGTTCGCGGAGGCCTATCGCGCGGGCAAGGTCGAGCTCGAGTGTGTTCCGCAGGGCACGATGGCCGAGCGCATGCGCGCCGCTGGCGCGGGCCTGGGGCCGTTCTTCACGCCGACCGCCTATGGCACGCCGCTCGCCAAGGGCAAGGAAACCCGCGTGATCGATGGCGTGGGCTACGTTCTGGAGACGCCGTTGAAGGGGGATTTCGCCTTCGTCAAGGCATTGCGGGCGGATCGCTGGGGAAACCTGGTGTACCGCTATGCCGGGCGGAACTTCGCGCCCGTCATGTGCATGGCCGCCACCACGACGGTGGCGCAGGCGGGCGAAATCGTGAGCCTGGGAAGCATTCCTCCCGAGCACGTCATGACGCCGGGAATTTTCGTCAAACGGGTGGTTCAGGGGGGAGACGGGCATGGCATTTGAAAAACTGTCGAGGCAGCAGATTGCGAACCTGGTCGCCTCGGATATTCCGGACGGCGCCTACGTCAATCTCGGTATCGGCATACCGACGCTGGTATCGGCCTTTCTGCCGGCGGACCGGGACGTGATCCTGCACACCGAGAACGGCATCGTGGGCATGGGGCCCGGCGACCCCGGCGCGCCCTTGGACCTGGACCTGATCAACGCCAGCAAGGAGGCCGTGACCCTGGTTCCCGGCGCATCGATCACGGACCACGTGGTGTCGTTCGCCATGATGCGGGGAGGCCACCTCGACCTCACCGTGCTGGGCGCTTTCCAGGTGTCCGAGCGCGGCGACCTGGCGAACTGGGATACGGGGGCTCCCGACACCATACCGGCCGTGGGCGGCGCCATGGACCTCGTCGCGGGCGCGCGCCAGGTCTACATCACCATGGAGCACGTCGCCAAGGACGGGCAAGCCAAGATCGTCCGCGAGTGCACCTATCCCCTCACGGGGGCGGGCGTGGTGGACCGCATCTATACCGACCTGGCGATCATCGATGTGCTGCCGGAAGGGCTGCGGGTGACCGGGATGGTCGCGGGCTTGGGCTTCGATGCCCTGCAGGCCGTGACCGGCTGTCCGTTGGCGCTTGCCCCCGATTGCCGGATTCTCTAGCGCGAATCGGCCAGGTCCTTGATGCGCCGTGTTGACACGGAAAGTTTTCGATCGATAGAATGTTCTTACAGAAAGAATTAACGTTCTGCTGAAAAGAACAATCAAAAAGAGGGAGACACAATGGAAGTCCCATTCCTTCCCGGTGAAGAGGGCCGCGGCGCGCAACTGGCCGGCCGTTTCCGCCGCCTGGCGCCGTCGTTTTCCCGAGCCAGGGCCGTCCACCTGGACATGCTGGTGAGGTTCGGCGAGCATCCCGTGCTGGTGCGCGTCCGGGACGGGCGCGTGGATTCGGCGGAAACGCCGTCCACGCCGCTTCCATCCTGCGATTTCTCGCTGCGCGCCTCTGAGGAGGCCTGGTTGCGGTTCTGGCAGGCGGTGCCGGCCGCCGGCTGGCACGATATCTTCGCGCTCGGCAAGCGGCGGGCGCTCTCCATCGAAGGCAATCTGCAGCCGCTGATGGCGCACCTGCAATACGTCAAGGATCTGCTGGCGGTGGGCCGGGAGGCGCAAGCATGACGGCCGTCCTGGAACCCATCGTCGGGCGCTACGTGTCGTTCGACATCGCCGGCAGGACCTGCCGCGTCTATTTCGAAGAGGCCGGCAGCGGCATCCCGCTGGTCTGCCTGCACACGGCGGGCGCCGACAGCAGGCAGTACCGGCACATGATGTGCGATCCCGACATCACGTCGCGGTACCGCGTCATCGCCTTCGATCTGCCTTGGCACGGCAAGTCCTACCCTCCGGAAGGCTGGCAGGACGAGGAATACCGCTTGTCGACCGAACGCTACGTCGAGACCATCCTGGCCTTCTGCGACGCGCTGGCCCTGGACCGCCCCGCGCTGATCGGCTGCTCGATCGGCGGCCGCATCGTGCTGCAGCTCGCGCATCGGCACGGGGCGCGCTTCCGGGCCCTGATCGGCGTGGAAGCGGCCGATTTCCAGGAACCCTGGTACGACACGAGCTGGCTGCACCGGGGCGACGTGCACGGCGGCGAGGTCTGCGCCGCCCTGGTCTCGGGCCTCGTCGCGCCGCAATCGCCGGCCGTGCATCGCCACGAGACGCTGTGGCAGTACATGCAGGGCGGGCCTGGCGTGTTCCGCGGCGATCTGTACTTCTATCGCGTGGACGGCGACCTGCGCGGCCGCCTCGACGGCATACGCACGGAACAGTGCCCGCTGTATCTGCTGACGGGCGAATACGACTTTTCCTGCACACCCGAAGACACCTTGCGGACAGCCGCCGGCATCCCCGGCGCGCAGGTCACGATCATGCGCGAATTGGGCCATTTCCCGATGAGCGAGAACCCGCGGCAGTTCCGTGGCTATGTGCTTCCGGTCCTGGACGCCATCGCCCGCCAGTAGGGCGGTCACAACAGACGGGCAGCCATTGCCCGCGCACCCACAGGAGTCATCATGCGTTATCCGATCATTCTGGCCGGCCTCCTGGCCACGGCCGCCCTGCCCACGGCCCAGGCGCAGGAAACCTTGAAGCTTGGCGCGCTGGTCACTTTGTCCGGAGCCGGGGCCGCCTGGGGACTGGGCATGAAGAACGCCGCCGAGGTGGCGGCCGATCAGGTCAACGAGGCCGGCGGGCTGGAGGTCGGCGGCAAGAAGTACCGCGTCCAGGTCGTCGCCTACGATGACAAGTACCAGGCCAACGAGGCGGTCACGGTGGCCAACCGGCTGGTGTTCGAGGACAAGGTCCGATACATCATCGGGCCGGTCGGATCCGCGCCGGTACTGGCCATCCAGCCCATGACCGAGAAGAACAAGGTCATCCTGCTGACGCTCGGGTTCACCGCCAAGGCGCTGTCGGCCGAAAAGCCCTATACGTTCCGTCCCAACGTGACCACCGCCGAAGTCTCGCAGCCGCAGATCGACTGGCTTGTGAAGGCGCAGGGCTTGAAAAAGGTGGGGGCGCTATTCCCCAACGACGAGACCGGACAGCAGATCGCGCTGGACCTGGAAGCCGCCTACAAGAAGGCGGGCGCCGCGCTATCGACGAAGGAATTCTTCGAGCGCGACCGGGTGGACTTCGTGCCCCTGCTGACCCGCATGATGGCGCGCGGCATCGACGCGATCGAGCTTGACGGAAACTCGCCCACCACGGCGGGCCTGATCGTCAAGCAGGCGCGCGAACTCGGGTTCGAGGGCCGCATCGTCCGCACCGGCGGGCCGGCCACGCAGGAGATCGTGAACGTGGCCGGTAAGCAGGCGACGGAAGGCATGTTCGTCCACACGCCGATCGACCCGGACCTGCCCGCGACCAAGGCCTACGCCGAGCGCTACGCGGCCAAGTACAAGCACCCGATGAACGGATTCAGCCCGGCTTTCTACGACGGGACGCTCATGCTGTTCGAGGCGATGCGGCGCGCCGGCACCGTCGAGGACACCGAGCGCGTGCGCGCCGAGATGGAGAAGCTCGACGGCTTCGAGGGATCGATGGGCAAGCTCAGCTGGACCGGCCGGGCCATGTACGGCATCGATCACCAGCTCAATGCGCCGTTCTATGTGGCCGAGGTCAAGGACGGCCGCGAGGCGATCCGCGCGCGCTGCACCGTCGAGGGGTGCCGCTGAGGCGGCGAGGGGGCGATGTGGATTGGAGCATTCTGACGGCGCAGGCCACGATCAACGGCCTGATCGTGGGGCTGTTGTACCTGCTGATGGCGGTAGGGTTCACGCTGGTATTCGGCGTGATGAGGATGGTGAACTTCGCGCACGGCGAGTTCTACATGCTCGGCGCGTTCGGCGCCTATTTCCTGACGACCCAGGCGGGCCTGTCCTTTCTGCCGGCGGTGGCGTTGACCTTCGTCCTGGCCGTGGCGGGCGGCGCGATCCTGGAATGGGGAGTGCTCAAGCCATTCCGGCGCGACGAGCTCAACGGCATGATCGCGACCATCGGCCTGGCGATGATCCTGCAGAACGTCGCCCTGATGTTCTTCGGCCCCGATCCGTTGTCCATGCCGGCGGTGGCGCAGGGCACCGCGCGGCTGGGGAAGGTCGTCATTCCCCTCTCGCGCATCTACGTGGTGGTGTTCGCCTTGCTGGCCTTGGCCCTGCTCTACGGATTCCTGCGATTTTCCCGCCCCGGCCGCGCGCTGAGGGCGGTGGTGGAGGATTTCGAGATCGCGGCCATACAGGGTATCCGTTCCCGCATCTACTACCCGCTGGGGTTCGGCCTGGGCGTCGGGCTCGCCGCCGTCGCCGGCGCCTTGATGGCGCCGCTGTTCTCGGTCTCTCCGTTCGTCGGCGCCACGCCGCTGCTCAAGGCATTCATCGTCGTGATCCTGGGCGGACTGGGCAGCATTCCCGGCGCGGCGGTAGCGGGACTGGCGCTCGGACTGGCCGAGAGCTACGGCAGCCTGATGTTTGAAAGCAGCACGGCGGACATGCTGATTTTCGCCATTGTGATCGTGATGCTGGTCGTGCGGCCCAAGGGCTTGCTGGGCCGGGGGGAGGCGTAGGCCATGACCGTACTTTCGCTTGAATCCAGCCCGGCGCGGACCGCGCCGTTGCGCTGGCTGTTATGGGCCGTGCTTGCCGCAGCCGCGGCTGCGCCCTGGTTCGCGGGGCCCTTCGTCCAGCACCTGGCGGTGCTGACCTGTCTCAATGTGCTGATCGTCAATGGCCTGGCGCTGATCGCGCGCTGCGGCCAGCTGTCGCTGGGCCACGCCGCCTTCGTCGCGGTGGGCGCCTATGGCTCGGTGCTGGCGGGGCGGCACCTGGGGCTGGGATTCCTGCCCGCGGCGCTGGTCGGCGTCGTGTCGACGGCATTGGTCGCGCTGGCGCTGGGCGCGGTGATCCTGCGCCTGAAGGGCGTGTACTTCGTGCTGGTCACGTTCGCGTTCGGGGAACTCCTCAGGCTGATTCTTCTCGACGGCGCCTCCTGGTCCGGCGGGGCCAATGGCATCGCGGGCATCGAACCCGCCTCGCTGGCCGGGCTGGTGTTCGACTCGCGGGCCCGCTTTTATGGGCTGGCGCTGGCCGTCGCGCTGGGTTCCGTCGCCTTGCTGGGCGCGCTGGCCCGGCGGCCGTTCGGCCATGCGATCGATGCGGTGGCCGAGAATCCGGCATTGGCGGAATCCACCGGCCTGAGCGTGCGCCGCATCCAGCTGTGCGCGTTCGTGGGCGGCTGCGCGCTGGCCGCCGCGGGCGGCGCGCTGCAGGCGCGCTACGTGGGCTATGTGTCGCCGGAATCGTTCAACGCCAGCATCTCCATCGGTTTCATCATCATGCTGGTCATCGGGGGGCGGCGTTCGGTGTGGGGAGGGCTGGTCGGCGCGATGGTGCTCACGCCGCTGCCCGAACTGTTCCGGGGCGCGGTGCAGACCCAGCACATTTTCTATGGCGCCGCCCTGATCCTCATCCTGCGCTTCCTGCCGGCAGGCCTGGCGGGCCTGGCCGGCCCCTGGCAAGCCCGTCGCGGCAAGGAGTCCCAATGAATCAGTCCCTATTGCAGGTCGAGGGCCTGTCTCGCAGCTTCGGCGGCCTGGCGGCCTTGCGCGGCTTGAGCTTCTCGGTCGCCGAAGGCGAGATCGTCGGGCTGATCGGCCCGAACGGAGCGGGCAAGACCACGGCGTTCAACGTCATCAGCGGCACCATGCCGCCCAGCGCCGGCCGGGTGCGCTTCGACGGCCACGACATATCGGGCGGTCCTCCCAGCCGCGTAGTGGTCCGGGGGCTGGCGCGCACGTTCCAGTCCACCTCGACCTATCCGGAGGCCACGGTCGCCGAGAACATCCGGCGCGGCATGTTGTCGCGCATCCGGCATTCGTGGCTGCGCCGGCTTGCGGGGCGCAGCCACGATCTGCTGGACGGCGCGCAGGTCGCGCAGGAGGTCGACCGCCTGCTGGGCCTGCTGGACCTCCATGCCTGGCGCGACTCGCCGGCGGGCTCCCTGGCCTATGGCCTGCAGAAGAAGCTGGGAATCGCGGTGGCGCTTGCCTGCCGTCCCCGGATGCTGCTGCTGGACGAGCCGGCCGCCGGGCTGAACCACGAAGAGTGCAACGAGCTGGGCCGCCTGCTGCGCAGATTGCAATCGGAGGAGGGCCTGACGATGCTTCTGGTGGAGCACCACATGGCGCTGGTCATGGAGCTGTGCCATCGCATCGTCGTCTTGGTGCAGGGGGAGAAAATCGCCGAGGGCGAGCCGCAGGCCATACGGGAGAACCCCGCCGTCGTCGAAGCCTATCTGGGAGCGCCCGACTATGCCCATGCTTGAAGTCCAGGATCTGAATGTGCGCTACGGCCGGCTGGAGGCCGTCCGTGGAGTCAGTTTTTCGGTGGAGCAGGGCCAGATCGTGGCCCTGGTCGGCTCCAACGGCGCCGGCAAGAGTTCCACCTTGAAGGCGCTGATCGGACTGGCGCCGGTGGCGGCCGGCAGGATCCTCCTGGACGGGCGCGACATCGCCAGCCAGGGATCCGCCGCCCGAGTCGCCGGCGGCTTGTCGCTCTCTCCCGAGGGGCGCCGGCTGTTCGGCCGCATGACGGTGCGAGACAACCTGCTGGCCGGCGCCCACGCGGTGCGCCAGCGTTCGGGCGTGCGCAGCAGGCTGGACGAAATCTACGCGTTGTTTCCGCGGGTTCACGAACGCCGGGCCCAGTTGGCGGGATCGCTGTCGGGAGGCGAGCAGCAGATGGTCGCCATCGGGCGCGCGATGATGGCGCAGCCGCGCCTGCTGATGCTCGACGAACCCTCGCTCGGCATTGCGCCGAAGATCGTTGCGGAAATCGCGGGCGCGATCGAGCGCATCAACCGCGACAGCGGCATCGCCATCGTGCTGGTGGAGCAGAATGCGCGGCTTGCGCTGCGTCTGGCCCACCAGGCATACGCGTTCGAGCATGGCGAGGTCGTGCGCAGCGGCACCGGGGCCGATCTGCTGGCGGACCCTTTCGTGCAGAAAGCCTATCTGGGAGTTTGACCGTGAGTGATCGAAAGCCGGGGGCAGCGCCCGAATACGAGGTCTACGCCATCCGCTATGCGCGGATGCCGCGGCGGCGGCGCGACAACTTTCTCGGCGGGGATCCGCATGACGGCGATATGCCGATGGACTTCTTCGTATGGCTGTTGCGCGGGCCCGAAGGCATCGTTCTGGTCGACACCGGCTTCAATGCCGATATGGCGCGCAGGCGCCGCCGCGAGCTGATCCAATGCCCCATCGAAGCGCTGGCGCCCCTGGGCGTGCGCCCGGAGGACGTGCAGCACGTGGTGTTGACGCATCTGCACTACGATCATGCGGGCAACCTCGACCGCCTGCCGCGGGCGCGCTTCCACGTGCAGGACGCCGAGATGGAGTACGCCACGGGCCGCTGCATGTGCTTCGAACCGTTGCGGCACGCCTATGCCGTCGAGGACGTGGTTGCGCTGGTCACCCGCGTCTACGAAGACCGGGTCGTGTTCCATGACGGGGATTCGGCGCTTCTGCCGGGCATCGAATTGCTGAAGATCGGCGGCCACACCAAGGGCCTGCAGGCCGTGCGCGTGCGGACGGCGAGGGGGTGGGTGGTGCTGGCGTCGGACGCCAGCCATTATTACGAGAACATGGGGGCGGGCCGCCCCTTTCCCATCGTATACAACACGGCCGAGATGATCTCGGGATACGCCCGGCTGGTCGGCGCGGCGCAATCCGAGGAGCACGTCGTGCCCGGCCACGATCCGGAAGTGCTGGCGCGCTATCCGCGCTGGCGGGACTCGCCGCACGTGGCGGCGCTGCACCTGCCGCCCCGGGAAAGCTGATCCCGGAGCGGCGCGGGCTCGATCAGCGGCGGCCGGTGCTTTCCGCGTACTCCATGTACAGCTTGTGCGCGCGGCGCGCCATCGGGCCGTACTCCAGGGCGCGGTCTTCGACCCGGTTCACGTGCACGACCTTGCCGTAGTTGCCGGACGAGAAGACTTCGTCGGCGGCTTCGATGTCGGCCCGCGTGAGGCTGCGTTCCTGCACGTCGACGCCGTCGGCCTTCAGCAGGGCCAGCACGCGGCGGCGCGTGATGCCGTTCAGGAAAGTGCCGTTGTCCGCCGGCGTGGACACCACGCCGTCCTTGGCGATCCAGAGGTTGCTGGTGGCGAATTCGGCGATGTTGCCGGCGCCGTCGAGCATGATGGCATTGTCGAAGCCCTTCTCCGCCGCCTCGCGGATGGCGCGCTGGCCGTTGGGATACAGGCAGGACGCCTTGGCGTCCGTGGGCGCCATGTTGGGCCAGGACCGCGCGAAGCTGGAGAAGCAGGCGGAAAAGCCCTGGTCGCCGGGCATGGGGACCTTGAACACGTGCAGCACGAACTGCGTCTTGTCGGCGTCAGGCAGCAGGAAGCCGTCGGCGCAGTAGAACATCGGCTTGATGTAGAGCTCGGTGCCCGGCGGGAACTTGGCGACGGCCTGCAGGCACAGAGATTGGATCTCTTCCCAGCCGATCTGGGGCTTCATCAACATCTTCTCGGCGGAGCGCACCACGCGCTGGCAGTGCAGGTCCAGGTCGGGCGTCAGGCCGCGAAACGCGCGGGCGCCGTCGAAGACCATGCTGGCCATCCAGAAGGCGTGGTCGGCGGGGCCGAGCAGTTTGGGGTTTTCAGTGGTCCAGCGACCGTCGTGCCAGTACAGGGCGTCCATGGTTGTCTTCCTTCGCTTGTATGGGGTGGCGCGTCAGCCGCGCCGAAACGTCAGGATACATGAGCCCGGCCCCACGGCCAGCCGCAGCGGTCTCATTCCTTCGCAAGCGCCGCCTGCACGCGCGCCGCGGCATCGGCGGGCATCCACTGCCGCCAGACTTCGCCGTACTGCCTGAGGAAATAGCGGGCTGCGTCCTCGGGCTCCTTGCCTTCGTTCTCCAGCCAGCCCAGTGTCGCGTCGATGGCGTCCTCCGGCACGGTCAGCCTCGTGAAGAACTCGGCCAGCCGCGGCGCGTCCTTGGCGAAACCGGCGTTCAGGCCGGTCACCACCGGGTTGGGCTTGAACTCGGTGGCCACGGGGCGGGCGCATTTCGGGTCGGTCATGCAGGTGTAGGCCTGCTGGTCGAAGGGGGGCAGCTCCAGCTTGACCAGGTCCAGCGCGCCCACCAGCGAGGTGGGCGTCCAGTAGTAGAAGACGATGTCGCGCTTGCGCTTGTACGCGGAGACGATGGCGGCTTTCTGCGCGGCGCCCGAGCCGGGCGCGAAGAGCGAGTAGTCCCGGTCCAGGCCCAGGGCGCGCAGCAGGTTCTCGTTCAGCGTGCCGCAGGCCCATCCGGCGGGGCAGCCGTAGATGCGGCCGCGCCCCGGATCCTCGGGGTCGGCGAATACGTCCTTGAAGCGCGTCAGATCGGACGCGGCCTTCAGGTCGGGGTGGCGCTCCACGGTGTAGCGCGGCACGTACCAGCCTTCGCCGGCATCGTAGACGTGGCCTACGCCTAGCACCCGGCCGCTGGCGAGCGCCTTCTTCCATGCGCCTTCGATCTGTCCGGGCCAGACTTCGGGCGTGACGTCCACGTCTCCGCGTTGCAGCGCGGCCAGCATGGGCAGCGTCTCGCCGATCTCGACCGAGGTCTTGCAGCCATAGCCATGTTCGAGCACGTAGCGTTCGATGCCCGCCAGCACCAGGTTGGATTCCCAGTTCAGGCCGCTGAAGCGCACCGGGCGGTCGACTTCGCAGACGGGAGAGGGCGACGAGGAGGTTTGCGCCGCCGCAGTGGACGGCGCGGCCGCGGCCAACGCCAGGGCGCAAACGGCGGAGGCGATGTGCAAGTTGCGCATGGTCAGGCACCTGTCTGGTTGGGTGGTTCCATTGTACGGGGCCGCAGGAGCGGGGCAGAAATGCAAACGGGGCCGCAAGTTGCGGCCCCGTCTGTCATTGCGAGACGTCTTCCTAGGCGCGCGCGGCGCGGCGCCGGTCGATGAACGCGCCGATTTCGCCCACGATGCCGCGGCGGAACGCCAGCACGCAGATCACGAAGATTAGGCCGATGACGATCGTGACCGATTCGCCGAGCCGCAGGAACCAGTCCACGCCAGTCACGCTGGCCAGCATCTGGCCGAAGTCGCCCACCTTGTTTTCGAGCAGCACCACGATGAAGGCGCCCAGGATGGGGCCGGTCAGGGTGCCCAGGCCGCCGATCAGCGTCATGAGGATCACCAGGCCGGACATCTGCCAGGTGGCATCCGACAGCGTGGCGGAGACGAACACCAGCGTCTTGGTGGCGCCGGCCAGCCCGGCGATGGCGGCCGACAGCACGAAGGCGAGCAGCTTGAAGCGGTCGACGTCATAGCCCAGCGAGATGGCGCGGGGCTCGTTCTCGCGCAGAGCCTGCAGCACCTGTCCGAAAGGCGAGTGCACCGTGCGCCAGATGATGAAATAGCCCAGGGCGAAAATGCCCATCACCACGTAGTACAGATTCAGGTCCTTGGACAGGTCGACCAGGCCCAGCAGGGAGCCGCGGGGCACGCTTTGCAGGCCGTCTTCGCCGCCGGTGAAATGGGCCTGCAGGAAGAAGAAGAACACCATCTGCGCCAGGGCCAGGGTGATCATGGCGAAGTAGATGCCGCTGCGCCGGATGGCGAGCGCGCCCATGGCCAGGCCCAGCAGCGCCGCCACGGCCACCCCGAAGAGCAGGCCGATCTCGGTGGGGAAGCCCCAGACCTTCATGGCATGCCCGGCCGCGTAGGCCGCGCTGCCCAGGAAGGCCGCATGGCCGAACGACAGGAGTCCGGTGAAGCCCAGCAGGAGGTTGAACGCGCAGGCGAACAGGGCATAACACATGACCTTCATGGCGAAGATCGGATACACCCCGACGAAGGGAAGAATGGCCACCACGATGGCCAGCGCCGCATAGCCCAGGAATTGACGATTCATTTTTCTTTTCCGAACAGCCCGGCCGGGCGGATCAACAGAACGATGGCCATGATGATGAAGACAACCGTGCTGGAGGCTTCGGGCCAGAACACCTTGGTCAGGCCTTCGATGACGCCCAGGCCCAGCCCGGTGACGATGGCGCCCAGGATGGAGCCCATGCCTCCGATCACGACGACCGCGAACACGACGATGATGAGGTTGGAGCCCATCAACGGGGAAATCTGCAGGACGGGCGCGGCAAGCACGCCCGCGAAGCCCGCCAGCGCCACGCCGAAACCATAGGTCAGCGTGATCATGCGCGGCACGTTCACGCCGAAGGCCTCGACCAGCTTCGGGTTTTCGGTGCCCGCGCGCAGCAGCGCGCCAAGCCGGGTGCGCTCGATGACGAACCAGGTGGCCAGGCACACCACGATGGAGGCCGCCACGACCCAGCCGCGGTAGTTCGGCAGGATCATGAAGCCCAGGTTGGTCGCGCCGCGCAGGGCGTCGGGCGTGGGATAGGGCTGGCCCGACACGCCGTAGAAGCTGCGGAACAGCCCCTCGATGAGCAGCGTGAGCCCGAAGGTCAGCAGCAGGCCATACAGATGGTCGAGCTTGTACAGGTGCTTGAGCAGGAGCTTTTCGATGATGATGCCGAACAGCCCGACGACCAGCGGCGCCAGGATCAGCATGATCCAGTAGTTCAACCCGAGGTACGACAGGCCCATCCATGCGATGAACGCGCCCAGCATGTAGAGCGCGCCGTGCGCGAAGTTGATGACGTTCAGCAGCCCGAAGATGACGGCCAGCCCGAGCGACAGCATGGCGTAGAAGGAGCCGTTGACCAGGCCTAGCAATAGCTGGCCGAACAAGGCCTGTATGGGGATGCCGAAAAAGTCAGTCATCTTGTGAAAATCCTGCGCTTACGGAGGGGGGCGAGCGATTCGGGACGCTGCCCGGCGGGTGGCCGGGCAGCGTCGGGGACACGGGGGCTGGATTACTTCTTGACCAGCTTGCAGGTGGACTCGGACAACTTGGTGTAGACCTCGTCGCCGGGCAGCGTCGCCACGACCTTGTAGTAATCCCACGGTCCCTTGGACTCGGCGGGGGTCTTCACCTGCATCAGGTACATGTCATGGATCATGCGGCCGTCTTCGCGCACATAGCCGCCCTGGGCGAAGAAGTCGTTGACCTTGTTCGATTTCATCCACTTCATCACGGCATCGCCATCATCCGTGCCCGTGGCCTTCACGGCGTTCAGGAAGAACGTGGCCGCCGAGTAGTCGCCAGCCTGCAGCATGGAGGGCTTGCGGCCGACCTTGGCCTCGAACTTCTTGGACCAGGCGCGCGAGGCGTCGGATTGATCCCAGTACCAACCGTCGGTCAGGTACATGCCCTGCGTGGCCTGCAGGCCCAGCGAGTGCACGTCGTTGATGAACACCAGCAGGCCGGCCATCTTCATCGTCTTGGTCACGCCGAATTCGTTAGCGGCCTTGATCGAGTTGATGGTGTCGCCGCCGGCGTTGGCCAGGCCCAGGATCTGCGCCTTGGAAGCCTGGGCCTGCAGCAGGAAGGAGGAGAAGTCCGACGCGCCCAGCGGCGCGCGCACCTGGCCCTTGACCTCGCCGCCGGCGGCCTTCACCACGGCGATCGTGTCGCGCTCCAGGGCATGGCCGAAGGCGTAGTCGGCGGTCAGGAAGAACCAGCTCTTGCCGCCGTCCTTCACCACCGCGGAACCGGTGCCGCGCGCCAGCGCCACGGTATCGTAGGCGTAGTGGACGGTGTAGGGCGAGCATTGCGCGTTGGTCAGGTCGGATGCGCCCGCGCCCACCGCGATGAACGGCTTTTTCTTTTCGGCGGCGACCGCGGCCATGGCCAGGCTGGTCGCCGAGTTGGTGCCGGCGACGATGACGTCGACCTTTTGCTGGTCGAACCATTCGCGCGCGCGGGCGGAGGCCACGTCGGCCTTGTTCTGGTGGTCTGCCGACACGACTTCGATCTTCTTGCCGTTGATGGCGCCGCCGGCGTCTTCGATCGCCATGCGGATCGCGTCCAGACCAGCCTTGCCGTCGATGTCGGAATACACGCCCGACATGTCAGTGATGAAGCCGATGCGGATGACATCGTCGGAGATACCTTGCGCGTGGGCGGTTGCCCCAGCAAATCCCAGGCCCGCCAAGGCCAGTGCAGCAGTGATAGTGTGCAGCTTCATGGGATGACTCCTCTTCCCTACGGTGTTGTGTTGCCGGGATTCCGGCGGATGACAGGTTTGTTACACGCCCAGCAATTCGTTGAGCGTGTCCTGTTTTTCTGAAAGTTCTGCGGCTTCGAAGTGTTCGACGATCTGGCCGTGCTCCATGACGTAGAAGCGATCGGCCAGCGGCGCGGCGAAGCGGAAGTTCTGCTCCACCATGACGATGGTGTAGCCGCGCTGCTTGAGTGCCGTGATCATGCGCGCAAGCGCTTGCACGATGACGGGCGCGAGGCCTTCGGAAATCTCGTCGAGCAGCAGCAGATTGGCGCCGGTGCGCAGGATGCGCGCGACGGCCAGCATCTGCTGTTCGCCTCCCGACAGGCGCGTGCCGGGCGAGTTCCGGCGCTCCTGGAGGTTGGGGAACATGTCGTAGATCTCGGCCAGCGACATGCCGCCGCCCAGCGAACCGACGACGGGAGGCAGCAGCAGGTTTTCTTCGCAGGACAGGCTGGCGAAGATGCCGCGTTCCTCGGGGCAGTAGCCCACGCCCAGGTGGGCGATCTTGTAGGTGGGCAGGTCGATGGCTTCGGTGCCGTGGATGCGTACCGAGCCCTTGCGCGATCCCGTCAGGCCCAGGATGGCCCGCAGCGTGGTGGTGCGCCCTGCGCCGTTGCGCCCGAGCAGCGTGACCACTTCTCCCTGTCCGACGCGCATGTCCACGCCGTGCAGGATATGCGATTCCCCGTACCAGGCCTCGAGGCCCGAAATTTCCAGCGCGGGGGTGCTCATGCGTGTGCTCCTTGAAGTTCGCCCTCGGTGGTGCCCATGTAGGCCTGCATCACTGCCGGATGGCGGGAGACTTCGGCGTAGGATCCTTCGGCCAGCACCGAGCCGCGCGCCAGCACGGTGATGGTGTCGGCGATGGAGGACACGACATTCATGTTGTGTTCGACCATGAGGATGGTCCGGCCGGCGCTGACCCGCTTGATCAGTTGCGTGACGCGATCCACGTCTTCGTGGCCCATGCCCTGGGTGGGTTCGTCCAGCAGCATCAGCTCGGGCTCCATCGCCAGCGTGGTGGCGATCTCGAGCGCGCGCTTGCGGCCGTACGGCAGGTTGACGGTGGTCTCGTCGGCGAAGGCGCCAAGGTCCACCTGGTCGAGCAGGGCGCGCGCGGGTTCGTTCAGCGATGCGAGCTGCCTGTCGCTGCTCCAGAATTTGAACGACAGGCCCGTCTTGCGCTGCAGGCCGATGCGCACGTTCTCGAGCACGGACAGGTGAGGAAACACCGCCGAGATCTGGAACGAACGGATGATGCCGCGCCGCGCGATCTGCGCGGGCCGTTCACCGGTGATGTCGATGCCGTTGAACTTGATGCTTCCCGAAGTGGGGGGTAGAAACTTGGTAAGGAGGTTGAAGCATGTGGTCTTGCCCGCGCCGTTAGGCCCGATCAAGGCATGAATCTCGCCTCGCTTGATACGCAAATCGACCCCATTGACCGCGACGAAACCGCGGAATTCCTTCGTGAGGCCTTTTGTCTCCAGGATCGTGTCGTCCATGTTCGCTGCACCAGCGTTGTATTTATTGGTCTGCACCTGCCGTTATCGCGCCAGGCCCCGCGGGGTTCGGAATGCCTGCGGGGTATCGCAGTTTTCCGAAGAGTTGCCGGCGAGTATGCGCACCTATTTATCAAAATTCCATGAGGGTTTGTCATAGGTTTTGCAGTGCGGAAAGGGCAATTGTCGGCAGGCCGACAATGCTTGCGCGGCAGGGGAAGAATGCCTTTCCAGAATGGAAATGCATCGCAGCAATTAGGCGTTGATCGTCATCAACGCGTCACAACTTTTTGCGGGAGGGAAAACCCGGTTTTTCCCTGCGCCGTTGCGGGTGGCGCGCCATGGCGCGCGCGGGTCAGGCGGGAGTTTTCTGCTTGAATTCGCAGAGGTCGGAAATGCCGCACTGGGGGCATTTCGGCTTGCGGGCCACGCAGACATAGCGGCCCAGCAGAATCAGCCAATGATGCGCGTCCTGCATATATTCGCGGGGCACGAACTTTTCGAGTTTCCGTTCGACTTCCAGCACGTTCTTGCCCGGCGCGATTCCCGTGCGGTTGGAGACGCGGAAGATGTGCGTGTCCACGGCCATCGTGGGCTGGCCGAACGCGGTGTTGAGCACTACGTTGGCCGTCTTGCGGCCCACGCCGGGCAAGGCTTCCAGCGCCTCGCGGGTCTGCGGCACTTCGCCGCCGTGCTGCTCGAGCAGGATCTTGCAGGTCGCGATGGCGTTCTTCGCCTTGGTGCGGAAGAGCCCGATGGTCTTGATGTAGTCCGCCAGGCCTTCCTCGCCCAGCGCCAGCAGCCCTTCCGGCGTGCCATGATCCGGGAAGAATTTGCGCGTGGCGATATTGACCGATTTGTCGGTGGCCTGGGCCGACAGCAGCACCGCGATCAGCAGCTGGAACGGGGTGTCGTATTCCAGTTCCGTGGTGGGGTGGGGATTGGCTGCTTGCAGGCGGGCGAAGATTTCTTGTCGTTTGGCGGCGTTCATGGCTGCGTGGCGTTGCGGCGGGCCCGGGCGCGAGCCAGCGCGAATTCGATGGCGGAGCGCTTGCGCTCCTCGTTGCCGGCGTCGGCGGCCGGAGCGGCGGGTTCCGCGGGCGCTTCGGGCGCCATCAGGCGCGCGTTGTCGGCGGCCAGGCGCGCCGTCCGCGCCAGGTGTGCGCGATGGCGCTCGCGGCTGACGGCGGCGTCCTGCGCGCGCCAGGCGCGCCCCGCCGGCACCATCTCGATGCAATCCACCGGACAGGGCGCCACGCACAGGTCGCAGCCGGTGCACCAGTCGTCCAGCACGGTGTGCATATGCTTGTTGGCGCCAACGATGGCGTCCACCGGACAGGCCTGGATGCACAGCGTACAGCCGATGCAATGCGATTCGTCGATGCGGGCCACCCGCAGCGGGCCGGGTTCGCCGCGGTCCGTGTCCAACGGCAGGGCGGGAACGCCGAGCAGGGCGGACAATGCGGCGATGCCTTCCTCGCCGCCGGGCGGGCAGCGGTTGATCGGGGCGGTGGCGCCGGCGATGGCGTCGGCGTAGGGCCGGCAGCCGTCGTATCCGCACTTGGTGCATTGCGTCTGGGGCAGCAAGGCATCGATGCGGTCGGCAAGAGTGCGACAGGACATGATAGGAAACAGAGAACCGTAGGATGGGTGGAGCGCGAGAGTTCTTAAGGCAAGAACACGAATGCCCAACGCGCGTAACCCATGCGGCCGTGGGCAGACCGTGCCCGGCTCCGGCCGGAAAACAGTCTATTGCGACAGCATGGGTTACGCGCGCTGGAGGCCTGGGATCTTGCGAGAAGAATCTCGCGCTTCACCCATCCTACGCAGATTGCCGGATGAATTCGGCAATTTTAGGACAGATCATTTCGCGCCAGCGCCGGCCCGAGAAAATCCCGTAATGGCCGCAGCCGGGCGCCGTGTAATGCATCTTGCGATCGGCCGGGATGTTCTTGCACAGCTTGATGGCGGCGCGCGTCTGGCCTTGCCCCGAAATATCGTCCAGTTCGCCCTCGATGGTGAAGAGGGCGACTTTCTTGATGTCGGCGGGGCGCACCAGCTTGCCTTCGACTTCCCAGGTGCCGTTGGGCAGCTGGAACTCCTGGAACACCATGCGGATCGTGTCCAGGTAGAACTCGGCCGGCATGTCCAGCACGGCGTTGTACTCATCGTAGAAGCGGCGATGCGCCTCTGCGTCGCTGTCATCTCCGCGCAGCAGGTCCAGGTAGAAGTCGTAGTGCGACTTCATGTGGCGGTCGGGGTTCATGGCCATGAACCCGGCGTGCTGCAGGAAGCCCGGGTAGACCTTCCGGCCGGAGCCCGGATAGCGCGGCGGCACGGGATGGATGACCTGGTTCTCGAACCACGAATAGGGCTTGGTCGTGGCCAGGCGGTTCACCTGCGTGGGCGACTGGCGCGGGTCGATGGGGCCGCCCATCATCACCATGCTGCGCGGCTGGCAGGGATCGTTGGCGGACGCCATCAGGGAAACGGCGGCCAGCACCGGCACCGTGGGCTGGCAGACGGACATGACGTGGACGTCCGGGCCCAGGTGACGGATGAAATCCTGCACGTAGCGCACGTAGTCGTTCAGGTGGAACGGGCCGGCGGACAGCGGCACCATGCGGGCGTCGATCCAGTCCGTCACGTAGACGTCATGGGCGGGCAGCAGGGCGCGCACCGTGTCGCGCAGCAGGGTGGCGTGGTGGCCAGACAGCGGGGCGACCAGCAGGATCTTGGGGTCGCCGCGCCGCGCGTGGCGGATGTCTCGATGGAAGTGCACCAGGCGGCAGAACGGCTTGTCCATCGCCACGGCTTCGGTGACGCGGACGGTCTTGCCGTCGATCTGGGTGGTGGGAAGGTTCCAGGCCGGCTTCTGGTATTCCTTGCCGATGCGCGTCATCAGCTCGTACCCCGCGGCCATCTGGCGCGAGATCGGGGTGTAGGCGAGAGGGCTGTAGGGGCTGGAAAACAGCTGGGAGCCGGCGTCCGTAAATGCAGCGAACGGAGTCAGGAAGGCGCGCTGCATTTCGTGCAATTGATACAGCATTTGGGAAAAGTCCTTCTGGGTCGTGCGTGTGTCCCGATTATTGCCCCCAGGACTAACGATATTTCCAAACAGCCTGAAGAAACGCCGTCAAAAAAGGCAAATATGTTGCTAAAAAACGACCCAATATCCGTTTAGGCACCAGTTTAGGGCGCTTTTTATGCCTTGCAGCGTACCAAATGGCGGATTTATGCACTACGCCGGACGGCGCGGGATCACCAGTAGTTCTCGACCGCCAGATTGCCCGGGATGCCCCGGCGGCCCGGCTTGAAGCCGCGTTCGCCCAGCAGCTTGCGGGCGTCCGCCAGCATGGCCGGATTGCCGCAGAGCATGACCTTGGCATGTTCGGGATCCAGGGGCTGCCCGGCCAATTGCTCCAGGCGGCCGTCGGCGATCAGCGTGGTGAGGCGTTCCTGCGGCATGCCCGGCAGCGGCTCACGCGTGGCGATGGGCAGGTAGACGAGCTTTTGCGGATCCGCGGCGAACATCTCGGCCAGGCCGGGCTGTTCGCGCCACGATTCGATCTCTTCGCGGTAGGCCAGTTCCGCCGCGGTGCGCACGCCATGCACCAGCACGATGCGGCGGTAGGCGCGCCAGACGGCGGGGTCGCGCAGGATGGAAAGATAGGCCGACAGGCCTGTGCCGGACGCCAGCAGCCACAGGTCGCCGCCGGGGGCGAAGCGCTCCAGCGTCAGGAAGCCGTAGGGAGCCTTTTCCACATACAGCGAGTCCCCGGGTTGCAGCCTGGCCATGCGCGGGCTGAACAGCCCTTCGGGGACCACGATGGAATAGAACTCCAGCCAAGGCTCGTGCGGGGCCGAAACCATGGAGTAGGCGCGCCACAGCGTGGGGGTGTCGTCGGAGGAGCCCGCTTCCGGCAGGCCGACACGCGCGAACTGGCCGGGCAGGAAGGTATACGCGTCGTCGCGCGTCACGCGCACGGAGAACAGCTTGTCCGGCACCCAGGTATGGACGTGGGTTACGGTTTGGCGCGTGTATTTGGAGTCGTCGGTCATCGGGGCATCGCGCGATGCCGGCCGCCAGGCGGGGCCGGCGTTCGCCGATTTATCTTTCCAGGTATTGCAGCTTGTCCTGCTTGCCGTTCCAGTCGTCGGCGTCGGGCAGCGGCTTTTTGGCACGGCTGATGCTGGCGAACTCCGGCGAGAGTTCCGCATTCAGGGCGATGAAGTTCATTTGGTCCTGAGGAACGTCTTCCTCGGCGTAGATCGCATTGGCCGGGCATTCCGGGATGCAGACCGCGCAATCGATGCATTCGTCGGGATCGATCACGAGGAAGTTCGGACCCTCACGAAAACAGTCCACCGGGCACACGTCTACGCAGTCGGTGTACTTGCACTTAATACAGTTTTCAGTGACAACGTGGGTCATTCAGGAACTCCGGGATTCGGCGGCTTTAATCTTGTTGCATCGATTTTACCCAATGCCGCGCGGATGTGCCGGTAATACCCGTATTGACATCGTGGCCCTTCGCCCCTAGCGGCGCGCGCTCTATGCTATGGTGTCGCGAAACGAAACGCGCAATCATGATAATTACCTCGCTGCTCGACACCGATCTGTATAAATTCAGCATGATGCAGGTGGTTTTGCATCAGTTCCCCGCTGCCCAGGTCGAGTACCGTTACAAATGCCGTACCCCCGGGGTGGACTTGCGTCCCTATCTGGACGAAATCCGCGAGGAAGTGCACCAGCTGTGCCAGCTGCGGTTCACCGAAGACGAACTTAAATATCTCGGCGGCTTGCGCTTTATCAAAAGCGACTTCGTTGATTTCCTCGAGCTGTTCCACATGCCCGAGCGCTGCATCCATATCGGCGAGGGCGAGGCGCCCGGCGAAATCAGCATCGAGGTCAAGGGGCCGTGGCTGCACACGATTCTTTTCGAGATTCCGGTGCTGGCCATCGTCAACGAGGTCTATTTCCGCAATACGCGCAAGAGTCCGGACTGGGAGGAAGGCCGCAAGCGCCTGCAATCCAAGATGCACCTGGTGCTGGACGATCCCGCGCTGGCGGACTTCCGCGTGGCCGAATACGGCACGCGCCGCCGCTTCTCCAAGGTCTGGCACGAAGAGATCGTGTCCACCATGAAGGCGCAGATGGGCCCGCATTTCGCCGGCACCAGCAACGTGCTGCTCGCCAAGCAGCACGAGGTGCTGCCGCTGGGCACGATGGGCCATGAGTACCTGCAGGCCTGCCAGGCGCTGGGTCCGCGCCTGCGCGATTCGCAAGTGTTCGCGCTGGAGGTCTGGGCCAAGGAATACCGCGGCGACCTGGGCATCGCGCTGTCCGACGTCTATGGCATGGACGCCTTCCTGCGCGATTTCGACATGTATTTCTGCAAGCTGTTCGACGGCGCGCGGCATGACTCCGGCGATCCTTTCGTCTGGGGCGAACGCCTGCTCGAGCACTATCGCAAGAACCGCGTGGATCCGCGGGCCAAGACGCTGGTGTTCTCGGATTCGCTGACGTTCCCGCGCGCCATCGAGCTGGCGCGCCAGTTCTCCGGCCGCTGCAAGGTGTCTTTCGGCATCGGCACCAACCTGACCAACGACCTGGGCCACGAGCCCCTGCAGATCGTCATGAAAATGGTCCGCTGCAACGGACAGCCCGTGGCCAAGGTATCGGATGCGCCGGAAAAGACCATGTGCGACGATCCCGCGTACCTGGCCTACCTGCGCCAAGTCTTCCAGTTGCCCCCCGCCTGAGGGCGGCTCGGGGTAAATTGCGGGTTTCCTGCATTGTTTCACCCAACCCACTCGATCCTAGGGGAATATTCATGAGCAGCATCAAGCGCTTCCACGTCGACAAGCGCCTGTCGGACATGGCCGTGTACAACGGCGTCGCGTACCTGGCCGGCCAGGTGCCGGACGATGCCACGCTGGACATCACCGGCCAGACCGAGCAAGTGCTCGCGACGATCGACCGCCTGCTGGCCGAAGCCGGCACCGACAAGACCAAGATCCTGATGGCCCAGATCTACGTGGCCAACATGAAGGAATTCGAAGGCATGAACAAGGCATGGGACGCCTGGGTCGCCGCAGGCAATTCGCCTCCGCGCGCCACGGTCGAAGCCCGCCTCGCCAATCCCGACTACAAGGTCGAGATCGTCGTCACGGCCGCCCTGTAATCCCGGGCTCCCGGCCCCCGGGGAAGGGCGACGCATGGCGCGGCGCTCATCCTCAGAGGGGGCAGGCGCCCGCCGGGGGGCTCTTCCGGGCGCCATGCCGTCCGCCCGCCCCTCCTCACGCTCACTGCCCCAGCAGCAGCGTTCCCGCCAGCAGTCCCCCCAACTCCTCGCATTTTTCCAGTTCCGCTTGCGCCACCGTCTTGGGCGCCAGGATCTGCTGCGCCGTCTGCGCGCCCATATTGACGATGAGCGGCGGGGACACGGCGTTCAGGCGCCATCCAGTGCATATGCGTTCGGCCTGCCGGGCCGCGCCCGTGCCGTCGCTGCCGGCGCTGATCGCGCAGGCGTAGGGCAGCCCCTGTATCCGGTCCAGCACGGCGTAGTAGTTGCGGTCGAAGAACTCCTTCATTTCGCCGCTCAGCCCCGCCAGGTTTTCGGGGGCGCAGAACAGATAGCCGTGGCTGGCGAGCAGCTCGCCGGCTTCCGCGTCCGAGGCGCGCCGCAGCACGACGCGCAGATCGCTCTCCTGTTCGAGCTGGGCGGCCGCGGAGCGCGCGCCGCGGGCCGCGGCTTCGGCCATCTGGCGCGCGGCGCCGGTGCGGGAATGCCAGACGATCAGCAGCTGTTTCATGCGTAGCGTTCCAGGGGGTCCTGCCGATAGTAGGCCTTCAGCAGTTCGTACCATTGGGGCAGCGCCTGCTGCATGGGATAGGGGTCCACGAAGAAGTGCTCCGAGCTCACCGCGAAGAATTCGGCTTCGTCGGTGGCGGCGTATGGGTCCATCGGCAGCTGGCCATACCAGGCGTCCGCTTCCTCGCTTTCCGGGTCGATGTGCGGCGGGATGGCGGCCTCCACCGCGTCCAGGGCGGCGACGAACCGGTCCAGGCTTTCGTCCAGCACGCGGCGCCAGGTCCGGGCATTCAGTGCGGGATGGGCCGCCAGCGACGGCATCCCGTCCGCGAACCCCGAGCGCAGGTCCAGCTTGTGGGCGAATTCGTGGATGACCACGTTGAAGCCGCCGCCGGAAAGCTGCGCGTCCTCCCAGGACAGGACCAGCGGGCCGCCGTCCCAGGCCTCGCCGGCGGCGTCCTCGATGTACTCGTGCACCACGCCGTCCTCGTCCTGGCGGGAGCGCGGGATGCGGAAGCTGGCCGGATACACGATGATTTCGTCCCAGCCCTCGTACAGTTCCGGCGTCAGGTTCAGGATGGGCAGGCTGGCCTGGGCCGCGATGGACAGGCGCATGAAGTCGGAGACCTCCAGTCCTTGAGCGCCATTGATGTTCTTGCTTGCCAGCAGCCAGGCCGAACGGGCCAGCAATTGGCCGGCCTCGTCGGTGTCCAGCACCGCCAGGAACGGGTGGGCGTCCAGCACCTGCCGCCACAGTTCGGACGAGATGCGGGACTGCATTTCGGCCACCGCGGACGGGCGGGCGCCACGCCCCTTCAGCCAGCGCAACATAAGCTCGGGTTCCTTCCATATGCCGCGGTCCGCGGCGTCTTTCGATGTCAACTGACGCTAGTGTAGAGTGTCGGAATCTCAACCCGAATCGCTTACGTCCGTCATGTCCGCCCCGCCTGTTCTCGACGCGCCTTCGCCCTTCGACGCCGCCTGGCGCCAAGAGGTAGGGGCTGGCCTGGATGCCGGCGGCCTGGCGTTGATCGATCAGGCCGTTGCTTGGGCCGAGCCCCGGTTCGAAGGGCAGCACGCGCTGACCGGCGAACCCCTGGCCGGGCATGGCGCGGGCGTGGTCCGCGTGCTGGCGGCCCTGCATACCGATGCCGCGACGCGGGCGGCCGCCCTGCTGGCCGCGCTGCCCACCGATCTGATGGCGCCCGCGCCGTCCCTGCGCAACGATCCGGTCGCGGCCGCCTTCGGCGCCGAGGTCGCGCGGCTGGTGCATGGCACCCGGGCCTTGCTCCGGTTGGGCGTGGTGGCCCGGCAGGCCAGCGACGCCGAGGCCGAAAGCGGTTCGCAGAAGGAAATGCAGCGCAAGATGCTGCTGGCCATGGCGGCCGATCTGCGCATCGTGCTGATGCGGCTGGCGTCCCGCCTGCGCAGCCTGCGCTGGCACGCCGAGAGCAAGGCGCCATGTTCCACCGCCTTCGCCCGGGAAACCCTGGACCTCTACGCGCCTCTGGCCAACCGTCTGGGCATCTGGCAGATCAAATGGGAAATGGAGGACCTGGCCTTCCGTTTCCTGGAGCCGGAGAAGTACAAGCAGATCGCCCGCCTGCTCGAGGAAAAGCGGGTGGAGCGCGAGGCCTTCATTGCCGGCGCCATCGAGCGCCTGCAGGCGGCGCTGGCCAAGAGCGGCGTCGAGGCCGAGGTCAGCGGCCGGCCCAAGCACATCTACAGCATCTGGAACAAGATGCGCGTGAAAGGCCTGGATTTTTCCCAGATGTACGATCTGCGCGCGCTGCGGGTCATCGTGGACGACGTGCGCGCCTGTTACACCGCGCTGGGCATGGTGCACGAGATGTGGACGCCGATCTCCGAGGAGTTCGACGACTACATCTCCCGGCCCAAGCCCAACGGCTACCGCTCCCTGCACACCGTCGTGACCGACGATGACGGACGTCCGTTCGAAGTGCAGATCCGCACCCGCGAGATGCACCAGTTCGCCGAGTACGGCATGGCCGCGCACTGGCGCTACAAGGAAGCGGGGGCCAAGGGCGGCCAGGTGGCGGCCTCCAGCGAGTACGACCGCCAATTGGCGTGGATGCGCCAGCTGCTGGCCTGGAACACCGATGTCGAGGGCGGCGGCGAGCCCGCCAAGCCGGCCGCCGGCAAGCCTGCTACGGGCAAGGGCCGCAACGCGGCCGCGGCGCCCGCGCACACCGACGAGCGCATCTACGTGCTGACGCCGCAGGCGCGCGTGATCGAGCTGCCGGCAGGCGCGACGCCGGTCGACTTCGCCTATCACCTGCATACCGACCTGGGCCACCGCTGCCGCGGCGCCCGCGTCGACGGGCAGATGGTGCCGCTGCAGACCCGGCTGTCCACCGGCCAGACCGTGGAGATCATCTCCGCCAAGTCCGGAGGGCCGTCGCGCGACTGGCTCAATCCCCAGCTGGGCTTTCTCGCCAGCCCACGGGCCCGCGCCAAGGTGCGCATGTGGTTCAACGCGATCGAGCTCCAGCAGCGCATCACCCAGGGCCAGGCGCTGGTGGAAAAGGAATTGCAGCGCCTGGGCAAGACCGCCGTCAACCTGGAGCAGCTGGCGCAAAGCCTGGGCTTCGCGCGCGCCGACGACCTGTACGTGGCGGCCGCCAAGGAAGAGTTCAGCCTGCGGCAGATCGATACGCTGTTCCAGCAGCCGGCTCCCGCCGCCGAGCCGCAGCCGGCCGCGCTGCGCAATGCCAGCGCCGGCAGCGCGGAAAAGAGCGGCAAGAGCGGCGTGCTGGTGGTGGGCGTGGGGTCGCTCCTGACCCAGCTGGCGCGCTGCTGCCGCCCGGCGCCGCCGGACTCCATCGCAGGGTTCGTCACGCGGGGGCGCGGCGTGTCCATCCACCGCAGCGATTGCCACAGCTATCTGGCCCTGGCCGCGCGCGAGCCCGAACGCGTCATCGAAGTGGCGTGGGGCGAGACCTCCGACACGTTCTATCCGGTGGATATCAGCGTGCGCGCGCACGACCGTTCCGGCCTGCTGCGGGACCTGTCCGAAGTCTTTGCCCGGCTGCGCCTGAACGTGGTGGGCGTGAACACGCAGAGCAAGCAGTCGCTCGCCCATATGGTGTTCACGGTGGAGGTGCGGGGCGGCGAATCCCTGTCGCGCGCCCTGGACGCGCTGGCCGAAGTGCCGGGCGTGTCGTCGGCGGCGCGCCGCTGACCCCCCGCGGCGCGCGGGGGGGGGGGCCGGGCTCAGTCGTCCAGCTTGTCGTGCGCGCGCTCGCGCATGTAGAACGAGGCGATCAGGCCCAGCGCGACGCCGAACATGACGTAGTAGGCGGGCGCCATCGGCGAGCCGGTAGTCTTGATCAGCCAGGTTACGATGAACTGGGCGAAGCCGCCGAAGATCATCACGGCCACGTTGTAGGCCAGGGACAGGCCCACCGAGCGCACCCGCGCCGGGAACAGCTCCGCCATCACGGTGCTGAACACGCCGAAGAAGGCCGAGACGAACAGGCAGACGACGACCTGCACCGTCAGCAGGCGGCCGATGGAGGGGGCGTCGGACAGCCAGTAGTACAGCGGGTACAGCACGAGCAGATAGCCGATCAGCGAGCCGATCACGATGGGGCGGCGGCCCAGGCGGTCCGACCAGGCGCCCATGAAGGGCGTCAGCAGTACCATCAGCGCCGCGCCGGCCATCTGCACCAGGAAGGTCTGGTTCAGCGGCAGTTTCAGGATCTGCGTGGAGTACGTCACCAGGTACGTGAAGGTGATGTAGATGGAGACGGTCGCGGTCACGACCAGGCCCACGCCGATCAGCGTTTCGCGCGTATGCGTCTTCAGCATCTGGCCCAGGCTCAGGCGTTGCACGTCGCCGCGCGCGGCCGCCTGGCGCTCTTCTTCCTTGATCTGCTTGAAGGCGTCGGTTTCGTCGATGTTGCGGCGGATGTAGATGGCGATCGGCACGATGACCAGGCCGAAGGCGAAGGGCAGGCGCCATGCCCAGTCGGCGATCTGCTGCGGCGTGAAGAACTCGGTGATGAGGGTGCCGCAGGCGGCGCCGATCAGGAGCGCCAGCATCTGGCCGGCCATCTGCCATGAACCATAGAATCCGCGCCTGCCGTTGGGCGCCATCTCGATCAGCAGCGCCGTGGAGGTGCCGAATTCGCCGCCTGCCGAAAAGCCCTGCAGCAGGCGCGCGATGAGGATGAAGATCGGGGCCAGGATGCCGGCGGCGTGATAGGTGGGGGCGACGGTGATCAGGGCGATGGACACGGCCATGAGCGACGTGACCATCACCATGGCGGCCTTGCGGCCCTTTTTGTCGCCGTACAGGCCCAGGATGATGCCGCCGACCGGGCGCATGAAGAAGCCGACGCCGAAGATGGCGGTGGTCATCAGGATGGCGTTCAGCTCGCTGCCGGGCACGCTGGGGTCGGTGGGGAAGAAGAGCTTCGAGATGATCGGCGTCATGAACGCGAACACCAGGAAGTCATACCATTCGAGGGCATTGCCGATTACTGCCGCCACGATGTTGCGCGTGGGAACTGCCTTGTGCTGCACGGTTTCTCCTTGGGGGTGTTTGGTCGATTCGGCCGACATTCTAGGCGCTTCGCCGGATCCGGGGCCTGTCCGGCCGTCCGAGACGCGGGCGCCGCCTGGCTTTACACTTCTCCTTTTCCCCCACGAGAGTAGTGACATGAACGCGCGCACCTGGCTGGAAACGCTGGTCGGTTTCGACACCACCAGCCGCAATTCCAATCTTGCCCTGATCGAAACCGTCCGCGATTGGCTCAAGGGCCAGGGCGTCGACGCATGGCTGGCGCACAATCCGGAGCGCACCAAGGCCAATCTGTTCGCCACCCTGCCGGCGCAGGACGGCGGCCTGCAGGGCGGGATCGTCCTGTCGGGCCATACCGACGTGGTGCCCGTGGACGGCCAGGACTGGAGCACGGACCCGTTCAAGCTCGTCGAAAAGGACGGCCTGCTCTATGGCCGCGGCAGTTGCGACATGAAGGGCTTCATCGCCGGCTCGCTTGCGATGGTGCCGGAATTCCTGGCCATGCCCCGCAAGAAGCCGATCCACCTGGCGTTTTCCTACGACGAGGAAGTGGGCTGCGCCGGCGCGCCCTACATGCTGGCCGACCTGCACGACCGCGGCATCCGGCCGGAAGGCTGCGTGGTGGGCGAGCCCACGGGCATGCAGGTGGTGGTCGCGCACAAGGGCATCAACCTGTTCCGCTGCAAGGTGCACGGCAAGGCGGCGCATTCGTCCCTGACGCCGCGCGGCTGCAACGCCATCGAGTACGCGGCCCGCCTGATCTGCCGCATCCGGGACCTAGCCGACAGCTTCAAGGCCAATGGCCCGTACGACCAGTTCTACGACGTTCCGTTCTCCACGATGACCACCAACCAGATCCAGGGCGGCATCGCGGTCAACACCATTCCGGAATCCTGCGAATTCAGCTATGAATTCCGCAACCTGCCCGGCATGCAGCCCGACGCGATCCAGGCCGAAGTCGAGAAATACGTGCGCGAAGAGCTCCTGCCGCGCATGAAGGCCGAGTTCGACGGCGCCAGCATCGAGATCGAAACGGGGGCGGCGGCGCCGGCGCTGGAAGCGTCCGAGGAAGCGGCCATCACCCAGCTGGTGCGCGCGCTGACCGAAGATCGCACGACCCGCAAGGTCGCCTACGGCACCGAAGCCGGCCTGTTCCAGGGCATCGGCATCCCCACGGTCGTCTGCGGCCCGGGCCACATCGAACAGGCCCACAAGCCGAACGAATACGTCGCGCTGGACCAGTTGGCCTCGTGCGAGACCTTCCTGCGCCGCCTCGGGCAATCGCTCTGAGGCCGCGTCAGCCGTTTCCGGGCCGGGCGCTTACCCGCGCCCGTGCCCGGCCGCGGCCGGCGTCAGGTAAAATGCCGGGTTGCAAACCGGATTTGCGGACGGCAGAGGCCTGCCGCGATGCCGGGGGAGATGCTTGGTGAAACCTTACGACTTTCCGGATGCCAAGGGCCATTTCGGCCCTTATGGTGGCGTTTTCGTGGCGGAAACGCTGATGCACGCGCTCGACGAGCTGCGCGCGGCCTACGACCGTTATCGTGTCGACCCCGCCTTCCTGGAAGAGTTCAATTACGAACTCAAGCATTTCGTCGGCCGGCCCAGCCCGGTCTACCATGCCCGCCGCTGGTCTGACCAACTGGGCGGCGCCCAGATCTGGTTCAAGCGCGAAGACTTGAACCACACCGGCGCCCACAAGGTGAACAACTGCATCGGCCAGGCCTTGCTGGCCAAGCGCATGGGCAAGCCGCGCGTCATCGCCGAGACCGGCGCCGGCCAGCACGGCGTGGCCACCGCCACCGTGGCGGCCCGCTACGGCATGGAGTGCGTGGTCTACATGGGCAGCGAAGACGTCCGCCGCCAGGCGTCGAACGTCTATCGCATGAAGCTGCTTGGGGCCACGGTCGTTCCGGTCACCTCCGGTTCGTGCACCCTGAAGGACGCGCTGAACGAAGCCATGCGCGACTGGGTCACCAATATCGAGAACACGTTCTACATCATCGGCACGGTAGCGGGTCCCGACCCCTATCCCCGCATGGTGCGCGATTTCCAGACCGTGATCGGCAACGAGTGCCTGACGCAGATGCCCGAAGCCGCCGGCCGCCAGCCCGACTACGTCGTGGCGGCCGTGGGCGGCGGCTCCAATGCCATGGGCATCTTCCATCCCTATATCCCGTACGAAAACGTGCGCCTGATCGGCGTCGAGGCCGCGGGCGAGGGCATGGATACCGGGCGCCACGCCGCATCGCTGGCCGCGGGCCAGGTGGGCGTGCTGCACGGCAACCGCACCTACGTCATGCAGGACGCCGACGGCCAGGTCATCGAAACGCACTCCGTGTCGGCCGGCCTGGATTATCCCGGCGTCGGCCCGGAACATGCCTGGCTGAAGGATTCCGGCCGCGCCGAGTACGTCGGCATCACCGACGACGAAGCCCTGAAGGCCTTCCACGACTGCTGCCGCATCGAAGGCATCATGCCGGCGCTTGAATCGTCGCACGCCATCGCCCAGGCCGTGAAAATGGCGCCCACGCTGCCGCGCGAGGCCATCATCCTGGTCAATTTGTCGGGCCGTGGCGACAAAGATATGCATACCGTCGCCGAAAAGGCCGGTATCGAGCTTTAAGGGCCCGACCATGGCAACTCGCATCGACCGCATCGCCGCCGCTTTCGCGCGCACCGCCGAATCCGGCCGCGCCGCGGCGCTGATCCCCTACATCGCCGCGGGCGATCCGTCCCCCGCGACCACCGTTCCCCTCATGCATGCGCTGGTCGAGGCCGGGGCCGACGTCATCGAGCTCGGCGTGCCGTTCTCCGACCCGATGGCCGACGGTCCCGTCATCCAGCGGGCCGCCGAGCGCGCCATCGCGCAGGGCGTGGGCCTGGCCCGCGTTCTGGAAATGGTGGCCGAGTTCCGCCAGCGCGATACCGCCACGCCGGTCGTGCTGATGGGATACGCCAACCCGATCGAACGCATGGGCCAGGACCAGTTCGCGCGGGACGCCGAAAAGGCGGGCGTGGACGGCGTGCTGGTGGTGGACTATCCGCCCGAAGAGGTCGTGGAATTTGCCGCGACGCTGGGCGAGCATGGCATTGCCCCCATTTTCCTGCTGGCGCCCACGTCCACGGAAGAGCGCATCAAGGCCGTGGCCGGGGTCGCCCGCGGCTATGTGTACTACGTGTCGCTCAAGGGCGTGACGGGCTCGGGCTCGCTGAATACCGATGACGTGGCCGAGCGCGTGGCCGTGATCCGCCGCCACGTGCGCGACATTCCGGTCGGCGTCGGGTTCGGCATCCGCGACGCCGAAAGCGCCCAGCGCGTGGCGCGCGCCGCCGACGCGGTCGTCATCGGCAGCAAGCTGATTGAAACCATGGAGCAGGCGGTGGCGGATGCCCCGGCTGCCCAGAAAACCGATGCCGCAGTCGCCGCCGCCAGCGGCTGGCTGCGCACCATCCGGCAGGCGCTGGATCTAGTGAAACGAGAAAACGCGTCGGCCTGAATGGCGGGCGCGACCTCATACGGGATGAAAAAACAATGAGCTGGATCGAAAAACTCCTGCCTCCTCGCATCAACAAAACCAGCGACAGCGGCGCCCGCCGCGTTCCCGAAGGCCTATGGGTGAAATGCCCGTCGTGCGAATCGGTGCTGTACAGCGAAGACCTGGCCGCCAATCTGCATGTCTGCCCCAAGTGCGACCATCACATGCGCATCGGCGCCCGCGCCCGCATCGATTCGCTGCTCGATATGGAAGGCCGCGTTGAAATCGGCCAGACCACGCGTTCGGTCGATTCACTGAAGTTCAAGGACACGCGCAAGTATCCCGAGCGCCTCCAGGAAGCGGTCAAGCAGACTGGCGAGACCGACGCCCTGGTGGTCATGAGCGGCTCCATCCGTGGCGTGCCGGCGACGCTGGCCTGCTTCGAGTTCGAATTCATGGGCGGCTCCATGGGCTCGGTGGTCGGCGAGCGCTTCGCGCGCGGCGCCCAGGCCGCCCTGGACAACAAGACTTCCTTCATCTGTGTGGCAGCCTCGGGCGGCGCGCGCATGCAGGAAAGCCTGCTGTCGCTGATGCAGATGGCCAAGACGAACGCCATGCTGACGCGCCTGTCCGCGGCCGGCCTGCCGTTCATCAGCGTACTGACCGACCCCACCATGGGCGGCGTGTCGGCCAGCTTCGCCTTCATGGGCGACGTGGTCATCGCCGAACCCAAGGCGCTGATCGGCTTTGCCGGCCCGCGCGTGATCGAACAGACCGTGCGCGAAAAGCTGCCGGAGGGCTTCCAGCGCGCCGAGTTCCTGTTGCAGAAGGGCGCGATCGACATGGTGGTGGACCGCCGTCAGTTGCGCGAAGAGATCGCCCGCCTGCTGGCGTTGCTGACCAACCAGCCGGCGGACGTGGTTACGGCCTGACGAATCCCTTCCGGTTCCCGGACCAACCGCCGCTAGGCGGCCGGGGCTGGCAGTGGCAATATGCCGTCGGCGGGCCGGGCCCGCCGGCGGCATTTTTCGTCGGGGCGGCCACCGGGAATCCAGGCGCGCCGCGCGAGTTTGTGGCGCTCGTTTTACGGAACAGTGTTTTCCATCCGTGATGTTGCCTGGGTGCGACACAAATCAAGTCGCGTGGCCCGTATTTTGCTATGTTGCGATCTAGAGTTGAAATCTACGGAGTAATTCCAATGCAGTCGACCAAGAAGAAAATGCTGACACGCCTTGTCGGGCTGGCCCTGGCCGCAACCGCGACGGTCGCAAGCGCCCAATCGTCCGATGGCACCCAGGGCGGCGTGAGCCTGCACTACGGCATTGGAGACCACTACCAGCGCCTGACGCTGAACTACGAAACGCCTTCGGTCTGGACCTACCATTTCGGCGGCAACTGGGGGCGCCTGGACCTGACGCCGGAGTTCGGCGCCTCGTACTGGCAGGCGAACGGTTCGCGCTCTCCCGGGCACGTCTGGCAATTCAACGCCATTCCCATGTTCCGCTGGTGGACGGGCGAACGCTTCTACATCGAGGCCGGCATCGGCGCCACGCTCTTCTCCAGCACGCGCTTCGCGGACGAGAACATCAGCACGGCCTTCCAGTTCGGCGATCACGTCGGCCTGGGCTTCCTGGTGACGCCGAACAACCGCATCGGGCTGCGCTACTCGCACTTTTCGAACGCCAGCATCAAGCGCCCCAATCCGGGTCTGGACGTGGTGCAGCTCACCTACACCTACCAGTTCTGAAAAAGCGCAGGCCAACAAAAAAGCCCTCGATCCCGAGGGCTTTTTTATTGGCCGCAGCCCCGCTGCCTTCGGCGGCAGGAATCATTCCCCAACGCTACCGTCTGCTCGGGGGGGGGAGGGGCGTCTTTCCCGGGGAAGAGGCGATGGCAAAAAAAAGCCCCCGCATGGCGGGGGCTTTCCGTGCGGCCAGGGGCCGGCTTAGTGGCGCGTCTCGACCTGAACCAGCGGTTCGTTGGAGACCGGCGCGACCGGCTTGCGCTCGCGGCCGAGGCGGGCCGGCTTGTGCGAGGCCGCAATGCGCAGCTGCGTCTGGGCGTGACGGTCCGGATCGGTTTCGACCCACTGCAGGCCGGCGGCGTTCACCACGTCGTGCAGGGCCTGGGCCTTGGCCGACGGGGCGGCGGCGGGCACCACGATGGGCTGCTGCGCGCTGGCCGAAGCTTCTTCGGCGGGAACCGGGGCGGCAGGCGCCGCGGCAGGAGCCGGGGCCGCGGTTTCCGGCTGGGCCGGCGCGACGACGGGCGTAGCCACGGGTTCGACGGCGGCTGCTTCCACGGGAGCGGCGGGAGCCACGGGCGCGGAAACCTCGCTGGCGGGCTGAACGACGACCGGCTGCATCGCCTCGGGGGCGGGAGCAGCGGCCTGCTCAACCTGGGCGGCGGGCTCGGCGGCCTGCGCTTGCACGGGCTCGGCCTGTTCCTGCGGGGCCTCGGCCGGGGCGGTTTCGGCCTGCTCGACCGGGGCCGGCGCGGCATCTACCGGTTGGGCCTGGCTGGCTTGCTCAGCCTGCACGGGAGCCGCGGCGGGCAGGTCGGCGGCGGCTTCCCGCTGCTCGCCCGCTTCTTCGTCGGCGCTTTCCTCCATCTGCTCGTCGCCGGCGGCCAGGCTGCCTTCTTCCTGGCTGCGACGGCCGCGGCGGCTGCGGCGGCGGCGGCGCTTGCGTTCCGGATCGACGGCGTTCTCGGCGCCTTCGCCGGCCGGAACGGCATCCGCGGCCTGGTCAAGGGCGTCAGCGGCTTCCTGGGGGGCTTCCGGCGCGGGCTGCGCGGTGTCGGGCAGGGCGGTGGCGACCGTCTGGGCCAGCGCGGCGACCATGCTTTCCTGTTCGCTCATCGGCGCATCGGACTGGCCCTCTTCGCGGCGGTTGCGGCCACGGCCGCGGCGGCGATTGCGGCCAGCGCCGGTGTCTTCCCCGGCGGCTTGTTCGGCTTGCTCGGGGCGGTTGGACGCCAGGGCCGACTGAGCGGCCTGGGCGTCGCGCTCGCCGCGGGCCTCGTTGCGGTTGTGCCGTTCGCCGCGTTCCTGGCGTTCGCCTTCGGCGCGACGGCCGCCGCGCACGTGATGGCGGCCGCCTTCGCTGCCTTCCGCGCCTTCGCCGCGCGATTCGCCACGGCGGTTGCGGTTACGGTCCGAACCGTGGCGTTCGCCACGGCGTTCCTGGCCATCGTGGCCCGCGCGGCCCTTGCCGCGGCCGGAGGTGGCGCGCTTGGCGCTGTCTTCCTGCACGGCGGGGACGGGTTTGGCCGTGTCGGCGCCGCCGGTCAGCCAGCCGACCAGGCGCTTGAACAGGCCGCCCAGGCCGCCGGAGGCGGCCGGCGCGGGCGCGGCGGCCGCGGGAGCCGGCGTCGAAACGGGGGCGGGTTGCGAGGGAGTGATGCCCTTGACCAGCGCTTCCGGACGGGACTTGACTTCATGCTCGCGCGGTTGCCAGGGCGCGTCGGTGGCGGGCGCCTCGACCAGCTCGAAGCTCGTCTTCAGCTCTTCCAGGCGGGGATCGTCGTGGCGCAGGCGCTCGATGTGGTGATGCGGGGTCTCCAGGTGCTTGTTGGGGATCAGCAGCAGGTTGACCTTCAGGCGGGCTTCCATCTTGGTGATGTCGGCGCGCTTTTCGTTCAGCAGGTAGGTGGCGACATCGACCGGCACCTGAGCGTGCACGGCGGCGGTGTTTTCCTTCATCGCCTCTTCCTGCAGCAGGCGCAGCACGTGCAGGGCGCTGGACTCCGCGTCGCGGATCACGCCGGTGCCGTTGCAGCGCGGGCAGGTGATGTGCGAGCCTTCATTCAGGGCGGGACGCAGGCGCTGGCGCGACAGCTCCATCAGGCCGAAGCGGGAAATCTTGCCCATCTGGACGCGGGCGCGGTCGAAGTGGAGGGCGTCGCGCAGGCGCTGTTCGACGGCGCGCTGGTTCTTGCTGTCCTCCATGTCGATGAAGTCGATGACTATCAGGCCGCCCAGGTCGCGCAGGCGCAGCTGGCGGGCCACTTCGTCCGCCGCTTCCGAGTTGGTGCGCAGCGCGGTTTCCTCGATGTCGGCGCCGCGGGTGGAGCGGGCCGAGTTGACGTCCACGGACACCAGCGCTTCGGTGTGGTCGATGACGATGGCGCCGCCCGAGGGCAACTGCACCGTGCGCGAGTACGCCGTTTCGATCTGGTGTTCGATCTGGAAGCGGGAGAAGAGGGGGATATCGTCGCGGTAGCGTTTGACGCGCTGCACGTTGTCAGGCATCACCACGCTCATGAAGGCGGTGGCCTGGTCGGCGATCTCGTCGGTATCGATGAGGATTTCGCCGATTTCCGGGGAGAAGTAGTCGCGGATGGCCCGGATGACCAGGCTGGATTCCAGATAGATCAGGATGGGCGCGGAGTTGTCGCGCGCGGCGCCGTCGATGGCCGTCCAGAGCTGTAACAGATAGGACAGGTCCCACTGGAGTTCTTCGACGTTGCGGCCGATGCCGGCCGTGCGGGCGATGATGCTCATGCCCTGGGGCAGCTCGAGCTGCTCCATGGTGTCGCGCAGTTCCTGGCGGTCTTCGCCCTCGACGCGGCGCGAAACGCCGCCGCCGCGGGGGTTGTTGGGCATCAGGACCAGGTAGCGGCCGGCGAGCGAGATGAACGTGGTCAGGGCCGCGCCCTTGTTGCCGCGTTCTTCCTTTTCGACCTGGACGATCAGTTCCTGGCCTTCGCGCAGGGCGTCCTGGATGCGGGCGCTGCGGACGTCCACGCCTTCCTTGAAGTAGCTGCGGGCCACTTCCTTGAAAGGCAGGAAACCGTGACGGTCTTCACCGTAGTTGACGAAGCAAGCTTCGAGGCCGGGTTCGATCCGGGTGATGACACCTTTGTAGATATTGCCTTTGCGTTGTTCGCGGCCGGCAGTCTCGATGTCGAGGTCGATGAGTTTCTGCCCATCGACGATAGCGACGCGTAATTCTTCCTGATGCGTCGCATTGAACAGCATGCGCTTCATGAGAGGGGTTCTCCGTTGTCATGACGCGCCGATATCGGCGCGTGACCTCGGGTCACTCGGGCTGCGGGCTGAAGCGGGCAAGAAAGAATGCGGACCGTACCTGGGCGGCGCCCAGGCGTATCCGCCGCGGGTCAGGCGGGCACGTCGTGCCGTGGGGCACGGGGTTCTGTCAGCAGGAGGGTCAGCTTCACTGAATGTGGTTTGACGGAAAGATTGCTGTGAACGGCAGTTGCGGTCGGAATGGTTGCCCACGCGCAGCTGGTGCTTTAAATATATGCGACGATTCTTGCAGTGCTTCAGAGCCGCTTGCGGCATGCAACGGACCTGCTGGGACAGCGGGCAAAATGAATGCCACACCACTATCCGGCAGGGCGCGGTTGCGCCGGCGACCAAGAGACCCAGGGACTGAATGAGCAGGCAGTACAATGGCGGCCCACGCGCTCGACGGAGTTGCGTACCGTTGCATCTCTACGTCAGGCGGCTGGTTCAGCCCCTTTAGGCTGTCCCGATTATATGTCGCTTTCCGCAATGCGCAAAGAAACTTCCTCCCCTTCTTCCCCCTCTAAAGCCGCTCCCGCCGTCCGCATGGTGGAGGTGGGCGCCGAGCATGCCGGCCAGCGTCTGGACAATTACCTGGTCAGGCTGTGCAAGGGCGTCCCCAAGACCCATATCTACAAGGCCATCCGCGGCGGCGAGGTGCGGGTAAACAAGGGACGCATCTCGGCGGACTATCGCGTCGCCGAAGGCGATGTCGTGCGCATCCCCCCGTTGCGGCTGCCGGATCCAGGCGCTCCCCGGCCGGTGCCCGGCGCGGAGTTCCCCATCGTGTTCGAAGACGACGCGCTGCTGGTGGTGGACAAGCCCGCCGGCGTGGCGGTGCATGGAGGCAGCGGCGTCTCTTTCGGCGTGATCGAGCAGTTGCGCGCCGCTCGGCCCGGCGCCAAATTCCTGGAACTGGTCCACCGGCTGGACCGGGAGACGTCCGGCCTGCTGATGGTGGCCAAGAAGCGCAGCGCGCTGCTGGCGCTGCATGCCATGTTGCGCGAAGGAAAAGGGGACAAGCACTATCTGGCGCTGGTCGAAGGCGATTGGGTCAACGACCGCCAGCACATCAAGCTGGGTCTGTCCAAATGGACCACGCAATCCGGCGAGCGCCGGGTCAAGGTGGATCCGGACGGGCAGTCGGCGCACACCATCGTCACGCTCAAGCGGCGCTTCGGCGGTTACAGTCTGGTCGACGCCGAACTGCGCACCGGACGCACCCACCAGATCCGGGTGCACCTGGCCGCCAGCGGTTTTCCCATCGTGGGCGACGACAAGTACGGCCACGACGAGGTGCGGGCGCGCTTCGCGCGCCTGGGCTTCGGCCGGATGTTCCTGCATGCCCACCAATTGACCCTGGCCCACCCCCTCACGGGCGAGCCCCTGACGCTTACCGCCGAGCTGCCTCCGGCGTGCGTCAAAATACTGAAACAACTGGAGTCGGTCTGATATGTCGTATTCGCTGGTCGTTTTTGACTGGGATGGCACCCTGATGGATTCCACGCACAGCATCGTGGCCGCCATCCAGGGGGCCTGCCGCGACCTGGACCTGGCGGTGCCCTCGGCATCCGATGCCAGCTGGGTGATCGGTCTGTCCCTGGAAAGCGCCCTGCGGCGGGCCGTGCCGGCGCTCACGCAAGCCATGCTGCCGCGTTTCCTGGAGCGCTATCGCACGCATTACCTGCTGCGCGATCCCGAACTGCGCCTCTTCGAGGGCGTGCAGGAGATGCTGACCGACCTGGCTGGGCAGAACGTGCGCCTGGCCGTCGCGACCGGCAAGAGCCGCGTCGGCCTGACCCGGGCCCTGGCCGCCACCGGCCTGGGGCCGCTCTTCGATGCCACCCGCACCGCCGACGAGACCTTCAGCAAGCCGCATCCCGCGATGCTGCATGAACTGATGCAGGAGCTGGATGTGGCGCCGGACCGGGTGGTGATGATCGGCGATACCTCGCACGACCTGCAGATGGCGGCCAACGCCGGCGTGCATGGACTGGGCGTGACCTACGGCGCGCACACCTTGAAGGAACTCGAGGGGTGCGCTCCCCAGGCCGTGCTCGACAGCGTGCCTGGCGTGCGCGAATGGCTGCTGCCGCGGGTAGTGGCGGGCGCCGAACGGTAGGCCCGGGCCCGCGGGCGCGGAACGTCCGGCTTGCGGGCGGGTCTATAAAGAAATACCCGCAATCTCCGCGCCCCCCGCGGAATATCATGGAGCCCCGCGTCGTCCATGGGTTGCGCGGGGCGTTATTCCGCAGGCGCCGCACCGGAGACCATGATGCTGATACGCAAGCCCGACGATATTCTTCCGTCCGAGATCACCTCCGAGGCCGTCTGGCGCTCGCGCCGCGAGCTGATGCTGCGTGCGGGCCTGGCCGCGGCCGCGGCGGGCCTGCCGGGCTGGGCCGCGCGCAGCGCATTCGCGCAGGATGCCGGCGCATTGTCCGGCAAGGCCAACCCGGGCTTGAGCGTCATGGACAAGCAGACCTCGCTGGCCGACGTCACTTCCTACAATAATTACTACGAGTTCGGCGTCGACAAGGGAGACCCGGCCGCCAATGCGGGCAAGTTGCAGACGCGTCCCTGGGCCGTGAGCGTAGAGGGAGAGGTCGGCAAGCCGCGCACCTTTTCCATCGAGGAGCTGCTCAGGCTGGCTCCCATGGAAGAGCGCGTGTATCGGCTGCGCTGCGTCGAGGGCTGGTCCATGGTCATCCCCTGGGTGGGTTATTCGCTTTCGGCGCTGCTCAAGCAGGTCGAGCCCACCGGCAACGCCAAGTACGTGGAGTTCGTGACCGCGGTGCAGCGCGAAAACATGCCTGGCGTGCGCGCCGCGATCCTGGAGTGGCCGTATGTCGAAGGGCTGCGCATCGACGAGGCGATGCATCCGCTGGCCATGCTGGTTTTCGGCGTCTATGGCAAGGTGCTGCCCAACCAGAACGGGGCTCCGCTCCGGCTGGCCGTGCCCTGGAAATATGGCTTCAAGTCGGCCAAGTCGCTGGTGAAGATCCGCCTGGTGGAAAAAGCGCCCGTTTCGTCATGGATGCAGGCTGCGTCCCAGGAGTACGGCTTTTACGCCAACGTGAATCCCAATGTGCCCCATCCGCGTTGGAGCCAGGCCACGGAACGCCGCATCGGCGAGGACGGCCTGTTCTCGCCCAAGCGCAAGACCCTGATGTTCAATGGTTACGGCGAGCAGGTCGCGTCGCTCTACCAGGGCATGGACCTGAAGGCCAACTACTGAGGCGCCCATGCCCGATGGCATTTCGCAGGCGCCGCCGCGCAAGGTCCCGTTGTCGGCAAAGGCGGTGGGGCGCTTCAAGCCCGTCCTGTTCCTGTTGGGGCTGGCGCCGTTCGCGCGCTGGTTCTGGCTGGGCGCCAGCGGCGGCCTGACCGCGAACCCGGTCGAATTCCTGACCCGCTCGTCCGGCACCTGGACGCTCGTCTGCCTGCTGGTCACGCTGGCCATCACCCCGCTGCGCCGATTGACCGGGCAGCCGGCCCTGGTGCGCCTGCGGCGCATGTGCGGCCTGTTCGCCTTTTTCTATGGGGTCATGCATTTCATGGCCTGGGTCTGGTGGGACCGCGGCCTGGATCCGGCTGCGATGGTGCGCGATATCGGTGAGCGTCCCTTCATCACGGCGGGATTCGCGGCATTCGTGCTGATGGCCGCGCTGGCGGCCACGTCCACGCAGTGGGCCATGCGCAAGCTGGGCAAGCGCTGGCAAAGCCTGCATCGCGCCGTGTATGCCATAGGGCTGCTGGCGGTGCTGCACTACTGGTGGCACAAGGCCGGCAAGAACGATTTCGCGCAGCCCCTGGCCTACGCCTCCGTCCTGGCCGTGCTGCTGGGCTGGCGCGTGGCGGCGTGGCTGCGCCGCCGCGCCTAGCGGGCCGGCCCGCTACAGCATCGCCAGCATGATGGCGGCGGTTTCCGCGTCCGGCTGGCCATCGTGCAGGGCGGGGCGGTAATGCATCTGGAACGCCGCCAGGGCGTTGATCGTCGCCTTGTCCAGCACGCCGTCCTGCGGGCAGGCATAGCCCAGCCGCTGTAATTGCTGCTGGAACCAGGCGGCGTCCGGGATGCCTTGCGATTGCAGCCGGGCCAGGTGCGCGGCCGCGCCGGTCTCGTCGTACCAGCGCCCGATCCCCGCATCCGCCAGGGCCTTCCATGGGAACAGAGGGCCAGGGTCCACTTTGCGCTGGGGCGCGATGTCGCTGTGGCCCACCACGTTCTCCGGCGCGATGCCGTGGCGTTGGATGATGTCGCGCAGCAGGAGGGTCAGCGCGCGCAGTTGGCGGTCGTTGTAGGCGTGCCACAGGGGTTTGCCGTCGGGGCCGTCCGTCCAGCCGGGGTTGACGACTTCGATGCCGATGGAGGTGCTGTTCATGGCGATGTTGCCGTACCAGGAGCTGGCGCCGGCGTGCCACGCGGCCCGGCTTTCGTCGACCAGGCGGTAGGTTCGGCCGGAATCGGTCACCAGATAGTGGGCGCTGACCTTGCCTTTGGAGAGCAGGTCCAGCGAGCCGGCGTCGTCGACGGTGGTGTAGTGCAGCACGATGGCGCGGACCCGGCTGGACTGGCTGACGGCGGTCACCGAAGTGTCCAGGTCGAGGCCGGCGGGGCCGCGCGCCGCGCATCCCGCCAGGGCTGCCGCGGCCAGCAGCGCGAGGGTGAGGCGGAACATGGTTCAGCGGGCCAGGTAGAGGAACAGCGTAGGCAGCTTGTCGAGCTGGGGCGCCGGTTGCTGCTTCCAGTCGGACACGCTGCGCGTGACGATCCATTCGTCGGCGGTCGTCACCGAGCGGGCCACGCAGAGCCTGGTGTCGCCCTTCAGGCTGGCCAATAGGGTCGCGAACATGGCGGCGTTGCGATAGGGCGTTTCGATCAGCATCTGGGTCTGGTTGTGCCTGGCCGAATGCTGCTCCCAGGCACGCAGCTGCTTGGCGCGCTCCGTGGCGTCCACGGGCGCATAGCCGTGGAACGCGAAGCGCTGGCCGTCCAGTCCGCTCGCCATCAGCGCCAGCAGGATGGAAGAGGGGCCGACCCAGGGTTTGACCGTCATGCCCTGCCTGTGGGCGGCATCCACGACTTTCGCGCCCGGATCCGCGACCGCGGGGCAGCCTGCCTCGGAAACCAGCCCGATTTCCGCCCCGGCCTTGATGGGTTCGAGCCAGGCCTTGATCTGGGCCGCGTCGACCTTGTCGCTGAGAGTGTGGATGGTGATTTCCTGGAGCGGCCGGGCCGTGCCGATCAATTTGAGGAACGCGCGGGCGGTCTTGGCGTTTTCCGCGATATAGGTGTCCAGGCGGCCGGCCAGGGCGCGCGCCTCGGCGGGCAGCCAGCGTTCGGGCGGGGCGTCGCCCAGGCCGACGGGGATCAGGTGCAGGGCGCCGTTCATTGGGGATCCTTCATGCCGGAGCGCTGCGGCGCTTTGGGCCTGCGGGGCGGCCGGGCGGCTCATGCGGGCGCTCCCGGCGCGTCCAGCGGATCCAGTCCGAACCGGGCCAGCATGCCGGTCAGCGCGATCAGGGGCAGGCCGATGATGGCGGTCGGGTCGTCGCTCTGGATGCTTTCCATCAGCGCGATTCCCAGGCTTTCCGCCTTGGCGCTGCCTGCGGTATCGTAGGGTTCCTCGGCGCGCAAATAGGCTTCGATCGCCTGGTCGGTCAGCCGGCGGAAACGGCAGCGCGTGACGATGTCGGTTTTTTCCACGCGCTGGCCGTCAGTGACCGCCAGCGCGCTGTGGAATTCCACCACCTGGCCCGACAAGGCCCGCAATTGGGCCAGGGCGCGCGGGAAATCCCCCGGCTTGCCGATGGGCTGCCCGTCCACCGTGGCCACCTGGTCCGAGCCGATCACGATGCTGCCCGGGTGGTTCGCCGCCACGGCCATGGCCTTCGCCACGGACAGCCGCAGGGCCAGGGCCTCGGGGGTTTCGCCGGGTTGTGGCGTTTCGTCCACATCCGGGGAAACGGCGGTAAATGGCAGGCGCAGGCGGGACAGCAATTCTTTGCGGTAGCGTGAGCTGGAGGCGAGGATGAGGCTGGGCTTGAAGGGCATGCGATATTTGACGTTAATACGTAAGTCACAGTATTATCTAACGTTTTGCGGCATTTTTGCAGGAACATCATCATGAACACCAAGGGCTTGGCAGGCGGGAAGCTTGGCAAAAGCGCGGGTGGCCAGGGTGACGGTGAGGGCGCTCGTGCCGCGGGTGCAACGCCGGTGGATGCAAGGCGCATCGACGCGTTCGCTTTTGCCCGGTTGGGCAAGGAAGCGCAGGGTAGCGTGCCGCTCGTGCGGCTTACGCGGTTTGTCGACGGGCTGCCCGAGCAGCCTGCCGGCGAAGCCGGCCTTGCGCACTGGTCCGTTCGAGGGGAAGAGGGCAAGTCCGGTCTCCTCGCGGGCCAACCGCTGCTGCATCTACACGTGCGCGCGAATCCGGTGGTCGTGTGCCAGCGGTGCAACGCGCCGTTTGCGTACCCGGTCGACAGCGAAGTCCTGCTGCAGCTGGTCAAGTCCGAAGACGATCTCGATGACGGCTTTGCTTCCGGAGAACATTCCGGCGGCATCGAAGACGAGGGCGACGAAGACGAAGAAGGAAAAGGTTTTGTGTCCAACCTGCCTGAAAAGGTGGTGGGTTCACATCACTTCGATCTGCTGGCCCAGGTCGAAGATGAGCTCATTCTGAGCGTTCCGTATGTGCCCAAGCATGATGTATGCCCGGGCGCGCAGGCCAATGCCGGCGAAGCTCCTCCCGAGGAGCCCGTTGTCAAGCGTCCGTCGCCGTTTGCGGTGCTGGAACAACTGAAGCACAAAGATTGAGATCAACATCGGGCCGCATCGCGTACAATGCGCCCCGTTTCTAGGAGTCATCATGGCCGTTCAACAAAACAAGAAGTCCCCGTCCAAGCGCGGTATGCACCGCTCGCACGATTTTCTGGTGAACCCGCCGACCGCGATCGAGCCCACCACGGGCGAAGCGCATCTGCGTCACCACATCAGCCCCAACGGCTTCTACCGCGGCCGCAAGGTCCTGAAGACCAAGGCCGACGAATAAGGCCCCCGGGCCGAACTCGTACTCGGACCAACTCGGCTGAGCGCTGATACCTGGCACCCGTGATACGCATCGCCATAGACTGTATGGGCGGAGACTTCGGTCTGCCCGTCACGATTCCGGCTGCGATCGAGTTCGCCCGGCAATTTCCGGATACCCGGCTATTGCTGGTCGGGCTTCCCGACGCTATCGAAGCGGCGCTCTCCGAGCACCGCGACGTGGCGCGCGATCGCCTTGAGATCGTGGCGGCTTCCGAAGTCGTCACCATGGACGACCCGGTCGAGGTCGCCCTGCGCCGCAAAAAAGACTCCTCCATGCGCCTGGCCGCCCAGTCCGTCAAGGACGGGCGCGCCGACGCCTGCGTTTCCGCGGGCAACACCGGCGCCTGGATGGCCATTTCACGCTACGTGCTCAAGACGCTGGACGGCATAGACCGCCCCGCGATCGCCACGTCCATTCCGAACCAGACGGGCCGCGCCACCACGGTGCTGGACCTGGGGGCGAATGTGGACTGCACGGCCGAGCACCTTCTGCAATTCGCCATCATGGGCGCCGCGCTGTCGCAGGCGGTGGACCATCGCGAGAATCCCTCCGTGGGCCTGCTCAATATCGGCGAAGAAGTCATCAAGGGCAACGAAGTCGTCAAGGAAGCGGCCGAACTGCTGCGCAGCAGCCCGCTCAATTTCTACGGCAACGTGGAAGGCAACGACATTTTCAAGGGCACGGTCGACGTCGTCGTTTGCGACGGTTTCGTCGGCAATGTCGTGCTCAAGTCCGTCGAAGGGCTGGCGAAGATGCTCTCCAGCGTCATTCGCGAAGAGTTCAAACGCAACCTGATCACGCTGCTGGCCGGCGCGGTGGCCAAGCCGGTGCTCAACCGCCTGCGCACCCGCGTCGACAACCGGCGCTACAACGGCGCCGCGCTGCTGGGCCTGCGCGGCGTGGTCATCAAGAGCCACGGCTCCGCGGACGTCTACGCATACGGGTTCGCCTTGCAGCGCGCCCGTGAAGCCGTAGTGAGTAAACTGCTGGAGCGTACCGCTCAGACGGTCGCTCAGATTACCAAGCGCGTTCAATCCGGCGGCGTCTCCTCGGCGCCGACGCAAAACGTGGCTGGGGACACCGCTTGATGGATACCGCAATGAAATACTCCGTGATCGCGGGCACCGGCAGCTTCCTGCCGGAACGCGTGGTTTCGAACGACGATCTGGCAGCGGAACTGGCGACGCGCGACATCGCCACCTCCGACGAGTGGATTGTCGAGCGCACTGGCATCCGGCAGCGCCATCTGGCCGAGCGCGGCGTGACGACCAGCCAGCTGGCGACGGAGGCCTCGCGCCGCGCGCTGGCCGACGCGGGCGTGGACGCGTCCGAGGTCGACCTGATCGTCCTCGCCACCTCCACGCCGGATTTCGTCTTCCCGAGCACAGCCTGCATCGTGCAGGCCAACCTGGGCGCCAAGGGTTCCGCGGCGTTCGACGTGCAGGCCGTGTGCAGCGGTTTCGTCTATGCGATGACCACCGCCGACAGCTTCATCCGCGCGGGCCGCGCCCGTTGCGCGCTGGTCATCGGCGCCGAAGTCTTTTCCCGCATCCTGGACTGGAACGACCGCAGCACCTGCGTGCTGTTCGGCGACGGCGCGGGCGCCGTGGTGCTGAAGGCTTCCGACAAGCCGGGCATCATGGCCGCGCAGCTGCATGCCGATGGCAGCCAGGGCAAGATCCTGAACGCCGCGGGCAACGTGGCCTACGGCGACGTCACCGGCGACCCGTTCCTGCGCATGGACGGACAGGCCGTGTTCAAGCAGGCCGTCACTGTGCTGGACCGTTCCGCGCGCGACACCTGCGCCGAGGCGGGCGTAGACCTGGCCGAAGTCGATTGGCTGATCCCGCACCAGGCCAACGTGCGCATCCTGAATTTCCTGGCGCGCAAGCTGTCCGTGCCGGTCGAGAAAGTCGTCATCACCGTCGATAGCCACGCCAACACGTCCGCGGCAAGCGTGCCGCTGGCCCTGGACGCCGCGCGCCGCGATGGCCGCGTCAAGCCAGGCCAGCTGGTCCTGATGCAGGGCGTGGGCGGCGGCTTCACCTGGGGCTCGGTCCTGGCTCGCATGTAAGGGCGGGCTCGGCCGGAGGCGGCGCATGCGCCGCAACCGCCGGGCTGGCGCGCCCGACATCCCACACAGACACTGAATCAATCCAAACGGTCAACCATGAAAATTGCTTTTGTCTTTCCTGGCCAAGGTTCTCAAGCTGTCGGCATGCTGGACGCCTGGTCTGGCGTCGCGGCCGTCTCGGATACCGTGGCGCGGGCGTCCCTGGCCCTGGGGCAGGACCTGGGCGCATTGATCGCGCAAGGCCCCGCCGAGCAGCTCAATCTGACCACCAACACCCAGCCCGCGATGCTGACCGCCGGCGTTGCGATGTACGCGGCGTGGTGCGCGGCGGGCGGCCGCAAGCCGGACGTCGTGGCCGGACACAGCCTGGGCGAATACGCCGCGCTGACGGCCGCCGGTTCGCTTGCGCTCGAAGATGCCGTGCGCCTGGTACGCGTGCGCGCCGACGCCATGCAGGCCGCAGTGCCGGTCGGCACCGGCGCCATGGCCGCCATCCTGGGCCTGGACGATGACGCCGTGCGCGCGGCGTGCGCAGCCGCTGCCCAGGGCGAGGTCGTCGAGGCCGTGAACTTCAACGCGCCTGCCCAGGTCGTGATCGCGGGCCACAAGGCCGCCGTCGAGCGCGCCTGCGAGCAGGCCAAGGCGGCCGGCGCCAAGCGCGCGCTGCTGCTGCCGGTGTCCGCGCCGTTCCACTCCAGCCTGCTCAAGCCCGCGGCCGACGTGCTCGCCGGCGCGCTGGCCGGCGTGACGGTGTCCGCGCCGCAGCTGCAGGTCATCAACAACGTCGATGTGGCTTCGCCCGCCGAACCTGGGGCAATCCGGGATGCGCTGGTGCGCCAGGCATGGCATCCTGTGCGCTGGGTCGAAACCCTGCGCGCGATGAAGGCGCAAGGCGTCACGCACGTCATCGAGTGCGGCCCCGGCAAGGTGCTGGCCGGCCTGACCAAGCGCATCGATCCCGAACTCACGGGCATGGCCATTACCGATCCGGCTTCGCTCGAAGCCGCGCTGGCCGCCGTCAACGGAAACTCATGAACATGGACAACACCTCGATCGAACTGCAAGGCAAGATCGCGCTGGTGACCGGCGCCACGCGCGGCATTGGCCGCGCCATCGCCCAGGAACTGGCGGCGCGCGGCGCCACCGTCGTCGGCACCGCCACGTCCGAATCGGGCGCGGCCGCCATCACCGAAGCGCTGGCCCCGTACGGCGGCCGCGGCGTGGTGCTGGACGTGACCGACGCGGCGGCTTGCGACGCCCTGATCGATGCGCTGGGCAAGGAAGGCGGCGGTCCGCACATCCTCGTCAATAACGCCGGCATCACGCGTGATACGCTGGCGATGCGCATGAAGGATGAGGACTGGTCGGCCGTCATCGATACCAACCTGGCATCGGTGTTCCGCCTGTCGCGCGCGGTATTGCGCAGCATGATGAAGGCCCGTTGGGGACGCATCATCAACGTGACCTCGGTGGTGGGCTCCAGCGGCAACCCCGGCCAGGCCAACTACGCGGCCGCCAAGGCCGGCGTGGCCGGCATGTCGCGCGCCCTGGCGCGCGAGCTGGGCAGCCGCAACATCACCGTGAACTGCGTTGCCCCGGGATTCATCGATACCGACATGACGCGGGCCCTGGGCGAAAGCCAGACCGCGGCGCTGTTGCAGCAGATTCCGCTTGGCCGCCTCGGCTCGCCGACGGACATCGCGCATGCGGTGGCATTTTTGTCCGGGCCGCAGGCAGGTTACATTACCGGCACCACCCTGCACGTCAACGGCGGGATGTACATGCAATAAATCACGAACCGCGCGAAGGCGGCCCAGGCCGCCGCGCCGCAGCCGGGCAGCCGGCAAGGCAACGCGCGGTTCAACCGGAAACGCCGCACACGTGTTTCCTGCGCCATTTCCGGCGACAGATCAAGTGCGCGGTGTTATTTTTGTCACGGCCAGGCGTCGCAAAACTCCGCGCTTGGCTATAATTCGCGGGATTTTTCCCATTTGGAGATCTGCATGGAAAGCATCGAACAGCGCGTCAAGAAGATCGTCGCTGAACAACTTGGCGTCAACGAAGCCGAGATCAAGAACGAATCCTCCTTCCTTGACGACCTCGGTGCCGATTCG